>Ga0208017_100009_pt1 | contig 440667 bp, 432 predicted proteins | sample 30_taG_FD_184104 | JGI IMG/M metagenome (GOLD analysis project Ga0208017, IMG submission 184104) | Marine viral communities from Cariaco Basin, Caribbean Sea - 30_WHOI_OMZ (SPAdes) (version 2) | ecosystem: Environmental > Aquatic > Marine > Oceanic | place: Caribbean Sea: Cariaco Basin... | reverse complement strand
ACAGCATCGACCCGCAAGCATGGCTGGCAGACACACTCGCTCGCATTCCGGACTACAAAATCAACCGCGTCGATGATCTGCTGCCTTGGAAAACTGCTTCATAGGGGCGGTCACGCCGGACGCTTACGATCAATCTGTTTCGCCCACAGTCCCATCTGACAGCACCGTGAGGAGAGGACACTCTGGACTGTCCGAACCGCTGCACTTCGCAATCGTTTCCGCCAAGACGGCCTCGATGTTCTGAAGATCCATTATCTTCGTCCGCACGACCTCCAGATGATGTCGCCCGCGCTTCTCAACTTCCGCGCAGGTATGGCTGCCGCGATCTACCATGCTGAGCAGTCCTCGGATTTCCTCCATCGTAAAGCCCAGTTCACGCGCCCGGATGATAAAGCCAAGCCGCTCAACATGCGTCGGCCCATAGCGGCGGTGTCCAGCGGGGCTGCGCGGTGGGTCGGGCATCAGACCGACGCCTTCATAATAGCGGATAGTCTCAAGGTTGCAGCCGGTCAGGCGTGCAAGATCAGAGCGTTTAAGGTCTCTCACAACACCGTGATCATCAACCATGCGTTTTCTCCTTGATCCTGTAGTTGCTACAGACCCTATCTTGCAAGTCATCACAGGGCAACAATGAGCAAAGAGATGACAGATCACACCCCCGCGACCACAGACCAGCACGAAGACCGATCCGGTTGGCTCGCCACCGGCGCTGGCGTGATTGGCGCGCTCGCCATGACCTCCTGCTGCATCCTACCGCTTGTTCTGGTCAGTCTGGGTGTGACCGGGGTCTTCATTGGTCAGCTTACCGCCCTTTATGCCTACAAGTGGGTGACTTTGAGCTTCGCGGCAGCGGCGCTCGCCTATGGGTTCTGGAAAGCTTACCGCCCAGTCCCTACTGACGCCTGCGCGGACGGCACCTGTGCGCGCCCCATTGATCGCGGGCTGATGCGCGGGCTGCTCTGGGGCGCTTTACTTGTCGTGCTTCTCGCCTTGGCCTTTCCGGCCCTCTCGCCCTTCCTTTTGACATTCTGACCATGAGGTCTCCCATGAAACTTCTTATCTCCACCGCTACGCTCATCCTTTCAGCCAGCGTAGCAATGGCCGCAGAGGCCACCACACGCGTCGCTGTTGAGGGGCTCACTTGCCCTTCGTGCAGCTACATCGTCGCCACCGCGATGAAGCGCGTGGAAAGCGTCGAAATCCTTGAGTTCATCGAGGGCGATACGGAAAACGGTCTTTATGTCCTGCGCTATGACAATGCGCTCACCGACCCGGAGGCCATCGTCGCTGCCGTGACCGGCGTAGGCTATGGCGCGTCATTGGCCACGGAGAGCGGATCGTGAAGGAAGCAAAGACACCCGACAACCAGAGCCGTCTGCTCAAGGTTGGTCTTATCGGCACGGTTATCGCTGCCCTCTGCTGCTTCACGCCTGTTCTGGTGATCCTATTCGGTGCGGTCGGACTGTCGGCCATGCTGGGCTGGCTCGACTACGTGCTGCTGCCCGCGCTCGCCGTCTTTATCGGCATCACAGTTTACGCGCTCTGGAAGAGCCGTAATTCGGAGACCCCCTCATGAAAGATAGCAGTTCACCCCAAAACGGCCCCTATGATCTCGCCGTGATCGGCGCCGGCTCCGCTGGTTTCTCCGCTGCCATCACCGCGGGCGAAACTGGTGCGCGCGTGGCCCTGATTGGCGCAGGCACCATCGGAGGCACCTGTGTTAACGTGGGCTGCGTGCCGTCCAAAGCCCTGATCCGCGCGGTCGAGAGCCTGCATCACGCGCGTGCGGCGGGTCGGTTCGATGGGATTGAGGCCGAGGCCCGCGTGACTGATTGGGCGGCGACAGTTGCGCAGAAACAGGCGCTGGTCGAAGAGTTGCGCCAAGCGAAATACGCGGATGTTCTGCCCCGGCATGAGAATGTTGATTACGTTGAAGGCCGGGCGACATTCGATGATGAAGGCAAGTTGACGGTCGATGGCAGCCTCTTTCCGGCGGGAAAGTTCATCATCGCCACCGGCTCACGCCCGCATGTGCCTGCCATCCCGGGGATTGAGGAGGTCGACACGCTCGACAGCACGTCAGCGCTGGAGTTGACCGCATTCCCATCCTCCATGTTGGTTCTCGGCGCGGGCTATATCGGCGTGGAACTGGCGCAGCTTTTCGCGCGCGCCGGTGTCGAGGTGACGCTGGTTAGCCGCCGCGGTGTGTTGCCCGAAGCGGAGCCTGAGGTTTCGGCAGCGCTGGAGGGCTATTTGGCGGACGAGGGCATCCGACTGGTGCGTGCAAAAGGCTATGATCGCATCTCAAAGCAAGGCGCCGCCATCGCACTGAACCTTTCGGATGACCAAGTGCTGACAGCAGAACGGCTCGTGCTCGCAACGGGCCGCGTGCCAAACAGTGACGGGCTGAACCTCGCGGCTGCCGGGATCACGGTGGGTGCGCGCGGAGGCATCGAGACCAACCCTCATATGCGCACCACCAACCCTAACATCTGGGCGGCAGGTGATGTCACTGGCCGCGACCAGTTCGTCTATATGGCCGCCTATGGAGCCAAGATCGCCGCCCGGAATGCTGTGGCGGATGAGACACGCACCTACGACAACGCGACCATGCCTTGGGTCGTCTTTTCTGATCCGCAAGTGGCCGGTGTCGGGCTTAGTGAAGCGCAGGCCCGTGCCGCAGGCCATGAGGTCGTGACCTCCATTCTGCCACTTGACGCTGTGCCGCGTGCGCTGGCGGCCCGCGATACGCGCGGGTTGATCAAACTGGTGGCCGAGGCTGGGAGCAAGCGGCTGCTCGGCGCGCAGATCATCGCGCCGGAGGGGGCCGATAGCATCCAGACTGCGGCCATGGCGCTGAAGGCCGGGCTGACCTACGAGGAACTTGGCGATACGATCATGCCCTATCTGACCACGGTCGAAGCGCTGAAACTGGCAGCACAGACCTTCGAGAAGGACGTGGCCGCCCTGTCCTGCTGCGCGGGATGAAGACATGACAGATCACTCTAACCACGATTGGCTGAGCACCCGGCGCGGCAGCCTGCTTGCTTGGTGGCTCCCCATCGGCGCGATGCTTCTGGCGGTTCCGCTTGCCGATGGCCCCAAAACCGCAATCTGGGTCGCCTCACTGGCTTGGATGGGCATCGCCTGTCTGCGCAATGCCCATCGCTGTGGCCCTGTGCATTGCCGCTACACAGGACCGTTTCTGCTGGCGATGACACTACCGGTGCTGGCGTATGGGGCTGGCGTGTTGCCGTTGGGCGGCGACGGTTGGCGCTGGCTTGGGCTCTCGATCGGTCTCGGCGTGATTGGAATCTGGTGGCATAGTGAACGAATGCTCGGGCGATATCGTTGAGCCTGCGACAGACGCGTTCCGAACTCTCGACTTTAAGGAAATCTCATGACCGAAACACTTGACCTGATCGTCATCGGCGCCGGCATGGCCGGGGTCAACGCTGCGAAAAAGGCCGCGCGTGCAGGCTGGTCCGTCGCCATTGTGGACGAACTCCCCTACGGCGGCACCTGTGCCCTGCGGGGCTGTGATCCAAAGAAAATGTTGCGCGCCGGGGCCGAGGCGGTCGACGCCGCGCGGCTGCTGAGCGGCAAGGGAGTGGCCGGTGACACGTGGATCGACTGGCCCGCGCTGATGCAGCACAAGGAAAGCTTCACCGACCCGGTGCCTGAGAACATGGAGGACGGGCTGAAGAAAGCCGGTGTGCAAACCTTGCATGGATCAGCCCGCTTCACCGCAGCGGATCGGATCGAAATCGATGGCCATGGCGAAATCAAATTCGGTCACGCGCTGATCGCCACTGGCGCTAAACCGCGTCCGCTGGATTTTCCTGGTGCCGAGTGCCTGATCGACAGCACTGATTTCTTAAACCTGTCGAACCTGCCAAAGCGCATCATCTTCGTGGGAGGCGGCTACATCTCATTCGAATTTGCTCATATCGCCGCACGAGCGGGCGCCGAGGTCACGATCCTTGACCACGGCGCACGGCAGTTCAAGCTGTTCGATCCTGATCTTGTCGATATGCTGCTTGAGCGCAGCCGCGCGGCGGGGATCGAAATCATTTCCGAAGCAACCCCCGAAAAGATTGAAGCTGCAGGCAAAGCGCAGCGCATTTTCTACGGCAAAGACGGTAATACTCATGTCAAAGAGGCCGACCTCATGGTTCACGGCGCAGGTCGCGTGCCGGCCGTCGATGAGTTGAATCTAAGCACTGCTGGAATCGAAACCGAGCATGGCGGTGTGAAGGTTAGCACTTGGCTGCAATCCACCTCCAACCCCCGTGTCTACGCAGCCGGTGACGCCGCAGCCTCCCCGGGCAAGCCTCTAACCCCGGTGGCTGTCTTCGAAGGCAAGATCGCCACTTCGAACATGCTGAAAGGCAAGCAGACCGAGCCGGATTACACAGGCGTGCCCAGCGTGGTGTTCACCATCCCCGAACTCGCACGGGTCGGCATGCTGGAAGAAGAAGCGCGCGAGACTGGCGATGTAGAGGTATCATTCACAGATACTTCCGGCTGGTTCTCCCAGAAACGTCTGGGCGAGACCCATGCAGGTGCCAAGATCATCTCGAATTCAGAGGGCAAGATCTTGGGCGCGCATATGTTCGGTCCGGACTACGCGGAACTCATCAATATCTTTTCTTTGGCAATCAAGCTGGGGCTCACGGTTGATCAGATCAAGACGATGCCCGCGGCATATCCAACGGGGGCGTCGGACATCGGTTCGATGCTCTAAGGTCGCCGAGTTGCTGCCAACCCCCGCTTCGAGAGCATGCGACGCGGCACCCTAACATGACCAAAAGGACGTCATAAACCAGTATGTCAGATGCATTGCGCGAGCGTCTGCTCTTAATGTTGCGGGGGGCTCTCTTGCGCCCGCAGCGAACGACCGCTTTCCGCCCTTGTCGTATATGAACACGAACGGCCCAAACCGGACATCCAACGTCATAGACATTGCTGCGTTGCAATTCCTTGAAAGCAGTCATTGCCGCAGTCAATAAGTGAAGCAGCTTCACTTGGATGGCCTTATACACTCTTACATCGGATCAATGAGGTGCAGGATGAAGCTTGAAGAATACTATCGGCCCAGACTATCTGAAGCAGGATATGACCTCTTGGCAGTGTTTAGCCGATTTGAATACGCAATGAAGAAAGGCGGATTTCGCCGGGAGGCCCATGCGGATGCTGCTTGGCACACTTTCGCTCAGCGCCTACCGCAAGAGTTCTTCCAGAATATGGCAGGGTCCGACGAAGCGAAAATTTACTTCGAGGCTCCTCCGGATCACCTCATCACAACCGATGATGGTGGCGTAGACTGGTCAGGAGACCCCGTTTCACCACACGATACGGCAAGCCTCTTCCAAAGTATTAAAACCGCTCGAAACAACCTGTTTCATGGCGACAAAAAGCACGACAGCCATCGTGATACCCAGTTGATGCAAGCTGCGCTCTTTGTGCTGAATGAAGCCTACCATTAAGCGGAGCGTGCAAATGGATTTGAAGATTTCCTTGGTGCGATGGAGTTTGGACTGTAGCCGCCCTACCTACCGCAATACGTAAGCGCCCCAGAAAAGACATTCGTCACTGCAATCGGTGCCGCACTGACCGATGACGGGATCCAAGAGCTGCCGGAAATGATCCGCGCCGCTCGCATCACCGACAAAACATGGCATCCTTCGCGCATCGTTCTCGGAAGGGCTGGCACTATCGAACCTACTTAGCAGCATCATTTCGAAAGGCGACCATAAAGCCCCTTATTTTCCGCGATAGCAGGCTCGGAAACCGTAGCGTCCTGTAGCAAATCAGGCCTCTCAAAGGGAAGAAAGCCGCAAGATACCCTTATTTCCTTGGGACAATCAGCTATATTCAGAGATTTAAATGGTGCCCAGGGGCGGAATCGAACCACCGACACGAGGATTTTCAATCCACTGCTCTACCCCTGAGCTACCCGGGCACCGGAGACCACCGTAGTGGTCGGGTGTGCGGGTTCTAGGAGTTTGCGGCGGGGGTGTCCAGAGGGTTTTGCCATGTTTGGCAAAGGTTTTTTCGGAAAATTCTAATGCGGCTTGTCGGGGGCGTTCAAAGCGGCCTCGGTGGCTTCGATTGCGGCCTCGATATCCTCGGGGTCGCGGCTGGGGGTCGCGTAGCTGCCGTTCAGCCACTTGGCCAGATCCACGTCAGCGCAGCGCCCGGAACAGAAGGGGCGATACTTGGGAGAGCTTTCACGGTCGCAGATCGGGCAGGTCACTTCAGCACCTCGGCCAAAGGCATACGGGCGCGTTTGCGTTGCAGTTCGTAGTGGCCCAGAGGGGTCCAGCCAACCAGCGTCGTTTCCACGTCGTCGGCGCGGAAGGCCTGGCGCAACGCGGTCTCGAACGGGCGGCGATCTTTTTTGGGCATGGGCGCAAGGTCAAGCGTGATCTGCCCGCCCAACCCGCGCAGACGCAGGGCACGGGGCAAGGCGCGGGCACAGGCCATATTCGCTTTGATCCCGGCAGCAAGGGACACGTCCGCACCGGTATTCACATCAACGGCCACCAACGCACGGGTGGGTTCCACAAACATAAAGGCACCGCCGTCAAGCGCGACGCGCGGCTGCGAGAGGCTGTCGACAGTGTCCAACACGCTATGGGTTTCAAAACCACCGGGGTCGGTCACGACGTCGGCGGGCGCGACCCAGTCGCGCCAAGCCAGAATATGCGGACCATCGCCTTCGGACAGGACCTCCATGTCGGTGGATGGGTCGTTCAATACCTTGTCTGCCAGCGCCAGCATCGCGTCGATATCATCGGCGATGTCATCGGCATCCGCGCCAGCGCAAGAGGACCGGAGAATCAGGCCATATGCGGCCCCGTCGGACGCTTCATGCGCGATTTCGAGCAGCCGGTCCCGTTCTTCCTCGTCGCGGATACTGCGCGAGATATTGGTGCCGGGTGCGCCTGGCGTCACGATGGCATAGCGGCTTTTGAACAGCAGCTTCTGGGTGACGGGAACGGCCTTGCCGGGTTCAGCATAGCCGGATACCTGCACAAGAATGGGTTGCCCGGGTGCGAGCCCCTTGATCTGGCGCAGAAAAGCAGAGCCGTCGGGCGTTTTCAAAAACATCCCCCCCTGCCCCTTGACCGGACGATCCGCGATGGCGCGGTAGATCGTGCCGGGGCGCGGGCCGTCGCTGTCGATCAGAAGGTCATCCAGCTTGCCGTCCACAATCAGCGCGGCGGCTTCGATGTCGCCAAAATGGTCCAGAACGATCGTACGGCCCTTCATGAGGTCTCTCCTGCGAAAACATATCCTGCAGCACGCAGCAGGTTTGCGGTTTCGGCCAGTGGCAGGCCGACAATGCCGGTGAATGATCCGCTGATCCACGGGATAAGGGCTCCTGCCGGGCCCTGAATACCATAGCCGCCGGCTTTGCCCTGCCAGTCACCGGTTGCCAGATAGGCCGTGATCTCGGCGTCTGACAGTCGTTTCATGCGGACGGTGCTGACCACATCGCGCTGCCACAGCTTGTCTCCGCGCTTGACCGCGACGGCCGTGATAACCTTGTGGCGACGCCCCGACATGAGGCGCAGGAAACGGATCGTCTCTGCTTCATCCGCAGGCTTGCCCAGGATTCGCCGCCCCACTGCGACGGTGGTATCGGCACACAGCACGATATCATCGGACCCCGCCTGCACCGCGGCGGCTTTTTCACGGGCCATACGCGCACAATAGGGGCGCGGCAGTTCGGCGGTATGGGGGGTTTCATCGATATCGGGCGCGCGAATATCGTCAGGCACAACGCCGATTTGCGCCAGCAATTCCTTGCGGCGCGGACTTCCTGATCCGAGGATAAAACTCATATGCGATCCTAGATCGCTGCCCGAAAACCACTAGGTGATTCTCGGAAAAGCGTATTATTTAAAGCGGTAATTGATCCGGCCTTTGCTCAGATCATAGGGGGTCATTTCCACCTGTACCTTATCGCCAGCCAGAACACGGATGCGGTTCTTGCGCATCTTTCCTGCCGTATGTGCGATGATCTCATGGCCGTTTTCAAGCTCGACCCGGAACGTCGCGTTCGGCAGAAGTTCTTTCACGATACCGGGGAATTCGAGCGTGTCTTCCTTGGCCATGGTCTCTCCTTGAACACTTTGCCCTGCAATTTCAGGACGCAGGCTTAAATGGGCGCAATTTTCCCTTTTTTCAAGGGGTATTCACATCAAAGGCACGTTTATGGCCGTTGCGTCACGCCCGAACTGATCCTCCCAGTGGTTTCGGTTCAAAACCACCCCGTCCGCACGTACGCGGCTGATCTGGGTGATATCGACCTCGGCGAAGGTCCAGCCGGGCACGTTGATCTCGGCGGCGGCAAGGACTCCGGTGGATGGAAAGCCCACATCCGGCGGGCAGAAGATGCCGCCCGCCCCGTAAGATGTGCCAAGCGCCTCTGACCAATCCGCAGGGCCGATGCAGGATGACATGGCCGTAACGCATTGATTTTCCAGTGCCCGCGCCATGGATCCGATGCGGACACGCCAGTAGCCTGCCAGCGCCTCGGTCACGCTCGGCACGGCGATGATATCGCAATCGGCAAGAGCACGGCCCAGCAGGGGAAACTCGCTGTCATAGCAGATGAGGATGCTGATCTTGCCCAATGTGGTCTCGAAGATGCGCAGAGGCTCCCCGCCGACCACGCCCCAGACCTCACGTTCGAATCGGGTCATGATCTGCTTGTCCTGCACCCCGACTTGACCTGAAGGGGTGATCAGACGTGCGCGGTTCACCGGACGCGCGGCGGCAGGCGTCACCGCGGGCCCCGATGCCGCAACGATATGCACGCCATATTCCGCCGCCAGCTTTTGATGCGCCGCATCCGCATCCGCCAACCGGTCAGAGACCGCAAACAGCGACGCCTCAAGATTGCCCGCCACGTCAAGGCCAGCGAGCGTCGCCAACTCCATCGCGCCATATTCTGGAAAAACCAACAGCTCTGCCCCGCTCGCGGCCGCCGTTGCGACCCAGCCTGCAAGCTTGTCTTCATATTGCGCCCAGCTGGTCAGGACATCCAGCGGGTATGCGGCGGTTGCGATTTTCATGAGGCCTCCGGTGCGTGATTTCCCTTATGGTGCGCCGCGCGCGGCCAAGCTTCAAGTACCGCCACCCCACCCCAGGGCTCATTTCACTTTTGTGAAACTATGGGCACATGATCCGCGACAACCTTGCCAATTTATCGGGCATGCTTCACAAAATTGGAAAGAACGAAGGGGGCGAGCACCATGATCAAAAAGGGCATCACCCTGCGCGGTATAGAGGTATTCGAGGCTTTGGCCAGCCGTGGTTCGGTCGCACAGGCCGCCGCGCTGACAGGGTTAAGCCAACCCGCCGTGAGCCAGCAGATCAGCAACCTAGAAGCAGCCATGGGCACCGCCCTGATCGACCACAGCACGCGCCCCATGCGCCTGACCGCGGCGGGCGAAAGCTTTCTGCGTCACAGCGGCGCGGCGCTGACCCATATCCGGCTCGCGCAATCCGAGCTGACGGTCATGGATCTTGCCAATCTCAGCGACCTGAGCCTTGGCGTGATCGACGACTTTGACAACGATGTCACCCCGCGTCTGGCGACCCTTCTGGCCGACAGTATGGCAGGCTGTCGCTTTCGCATGGTGACCGACGGCAGCAAGGGGCTGATCCAGTCGGTGCAGGACAAATCGCTTCATATCGCCATTGCCGCCACCAGCGGGGATGCCAAAAGCGGGCTGATCGAGATTCCGCTGGCCCGCGATCCCTTTGTGATCGTCACCCCCGCCAGCTTTGACGGCGACAGCGCCGCGCTTATGACGGGGCGATCCATCCTGCCCTTCGTTAAATATGCGGCGGACCAGTTGATCGCCGACCAGATCACCAACCACCTGACGCGCAGCAATATCACCCTGCCTTCGCAATTCGAGATCGGCAGCCATCTCGCCCTGATGGCGATGGTGGCACGGGGTATCGGCTGGGCCATCACGACGCCCTTCGGCTATTGCCGCGCAGAGCGGTTTCACCGGCAGCTAGCGGTACACCCGCTCCCCACGCCCGGATTAACGCGACAGATCTCGCTGTTTGCGGGGGCAGACTGGACGGGGCCGGTGCCCCAGAATATTGCCGACACGATGCGGCAACTGCTTCGGTCCCACATGATCGCGCCAACGGTGGCGCAGTTGCCGTGGCTTTCTTCCAGCTTCGAGGCGTTAGAGGGCTGACCGCTTGCGCAAAAGCTGCGCGGCTGGTTCACTTGGCGCGTAAAACAAAGGGGCTGACATGAGCAAGATCGTCATTCTGACCGGCGCGGGCATTTCTGCGGAAAGCGGCATTGATACCTTCCGCGCCGAAGACGGGCTTTGGGCGCAGCACCGGGTCGAGGACGTCGCCACTCCCGAAGGCTTTGCCCGCGACCCGCAACTGGTCGTCGATTTCTATAACGGTCGCCGCAAACAGGCGGCAGAGGTATCGCCGAACGCCGCGCATCAAGCGCTGGCCAGACTGCAGGCGAATTATGCCGGACAGGTGGTGATTGTGACGCAGAATGTCGATGATCTACACGAACAGGGCGGCGCGCGGGTGATCCATATGCACGGCGCGCTGAATTCAGCGCTCTGCGCTGCCTGCGACCACCGTTGGTCCGCACCTATGGTCATGGCCGTCGGTGATCCCTGCCCCGCCTGCAATGCCCCAGCCGCGCGGCCCGACATCGTTTGGTTCGGCGAAATGCCCTATGACATGGACGAGATTTTTGACCATCTGGCCGAGGCCGATATCTTTGCAGCCATCGGCACCTCTGGCAACGTCTACCCCGCCGCCGGTTTCGTGTCAGAGGCGCGGCGCAACGGGGCCCATACGGTAGAGCTGAACCTCGAACGTTCTGCCGTGGGGAACCAGTTCGCCGAACACCGCACCGGTCCGGCGACACGTGTGGTCACCGATTGGGTGGAGCAACTCTTGAGCACCCCACCCCAGCAACGGCCCGCGCTTTAACACAGATCGGGCCGCTACCATTCATGGGGGCGAAAAGGCTCAGTCTTTCGGCATCTCGTGACCGGTGTGATCCATATCACCGTGGTCATGCTTCATCTTGCCGTGGTTCGGCTTGCGATCCTGATCGACCATCACCTCGATCTCGACCGCACCGGCCTTTTCGAACTCAAGTGTGACGGGCACCATCGCGCCCTGCTCCAGCGGGCCTTTCAGGCCCATGAACATCAGGTGGTCGCCGCCGCGTTTGAAGGCGTGCATTTCATCCGCCGCAATGGCCACGCCGCCTTCGATCTCGCCCATCCGCATGACGCCATTGTCGTCAGAGGTGTGGGAATGCAGCTCGACCTTGTCGGCCACGTCGGAGGACGCCCCGATCAAGCGGTCATCCGCGCCAGAGTGGTTCATCACCACCATAAACGCCGCACCGGAGGTGGATTTCGCGGTCGAGCTGCGGATGTAGGCGTCATCCACCATGATGCCTTCGGCAGCGAGAGGGGCGGAAAAGAGAAACAATGCGCAGACAGCGCGGGTCAGCAAAGCAGGTGTCATTGGTATATCCTGTCGTCATATTCAAAGTGTCTGTGAAGGGTGTGGGTCAGACAGCGACAGGCGGGGCCCTTGGGTCGTGGCGCGTTTTACGTCGCGGCACATCGGCTGTCAGGACATGCACCGCCGGCGCGACAAAGGTCACGATCCGCATCGGTGCGGCCGCCAGAACCACCGCGCCTGCCATTGCAACGTTAAGCGCCGAATCGGGGCAGATATGCGGGGCCGAGGTCGGCTTGCCCTGCGCATCCACATAAATCGCTACAGGGCCCGCACCCGTGCACAACACCATCTGCCCCGTCGCCGCAGAGGCCCCGCGCGCGACAGCCATGCTTTGACCCGTGAGGGCCAGCATCAACGCCAGAACCAAAGCTGAAAGGGAACGCAGGGTCATGGGCCGCACCCTAGACGAAGCGCTTGAAAAAGCACCAGCCCAAAACGACGCAGCCCCGGCCAAGGGCCAGGGCTGCAACATCGTAACGATTGGAAAGTCTTACGACAGCGCTTCGGCTGTGGCGCTGGACTTTGCAATTGCTTTCTTAACTTTCAACGCGTTGACGGACAGTTCAGTGTCCTTTGCCTTCGCCATGAACTTGTCCAAGCCACCGCGGTGGTCAACAGTGCGCAAAGCAGCTGCCGAGATGCGGAACTTGAAACCGCGGCCCAGTGCTTCGGACTGCAGGGTGACATCGTTCAGGTTTGGCAAGAACCGACGACGTGTACGGTTCTTGGCGTGGCTTACGTTGTTGCCCGTCATCGGGCCTTTTCCGGTCAATTCGCAAACGCGCGACATGGGTCTATCCTTTTGCTGCGGGGCATTTCCGGCGATCCGGTGCAATACCCATATGGGCCGCGCTACGGCAAACCCTGAAATTGGTTTGCTGGCTTTAGGCGGAATCGCGAGCGGGGTCAACCCAAGCCTGCGCGGCAACACACGCTTTTCCTTTTGCATCCGTCGAAAAGATTTGTCATCTGTCGCATATGAATATTCATTCCCGTGCCCTTCTTGTCCATCTGTTCACTGCGACGGGTGCGATTTTCGCCATGCTGGCCATGCTTGCTGCCGCCGACGAACGCTGGGATATGATGTTTCTCTGGCTGGTTGTCGCCTTCTTTGTCGACGGGATCGACGGGCCGCTGGCGCGTAAATACGACGTAAAGACCAACGCGCCGGAATTCGACGGCGTGCTGCTTGATCTGATCATCGATTATCTCACCTATGTGTTTATTCCGGCCTTCGCGCTATTCCATTCCGGCCTCATGGACGGGTGGAGCGGTTGGGTCATGATCATCATCGTCACCTTCGCCAGCGCCATGTATTTCTGCGACACACGCATGAAAACCAAGGATAACTCGTTCTGGGGCTTCCCCGGATGCTGGAACATGCTGGTACTGGTGCTCTTTGCCCTGTCGCCGCCATGGTGGGTGTCGCTGGTGCTTGTCACGGTCTTGGCCATTACCATGTTCGCCCCGCTGAAATTCGTGCATCCCGTCCGGACAGAGCGTTGGCGCATGGTCACCCTGCCCATGGCGTTGGGCTGGACGTTCTTTGCCGGCTGGGCCGCGTGGGTCGATTTTCACCCGCAAAGCTGGGCCCATTGGGGCCTGATCATCACCAGCGTCTATCTGATGTTTGCCGGTGTCGCGCAGCAGTATCTATACGACCGCGAGGCCTGATAGAGGCGCTCAGGGCCAAAGCAGCGGCACGAAACCTCTAAACTAGATCAGCAGCCCTGCCGCCCCTTCGTGGCGTAGCAGGGCGACCTTGGTCTCTACCCCGCCAGCACCCGAGTATCCGGTCAGCCCCTTGGCCCCCATCACACGGTGGCACGGCACAATGACCGGGACAGGATTCTGCCCGCAGGCCTGCCCCACCACTTGCGCCGGGATCGCCAGTTTGGTCGCGATGTCACCGTAGGTCACTGTATCGCCAAAGGGGATCGCCGACATCTCGGCGCAGACCGCTTGCAACGTGGCACTTCCGCCAATGCGCAGTGGCAGAGTGAACTGTGTCAGCCGCCCCGCATCATAGGCACGCAGCTGCGCCTCGGCCTCATCCAGCAGCGCGCTTTTGTCTTGGTGTAGGGTATCCTGCCCCCAATGCAGGTGGGTAATCGCGCCCGCATCCTCGGTCACGACCAAGGTGCCAAAGCGCGTGGGGATGCTGCGCCGCTTCACCCGAGTTTCCGGATCAAGCGGCGCGGCGTCATCTTAGGACACAGCCTCGTCACACCGGGCGCAGACGCCCGCGTGATCATGGGTGCCGACATCCGGCAGTACTTTCCAGCAGCGTGCGCATTTCTCGCCCGAAGCTTTCTCGAACACCACGGCAACGCCGTCGGTCTCTGGCAAACGGAACGCCTCTGCCGGGGCGTCATCGCCGGTGATGGCGATCTGCGAGGTGATGCACACGTCTTCGAACGCAACGCTTTCAAGCGCCGCTCGCTGAGCGTCATCGGCAACAAACACCATTGGTGCGGCCTCAAGCGAGGCCCCGATGACCTTCTCGACCCGCTGCACTTCCAAAGCCGAGGTCACAACCCGCCGCGCGGCACGCACCTTGGCCCATTTCGCTGCCAGATCGGCATCCAGCCACGCCTTAGGCGTTTCAGGGATATCCGTCAGGTGAACCGAGCTTTCGTCGCCGGGGAACCGTTCAAGCCAGACTTCTTCCATGGTGAACACCAGCACAGGGGCCAGCCATGTCGTCAGACGGTGGAACAGGATGTCCAGCACCGTGCGCGCAGCACGGCGGCGCAACGTGTCGCCGTCGCAATACAGCGCATCCTTACGCACGTCGAAATAGAACGCGGACAGATCAACGGTGGCAAAGGTGAACACCGCCTGGAACACGCCTTGGAAGTCGTAGCGCGCATAGCCTTCGCGCACGATCTGATCCAGTTCAGCCACACGGTGCAGCACCCAGCGTTCAAGCTCTGGCATCTCCGCGGGTTCGGTCCGGTCGGCATCGGTAAAGTCCGACAGCGCGCCCAGCATATAGCGCATGGTGTTGCGCAGACGGCGGTAGCTGTCGGCGGTGCCTTTCAGGATTTCCGGCCCGATCCGTTGGTCCGCGGTATAATCGGTCTGCGCCACCCACAGACGCAGGATATCCGCGCCATATTGCTGCACGACCTTTTCGGGAACGATGGTGTTGCCGATGGATTTGGACATCTTCATGCCCTTCTCATCCAGCGTGAACCCATGCGTCACGACGTTACGATAAGGCGCGCGGCCCGTGGTGCCCACGGATTGCAGCAGCGACGAATGGAACCAGCCCCGGTGCTGGTCCGTGCCTTCCATATAGACATCCGCGATACCGTCTTCCGAGCCATCCTCGCGGTCGCGCAGAACGAAGGCGTGGGTCGAACCGGAATCGAACCACACGTCCAGAATGTCGAACACTTGGGTATAGTCGTCGGGGTTCACGATGCCGCCAAGGAACCGCTCTTTCGCGCCATCTTCGTACCAGACATCCGCACCGTCAGCCTCGAACGCCTCGACAATGCGCTGGTTGACCTCTGGGTTACGCAGCAAGAAGTCTTCATCCGTTGGCAGCGCGCCATTCTTGGTAAAGCAGGTCAGCGGCACACCCCAGGCCCGTTGACGCGACAGCACCCAGTCGGGGCGTGCTTCCATCATCGAGTACAGACGGTTGCGGCCCTTTTTGGGCACCCAGTTGACGTTGTCGATCTCGGTCAGGGCGCGTTCACGGATGGTCTTGCCGAATGTGTCCTGCCCGTCACCAACGGGCCGGTCGATCGCGGCAAACCACTGCGGCGTGTTGCGGTAGATGACCGGAGCCTTGGAGCGCCAGGAATGCGGATAGCTGTGCTTGATCTTGCCGCGCGCCAGCAGCCCGCCGACCTCGACCAGCTTGTTGATAACGGCCGTGTTGGCGTCGCCTTCCTTGCCGTTGGGTTTGAGGATCTTCTTGCCGCCAAAGAACGGCAGATCGGCGCGGAAAGACCCGTCTTCGACCACGTTATAGGTGATCACCTGATCCAGCATCCCCAGACCGCGGTAAAGTTCATATTCCTCAAGACCATGCGACGGCGCACAATGGACAAAGCCCGTGCCTTCGGTGTCGGTCACGAAATCAGCGGCGCGGAAGTCGCGCAGATCTTCCCATTCGCCATTGCTGCCTTCGGCCCCCGCCAGCGGGTGCTGCAGCTTGATCTTTGCCAGCTCGTCCTGCGTCACATCCCGCAAACGGCGCACCATGGTGTCATCCAGACGCGCACGCCCGAACACATCCATCGCCATGCTGTCCGACAGCAGATAGCGATCACCGATGGTGACCCAGGATTCCTCGGGGCGGCCGGTGACTTCGTACAGACCGTAAGAGATATCCTCGCCATAGACGACGGCCTTGTTGGACGGCATGGTCCAGGGCGTCGTGGTCCAGATCACGACGTGAGCGCCGTCAAGGCTGGCGTCATCCGTGCCAACAACCTTGAACTTCACCCAGATCGTAAAGCTTTCCTTGTCGTGGTATTCGACCTCGGCCTCGGCCAGCGCAGTCTTTTCAACCGGCGACCACATCACGGGTTTGGAGCCTTGATAGAGCGTGCCGTTCATCAGGAACTTCATGAATTCTTCGGCGATCACACGTTCCGCGTGGAAATCCATCGTCAGATAGGGATCGGCCCAGTTGCCGGTGATGCCCAGACGTTTGAATTCGTCACGCTGCACGTCTACCCAGCCGGCGGCGAACTTGCGGCATTCAGCGCGAAAATCGTTGATCGGCACATCGTCCTTGTCGCGGCCCTTCTGGCGGTACTGTTCCTCGATCTTCCATTCGATGGGCAGGCCGTGGCAATCCCAACCGGGGATATAGCGCGCGTCAAAGCCCATCATCTGGTGCGACCGCACGATCATATCCTTGATCGTCTTGTTCAGCGCGTGGCCGATATGCAGGTTGCCATTCGCATAGGGGGGGCCGTCGTGCAGCGTGAAGGGCTTGCGCCCCTGCTTTTCGCGCAGGCGGTCATAGACGCCGATCTTTTCCCACCGCTCCAGCCATTCGGGTTCGCGTTTGGGCAGGCCCGCGCGCATCGGGAAATCGGTTTTTGGCAGGTTCAGCGTGGATTTATAGTCAAGCGTTTCGGGGGTGTCGGCGCACATGGCGGGCGTCCTTTGGCAACGGTATTTCGGAATGGTGAATGTTCGGATGCGGCGCGAAAAACTCAAGCACCTCTGCCCGGCGTCTCGTCAATCAGAGCGCCGGGAAAATAATTCGAATAATGATCGCGGAGTTCCGGGTCATATGCAGCCTTATAGGCCGCAGCAGATCGACCGACAAGCCCCCTCGCCCCGGCATCTAGCTGCCTTTGGAAAACAGCCCCGACAGCGCGCGTTTGATGATGCTGCGCACCTTCGGGCGGCGGGGTTCAGAGAACGGCATGGGGCGACAAACCTCCATCGCGGCGACGCCAACGCGGGCCGTCAAGGCACCATTCACCAGCCCTTCGCCAAAGCGGCGCGACAGTTTCGCCAGCATCGTTCCGCCAAGGATCGGCTCCAGCATGTCGTCGCCCACTGCCACAGCCCCTGTCGCCACCAGATGCGACAGCACCACCCGCGTCAAACGCCATGAGCCAAAGAAGCCCGAGCGCCCGCCGTATATCTCGGCCACGCGGCGGATCATGCGCAGGTTGCTGGTCATCGCCGCGACCACATCGGCAAGCGCCAGGGGCACCAGCGCCGTCACCGTCGCGACCTGACGGGCCGCCGCCTCGACCTCGCGGCTGGCAGCAATGTCGAGAGGGCCCAACAGCTCTGCCTCGGTCAGGGCCAGCAAGGTCTGCGCATCCAACTGATCGCCGCGCAGCTCTGCCAGACGGTCGCGCCCCCAGCGGGTATCCTCGCGGCCCTGATACAGGCCGACCAACCGGTCCGTCACAGCCCGCGCGGCTTTCAGATCATTCTGCGCCAGCGCCTCGCCCACATCGTGATGCAAGCCGTCAAGCCGCGCCAGACGGCTAAACGCCGCCAATTCGCGCAGACAGAGCAGTACCAGAACCAACAGCACCGCACCAATAAGCACCGTCATCGCCATTCCCAACAGCGGATAGCTCGCCAGCAGCCCCATGATAAAGTTCCACGCGGCAATGGACACCAGCGCGCCGACCAGCGTGGTCAGCAGCCACCAGAACAGGCGTACCAGCTTAGACGGCTTGCGCGCGGCCAGCCGTGCCGCGATCTGCATCGCCTGCCCTTGCGGCGCGGGCGCACCTACGTCGGGCACCGGCGGCGCATCCGATACCGAAGGCCGCGCGGTTGTGTCTTCTTCAAGATCAAATAGCACCGGACCCTTGGCCATCACGCCGCCCCTTTCATCCACTCAAACCGCACATCGGGCAGCCCGAAATCATTGCCTGCCCCGTCGCTGCGCGCCACCTCGATAAAGCCCGCGGCGCGGTAGAACCGCGACGCACGCAGGTTCGCCTCGAAACTCCACAGCGCGAGCCGATCGCTTTGTGCCTTAGCCCCGTTCAGCAAACGCTGCGCGATGCCTTTGCCTTGGGCCTTGGGGTGCAGATACAGCCCGTGAATCTCGGCCGCACGCCGTGCCAGAAAGCCCACAACATGCCCCTCGGTCCGCGCCACCTGCACCCAGCCCACGTCGATCATGTCGCCCAGAGTGCCGATCTCTTCTGCGCGGCTGTGGGCCTGAGGCAGCCAATCGTGATCTGCATTGGCGCAAGCCATCACCTCTGACAGGCGACCGGCATCCAGCACCCGCGCGGGTGCGATGGTCACATCATCACCGGTCACAGACGATCCCCGATCAGGAATTCCGCCGCGCGGTCCAGACGGATATGCGGTGGGCCGTCACCGGGGCGCAGGTTCAGCCGAGCAGGCGCGAAACGCATGATCTGATAATCCTGATCCAGCCATTTTTCCGCCCCCGCCCGCGCCGGGCTTAGAAGATGTGCCGGGTCTTTGGGTAGTTCACCGGGATAGAACGCGGCCTCTTTGCCGGTATCCAGAAGGCTGCCGCGCACGACCTCTAGGGTTTCGCCGTTGTGCGTCATCGTGGCTTCGGTGGTGGCACGCAAAGACGCCAGCGACATGGCCGATGTCTGAGCCCCCGCAAAGCGCGCGCGGTCGCGGGCATCCCGTGTCAGCGCCTCCATAATCGCGGTGAGGCTGGCGTGCTGACTGTGGTGCAAATGGTCGGCCTTGGTCGCGGCAAAGAGGATTTTCTCGACCCGTTTGCCGCGCAAAAGCTGCGTCAGAAATCCGTTGCGTCCGGGTTTGAAGCTGCCAAGGATATCGCTCATGGCAGCGCGCAGATCCTCGACCGCGCGGGGGCCCTGATTGATCGCGCCAAGCGCATCCACCAGCACGACCTGCCGGTCGATCCGCGCAAAGTGATCGCGAAAGAACGGTTTGACCACCTGCCGCTTATACGCCTCGAACCGCCGCGCCATCTCCCGCAGCAGTGACCCGCGCGACCCCTCACCACCCGGCAGGGGCGCAAAGGTCAGCACCGGCGATCCGGCCAGATCACCGGGCAGCAGGAACCGACCCGGTGTGCAGTCGGAATAGCCATTCGCACGTGCCGTTTGCAGATACTCGGCAAAGCTGGCGGCCAGCGCTTGGGCCACGAGTTCGTCCAACGCCGCCTCGGGGTCGGTCGCCTCCACCAGCGCGCGGTAGCCCGCGGCCTCTTCGCGGCTGGCGATCCGCGCCAGCACCTGCGCCGACCACGTGGCATAATCCACATCCATCAGCGCCAAATCCAGCAGCCATTCGCCGGGGTAATCCACGATATCCAGATGCACCGTGCGCGGCCCCTGAAACCCCGCAAGCAAGCCGTTTGGCCGCACCCGCAAGGACAGGCGCAGCTCAGATATGGCGCGGGTGCTGTCGGGCCAATGCGGCGTGGGCCCTGTCAGCGCGGCAAGGTGGTTTTCATACTCGAACCGCGGCACGGTATCGTCGGGCTGCGGCTGCAAGAACGCCGCCTCGATCCGCCCTTCGGAGGCAGCAAGCAGCCCCGGCATCCGCCCGCGGTCCAGCAGGTTCGCCACAAGCGAGGTGATAAACACGGTCTTGCCGGAGCGCGCCAAACCGGTCACGCCCAGACGGATCACAGGTTCGAAAAACGTCTCGGACACCCCGTCCTGCACATTTTCCACCTGCCGCCAAATGCCATCGGCAATTCTTGAGAGTACCAAAGCCCGTGCCCGCCTTCACCAGTCGTTAAGCTCTAACATAGGCACGCGGGTCAGGGATTGCCAGATGGGCACCCTCAGGGTAAACGCCCGCCATGCAACGCTATGCCCTGAAAATCGAATACCACGGCGCACCTTTTGTCGGCTGGCAACGCCAGATCGACCTTGCGTCTGTCCAAGGCGCGATAGAGGACGCTTTGGCCAAGATCGAACCGCGCGCCCATACCATCGCCGCCGCAGGGCGCACCGACGCCGGTGTCCACGCGCTGGCGCAGGTCGCCCATTGCGATATGGAACGTGACTGGACCCCGTTCCGCCTGTCCGAGGCGATCAACTATCATCTGAAACCACTGCCCATTGCGATCGTCGATTGCGTCGCGGTGGATGATGATTTTCACGCCCGCTTTTCCGCGCTTGAACGCCGGTATCTGTTTCGTGTGCTGGTACGTCGTCCTCCGGCGACACATCAGGCGGGGCTGGTCTGGCAGGTCAAGAAGCCGCTGGACATCGACCGCATGCGCGAGGCCGCGACCCATCTGATCGGCGAGCATGATTTCACCACCTTCCGCTCGACCATCTGTCAGGCGCAAACGCCGGTCAAAACGCTGGACCGCGTGGATATGACAGAGCATCCCGTCGGCGGCGGTGTCGAGGTGCAGTTCGACGTGCGCGCGCGGTCGTTCCTGCACAATCAGGTGCGCAGCATCGTGGGCACGCTTGAACGCGTCGGGGCCGGATCATTCGCGCCCGACGATGTGAAACAGATGCTCGCTGCGCGGGACCGTCAAGCCTGCGGCCCCGTCGCCCCGCCGCAGGGTCTGTATCTGTCGCATGTCACCTACGAGACAGACCCTTTCGCGCAATCGCCCCTGCGCCGCGGCTAAACCAGCGCCCTAGTCGCGCCGGATCGCGTTCCACGTCCCGTGGTGCGCCCCCGCGATATCGCCGCGTTCAAACCCATGCGCGCCGAAAAAGTCGCGCTGCGCCTGGATCAAATTCGCAGACCCGCGTGCGGTTCGGATGCTGTCATACCACGCCAGTGACGCGCTTAGCGCGGGCATGGGCACACCCAGGCTCACCCCGGCGGCGACGGTCTTGCGCAGGCCAGCAAGGTGATCGCCCAGCATATCGCGGATGGCCGGGGCGAGGATCAAGGCCCCCTCGGGCAATCCTGCGTGGAACGCATCGGCCAGATCGTCCAGCAAGGCTGACCGGATGATACAGCCCGCGCGCCAGATCTCTGCAATGCGGGCCATATCCAGTTGCCAGCCAAATTCGTCAGAGGCGGCAGACAACACGCGGAACCCCTGCGCGTGACCCAGAATGCGCGCGGCCAGCAGCGCCGACTTCATCTCATCCTCGGTTGGCAGCGTGCCGCCGGTCACCGCATCCGGCAACAGCGGCGCCGCCGCGACCCGCAAGGCTTTCTCGCTGGACCAGCCACGGGCACCGACGGCCGCTTCGATCGAGCTGGCCGACTGGCCAAGCTTCAGCGCCTCGATCAGGGTCCAGCGGCCCGTGCCTTTCTGACCCGCCTTATCAAGGATCAGATCCACCATCGGCGCCCCGATCTCGGCATCCACGGTTTGCAGCGCGGCGGCGGACACCTCGATCAGGTAAGAGCTGAGCGGCCCTTTCTGCCAGCTTTCAAACAGCGCCCCGATCTGCGGTGCCGTTTGCCCACCGGCGTCGCGCAACAGCCCGTAGACTTCGGCGATCATCTGCATGTCGGCATATTCGATCCCGTTGTGCACGGTTTTGACGAAATGCCCCGCCCCGTCCGGCCCCAGATGATCGACGCAAGGCGCGCCCTGAAACTTGGCCGCAATCGCGCTGAGCATGGGGCGCAGCTGGGTCCAGCTGTGATCGGTACCACCCACCATCATCGACGGGCCATGACGCGCGCCCTCTTCACCGCCCGACACGCCCATGCCGACGAAATGCCGCCCCGTACCGTCAAAGGCGGCGGCGCGGCGGCGGGTGTCGTGGAAATCGGCGTTGCCGCCATCAATGATGGTGTCGCCCTCATCCAGCAGCGGCATCACCGCGTCGATCATCGCATCCATCGGAGCACCCGACGGGATCATGAACAAGATGCTGCGCGGCTGCGCGATACTGTCGACAAAATCCTCAAGCGTCGCGTGGCCCGAGAGGTGACCCGCCAGCGGTCCGGCCTCTTCCAGAAAGGGCGCGATCCAATCGGCTTCGCGGTTGCTGACCGCCACACGGAACCCCTGCTCGGCCAGATTAAGCGCCAGTGCACTGCCCATCGTCCCCAGACCATAAACGCCAATATCTGCGGTCTTTAAATCTGCGGCCATCGCGCTAAGTCTCCTATAAGGTCCATCAAACAGTGGGATGCACACCGCCGCTGCACAAGGGTTTGCGGGGGTGAAATTGATTCTCGTCTCTTTTTCAGCTACGATGACCGGATAAAAGCAAGAACAACGAAGTTACAGGTTAACGTTTCAATTATGATACATGAACTCAAACGCGCGTGGGAGGGTATGATCCTCCCCATCTGGCGCCGCCCCAAACGTATTCAGGTCGCCGCATTGTGCTACCGTGAAACTCCCGAAGGTAAAGAAGTCCTGATGATCACCAGCCGTGACACCGGCCGATGGATCGTGCCGAAAGGCTGGCCGATTGACGGGCTGGACGGGGCCGGTGCCGCCCTGCGCGAAGCATGGGAAGAGGCAGGCGTGTCCAAGGCCGATATCGAGAGCGAGCCGATCGGGTATTATGACTATGACAAGGGCCTGTCCGAAGGGATGACCACGCCGGTCATCGCACAGGTCTACCTGACCCGCGTCCGTCACATCGAGGACGAATACCCCGAGGTTGACCTGCGCACCCGCCGCTGGATGCCCCCAAAGGAAGCCGCCGAACTGGTGGCGGAGCCTGATTTGCGCGAAATCCTTCTGAACCTCTAGTCGCCACGCCACGATAGCCCCCCGTGCGGCCTTGCGAAACCGTTTTCACTGTGCCACGAGCGCATGGTTTTAGAAAATGAGGCAGCAATGACCGACGGACCCAAAGGCCAACAGTGGAAAACACTGGATTCTGACCTGAACCGCATCTCGCGGGTGGAACAGGCCGCGACCTATGTGGCGCGGCCTATGGTCGGATTTGGCATTGCCCTTGCCTTCATCGTATTGGCCGCGCTGGTCGCCGGTCTGTTCTTTGGCGCGCAGCCGTCCAACTATGTGGTGATCGCCGCCGCGGCCTTCGGGGCCTATATGGCGGTGAACATCGGGGCCAATGACGTTGCCAACAATATGGGCCCCGCCGTCGGGGCCAAGGCGCTGAGCATGGGCGGTGCGATCATCATCGCTGCCATTTGCGAAAGTGCCGGTGCCCTTCTGGCTGGCGGCGACGTTGTATCGACCATCTCGAAAGGGATCATCGACCCCGCGTCGGTCGCAGATTCCCAAGTGTTCATCTGGGCGATGATGGCCGCGCTGATCTCGTCGGCCCTGTGGGTCAATCTGGCCACATGGGTGGGCGCGCCGGTATCGACCACACACTCGGTCGTGGGCGGCGTCATGGGGGCCGGCATCGCGGCTGCGGGGATGGCGGCAGTGAACTGGCCTTCGATGAGTATGATCGCCCTCAGCTGGATTATCTCGCCCGTCTTGGGCGGCGCTGTCGCAGCGATGTTCCTTGCGCTGATCAAGTCGCAAATCCTCTACCAAGAGGACAAGATCGCTGCCTCGCGTCGCTGGGTGCCGATCCTGATTGGCGTCATGTCCGGTGTCTTTGCCACCTATCTGGCGCTCAAGGGGCTCAAGAAGATCGTCGATATCAACATGGGCTCTGCCCTGCTGATCGGTTTGGCCTGTGGCGTTCTGGCCTATGCCATTTCCTACCCCGCCATCCGCCGCGCGTCGGTCGGGATGGAGAACCGCAACAAATCCGTCAAAGTGTTGTTCGGCCTGCCGCTGGTCTTTTCCGCGGCGCTGCTCAGCTTTGCCCATGGGGCCAACGATGTCGCCAACGCGGTTGGGCCCCTTGCCGCGATCGTCCACGCCTCGGAGTTCGGCGGGTTCGAGGCCAAAGTCTCTATCCCTATGTGGGTGATGGTGATCGGGGCCTTCGGCATTTCCTTCGGGCTGTTCCTTTTCGGGCCGAAACTGATCCGCATGGTGGGCAGCCAGATCACCAAGCTGAACCCGATGCGCGCCTATTGCGTCGCCCTCTCTGCGGCGATCACCGTGATCATCGCCTCGTGGCTGGGCCTGCCCGTGAGCTCTACCCATATCGCTGTGGGGGGCGTTTTTGGCGTAGGCTTCTACCGCGAATGGCATATGGAGCGCCGCCTGCGTCGCCCCGGTGCCAAAGCCGGTCAGGTCAAACGCATCGCGGTAGAGGAACGCCGCCGCCGAAAACTCGTGCGCCGGTCGCACTTCATGACCATCGTCGCGGCATGGGTCATCACTGTCCCTGCGGCAGCAACCATGTCAGCGATGATCTTTCTGGGGTTGAACGCGCTGGTCAACTAAGCGCTGTGGCGCATGGCCTTGCCGCCTAGCGAAGGTCCGAGGGGTCCATATCGGGCAACCCCGGACCGCGCGCCTGCGCCTCTTTCACCAGATCAGAGACCCGCTGACACAGCGGCGTGGCGACGCCTTCCTGCGTCCCCATCGCGATGATCCGCCCCTGAAGCGCGTCGATCTCGGTCGGTTTACCCGCTTCCAGGTCATAGGACATCGAGGTCCGCGCCATCGGGTCAATCGTCAGCATCTTGGCCGCGACACGTGAGAACAGCGGCGTCGGCAGGCGCAGCACCCAAGGGATCAGCTGTGCGGGCAGCGGCGTAGAGGATGCAGGGTGGATGCCATGAGCCTTCAGCACGGCAAGCGCCTCGGCCATCTGGGCGGCCATCACGCGCCGCCAGCGCCGGTCAAGCAGTTGTTGCTGCAAGGTCAGCCCTGACAGGGCGTTCAGCGCGTTGTTCAGGTTCAGCAACAGCTTGCCCCATTGAACGCCGATGATCGCCCCCGTCCCCGTAACCTGCAATCCCGGCACCGACAGATAGCCCGCCAGTGGCATCCGGCCCGTCTCGACGAAGATATCTCCGCTGGTCGCGCGGTGATACCGCCCGTCGCCATGGGGGACGACGTTGAAAGGCACCATGCCCCCGCGCACATCATGCAGCGGCAAGGCCTCGCGCAGGATCTCGGCCGCATCGAGGCCGTTTTGCAGGCTGACAATGGTCGAAAGCGCAGGCGTGTGCTGCGCCACCAGCCGCGCGATGTCGGCGGTGTCGTCGGTCTTGACCGTGACCAGCACGATCCCCGCCTCGGCAAGACAGGCAGGGTCCTGGGAGAGGGTCAGGCTTGCGGCAGGCACCTGTTGGTCGAGCCCGTCAAAACCCGTCAGCCGCAGACCATGCTTGCGGATCTGCTCTGCCACGCGGGGGCGGACCAACAGCGTGACATCGCGACCGTGGGCGGCAAGCATGCCACCCACAAAGCAGCCGATCGCCCCCGCACCCGCGACAACGATGGGCCGCCGGTCGCTCATTTCCCCAAGCACCAGCGCATGACCGACTTTTGCGCGTGCAGCCGGTTTTCAGCCTCGTCAAAAATGACCGAGCTTGGGCCGTCCATGACAGAGCTTGTCACCTCGTCGTCGCGGTGCGCAGGCAAACAGTGCATAAACAGCGCGTCGGGTTTTGCCTTGGCCATCAGCGCGTCATTCACCTGATAGCCGCGCAGCTGGTTGTGCCGACGTTCGCGCGCCGATTGCGGATCATGCATCGACACCCATGTGTCTGTCACGACCAGATCCGCACCCTCTACCGCTTTGTTCGGGTCACGCTCGGTGGTGTAAAGGCCATTCAGCGCGGCCTCGGGGTCCAGTGTCTGCGGGCCGGTAAACACAAGTTCGAAATCAAACGCCTTGGCCGCATGCGCGAAGCTGGCGAAGACGTTGTTACCGTCACCGGACCAGACCACCTTTTTGCCCTTGATCGGGCCGCTGTGCTCTTCAAAGGTCATGATATCGGCCATGATCTGGCAGGGGTGGGTGCGGTTGGTCAGCCCGTTGATCACCGGGACAGAGGCATATTCCGCCATCTCCAGCAGGGTCGCCTCTTCGAAGGTGCGGATCATGATCAGATCGACATAGCGGCTGAGCACCCGTGCCGTGTCGGCGATGGTCTCTCCGTGGCCGAGCTGCATATCTGCGCCAGAGAGCACCATCGTCTGCCCGCCCATCTGACGCACGCCCACGTCAAAGCTGACGCGCGTCCGTGTCGAGGGCTTTTCAAAGATCAGCGCGACCATGTGATCCTTGAGCGGCTGTTCATCATCCGGCGCACCACGGGGGCGGCCCAGACGGGACGATTTCATCGTGGCGGCATTGTCGATGATGCTGCGCAGGTCAGCCGGATCGGTTTGGTGAATGTCGAGAAAATGTTTCATGGGGTATTCTTTTAATTTCAGGGAGTTGGGGGGCCAGCCCCCCGGCCCCCCGGAGTTTATAGGGCAAAATGAAGGTCAGCTGGCACCAAGGCTGCTGGCCGCTTGATCAAGGCGGGAGACGGCCTCGGCGATGTCTTCATCGGTGATATTGAGAGGGGGCAGCAGGCGGATTACGTTATCCGCCGCCGGTACTGTGATAACCTCGTGACGGTACCCTGCGGCGACGACATCGCTGTTGGTAGCTTTGCATTTCAGCCCCAGCATCAGCCCGCTGCCGCGCACGCTTTCGAACACGTCAGGGTGGCTGGCGACCAACCCTTCGAGCTTTTGGCGCATCAGGCCGGCCTTGCGGTTCACATCCTCAAGAAAGGCGTCTGTGCCGATGATATTGACCACAGCATTGCCCACGGCACAGCCCAGCGGGTTGCCGCCATAGGTCGACCCGTGGGTGCCCGCCGTCATGCCAGAGGCAGCATTCTCTGTAGCCAGCACGGCGCCCAGGGGGAAACCGCCGCCGATGCCTTTGGCGACCATCATGATGTCGGGGGTGACGCCGGCCCATTCATGGGCGAACATCTTGCCGGTGCGACCCACGCCGCATTGCACCTCGTCAAAGATCAGCAGCAGCCCGTGTGTTTCGCACAGCGCGCGCATCTGTTTGAGGTCCGCATCCGGCACGGGACGGATGCCGCCTTCGCCCTGCACCGGTTCGATCATGATGGCGGCTGTGGTATCAGTGATCGCCGCGCCAAGCGCCTCCATATCGCCAAATTCGATATGTTTGAAACCGGGGAGCAGCGGGCCGAAGCCTTTGGTCATTTTCTCGGACCCTGCCGCCGCGATCCCGGCAGATGACCGCCCGTGGAACGAGCCCGAGAAGGTGATGATCTCGGTCCGGTCGGGCTGGCCCTTGTCGTAGAAATACTTGCGCGCCATCTTGACCGCCAGTTCGCATGCCTCGGTGCCCGAGTTGGTGAAAAACACCGTATCGGCAAAGCTGAGCGCGACCAGCCGGTCGGCCAGTTCCTGTTGCTGGGGGATCTCGTAGAGGTTCGAGGTATGCCAAAGCTGCCCCGCCTGTTCGGTCAGCGCCGCCACCAGCGCGGGGTGCGCATGGCCAAGCGCGTTCACCGCAATGCCTGCGCCCAGATCCAGAAATCGGCGGCCGTCCTGTTCAATCAACCAGGACCCTTCGCCTTTGACAAAGCTCAGGGGGGCGCGTGAATAGGTCGGCAGAACAGATGGGATCATCAGGATCATCCTTATGGGTTGGCCGCATCAAAGGCACAAAAGGCCATGTGTGACGGAGAGGGTCAATAAGATTTGAAGGGGTGCGACGCAATTTATGTCGCAAAAGATCAATGCCGTGCCCCCCGTGTCAGGGGCCGGTGTCGCCAATTAGCCTTGGCGTCGTCGCAAAGAGGATGTCGAACGGTTGATCATGCCGTTTGCATAAGCAGCTTTTCGCGGCTTGCAAAGCAAAAATTGGCGCGCGACCGCCGCAATCTGTCGCACGAACGGTGCCGTGGCTGCTTTGCTGTGGTTTTAAGGGAGCGTTTGCCCCCGCTGCCGCCCCAATCGCCCGTTCGCGCCTTGCACCCAAGCTGTCAGTGATTAGTATAGGGGCTTGAGATTTTTCCACGGCGGTCCTGAGAAGGGCCGCTTGTTAGCTAAGGACGCCAAATGTCTTGGACCGATGACCGCGTAGAGATCCTGAAGAAAATGTGGGGCGAGGGCCAATCCGCAAGCCAGATTGCAAAGGAGTTGGGCGGTGTGACCCGCAATGCCGTGATCGGCAAGGTGCATCGTCTGGGGCTGTCCAACCGGACCGCAACCGCAGCGCCCGCCGCCGCCCCTGCTGCGGCGGCCAAACCGGAAGCCAAGGCCAAGCCCGCCGCGAAACCCGCCGCAGCCGCCAAGCCCAAGGCTGAACCCGCCCCCGAAGCCGCAGAGCCGGAACCGGCGGAGGCCGCGCCAGCGCCCCGCCCCAACCTGCCCGCGCGCGCCAAGATCATTCCCGCCGGTCAGCCGCTGCCGCCGCAGCCCTCCGCGAACGAGATCAGCCCGGAAGCGCTTGCCAAGGTGAGCGAGGTCGAGAAAAAGTCGAAGAAGATCGGCCTGATGGACCTGACAGAGCGGACCTGCAAATGGCCCGTCGGTGACCCTGCAACGGATGATTTCTGGTTCTGCGGTCTGCCCGTACAGCAAGGCAAGCCCTATTGCGAGGCCCACGTCGGCGTCGCCTTCCAACCGATGAGCGCGCGGCGCGACCGCCGCCGCTAAGCTGCCAGTCAGCCACTGCGGACATCAGAGTAACGAAAGGCCAGACAGCGATGTCTGGCCTTTTTCGCATCAACGCGTCGGCGCATTGGGTGGATCATCCCTGCCCGGCTCTGCCGGATTATCACAGAACAACGCGATCTTGTTGCCTTGGGGGTCACGCAGGTAGCTGACGTAGAAACGCGGACCATAGGTGGCGCGAAACCCCGGCTGGCCCTCATCGCTGCCGCCCGCGGCCAGCGCTGCGGCGTGTAACACGCGCACCTGTGCCTGGCTGGTTGCTTCGAACGCGATCATCGACCCGTTGCCAGCAGAAGCCGGCGCGCCATCAAAGGTCGGTTTGACGTAGAAATCTGGCATGGCCGCGGGCTGCCCCGAAGCCTGTGGCAACACAAAGCTCAAGCCCTCGGGACCTTCGGTCAACGCATAGCCCAAGGCTGGCAGGAAAGCGGTATAGAAGCGTTTGGCACGTGCAAGGTCGTCTGCCCCGACAGTAACATAAGCGATCATAAGAAACCCCTACCCCGCTGCGGTCTTGCCCCGTCGGTCCCCGCGCAACTGCGCATACAGCACATGGGTCCGCCAGCGCCCGTCGATTTGCAGATAGCTTTGCGCGACGCCTTCGTATTTGAAACCGGTCTTTTCCAGCAACCCGCGCGAGGCGATGTTCTCGGGCAGGCAAGCGGCCTCGACGCGGCTGATGTCCAGACGGGTGAAAGCGTGGTGCACCGTCGCCTCGATCGCTTCGCGCATATAGCCGCGGCGGGCGAATTGTTCGCCGGTCCAATACCCCAAGGTGCCCGCCTGTGCCGGGCCGCGGCGGATGTTATCCAGCGTGATCGCCCCGATCAGCATGTTATCCTTGCGGCGGATCAGGAACAGCGGCAGCGCCGTCCCCGCAGAGACCGACCGGTTGGCCCAGTAGACCCGATTGGTAAACGCTTTGCGCGACAGGTGGTCCGGTGCCCAGGACGGCTCCCACGGGGTGAGGTAGGTGATGCTGTCCGACCGCAGGGTGGCCCAGGGCCGGAAGTCAGCATGCACCGGTGGCCGCAACGTCAGCCTTTCGGTTTCAATGGCAAGCTTTCGTTTCAGCAGTTGCATCAGGCAGCGCGACGCTCCTGAAGTTCTTCCAATGTGGGGGCGCCGTCTACCGGACCATAAAGCGCCAATGCCGCAGGGGCGCTGGCGGCGATATTCTGGGCAAAGTCGCGCACGTCGCCTGTGGTGACCGCGTCAATCTGCGCGATGGTCTCTTCCAGCGGGGGGACGCGGTCCCAGATCTGGATCAATCGCGCCAGACGTTCCGCGCGGTTCGACGGGCTTTCCAGCCCCATCAGCAGCCCAGCCTTCATCTGCGCCCGTGCCCGCGCCACCTCGGCCGGGGACATGTCGGAGGCGGCGCGCTTCATCTCGTCAATGGTGATGCCCGCCAGTTCGGGCAGTTGTTCACCGCTGGTGCCAGCATAGATGGTCATCATGCCCGTATCGGCATAGGCCCCCGCCTGCGCGAAGATCGTATAGCACAGGCCGCGGTTCTCGCGGACCTCCTGGAACAGGCGGCTCGACATGCCGCCCCCGAGCGCAGAGGCATAGATCTGCGCGACATAGATATCATCGGCGCGGTAGCCGGGCGCTTCGAACCCGAGCGCGAAATGCGCTTGCTCAAGCGGTTTCAACTGGCGCACTTCACCGCCGCTGAATTTGGCAGCATCCACGTCGAAGAGAGGTTTGGGGGGCATGTCGCCGAACAGCTGTTCAGCAAGGCGCACGATCTCGTCATGGTTCACCGCCCCAGCGGCGGCGAGGATCATCTGGTCGGGGCCGTAATGCTGGCTGATAAAGCCCGACAGGTCTTCGCGGCTGAAATTCGACACGCGTTCGGACGGGCCCAGAATGGTGCGCCCGATGGGTTGGTTGGGGTATGCCTTTTCCTGCAACCAGTCAAAGATCACATCATCCGGCGTATCCAGCGCCTGACCGATCTCTTGCAGGATCACGCCGCGCTCCACCTCGATCTCGCCATTATCAAGGACGGGATTGCGCAAGATATCCGCGATCACATCCAGCCCCAGCGACACGTCATTTTCCAACACGCGCACGTAATAAGCCGTCACTTCACGCGAGGTATAGGCGTTGATATAGCCGCCCACATCCTCGATCGCTTCGGCGATTTGCAACGACGTGCGCTTGGCCGTGCCCTTGAACGCCATATGTTCAAGGAAATGCGCGATACCGTTTTGCGTGGCCGTCTCATGCCGCGCGCCCGCCGAAACCCAGACCCCGATAGATGCCGATGCAAGCCCCGGCATATGCTCGGTTACGATACGAAAGCCGTTGGACAGGCGGTGTTGTTGCAAGCTCACTGAGCGATGCCCCCTTTAATGATATCCTTGAGCGCCTCAAGGTCGTTCGGCACGCGGGTCACGCGTTCTTCGCGATCGAAAAGATCGGCCATGTGGTCAGGCAGCGGCGGGCGCTGGCCTGTGGCGGCTTCGACCGCGTCGGGGAACTTGGCCGGATGCGCGGTGGCCAGCGTGATCATCGGCGTCGCAGGATCACGCAAGGCCGCCCCTACGCGCACCCCGATGGCAGAATGCGGGCACAGAAGCTCGTTTGTGTCGGCGTAGAAGGCCTTGATCGTCTCGCTGGTTTCCTCTTCGGACACGCGGCCCGATTTATAGGTGTTTTGCAGGTCGCGCAGAGCATTGTCGCCCACGTCAAACCCACCCTTCGCCAGATCGCCCATCAGCGCATTGATCGCGTCGCTGTCTTGGCCGTAGGCGAAATACAAGGCGCGTTCAAAGTTGGAGCTGACCTGAATATCCATCGACGGGCTGATAGAGGCATGAACCTCGCCCTTGTGGTAGCCGCCTGTGGTCAGGCAGCGGTGCAGGATGTCATTCTGGTTCGTCGCGACCACCAGATCGGCAATCGGCAGTCCCATTTCGCGCGCGATATAGCCCGCGAAGATGTCGCCGAAGTTGCCCGTGGGCACGGTAAAGCTGACCTTGCGGTCCAGCGCGCCCATAGCGAGCCCTGCGGTAAAGTAATAGACCACCTGCGCCAGCACGCGGCCCCAGTTGATGCTGTTGACCCCTGCCAGTTGCACCCCGTCGCGGAAAGCGTGGTCGTTGAACATGTCTTTCAGGCGCGCCTGACAGTCGTCGAAATCACCGTCCAGCGCCAGCGCGTGCACGTTGCTTTCCGATGGTGTGGTCATCTGTCGGCGCTGCACTTCGGACACGCGACCGTGGGGGAAAAGGATGAAGACATCGACGTTATCCAGCCCGCGGAAGGCTTCGATCGCGGCCGATCCGGTATCGCCCGAGGTCGCACCGACGATGGTCACCCGTTCACCCTTGCGCGACAGAACGGCCTGGAACATGTGGCCGATCAACTGCATGGCAAAGTCTTTGAACGCCAGCGTGGGACCGTGGAACAGTTCAAGCAGGAAGTGCCCCTGTTCAAGCTGCACCAGCGGCGCGCGCACCTTGTGGTTGAAGCCCGCATAGGCCTTGGCGATCAGCGCCTTGAATTCATCGTCGCTGAATGTGTCGCCGACAAAGGGTTTCATCACACGAAAGGCGACATCCTCGTAGGACATCGTGGCCATCTCGCGCAGCTCATCGGTGCCTAGCGTCGGGATCGTTTCGGGCACATACAGGCCGCCGTCACGGGCGAGGCCGGTCAGCAGCGCCTCTTCGAACGACAAAACGGGGGCGGAACCACGGGTGGAGACATAACGCATAAGGGTCAGCTTTCGGTTTTGGGCGCGCGGCGGCGGCGCAAGAAGAACAGGCTCATCCCAAGCCAGATCGCGGCAAGAGAGAACCAAGTGATGGCATATTGCAAGTGGTCGTTGGGAATACGGGCGGTATCGACGGGCAACGGGCTGATCCCCGCTGGCTGAGGCGTGCTGCTGCGCGCAACCAGAAGAACGGGTTCGGTGCCAAGCGTTTGCGCCATATCCGGCACATCGCGGGCGAACCAGATGTTGCCCTTCAGGTCGGCCTCGGGGGTGAAGCTATCGGTTTCGCGCGGCCATTGCAGATTGCCCGTCACCGTCGCGGGGCCCAATGCGCGGGGGGCGTCCTTGTCCGTCGTCAGGACAAAGCCGCGGTCGACCATGATGCGGCGGCCATCCTCTAGCGTGAAAGGCGCGATGACGCGGTAGCCTGCGCCGACGTCTTTCTGGGACACAAGCACATGCACCTCGCCTGCGTCGAAGGAGCCGGTCACAGCGACGGGCAAATAGGCGTCATCCTCGGCGTTGACGGTAGGGGGCAGGTCGACGGGGGCGGCGGCGATGCGGGTGTTGATGTCGGCGATGATCGCCTCTTTCCACGCCAGCCGCTGGATCTGCCAAACGCCCAGCCAGATCAGGATAGCAGCCCCGCCAAGGCCGACAATCAGCAGGAATAGCGTACGACGCATAAAGCTCTCTTGAGGTTGGCACCCGTGGACGGGTGGCGGCAATGCAAAGGCGCGCAAGGTCCCCCTCGCGCGCCTGTTGCTTTTAGTGATTGCGGCCCGGTTTGCAAGCCGACTGCGGGCTTAGATGCCCCACATGTAGACGGCGAAGAAGAGGAACAGCCAGACCACATCAACAAAGTGCCAGTACCAGGCAGCGGCTTCGAAGCCGACGTGCTGCTCTTGGGTAAAGTGGCCTTTCATCGCGCGGAACAGGCAGACCGCAAGGAAGATCGTGCCGATCACAACGTGGAAACCGTGGAAGCCTGTCGCCATGAAGAAGCTGGAGAAGAACAGGTCGCCGCCGAAGGTCCAGTCGTCATGGGCCAGCAGTTCATAGTATTCATAGGCCTGGAACGCGGTGAACAGCATGCCCAGAACGATCGCGATGGACAGGCCGGCGATCAGGTCTTTGCGGTTGTTTTCATGTACCAGCGCGTGGTGTGCCCATGTGACAGCGCAGCCCGACAGCAGCAGGATCAGCGTGTTGATCAGCGGCAGGTGAAAGGCGTCAACGGGAATGATATCCGGCTGCACATATGTGGAGCCCGGAAATTCATCCATCGGGTACAGCGCTTCTTTGAAGAAGGTCCAGAACCACGCCACAAAGAACATCACTTCGGACATGATGAACAGGATGAAGCCATAGCGCAGACCGATGCGCACGACGTTGGTGTGATCGCCGACGTGGCTTTCAGCAACAACCTCGGACCACCATCCGAACATGCAGTACAGAACGGCAACCAGACCACCCAAGAAGACGAAGGGGGTTACATCGTGCATCCAGAAGACACCACCAACCAGCATGACACAGCCGGCGATGGAGCTGAGCAATGGCCATGTGGACGGCGGCAGAATGTGATAGTCATGGTTCTTTTCATGGGCCATTGGTTCAGTCCCTCACCTTTTTCTTAATTCAGGTTTGTCTCGCTGTCCTGATCGGGGGCTTCATAGTCCTCGGGCAGGTCAATTTCATAGAACGTATAAGACAGTGTGATCGTATGTACATACTTGCCATCACGGTCTTCGACGATTTCGGGGTCAACAAAGAAGCTGACAGGCATTTGAACACGCTCACCGGGGGCGAGCACCTGTTCAGTAAAGCAGAAACATTCGATCTTTTCAAAGAAGGCCCCGGCGGCATAGGGCGTCACGTTGTAGGACGCCTGCCCCGCGACGGGGTGATCGGTTGGGTTATAGGCCTCGTAGAACGCCAGCCCGGTCTCGCCGATGCGCAGTTCCATCTCGTTGACGACGGGTTTGAATTCCCACGGCATATCTTCGTTCAAGCTGCCGTCGAAACGCACCTTGATCGTCTGATCCAGCACCTCGCCCTCGGCTCCGGCGACCTGTCCCGGCGTCCCGCCAAAGCCGGTGACGCGGCAGAACCAGTCGTAGAACGGTACCGATGCCCAGGCCAGCCCCCCCATCAGGATGACGACAGAGACGGTTTGCACCACAGTCTTCGCGGGTCCGGACAGGGCCATCAGTTGCTCTCCTGTGTTTGAAGCTCACCACCGGGCAGATCGTTGAAATCGATGTTGGTGATTTTGACAAAGGTCAGCGCCATGACCAGCACGACGAAGGCGGCCAGCAGCAGACCGACGCCAAGGTTGCGCCCGCGGCGGCGTGTGTGAATCTCGTGTTCAGCGCGAATGCCCATTACCAGCCTCCCAAGCCGTAGCCCCGCAGGGTGGCCTCAAGCAGAATGGCACCGAAGTGCAAGAAGAGATACCAAAGCGACAGGCGGAAGAACTTGCGTTCAACGCGGAAATCATCGGCTTCGCTGTCGTCTTCATCACGTTGCCAGATGCGGAAGGCCCCGATCAGGAACAACAGGTTCAGCACGCCCGCGGTCGCCAGATAGATTGGCCCGCCGATCGAGGTGAAGCCGGTGCCGACGGCCAGAATGACCAGCAAAACAGTATAGGCCAGAATATGACGACGGGTGGAGCGGCGGCCGTGGGTCACGGTCAGCATCGGCACCTTCGCGTCGTCATAGTCATTGCGCATGAACAGCGCCAAGGCCCAGAAGTGCGGCGGGGTCCACATGAAGATCAGCGCGAACATCAGCCATGCCTCGACCGAGAAGCTGCCGGTGGCGATGATCCAGCCGATCACGGGCGGGAACGCCCCCGCAGCACCGCCGATGACGATGTTCTGCGGCGTCGCACGCTTAAGCCACATGGAATAGAAAACGGCGTAGAAGAGGATCGTGAACAGCAGCATACCCGCGGCCAGCAGGTTGGCCGCCAGCCCCAGCATGACGACAGACATGCCCGACAGCGCCACACCGATCGCCAGCGCTTCGCCCGGCTGGACGCGCCCCGACGGGATCGGGCGGCCTTGGGTCCGGCGCATGATCGCGTCGATGTCGGCGTCCCACCACATGTTCAGCGCGCCCGAGGCCCCTGCCCCGATGGCGACAAACAGGATCGAGGCAAAGCCGATCACGGGGTGCACAGACTCGGGCGCTGCGAGCATGCCAACAAGTGCGGTAAATACCACCAACTGCATGACGCGCGGCTTCATCAGGGCGAAATAATCGCCGAACTGCGCCTCATACTCGCCCGCAGGTGTCGTGCTGGTATCTGTCATGCGATCTCTCATACAAAAGGAACCCGGGGCGCGCCTCGCGCACCCCGCATCAGCAATTGTGCCTTACTTGGACGCAACGGTCAGAGTCTGCGGGATGCCCGCATACTCTTCTTTCGCGTTGCCAAGCCACTGGGCATAGGCCTCTTCCGAGACGACTTTCACAGTGATCGGCATATAGGCGTGGGCGTTGCCGCACAGCTCGGAACACTGACCGAAGTACACGCCTTCTTTCTCGGCGGTGAACCATGTTTCCGCCAGACGGCCGGGCACGGCGTCCTGTTTCACACCGAAGGCAGGCATCGCCCAGGAGTGGATCACGTCGGAACCGGTGACCTGAACAACGATGGTCTGACCGACAGGGATCACAACGGCGGTATCGGTCGCCAGCAGGAACTGCTGTTCGGTATAGCCGGCCGCTTCAAGCTGCGCGATAACTTCGGGTGTTTTGCGGTTTTCGCCGCCAACAGCCGGTGCACCGATCATATAGCTGTCAAAGCCAAAGCCCTCGTCGACATATTCATAGGACCAGTACCACTGGTTGCCGGTCGCTTTGATGGTCAGGTCGGCCTGCGGGATTTCCTGCTGACGGAACAGGATCGGCAGCGAATAGGCCCCGATCAGCACCAGAATCACGATCGGTGCGACGGTCCAGAGGATTTCAACCGGCGTGTGGTGTGTGAAGGACGCGGCAACGGGGTTGCGCTTGCGGTTATAGCGGATCGCCACCCAAAGGACCAGACCGGTCACGAAGATGGTGATCAAGGTGATGATGATCAGGATCAGGTGGTCCAGATCGTGGATGTCTTGCGCGACGCGGGTCACGGCTGGCTGAAAGCCCATCTTGCCGTCTACCGGCTCACCAATGATTTCCAGCCCGTCGATGCGAAGGTTTTCCTGCGCCATTGCTGGCACGGCGGAAAAAGCGGCCATGAGACCCGAAAAAGAGAGAAGATGTTTCATATGTCGTCCTGATCTTGTGACCATTGATAAGCGAATCCCAGCAGCACCCCGCAATTGGAGGCAGCTGTCCCGTTGTAATCTGTACGCTTACAATCATATTCTAACTTCAAGATAAAGACTTCTGCTTGCGTCAAACGGACGCGAAGCGATTTTTATGACACGATTCAGGGAACATTTTTATGAGCCAGCCGCCTTTCAACCCCTTTGAGGCGCAGTTTGACCGTGACGCCGCGCTGTCCATCCTGCGCGACGCTGTGGCAGGTGCCGACGACGGGGAACTGTTTTTCGAACGCCGGCGGTCTGAAGGTTTGGTGTTTGACGACGGACGGCTGAAAACGGCCAGCTACGATGCCTCCGAAGGCTTTGGCTTGCGGGCGGTGCGGGGCGATGTCTCTGGCTACGCCCACTCGACCGAGATCACCGAAGCCGCCCTGCGCCGCGCAAGCGAGACAGCACGGCTGGCCGTGGGTGCGGGGGGCGGCACATGGGCGGATGCGCCAGCCGCGACCAATCAAAAGCTCTATACCGACGAAGATCCGATCGCGGGCGCGGCCTTTCCCGTCAAGGTCGACACCCTGCGCGAGATCGACGATTTCGCCCGCAGCCTTGATGCGCGTGTCGTGCAGGTTTCTGCCTCTATCTCTGCCTCTATTCAGGAGGTCGAGATTCTGCGCCCCGAGGGCACCTCTGTCCGCGATGTGCGCCCGATGACGCGGGTGAACGTGTCGGTCATTGTCGAACAGGATGGCCGCCGCGAAAGCGGGACCGCCGGTGGCGGCGGGCGTGTCGGGCTGGACGGGCTGCTGGACCCCGCCGACTGGCAGGCCAAAACCCGCGAAGCCCTGCGCATCGCCTGCGTCAACCTGCGTGCCGTGCCCGCACCTGCGGGCGTCATGGATGTTGTGCTTGGCCCCGGCTGGCCCGGAATCTTGCTGCACGAGGCCATCGGTCACGGATTGGAAGGAGATTTCAACCGCAAGGGCTCAAGCGCCTTTGCCGGCCTCATGGGCCAACGCATCGCCGCCAAAGGCGTGACGGTGCTGGATGATGGCACCCTCCCCGACCGGCGCGGGTCTATCTCTGTTGATGACGAGGGCACGCCCTCGGCCAAGAATGTGCTGATCGAGGACGGTGTGCTGGTAGGCTATATGCAGGACCGGCAGAACGCCCGGCTGATGGGCGTGGCCCCGACCGGCAATGGCCGCCGCGAATCCTATGCCCACACCCCGATGCCGCGCATGACCAACACCTATATGCTGGGCGGTGACGTGGCCCCCGGTGATATCGTCGCGGACCTCAAGGACGGCATCTATGCGGTCGGTTTTGGCGGCGGGCAGGTGGATATCACCAACGGCAAGTTCGTTTTCTCCTGCACCGAAGCTTACCGTGTGCGCAATGGCGTGGTGGGCGACCCCGTCAAAGGGGCCACGCTGATCGGAGACGGGGCCACAGCGCTGCAACAGATCCGCGCCATCGGCAATGATCCCACGCTGGATCCGGGCATGGGCAACTGCGGCAAGGCGGGCCAATGGGTGCCCGTGGGCGTTGGACAGCCGACATTGATGATCGGCGGCCTGACCGTCGGCGGCGCAGCTGCCGCCTGAGCAACACCGGATTGCCGGAGTGCACCCAGGTGCTCCGGTGATCCGATACCGGATCGCACACCGAAGAAGATTAGTAGTTCGGATTAAACCTTCGCCGTTCACGTTTCGTTAAGCAGCTTTGCCTAAAGCTGGTGAGGCAACGGACGGAGACGCGGGATGACTGACAGGAACAAAACTCCTTCCTCTTCCACGCCCCCCTTGGTCCCACCCACCCTGGAAGACGACAGCTTTGCGCGGCTTCGTCTGTTGCGCTCGCGCCGTGTCGGCGTTGTCACCTATTACCGCATGCTGCGCGACTACGGCACCGCGCGTGCCGCGCTTGAGGCATTGCCCGACGTCGCCCGCGCCGCAGGTGTGAAAGACTATCGCATCTGCCCCGAGAATGTCGTGCACGCAGAGCTGCGCGCGGCAAAGGCCGCGAATGCACGCTTGATTGCCCATGATTGCGCAGCCTACCCCCCTCATCTGGCAGAGCTTGACGACGCCCCCCCGTTTCTATGGGCAATCGGAGAGATCGAGCTGCTGCACCGCCCCTTGGTGTCGATTGTGGGCGCGCGAAACGCCTCATCGCTCGGGACACGCATGGCCCGTGCCTTGGCATCCGGCTTGGGTGAGGCGGGGTTTACGGTCGTCTCGGGATTGGCGCGGGGGATTGATGCCGCGGCACATCTGGCGACGCTCGAATCCGGCACAATCGCGGTTCAAGCGGGGGGCGTCGATGTGATCTATCCGGTAGAGAATACGACGCTTGCCCAAGATATCGCGGCCCAAGGGCTGCGCATTTCGGAACAACCGATGGGGCTGCAACCGATGGCGCGGCATTTCCCCAGCCGCAACAGGATCATCGCAGGGCTAAGCCGCGCAACGGTCGTGGTCGAAGCGGCGGCGAAATCCGGCAGCCTGATCACCGCCCGTGACGCGCTGGATCAGGGACGAGAGGTGCTTGCCGTGCCCGGCCACCCCTTCGATGCCCGTGCCGCGGGCTGCAACATGCTGATCCGTGACGGGGCGGCGCTGGTGCGCAATGCCGCAGATGTGATTGATCAACTGGGGCCGGCAAAGGCTGCCGCCGCCAGCCCGCCCATTTCCCAAGCAGCCGCCCCCGCGCCCCAGCGCGACATTGCAGCGCTGCACACCGATATATTGTCACGCCTTGGCCCCAGCCCCGTTGCCGAAGACCAGCTGTTGCGCGATCTGGCGGTCGCACCGGGGATCGCCACACCTGTTCTGGTCGAGCTTGAGTTGAACGGGCAGATCCTGCGCCATGCAGGCGGGCTGGTATCCCGCGCGGACTGAGCGTGACGCGGTCGCAGATCGGGGGCCAGCCCCCGCTTTGGAGACCCTCCAAAGCGCCCCCGGGATTTAGACCATCTGGAAGCCGGAACCGCGGCCGGATTGCACCGTGAAACACCCCCGAAAAGGCGCTTTATAGCCCGTGTATCAAAGGGGGCGCGCTGTTCTGCGGATTGACAAACTTCGCTTCACGCCACATGTCACAGCATAAGCCACGCGAATTAATTTGATCCAAGGTGCCGAATTTTATGCCAGTTGTCGTCGTCGAATCACCTGCCAAAGCTAAAACGATCAACTCGTATCTCGGCAGTGATTACACCGTGCTTGCGTCCTACGGCCACGTCCGCGATCTGCCGCCCAAAGACGGATCGGTCGACCCGGAAAACGGGTTCGACATGACTTGGGAAGTCGCCGCAGCAAGCAAGAAACACGTCAAAGCCATCGCTGATGCGCTGAAAGACGACAACGCATTGATCCTCGCGACTGACCCTGATCGCGAAGGCGAAGCAATCAGCTGGCACCTGCAAGAGGCGCTGACCAAGCGCAAGTCGATCAAGAAGGACACACCGGTCAGCCGCGTGGTGTTCAACCAGATCACCAAAAAGGCCGTAACCGAAGCGATGGCGAACCCGCGTCAGGTCGATATGCCACTGGTCGAGGCCTATCTGGCCCGGCGCGCGCTGGATTATCTGGTGGGCTTCAACCTGTCGCCCGTCCTGTGGCGCAAATTGCCCGGTGCAAAGTCGGCGGGGCGGGTACAGTCGGTCACCTTGCGGCTGATCGTCGAGCGCGAGATGGAGATCGAGGCCTTCCGCAACCGCGAATACTGGAGCGTCAAGGCGCTGGTCGCCACGCCGCGCGGGCAAGAGTTCGAGGCCCGTCTGGTGACGCTTGCCGGTAAGAAGCTGGACCGTTTTGATCTTGGCAATGAAACCCAGGCCGAGATGGCGGTACAGGCGATCACCAGCCGCGATCTGACGGTTACCAGCGTCGAGGCAAAACCCGCGAGCCGCAACCCCTCGGCCCCGTTCATGACGTCGACGTTGCAGCAGGAAGCCAGCCGCAAGTTCGGCATGGGCGCACGCCAGACCATGAGCACAGCGCAGCGGCTCTATGAAGCCGGTCACATCACCTATATGCGGACCGACGGCATCGACATGGCCCCCGAAGCGATCACGATGGCACGGGACGCTATCTCGGACCGGTTCGGGGCGGAGTATGTCCCGTCCGAGCCGCGCATTTACAAGAACAAGGCCAAGAACGCGCAAGAGGCGCACGAATGTGTACGCCCAACCGACATGACCAAAGATGCCGACGCGCTGAAACTGACCGAACCGGATCAACGCAAGCTTTACGACCTGATCTGGAAGCGCACGCTGGCCTGCCAGATGGAAAGCGCGCGTCTGGAACGCACCACGGTAGAGATCGGTAGCAAGGACGAACAGGTCGGGCTGCGCGCCACCGGTCAGGTGGTGAAATTCGACGGCTTCCTGCGTGTCTACGAAGAAGGCCGCGACGATGTCGTGGACGAGGATGACAAGCGCCTGCCGCAGATCACCCAAGGTGACAAGATGGACAAACGCGCCGTCACGCCAGAGCAGCATTTTACCCAGCCGCCCCCCCGCTACACTGAAGCGACATTGGTCAAGCGCATGGAAGAGCTGGGAATCGGGCGCCCGTCGACCTACGCCAGCGTTGTCACCACCATTCAGGACCGCGAATACGTTCGCAAGGAAGGCAACCGTCTGTTCCCCGAAGACAAGGGCCGTTTGGTGACGGCCTTCCTCGAGAATTACTTCCGCAAATACGTGGGCTATGATTTCACCGCCGATCTGGAAAACCAGCTTGATAAGGTGAGCGCGGCGGATGCCGACTATAAGGATGTGCTGGGCCGGTTCTGGCAGGATTTTTCGGCTGCGATTGCCGAAACCGCCGACTTGCGCATCACCGAGGTGTTGGAGAAGATCAACGAGGTACTAGAGCCGCATCTCTTCCCGCCCAATGAGGATGGCAGCGACCCGCGCCTGTGCCCCAACTGCGAGATCGGGCGTTTGTCCATGCGCACCGCACGGTCCGGCGGCGCGTTCATCGGCTGTTCGAACTACCCTGAATGCCGCTATACCCGCCCCTTCGGCCCGCCCGACCCCGAGGCCGAAGCCTCGGCTATTCCGCCCGATGGCAAACTGCTGGGCGAGGATATGGGCGACGAGATTCGCGTGTTCAAAGGGCGCTTCGGCCCTTATGTGCAGCGCGGCCCCGTCACCGAAGAGAACAAAAAACCGCCACGTCAATCGGTGCCCAAGGACTGGCCCGCCGAAGAGCTGGAGCTGGAACGCGCTGTCATGCTGCTGTCGCTGCCGCGTGAGATCGGCCCGCACCCGGAAGATGGGGTGATGGTCTGGGCAAATATCGGGCGCTACGGCCCCTATATCAAACACGCCGACAGCACGTCGAACCGTGGCGGGACCAATGCGAACCTCGAAACACTGGACGAGGTGTTCACCGTTGGCATGAACCGCGCCGTGCAGCTTCTGGCCGAGAAAGTCGCCAGCCGTGGCGGGCGTGGCAAAGCGGCAAAACCGATCCGCGAGATGGGCGAACACCCTGATCTGGGCGGCGAGGTCAACATCATGGAAGGCAAATACGGGCCTTATGTGAAGTGGGAGAAAGTCAACGCCACCATCCCCAAAGAGGTCGAGCCTGCCGATCTGACCATGGAACGTGCGGTTGAGCTGATCGAGGAAAAGCTGGCGAAATCCCCTGCCAAGCGCAAAGCCGCAACCAAGAAGCCCGCAGCAAAGAAAACCGCTGCGAAAAAAGCTCCGGCCAAGAAAACGGCTGCCAAGAAGGCCCCCGCAAAGAAACCAGCGGCCAAAAAGGCACCCGCAAAATCGGCCGCTGCACCGGAAGAATGAGAGCGCAACTCACATATTCATGAAATGACATATATGTGAGTTGCCCCGCCCTGCCCTTGCTGCTTTTACCTGTGACAATCGCCACGGTAGAAGGACATAAAGATGGCAGAGCAGACATTCTCAAGACGCGGGTTGATCCTGACAGCGGGCGCGGCGCTTTTCACGCCGGCCTTATTGCGCGCACAGACCCCGGTGCCAGAGATCGCGGCACCGGTACGTCATAACACCAATGGATTTTCCAGCCAGAACTGGCAGGACCACTTTGATACATTGGGCAAAGCCGCGATCGTGGCTGATACCTCTTCCCGCGCGCTGCACTATTGGGGCGGCGATGGCGAGACCTACAAGATTTACCCGACCTCCGTGCCCCGCAGCGACGAGCTGACCAAACGCGGCTACACCCGCATTGTACGCAAACGTGTCGGGCCCGACTGGACACCGACCCCCAGCATGATCGAACGCGACCCCGATCTGAAGTATATGCCGCCCGGTCCAGACAACCCGCTTGGCACCCATGCGATGTACCTCAGCTGGCCCGCCTATCTGATCCACGGCACCCATGACACGCGCAAGATCGGGCGGCAAAGCTCCGACGGGTGCATCGGGCTTTACAACCACATGATCGAGGCGCTGTACCAGATTGCCCCCATCGGCACGCAGGTACGCATCGTCTGACCTCGCTGCGGGCTGCACTGATCCCGCGACGACAGCTGCCCACCCGACGCAGGGTGGGCGCGCATTCCCCCGAATTTTCCGGCAAGCTTCACTGGTACCGCTGACATTAGCGTCGGCGGTTTGACACGTTCGTTACGCCGCGTCATAGAAGTCGTATAACGATAATACGACAGGGCCGTGAGCCTCTCTTGAAAGGAGCCGGAATGAAGAAAATCTATGGAAGCGCTGCCGAGGCGCTGGAAGGCGTGCTGCACGATGGCATGCTGATCGCAGCGGGGGGCTTTGGCCTTTGCGGTATTCCCGAACTGCTGCTGAACGCGATCCGGGACGCGGGCACCAAGGATTTGACCTTTGCCTCGAACAATGCGGGCGTAGATGATTTCGGCATCGGTATCTTGTTGCAGACCAAGCAGGTCAAGAAAATGATCAGCTCTTACGTCGGCGAGAACAAGGAATTCATGCGCCAGTATCTCGGCGGCGAGCTTGAGCTGGAATTCAACCCGCAAGGCACCTTGGCCGAACGTATGCGTGCGGGTGGTGCGGGCATCCCCGGATTCTACACCAAAACCGGCGTTGGCACCGTGATCGCCGAAGGCAAAGAGCACAAGGATTTCGACGGCGAAACCTATATCCTTGAGCGCGGCATCGTTGCGGATCTGGCGATTGTCAAAGCGTGGAAAGCGGATGACACCGGCAACCTCGTGTTCCGCAAGACGGCGCGCAACTTCAACCCACCAGCGGCCATGTGTGGCAAGATCTGCATCGCCGAGGTCGAAGAGATCGTCCCCCGTGGCAGCCTTGGCGGCGACGCGATCCACCTGCCCGGCATCTATGTGCACCGCATCATTCAGGGTGATCACGAGAAACGCATCGAACAGCGCACAGTGAGGACGGCATAATGGCTTGGGATCGCAATCAAATGGCGGCACGCGCCGCGCAGGAACTGCAAGACGGTTGGTATGTGAACCTTGGCATCGGGATTCCGACGCTGGTGTCCAACTACATCCCCGAGGGGATGGATGTGACGTTGCAGTCGGAAAACGGCATGTTGGGCATGGGCGCCTTCCCCATCGACGGCGAAGAAGACGCCGACCTGATCAACGCAGGCAAGCAGACCATCACCGAGCTGGATCGCACCTCGTATTTCGACAGCTCGACCTCCTTCGGGATGATCCGCGGCGGCAAGATCGCCATGGCCATTCTAGGCGCGATGGAAGTGGCTGAAAACGGCGACCTCGCCAACTGGATGATCCCCGGAAAGCTGGTCAAAGGCATGGGCGGCGCGATGGATCTGGTCGCGGGTGTGGGTCGCGTTGTGGTGGTCATGGACCACGCCAGCAAGCATGGCGACAGCAAGGTGCTGAAAGAATGCACCCTGCCGCTCACCGGCAAGAACGTCGTTGACCGCATCATCACCAATCTGGGTGTGCTGGATGTCGTTGAAGGCGGGCTGAAGATCGTTGAATGCGCCGATGGCGTCACGGAAGACGAACTGCGCGCCGCGACCGAAGCGACAATCGTCTAATCTGCTGACGCGATGAACGACAAGGGGCGCAGCCAGCGATGGCCGCGCCCCTTTTTACACTCGGCCCCAAACTGGTGTCAGTTCATCGCCGCAAAGACACATCCGTCCGAGATTAGCTCGGGCGGGGTCTGGCACAGGCCCTTGGCGACCTGAAAAGCGGCCAGCACCTTGGGCACATAGTCACGGGTTTCGGCAAAAGGCGGCACGCCCGCATGCTTGTGCACGGACCCTTCGCCCGCGTTATAGCCGGCCAGCACCAAGATCGGATCGCGATCAAATTCGCCCATCAGCCAATCAAGATATTTTACGCCGCCCGCGATATTCTGCGTCGGGACCATACTATCGGTCACCCCAAAGCGCGTCGCTGTATCAGGCATCAGTTGCATCAACCCCTGCGCCCCTGCCCCGCTGATGGCATCGGGGCGTCCTGCGGATTCAACCGTGATCACCGCGAGCACAAGCGCAGGTGACACCTGTGTCCCGATGGTAGAGCGTAGGATGTCGATCCCGTTGGCCTTGGCGATCTCTTGCATCTGTTGCATGCGTGGCGCGGGGATTTTGCTGCTGGCCGTTGCCAGCGTGACCATCGCGGCCTCCAGCCGGCCCGGGCCAGATTTCTCGACCGCCGGAGAGACACGATCCCAGAACCAATCATATTGCCCCGGCGACGCTGGCACGATGGCACCGGAGTCGGTTGCGACAACCTCGGGGACGTCGTCGGCCTTGGGTTCGATAAAGACATTGATCCGATTGGTACTGCCCGGCTTGGGCGGCTTTACGCGTTTTGCTTCGAACTTCGGAAACGGCTTGGGCGCGTCTGCCCAGACAGCCGAGGCCGCCAGCATCCCCACCATCAAAGATACGGTCATTCGTCGAAACATCGCTGCCTGCACTGATTATTTAATGCTCTTTTTCAGCAATCTCGCACGGAAACCTTCGCCAGACCAACCAAACATGGCAGGGAACATGGCGATTTCGCCATAATTGATGCAATCCTGCCCCGCTTCCTATCAAGGATAACAAAAAATGAAGATGGAAAATCTTTTCGTATCAGTGAGCTACAATAATTCTGCCAAAAACCGGCCCTGAAAAACGAAATGTCACAATTGCCGCCAAATTCGTGCCCCATTCACAAGGCTATATAGGCTCATACCAAGTCAGCCAGATGCGGAATTGAGAGAGAAGCATCGAAACGGACGACAGGGTTGAGATTGAAAACTTTATGATCCTTGGAGGGACATACCATGATGAACTTTATCAAGAACTTCAAAAACGACGAATCCGGCGCTGTGACTGTTGACTGGGTTGTTCTGACCGCCGCCGTTGTTGGCCTGGCCGTCGCAGCTTACTCCTCGATCGAAACAGGCGCTTCCAACCTGACGTCGAAAACCAACTCCTACATGGCCACACAAAGCCCTGGCTAAATCTGGCGGCTAAGCGTTCGTCGCGCCAAGAGATTTCGCTGGCCGCATTCTGCTCGACAGAATGCGGCCAGTTTTTTAGACCTTCATCACGCAAGGCAAAACAATGCTCTCGAAGCTTATCAAATTCTGGCGAAGCCCAAGCGGTGCGGTCACAGTTGACTGGGTTGTTCTATGTGCAGCCGTGGTATCTCTGGCGGTTCTCATTGTCGTCAGCATGACTACCGGAACTGTGGATCTAGCAGACAGGGTGATGACCCAGACGCCGGGCGATATCTAACCCTAGCGCCCCATAATGACCCAGCTTGGTCGCGGATTATCCATAGTCTGAACACAATCACCGCCTATCCATTGGTATAAGTTTCGCGCCGCGTCCTGGGACCGGCACACACTCAAGAGAGGTAAGTAACATGCGGATGGTTTTTGGACTGGTCCTGCTCGCCGGTATCGCCTTAGCAGGTGGTGCTGTGTATCTGGCAAAGGGCCGCATCGGACAATATCAAGCAGCGCACCAACAGGCCCAAGAGGCTCTGGCGCAGATCGTGCCAACGGTTGGTGTATATGTGGCCAACGGGCCGCTGAAATACGGGCAGCGCCTGACCCGCGAAGATGTGCGGCAGGTAAAATGGCCCGAGGATGCGATCCCCGAAGGCACGTTTATCGAAGAAGCAGCGCTTTTCCCCGAAAACAGCGATGACCTGCGTGTCGTACTGCGTGCGATGGAAAAAGACGAAGCCATCATGGCGGTGAAGGTGACCGAACCCGGTGCCGATACCGGCCTCACCTCGCAGCTGGAACGGGGCAGCCGTGCTTTCGCGATCCGCGTCGATGTATCAAGTGGCGTCTCGGGCTTCCTGCGCCCCGGTGACCGTGTCGATGTCTACTGGACCGGCCGCATCAACCGGGGCGGCAATGACCGCGCCGATACCGGAGACGTGACCAAACTGATCGAGGCAGGCGTCAAGATCATCGCGATCGACCAAAGCGCCGGCGGCGAACGCAGCGAAGCGGCCATTGCGAATACTGTGACTGTTGCCGTTCAGCCCTATCAAGTTGCCGCATTGGCACAGGCGCAATCGACGGGTGACCTATCCCTCTCGCTCGTCGGGGCAGAGGATGACACCGTCGCCGGCGAGATCGAAGTCGACCAGCGCCGCCTGCTCGGCCTGACGGAAGAAACGGTCAAAGTCGAAACGACTACAGAAAAAGTCTGCACCATCCGGACCCGCCGTGGTGCAGAAGTGGTCGAAATCCCGATCCCCTGCACCAACTGATCTGCTTATCAGGCAGGGCAAATACGGACCTCAGCAACGCCGCGCATCCCTTAGCGCGGCGTTTTGCCATTTCGGATATGTTGCTGTTAATCCACATATACCCGCCCCCCCCTGTCATTGATTCTTGCAAAAAAACGCAAAGGACCGCACAGTGTCGCAAACGGCGGGCGCAAAGACCCTATTTTGAGGCGTGATCACAAAGGCAGGTCACATGAAAATCGATAAGTTTATTAAAGCAGCCCTATTGGGACTGACCATTGGCGCGATGCCATTTGCATTGACTGCGCCGATCGACGCGCAGGCCAACACGCTCCGTGTGGTCAAGAAGGGCACCAACCGTGTGTTGGAAGTCCCGATGAACCGCGCGGTTGTGGTTGAAAGCGATATCCCCTTTGCCGAGCTTAGCATCGCCAATCCGGGGATCGCAGATATCTCATCGCTCTCCGATCGCACCATCTATGTGCTGGGCAAATCCCCTGGCCTGACCACGCTGACCCTGCTGGATGCGGCCGGTCAGTTGATCACCAACGTGGATGTGCGCGTCGCGGCGGATGTCTCTGAATTCAAGGAACGCCTGCGGCAGATCCTGCCCGGCGAAAAGATCGAAGTGCGCACAGCCAACGACGGTATCGTCCTGTCGGGCATCGTGTCCTCCACCCAACGCCTGCAGCGCGCCCTTGATCTGGCCGAACGCTACGCGCCAGAACGCGTCTCCAACCTGATGAGTGTCGGTGGCATCCAGCAGGTGATGATGAAAGTCCGCTTTGCCGAGATGAGCCGATCTGTCTCCAAATCCCTAAGCGCGTCGCTCGCGTTGAACGGGCTGGTGGGCAATGATCTTGCGATCAACGGCGGGACCAATACGACAAATACGTCCGGCGCGATTGCGAACTCTCTTGGCGGCACGACACCTGCGTCCAACAGCAACGCAGGCGCGGTACTGTTCGGCTTTAACGCAGGGTCCACCCAAGTCGGCCTGCTGCTTGAAGCCCTTGAGCAGAAGGGCGCCGTACGCTTCCTTGCCGAACCGAACCTCGTCGCGCTGTCCGGGCAAGAGGCGACGTTCCTTGCCGGTGGCGAATACCCCGTACCTGTCGCCCAGACCGGCGACCAGATTTCGGTGCAGTACAAACCCTTCGGCGTAGAAATGAGCTTTATCCCCCGTGTCGTGGATAAAGACCTGATTAACCTCGAACTCAAAGCCGCTGTGTCGGCGATTGATGCCAGCAACAGCGTGTCCTTGGGCAATGGTTTCGACATCTCGGCCTTCACCCGCCGCGAAACCTCGACCACGGTTGAAATGCGCGACGGCGAAAGTTTTGCGATCGCGGGTCTGCTGACCGACGATTTCACCGATAACTCCAGCCAGCTACCCTGGATCGGCGATGTGCCTGTATTGGGCGCGTTGTTCCGCAGCGCGAACTATCAGCGCAGCCAGTCCGAACTGGTGATCATTATCACGGCCCATCTTGTGACCCCCACCCGCGGCGAGGCTTTGGCCCTGCCCACCGACCGGATCAAACCGCCCACGGAAAGCGAATTGTTCCTGTCAGGTCGCACGTCCAAAGGCAGCACAGCGCCCACCAAAGGGGCGGCTGGCGAGGTTGCCAAACAGGACTTTAGCGGGTCATATGGCTATGTATTGGATTGATCAGATGACTTCAGCGATCCCTTCGACAGGCAAAATCACCGGGTTATGCGCCGCTTTGGCGATGACCGTAGCAGGCTGCGTCAGCAGCCCTGATCCGGTCTATACCCAGTTCCACCGCGAAGCAGGATCCCTGACCGATCTGGGCACCTTCGGTAACGCCACGCTGAACAACCGTTTGGTAATGACAGGCGAACGCCAGTACACCTTCGATCTGGCCAACCGCTTTGCCGGCGAAGTCGAATCCACGGTGACCTTTGCCTTTAACTCGGCCCAGCTGGACGGGGCCGCGCAGGCTGTGCTGCGGCGCCAAGCGGGATGGATCCGTCAGTTCCCCGAGGTCCGCTTCCGCGTGTATGGGCATACCGATGCCGTCGGTTCGAACAGCTACAACAAGGCGTTGGGCCTGCGCCGAGCACAATCCGTTGTTGCGTTTCTGTCAACGCAAGGCATCAGCCGCAGCCGTCTTGAGGCCGTTGTTTCCTTTGGCGAAACACAGCCGTTAATCGTGACACAGGGCCGCGAACGGGCGAACCGTCGCACCGTGACCGAAGTCAGCGGCTTTGTCGGGCGTCATCCCACCGTTCTGGACGGCAAATACGCGCAGATCATCTATCGCGATTACGTTGCCAGCGCCGTGCCACCGACTCAGCTATCGGGCGGCGCAACATCGACCGGCACCACGACGGAATAACCGGATAAAAGATACCTCGAGAAAGGCCTGATCGTCACTGACGGTCGGGCCTTTTGCGTTTCAATCCGGCAAATCACTGCGGATCGTTTCAAAAGACCAAACAATAGAAACTATTTAGCCCCAATCTTGCCCAACTTGGCAGGGATATTCACTGCAATAGGACAGTTGCGCCCGGCCACCGTGGTCTGACGCAGGGGACCGCAAGGCAAAGAACAGGGCGACGCCCGATCAGCCCTTGCCGCGCCCCAAAGAGAAGAAGGGGAAGTTTAGGTATGAGCAGCAGTATGCCACAGATTGACGCACCACAGATCATCGCCTGCACTGTCAGCCGTGATGTACAGAACTTTGACCTGCTGATCGAGGATATGGAATCAGCTTTGGGCGAAGCCTGGGGTGATCTCGGCTTTTCTGAAAGCCTCGCTTTTTTCAGCCAGCCCGAAGCGGCGACGCTCGAACTGATTGCACTGGCGCTTGATTCCGAGGACGAAGAGAACCTGCCGATGATGTCCGAAATCATCTCGCAGGCCAAATCCCGTCATATCAAGGTGATCCTGATCGCCGAAGACATGTCCCCGGCCTCGCTCCATTCCCTGTTGCGTCAAGGTGCGGATGAATTCGTCCCCTACCCGCTGCCCGAAGGCGAATTGGCGGCGACCATCGAACGTCTGCGCGCAGGCCCCGAGCCCACAGCCGAACACATCGAGGCAGGCCCCAAGCTGAAACCCGGTGCCGATAAAGACGGCGCTGTGATTGTGGTACATGGTTTGGCCGGTGGCACCGGTGCGACCAGCATGGCCGTTAATCTGGCGTGGGAACTGGCGACCTCCGACAAAAAGAACCCGCCAAAGGTCTGCCTGCTGGATTTCGATCTACAGTTCGGGGCCGTGGCGACCTATCTGGACCTGCCGCGCCGCGAAGTCGTCTATGACATGCTGATCGAGACAGACGAGATGGACGAGGAAAGCTTTGGTCAGGCTCTGCTGACCTATGAAGACACGCTTCAGGTGCTGACCGCCCCCGCCGATATGCTGCCGCTTGATCTGATCACCTCGGAAGATGTGACGCGGATTCTGGATATGGCGCGCAACCAGTTCGACTACGTTGTTGTCGATATGCCGTCGACGCTGGTGCAATGGACCGAAACCGTGCTGAGCAATGCGCATGTCTATTTTGCCATGCTCGAACTGGATATGCGCTGCGCCCAAAACGCCCTGCGTTTCAAACGCGCACTGCAATCCGAAGAGCTGCCGGTCGAAAAGCTGCGTTATGTCATGAACCGCGCGCCGAAATTTACCGACCTTAACGCCAAAGCGCGGGTCAAACGGATGGCAGAAAGCCTTGGTATTTCCATCGACGTGCAGCTGCCTGATGGCGGCAAGCAGGTGACGCAGGCCAACGACCACGGTCTGCCGCTCGCCAATACCGCCGCCAAGAACCCGCTACGCCGCGAGATAGCAAAGCTCGCGTCTTCTATCCACGACCTCAAGGCTGACGAAGCCAAAGCCGCCTGATCCGGCCCAAGCGCCAGATAATTTAGAAAGAGTATTCAGATGTTCTCGAAGTATAAAAAGCCAGGTGACGTTGCCGTAGCCACACCCGCCCCAAAGGCGAAGGCTCCCGCGCCCCAGCAACAGCCAGAGGAAGCGGTCGCGCCCAAACCCGCCAGCATGCGCCGCGTGGCTCAAGCTGCAACCGTCGCCCCGCAGGATCGCGACGTGAAGCGCAAGCAACGCATGAGCGACATCAAGCTCGAACTGCACCGTGCCCTGCTTGAGAACCTGAACCTCGCCGCCCTTGAACACGCCTCGGAACAGGATCTGCGCAGCGAGATCAACGAAATCTCGACCGAGATTCTGGCCGAGAAATCCATCGTGTTGAACCGCGAGGATCGCGTTCAACTGAACTCGGAACTGTATGACGAGGTGACCGGCCTTGGCCCGCTGGAAACGCTGCTGAAAGACGACAGCGTCAACGATATTCTGGTTAACGGCCCGCAACAGATCTTTGTGGAACGCGCGGGTAAACTGCAGCTGACCGACGTGACCTTCAAAGACGAAAAGCACCTGCTGCGGATCATCGACAAGATCGTTTCCGCCGTTGGCCGTCGCGTCGATGAAAGCAACCCTTATGTCGATGCGCGCTTGAAAGACGGCTCGCGTTTCAACGCTATGGTCCCGCCGATTGCCGTGGACGGCAGCCTTGTCTCCATTCGTAAGTTTAAGAAAGACAAACTGGGCATTGATGATCTGGTAAGCTTTGGGGCCTTCTCGGAAGAGATGGCAGCCTATCTGCAAGCCGCCGTCGCCACCCGTCTGAATATCATCGTCTCGGGCGGTACAGGTTCTGGTAAAACCACCACGCTGAACGCGCTGTCATCGTTTATTGCCAACGATGAACGTATCCTGACCATCGAAGACACCGCCGAACTGCAACTGCAACAGACCCATGTGGGCCGCATGGAAAGCCGCCCGCCCAACGTTGAAGGCAAGGGCGAGGTATCCCCGCGCGACTGTCTGAAAAACGCCCTGCGGATGCGGCCTGACCGGATCATCGTCGGCGAGACGCGCGGCGAGGAAGTGATCGACATGCTGCAGGCGATGAACACCGGCCACGACGGGTCGATGACCACGATCCACGCCAACTCTGCCCGCGATGGTGTCAGCCGTCTGGAAAACATGATCGCCATGGCCGGTATCGAAATGCCGCTGAAAGCGGTCCGCAGCCAGATCTCGTCGGCTGTGAACCTGATCGTACAAGCATCGCGCTTGCAGGACGGGTCGCGCCGCATGACGTCGATCACCGAAATCACCGGCATGGAGGGCGACGTGATCTCTATGCAGGAAATCTTCCGCTTTCAGCGCGTCGGCCTGACCCCCGAAAACAAGATCATCGGCCACTTCACCGGCACCGGCGTGCGCAGCCACTTCTCTGAACGTTTCAAGATGTGGGGCTATGACCTGCCATCGTCGATCTATGAACCCGTTGTGGTCAAGTAAGGATTATCAATCATGAGTGCAGAACCCATTATCTATGGCCTGATCTTCGTCGGTGTCCTTGTGCTGGTCGAAGGGCTGTATCTGGTCGCTTTCGGTAAATCCATCAGCCTCAACAGCAAGGTCAACCGCCGGCTTGAAATGCTGGAAAAAGGGGCCCGCCGCGAAGAGGTTCTGGACAAGCTGCGCAAGGAAATGCAGCAGCACATGGATAATAAATCCATTCCGGTCTATTCCCTGCTCGCCGAGAAAGCACAAAAAGCCGCGATCGCCTTTGCGCCAAAACAGCTGATCATGATCATGGCCGGCCTTTCGGTCGTCGCCTTTCTGGGGCTGACCATCGGCACCAATACCGAAGTTCCCGTGCGCATCCTGATCTCTGTCGGGATCGGTGTCGGGGCGGTATTTTTCTGGATCTCGTCCAAAGCGAAAAAGCGTATGGACATGATCGAAGAGCAGCTGCCTGACGCGGTGGAACTGATGGTGCGGTCGTTGCGCGTGGGCCACCCTTTCACCAGCGCGATCTCTATCGTGTCCAAGGAAATCCAGGACCCGCTGGCGTCGGAATTCGGCGTAATTGCCGATGAGACCGCCTATGGCCGAGACATCGGCGAGGCGCTCAAGGATATGGCCGAACGGCTTGATATGCAGGATTTGCGCTTCCTCGCGGTGGCTGTGACCATCCAGCAGCAATCGGGGGGTAACCTTGCCGAAATCCTTGCGGGGTTGGCCAAGGTCATCCGCGCCCGCTTCCGCCTGTTCCGCCGCGTGCGTGCTATCACTGCCGAGGCGAAATGGTCCGGCAAGTTCCTGTCCGCTTTCCCGATCCTCGCGCTGATCGTGATCAAACTCGGTGACCCGCATTACTATGACGAAGTCATGACCCACCCGCTGTTCATCCCCGGCTGTATCGCGGTTGTCCTGTTCCTGTCGCTTAACCTCATCGTCATGCGCAAGCTGACCGATATCAAAGTCTAAGGGGGCCTTACTGTGAATTTCCTCAACTCACTCGACACCGCACTCGGTCCCATGGGCTGGATCGCCATTCTGGGCGCATTGGGCCTGACCATGGTGGGCGCAACGCTCGTCATGATCCTGCGCCAGCCCGAAGACCCTTTGGCCAAGCTCAAACGGAGCCAGACCGAGGCTGCCGATGCAGGCAAGCAACAGCGCCTGCGCCAGTCGGACCGCAACGAGAAACTGCAAAAATTCGCCAAGTTCCTTGAACCCGAAGACGTGGAAGAGCTCAGCGCCAAGGCGCTGCTGCTGCGCCAGGCGGGCTATAGCTCGCGCGATGCGGTACGGTTCTTTCACTTTGCCCAGATGGCGCTTGGTATTGCCGGGCTGGTGATCGGCACCGTCTACATCAACTTCCTTGGCGGCGGCGAAGGCATGACCACCAACAAGATGATGCTGTATACCGTGGGCCCCGGCGGCATCGGATATTTCCTGCCGCGCTATTGGGTGACCCGCCGCGTCGCCGAGCGGAAAGAGGAAATCACACGCGGTTTTCCCGATGCGCTGGACATGATGCTGGTCTGCGTCGAAGCCGGCCAGTCGCTTGATCAATGTATCGTCCGTGTGGCCCGCGAATTGCGCGCCTCCTACCCTGCGCTGGCGGAAGAGTTCGAAATCGTCGCCTATGAGATGAAGGCCGGTAAAGACAAGGTCAGCGTGCTGAACGCCATGGGCGAACGCTGCGGCGTGCAAGATGTGTCGTCCTTTGTGACGGTGCTGGTACAATCCGCCGCCTTCGGGACATCCATCGCCGACGCGCTGCGGGTCTATGCCGCCGAGATGCGCGACAAACGCGTGATGCGCGCCGAAGAGGCCGCAAACAAGTTGCCAACCAAGATGACACTTGCCACAATGATGCTGACCGTTCCTCCGCTGCTGATCATTCTGGTCGCGCCATCGGTGATGAACATTACCAAACTAGGTCAGTAAGGCTCTGCATGATCCACATTCCCAAGCGCGCGTTACCCTTCAGGCTCGCGCTTTGTATGACCCTGATCGCCGGATTGGCCGCTTGCTCTGCAGGCGGTCTTTCCGCGTTTGGGGGCAAGCGCGCCAGCCCTGACAGCCCCTTTGCCCCCGGTGTCAACACCCGCAAGGACGCCGAAGACGGGGTAGAGGTCGCCCACCGTCTGATGCGCGCGGGCGAATACGAACTGGCCATCCGCGCCTTCAACCGCGCCGCGCTCGCCTCCCAGTTGGACGCCGAAATCCTGTCGGGACTGGGCAGCGCCAACCTTGGGCTGGGGCGATTGGGTCAGGCGGAAAAGCTGCTGCGCGACGCTGTAGAAAAGGACGAAACCCACCCCGAGGTCTGGAATAATCTCGGCGTTGTGTTGATGGAACGCGGCAAACTCGCCGAAGCCCAGCTGACCTTTCGCAAGGCCTATGCGCTCGATAATGGCGAAAGTGACGCAATCCGTGACAATTTGCGCTTAGCACTCGCAAAATCGGAAAACTCTGTTACGATCCCGGATCAAGAAGACAGTTATAAATTGGTGCGGCGCGGCTCGGGCGACTATCTGGTTCGGCCAGCATCATAACGAGGCAGAGCAGTAAAAGGACGCAAAAATGCGCCACCCTATCCTATTGGCCGCCTGCATTGCAGGCGTCGTCGCAGTAGCAGGCTGCGGCAAGAAATCCGGCGAGGATACCGTCACCCGCGCCTTCCAGGACGTGAACGTCGTGGATGAAAGCAACCTCAACGATGTGATGCTGACAGTGGCCGACCCGAACGAGGCGGTCAGCTATTTCACCCGCACCGCGCAGGAAAACCCCGACCGCATCGACATCCAGCGCAGCTTGGGCAAATCCCTGATCCGCGCCAAGCGCAACCAAGAGGCCGCATCGGTCTGGGGCAAAGTTGCCGCTTCCAAAGATGCCACCCCCGATGACAAGGTTGATTACGCCGATGCGCTGATCCGCGCGGGCGATTGGGCCAAGGCGGAAAAGACGCTGGATTCCGTCCCGCCCACCCATGAAACCTACAACCGTTACCGGCTTGAGGCGATCGTCGCTGACAGCAAGCAGGAATGGGACAAGGCCGACAGTTTTTACGAGATCGCCATTGGTCTGACCACCAAGCCCGGTTCGGTCATGAACAACTGGGGCTACTCCAAACTGACGCGCGGCGACTATCAGGCTGCCGAACGCCTTTTCGGCGAGGCCGTAAAGCAGGATTCAACGCTGTTTACCGCCAAGAACAACCTGATCCTCGCCCGTGGCGCGCAACGTGAATACAGCCTCCCCCCGATCGAGATGGACCAGACGGAGCGCGCGCAACTGTTGCACACCCTCGCCCTCTCCGCGATCAAGAAGGGCGACGTTGAAACCGGTAAAGGGCTGCTGCGCGACGCCATCAGCACCCACCCGCAGCACTTCGAGGCCGCCGTCCGGTCGCTGCGCGCGCTGGAAAACGCAGGCTAACGCGTGGAGATCACCAGCTCCGCAGCGCTGTGGTTCCTGCCCTTCGCGCTGCCCCTTTGTGCCTATACGATCTACACCGATCTGGCCTTTATGCGGATCACCAATGTCACGGTGATCGCATTGGCCGCCGTGTTTGTGCTGATCGGCCCGATCGCCCTGCCCTTTGACAGCTACCTCTGGCACCTGCTGGCGATGGTGGTAGCCCTTGTTGTGGGCATCTTCATGAACGCAGGCGGGCTGATGGGCGCGGGGGATGCGAAATTCATCGCCGCCGCCACACCCTTTATCGCGCTCGGGGATGTGCGCTTTGTCATGGCACTGTTCATGGCAACGCTGGTTGCCGCCTATATCATTCACCGCGCCGCCAAATATTCCCCCCTGCGCAAGCTTGCCCCGCAATGGGTCAGCTGGCACGAAGCCAAGAAATTCCCCATGGGCCTCGCCCTTGGCACTGTGCTTGCCGCATATTTAATGCTCGGCGCCTACTTCGGGGCCTGATTTCGCCATATTCAACCGCTACGCCTTGGGGCACGCCCGTGTCCCCATGAAAGAAGCCTTCATGAATATGCAAACCAGCGCCGTCATGGCCCCCCCTCCGCCGCGCACCATCCAAGAGATGAAGCTGCCCGTGGTGATGATGCGCGACATCATGATCAAGACGATGTTCCGCAAGAACGTCACTATGGTCAGCGAGCTCGCAGCGGCGATCTGCCTGCCGCTTCAGGTCACGCAGGAACTGGTGGATCTGTCGCGCGAACAACGCCTTCTCGAAGCGACGGGCACGCTCAACGCGAATAACGGCAATGAAATGGGCTACCAGCTGACCGATCTGGGCAAGGCCCGCGCGTTGGATGCCTTGGCGCAATCGGAATACTTCGGGCCGATGCCCGTGCCGCTTGATGTCTACCGCGAACAGATCAAGCGCCAGTCCGTGCGCAATATGCAAATCACCCGTGCAAAACTCGAAGCCGCCATGGGCCATCTGGTGCTCCCGTCCGAGCTGATCGGCAACCTTGGCCCAGCCGTGACGGCCGGTCGCTCCATCCTGATGTACGGCCCCCCCGGCAATGGTAAATCAAGCATCTCCAACGGGATTCGCGACGCGCTTGGTGACCGGATCTATGTCCCCCGTGCGATTGAATACGCCGGTCAGGTGATCACGGTCTATGACCCCATCGTGCACACCGCCATTTCCGAGGAAAAACAAGACCCGAAATCCCTGCGCCGCGTGACGCGCTTTGACACCCGCTATGTCAAATGCGAACGCCCCACGGTGATCACCGGGGGCGAACTGACGCTCGATATGCTTGATCTGGTCTACAACCCCACCGCACGGACCTATCAGGCCCCGCTGCAGCTGAAATCCACCGGCGGCATCTTCATCGTCGACGACCTTGGCCGACAGGCAGAATCGCCACAGGCGCTGGTCAACCGCTGGATCGTGCCACTGGAAGAAAACAAAGACATCCTCGCCCTGCAATCCGGCGAGAAGTTCGAAGTTCCCTTTGACACGCTGGTTGTCTTCTCCACCAACTTCCACCCCAATGAGATCTTCGACCAGGCCGCCCTGCGCCGGATCTTTTTCAAGATCAAAATCGACGGGCCCAATCAGGAAAACTTCCTCAAGATCTTTGCCATGGTCGCAAAGAAACGAAACATCAAACTGGACGAGGCGACGCTGATCCATTTGCTGAAAACGAAATACCCTACGATCAACAATGTTTTCGCCAACTATCAGCCGATCTTCCTGATCGACCAGATGATTTCCATCTGCGATTTCGAAGGTATCCCGCACCAGATGCGCCCTGATCTGATTGACCGTGCTTGGGCCAATATGTTCGTCGAGGATGAAACCATCGTCAGGTAGCACCGCGCTCGAAACGGGCGCGGGCATCCGCTTCATTTTGCCAGATAAACTCCGGGGGTGCGGGGGCTGGCCCCCGCGTGCAAACAGCCTATCTTGCTCCCCATGCAGACCCTGCCCCCGAAATTCTCCGACTGGTTCGCCACCAAAGGCTGGTCCATCCACCCCCACCAGCAAGACATGCTGGACCGCGCCGACGCGCCCGCCCTGCTGTTGATCGCGCCGACCGGGGGCGGCAAGACGCTGTCGGGTTTTCTGCCCACGCTGGTCGATCTGGCCGAGGGCGGTCACGACGGCATCCACACGCTCTATATCTCGCCGCTCAAGGCGCTGGCCGCGGATATCAAGCGCAACCTCACCACCCCGGTGACCGAGATGAGCCTCCCCATCCGGATCGAGGACCGCACCGGCGACACCTCGCAAACGCGCAAACGCCGGCAACGCGCCGACCCGCCTCATATCCTGCTGACCACCCCCGAAAGCCTTGCGCTGCTGACCTCCTACGAGGATGCACCGCGCATGTTCAAAGGGCTCAAACGTGTCGTGATCGACGAGATCCACGCGCTGGCCGACAGCAAGCGGGGCGACCAACTGATGCTGGCACTGGCGCGACTGCAACGCCTGTGTCCGGGGCTGAAACGGGTGGGCCTGTCAGCCACCGTCGAAGATCCCGCCGCCATCGCGCATTTCATGGCGCGTCACCCCGACCCCTGCCCGATCCTGCTGGCTGATCCCGGCCCGCCGCCCGACATCCGGATGCTGCGCACGGACGCGGCCCCGCCGTGGTCCGGCAATGGGGCGGCCTATGCGATTCCGGCAGTGCTCGACCAGATACGCCAGCATAAAACCACCCTTATCTTCCACAATACCCGCGCTCAGGCCGAGATTTTCTTTCACAATCTCTGGCTCGCCAACGAAGATAGCCTGCCCATCGGCATCCACCACGGGTCGCTCGATCGGCAACAACGCGAACGGGTCGAAGCCGCGATGGTGCGCGGTGATCTGCGCGCGATTGTGTGTACCGGCAGCCTTGATCTGGGGATCGACTGGGGCGATGTCGATCTCGTGATCCAGATCGGTGCGCCGAAGAATGTCAAACGGCTGGTCCAGCGCATCGGGCGGGCCAACCACCGCTATAACGCGCCCTCCAAAGCGCTGCTGGTGCCTGCAAACCGGTTCGAGGTGGTCGAATGTGTCGCCGCCCTCGACGCCGTATTGGCAGGCGATCTTGACGGCGACCCGCGCGGCCCCGGCCCTCGCGATGTGTTGTGCCAGCATATCCTGATCACCGCCTGCGCCGGCCCCTTCGACGCCGACGCGCTCTATGCCGAGGTGACCTCGGCCGGGGCCTATGCCAGCCTCAGCCGCGCCGCCTTTGACGCGTGCCTCGATTTCTGTGCCACAGGCGGCTACGCCCTGCGCGCCTACGACAGATGGCAACGTCTGATGTGCACCAACGGCAAATGGCACCTGCGCGACCCCCGCAGCAGCCAGCGTATCCGTATGAACATCGGTACCATTCAGGACACGGACACGCTGAAGGTCCGCATGAAACGCAACCGCGGCGGTGCCCCTTTGGGCGAAATCGAGGAAGGTTTCGCCGCCTCGCTCAGCGCGGGCGACACCTTCCTGATCGGCGGCCAGATCGTCAAATACGAAGGGCTGCGGGAAATGACCGTAGAGGTCAGCCGCTCCGCCGCCAAGAAACCACGCGTCGCGACGTTCATGGGCACCAAATTCGCCACCTCGACCCAGCTCTCCGCCCGCGTGCAACGCATGTTCACCCAAGACAGCTGGCCCGAGCTGCCGCGCCACACGGCCGAATGGCTGACCCTGCAACGCGAGGTCAGCCAACTGCCGCAACCGGGCCGACTGCTGATCGAAAGCTTCCCCCATGAGGGCCGCGCCCAAACGGTCTTCTACGGCTTTGCCGGTCGCAACGCGCAGCAAACGCTCGGCCTGCTGCTGACAAAACGGATGGAGGAACTGGGCCTCAACCCCCTGGGCTTCGTCGCCACCGATTATGCCACGCTGATCTGGGGGCTGGATCCAGTCGATGACCCCGCCCCGCTCGTTGATGCCACAGCCCTGCATGACGGGTTGGACCATTGGCTGGCCGGCAATGCGGTGATGAAACGCACGTTCCGCGCCGCCGCCACCATCGCAGGGCTGATCGAACGGAACACCCCCCAAGCCCGTAAGTCTGGCCGGCAGGCGACCTTCAGCTCTGATATCCTGTATGACACCTTGCAGAAATACGAACCCGATCACCTCTTGCTCGATATCACCCGCGAAGAGGCCCTGCGCGGGCTGGTCGACTTTGGCCGGATCGAGGAAATGCTGCATCGTATCAAGGGCCGGATTGACCACCGTATCCTCGACCGTGTCAGCCCGCTGTCCGCACCGCTGTTTCTGGAAATGGGTCGCGTGCCGGTCAAGGGGCAGGCAGAAGAACGTCTGCTGGCCGAGGAATCCGCGCGGTTGATGGAAGCCTCCGGCCTCGCACAGATCACACCCGCGCCGGATAACATCCCCCTCAAACGGCGCTAGACGTGGCAATCGCTGCGCAGCTGAGTATTTTTGAAAGGGTGAATTAACTTTCGCTTAGCTATTTTGCCCCATGATCACCCCGCGGTACAGGCTGGAGAGCCGATGACCGCAAAGGGTGAAGACGCCCCCACACCCCTCGGGATCAGGCGGGGGCGTCTTCCGCTTCACCCTTTTTCAAATACTCCTGCGCCCCGCCATAGGCGCGTCCATCGGCCAGCGCCCCTTGCGCCCGCAGGCAAACTTGGTGATGAACGCAGCATGAACATCGGGTATGAATTCGACTTTTGCGGCGCGCGGCTGACGGCGCTTGGCTCTGGTGCCTTGTGGTGGGCAGATCACGGGTTGCTCTGCGTGTCCGACCTGCATCTTGGCAAAGCCGAACGGATTGCGCGGCGCGGCGGCACGGCGCTTCCCCCTTACGAGACGACGGACACGTTGACCCGGCTTGCGGCGGCGCTTGACCGTGTACCCGCGCGCGTCGTGATGTGTCTGGGCGACAGTTTCGACGATCTGCACGCGGCCCATGCCCTGCCCGAGCCAGCGCGGCTGACGCTGGCGCGGCTGCAGGCGGGGCGGCAGTGGCTGTGGGTAGAGGGCAACCACGACCCCGGTCCCGTCGAACTGGGCGGGGAGCATCTGGCCGAGCTTGTGATCGGCCCCCTGCAGTTCCGGCATATCGCGCAGACCGGCGCACAGGCCGAGGTTTCGGGACATTATCACCCCAAGGCACGGCTGCGGCTGCGCGGGCGGTCGGTGACGCGTCCGGCCTTCCTGTATGACGACCGACGGCTGATCATGCCTGCCTTTGGCACCTATACCGGCGGGTTGTACAGTGACGCGCCGGTGCTACAGGCATTGATGGGTCCGCAGGCCTGCGCCATACTTACCGGACCGCAGCCCACCGCGATCCCCATGCCGCGCTAGTCGCAGCCACGGGGCCGGCTATCCATGTTGAAAGAGCCCCTATGACCCCTCAAGAAATCGCCCGCATCCGCGACAGCTTTGCCGCACAATCGATGATGCAGACCCTCGGCGCTGAACTCAGTGATGTGTCGAAGGGGCTCATCCGGATCGAGGCACCGATCCTGCCCGGCACGCGCCAGCAGCAGGGGTTTGGCCACGCGGGGCTGACGTTCTCTATCGGGGACAGCGCTGCGGGCTATGCCGCGCTGACGACACTGCCCTTAGAGTCCGAGGTCGTCACCGCAGAGATCAAGATCAACCTGCTGGCCCCCGCCCGCGGAGACCGGCTGATCGCGATTGGCAAGGTGGTGAAACCGGGCAAGCGGCTTTGTGTGGTCACGGCCGAGGTCTTTGCCCAAACCGGCGACCAGCAGGTGTTGATCGCCTTGCTTCAGGGCACGATGGTGCCGGTTCCGGCAACCGCCGCTTAGGCGGTCAGCCCTTCGGGTTCGGGCAGCTCATGGGCACGGCAGCAGGCTGTAACCGTATTGGCCAGCAGACAGGCGATCGTCATCGGGCCCACGCCCCCCGGCACTGGGGTGATCGCACCGGCCACCTTGGCGCAGCTGTCAAAGTCGGCATCACCCACCAGACGGGTCTTGCCCTCACCCCGCTCTGGCGCGTCGAGACGGTTGATGCCCACGTCGATGATTGTGGCCCCCGGTTTGATCCAGTCGCCCGGCACCATCTCGGGGCGGCCCACGGCGGCGATCACGATATCAGCGCGGCGCACAACACCGGCAAGGTCTTTGGTCCGCGAATGGGCGATGGTCACGGTGCAGCTGTCGTTTAGCAGAAGCTGGGCCATCGGTTTGCCAACGATATTGCTGCGCCCGATCACGACGGCATCCATCCCCGACAGGGTGCCGTGGTGGTCGCGCAGCATCATCAGACAGCCAAGCGGCGTGCAGGGCACCATGGATTTCTGCCCCGTGCCCAACAGACCGACGTTCGAGATATGAAACCCGTCGACATCCTTGGTCGGATCAATCGCGCTGATCACAAGGTCTTCGTTCAGGTGATCGGGCAAGGGGAGCTGTACGAGGATACCGTGGATCGTGTCATCGTTGTTCAGCGTGTCGATCAGGGCCAGAAGCTCCGCCTCTGATGTGGTGTCTGCCAGCCGGTGTTCGACCGATTTCATGCCCACTTCCTTGGTCATCTTGCCCTTGGATTTGACATAGACCTCGGAGGCAGGATCGGCCCCGACAAGCACCACAGCCAGCCCCGGCGTGATCCCGTGATCGTCCTTCAGCCGCGTGACATGCTGGGCGACCTGCCCCCGCACCTGTGCTGCAAATGCCTTGCCGTCAATGATCGTCGCTGTCATGGGGACCGTCCTTTGTCTGTTGTGGCGCTGCTATCACCTGCCACAGCAGGCGAAGGCGCGAAGGGGCGACCCTCCGCGCCCTGTTCATACGCGCTTAGAACAGACCTTCAACATCGCCGATGTCATTGAGACGAATATTTTCGGCAGAAGGCACCCGCGGCAGGCCCGGCATGGTCATGATCTCACCGCAGATGGCCACGACAAAGCCCGCGCCAGCAGACAGACGCACCTCGCGCACGGGGATGGTAAAGCCGGTTGGCGCGCCGCGGGCTTCGGGATCGGTAGTAAAGCTGTATTGCGTTTTGGCCATACAGACCGGCAGATCGCCATATCCCTGCTCTTCCCAGTCTTTCAACTGGTTGAGGATCTTCTGATCCATCACCGCCCCATCCGCGCGGTAGATTTTTGTTGCGATAGTGTTGATCTTATCGGCCAGCGGCATCGCGTCGGGGTAGAGCGTGGCGAAATCCGCCTGACCCTTCTCGATCGTCTCGACCACTTTCTCGGCAAGTTCGGCAGAGCCAGCGCTGCCCAATTCCCAGTGGCGGGACAGCACGGCCTCGGCCCCTTGCGAGGCGACATAGTCTTTGACCGCTTGCACCTCTGCGTCGGTGTCGGTGACGAAATGGTTGATCGCGACGACGACGGGCACGCCAAAGGATTTCAGGTTCTCGATGTGGCGGCCAAGGTTGGGGCAGCCGGCCTGCACGGCGTCGACGTTTTCAGCGCCCAGATCGGCCTTGGCCACGCCGCCGTTCATCTTCATCGCGCGCACGGTAGCCACAACGACCACGCAAGACGGCGCAAGCCCCGCCTTGCGGCATTTGATGTTCAGGAACTTTTCTGCCCCCAGATCGGCACCAAAGCCCGCTTCGGTCACGACGTAGTCGGCCAGCTTCAGCGCGGTGGTGGTCGCGATGACAGAGTTACAGCCATGCGCGATATTGGCGAAAGGCCCGCCGTGGACGAACGCGGGGTTGTTTTCCAGCGTCTGCACAAGGTTCGGCTGCATCGCGTCTTTCAACAGCACGGTCATCGCACCATCCGCTTTGATATCGCGCGCATAGATCGGTTTACGCTCGCGGGTATAGGCGACGATCATGTCGCCAAGGCGCTTTTGCAGGTCGTTCAGGTCTTTGGCCAAGCACAGGATCGCCATGACTTCGGACGCGACGGTGATGTCGAATCCGGCCTCGCGGGGGAAACCGTTCGACACACCGCCCAAGGACGCCGTGATCTGACGCAGGGCGCGGTCGTTCATGTCGACGACGCGGCGCCAGACGACGCGCCGCAGGTCGATCTCTAGCGCGTTGCCCCAATAGATGTGGTTATCGATCATCGCGCTGAGCAGGTTGTGCGCCGAGGTGATGGCGTGGAAGTCACCGGTGAAATGCAGGTTCATCTCTTCCATCGGGACGATTTGCGCATAGCCGCCCCCCGCGGCCCCGCCTTTCATGCCGAAGTTCGGACCAAGAGACGCCTCGCGGATACAGACGGCGGCATTCTTGCCGATGCGGTTCAACCCGTCGCCCAGACCAACGGTGGTGGTCGTCTTGCCCTCGCCCGCGGGGGTGGGGTTGATCGCGGTGACGAGGATCAGCTTGCCATCGGGACGGTCCTGCACCGAGTTGATGAACTTTTGCGAAACCTTCGCCTTGTCATGGCCGTAGGGCAGCAGATCATCGCTGCTGATGCCCAGCTTTTGCCCGATCTCCTGAATGGGGCGTTTGCTGGCTTCGCGTGCGATTTGGATGTCGGATTTAAAGGTCATATGTCCTCCCTGATGCGCCGTCGGCGTTCTATGTTTCTTATGTCCTCAATACGCCTGTGAGGGCATGGGCAGAGGGGGCAATTCCGACATATCCGGCGCTTGATGCGGCGATCCGGCGGGTGTGTCGCTGATTTGAGCATGGCGGGTCGCTGTGAGCCCGCGCCCCATTGGGTCTAGCCGTGCTGCCACGCTGGCTGGTCGGGGATGAACAGGCGCAGCGTATCACCGACGCGCAATAGCCCCTCGCGTTCGATCCAGGCGGTCACGCCGCGACGGTTCTCGGCCGCGGATTTGAACTTGGGACCGTGGCCGGGGCTATCTTGTTCGATCTCGCGACCGGGCAATACGCAGGGGCGGTTTTCGGTATCAATCGTGATCGTCGCACCCGAGGCAGCCTGCAGCCGCGCATTGGGCGGCACATGGGTGAAATCGGGGATGCCCTTGATCACCATCGACGTGCCAAGATGCATGGGGTCCAGTGTCTCCATGCCCATGTCGGCCGCGATCAGGGCCATTTCTTCCGCAGACAGGATCGACAGCTGGCGCACGTTCCGGATCTCGGTACCCTTGGGATAGAGGTTCGTGACCCGCACACAAGACGCGCGGGTCAGCCCCGCGTGCACGTCATCCTCGAAACCGGCGTAGCTGGCGAAAGCTTCGCTCCGGGGTTCGGCGCGGATACCCTTGGCCAGCTTGGGCACCACACCAAGCCATGTGATCGTTGCGGTAAACTCGGTTTCTTTCATCGTCGGCATGACCGGCATCCTTTCGCGCTGCGTTGTCCGTAACCTGCGCAAAGCCGCGACAAAAGAAAAGGCCCCGCGGGTGCAGGGCCTTCTCTTTCGTATTCTGGTGATCAATGCCTAGGCGTCAGACGCTTGGCTCTGGCTCCATCCCGCTTGGCGGAGGCGTCTTCTTGCCTTTGGCCTTGGGGATCGCGGTCAGGCTTGGTTTGTCCATGCCGCTGGTGTCATCGCCGTCCGGGTCTTGTGGCGGTTTGCCTTCCATGACGCGCTTGATCTCCTCGCCGGTGAGGGTCTCGTATTCCAGCAGACCTTGGGCCAAACGTTCGAATTCTTCCTCGTGATCGGTGATCATTTTATAGGCGCGGTCGTAGCCTTCGTCGATGATGCGCTTCACTTCGGATTCGATCAGCTCTTTCGTGGCCGCAGACACGCTGAACCCACCCGCGCCGCCGTTGGCTTGGTAACCAGCCGCCGCTTCCGAATAGTCGATGTTCCCGACCTTGTCGGACATGCCCATGCGCATCACCATGCCACGCGCCAACTGGCTGGCCTGCATGATATCGCCCATCGGGCCCGACGACACGGTTTCAGCACCATATTTGAAGATCTCAGCCGCTTTGCCCGCCATCGTCATGGCGATCTTTTGCTCGGCTTCGTCCTTGAACATTTGCAGTTTGTCCATTTCGGGCAGGCTCATCACCATACCCAAGGCACCACCGCGCGGAATGATCGTGGCCTTATAGACAGGGTCGCATTTCGGCAGCTTGATCCCGACGATGGCGTGACCGGCTTCGTGGTAGGCGGTCTTTTCCTTCTGGTCCTGCGTCAACACCATCGACCGGCGCTCGGCACCCATCATGATCTTGTCTTTCGCGGCCTCGAAATCCATCATCGCGACAAAGCGACGGCCCACGCGTGCGGCGGTCAGCGCGGCCTCGTTCACGAGGTTCGCCAGATCCGCACCCGAGAAACCGGGCGTACCGCGCGCGATAATGCGCAGGTCTACGTCAGGGCCAAGCGGCGTCTTGCGCGCATGCACCCCAAGGATTTTCTCGCGGCCCTTGATATCGGGGTTGCCCACGGTGACCTGACGGTCAAAGCGGCCCGGACGCAGCAAGGCAGGGTCCAGCACGTCTTTGCGGTTGGTCGCGGCGATGATGATCACGCCTTCGTTCGCCTCAAAGCCGTCCATCTCGACCAGCAGTTGGTTCAAGGTCTGTTCACGCTCGTCATTGCCACCACCGTAGCCCGCGCCACGGGACCGGCCCACGGCGTCGATCTCATCGATGAACACGATGCACGGCGCATTTTTCTTGGCCTGTTCGAACATGTCGCGCACGCGGCTGGCACCCACGCCAACGAACATCTCGACGAAATCGGAGCCCGAGATCGTGAAGAACGGCACACCCGCTTCGCCGGCAATCGCCCGCGCCAGCAGGGTCTTACCAGTACCGGGAGGGCCCTCAAGCAGTGCGCCTTTGGGGATCTTGCCGCCCAAACGGCTGAACTTTTGTGGGTTGCGCAGGAATTCGACGATCTCTTCCAGCTCTTCCTTTGCCTCGTCGATGCCCGCCACGTCGTCAAACGTCACACGACCGTGTTTTTCGGTCAGCATCTTGGCCTTGGACTTGCCGAACCCCATCGCCCCGCCTTTGCCACCGCCCTGCATGCGGTTCATGAAATAGATCCACACACCGATCAGCAGAAGGATGGGCAACAGCGACATCAGGAAGGTCTGGAAACCGGATTGTTGCTGGGGTTCAGCGCGCACAGGGATGTCCTTGGACATCAGCAGGCTGGTGACCTCGGCGTCTTCGGGCCGGATCGTGACATAGTCACTGCCATCGGCACGACGGAAACGAACCTGTTCACCATCAAGCGTGACGTTGCGCACGTCCCCTGCTTCGACAGCGGTCACAAATTCGGAATAGCTGATTTCACGGCTTTGCAGCCCGCCAGTCGAGCCGCTGAACAGATTGAACAGCGCCAAAACCAAAAGCATCAATACAACCCAAAAGGCGAGATTGCGCATATTACCCAAAGGAAAGTCTCCTACATCCGGGGGACGGCACCAAACACAGCGCCCAATGCGTGTAAGATAGACACGATCGGCGCATGTTCAATGCGTCATATGTGCGGCGAAAAAGGCATCTTCGCCGCGTTCGAGCACTGCTTGCCAGTTTTGCGACCGACCGACAAGGGGGGCAGCGACCAGTTCCGCGCCCTGCCACACCGCCGGAGAGGCCAGCAAGACCCCGCGCGGCACACCCAAATCGCGCCAATCCGCAAAGCTGCGCAGCCCCTCAGCGCCCAAGGCACGGATCGTGGTTTGCGTGTCGGGCGCGGGCGCATCGCCGCAAGGTTCCAGACGCCAGCGGCCGTCCCAGAGCGCATCCACGGGCGCATCAACCGCCCGCACTGCCTGCAACTCTCTGTAAATCCACAGTTTATCGCGCTTCAAACGCAGCTCGCACCCCTGCACGGTCGCGGCACCGGCATCATCAAGCGCCGTCAGCACCTCTGCCACGGCACTGCTGCGCGGGGCGTAGGTGGCCCCGTTGATCCAGGCGATCGTATGGGTCAGCAATCGGCGGCGTGTCTCTGTCGGGAGGGCACACAGCGCCTGCCAATCCATCGCCACGGCACCGCATTGAACGTGGGCATGGGCGCGTGCGGCGGCAAACATCTGCGCGTCAAGCGCGGTACGGGCATCGGCAAGGTGGCGCGAGACATCGGCAAGTGCGGCAGAATCAACGCCCAGATCGGTCAGCACCGTCAGCGCCTTGCGGATGCGCACCCGCGCAAAGCTGTCATCCTCGTTGCTGGGGTCATCAACCCAAGTCACGCCGCGTTGCGTCAGATGCGCGCGCAGGTCGGCGCGTCGGGCGTTGAGCAAGGGCCTGTGCCAACGCATGCCATGTCGGTCGAAAACCGCAGGCATGGCGGATAGCCCGTCGACCCCTGCCCGGCGCCCCAGACGCATCACGAAAGTCTCTGCCAGATCGTCGGCGGTATGCCCGATGCAGACAGCGCCAATGCCCTGCCCCCGTGCCCAATCCGCCAACAACCGGTAACGCGCCTTGCGGGCCTCGTTCTGCAAATTGCCGCTGTGGTCCCAGCCCGTCCACCTCAACGTGTCATGCGGAACGCCAAGCGCGCGACACTGGGCGGCGACCATCGCGGCTTCGCAGGCGGCCTCCGGGCGCAGGCCGTGATCCACGGTCGCTGCGTGCAGCGCGATCCCGTGGCTGCGGGCATAGTCGTTCAAAAGATGTAAAAGCGCGACAGAGTCGCCGCCCCCCGACACCGCCACACCCAATACGGGCGGCGGCGCGGGGTCAAAGCTGGCGGCGACGCTCTGCGCCAGCGGGTCGGTCATCGGATCACTGGCAGGCAAGCACGCTGCGTTCGGATTGGGCTTGCGCGACGAAGGGGCTTGTGGGGAAGCGCGATGCGACTTCGCCCAAGGTCACGCAGGCTTCTTGGGTTTGGCCCAAGGCCCCCAAAGAGCTGCCAAGCTGGTACAGTGCTTCTGCCGCGACAGGCCCCGCGGGATCGGCGCTAAAGCTTGCCAGATAGGCGCGTGCCGCTTCGCGGGTATCGCCCAGACCGTCCAGCGCGTCGCCGCGCCGCAGGTCGGCTTCGGGGCCTAGCGGTCCGCCCGGATAGGTCTGATTGAAGGTCGCAAACTGGTCTGCGGCGCTGCGAAAGTCACCGTCAGCGAGCGCCGCCTTCGCCCGCTCGAAGTCTGTTTTTTCACCCACCGCAAGTTCTGCGGTATTGGTGGGGGTAGAAGTATTGGCCAACGGGTCCGCTGGTGCGGGCACGGGCGTGGCGGGTGCCATGGTCGCGGGCATCTCGCCCCCGCCAAGGGTAGAGGTCTGGCCGAGGCTGCCCACATCGCCGCCTTCAAGCTCCACGAGCCGGAATTCCAGATCACCGATCCGGTTGGTCCCGTCGGTGACCACGCGGTTGATCCGGTTTTCCAGCTCTTCGGTTTTAGAGGTCAGGCGCTGCAGTTCGCTTTCCATTGCATTGACGCGCTCAAGCACCGATCCACCGGTCACGGCAACGCTCGCGCCGCCGGTGGTGGACAGTTCCCGGCGCAGCTTTTGCACCTCGACGTTCAGTACCGTCAGTTCCTGACGCACATCCGCCAAAGTCTGCGCATCCTGCGCCTGCGCTGTGACCGGCCCGAAGGCCAGTCCAAGCGCTACAATCAAAGCAAACCGCATATTAAAATCCTAACCTATCGTAGACGACTTAGCTGGTCAGACCGCCCGCAAGTACGGTCACGGCCCGACGGTTCTTGGCATAGCATGCCTCGCTCGAACAGACTTCGATCGGGCGTTCCTTACCATAGCTTACAACGCGAAGACGGCTGGCGGCGATCCCGCGCGAGATCAAATATTCGCGCGCGGCATTGGCACGGCGTGCGCCAAGCGCAAGGTTGTATTCCCGTGTGCCCTGCTCGTCCGCGTGACCTTCGATCACGGCTTGGTAATCGGTGTTGGTGTTCAACCAGGCTGCCTGACCGTCCAGCGTCGCTTGGCCTTCGGGTGTCAGGTTGGATTGGTCAACCAGGAACAGCACGCGATCCCCAACGGCTTGCTGGAAATATGCCGTAGAAGCCGGGTCGTTCGCGCTGCCGGGGATAATGCCCCCGTTCAGGCCTGCGCCATTCGCGGCACCGTTATTCATGCCGTCCGCGCCAAAGCGGTCAGGGTTGGTACAAGCCGATACGGCCAGCGCTGCGATCAATAGAGTTGCGGTGAGAATGCGGTTCATGGACTGTGCCTTTTTGATGATAGCATTTTAATGTGTCTGTTGTGACGGTGTTACCATAGTGCCTTGGTATTGGGAAACACCAAGGCACTATGGCTGTTGTTTACTTCTGAAGCGGCGACCAAGACGGATCCGATCCGCCCTCTTGGGTGCGCACAGGCTTGAGGTTCCGGCCCGAGATATCGACCGAATAAAGCGACGACGCCCCGCCTGCCCCTTGGGTTTCCCGCGCGAACATAATGACGCGGCCGTTGGGGGCCCATGTGGGGCCTTCATCCAAGAATGACGCGGTCAGCAGACGTTCTTCCGACCCGTCCAGCCGCATCACGCCGATATGGAACCGGCCCTTGTTCTGCTTGGTAAAGGCCACCAGATCGCCGCGCGGCGACCAGACCGGCGTGCCATAGCGCCCTTCGCCAAACGAGATCCGCGTCGCCTCGCCGCCTGTTGCAGGCATGATATACAGCTGCTGCGACCCCGAACGGTCGCTTTCGAAAACGATCCGGCTACCATCCGGCGAATAGCTGGGCGCGGTTTCGATCGCAGGCGTATTGGTCAGCCGTGTCGACTGGCCGGTGTTGATATCCATCGTGTAGATATCCGTGTTCCCACCTTGGGTCAGCGAATAGACAACCGTATTGCCGGACGGAGAGAACCGCGGCGCGAAGCTCATGGTGCCTTCGGCGCTTTCCAGCACGCGACGCTGCACCGACCCGATGTCAAGCACATAGATCCGCGGGAAGCCGCTTTCGTAGCTGGTGTAGAGAATACGATCCCCCGAGGGCGAGAACCGCGGTGCCAGCACGATCGACGAGCTGTCGGTCAGATAGCGCACATTGGCCCCGTCATAATCCATCACAGCCAGCCGTTTGGCGCGGTCATCCTTGGGCCCCGTCTCGGAGACATAGACGACGCGGCTGTCGAAATAGCCCCCTTCGCCCGTGATACGCGAATAGACGGCATCCGCCACCTTATGCGCCATGCGACGCCAGCCATCGACCGTGCCCGAAAACTGCAAGCCCGACCCCAGTTCAGCGCCCGAAAACACGTCATACAGGCGGAACTTCACATTCAACGTATTGCCCGAGACACTGACGGCACCGGTGATCAGCGCCTGCGCGTTGATCGCCTTCCAGTCAGCATATTGGATCGGCGCGTTAAAATCGCTTACGGTCGAGATATAGGCGCTCGCCGGTACTTCGCGGAACAGGCCAGAACCGACAAGATCTTCGGACACGACCCGCGCCAGATCAACGGCCATCTGCCCCGCGTCCCCGCTTTCGGGCTGAAAGCTGGGCACAGCAAAGGGCAAGGGTTCAATCACACCTTCGGTAATCTCGATCCGCAATGGTCCATCCTGCGCCTGCGCGACCGAGGCAACACCGCCGATAAGCGCGAGACAGAGGCTCAGAATTCGTACAATCATTTGATGCGCATCCTTTCAGGATTAAAGGTCATCTCAATATTCTGCCATTGACCGAATTTTTCTACAGGAAGCTGATACCCGCGCGCGCCGCAGCGGATAATTGCCCGCCGTGCGGCCTCGAACGCCTGATTGGCAGCCCCCTGTGATCCGCCCGAACTGCTGGTCATCTTGATCGAATTGGTCTGTGGCGTGCCATCTTGGTTCATTGCGACACTCACCACTACAGTAGTGCGCAATGCCTCGGAGGAAAGGGACCCCACGTTCCAGCACGACGATACCGCCACGCGCAGCGATTCTTTCTCGCCAGCCGACAATGGCGGGCCCGAGGGTGCCGCCGGCGTTGCAGGCGCGTCGGTCTCTCCCATGGCTTCGGCGAGCGCGGCTGCCACGGCGTCCTTATCCGTTGTCGGTTCGGGCGTCGGCTTGGGGGCCTCTGGCTTGGGTGTTTCCGGCTTCGGTGTGGCGGGCTTTGGCGTTTCGGGTTTCGGCGTCTCGGCGGGGGCCTCTGCCACCTGCGGCGCAGGAGGTGTGGGGCGGCGGGCCGGAGGGCGTGCGGATTGGGTCGGCGACGCTTTGGGCGCTTCCGTTGCTTCGGTCACAATCTGCGTCGTCGCCTCTTCGGGGGCGGTGGCTTCCTGTGCCTCTTCCACGACCTTCTCTGCCGGCGCATCCGGTGTCGCGGCCTCGCGCAGCACATCATCGGTGCGCGCCTCGGGATCCGGGGCCTCTACGGGTTCGGGGGCCACGCGCTCTACAGGGCGCGGCACGGCGACGGGTGCTTCCTCTGGCGTCAGAACGGCGACATCGGCAGGCGGCTCGGGCAGCTCGGGGGCCTGATCGCTCACGTCCTCCGAGGGGGGCGGAGCGATGGGTTCAGGCTCTGGTACAGGCTCCGGTTCCGGGGCGGGCTCGGGCGCCGGCGCAGGCTCAGGGGTCGGTTCTGGTTCGGGCGCAGGTTCCGGTTCAGGGGCAGGCTCGGGCTGCGCTGCGGCCTCCGCCTGCGCGGATTGCGCCGCGGCGACCATCTCGTCATATTGCGCGGCCGAAATGACCGACACCTCCTGCATCTCCACAGGGTCGCTGTGCGAGGTGAAGATATTCCCCAGCAATAGCCAGCCGATGAGCCCCAAGTGACCCGCGCCAGAGATGTAATGCCCCTTGTGCATGGTTACCCGCCTGACGCGCCTGTGCCGTCCAACTTCGGCCCGCCGGTTTCAGTCACCAGACCGATGTTGCTAAAGCCGCCTGCGTTCAGCGCTCCCATGACTTCCATAATCGAGGCATAGGGCACAGCCCCATCCGCACGCAGGAACACACGGTCGCTCGCACGCTCTGCCGAAATGGCACGCAGCTTGGCAACCAGATCATCACGCGCGGTTTCTGTCTTCTGGATCTGCACGGATCCGTCCGCCAGAACGGTCACGGTCAACGGCTCCTCCTGCTCGGACGGCAGGGCGGTGGCCGCTGTTTTGGGCAGCTCGACCGGCACGCCAACGGTCAGCAAAGGTGCTGCGACCATAAAGATGATCAAGAGCACCAGCATCACGTCAACGAACGGCGTGATGTTGATCTCTGCCATCGGCTGCGCACGGCCGCGACGGCGGCCACGGCCACCCCCGCCCTGCTTTTTCATCACACCACCTGCCATGGCTCAGCTATCCAGCTGACGGCTGAGAATGGTGGCGAATTCATCAGCAAAGGCTTCGTAGCCGCCCAGAATACGGTCTGAATCCGCGCTCAGCTTGTTATAGAAGATAACCGCGGGAATAGCCGCCAGAAGGCCGATGCCTGTGGCCAGAAGCGCTTCGGCAATACCGGGGGCGACGACGACGAGGCTGGTGTTTTGCTGGGCCGCGATCTCGATGAAAGAGTTCATGATCCCGAACACGGTCCCGAACAGACCGATAAATGGCGCGGTCGACCCGGTGGTCGCCAGCACGGGCAAGCCCTTCTGCAGGCGCTCTGCCTCTTTGGCAATCGCCACATCCATGCTGCGGTCGATCCGCGCGGTGGCACCGGGGATCAGCCCGCCATCCTCGCGGTGCGACCGGCGCCATTCCGTCATACCGGCGGCGAAAATCTTTTCTGCGGCCCCATCCGGATCCGGCCCGATCGTGTCATACAACCCGTCCAATGGCTCGCCCGACCAGAATGCTTGGTCAAACCGCTCTGCCTCGGCTTTGGCATGGCGGTACTGGATCATCTTCTGAATGATGATCGACCACGACCAGAAGGACGCGACGATCAGCATGATCATCACGAGTTTTACGGTAATCGTTGCGCGGAGAAATAGACCCAAGAGCGAGAAATCAATCTCGCTTGCCGCCGCCAGCGTTTCTGCTTCCATCGGTTCTGCTCTTTTTGTTGCGCCCAAAAGGGGCTTCATCTGCCTCAACGGCCCTGTTTTCCAAGGCGCTATTTGGCACAAGCTTAGCCGAGTGCAATATCTATTGCTAGGATTATGGGGCCAATCCGCCTGCTAGACGGGGATTGAGCGAAGTTTCGCTGGCAATCGGCAGGGTTTGCCTGACGCCGCGATACAAACAATCGTGACCACCGCCCGAAACAGGACCGTATCGCCGCGTTTGACCTCTTGCTGCATCACCATGCGAGCCGGCGTGATCGACGTGGCCCATGTCTCTACATCAAGCATATCGTCGAATACCGCAGGCTGAATGTAGTCCGCTTCGACCCGCCGCACGGCAAAGACCACGCCTTCGGCCTTCATGGCCAACTGGTCAATTCCCATCTCGCGCACCCAGTCACTGCGCGCCCGTTCGATATAGCGCAGGTAATTCGCGTAATAGACGATCCCCGCCATATCGGTGTCTTCATAGTAAACGCGGATCGGCAGATGGTGGGTCATTGCGCCGCCCCCACCCGCGCGAACAAACGCAGTGCATGAGACGGGTCCTGCGCTGCCACGGGCATCACGGGGTCATAGGCCGCACGCAACAGTGCCGCCACCTCTGGCTTCAGGATCGTCGCCCCCTCGTGCAGAGCAAGTGGCGACACCTCGCGGAACGCAGTATCAGACCATAGCAAGAAAGACTGCACGATCTGCCCCAGTGCCAGGGCTTGCGCGGGCATCGCGCTCAGCTGCTCGTCCATGCGCAGAAAGACGAAACATGCCTTGATGGCGCCTGTCTCGTCAAACCGGAACAGACGATACTGATTGGCCCCCGCCGCATCCAGCTTTTCCACCAACGGGGCAAGATCAGGCACCAGACGGTCAAGATCGGGCACCTCCAACAGCTCTGCCCAATCCTTGAAAAAGAACATCATCAGATTGCTGCCAAGCTCGGGGTCGGTCTCTGACATGCTGTGCCCCGCCAACTGACAGACCGCCTCGATCGCGCTTTTGACCACGGTCAGCGTCGCATCATCCACGCCAAAGACGACAGGCGCCAACGGGCGGCCCCAACGGGCAAAGGCATAGCTGTCGTCGCTTCGGGTAAACAGCGCTTCGATCTCTTGTGGTGTCATCTCAACTTCCAAATGGTCCTAAATCCTCGCCGAAGGCTTCCCCGCCCTCAGCCAAACAAATCGCTTTGGGGTTTGGGCGGTGCCATCCCCAGATGCGACCAGGCTTTCTGCGCCAGCATCCGTCCCCGCGGCGTGCGCTGGATCAGCCCTTGTTGCAGCAGGTAGGGCTCGATCACCTCTTCCAGCGCGTCACGGGATTCAGATAGCGCCGCCGACATGGTTTCGATCCCGACCGGTCCGCCCTGATAATTCTCGGCGATCAGACGCAGATAGCGGCGGTCGGCCCCGTCCAACCCCAGCTTGTCGACGCCAAGACGGGTCAGCGCCATATCCGCCAGCGCGCGGGTCACCCGGCCGTCGCCTTCGACCACGGCGAAATCCACAACGCGCCGCAGCAGACGGCCCGCGATACGCGGGGTGCCACGGGCGCGCTTGGCGATCTCGCGTGCGCCCCCCTCATCGGCGGGGGCCCCCAGCTTGCGGGCATTGCGATCGACGATGATGAACAACTCATCCTCGGTATAGAACTGCAAACGCGTAGGAATGCCGAAACGGTCGCGCAACGGCGTGGTCAACAGCCCCATGCGCGTTGTCGCGCCAACCAGCGTGAAGGGCTGCAATTCGATGCGCACGGTGCGCGCGGCGGGCCCTTCGCCGATCACCAGATCCAGTTCAAAGTCTTCCAACGCGGGATACAGCACCTCTTCCACGGCTGGGTTCAGACGGTGGATTTCATCGATGAACAACACATCGCGGGCTTCGAGGTTGGTCAGGATGGCCGCCAGATCGCCCGCCTTTGCCAGCACAGGGCCAGAGGTCATGCGGAAACCGACCCCCAGCTCGCGCGCCATGATTTGCGCCAGCGTGGTCTTCCCCAATCCGGGCGGGCCATGGAACAGCGTGTGGTCCATCGCCTCGCCCCGCTGCTTGGCGGATTGGATGAACACCTTGAGGTTGGCCCGCGCCTCGGCCTGACCGACGAATTCATCCAGCATCTGCGGGCGCAGGGCGCGGTCTATATCACCGGGCTGCGGGTCCGGCCGCAAAGTTGGGTCACTGTCGATCATCAAATATCCAAGCAAGGTTCATACGGACGGCCACGCGGCTATGCGCATCCTATCCTTTGGGGGCAAGCAGTTTCAACGCCGCGCGGATCAGCTGCGGGGTGTCGGCCTCGGGCATCTCTCCGGCGGCTTGCGCCACGGCCCCTGCCGCATCGCCCGGACCATAGCCGAGGTTGCCAAGCGCCGACAGCGCCTCTGCCTGCGCGGACTGGTTCGGCGGGGCCACGGGGCGGCGTTTGGGGGCAGCGGTTTCGATCACCTCTGCTGCGGCTTCGGCCTCGCCATGCGCCTCGGCCAGCGAACCGGTCATCGCCATCACCCCCGGCGCCTTATCCTTGAGGTCCAGCACCACGCGCTGCGCGATCTTGGGGCCGACGCCCTTTGCCACTTTGACCGCGTTCCAGTCGCCAAGCGCGATGGCGCGGCTGACACCATCTGGCCCAAGCGCGCCCAGAATGGCCAGCGAGGCCTTGGCCCCCACACCCTGAACAGAGGTCAGCAGCCGGTGCCATTCCTTCTCCGCCAATGTCTGAAAGCCGAAAAGCTGCATCAGGTCTTCGCGCACCACCAGATCGGTGAAAAGCGCCACGACCTCGCCCACGCCGGGCAGCGCGGCCATCGTCCGGTCAGAGCAATAGACCAGATAACCAACACCACGCACGTCGATCAGCAGATGATCCGGCGCGCGATAATCAATACGTCCTGTGATCTTGCCAATCATGCGCTTGCCCTTGCGACGGCCTGCGCCAAGGTCGAGGCCCCCCCGTGATGCGCGTGACAGATCGCGATCGCCAAAGCATCCGCGGCATCGGGGCCGGCAATCTCTGCCCCCGGCAATTGCATGCGTACCATATGAAGCACCTGCCCCTTATCCGCGTGGCCGACGCCAACGACCGTTTTCTTGACCGTATTGGGCGCATATTCACCCACCGCCAGCCCCGCCTGCGCAGGCACCAGCATCGCGATCCCCCGCGCCTGCCCCAGCTTGAGCGTCCCGGCGCCGTCCTTGTTCACAAAGGTCTGCTCCACCGCCGCGGCATCGGGTCGATAGGTCACCATGATGCGCGTCAACTGCGCATGGAGCGACAAAAGACGCGTGGCAAGATCGGCCCCCTCGGACTGACAAATGCCGTTCGCCACATGCGTGATGCGGCTGCCGGCCACGTCGATGACGCCCCAGCCCATATTGCGCAAGCCCGGATCAATGCCGATTACCCGTATCATATGCCCATTATCCTCAAGAATTTTCTTTTTCCAAGGCAGTAGCACGAAACGCGAACATCCACCAAGGTTTTTGCACCGCGCCACACAAAAGTCACAATTCAACCTGGAAGCTGAATTTCGAGGCGGGTTGCGACGCTCAAGCCACTGAAAACGACCCCCGCGTCAGTGGCGGCAAACCCCTTATGAATAGGCGCTAAACCGCCAAATGCTGCTATGCAGCAAACGCAGAACACACATGCGCCGGTGGGTGTTGTGAAGTGTTTTCATTCTGCCTAATTGCACAGCGCACCGCCGGATTATCCGGCTTTTCTTCATTCAAGGATGGCTCCAATGGCTGTTTACTATAATACCCCAACCACCTACGGCACCGCCGCGGCTGTTAACCGCTTTTTCGCGCATCTTGGCGACGTTGTCGGCAGCATCATCAAATGGAACGACGCACGGGTCACACGCAACGCCCTGTCCGCGCTGTCCGACCGTGAACTCGACGATATCGGTCTGGTCCGTGGCGACATCGAACGCGTCGCAATGAACCACTTCATCCGCTAAGGGTCGATGTTTCATAGCGCCCAAGGGGCTGCCAACCCAAAGCACAAGCCACGCACATCTGAATGATCTGCGTGGCTTCATTTATTCTACGACAGTGAAATATGACGGTGCAGGCCACCGTCCCGCAGCGTCCCTATCCGCGAAAGACCGGCCCCAGCTTACGGGCAAGCGTTTGCGTCACCGGATCGACCTGCAAAACCCAAGCCCCCGCCTGTTCGATCACGGTGCCCTGCGCCAAACTGTCCAGCCTGCTGTCATAGGCCGTGGGGCCAATCGCCGCCAGAACGAACCCTTTGAAGCAGACGAACAGGACCACCAACGCGACCAGTAATTTGGTCGGCACCCGCAGGCTGCGCCGCGCCGGCCGCGCGACAACCAGCCCGTCGGCGCGGATGGTGGTGTAATAGCCCCGCGCGAGCTTGACGTTCTTACTCTCTAAACTCTTTACGCGTGTCCCAAATTGTTGACGAGCATCAACCATGGCAGCCTCTAGTCGCTAAAGGCCCCCACCTCTCGCAAGATCATAATAAAGCAAGAATGTGTCAAATTCTCTGCATTTCGACCTTGTTCGTGGCGAAAAGTGACAAAGATTATGGCATTTTCTGGACAGTCAACGTGGTCCAGTCACCAATCACCTCTCGGTTCACAAGATTGATGCCGGATTGCGCATAAACCTCGATCACGTCATCCGCCTGTTCGTTTAAAATGCCAGATAGAATCGCATAGCCCTCGGGGGCCAGCGCCTCGGCCATATCGGGGGCAAGTGCGACCAGCGGCCCTTTCAGGATGTTGGCGAATACCAGATCGAAGGGCGCGCGCGATGACAGTTCGGGATGGTCAAACCCCGCTGCCTCGACGCAGATCAAACGGTCGGCCAGATTATTCGCGGCCGCATTGGCGCGGGCCACGTCGACGGCAACCTCGTCGATGTCGCTGGCCAACACGGGGTTCGGCCAGATGCGCGCCGCCGCCATCGCCAGCACCGCTGTACCGCAGCCGATATCTGCCACGTTCTGCCCGACCATGCCGCCGTTCGCCAAACGGTCCAACGCGCGCAAGCAGCCCAATGTGGTGCCGTGGTGCCCGGTGCCAAAGGCCATTGCCGCCTCGATCAACAGCGGTTCGCAGCCTTCGGGCACTTTGTCCGCGTCATGGCTGCCATAAACAAAGAACCGCCCCGCTTCGACCGGCGACAGCTCGCGGCGCACATGGGCGACCCAATCGGTTTCCGGCAGCTCTGACACGACAAATTCCTTCGTCCCCATAGAGGCCGCCAGCACCGCCAGCGCCGTCTCATCCGGGCGTTCCTCGAAATAGCCGCCGACTTCCCACAGGCCCGAGCCGTCTTCCATCTCGAAAACGCCGACACCGGTGGGTTCGGGCACCAGCCGCTCCATCGCCTCGCCCAAAGCATAGGCGGGCTTGCGTCCTTCAAGGGTCGTCAAAGCTGTGAATGTTGGCATGGGAAACTCCGTCAGGATCGCCGATATCGCCGCGCGACATCCGGCTATGTCAGGGGGTGCTACTCGGCCGGGGCCGGCAGCGGATTGGAAAAGATCGTCTCGTGGCCCGGCACGGGATGGCGCGGGATCATCAGCGACAGCAACAGCGACACCAGCGCCATCCCCGCCGCAAGGAAAAACACCGCCGCGGGCGAGATCAGCCACAGCAGCCCCAGCCCCACAGGCAGGAACACCGCCGCGATGTGATTGATGGTAAAGGCCACCGCCGCTGTCGGCGCAATGTCGGCGGGGTCGGCGATCTTCTGGAAATAGGTCTTGAGCGCGAGCGCCAGCGCAAAGAACATGTGATCCAGCACATAAAGCGTCGCGGCCACCACCACGCCCCAGCCCAGATAATAGACGCCGCCATAGGCCAGAAACACGATGATCAGCCCGATGTATTCAAAGCTCAGCGTGCGGCGCTCGCCAAAGAAGCCGACTGCGCGGCCCATCAGCGGGGCAAAGATCATATTGGCGATCAGGTTGATCAGATAAAGCAGGGTGATTTCATGCACATCAAAGCCAAAGCGTTCGACCATCATGAAGCCCGCAAAAACGACAAAAATCTGCCGCCGCGCGCCAGACATGAATTGCAGCGCGTAATACAGCCAGTACCGCTTGCGCAGCACCATCTTCTTGACCTGCGGTGTCGGGGCCTCGAACTGCGGATAGGCCAGCAGCGCCACCAGCGCGATCACCGCCGTCACCCCGCCGCCAATCAGATAGACGATGTTATAGGACAGCGACAAGGTATCCCACAGCGCCATGATCGCCAGATAGGCCACCAGCGTCGCCAATGACCCCGCCGCCATCAGCCAGCCAATCATGCGGGGCGCGTCCTCGATCTTGAGCCACTGCAACTGCAAAGACTGGTTCACCGTCTCGTAATAGTGGAACCCGATAGAGCTGAGCATTGTGATCGTCAGGATACCGCCCATCGACGGGAACCACGCGGTCAGCGCCGTCGCCACCCCCAGCAGCACCAGTGATACCAACCCCAATACCTGTTCGCGCACGAATAGGATAATCGCGATCACGCCGACCGCCAGAAAGCCCGGTATCTCGCGCACCGTATGCAGCAACCCGATGTCCGATCCGTCGAACCCTGCGACCTCGATCACAAAGTTATTCAGCAGCGCTGACCATGTGTTGAAGGCAATCGGCATCGCCAGCGCCATCAGGAACAGCAGCGCCACAGGGCGGCGCCAGAACGGTTGATGCTTGGCATCTTCAAGGGTCACATATTGGGTCATGGGCAATTCCTTACCCCCGTTCCTGCCCCTTGACGAGATCAAATCACCCGCCTCACGCCCATGCTCCGCGCAACCGCAGCTTCCAAATGGCCCAAAATCCTCGCCGAAGGCCTTTGCCCCGCAGGGGCAAGCGCGTCTCACCGCTAATAAAAACTCTGCGGGTCGATATCAACGGCGATGCGCACATCATTCTTCAACCGCAGCTGTGCGACCCATTTCGCCAATGCCTCTTGCAAGGGGGCGGCCTTTTCGGCCTTGACCAGCAGCCGCACCCGATGCCGCCCGCGCACCCGTGCGATTGGCGCGGGCGCGGGCCCATAGACCTGCGCGCCGACGGCCCGCAGCGGCGCATCCTGTCGCGCCAGCTGGTTGCCCGCATCAAACAGCGCGGCCACATCAGGGCCGCTCAGGATGATGCCCGCCATCCGGCCATAGGGTGGCACGCCGGCGTGGCGGCGCTCTCCGGCTTCGGCTTTCCAGAACCCCTCCTCGTCGCCTGCCAGAATGGCGCGGATCACGGGGTGATCCGGCTGAAAGGTCTGCAACAGCGCGGTGCCCGGAGCCTCGGCCCGACCGGCGCGCCCCGCCACCTGCCGCATCAACTGATAGGTTCGTTCTGCCGCGCGCAGGTCCGATCCCATCAGCCCCAGATCCGCGTCGATGACCCCCACCAGCGTGAGGTTGGGAAAGTTGTGCCCCTTCGCAACCAGCTGCGTACCGATGATGATATCCGCCGCGCCGTCGGCAATCCCCGCGATCTCGGACTTGAGCGCGCGGGCCGAACCGTACATGTCCGAGCTCAGCGTCGCGACCCGCGCCTCGGGCCAAAGGGCGGCGGCTTCTTCGCCCAGACGTTCCACCCCCGGCCCTACGGCGGCCAGCTTGCCTTCGACCTCGCACGAGGGGCAGACCTCGGGCATGGGCTTGCTTTCGCCGCATTGGTGGCAGACCAGCCGTTTGAGGTAGCGGTGTTCGACCATCCGCGCATCGCAGTGATCGCAGCCGATCTGATGCCCACAGGCGCGGCACAGGGTCACCGGCGCATAGCCGCGGCGGTTGATGAACAGCATCGCCTGCTCGCCCCGTTCCAGCCGCTTGTCGACCTCGGCCTTCAACGTGGGCGACACCCATTTATCGCTCGGCAGGCCTTCGCTGCGCATGTCGATCGCGCCCATCGTCGGCATCACCGCCGGCCCAAAGCGCGATGTCAGCTCGACCCGCGTATATTTGCCCGCCTCGGCGTTGGCCCAGCTTTCCAACGACGGTGTGGCAGAGGCCAGAACCACCTGCGCCCCGCAGATGGACGCCCGCAGCACGGCCATGTCACGGGCGTTATACAGCACGCCTTCTTCCTGCTTGTACGAGGTGTCATGTTCCTCGTCGACGACGATCAGACCAAGGTTCTGGAACGGCAGAAACAGCGCCGACCGCGCACCGATCACCACCTGAGCCTGCCCCTGCCCGACCATTTTCCAGATGCGACGCCGCTCTGTCATCGTGGCACCCGAATGCCATTCCGCAGGCTTTGCGCCAAACCGCGCCTGCACACGGTGCAAGAACTGTTCGGTCAGCGCGATTTCCGGCAGCAGCACCAAAGCCTGCCTGCCGGATTTCAGCGCGGCGGCGACGGCCTCCAGATAGACTTCGGTCTTGCCCGATCCGGTCACGCCGCGCAGCAAGGTCGTGCCGTATGTGCCCGAGGCCACCCCCGCCGCCAGCAGCGCCGAGGCCGAGGCCTGATCATCCGTCAGCTCTTTGCTGGGCAAGCTCGGGTCCATGCGCATGAACGGCAGATCGCGCGGGCTGTCCTGTTCCAGCACTGCGCCCTGGGTCACCAACCCCTTGATCACCGACGCCGTCACCCCCGCCATCTCGGCCAGTTCCTTGAGCGTGAACGAAAGGTCGCCATACTCCGCCAGAGTTTCCAACACGCGACGGCGCGCGTCGGTCATCCGGTCAGGCTCCCCCTCGCCACGCCGGTAAATCTTGCGCATCGACGGCGGGTCGCCCAACCCCGGCGCACGCGTCGCCAGCCGCAGCATCGCGGGCATCGGCGTCAGCGTATAGGCGGCGGCACGGGTCAGAAAACTGCGCAGTTCTTCGCGCATGGGGGCCGCATCAAGCACGCGGATCACCGACCGTATCTTGGACAGCTCGTAATCCCCCTGCCCAGCGCCCCAGACGACACCGATCACCTTGCGCGGACCCAAAGGCACCTCGACGAAGGCCCCCATATGGCAGCCGCCTTCGGGCGCTTTGTAATCCAGCGCACGGCCCAGCGGCTGGGTGGTCATCACGGCCACCAGCTCATTTGCATGAAAAAATTCTGGCGGTTTCACCAATCGCTCCGGAACGGGGTTACGGGAATTAGGGTTCCAGCTTGGCGGATGATGCGCTAAAGCCCTAGGCGACAGACATAGCCATTCCTGCTGCCTATTCCAACCTGAAGGACGTAACATGAAATTCTTCGTAGATACCGCCGAAATCGATGCCATCGCCGAGCTGAACGATCTGGGCATGGTAGACGGGGTAACAACAAACCCGTCGCTGATCCTGAAATCCGGCCGCAACATTCTGGAAGTCACGAAAGAGATCTGTGATCTGGTCGACGGCCCCGTCTCTGCCGAAGTTGTCGCGACCAAAGCGGATGACATGATCGCCGAAGGCCGCAAACTGGCCGAGATCGCGGAAAACATCACCGTGAAGCTGCCCCTGACATGGGACGGTCTGAAAGCCTGTAAAGTGCTGTCGGACGAGGGCAAGATGGTCAACGTCACGCTCTGCTTCTCGGCGAACCAGGCATTGATCGCCGCCAAGGCCGGTGCCACGTTCATCTCGCCATTCATCGGGCGTCTGGATGACATCAACCTTGACGGTATGGACCTGATCCAGGACATCCGCACGATCTATGACAACTACGGGTTCGAGACTGAAATCCTCGCCGCGTCGATCCGTACCGTGAACCACGTGCTGGATGCCGCGCGTATCGGTGCTGATGTCATGACCGCCCCGCCAGAAGTGATCAAGAAGCTGGCCGCGCACCCGCTGACCGACAAGGGGCTCGAGACCTTCATGGCCGATTGGGCAAAGACAGGTCAGAACATCCTCTGATCCCGCCTTTAGGCGACGACAAAGGGGCACGCGCGTCGCAGGCTGCGCGTGCCCACCACGATCTGCATGTGCCCGTCGCCGGCCCGTGCCCTCGCAGAAAACCGCAGCAGCCTCGCCCTGCCTCTGCCCCGTCCATGCGCGGCGAGCGGGCGGTTTGACGCCGAAAAACCAGCCATACGCCAAAAGAAAAAAGCAGATTTAGCCTGACGCGCATGCTATGTCAGTGCCAAATATAAAAAGAGACCCGCATGAGCAGTAACCACAAGATCGAAGATTCCCTTCGGGAAGCGATTATTTCACAGCCCGACGTCATTCTTGACGACAACGACGTGATGCAAGCCCTGATCGCCGCGAATGAACGCGCGATGGGGGGCAATATTGTCGATCTGCGCGGCATCGCCATGGACCGGCTGGAAACCCGTCTGGACCGGCTTGAGGACACGCACCGCAACGTGATCGCCGCGGCCTATGAAAACCTTGCGGGGACCAACCAGATCCACCGCGCGATACTGCGCATGCTTGACCCTGTAGACTTCGAACCCTTTCTCAAGGATCTCGGGGGCGAGGTTGCCGATATCCTGCGGGTCGACGCTGTGCGGCTGGTGCTGGAATCTGCCGAGAATGACGATGATCCCGCGATCAAGCGCTTGGGCGATGTGCTGAACGTCGCCGAACCGGGATTTATTGACGACTACCTGTCGAACGGGCGCGGCGGTACGGTGCGTCAGGTGACCCTGCGCGGTGTGCAGCACAGCCCCGAACATATCTACGGCGGCGCGGCGGATTGGATACGGTCGGAAGCCTGCCTGAAACTGAACTTTGGCGCGGGCCGTTTGCCGGGCCTGCTGATCCTTGGCTCCGAAGACCCGCATATGTTCAGCCCGCAACAGGGCACCGACCTGCTGGGCTTCTTCGCTGGCGTGTTCGAGCGGACGATGCGCCGCTGGCTGTCTTGAGCGGGGCAAACGCGCTTTTGATCAGCCCCGCCGCGCGGGACGCCCTGCAAAGCTGGCTGGACCATCAACGCGCCCTGAAAGGGGCTGCCCAGAACACGCTTACCGCCTATCAGGGGGATCTGGTCGATTTCCTTGCGTTCATGACGCTACACAAGGGCGACAGCCAAGGCTTGGGCGCGCTGTCAAAGATCACCATCTCGGACATGCGCGCCTGGATGGCACAGACCCGCAGCGGGGATGTCGGGCCACGGTCGATGGCGCGCAAGCTGTCGGCGGTCAAGGCGTTCTATCGCTGGCTGGCAGAGCGCGAGGGGTTCGAGCCTACCGCCGTGCTGTCGACCAGATCGCCGAAGTTTCCCAAAAAGCTGCCCCGCCCGTTGGCGATTGATGCCGCTCAGGCGATGATCGACAGCGTGGAAATGCAGTCGCGTCATGCCTGGGTGGCCGCGCGGGATGTGGCGGTTCTGACCCTGCTGTGGGGGTGCGGGCTGCGGATATCCGAAGCGCTTGGCCTCAAGGGGGCCGACGCGCCCCTGCCCGAGGTGCTGCGTATCATCGGTAAGGGCGGTAAGGAACGGGTGGTGCCCGTACTCCCTGCGGCGCGCGATGCCGTGGATGCCTATCTGCGCGTCTGCCCCTTTGGGAAGGAACGGGATGCGCCGCTGTTTCGCGCAATGCGCGGCGGGCCTTTGGCGGCGCGGGCGATATCGCAGGTGATGGCGGATGCACGGATGCAGCTTGGCCTGCCTGCCAGCGCCACACCCCACGCACTGCGCCACAGCTTTGCCACGCATCTGCTGGATGCGGGGGGCGATCTGCGTGCGATCCAAGAGCTTTTGGGCCATGCCTCGCTCTCGACCACGCAGGCCTATACGGCTGTTGATACCGCGCGTCTGATGGATGTCTATAACCGCGCCCACCCCAAGGCGGGCGGCGGCAGTTAACGGTCCAGCTGGGTGACGAAATCCTGCGCGGCTTTGGTGGGGTCCGCCAGCCCCTGTGCCACACGATCGCTAAGCTCGGTCAACGCCGCCTTTGCCTTGGGCTTTTCCAACTGCGCAAGCAACGCCTGTTTCACCGCCTGTTCAAACCAGTAGCGGGCTTGTGCGGCACGGGCATGTTGCCAGAACCCTTCGGCGCGGCGCCATTCGGTCAGCGCCTCTACCTCTGCCCATGCCTCGTCCAGCCCGTTTTCCTCCAGCGCTGACACCATCATCGCCTTGGGAAACCCCTTGGGGTCTTGCGGCCGTTTGCGCAGCAACCGCAGGGCACCGGCGTAATCGGCACAGGTCCGCGACGCGGCGGGTTTCAGATCCCCATCGGCTTTATTGATCACGATGATATCCGCCATCTCCATGATGCCGCGCTTGACGCCTTGCAGCTCGTCCCCGCCCGCGGGGGCCAGCAACAGCATGAAAACATCGGACATCTCTGCCACCACCGTCTCTGACTGGCCGACGCCGACCGTCTCGATCAGCACCACGTCAAAACCTGCGGCCTCGCACAGGGTCACCGCCTCGCGGGTGCGGCGGGCCACGCCGCCCAGATGCGTCTGGCTGGGCGACGGGCGGATGAAAGCATCGCGTTCGCGCGACAAGAGGTCCATCCGCGTCTTATCCCCCAAGATCGACCCGCCCGAACGCGAAGAGGACGGGTCAATTGCGAGCACCGCGACCTTGAGCCCGCGCCCGATCAGCATCATGCCGAAGCTTTCGATAAAGGTGGATTTCCCCACCCCCGGCGTCCCCGACAACCCGATCCGCAGCGCCTCGCGCCCCTTGGGCAGCGCGGCAAGCAGCTCTGTCGCCTGTGCACGGTGATCCTCGCGACCGGATTCGATCAAGGTGATCCCCCGCGCCAGCGCGCGCCGCTCCCCTGCTGCGATACCCTTTGCCAGATCGTCGATGTTCATAGGTTCTGCCTCTCACGCCCTTTGGCCCATGTTTCGATCCCGGCGGCGCAAATGTCCAGACCGCAGGCCGGGTCTTGGCCCCGCGCCGGGTTTCGCCCATAACCACGCGTATGGCTTTTACCCTTCCCATTGATGACGTGATGCCGCAGGTGATCGACGCGCTGCGCGACCAGGACCGTGTTGTGCTGCAAGCGCCCCCCGGTGCAGGCAAGACCACGCGCGTGCCGCTGGCGATGCTGGACGCGGGGCTGACCACCGGCCGCATCCTGATGCTGGAACCACGCCGCCTTGCCGCGCGTGCGGCCGCCGAACGCATGGCTGCGACCTTGGGCGAAGAACCGGGGCAAACCGTGGGCTTTCGCGTCCGCGGTGCCAGCGCCGTCAGCAAATCCACCCGTATCGAGGTCGTGACCGAGGGCATTCTGACCCGCATGCTGCAAGACGACCCCGACCTGCCTGGTGTCGGCGCGGTGATCTTTGATGAATTTCACGAAAGATCCCTGAACGCGGATCTGGGCCTCGCGCTTTGCCTGGAGGTGGCCGAAGCGTTGCGCGATGACCTGTTGATCGTCGCCATGTCCGCCACGCTGGACGCCGCCCCCGTCGCTGCGCTGATGCAGGCTCCGGTGGTCACCTCCGAAGGGCGCAGCTTTCCGGTGACGCCCCATTGGCTGGACCGGCCCGTAGGCAAGCAACGGTTTGAGCAGGCAGTCGCTGATCTGGTGTTGCACGCGCTGGATACCGCCCCCGGATCGGCGCTGGTGTTCCTGCCCGGCGAAGGTGAAATCCGACGGGTTGAAAGCGCCCTGGCCGGACGGCTGCCCGCCGATTGCACGCTCGCCCCGCTGTTCGGCGCGATGGACTTCAAAGCGCAGCGCGCGGCGATTGCCCCGGCCAAAACAGGGCGCAAGGTCGTGCTCGCGACCTCTATCGCGGAAACCTCGCTAACCATCGAAGGGGTGCAGATCGTGGTGGACGGGGGCCGCGCGCGACGGGCGCAGTTCGATCCATCCTCGGGCATGTCGCGGCTGATCACCGACCGCGTAACCCGCGCAGAAGCGACGCAGCGCGCGGGCCGTGCGGGGCGTGTGTCGGAAGGGGCCGCGTTCAAACTCTGGACCCGCGGCGAGGAAGGCGCTCTGGCCGCCTACCCCCCCGCCGAGATCGAGGCCGGCGATCTATGCGCCTTCGCGTTAGAGCTCGCGGTCTGGGGGGCGCAGGCCGATGACCTTAAGTTCGTGACCCCGCCCCATGCAGGCCGTCTGGCCGAAGCACAGGCTGTGCTGCACATGCTGGGGGCGCTGGATGCGACGGGTCGGATCACAGAGCATGGCCGCAGCTTGGCGAAGATGCCGCTGCATCCCCGTCTGGCGCATATGGTCGCCAAAGGCGGGCGCAGCGCCCCGACGCTGGCCGCGATCCTGTCGGAGCGTGACCCCTTGCGCGGCGGCTCTGTCGATCTGGCGCTGCGGCTTGATGCGGTCGCGGGCAAGCGCGTCCCGGCCGAGGTCAACCACGCTGCCCTTTCACGCATCAAGCAAGACGCCAAACGGCTGGCCAGAGGGCAAACCGGTGACGGCCCCAATACGCTGGGGGTGCTGGCGGCCCTTGCCTACCCCGACAGGGTGGCGCTGAGGCGCAAGGGCGACGCGCCGCGATACGTTATGTCGGGCGGCAAAGGCGCAATCCTGTCCGAGAGCGATCCGCTGGCGGGGGAACGCTTGCTGGTGGCGACCGATCTTGACGGCGACCCGCGAGAAGCACGCATTCGCCAAGCTGTGCGCCTGTCCGACAGCGATCTGCGTGAAAGCTTCGCGGATCAGATCGGATGGCATAAACTCTGCGTCTGGTCCCGCCGCGAGGGCCGCGTGCTGGCGCGGCAGCAGGAACGTTTTGGTGCACTAGTGCTGGACGACAGGGCGTGGTCCGACGCCCCCGCCGAAGACATAGCGCAGGCCATGCTCGACGGGGTGCGGCAGCTGGGACTGATGCCCGGCAAAGCGGCGGCGCTGTTTCTCGCACGGGCGCGGCTGATGGGCGATGATTTCCCCGATTTCAGCGAGGATCACCTGCTTGAGACTTTGGAGGATTGGTTGCCCGGTCATCTGGCAGGTGTCCGCAGCACCGCCGACTGGAAGGCGTTTGACCTGCTGCCAGCCCTGACCGCGCGGCTTAGCTGGGACGACCAGCAAGCGCTTGATCGTGCCGCGCCTGCGCATTTCACCACGCCGCTGGGGCGCAAGATCGCGATTGACTATAGCGAAACGCAGCCCCAGATCGCCCTGCGTCTGCAAGAGGTCTTTGGCACCACCCGTCACCCCATGATCGCAGGGCAGCCCTTGCAGATCACGCTGCTGTCCCCCGCGCAGCGACCCGTGCAGGTGACCACCGATCTGCCGGGGTTTTGGGCTGGGTCCTATGCCGATGTGCGCAAGGACATGCGCGCCCGCTATCCACGCCACCCGTGGCCCGAAGACCCGACGCAGGCCGATCCGACGCTACGGGCCAAACCGCGCGGCACCTGAGGCCCCGCGGTGTTGCGCGGCGTGCCCTGCGAGTACCAGTAATCCGCCCGCAATCGCCCAGTTCTTGACAAAGATCGACATCTGCCACGGGTCATCAGGTATGAAGTGGAAAATGCTCGTTACCATGCAATAAAGCGCGAGTGCTGCGCTCATGGGGGCGAGCCAGAGACCGAAGATCAGGCTGATCGCCGCCACCCCGTTGAACAGCATCGCGGGCCAGACGAGGAACACGGGCAACCCGCGATCCGACAGCAAACCCTGCGCCGCTGCAGGGTCCACGAGCTTTTGCACAAATCCCGCGACGAAAAGGGCCGCCAAAAGCAGGCGGCCCGTGTAAATCGCAATCGTCTCAACCCGCTGCATCAGGCGGCGGCGGGCGTAAAGGTCATCGCCAAACCGTTAATGCAGTGGCGTTTGCCCGTGGGTGCAGGACCATCATCGAACACATGGCCCAGATGGCCGCCGCAGCGGTCGCAATGCACCTCGGTCCGCGTGGTAAAGAACCCTTTATCCGGCATGGTTTCGACAGCATCATCCAACGGGGCGAAGAAGCTTGGCCAGCCGGTGCCGCTTTTGAACTTGGTCTCGGAACTATAAAGCGCCTGATCACAACCCTTGCAGTGGAACACGCCTTTGCGGACCTCATCATTCAGCGGGCTGGTAAATGCGCGTTCGGTATCCCCCTCGCGCAGGACGGCATATGCGTCATCGCCCAGTTGCGCGCGCCATTCGGCAGGGGTGCGACTGACTTCAAAGTCGCCCTGTGCCACGGTCCCGGCCTGCGCCGCCGCGCCTACGCCAAACGGCAAGGCCGCCATCGTCATCGTTGTGCATTTCAGGAAATTCCGGCGTTTCATAATGCCCCCTAAGGTTGCGGTACTGCGGATAGATTGGATGTCTGTTGAAAGGGCCGCCGGACGTCGCGCGTGGCGCTGACATCCGGCGGTACTCGTTACAAGGCACGCGAGGTGCCGATACTGGATAAACCCGTTGGCGGAATGCATGGTTCCACGCCAACAAACTCGTTACCAAACCGCGCCAAAAACACGGCACGGTCCCTCAGCGACATGGGCTTGCAACCAGTGTCGGCCTGAGTTGTGGAAATACACGGAAGTAGAAAACGAGAAGTTTCACCGAAAACGCAAAAAACCGCAGTTTTTATTAAACTTTCTCAAATACCATTAAGAAACAAAGACTTCGCCCACATGAAAGCGGGCGAAGCATTTGCGTAAAAAGTCAGCGAACCCGATAAAACCCGGATTACAGTTCAGACATAGCCCCTGCGGCCAGGACATCGCCCGTAGGCGCCCCCGTGGGCGAGCCGCCGACGGGCTCATCCGAAATCGCCAGCGTGATCTGTGCCGCCTGGCTGCGCAGCTCTGCCGGAACAAGAATCCGCGTCGTCTCGCTGTCGGGCAGAACACCCAAGGAAACCGGAGCCTGATCGGGCAGGATCGCCCAGAGTTCTAGCACACGCCCCTCGTTCGCCGAGCCCGAAACGCGGCGCAGCGCGATCTCGTGCTTGATCGGTTCGACCACGGCCAACACTTGCAACGGGCTGGTGTCGCTGACCAGCTGTGCGGCCAGAACGGTCGGTTGATCGCCCGGACGTGTGTTGATCTCAAGCAGTTGCACGCCAAGGTAGCCCGCAAACAGCAGCGATGCCATCGCCATCCCCTGCCAGAGCCACAAACGTTGCAGGATCGAAACCCGCTGCTTCGGGAAGACCTGCGCCATCAGCTTTTTCTTCACGCGCGCAGGCGGCGAGACGGGATCGATCCTGTCGGTCATGGCGGTCAGGCGTTCCTGCCAGAAGACAACGCGGTCCGCGAAATCACGTTCAGTCGCAATGCGATGACGCGCGGCGATCATATCGTCGTCAGACGACAGGCCCAGCACCATTTCGGCGGCCAGAAGATCATCATCATGGGGTGTTTCGGGCGTTTGGGTCATTGGCTCATACACTCCCGCAGGGCGATCAGGCCACGGCGCAGCCAGGTTCGCATCGTATTCAGCGGCACGCCGAAGCGTTCGGCCAGATCGGAATAGGTCTCGCCATCCAGATAGGCACCCCGAATGGCTTTGCCACGGTCTTCTTCCAGCGTATCAAGACAGCCCGACAGGCGCGACGCCTCTGACGAGGCAACGGCGTATTGTTCGGGCGTGGGACCGGGGGAGACAAGTTCAAAACCGGGGGTATTCACGTCCTGATGGCCTTTTTTGCGGGCCCGCAGACGGTCGATAGAGGTATTTCGCGCAATGGTGATCAGCCACGTCATCGGGCTCAGGCCATTGGCATTATACTTATCGGCATTGTTCCAGATTTTGACGAAACTGTCTTGCATGGCGTCCTCTGCTGCGGCGCGTTTGTTCAACACACGCAGACAAACCCCGAAAAGTTTCGCAGAAACACGATCATAGAGTTGGTCAAACGCCGCGCGGTCTTTCAACGCGACACGGGCAATCAAGTTTTCGATTTCTTGTCGGTCCATTTGCACGGGCCTTTTCTCCACCTGAACGGGTTTCCAGCGTTACACCGAAACCTACGGCACTCACTACATTTGTCCAGCAAAGCGTTGTCATTGGACAACTTTGTGTAACCCAGGCGCATCGCGTTGGCCAATGGGTAATATATCGGGCGGCAAGCGGGCGCGGAAATGGCCCCCCGCGTTCACAAGCTATGGACGGGGGCCGGTGTTGCGCGTTTAGTCGTGGCAGGGCTGCCCTGTTGTACACCGCTGCACGGCATCCCGTCTGTCTGGTCCCTATGTGGCCCATATGTGGAAGGAGTATCGCGATGCCGCAGCCCAATCACAGCACCTATGACGTTGTCATCATCGGTGGCGCGATCTTTGGATCGTCAGTCGCATGGTGGCTGACCCAGATGGCCGGTTTTGACGGCAAGGTTCTGGTGGTCGAACGTGACCCCACCTATGAATACGCCGCCACCAGCCATACCAACAGTTGCATCCGCCAGCAGTTCAGCTCGGCCATCAACGTGAAGGTGTCGCAGTTCGGGGCCGAGTTTATCAAGAACTTCCGCCGGTTTATGGGCGATGATCCAGAGGTGCCGCATCTGGCGTTGCAGAGTTTTGGCTATCTCTACCTCGCGGACACGCCCGAGTTTGCGCAGACGCTGCAACAGAACCAGCAGATACAGGTGGCACTGGGGGCGGGCACGCAACACATGACCGCCGCCGAGGTCGCTGCCGCTTACCCGTTCTATCAGCTTGATGACATCATTGCCGCCAACCACAACCGCGTGGATGAAGGCTATTTCGACGGCGGTACCATGTTTGACTGGTTCAAGCGCATGGCCCGCCGCAACGGGGTGGAATACCTGCACGACGAAGTGACCGCGATGACCAAAGCCGCCGATGGCACATCCGTCACCCATGTCACGCTGAAATCCGGCGCAACGGTGGCCTGCGGGACGGTGGTCAACGCCTCTGGCCCGCGGGCGGCCGCGACGGCGGGCATGGCCGGCATCACCCTCCCGGTCGAGCCGCGCAAACGCTATACCTTTGTGTTCGATGCCGCGAAACCGCTGGACCGCGACCTGCCGCTGACAATCGACCCGTCCGGCGTGCATTTCAGGACCGAAGGGAAATACTACATGGCGGGCTGCCCCCCGCGCGAAGATCCTGCGGTCGCCTATGATGACTTTGCCTTTGATCACAGCCTGTGGGAGGACAAGGTGTGGCCCGCCATCGCCACCCGTGTCCCGCAGTTCGATCAGGTCAAGGTGATCAACGAATGGGTCGGGCACTACGATTACAATACGCTGGACCAGAACGCGATTGTCGGCCCGCACAGTGTGGTCGAGAATTTCCTGTGCCTGAACGGGTTCTCCGGTCACGGGCTGCAGCAGGCACCCGCCCTTGGCCGTGGCATCGCTGAATGGATCGCCTATGGCGCATACCGCACGTTGGACCTAAGCCCCTACGCCTACCGCCGGATCGAGGAAAACCAATCGCTGATTGAAAAGGCGGTGATTTGATCCCCCTGCCCCGATGACATACCCATGCCAGGCAACACCCCTTTGTGCGGGCGCGCAGCTTTGCTTGGCCTCGCAAAACGATAGTGGAAGGAAAACGACATGATGAAGAAACTGGTTCTGACGGGGGCCGCAGGGCGGCTTGGGTCCTACCTGCGTGAACCCCTGTCCAAAATGTGCCAAGAACTGGTCAGCACCGACATCGTCGATGACATCGGCAAGCTCTACGAAGGCGAAAGCTACGCCAAGGCCGATGTCGCCGTCTATGACCAGATCGCGCCGCTGCTGGAGGGTGCCGATATGGTTGTCCACTTCGGCGCCATCGTCGACGAAAAACCCTTCGAAGAACTGCTGGGCCCGAATTTCGTCGGATCTTACAACGTATGGGAAGCTGCCTATCAGCACGGGCTTCAACGGGTCGTTTATGCTTCGTCCATCCACGCCGTGGGCATGCACAAGAAATCCGACTTCATCGGCATCGACGCGCCCCACAAGCCCGATACATTCTACGGCCTCGCCAAATGCTTTAGCGAAGACCTTGCGTCCATGTATTGGGACAAACGCGGGCTAGAGGCCGTGTGCCTGCGCATCCTCAGCTGCGCGCAGGTCAACAACACCCGCGCCTTGGGATCGTGGCTGTCCTATGACGATCTGATCCAACTGGTCACCCGCGCCATCGATACGCCATCGGTCGGCTTCAGCGTCGTCTACGGCGTGTCCAACAACGACCGCGCGCCGGTGGACAATGCCAAAGCGTCCTTCCTCGGCTATCGCCCGAAAGACAACGCAGAGCAGTTCGCCGAGAAGATCCTTGCCGAAGCACCACCGGTCGATCTGAAAGACCCCGGCCAAATGCACCACGGTGGCCCCTTTGCCGCGGTCGACCTCGGCGAAAGCGGCGTGGCGTCGATGAACATCGTCAACGACAAGAAAACCACCTGATGCCTTGAGGGCGGGGCGGGGCTTTACCCCCGCCCCCATGTTTCACGTGACGCGATGTTTGGAATGGCACCCGTCTTGCCAGCAGGCGCGACAGATGCGCTTGCGGCTCACAATTCGATGCGGATATCGTGGATCCACAGTTTCGGCGGCCGCGAGAGCACAAAGACCACCACATCCGCCAGATCGTCGGGCTCGGTAAAGATATGGTTGGGCACATCCTCCCCCGCCTTCGAGAACATCCCCGTGTTCGTCCCCGACTGGTAAACTCCGCCCACGCGCACGCCGGTGTTTTCCTCGTCCGCTTTCAGCACCTCGGTAAAGCCACGCACCCCGTATTTCGTGGCGGTATAGACAGATTGCCCGGCCTGCGCGACGACGCCGGACTTGGAGACGACATTCAGAATGATCCCCTCGTCATTCGCCCGCAGCGCCGGAATGGCGGCTTGCGTGATCTGCATCAAGCCCGTCAGATTGGTCTGCACGGTCGCCTGCAAAAGCTGCGGCGGGATTTCATCCAGCGGACCGGTTTTGTGCCAGATGCCCGCATTGTTGATCAGAATATCCAGCCCGCCAAATGCGGCTGTCACCTGCTCCACCGCCCCGCTGATCGCATCCGGGTTCTGGATATCACACGCAATGCCGATCGCTTCGCTGGCACCAGCGGCGACGCATTCAGCCTCTACCGCAGCCAGACGGTCAGCATCGCGCCCCAGAATGGCCAGACGCGTCCCTACTGCCGCGAGTTTAAGGCAAATATGCCGCCCGATACCATCACTGCCACCAGTGACGATGATACGCTTGTTCTTTAATTCCATGATCCGCTCCTGAGTATTACACCCCCTCTATCCCACCTCCTTTCCTCGCGAAAGCATGGGCGCACGGTTTGCAAAAGGCGGGTGGCGGCGAAACTGTCGGAGGGGAAAGCCAAGCGCAACGTCGCGCCCCATCTCGGGCCGCGCAACACCTGATCAGTATGTAGATAAATGTCTAGGTGTATGGCGGAGACGAAGGGATTCGAACCCTCGAGACCCTTCCGGGCCTACTCCCTTAGCAGGGGAGCGCCTTCGACCACTCGGCCACGTCTCCGTCGACGCGTATATCCAAGAAAACGCATGGGGCACAAGCGGTAATCTCAGAAAATACCGGGAATGTCGGGATCGCGGGGATAGCGGAGGATATCGGGGGCGGGATACGGCTTGCGGCGCTATGCGCGCGGCGCGGGCCGGGGGCATCCGTAGGTCGAGGGCGAAGGCGGGCAGAGCCGTGGGGCGATGGAAGCGGGAGGTGCCGCTCGCGCGCCAGATCGGCGGGCCGCCTGGAAAGCGGCCCGCCGGATTGGATCAGGTGTTGAACAGGAAGTGCAGCACGTCGCCGTCTTTAACGGTGTAGCTTTTGCCCTCGGCGCGCATCTTGCCGGCTTCCTTGGCGGGGCCTTCACCGCCCAAGGCCACGAAATCGTCATAGGCGATGGTTTCGGCGCGGATGAAGCCTTTTTCAAAATCACCGTGGATCACGCCTGCGGCTTTCGGCGCAGAGGTGCCAGCCTTGATCGTCCAGGCGCGGGCCTCTTTCGGGCCGACGGTGAAGTATGTCTCAAGGTGCAGCAGCTCGTAGCCCGCGCGGATCAACCGATCAAGCCCGGCTTCCTCTAGCCCCATCTCGTCCAGGAACATGCTGGCCTCTTCGGGCTCCAGCTGGCTGATTTCTTCCTCGATCTGGGCAGAGATCACGACGTGGCTATTGCCCTGCGCCGCGGCCATTTCCGCGACTTTGGCAGAAAGGGCATTGCCCTCGGCCGCTTCGGATTCACCGACGTTGCAGACATAAAGCACCGGCTTGGTCGTCAGCAATTGCAGCATCCGCCAGGCTTTTGCGTCATCCGCGTCGACCTCCACGGTGCGCGCGGGTTTGCCGTTTTCGATGGCTTCTTGCGCGGCGGCCAACAGGCGGTCTTGCTGCGCTGCGTCTTTATCGTTGCCCTTGATCTTGCGGACCAGACCGGCGCGGCGTTTTTCGATGCTTTCCAGATCGGCAAGCATCAGTTCTGTATCGATGGTCTCGGCGTCTGCCACGGGGTCCACGCGCCCTTCGACGTGGGTCACATCGCCGTCTTCAAAGCAGCGCAGCACATGGGCGATCGCGTCCGTCTCGCGGATATTGGCTAGGAACTGGTTGCCGAGCCCTTCGCCTTTGGATGCGCCTTTGACCAAGCCTGCGATATCCACAAAGGTCATCCGCGTCGGGATGATCTGCTTGGAGCCCGCAATCGCCGCGAGTTTATCAAGGCGCGAATCCGGCACCGCGACTTCACCGACGTTCGGTTCGATTGTGCAGAACGGAAAATTGGCCGCCTGCGCTGCCGCTGTTTTGGTCAGCGCGTTGAAGAGGGTCGACTTGCCGACATTCGGCAGACCCACGATTCCCATCTTAAAGCCCATGACAAGCATCCTTTATAAGTTGGCGTTGTCCTAGGGTTTTGGCCGCCTTTGCGCAAGTCTTAGCGCAGGCGTCGATCCTCATGCGTCTGGTAAATCAGGATCCATGCGAGCACGATGAACATCGGATGGGTCAACCCGCCCGAAAAGATCACGGCCGGAATCCAGATCAGGAAGACGATAATCGCCGTGAAGATCCGTCCTGTCAGCAGGATGGAAAGCGGCGGCAACAGCAGGGCAAGTACATAATTCATGCGGTAAATGTAGGCGCAGGCGGCGGGATTTAAAGGACTATGTGATGCACACCTGCATTAATAGAGTGCCTTTGACCCCTGTTTTTCGGAAAATCGCCCGAGCCCACCGGCGGAGTTGGATTGATTTCCCGTGATATATTCGGCATTGCAGCAGGGTAACGTAAAAAGGCCGCCCTCATGACACGTATCGACGCCAAATTCGCTGACCTCAAATCCCAAGGCAAGAAAGCCTTTGTCGCCTATGTGATGGCAGGCGATCCCGACTTTGACACGTCGCTCGAGGTGGTGCGCGGCCTGCCTGGCGCGGGCGTCGATATTATCGAACTGGGGCTGCCGTTTACCGATCCGATGGCCGATGGCTCTGCCATTCAGCTGGCGGGACAGCGCGCGCTTGAAGGCGGGATGACGCTGGACAAGACGCTGGCGCTTGCCGCGGCGTTCCGCGAACAGGATGACACGACGCCGATCGTGCTGATGGGCTACTACAACCCGATCTACTCCAAAGGCGTGGATACATTCCTAGAGGCGGCCAAGACGGCCGGCGTGGACGGGCTGATCGTCGTGGACCTGCCACCGGAAGAAGACGCCGAGCTGTGCCTGCCCGCGCAAGCCGCCGGTATGAACTTTATCCGCCTTGCGACCCCTACGACCGATGACAAACGTCTACCGCGGGTTGTGCAGAACACCTCGGGCTTTGTGTATTACGTGTCGATCACCGGCATCACCGGCTCTGCCGAAGCGGATGCGGGCGATGTCGCCCCCGAGGTTGAGCGCATCCAGAAGGCCAGCGGCCTGCCCGTAATTGTCGGGTTCGGCGTGAACACCCCCGCCAAGGCCGAAGCCATTGCAAGCGTTGCTGATGGGGTTGTTGTCGGCTCTGCTATAGTATCGAAAATCGCAGATGGGCTGCCTGTCGAAGACGTGCTGAGCTTTGTCAAAACCCTGTCGGATGGTGCGCATCGGGCCTAAGCGCCCGGTTCGACGCCCGATGTCGTGGCGTAAAGCAATTGATTTCAACGGGCCGTATTGGTTAGATCATCTGACCAATACATAGGAACTTGCCACCATGCCCGTGATCACCACCATCGACGACCTCAAGCGCCTGCATGAACGCCGCGTGCCGCGGATGTTCTATGACTACGCGGAATCGGGCAGCTGGACAGAGCAGACCTTTCGCGAGAACACGACCGATTTTGAACAGATCCGCCTGCGCCAGCGCGTCGCCGTGGATATGAGCGGGCGCAGCACCAAGACACAGATGATCGGGCAGGATGTGGCGATGCCTGTGGCGCTGGCCCCTGTCGGGCTGACCGGCATGCAGCACGCTGACGGAGAGATCAAAGCCGCCCGCGCCGCCGAAGCCTTTGGCGTGCCCTTCACCCTGTCGACCATGTCCATCAATTCGATCGAGGATGTGGCAGAGGCGACGACGAAACCCTTCTGGTTCCAGCTTTATACCATGCGCGACGAAGACTATGTCGCGCGGCTGATCCAGCGCGCCAAGGATGCGAAATGCTCGGCCCTTGTCATCACGCTTGATCTGCAAATCCTCGGCCAGCGCCACAAGGATCTGAAGAACGGCCTGTCCGCCCCGCCCAAGCTGACCGCCAAAACGCTCGCCAATCTGGCAACCAAATGGAGCTGGGGCATCGGCATGATGGGGGCCAAGCGGCGCAGCTTTGGCAATATCGTGGGCCATGTGCACGGCGTCGACGACACAGCCAACCTAGGCGCATGGACGGCAGAGCAATTCGACCCCACCCTCGACTGGGGCAAGATCGCCAAGCTGAAAGAGCAATGGGGCGGCAAGGTTATCCTCAAGGGTATTCTTGACGCCGACGATGCGCGGATGGCGCTGAAAGTCGGGGCGGATGCGATCATCGTCAGCAACCACGGCGGGCGCCAGCTGGACGGGGCGATCAGCTCTATCCGGGCGCTGCCGTCAATCCTGGAGGCCGTGGGCGACCAGATCGAAGTCCATCTGGACAGTGGAATCAGGTCCGGTCAGGACGTGCTCAAGGCGATGGCGATGGGGGCCAAGGGCACCTATATCGGGCGCGCCTTCATCTACGGGCTTGGTGCGATGGGTCAGGCCGGGGTTACCTCGGCGCTGGAGGTCATCCACAAGGAGCTCGACCTGTCCATGGCGCTTTGCGGTGAAACCTCTGTCGCGGGCTTGGGCAAGCATAACCTGCTTATTCCAAAAGGTTTTGAAGGCGACTGGCAGCCCTGAACCTGCGCCTTCTTCGCAAAATGCGCCCGCCTTGGCTGATATGTCAGGGCGGGCGGAAACCCTGCGCGCAGCCCCTGCCCCACCCCGCATAGGTCGCAAACCAAAGCCAACTTGCGCAAAAGCGGCGTTTTAGTCTTTCCCAAACGCCCAAACCCGTCTATACGCGCGGCTTCACGCGGACATACAGCCTTGGAGGATGTCCGCCCTAAACATATTGGAGATTACAATGGCTGGAGAGATTCCTGATCTTGAAGCTTTCGAACGCACGGGGACAGGCAAGGGCGCCGCTCGTCAGGCACGCCGCGACGGCATGGTTCCTGGTATCGTATTCGGTGGTGACCTTGATCCGCTGCCGATCAACCTGGACTTTAACAAGCTGCTGACCAAACTGCGCGCAGGCCGCTTCAAGGCGACCCTGTTCAACCTCAAGGTTGAAGGCCAAGAAGACGTCCGCGTCATCTGCCGCGACGTTCAGCGTCACGTTGTTAAAGACCTGCCAACGCACGTCGACCTGATGCGTTTGAAGCGCACCACCAAAATCAACCTCTTCATCCAGGTTGAAGTCGAAGGCGAAGAAGTCAGCCCCGGCCTGAAAAAAGGTGGCGTTCTGACGCTGGTACGTCCCGAAGTTGAACTGGTTGTGACCGCAGGCGATATCCCTGATCACATCACAATCGACGTTTCCGAACTGGAAATCGGCGACAGCCTCACCATCTCGAGCGTGAAGCTGCCAAACGGCACCAAGCCGGTCATCGACCGTGACTTCGTGATCGCGCAGATTTCCGCGCCCTCCGGTCTGGCCAGCCAGGACGATGATGAAGACGAAGATGTTGCAGCAGACGAAGTGCCCGCAACAGAAGTCAAAGAAGACTGATACCGATATATCCGTCGCGCCTGCGGGTGCGGATGGGTCGAGACGGGGTCGCCATGGGCGGCCCCGTTTTTCGTTGGGGCGTTATTTCGTTTGGCCGCGCGGTCTGCTATCCTTGGCCAAACAAACGTTTTTATCCACTTGAAGGGGTCCGCATGAAACTGATCGTAGGGCTTGGCAATCCGGGTGCCAAATACGCGGGCAACCGGCATAACATCGGCTTTATGGCGCTGGACCGCATCGCGCAGGACCACGGCTTTGCCGGATGGAAGACCAAGCACAACGGGCTAACGGTCGAAGGGCGCTTTGGCGCGGACCGCGTAGTCTTGCTCAAGCCCGAGACATTCATGAACAACTCTGGTCAGTCGGTGCAATCGGCCATGCGGTTTCACAAGCTTGAACCGGCAGATGTGATCGTTCTGCACGACGAAATCGACCTCGCCCCCGGCAAGGTAAAATGCAAGACCGGCGGCGGGCATGCGGGGCACAATGGCTTGCGGTCGATCCATGCGCATATCGGTCCCGACTATGACCGTGTGCGCCTTGGCGTAGGCCATCCGGGGCATAAGGACGCCGTACCGGGCTATGTCCTGCGCGACTTTGCCAAAGCAGAGCAGGCGTGGCTGGATGACGTATTGCGCGGGATCAGCGACGGTGCTGCGGACCTGGCGCGCGGCGATACGGCCAAGTTCATGAACGCCGTGGCCCTGCGTGTTGCCCCGCCACGATCCGGCACGGGCACCAAGAAACCCGCGGGCACTGCGGCCAAAGTTCAAGCCGCTGCGCCAAAGCCCGTGCAACCGGCCCCAACACCGCCCAAGGCAGAGCCTGCCCCCCAGACCGACGACCGCAGCGCCATGCAAAAACTGTTGGACCGGTTCAAGTGACACTGCAAGCCGCCTTTGAAGAGCAAGCCGTGCATTGCATCGCACTTGGGTCTCCCTTCATGGGGCAGTTGATGGGCGTGCTGGCGCGGGACTGGCCCGCCGACACAGCCCTTGGCCGCAAATTTGCGGCGTTCAAAGGGGATATCGGCCCGTCGGGCGCGTCCCTTCCCCTGCGCATCGCGGGCGGGCTGCATGCGCTGGTGTTGAAACGCAAAGCGCCTGCGCTGATGGCCGTTTACCCCCCACACAAGGCGAGCGACCAAGCCCTGTCAGAGGCCGTGCGCGAAGCGATTACCACGCATGAAGCCTTCTTGCTTGATTGGACCGACAGCGCACCGCAAACGAACGAGGTCCGCCGCTCTGCCGCGTTGATCGCTGGGGCCCGCGTCGCGGCGCAGCATTTCAACCTGCCGATCCGCCTGTCCGAACTTGGGGCCAGCGGTGGGCTCAACCTGATGTGGGACCACTTCGTGCTCGAGATCGAGGGGCATCGCTTCGGGTCGAACATGTCCACGATCCTGCTGTCGCCTGACTGGACAGGCAAACTGCCACCGGCGATCAACCCGCAGGTCGAAAAACGTCGCGGCGTTGATCTGAACCCGCTGGACCCGACGCGGCCCGACCACCTGTTGCGGCTGATGTCCTATATCTGGGCGGACCAACCCGAACGGCTGACACTGACGCGGACCGCGGCCTCTGTCATGACGGCGCAGGTGCAACGCGGCGATGCGATTGACTGGCTGGCGCGCACCCTGCCCCAATCCCCCGAAGGCTGTCTGCACCTGATCCAGCACACCGTCGCGTGGCAGTATTTCCCCAAAGAGGCACAGGCCCGTGGCAAGGCGTTGATCGAGGCAGCTGGCAAACGCGCCACGCGCAACCGCCCGCTGGCATGGCTGTCGATGGAGCAGGACGGATCGGGCCTCAAGGGGGCGGCGCTGACGCTCAGGCTCTGGCCCGGTGACATCACCCTGCCCTTGGCGCGGGTCGATTTCCACGGTCGCTGGATCGATTGGACCTACACCGGCTGACGCCAAGTTTATCTGGCACCACCGCAGCCTTCGTGCTTGGGTATCCCCGCATATCAGGGAGGATTTCATGCGCACATTCGGGAAATGGCTGGGCCGTATTTTACTGGCTCTCGTGGTGGCTGTGGTCGTTGTCGGCCTGTGGAAGCGCGAAGAGATCACGCGGCTGCTGGCGGTGAATTCGCTCTTTGCCGAAGACAAGATTGTGCATAACTTCAGCCATATGGACGAGGCCTTCCTGTCCAAGCCTCTGTCGCGCGGTGATGGCCCCACGGCAGAGCTGTCTTATGGAGCCGAATACGCCCCCCCTGCCGAGGTCAACGACTGGATCAAAGCGCGGGATGTGACCGCCTTGGTGGTGCTGAAAGACGGTCAGATTGTCTATGAGAACTACTTTAAAGGCACCCAGCCCGATGATCTGCGGATCAGCTGGTCTGTCGCCAAAAGCTACCTTTCCGCCCTTGTGGGTATCCTGCTCGACGAAGGGGCGATTGCATCGCTTGACGACCCCGTCACGACCTATGCGCCCAAGCTGAAAGGCACCGCCTATGACGGGGCGACGCTGCGCAACGTGCTTAACATGGCCAGCGGGGTTACCTTCGACGAAGATTACCTCGACCCGGATTCCGACATCAACAAGATGGGCCGCGCCCTCGCCCTTGGCGGAGAGCTGGACGATTTCACCGCAAGCCTGAAAGATACGTTCACCACGCCCGGCAGCCAGTGGCAGTATGTGTCGATCGACACCCATGTCATCGGTATGGTCGTTCGGGGGGCAACAGGCCGGTCCGTCACCGATCTTTTGTCGGAAAAGATCATCACCCCCATGGGGCTGGAGTATGCGCCCTATTACGTGACGGACGGCGCGGGTGTCGCCTTTGTCTTGGGCGGGCTGAACCTGACGACCCGCGATTACGCCCGCATGGGGCAGATGTTCCTGCAAAACGGTCGCTACAACGGTCAGCAGATTGTACCGGCAGACTGGGTCGCCGCCTCTACCGCGCCATCGGCCCCGACGACAGAGGGGCAGATCGGCTATGGCTATCAGTGGTGGATTCCCCAAGATGCGACAGAGGGTGAATTCATGGCCCGCGGTGTGTATGGTCAGTATATTTACATCAACCGCGCTGACGGGGTGGTGATCGCGACCAATGCCGCCGACCGCAAGTTCCGCGAGGCCGGGATCAGCGATCAGAACATCGCCATCTTCCGCCAGATCAGCGCAGCCTTGGGGGGCACATGACACCTGACGAAAGCATCAATATTCTGGGCGGCCCGCTGGCCGTCTGTGGCAGCGACCCCGTCACGGGCTTTTTCCGCGACGGGTCGTGCAACACCTGTGCCGCCGATCAGGGCAGCCACACGATCTGTGCGATCATGACGGCCGAGTTTCTGGCCTATTCCAAATATGTCGGCAACGACCTCAGCACACCGCGCCCCGAATTCGGCTTTGCCGGACTGTCGGCGGGCGATCCGTGGTGTCTTTGTGCGGGGCGTTTCTTGCAAGCGGCGGACGAGGGCTGCGCGCCAAAGGTGCATCTTGAGGCAACCCATCAGCGCGCGTTGGATATCGTGCCGCTGAACATCCTGCAGGCCCATGCCCTGCGCCCTAACGGCGGGGCAGACTGATGCTGCGCCTGACTGCTGCCCTGACTACGGCCTTGACCGCAGTGCTCTGCGCCGCCCCAGCCATCGCCCAAGACGCCCTGCGCCCGCAAGAGCAGCTTCGTCTCGACCGGTTCGAGGCCACGGCGGGCGATGCCCTGCTGCAAGCGTTCCAAAGCGGCAGCGCGGATGACCTGTCCGCTCTGTCGCGCGCCTTGTCCGGCACGCCGCAAGTCGCCTTTGACGAGGGGCTGGCCGGCGATTGGTCCTGCCGCACGATGAAACTGGGCGGGCTGCCCGCGCTGGTGGTCTATAGCCCGTTCAAATGCCGCCTGACGTTTCAGGGCAACGGCTATCTGTTTGAAAAGCTCAGCGGGTCGCAGCGCACCACGGGGGTCATCACGCTGCGAGACGGGCGCGCGGTCTATGCTGGCGTCGGCTATGTCGCGGGAGAGGTGCCGCCCGCTTACGACGCCCTGCCACCCGGTTTTGCCGGAGATGGCACCCTGCAACCCGATGTCGCGGTGTTCGAACGTGTCAGCAACCAGCGGGCGCGGCTGATGTTTCCCGCGCCGGTGGTCGAAAGCGACTTTGATATCCTAGAGCTGACCCGATAGGGCCAACGCCAAAAGAAAAGGGGGCGATGTGCCGCCCCCTTCGTAATCGTCAGTGTCTAGGCTTTCGTCTGATCCTCAGACCTTCATGTCAAAACCAAGCGCCTTGGCGACGGTGAAAATGTCTTTGTCGCCGCGCCCACACATGTTCATGCAGATGATGTGATCCTTGGGCAGCTCTGGCGCGATCTTCATCACATGCGCCAGCGCGTGGCTGGGTTCGAGCGCGGGAATGATCCCTTCAAGCGCGCAGCTCAGCTGGAACGCCTCAAGCGCCTCTTTATCGGTGATCGACACATATTGTGCGCGGCCAATGTCGTGCAGCCAGGAATGTTCAGGCCCGATACCGGGGTAATCCAGACCGGCCGAGATAGAGAACCCTTCAAGGATCTGACCGTCGTCGTCCTGCAACAGGTAGGTACGGTTACCGTGCAGCACGCCGGGGCGGCCACCGGTCAATGATGCGCAATGCTCCATCTTTTCGTTCACGCCCTTGCCGCCAGCTTCGACGCCGATGATATTGACGTCCTTGTCATCAAGGAACGGATAGAACAGCCCCATCGCGTTCGACCCGCCACCGATCGCGGCGACCAGCGTGTCGGGCAGACGGCCTTCGGCGGCGTCCATCTGTTCGCGCACTTCCTTGCCGATGATCGCCTGAAAGTCGCGGACCATCGCCGGATAGGGGTGCGGCCCTGCGACCGTGCCGATGCAATAGAAGGTGTCGCGCACATTGGTGACCCAATCGCGCAGCGCGTCGTTCATCGCGTCTTTCAGCGTCCCACGGCCCGAGGTGACGGGGATCACTTCGGCACCCAGCAGACGCATGCGGAAGACGTTGGGGGCCTGACGTTCAACATCATGCGCACCCATATAGACAACGCATTGCAGACCGAACTTGGCACAAACGGTGGCCGTTGCCACACCGTGCTGGCCCGCACCGGTTTCCGCGATGATACGTTTCTTGCCCATGCGCCGCGCCAGAATGATCTGGCCCAGCACGTTGTTGATCTTATGCGCGCCGGTGTGGTTCAGCTCGTCGCGCTTCATGTAAACCTTGGCACCGCCCAGATGTTCGGTCAGACGCTCTGCGAAATACAGCGGGCTGGGGCGACCGACATAGTGGGTCCACAGGTCGTCCATCTCGGCCCAAAAGCTGTCGTCCGTCTTGGCCTTTTCATATTCCGCTTCCAGTTCGAGGATCAGCGGCATCAGGGTTTCCGACACAAACCGCCCCCCGAAATCGCCAAAGCGGCCATTCTCGTCAGGTCCGGTCATGAAAGAGTTGAAAAGATCGTTGTCCATGGAGGTGCTCCTTGCGCTTGGCGACCAGCCTTAACGCCCCCGCCGCGACAGGTAAAGACGGGGCGGGGGCGGCGAAGGGCCCGTACCGCCCCTCGCCCATAAAACCCCACGGAAAATTGCAATTTTCCAAACTGAGGTTTTAGAAATACACCGCCCGCGTGGCGCGCCGCTAGTCAAAGATCTTGAACAGCCCGCGCCGCAGCTCGTCCTCTACCTTTTGTTTCACCGCATCCTCGACCGATTGCCCGTCCTGCCGCGATACGCCCAGTTCCTCCTCCAGCTTTTCGTTCAGCTTTTGGCGGGCCTGTTCCTTTTCCTTGGCAAAGTTCATGTCCAGCGCCGCCTGCAAATCCGGCTTGATCTGCGGTGCGGCCCACGGCCCGAAGATGCGCACCGGAATGGCCAGCCCCCGATCGCCGTTCACCCGCAGTGCCTTGGGCGTGACGGTATAATCAAGCGTTTGCGCCCCCAGCCCCACCTGCCCCGTGCCCGTGGCGGTAAAGTTCGGCAGCTGCATCAGCAGGTCGTCGTTGCGCAGCACGCCTTGATCCATGTCGAATGTCGCGGCAAGGGAATCGAAGACCGTCGTGCCACCCTCGACGTCGAAATTGCCCATCAGCGCATCAAGGTCGATCCCCTCGATATGCCCACGCCCAACATTCACCGCGCCCGATCCGCTAAGCGACCGCATGATCGCGTCCAGCGATGCGCCGGACCCGAGGAAGGATACCTCTGCATCGCCGGTACCGTGGAACCGGCCCAGCCCTGCGGTCTGTTGCAGCAAAGGCTGCATGGCGATGGAGGTCGCGTTCAGCGCCCCGCCCACCGACAGGCCGTTGCGGTTGTTGACCACGAATTCGCCACTGATCACACCGGCATAGGCCCTGATCTCGCGCAGTTCGGCGACCAGACGCGAACGGTCGTTGCGCAGTAACACCCGCGTTGCGCCCAAGCTTAGCGTGCCCAGATCAATGCTATCTGCGCGCAGCGCGACCTCGCCGTTGAAGGCGGAAAGCGCGGACGCATCGATCGGTGCTTTCGACCACCCTGTCGGGGGCGCAGGCGCGGGGGTGGCGGACGCGGGCGCGGTGCCACTTGGGGCGCTGCCTGCAAAGCCGGTCAGGTCCAGCGCGCCGACGTTGATCTGCGCGTTCACATCGGGCGTGCCGTTCAGCGTGATATCCGCCGCACCGGTCAGGGCGTTCCCGCCCAGATCGGCCACCACCTCGCGCAGGGCCAAGCGCCGGTCGGGCGTCAGGGTCAGATCAAGGTTGATATCCGCCGTCTTTCCCAAGCCCTGCGGCAGTGCGATGTCACCCACCCCGAGCGCTGCCAGAAAACGCCCCGTGTCCGACGTCTTGAGCCAGAGATCCCCCGCAACAGCGCCGGTCAGCCCCGCCCTCCCGGTCAGCGAGACGCCGCCGCCTTTGGTGTCCACACGGGCACGCAGCGGGCGGATATCGCCGTTCAGGAATTGGTCAAACCGGTTGATCGTCGCCTCGATCGACACGCGATCGGCCGCGGGGCGCAGGGCGGCCTTGATCACCGCATCGCCCGCCCGTTCGGGCCAGTCGAGCGACAGGTCCACACCGTCAAATCGCACCAGATCGCTGCCCTCGGCATCATAGATCAACGTGGCGTCGGTGATATTGAGCCGCTGGATCGTCAGCGGGCGCGGGCTGCGCGCAGGCGCGGTCGGAGCGGTCTCGATGACTGCCTCGCCGCCGCCGTCGCTGAACTGCCAGCTGGCGCGTCCGTCGCGGCGTTGCTCCAGCCGGATGGTGGGGCTTTGGGCTTCAATGTTGGTGATCTTGATCTCGCCCCGGATCAGCGCCATCGCATCAACCCCGATGGCGGCATTGGCGGCCGAGAGCATGGCCCCATCCTTGGCCCAATCGGCATTCCCGACCTCGAGCCCGCCTGCGGTCACCCCCAGCACCGGCCAGAAGGTCAGCCCCACATCGCCCGTGATCGTGACCTCGCGCCCTGTCAGGTTGCGCAGCTGGTCCGCCGCGATTCGCGCAATACGGTCGGCGGGCAGCAAGAACAGCGACCCCACCGCGACCACCAAAATCAGCAGCAGTATGCCAATTGCCCGAATAATCCACTTCATCGCCCGTCTCCTTGCCTGATGCGGGGCCTTTCCCAGACCCTTTGCATGGCTTATAGCGCAGTTCATGAGCACAAACCCACCAAATCTACGCCCCGATCTTGCGCCAAAGGCCCAGATCAGCAATCCGTCCCGCCCCGGCCAGCCGACCATCGGCATGGTATCGCTGGGCTGCCCCAAGGCGCTGGTCGACAGCGAACGGATTTTGACGCGGCTGCGCGCCGAAGGCTACGGCGTGTCGCCGGACTACGCCGGGGCGGATGCGGTGATTGTAAACACCTGCGGGTTCCTTGATTCCGCCAAGGCCGAAAGCCTTGACGCGATTGGCGAGGCGCTGAACGAAAATGGCAAAGTGATCGTGACCGGCTGTCTGGGGGCCGAGCCGGATTATATCCGCGAACATCACCCGCGTATTCTGGCCGTCACCGGCCCGCACCAATATGAACAGGTGCTGGACGCGGTGCATGGGGCCGTGCCGCCTTCGCCCGATCCGTTTATCGATCTGCTGCCCGCGCAGGCCGTCAGCCTGACGCCGCGCCACTACAGCTATCTGAAGATCTCGGAAGGCTGTAACCACAAGTGCAAGTTCTGCATCATCCCCGACATGCGCGGCCGCCTGCAATCGCGCCCTGCCCATGCGATCCTGCGCGAGGCTGAAAAGCTGGTGCAGAACGGCGTGAACGAACTGCTGGTGATCTCTCAGGATACCTCGGCCTACGGCGTCGATATCAAACATGCCGAAGACCGTGGCCACCGCGCACATATCACCGATCTGGCGCGTGATCTGGGGTCGCTCGGGGCATGGGTACGGCTGCATTACGTCTACCCCTACCCCCATGTGCGCAACCTGATCCCGCTGATGGCTGAAGGTCTGGTACTGCCCTATCTGGATATCCCCTTCCAGCACGCGCATCCCGACGTGCTGAAACGCATGGCCCGTCCTGCGGCGGCAGCAAAGACGCTGGATGAAATCGCCGCGTGGCGTGACACCTGCCCCGACATCACCCTGCGGTCGACTTTCATCGTCGGCTACCCCGGCGAGACAGAGGCGGAGTTCCAGACCCTGCTGGATTGGCTCGACGAGGCGCAGCTGGATCGCGTGGGCTGTTTTCAGTACGAAAACGTTGACGGGGCGCGGTCAAATGCGCTCCCCGATCACGTGCCGGACGAGGTCAAACAGGACCGCTGGAACCGCTTTATGGAGAAGGCGCAAGCCATCTCGGCTGCCAAGCTGGAAGCCAAAGTCGGTCGTCGCATGGATGTGATCATCGACGAGATCGACGACGAGGCCGCCACCTGCCGCACAAAGGCAGACGCGCCAGAGATCGACGGCAACCTGTTCATCGACGAAGGCTTTGAAAACCTGAGCGTGGGCCAGATCGTGACCGTCGAAGTCGAAGAAGCCGGCGAATACGATCTTTGGGGGCGCGTGGTCTAGGCCACCACCCTCCCCCCTTCTCAACCGTGGAACAATCCGAGCGCCCTGGCGTTCCTATTCGCGCAGGCAGGTCCGATTGCAGGCGCAGCCCATGTAGTGGAAATAGTAAATCCGCACCCTACATATAGACATATGAAGGCGTATCAGAGGTGAGACCCTTGAAAATGCGCATGCGATGTTCTATGTATGTTCCAACCAGAACAAGGGGGCCTACACAATGTCCTACCAACCGCAGTTTCCCGGCATGTTCGATCCCGACAACGGGGCCGTACCTGCCCGTGCAGAAGATTCAGCCCGCGACGCGCGCGCCGCTTTGCCGCCGACGGAGAAGCAGATGCACTATGCTACCTCGCTTAGCCTCAAGACCGGCGCGCCTGTGCCAAAACGGGCGTTGACCGATCGCGCCGCGCTGTCTGAATGGATCGACGCCCATAAGCCAAAGCCGGTGGACGGGCCGTTTTCGCAGTATCCGTCGTCAAAGCAGGTCGCTTTTGCCGAACGCATCGCCCGTCTGAAGCGCCGCGATATCCCGCAGGAGTGTTTCCGCGACAAGACGATGATGTCGCGCTGGATCGACGGCAATAAACCCCGTTGATCCGGACGCGCGCCACGCGTCGGCACAACTTCCTATACGAATGGATAGGCCGAGATACCAAAGCGCCATTAATTAGACGAAATCTGACATGGGAATGTTGCAAACGGGTGCTAGATTTGACCTATGGCTTATCCGCACCCAACCGCTGACACTCTCGCCGATGGCACGATCCACGTGTTGGGTCTGGGATTTGCGATACCGGCAACAATCCTGCTGACAACCTATGCTGCAAGCCAGGGGGAGCAGCTTACACCGACGCTGGTATATGCGGCCTGCTTTGTCCTGTCGCTTCTGGCGTCGGCAATTTACCACCTTTTGCCGTTTGATCGTACCCGTGCCCTGCTGGGGCGGATTGACCATGCGGCGATCTACTTCAAGATCGCGGGCACCTACACACCGTTTGTTGTGCTCATCGGAACGGGGTTCGCCTATGGCATCCTCGCCGTGGTCTGGGCGCTGGCCATTATCGGCGCGGTCGCCAAACTGTCTTTCTGGAGCACGGAGTCTAAAGCGTCGCTGTATCTCTATCTTGGCATGGGGTGGCTGTCTGTGCTGCTGGTCTGGCCGATGTGGCAAAACCTGCCTACCACGGCGCTGACGCTGATTGGCATCGGCGGGTTGATCTATACGCTGGGGACGATCGTCTTTGCACACCCCGGCATGCGCTTTCAGAATGCGATCTGGCACAGCTTTGTGCTTGCTGCCTCTATCTGCTTTTTCGCCGCCATCTCTATCAGTTTGTAAGCCTGTGTCAGGCCGCGTCCAGATAGGCGCGCACGCAGGATTGCACGTGGCGGAACCGGTCACCACCCAGATGTTTCCCGCCATACCAGCGCGTGACCACGATCAGGTGATCCTCCAGCCCCTCACGCTCTAGCATGCGGATAATCACCATCCCCGCACCGGATTCCCCATCATCGCCTTTCAGCGGGCCACCGTCCGACAGCAGCACCGCCCAAGTGTTGTGGGTTGCCTTGGCATAGGATTTATCGCGCTTGAGCTCTTTCAGCGCAGCATCCACGGCACCGCGATCGGACGCGGGGCAGCCTGACACGGCATATTTGGACCCGCGGTCCGTCAGTATCTGACCAAGCTGCTTCATGCGGTGCCGTTACAGCCCCGCCGCGGTCCGCCGTACGGTATCCAGACGCGATGCATTGGGCGGGTGCGTGCCCAGGAAACGGTCACCGGGGTCAGGAATCCGGGTAAAGAATTCGGCCCCCCGCAGCGGGTTATACCCTGCGCGTGCGGTGATAATGGTGCCCAAGGCGTCTGCCTCAAGCTCGAAGTCCTTGGAATAGGTCCGCGCGCCCACCTGCGCCCCAAGACGTTGTGCCGATTCGACCGCTGTCGCATCGCCCCCGCTCAGCGTGGCGAGACCGGCAAAGATCACCGCACCGGCGACCGCGTTCTGCTGTTGGCGCGCGATATGCCCTTCGATGTGGTGGGCAGCCTCGTGACCCATGACAAAGGCAAGCTCATCCTCGTTCCGCGCATCCGCGATCAGGGCGAGCGTGAAGGCGATGACCGGACGCCCGGCCTTATCCTCGGTTTGGTAGGCATTGGCGGGCTGGCCGGGGCGGTCATCGACCACGATGTTGAAATCGCAATTCACCTGCGAGGTCCGCACGCGACATTCCCGTTCGGCGACAGGTTCGACCGTTTGCAACACGCGGATAAAGCTGCGGGCGGATTCATTGGCGGAAAAACTAGCGGGTTGCCCTTGCTCGGGTTGGGTGGAGACAGGCCCCGACATCGTCGTCGGTTCGCAGGCAGCCATAAATGCCGCAGCAGCCAGAGCAAGACAGTATCTCAACATCACGTAACGCATCCTCAAAAGGGCAACGAATAGATCTAGCACCGTTTTAACGCGGCGGCGCGGATTTGAACAGACGGCGCAGTGCTGCTCTTGCATTGGACCGCCGAAAGAATACTGTGCCTTTATGTTTACGATTGAACACGAATTCGATGCCAGTGTGATCACTCTGATCGACGAAGGCAAAGCACCCTTGCGTGAAGATGTGACGGTGCAGGCCTTTGCCAGCGTTATCACATTCGAGCAATGGGACCCGCGCACCAACTCTGTCTGCAAGATCAGCCTCTCGCCCGAGCAGCTGCACGATCTGACAGCCGCGCTGAACCTGCCCGAGGGCATCTACCGCACCGCGCCCAAGCGGTAACCAAAGGACACGCAATGGCCACTGGCACAGATATCAAGACATTTTACGAAGGCAGTTGGCACGAGGGTGACATCTCTGTCATCAAGGCCGCGGACCACGGTGCATGGCTGGGCACGACCGTATTTGACGGGGCGCGGCTATTCGACGGTCTCAGCCCCGATCTGGAGGCGCATTGCGCGCGGATCAACCGGTCGGCCAAGGCGCTGATGATCACCCCCACGGTCGAGACCGCCGATATGGTCGAGATGGTACGCGAGGGTCTGAAAAGCTACCCCAAGGACGCCGCCGTCTATATCCGTCCGATGTATTGGGCGCTGGCGGGCGACGAGCTGGGGATCGTGCCATTAAAGGACGCGACCGGTTTTGCCATCAGCCTTGAACAGATCCCTATGGCGGCACCCGATGCGGCCACGACGCTGACACGGACCCGTTTCCGGCGTCCCGTGCTTGAAGACAACGTCGTCAACGCCAAGGCGGGCTGCCTTTATCCCAACAACGCCCGCATGATGGTTGAAGCCCGCGCCAAAGGTTTTGGCAACGCGCTGGTCGCCGACGCCATGGGCAATGTCGCCGAATCGGCCTCTGCCAATGTGTTTATGGTCAAGGATGGCGAGGTGTTCACCCCGATCCCCAATGGCACGTTTCTGGCCGGTATCACCCGCGCGCGGCATATGTCGAACATGCGCGCCGACGGGATCAAGGTGCACGAAACAGTGCTCAGCTTTGATGACTTCCATGCCGCGGACGAGGTCTTTTTGTCCGGCAATATGATGAAGGTCACGCCGGTCAAAGCGTTTGACGACACGCAGTACCAGATCGGCCCCATGACCCGCCGCGTGCGCGAGATGTATTGGGATTGGGCGGCCTCTGACCGTGGCTGACCCCGCCCCCCGCCGTTCAACAGGAGGATGCTATGCGTAAATTTATGGTTGTGCTGGATGACAGCCGCGAATGCCTGAACGCCATGCGATTTGCCGCGATGCGGGCGTCCAACTCTGGCGGCGGGGTGGTGGTGCTGTCGGTCATCCCGCCTGACGAATTCAACCACTGGATCGGTGTGGCCGAGGTCATGCGCGAAGAAGCCCGCGAGCGGATCGAGGTGCATTTCGAGGTCTTCGCCAAATGGATGCGCGACCGGCTGAACGTGGAGCCCGCGCTGGTTATTCGCGAAGGTGTGATCGTGGACGAGATCATCAACCAGCTGGCCGATGACCCCGAAGTCGGCGTGCTGGTGCTTGGCGCGGGCACCGACAAGAAATCTGGCCCCGGCCCCTTGGTGACCCAGCTTTCCCGCAACGCAGGCTCGCTGCCGGTGCCGATCACCATCGTCCCCGGTGACATGAGCAAAGAACGGCTCGAGATGATCACCTGAGGCGGCACCGCAGGCCGTCGCAAACTTAGAACCGTTCCAAACCTTGACTTGCGCGCGTTCAGGTCGCATATCTGCATCAACCCTTTCAGGAGCATGTGATGTTTATTCAGACCGAATCCACGCCCAACCCCGCAACGTTGAAATTCCTGCCCGGTCAGACCGTGCTAGAGATGGGCACCGCCGATTTTCCCGCCCCCGAAGCCGCCAGCGCCTCGCCTTTGGCCACGCGTCTGTTCGCTGTCGAAGGCGTGACCGGCGTGTTCTTCGGCACCGATTTCGTGACCATCACCAAAGCTGACGGGATCGAATGGGACCACCTGAAACCCGCCCTGCTTGGCGCGATTATGGAGCATTTTCAATCCGGTCAGCCCGTGATGGAAACCGGCCATGACCACGCATCGGGCCATGCGGAGCATACCGGCGAAGACGGTGCGATCGTCGGCCAGATCAAGGAATTGCTGGACAGCCGCGTGCGCCCTGCCGTGGCACAGGACGGCGGCGACATCACCTTCCACGGGTTCGAGCGCGGCGTTGTCTATCTGCACATGCAAGGGGCCTGCGCGGGCTGCCCATCGTCCACATTGACGTTGAAAATGGGCATCGAGAACCTGCTGCGCCACTACATCCCCGAAGTGACCGAGGTACGCCCGGTTGCCTAAGACGCCTCTTCTCCTGGCGTTTGATACATCGGCCGCACATTGTGCGGCCGCTTTGCTGTCGGGCGACCAGATCATCGCCAGCGTCGAGGAACCGATGAACAAGGGTCAGGGCGAACGGCTGCTCGGCCTATGTGCCGAGGTGCTGGCCAGCGCAGATGTGGCCTATAGCGATCTGACTGCGATTGGCGTCGGCATCGGGCCGGGGAACTTCACCGGGATCCGCATCGCGGTCTCGGCCGCGCGCGGGCTCGCGCTTGGCCTTGGGGTGCCCGCGATAGGGGTTTCACATCTTCAGGCGCTGGCCTTCGGGCATGATGGCGTTGTCATCAGTAGCATCGATGCGCGGCAGGACAAGCTGTTCGTACAGGTGTTCGGCACAATGGACGACCGCGACCCTGTGATGTGTGGGTTGGATGATCTGCCTTCGGTGCCCTCGCGCGCCGATCCCGTCTGTGTCGGTCATCAGGCCGATATGATCGCAGCACTTTGTAACGGCACCGCCTTGCCCCCTCGTATGCCCGTGGCAGAGGCAACGGCACGCATTGCTGCCACGAAGCTTGGCACCCGGACCCCGCGCCCTGCCCCGCTGTATCTGCGCCCCGCCGATGCCGCCCCGGCCCGCGACACACCGCCCGCGATCTTTTCATGACGCCGCAGGATATGGCGCGGATTCACGCCGCCGCTTTTGTGCACGACCGTGCGTGGACGGCGCAAGAGATCGCCGATCTGCTGGCCTCCTCTTTCGTGACGTATCTGGCGGAACCGCAGGGCTTTGCCCTGACCCGCCTCATCGCGGGAGAGGCAGAGCTGCTGACCCTCGCCGTTGATCCCGCAGCCCAACGTCAGGGTATTGGCCGCCGCTTGCTGCACCGCTGGATGGACGGGCTTGAAGCGCAGGCCGACACCGCCTTTCTGGAGGTCGCCGCCGACAATACCGCTGCCATCGCACTTTACACTTCCGCAGGGTTTCGCCAGACGGCCACACGTCGCGGGTATTATCAGCGTAAAGATGCGCCATCCGTTGATGCATTGATCCTTTCGCGTCAGTTTACGCACGGTTAATAGGCAATATCATCCCCAAGCGCTTGAGAATCCGGTTGACCCTACCCATGGGCTACGCAGTATCGTACATCTGATCGACGGAACCGGGCGCAAGCGCGGAACTGCGACCGGGCAAAGGCTTCGCGCTTGCGCCCCAACACAATAAACCGGGAGACACTCCATGACCCTTATGACCAAATTCCTCGGCGCTGCTGCGGCCACGGCTCTTAGTGCCGGTGCGGCTCTGGCCGAACCCGCCCTGATCTTCGACCTTGGCGGCAAATTCGACAAATCCTTCAACGAAGCCGCCTTTGCTGGCGCGCAACGCTGGGCCGAAGAGACCGGTGAAAGCTTCCGCGAGATCGAACTGCAGTCCGAAGCACAGCGTGAACAGGCGCTGCGCCGTTTCGCCGAAGCGGGCTCCAACCCCATCGTGATGACCGGCTTTGCCTTTGGTGATGCGCTTGGTCAGGTTGCAGGCGATTACCCTGATACCGACTTTGTCATCATCGACATGGTTGTCGACGCACCCAACGTCCGTTCCGTTGTCTTCAACGAACACGAAGGGTCCTATCTGGTCGGCATGATGGCGGCGATGGCCTCTGAAACCAACACTGTCGGCTTTATCGGCGGCATGGACATCCCCCTGATCCGTAAGTTCGCCTGCGGCTACGCCCAAGGCGTTCTGGCCGTGAACCCCGACGCGACCGTGATCTCGAACATGACCGGTTCGACCCCTGCCGCATGGAACGACCCCGTGAAAGGGTCCGAGCTGACCAAAGCGCAGATCAGCCAGGGTGCTGATGTTGTCTATGCAGCCGCGGGCGGCACAGGCGTTGGCGTTCTGCAAACCGCAGCGGACGAAGACATCCTGTCGATCGGCGTGGACAGCAACCAGAACCACCTGCACCCGGGCAAGGTCCTGACCTCGATGATCAAACGCGTGGACAACGCTGTGTTTGACGCGATGTCCGATGGCCCCGGCATGGAAAAAGGCTTTAACGTCATGGGCGTTGGCAACGAAGGCGTGGGCGTCGCGATTGACGAACACAACAAGGCACTGGTTACCGCGGAAATGCAGGCCGCTGTGGATGAAGCAGCAGCCAAGATCGCAGACGGGTCGCTCGAGGTACATGACTACATGTCAGACGACAGCTGCCCGAGCCTGAGCTTCTAAGCGTGAGCTCTGCAACACATACGGAGCGGCAGGAAACTGCCGCTCCGGCGATCGAGCTGAAAGGCATTTCCAAGGCCTTTGGTCCGGTACAGGCCAATAAAGACATCTCTATCCGCGTTATGCCCGGCACGATCCATGGGATCATCGGGGAAAACGGCGCGGGCAAATCGACGCTGATGTCGATCCTTTACGGATTCTACAAAGCCGACAAAGGCGACATCTTTATCGCCGGTAAAAAGACCGACATCCCTGACAGCCAGGCCGCGATTGCCGCAGGCATCGGGATGGTGTTCCAGCACTTCAAACTGGTTGAAAATTTCACGGTCCTGGAAAACATCATTCTGGGTGCCGAAGACGGGCGGCTGTTGAAACCGTCGCTGGCCAAGGCGCGCAAATCGCTGATGAAGCTGGCCGATGACTACGGCCTGAAGGTGGACCCCGACGCGCTGGTGCAAGACATCGGCGTCGGCATGCAGCAACGGGTGGAAATCCTCAAGGCGCTGTATCGTCAGGCCGATATCCTTATTCTGGATGAGCCCACGGGCGTGCTGACCCCAGCCGAGGCGGACCAGCTGTTCCGCATCCTCGGGCGTCTGCGTTCCGAAGGGAAGACGATCATCCTGATCACCCACAAGCTGCGCGAGATCATGGAGACGACGGACACCGTATCGGTCATGCGCCGCGGCGAGATGACCGCCACCGTCAAGACCGCCGAAACCTCGCCCGCCGAACTGGCGGAGCTGATGGTCGGCCGCAAGGTATTGCTGCGTGTCGACAAGAAACCCGCGGCCCCCGGCCCGGTCATTCTGGATGTCGAAGGGCTGCGCGTCGTTGATGACAAGGGCGTCGAGCGTCTGCGCGGCATCGATCTGCAAGTTCGCGCGGGCGAAATCCTTGGCGTTGCAGGCGTGGCCGGCAATGGCCAGTCCGAACTGCTTGAGGTTCTGGGCGGATACCAGACCGGCAAGGGCAGCGTGCGCGTCAATGGCACGGCACTGGACCTGACCGGCAACAAATCCGACGGCCAATCCCGCCGCAACCACGGCATCGCCCATGTCCCCGAAGACCGCCAGCGCGAAGGTCTGATCATGGAGTATCAGGCGTGGGAAAACACCGCCTTCGGCTATCACAAAGACCCTGCCTATCGCAGCGGCATGTTGATGGATAACGCCGCGATCAAGGCCGACACCGTTGAAAAGATGGAACGTTTCGACGTGCGTCCGCCAAACCCCAAACTGGCGGCCAAGAACTTTTCCGGCGGGAACCAGCAAAAGATCGTTCTGGCGCGCGAGATCGAACGCAACCCCGACCTGCTGCTGATCGGCCAGCCGACCCGTGGCGTGGATATCGGCGCGATCGAATTCATCCACGAACAGATCGTCGCCCTGCGCGATCAGGGCAAGGCGATCCTGCTGGTCTCGGTCGAGCTGGAAGAGATTCTCGCACTCAGCGACCGGGTGGCTGTCATGTTCGACGGTCAGGTCATGGGCATCCGCGACGCCAGCCAGACCGATGAAAAGGAACTGGGCTTGCTGATGGCGGGCATCACCGATACCGATGCGCCCCATTCCATCGAAGAGATCGAAGACAATCTGGCCCATGCGGGCGGCGATCCGCATAAGGAAGTGTAACATGGACGTAATGCCAAAATGGGCCGAGGTCGTCCTCGTGCCTTTGATTTCGCTATTGCTGGCAGCGATCCTGTCGGCGCTGGTCATTCTGGGCATCGGGGAAGACCCCGTTGCGGCCGTCAAACTGATGGTGTCCGGCGCTTTGGGCAGCACCTATGGCTGGGGCTATACGCTGTATTACGCCACGAACTTCATGTTCACCGGCCTTTGCGTTGCCATCGCCTTTCACGCGCGGCTCTTCAATATCGGTGGCGAAGGCCAGGCGATGCTGGGCGGTTTGGGCGTGGCGCTGGCCTGTCTGTATATCCCGTGGCCCCATTGGTCGCTGGCCCTGATCGGTGCAGCGGCGATGGCTGCGGTGTTCGGCGCCGCCTGGGCCGCGATTCCCGCGTTCCTGCAAGCCAAACGGGGCAGCCATATCGTGATCACCACGATCATGTTCAACTTTATCGCGGCGGCGGTGCTGAACTATATTCTGGTTAATATGCTGCGCCCCCAAGGCAGCATGGACCCCGCAACGGCACGCTTTCCCGACGCGACCAAACTGCCGACGCTGCATGATATCCTTGCCCCGCTGGGGATCGAGTTTTCCAAGGCCGCGCCCGCCAATATCTCGCTTCTGGTGGCGGTTGCGGCCTGTATCTTCCTGTGGGTGCTGATCTGGCGCACGCGGCTGGGGTATGAGATCCGCGCCTACGGCCATTCGGAATCGGCCGCGAAATACGCCGGTATTTCTCCGGTCAAGATCACGATGATCGCGATGATCATCTCGGGTGGTTTGGCGGGCATGATGGCGATCAACAACGTCATGGGCGAGGCTGAACGGCTGGTGCTGAACGCCACGGAAGGCGCGGGCTTTATCGGCATCGCTGTGGCGCTCATGGGCCGCAGCCATCCTTTGGGCGTTTTCCTTGCCGCGATCCTGTTCGGGTTCCTCTATCAGGGCGGTGCTGAACTGGCGCTCTGGACCTCGATCCCGCGCGAGTTGATCGTCGTCATTCAGGCGCTGGTGATCCTCTTTACCGGAGCGCTGGATAACATGGTGCGTATGCCGCTCGAGAAAATCTTTCTGGCGCTGCGCGCCGCACGGGCCCCCAAGCCCGAACGCAAACCGGTGGAGCCTGCTGAATAATGGATTATATCACGCTCATCCAACTGTTCGACAGCACCGTGCGCCTTGCCACACCGCTGCTGCTGGCCTGCCTTGCCGGTCTGTTTTCCGAACGCGCCGGTATTTTCGACATCGGCCTTGATGGCAAGATGCTGGCGGCGGCGTTTTTTTCGGCGGCCGTAGCGTCGCTGACGGGGAACGTCTGGCTGGGGCTGCTGGCCGGCATCGCCGCGTCGATGGCGCTGAGCCTGCTGCACGGGCTTGCCTCCATCACCTTCCGCGGCAACCAGCTGATTTCCGGCGTCGCGATCAACTTTCTTGCCGCCGGTCTGACGGTGCTGATCGCGCAAGACTGGTTCCAGCAAGGCGGGCGCACGCCGTCGCTGATCGGCGGGGCGCGGTTCAATCCGATCACCCTGCCCTTTGCCGATGACATCGCCCAGACCCCGATCATCGGCCCGCTCTATGCCGAGCTGATCTCGGGTCATTCGATCCTTGTCTACCTCGCCTTCCTCGCGGTCCCTGCGACATGGTGGCTGCTGTATCGAACACGCTTTGGCCTGCGTCTGCGCGCTGTGGGCGAAAACCCCGCGGCGGTGGATACCGCTGGGGTTTCCGTCATCGGGCTGCGCTATGCTGCGGTGCTGATCTGTGGCGTGCTTTGCGGTATTGCCGGTGCCTACCTCAGCACGGCGCTGCAGGCCGGGTTCATCAAGGATATGTCCGCAGGCCGTGGCTATATCGCGCTGGCGGCGCTGATCTTTGCCAAGTGGCGCCCGTGGTACGCGCTGTGGGCCACGCTGCTGTTCGGCCTGTTCGGCGCGCTGGAAACCCGCCCCGACGTGATCGAGGCATTGGTGAACTTCAAGGTTCAGGGCCAGTTGCTGGCCGCCCTGCCCTATGTGATGACCGTGATCATCCTCGCGGGCTTTGTCGGCAAGGCGATCCCGCCCCGTGCCGGCGGCGAGCCCTACGTCAAAGAGCGTTAACGCTCCCCGCGCCGTCGCAAATTGCGGCGGCGCAGCATCCACGATTGATTTCAACCTTTGGATCGGTCTAACTGCTTCTATGCAAATTTACCTGCCCATTGCCGAGCTGTCGGTCAACGCGTTTCTCCTTTTGGGGTTGGGCGGTATCGTGGGCGTTCTATCCGGCATGTTCGGCGTCGGGGGCGGTTTTCTGATCACGCCCCTGCTTTTCTTTATCGGCATTCCCCCTGCGGTCGCTGTGGCCACAGGCGCGAACCAGATCGTTGCCTCGTCCTTCTCGGCGCTGCTGGTGCATCTGAAACGCAAGACGGTGGATCTGCGCATGGGCAGCGTGCTGCTGGCGGGCGGGCTGGTCGGGGCCGCGGCGGGCGTCACCATCTTCAACTACCTCAAATCGCTGGGGCAGGTCGATCTGCTGGTCAACCTGTGCTATGTCGTTTTCCTTGGCATCATCGGTGGGTTGATGCTGATTGAATCGCTGAACGCGATGTACAAGACCCGCAGCGGCAAACGCCCCCCGCGCAAGAAACACACGTGGATCCAGAAGCTGCCGTTCAAGATGCGCTTTCGGGTCACGGGGCTTTATATCTCGGTCATCCCACCGCTGCTGGTCGGGGCGTTTGTTGGGCTTTTGGCCGCGATCATGGGCGTGGGCGGCGGCTTTATCATGGTGCCGGCGATGATCTATCTGCTGGGGATGCCCACCAAGGTGGTTGTCGGGACCTCGCTGTTCCAGATCATCTTTGTGGCTGCGTTTACCACGATGCTACACGCCACCACCAACTATACCGTCGACATCGTACTGGCCGTGCTGCTGTTGATCGGCGGGGTGATCGGCGCGCAGTTCGGGACCAGCCTTGGCACCAAGCTCAAGGCGGAACAGCTGCGGATCCTGCTTGCGCTTCTGGTGCTGGTCGTCTGCGGCAAGCTGGCGCTGGAACTGTTGCTGCAACCGGCAGAGCTTTATTCCGTCGGGTTCACATCATGAACCGTCTGCGTGCCCTTTTGGTAGCAGCGCTGGCCTGCCTGTCTTTCTCCGCCACCGCGGACGAGGCGATTGTGCTGGGCCTGAACCAAAGCGAAGTCTCTATCTCCACCAATTTCAACGGGTCCGAGATCATCATCTTCGGGGCCGTCAAACGCGAGACCCCGATCCCCGAAGGCCCCGAGCTTGAGGTCGTGGTGACCGTGTCCGGCCCGTCGGCCCCGGTCACGGTGCGGCGCAAGGAAAAGACCTTTGGCATCTGGGTAAACACCGCCGCCGTGGAGGTCGACCGCGCCCCCAGCTTCTATGCCGTCGCCACCAGTGGCCCCTTGCAGGACGTGCTGAACCGCACCGAGGACCTGCGCTATAAAATCTCTGTCCCGCGGGCGATCCGGTCGGTCGGTGCGCCGATGAATATCGAGGATTCCGCCGCCTTCTCGGACGCGCTTGTGCGCATCCGCAGCAAGGCGAACCAGTATCAACTGGACGAGGAAGGCGTGACCGTGGACGAACAGACCCTGTTCCGCGCGACGGTGCAGCTGCCCGCCTCCTTGATCGAGGGCGATTACAACACCCGCATTTTCCTGACCCGCGGCGGGTCCGTCGTGGCGCAATACGGGACGTTGATCGACGTGCGCAAGGTCGGGCTGGAACGCTGGCTGTTCAACCTGTCGCGCGAAAATGCGCTGGTCTACGGGCTGCTGTCGCTGGCCATCGCTATCGCGGCAGGCTGGGGGGCCTCTAGCCTTTTTGCGGCGTTGCGCCGCTAGGCCGGATCATCCGTCTGTGCCTCAAGGCTCAGCGGGGCGGCAGGGGCCGCGCGCAGATCGTCCACCCGCAGCATTCCGGACGGTTTCGACAGGCGGTTGCGCACGACCCAGATCAACCGCTCTTGCGCACGGGTGATCGCCACATAGGCCAGCCGCTTCCACAGCGGTTGCCCCGCCTCTGACCGGCCCATCCGCGCCGCTGCATAAAGGTCGGGCGCAAAGACCTGCACCGTGTCCCACTGGCTGCCCTGCGCCTTATGGATCGTCACCGCCGCCCCATGCAAAAACGTCGCCCCCATGCGCGCGGCAAAAGGGATAAAGGGCTCTTCCTCGTCCGGTTTTTCGATCTTCACGATCGACGCGGCAGAGATTTGCGGGTCTTCCGCGCCCATCACATGCAGGCGGCTAAAGCCCGGCTTGCGCCCTGCCCCCAGATAAACGACCTGCGCGCCCTTGATCAGGCCGCGCGCTTCAAGGTCGAGCCGTTTCTTGCGGTGTTTCAACGGCAGCTCGATCCCGTCGCAGATCAGCGGCTCCCCCTCCAGCAGCGCGTCTTCGGGCGCGCCATAGACCGACCGGAAAGCGTTGATCAGCCGGATGCGCGTGGCATTGCGCCAGACCAGCACGGGCGACCGCGCCATCAAATCCACTTCTACCCGCTGGCCCCAGACGACACGGTCGTCCTTCTTTGACGCGACTTCGACCATACGCTCGAACTGTTCAAAACTCAGGTCAGGGTCGGCAAGCGCATGGGCCAGATCAAGGATCGGGTTGTCGGCCTGCTGCCGGTGAATTCGGCTAAGGTTCAGCACCCGTTCCTTGGGCAGCTTTTCAAACACCATCGTGCCCGACTGGCCCACCGGGGCCAACTGCGCCGGATCGCCAAACAGCAGCAACGTCGGGAAGATCTCTTTCAGATCCTCGAACTGTTTGTCGTCCAGCATCGAACTTTCATCGACAAACCCGATATCCAGCGGTTCTTCGCGGCGCTTCCATCCGGTGATGAAATCGCTGCCGCGCAGACCCGCAGCGGCCAAGGCACCGGGAATGGATTTGTTGTTCTCGTAGAACGCGAAGGCGCGGTCCAGCGAGACTTCATTCATCCCCTCGATCACCGGGCGTTCACCGCTGCCCGCCAGCCATTCCGCGATGCGTTCGTATTCGGGGTCATAGACCGGCGTATAGAGGATGCGGTGAATCGTCGTCGCGGGCACACCGCGCAGCCGCAGGACTGATGCCGCCTTGTTGGTGGGTGCCAGAATGGCCAGGGTGCGCTTGTCTTTCTTCTTGCGCTCATAGTCACCCGAAACGATGTCGACGCCGGCATTTTCCAGCGCCTTGTACAGTTCTGCCAGCAGCAGTGTTTTGCCCGACCCCGCCTTGCCGGTCACCGCCAGCACTTGGTCCGCCCCGCCCGCAGGGGGCATCAGCAGATTGTCATCCAGATCGATGCCCGCATGGCGCAACATCTCGGTCACGCTGTCAAAGGCAGCCGCCTGATCGGCGGAATAGGTAAGGGCAGGTACTGTCATGGCGCGACCCTAATTCAGCGCGGCACCGGGGGCCAGATGGCATCGCCGCTATTCACGCAATCAGCCCGTGCCAAACCGCCGCGTGATGCCAAATACGACAACACCCGCGCACCGATGGATTGGTACGCGGGTGTCTGGTCAGCCGGTTGTCAGCGCCCCCTGAACGGGGGCCACCGACTTATTTTTTCGCGTCCAGCGCGTCTTCGAGCGTGCGCAGGCCGGTCTTGGGCGATTGCACCAGTACCGACATGTTGCCCGGCTTATGCTCGTTCGCCATCATCTTCATGTGCGCGTCGGGCAGATCGGCCCAGGTGAACACTTCGGACATGCACGGATCAAGACGGCGCTCCACCATCAGTTTGTTGGCGGCGGACGCCTGCTTGAGGTGGGCAAAGTGGCTGCCCTGCAAACGCTTCTGGTGCATCCACATATAACGCACGTCGAACGTCAGGTTGAAACCCGAAGTCCCCGCGCAGATTACGACCATGCCACCCTTTTTGCAGACAAAGGTGGACACTGGGAACGTCGCCTCGCCGGGGTGCTCAAACACCATGTCGACGTTCACGCCCTTGCCTGTGATCTCCCAGATCGCGGCACCGAACTTGCGCGCCTCTTTGAACCAAGCCGCATATTCGGGCGTGTTCACAGTGGGCATCTGACCCCAGCAGTTGAAATCCTTGCGGTTCAGAACGCCCTTGGCACCCAGATCCATGACAAAGTCACGCTTGGATTCATCCGAGATCACGCCAATCGCATTCGCGCCAGCGGTGTTGATCAGCTGGATCGCATAGGACCCCAGACCGCCCGAGGCGCCCCAGACCAGCACGTTCTGGCCCGGTTTCAGGTCATGAGGCTCGTGGCCGAACAGCATCCGGTAGGCCGTGGCCAGCGTCAGCGTGTAGCAAGCGGCCTCTTCCCATGTCAGGTGCTTGGGACGTGGCATCAGCTGCTGCGCCTGCACATTGGTAAACTGGGCGAAGGATCCGTCGGGGGTCTCGTAGCCCCAGATACGCTGGCTGGGGGAATACATCGGATCGCCGCCGTTGCACTCTTCGTCGTCGCCGTCATCCTGGTTGCAGTGGATCACGACTTCGTCGCCGACCTTCCAGCGTTTGACCTTGTCGCCAACCGCCCAGACGATGCCCGACGCGTCAGAGCCCGCAATGTGGAAGGGCTGCTTATGGCCGTCGAAGGGGCTGATGGGTTTGCCCAAGGCAGCCCAGACACCGTTATAGTTCACACCCGCCGCCATCACGAGGACAAGCACCTCGTGACTGTCGAGCGTCGGCACGTCCACGACCTCTTCGAGCATCGCGGTATTGGGGTTCCCGTGGCGTTCCTTGCGGATGGTCCATGCGTACATCTGCTTTGGAACGTAGCCCATCGGCGGGATTTCCCCGATCTCGTAAAGGTCTTTTTCCGGTGCGTCGTATTGCGCGATATTCGTGTCCAAGGCCATGTCGGTCTCCACAGTCAGAATAGGTTTGTGCCGCAGTGCAGAATCGCGGCGTCTACTGGTGGAATATGACCCTTCGCGCAACAATGCAACACCATTCGGTCTCTAATTGTAATTTTATGACTTTGCAGACGCAGCAATTTCGGCAGGAGTTTCGCTTGTGCGACCTATCTGTCAAAGAAATGGGCGATAGAGTTCGCATAGAAGCGCAAGGCGGGGCGCTGCCCGTCCGCAGGAGCATAGCCACGATCCGACGCCGCGATCATTCCGCGCTGCACCAGATGATCGCGTGCTCTGGCGACATTGGCGGCGAAGTCCTGCGCCACAACCGCAGCCTCGTCAGAGGCCCGCGCGGCCATGCCTTGCATTTCCTGTTCCAGCGCGACGCCATCCAGCGGCTTTTCCGCCAGCAGCAGCACCCGCGCCAGCAAGGGCACGAACAACAGCGGCATCTCGTGTTCGATCCGCCCCATCAGATCCTGCGCCAGCCCGTCCACATTCGGCGCGTCGCCATAGTCGCGCAAATGCACCGGCGTGCCGAACACGACCACCGCCTCGCCGAAGCGCAGGAATTTGCCGCGCAGACGCAGCCAGATCTTGCGAACAATGAATTTCAAAATGACCGAGATTTGCGCATCGAACCGACGGGTGCCTGCCTCGTCCGCAGCAATCAACACGCGGTCTTCCAGCACGCGGTCATAGTTGATCGCCACCGGCACAAAGACGACATCGCGGTCTTTCAATTCTGCCTCAAGCACATAGCCAAGCAGCCCCATCTTGGGCGGCATCAACTTGCCGTTCAGGCTCAGCCCGCCCTCGGGGAAGATCGCCTGGGTCACCCCGCCTTCGGTCGCCATCTGCACATAGCGGGCCAAGACCTTGCGATACAGCGCGCCGCGCGACTTGCGCCGGATGAAATACGCCCCCATCGACCGGATCAACCGGCTGAGCGGCCAGACACGCGCCCATTCCCCCACGGCATAGCTGAGCGCCGACGCCTCCCCCGCGAGGTAGGTCACCAGCACGTAGTCCATGTTGCTGCGGTGGTTCATCACAAAGATGACCGTGGCCTCTGACGGGATAGCTTCGATCACCGCGTCGTTGCGCGATCCGGTGCGCACATCATACAGCGCATTCGCCAGAAACCGCGCCAGCCGGATGCCAAAGCTGAAATAGGCAAAGGCGCTAAAACTCGGGACGATCTCGCGGGCATAGCGGCGCGCCTGTTCGGAGGCGACGTTCTCGGGGATCCCTTCGGCGCGGGCGTGATCGACGATCGCCTGACTGATCTGCGGGTCATAGATCAACCGCTGGATCATATCGTGCCGCCGCGCCAGCTTGAACGGTTCAATCGGGCGGGTCAGCCGCGTGTTCAGCTGCGCGACAGCTTTCTCCAGCCGTCTGCGAAAGAACCACCGGACCGAGGGCAACAAAAAATGGCTAAGCGCGGTCACAGCCGCGAACAGCAGGATCACCGCGAAAAGCCAGACGGGAAGTTCAATCGTTTGCGTCATCGCCCAACCCTTGCAGGACCCGCGCTGTCTGGGCAACATAAAACAGTCAACCACACATAGGGCACCCCTAGACAAGGCCCACGCGACCGTAACGCAGCGGCTTTCGCCCATGCCGCAATGCAGCGAATTGACAGCGCCTGATTATTTCACGTATCAATCGACCAGCGCAAGAATATTACCCATTCGATTCACGAAAGGCCGCCCCATGTCGCAACCGCAAAAAGACCGCCCCTGGCTGATCCGCACCTACGCCGGACACTCCACCGCCGAGGCATCCAATGCGCTGTATCGCGCGAACCTTTTGAAAGGGCAGACCGGCCTGTCGGTCGCCTTCGACCTGCCCACCCAGACCGGATATGACAGCGATCACATCCTGTCGCGCGGCGAAGTCGGCAAAGTGGGCGTGCCCGTGGCGCACCTGGGCGATATGCGCAGCCTGTTCAAGGATATCCCGCTTGAGCAGATGAACACCTCGATGACGATCAACGCCACCGCGCCGTGGCTGCTGGCGCTGTATATTGCTGTGGCCGAGGAACAGGGCGCGGATGTGTCCAAGCTGCAAGGCACCGTGCAGAACGACCTGATCAAGGAATACCTGTCGCGTGGCACCTATATCTGCCCGCCTGCCCCGTCTCTCAAGATGATCGCGGATGTGGCCGAGTATTGCTATACCAACGTGCCCAAGTGGAACCCGATGAACGTCTGTTCCTACCACCTGCAAGAGGCCGGTGCCACGCCCGAGCAAGAGTTGGCCTTTGCCCTTGCTACCGCCACCGCCGTACTGGACGCCCTGCGTCCCCGCGTCCCCCAAGAAGACTTCCCCATGCTGGTGGGGCGGATCTCTTTCTTTGTGAACGCGGGCATCCGCTTTGTCACCGAGATGTGCAAGATGCGCGCCTTTGGCGACCTGTGGGACGAAATCTGCCGCGACCGCTATGGCGTTGAAGACCCGAAATATCGCCGCTTCCGCTACGGTGTGCAGGTGAACTCCCTCGGGCTGACCGAACAGCAGCCCGAAAATAACGTCTACCGCATCCTGATCGAGATGCTTGCGGTGACCCTGTCAAAGAACGCCCGCGCCCGCGCCGTGCAGCTGCCCGCGTGGAACGAAGCGCTTGGCCTGCCGCGCCCGTGGGACCAGCAATGGTCGATGCGGATGCAGCAGATCATGGCCTACGAGACCGATCTGCTGGAGTTTGACGACCTGTTCGATGGCAACCCCGCCGTGGACCGCAAGGTCGAAGCGCTGAAAGAGGGCGCACGGGCTGAACTGGCGAATCTTGATGATATGGGCGGCGCGATTTCGGCGATTGACTATATGAAGTCCCGTCTGGTCGAAAGCAACGCGGACCGTCTGGGTCGGATCGAGGCCGGCGAGACCATCGTCGTGGGCGTGAATAAATGGCAACAGGGCGAACCCTCGCCGCTGATGACGGGTGATGGCGGCATCATGGTCGTGGACCCGGCAGTCGAGGCCGACCAGATCAACCGTCTGAACGCATGGCGCAACAGCCGCGACCAGGCCGCCGTGGACAAGGCGCTGGCCGATCTGCGCGCCGCCGCGGCCGAAGGCCGCAATGTAATGGAGCCCTCTATCGCCGCCGCCAAGGCGGGGGTTACCACCGGCGAATGGGCCGAACAGATGCGCAGCGTGCACGGCGAATACCGTGGGCCAACAGGCGTTGCTTCGGGCCGGTCAAACAAGACCGAGGGGCTGGACGACCTGCGCGACGCCGTGGATGCCGTCAGCACTCGTCTGGGCCGCCGGCTGAGCTTCCTTGTCGGGAAACCGGGTTTGGACGGGCATTCGAACGGCGCGGAACAGATCGCCGTCCGCGCCCGCGATTGCGGCATGGAAATTGCCTATGAGGGTATTCGCCTGACGCCGTCGGAAATTGTTTCCGCCGCCGCTGAAGGAGAACATCACGTTGTCGGGCTTTCGATTCTTTCGGGATCACATATTCCATTGGTCGAGGATTTAATGAAACAAATGCGCGCCGCCGGATTGGATCACATTCCCGTAATCGTGGGTGGTATTATTCCAGAAGAAGACGCCAAAAGATTGCGCGCTATGGGAGTCGCTCGTGTTTACACGCCAAAAGACTTTGAATTGAATACAATTATGGCAGACATCGTCACACTCGCCGATCCCGAAACTGTGGCCGCCGAATAAAAAGCGGCCAATTCAAAAACTCTTTGTTTGTTCATTCTTTTGGCGTAAAGCATTAATTGGCTTTTCGACAAAGGAATGAGCGAGAATGAGTATTGATCTAAGCACAATGTCCCACAAACAGCTGGAACAGCATTTGGAAGACGTGAAGATGGCGATTAAGAACGCATATGAACGCGACCGCGTAGAAGCCCGCAAAGCCGCTGAAAAAGCAGCCGCCGAATACGGGTTCTCGCTGGATGAAGTATCCGGCGGTGCGAAAAAGGGCAAAGCCGCGAAAGCTGCCGCGAAATACGCCAACCCCGAAGACCCCAGCCAGACATGGACCGGCAAGGGCCGCCAGCCCAACTGGTTCCGCGACCTGATCGCCAGCGGCACCGATCCGGAAACGTTGGAACTGTAAACCGGACTGACCTGCGCACAGCGTGCGATTATTGCGTCGCCTCGGCGCATCCTCTTGGCTTTGGAAATATAAAGAGCATCCCATGACAATTCATATTGGCGCAAAACCCGGCGATATTGCCGAAACAGTCCTTATGCCCGGCGACCCGTATCGCGCGAAATGGGCTGCTGAAACATTCCTTAAAGATGCAAAACTTGTAAATGAAGTGCGCGGCATGCTGGGTTTCACCGGCACATGGAATGGCAACCGCGTCACTATTCAAGGCTCTGGCATGGGAATGCCCTCGCTGTCGATTTATGCCAATGAATTGATTTCCGAATACAACGCGCAAACCCTTATTCGGATTGGATCTTGTGGCGGGATGCAGCCGCAGGTTGGTATTCGCGATGTCATTATTGCCATGACCGCCACGACAATTACCTCGCCTTCTTCCGGTATCTTCCGCGAGATGAATTACGCCCCCTGCGCCGATTGGTCCCTGCTGCGTGCTGCCGTGGACGCGGCAGAGGCGAAAGGCACGAAAACCCATGTCGGCGGAATCTATTCCTCGGATGTCTTTTATGCCGAACGCCCCGATCTGGACGAGCAGATGACCCGCCACGGTATTCTGGGTGTCGAGATGGAAGCGGCAGAGCTTTATACCCTCGCCGCGCGTCACAAACGCCGTGCGCTGGCGGTGCTGACAGTCAGCGACCACCTGCAAACCGGCGAAGCGCTGCCCGCGGAAGAGCGCGAGAAATCCTTTGGCGATATGGTCGAAATCGCGCTAAAGGCGGCTTTCCCCAATAACTGATGCGCGATGATCCCCCGTCGGACGCTCCGCGGGGGATTTATATCCATTTGGAAGCATGGCCGGGCGCTACCCCGATCCCTTAGCCCCCGTGGCTGCGGTCGTAGCCGTTGGGGGACGGGCTTTGCCACCCCTCAAGCGCGCCTTTGGCGGGGGCGAACACCTCTATCAGCAGCGGATAGCAGGCGGCAACGTCCGAGGAGTGTTTGGCGGAGCAATCCCCCCCCGGACAGGCGCTGAGCGCGCCGAGCAGGTCGATCTCGGCGAAAAACTCAAGGTAGTCGCCGGGGCGCACGGGGCTGGCCTTCATGAAATACTGGCCGGTGTCGCGGGTAAAGCCGGTACACATAAAGACGTTCAGCACGTCATGCACGAAAGGCTCTGCCTCGGCGTAGGACATGCCCTGATGATCCGCCAAGGCCCGGATCAGGTTGGAGTGGCAGCAATGGTGGTATTGCCCGCCCGACAACAGTTGGTTGGTATAGGGATCGCAGCGCGTGCCGATCACATCATGCACCGAGCCGCCGAAGGCATCCATGCCGTACCAGTCGAGCGTATCATGGGTCAGCGTCGCCATAGGGCGCAGCGTGGGAAAACTGCTCCACATGCGCTGTCCGGTGGTGATATGCGTGCCATGCAGTGCGCGGGTTTTGCCGGAGTAGAACCGTTCGGACAGATCGTTTTGCGCCCAGAGGTTCAGGTCACCGACCTGTGGCCCCTCGACCGAGGTGATCCGAAAGAAATGCCCCGCAGGCACGGTAAAGCAGCTTGCGTCACGAGGGGCGACGGTGACCTCGTCCACTTTGGTCAGCGTTTCGCGCGCGCGTCCGTAGAGCGCCATGTCCGGCACGGGCAGCGTCTCGACGGGATAGCAGATCACGGGCGCAACAGCGCGGCGGGCGTCGGCATCATGGGGCGGTGTCATAGCGGAAACTCCTGACGGTTGGGTCCGATCCAGAGGCCATCGCACGCGGCGTCAGAGAGGCCGGCCGCCGACATTGGCCTTGCAATCGCGGGGGGCCGATTGGGTGGCGGTATAGGCCTCTGCTCCGCAGGCGACACAATGGTAGAACTGCAGGCTGCCTTTGTCGCGGGTACTATCCTTGCGCCAGCGACATCCACGCACCGCCTTATCACGGTAGGCAAAATAGGCGACGATCGCAAAAGCGATGGCAAAGGCAATCAGGATCATAGGGGGCACATGTCACGCCCCCCGCGCCATAGGGCCGCGGGAGGCGCAGGTTGCGATGGGATCAAACGGTGCGTTCGACCATCATCTTCTTGATACTGGCGATGGCTGCGGCAGGGTTCAGGCCCTTGGGGCAGGTCTTGGCGCAGTTCATGATGGTGTGGCAGCGGTACAGTTTGAACGGGTCTTCCAGATCGTCCAGACGTTCGCCTGTGGCTTCATCGCGGCTGTCGATGATCCAGCGGTAGGCGTGCAGCAATGCGGCTGGCCCGAGGTAGCGGTCGCCGTTCCACCAGTAGCTGGGGCAGGATGTCGAGCAGCAGGCGCACATAATGCACTCATAAAGCCCGTCAAGCTTGGCACGGTCGTCGATCGACTGTTTCCATTCTTTCGCGGGCTCTGCCGTCTTGGTTTCAAGCCACGGCTGGATGGAGGCGTGCTGCGCGTAGAAATGCGTGAGATCGGGGATCAGATCCTTGACCACGGGCATGTGTGGCAGCGGATAGATCTTCACCGCGCCTTTCACCTCGTCCACGCCATAGGTACAGGCCAGCGTGTTGATCCCGTCGATGTTCATCGCGCAGGATCCGCAGATGCCTTCGCGGCAGGACCGGCGGAAGGTCAGGGTCGGGTCGATCTCGTTCTTGATCTTGATCAGCGCGTCCAGGATCATCGGGCCGCAGGTGTCCATATCGACGAAATACGTGTCGATGGCCGGGTTCTTGCCGTCGTCCGGATTCCAGCGATAGACCTGAAACTGCCGCAGGTTCTTGGCACCTTCGGGTTTGGGCCATGTTTTACCGGTCGTCATCCGGGAGTTCTTGGGGAGCGTGAGTTGAACCATATCGCTTCTCCTGGTCTGTCGGGCAGTTGCCCAGTTCGTTACAATTCTGGCGCTTACGTCTTTCGGATGTAAAGCGCATTTCCCTCGGCGCGCAGGGTTCGGCGGTACCCGGCGGCCAGTATCTCTGCACAAAGATCGCCGTCCCACTGATCCGCATGGCGGACCTCTATCAAGATCGCATCCGGCAGCCAGCCGCCGGTTTTGCCCTGCGCGAGGATGGGGTTCAGCACGACCTCCTCGGCCCCTTCGACATCGATCTTGAGGATCGTGCCGTCATGGTGCCGTGCGGCGTGTGTAAAGGCGGACAGGGGCCGTGTGGGCACCAGCACGCCGCCGTTTTGTTGCTTGCCCTCGATCGGGAGCAGCGATGCCTGACCGTAATTGTGCCCGCGGAAGTTCAGCATCGCCTCGCCCTCGCGGTCGGACAGCGCGCAGCCTTCGATACGGACACGGTCGGTCAGATTGTTCAGCGCGATGTTCATGCCAAGCCGGCCAATCATCAGCGGGTTGGGTTCGAATGCCACAACGCGCGACCCGTCGCCCGCGGCCATCGCCAGCGGGATCGAATAGGCCCCGCAGTTGGCACCGATGTCAAAGACCAGCATGTTGCGGTCTTCCACCAGTTCGACCAAAGCCACCAGCGATTTGATCTCGGGCGGGTATTCGTTCAGCCAAAGGCAGGTTTCGGTATAGTTATCGCGCGGGTCCACCACCATGCGGATGTCAGCGAACTCCACCTCTGTGGGGCCAAGCTGCGCCTTGATGCGGGTGCGTTCGCTGGTGTCCCCGTCACGGAATTGCGCGCGCAGATCGGCCATATGGCCTGCATCCTTGCCCTGCGTATCCGGCGTGACGTTCGGGTGACCCATTAGCCCAGCAACCCCGGGACGCTGCCAGCGGAACGCGACAGGCATTGCACGGTTTCGGGGCGTGACAGTACCGCGCGCACGGTGGCGACGGTGGTGTCATCCACGCCGATCACGGCGGATTTGGCGAAAACGCGCACCTGAGCCGCATCGGCATTGTCGACGATACAATCGGTGAAGGGCGTGATCAGCTGCTTGGGCACCTGCGGAAAGCGCGTGGCAAGGGTTTCGGTGATGACCCCCTTGGTGCCTTCGCGGGCGATGCTGTCGACCTGCTGCGTTGCTTGCGCGCAAGCGGACGCGGCCAAAATCATGGTCATAGCGATAAACTGTTTCATGTCGCCTGCCCTCCGCCTGCAGGACGAGGGCATGGCCCCCGGTTTGGTCCCCTGCCCCCAAAAGCGAAGGCAGGGTTTCAGATCAATAGACCCGTGCTTTGGGTGCGATCTTTTTCATGTCGATCCCGCCTTCAGATTCCTCGGTCAGCGGATCAAGGTGCACACCACGGTAGCTGAGCGTTGCCGCGTTCCCGTCGAAATACGCGAGGCTGTGCTTGCGCCAGTTCTCGTCATCGCGATCAGGGTAATCTTCGTGGGCATGCGCCCCGCGGCTTTCCTTGCGGGCAGCAGCGGCGGTGATGGTGGCCACGGCGTTCGGCATCAGGTTGGTCAGCTCAAGCGTTTCCATCAGGTCAGAGTTCCAGACCAGCGATGTGTCAGTCACGTGCAGGTCAGCGATCTTGCCGGCGACCTCGTCCATCTTGACCTTGCCTTCGTTCAGCGTCTTGTCGGTGCGGAAAACCGCAGCATCGGCCTGCATGGTTTTCTGCATCTCAAGGCGCAGTTCGGCGGTCGGGATCTGGCCCTTGGCATAGCGCAGGCTGTCGAAGCGTTCAAAGGCGGCATCGACCGATTTCTGGTTCGGCGTCGGCACGGGGGCCTCTGCGTCGACCACCTCTTTCGCGCGGATCGCGGCGGCACGGCCAAAGACCACAAGATCGATCAGAGAGTTCGAGCCCAAGCGGTTCGCCCCGTGTACCGAGGCACAGCCCGCTTCGCCCACGGCCATCAGGCCCGGTGCCACGCGGTCCGGCGCGTCTTCGGTCGGTGCCAGTACTTCGCCCCAATAGTTAGTGGGGATACCGCCCATGTTGTAGTGTACGGTCGGCAGAACCGGGATCGGCTCCTTGGTCAGGTCTACACCGGCAAAGATGCGCGCGGATTCAGAGATACCGGGCAGACGCAGATCAAGCGTTTCCTTGGGCAGGTGGTTCAGGTGCAGGTGGATGTGGTCCTTGTTCTCGCCCACACCGCGGCCTTCGCGGATTTCCATCGTCATACAGCGCGAAACAACGTCACGGCTGGCAAGGTCTTTGTAGGTGGGGGCATACCGCTCCATAAAGCGTTCGCCTTCGGAGTTGGTCAGATACCCGCCTTCGCCACGCGCGCCTTCGGTGATCAGACAGCCCGCGCCATAGATGCCGGTGGGGTGGAATTGCACGAATTCCATATCCTGCAAGGGCAGGCCCGCACGCGCCGCCATACCGCCGCCGTCGCCGGTGCAGGTATGCGCCGATGTCGCCGAGAAATAGGCACGGCCATAGCCACCTGTCGCCAGAACAACCATCTTGGCGCTGAACAGGTGCATGGTTCCGTCGTCCAGCTTCCAGCACAGCACACCCTGACACACACCATCATCCGACATGATCAGATCAATGGCGAAATACTCGATGTAGAATTCAGCGTTATGCTTCAGCGACTGACCATAAAGCGTATGCAGGATCGCGTGGCCGGTCCGGTCGGCGGCGGCACAGGTCCGCTGCACGGGGGGGCCTTCGCCGAATTCGGTGGTGTGGCCGCCGAAGGGACGCTGGTAGATCTTGCCCGCTTCGGTCCGCGAGAAAGGCACACCGTAGTGTTCAAGCTCGTACACCGCCTTGGGCGCTTCGCGTGCGAGGTATTCCATCGCGTCTGTGTCACCCAGCCAGTCAGAGCCCTTGACCGTGTCATACATATGCCACTGCCAGTTATCGGGGCCCATGTTGGACAGCGACGCCGCGATACCGCCCTGCGCCGCAACCGTGTGCGAACGGGTCGGGAAAACTTTGGTCACGCAGGCTGTTTTCAGCCCTTGCTCTGCCATGCCAAGTGTCGCACGCAGGCCAGCGCCGCCAGCCCCCACGACAACGACATCATATTCATGCGTTTCATATTCATATGCAGCCATGTCTCGGTCTCCGGTATAGCGTAGGCGTGTGTTAAAGCGCGATGCGGGCGATGGCGAAAACGCCAACCGCGGCCGCACCATAGCTGAGGCAGGTCATCAGGATGATCGCAACTTTCTGCGACAGCCCGTGGACGTAATCCTCGATCAGCACTTGGACACCGTCGTTAAAATGTTTGAAGCCAACGATCAGCGTCAGGGCGGCGACGATCGCGGGGAAAGGCCTGCTGTAGTAGGCGATGATCTCTTCATAGGTGCCCCCAAGGGCGGACCCGAAGGTAAAGACGAAAAGCGGGATCAGGATCAGCAGCGCAACAGAGCTGACTTTCATCGCCCAGAAATGTGCGGTGCCCGATTTGGCCGAGCCCATGCCCATAGCGCGTTTGCGGTCTGTCAAATAAGCCATGTGTCTATCCCTCAGATGATCAGCGCGGTGATGATGGTCAAAACGACTGAACCGATCAGCGCGGCCCAGCCCAGCTTTTCAGCCGTCGGGATATCCAGCGCATAGCCGTTGTCCCAGATCAGGTGCCGGATACCGGCCAGCGTGTGATACCACAGCCCCAGCAGCGACAGGAACATGACCAGATCACCGAACCAGCTGGTGATGAAACCGTTCGCGATATCAAAATACTCCGCCGACGTTGCCGCCGCGAGGAACCACCAGACAATCAGCAGCGCGGCGACCAGCATCGCGTTGCCGGTGATGCGCGTCAGGATCGACGTCATGGAGGTCAGTTGCGGGCGATAGATCGTCAGGTGGGGTGACAGCGGGCGATTGCCCCGGTTCACATCTGCCATGATGGATTCCTTTTCTCGTCAGGTTGCGGTCATAGATAACGGTATTTTTGGGACTGTCACGTCCAGAGGCGTGAATTTGAAGCGGTTTATTGGCGCAGTTGCCCAAACCCTTCGGTTAGCGCCGGACATTTCCGCAATTTGTGATCACTAATTTTCCAGCTGTGATCACAAGAGCCAAAGCCAACCAAATTCATCGCGCTTTTCGGCAGCCGTTTGGGCGAAAATTCAGTCCCTAGCGTCCGTTTGCGCGCCGCATGATGCGCATGCCTTCAACTTGCGACGCGGCAGATTTGGCTACCTGCGGAGACTACTGATCTGAGCGGGGGGGGGAGAGCGGCTTTGGCTTCACCCCGCGGGATCGTCCAATAGCAAAGTGCAGGTGCAGCGGGCGGGGTTTATTGTGATCTCGACCACACCCGCCCGCTGCACCTTAGGGTATTACTTCAGCGATTCATCGATGCCTTTGCACGCATCGACCAAGCCTTTAACAGCATTCACAGAGTTGTCGAACATGGACTGTTCGTCCTTGTTCATCGCAATCTCGACCACACGTTCGACGCCACCAGCACCGATCACGGTGGGCACGCCGACGTAGAAGCCGTCCAGACCATAGGCACCGTCAACATAGGCGGCGCATGGCAGAACGCGTTTCTGGTCCTTCAGGTAGGCTTCGGCCATTTCGATTGCCGATGTCGCAGGCGCGTAGAACGCCGAGCCGGTTTTCAGCAGGCCAACGATTTCGGCACCGCCATCACGGGTCCGTTGAACGATCGCGTCCAGCTTTTCCTGTGTGGTCCAGCCCATTTTCACCAGATCAGGCAATGGGATACCCGCAACGGTGGAATAGCGCGTCAGGGGCACCATTGTATCGCCGTGGCCGCCCAGTACGAAGGCAGTGACGTCTTTCATGGAGACGTTGAATTCAGTCGCGAGGAAATGACGGAAGCGTGCCGAATCAAGCACACCGGCCATGCCGCAAACCTTGTGATGAGGCAGACCGGAGAATTCGCGCAGCGCCCAAACCATCGCGTCCAGCGGGTTGGTGATGCAGATAACGAATGCGTCTGGTGCGTGGGCAGCGATGCCTTCCCCAACGGACTTCATGACCTTCAGGTTGATTCCCAGCAGGTCATCACGGCTCATACCGGGCTTACGCGCAACACCGGCAGTCACGATGCAAACGTCTGCACCAGCGATTTCAGAGTAGTCGTTCGCGCCGGTCATGGTCGCGTCGAATTTGGCGGATGGGCCCGATTCTGCGATATCGAGGGCCTTACCCTGCGGGATACCTTCGGCGATGTCGAACAGGACAACGTCGCCCAGTTCCTTGATTGCTGCGAGATGGGCAAGCGTGCCCCCGATTTGCCCTGCGCCGATAAGCGCGATCTTGGGTCTGGCCATGTGGTATACTCCGACAGGGTTACATTTCGCTTCGGGATACCGAAATGAAGCGCACCGTGCAAGTTGCGCTTGGTCCGGCATCACGTCACATCGCGCAGAGCCATAAAAAACGGGACCGTTTCTTTCGAAACGATCCCGTCTTTGTCAGCTATTCAGCAAGCTATTGCCGAATTTGACTTAGCGTTCAGCTTAGCCTTGGTATTCGGGCTGTGCTTTCAGCGCTTCTTTGCTGCTGTCGATGTAGATGCGGAAGTCGTCGCCTTCAGCGTTCTTCATGATCTGCAGTTCGTCCCATGTAACGGCTACTGGCTTTTCGCCAATGCCCAGGAAACCACCGACGTTGATCACAACTTGGCCAACTTCGCCGTTGTCACCCATAACAAGGGCACCGATTTCACCGACGGTCTCGTCGTTGGCACCGTAAACATAGGACCCTTCAAGGTCTTCTGCTGTCAGCGCGGCAACTTCATCAGCTGTGGCGTTGGCATAGCCTTCACGCTCAACCGCTGGGGCTGTCAGCATGGGGCGTTCCATGTCTTGCTCAAGTTCGTTTGCCCCTTCCGCCATTTCGGTGGTCGCTTCATCAACGGCCTGCTCTGTTTCAGCGGCTGCTTCTTCGGCTTCCATTTCAGCTTCGTTTGCCAGTGCTTCGGCATCCGCTTCCATTTCGGTCTCTGTGTCGACCTCAGCTTCGGCGTTCATGTCGGTCGCTGCCATATCTGTCTCAGCGTTCATGTCGGCGTTGGCGTCCATGTTTGCTTCGGTTTCCATGTCAGCTTCGTCGTCCATACGTTCAAACGCTGGGGCTTTTTCAAGCATCTCTTTGCTTGTGTTCACCACGAGGAAACGGTCGTCGCTGTCACCTTCTTCGGTCACAATGCGAATCTCGTCCATGTTCACGCTTACGTCACGCTCGCCCATGCCGAGGAAGCCGCCAATGCCGAGAATAACGGCCTTAACGTTGCCTTCGGAATCCAGCAGGACGTCGTTGATTTCGCCGATGTCGTCCCATTCCTTTTCGCCGTCAGCGGCGATGGTGGAGTTTGCTTCAACTTCTGTCTCGGAATTGTAGATACGCATGCCGATCAGGTCGGACGCGAAGAAGTCAGTTTCTTGCGCTGTCACGGTACCAAAACCAGCTGCATGTGCATCTGCAAATGCGGGACCAGTCAAGCTCAGGATGATTGCGGTTGTGCCAAGAATACGTTTCATTGTTGATACTCCTTTAGAAGTTCCGGGTGATAATCACTCGGTTGTGATATCAACGATGATGTGGCGATTGCGTTCCGGCGATCCGCGTCTTTTTTCGCCGCTTTTATAATCTATGACATATCAAATGGGGCCCACCGCCTTAGTTTGTTGATCCTGCGGCGGGTGCGAAATTTTTGCGGAAATCTTGTGGCATCCGTCACAACCTGCGGTTCGCGTTCCCGCCGCGACATCCTGCGTCAGCGCCACCACCGCCGCCGCGGCAGTTGCCAGCCCGATCAGGTTAAACAGTTTTACCATTCTACACCTCTTACACTTACACTCGCACCATGACGCCTTTCCTTCTGGCAGCAAAACCTGAAGGCCGCGTTAAAGCCTCAAATTATCTGACGCTGCGCTGCGGCGCGTTTGCGCTTGAAGTTTTCGTCTAAAAATGCAGACCTGCACGCAACATTATTTCTTGGAGAGTCGCAAATGTCGAAAATCACCCGCCCCCTGCGTTCCGTTCTGTATATCCCCGGCTCCAAGGACCGCGCGTTAGACAAAGCCCGCGGGCTGCCGGCCGATGCGATTATCTTTGACCTCGAAGACGCCGTGATCCCGGAAGAGAAAACCGCTGCACGTGAAACACTCGCCACGGCGCTGAAAGACGGCGGCTATGGCAGCCGGTATAAAGTGATCCGCATCAACGGGCTGGACACCGAATGGGGTGCCGCCGATGCCCGCGCCGCGGCGAAGATGGACTGCGACGCCATTTTGCTGCCCAAAGTCGGCAGCCCCGCCGATCTGGACGCTTTGGCCGAAATCACGGGCGACATCCCGCTTTGGGCGATGATGGAAACCCCCGGTGCGATGCTGAATGCCGCCGCGATTGGCGCGCATCCCAAGCTGCAATGTATGGTGATGGGCACCAACGACCTGAACAAGGACCTCCAAACACGCGTGCGCCCCGACCGCCTGCCCCTGATGACCGGGCTTGGCCTATGCGTACTGGCAGCCAAGGCCAACGGCATCGCGATTGTCGATGGCGTTTACAATGCGTTCAAGGATGACGAAGGCCACCGCGTTGAATGTGATCAGGGCCGCGACATGGGCTTTGACGGCAAAACCTTGATCCACCCCGCGCAGCTGGACGTCGCGAACGAGGCATTCTCCCCCTCCGAGGCCGAAGCCGATCTGGCGCGCCGCCAGATCGAGGCGTTTGACGAAATGCAGGCGACAGGTCAGGGTGTGGCCGTTGTGGACGGGCGCATCGTTGAAAACCTGCATGTCGCCACCGCACGCGAAACATTGGCAAAGCTGGACGCGATCGCGGCCCTGCAAACGGAGTAAACCTGATGATGGCACTTTTGATCCTTGGTCTGATCTTATGGGGCGGTGCCCATTATTTCCGTCGTTTCATGCCGGACCAGCGCGCAGCTATGGGCCGACAGGGCAAAGGCATCATCGCCGTCGCCATCGTGGCGGCGCTGGTCATGATCATTATCGGATACCGCGGGGCCGCGTTTATCCCCGTCTGGACTCCCCCGCCCTTCCTGACGCATCTGAACAACTTGCTGATGGTGCTGGCATTCTGGGTCTACGGGTCCAGTGCGGCCAAAGGGGCCAAGGCCTGGCCCGCCTATAAAACCCGCCACCCGCAGTTGATGGCCGTTAAAATCTGGGCGGTCGCGCATTTACTGGTGAACGGGGATCTCGCCTCTATCCTGCTGTTTGGCTCTATGCTGGCTTGGGCGGTCGGTTCCGTGATCCTGATCAACCGCGCGGAACCCAACTGGACACCCCCTGCCCCCGCGGGCAAGGCCACCTATATCCGCCTTGCGGTGATCACGCTGGTGATGCTGGTCGTTGTGACCGCGATCCATACCCTGCTTGGCGTCTCTCCCTTTTCCTGAGTTACTGAAAGAACCCCCATGAAACTCTATCGTTTCCTGTCCGAAGAGGACACTTCCGCCTTTTGCCACAAGGTCACCGACGCGCTGAACAAAGGGTGGGAGCTTTACGGCACGCCCACGCAGACATGGGATGCCAAGGCAAATGTCATGCGTTGCGGTCAGGCTGTGACCAAGGAAGTCGAAGGCACCTATACGCCCGACACCAAACTGGGGGCGCATTGATGGCACAGGCAAAGACCAACAAGGGCCGCTTCTTCGAGGACTATAAAGTAGGCGAGACGTTGCATCATGCTGTGCCCCGCACGGTCAAGGATGGTGAACGCGCGCTGTACCACGCGCTTTATCCCGCACGTCATGCGCTTTATTCCTCTGACCAGTTTGCCCAAACCTGCGGCCTGCCTGCCAGCCCGTTGGACGATATGATCACCTTTCACATCGTCTTTGGCAAAACCGTGCCGGATGTATCGCTGAACGCGGTCGCCAATCTTGGCTATGCGCAGGGGCGATGGCTGGCTCCGGTCTGGCCTGGCGATACGCTGCGGTCTGAATCCGAGGTGATCGGGCTCAAGCAGAACTCGAACGGGAAAACCGGCGTCGTCTATGTACGCACCACCGGCTACAACCAGAACGACACCAAGGTGCTGGAGTATGTCCGCTGGGTGATGGTGCGCAAACGTGATGTCGATGCCCCCGCCCCCGAAACTATCGTGCCCGATCTGCCCAAGGCGCTGACGGTTGACGATCTGTCGATTCCCGAAACGCTCGACTTCAGCAATTACGACTTTACCCTCGCGGGCGAGGCGCATCGCTGGGGCGATTATACCGTGGGCGAGATGATCGACCACGTGGATGGCGTCACCGTCGAAGAGGCGGAGCATATGATGGCCACCCGCCTGTGGCAGAACACGGCGAAAGTGCACTTTGACACCTCTGCCCGCCCCGATGGGTCGCGGCTGATCTATGGCGGTCACGTGATCTCTATGGCGCGGGCGCTGTCGTTCAACGGGCTGGCCAATGCGCAGATGATCGTGGGGCTGAACGGCGGGGCACATGCGAACCCCTGCCTGTCTGGCGACACAATCCGCGCCTGGACCGAGGTTCTGGACAAAGCCGATACCGACAAACCAGGTGTTGGCGCATTGCGCTTGCGCTTGGTCGCCACCAAAGGCGGAGAGCCGTTCAAGCTGAAGGGTGAAGACGGCAAATACCTGCCCGATGTCCTGCTCGACCTCGATTACTGGGCACTGATTCCCAAGTAAGACGCCCCCTTGACGGCGGCCGACCGGTCGCAAAACAAACAACTATATGTCGCGTTCGGCCCTTAAAACGTGGGGTTTCCGAGCGCAACAGCCGCTGCGTCGGCAACATTCCGCAGATTTTCCACCGTTAGCGCTACTTTGTGATCACACGCGAAATTCGTGTGATCACAAATGTCGCTTTTATCTGGAAAACCCTGTATTTCTCCGAAAAACTGTTTACCGAGTATCAAGACTCAATCGTATACCGCGATTAGACTGGAACAAAGACGGGACCGTTTTTTATGAACATCCACGAATATCAGGCAAAAGCCCTTTTGCGTAGCTACGGCGCGCCAGTATCCGACGGCCGGGTCGTGCTGAAAGCTGAAGAAGCGAAAACAGCCGCAGGCGAGATGGACGGACCTCTTTGGGTCGTCAAGGCGCAGATCCACGCAGGTGGCCGCGGCAAGGGGTCTTTCAAAGAAGCCGACGCTGGCGACAAAGGCGGTGTACGCCTGACCAAATCGGTTGAAGAAGCCGCCGAAGAAGCCAAGAAAATGCTGGGCCGCACCCTGGTCACGCATCAGACCGGCCCCGCGGGCAAACAGGTCAACCGGATCTACATCGAAGACGGTTCGGGCATCGAAACCGAATTGTACCTCGCGCTGCTGGTGGATCGCCAGACCTCGCGCATCGGGTTCGTCTGCTCCACCGAGGGCGGCATGGACATCGAAGAAGTGGCCGAGTCCACCCCCGAGAAAATCATCAGCTTCTCTGTTGACCCCGCCGCGGGCTTCCAGCCCTACCACGGCCGCCGCGTTGCTTTCGCCCTGGGGCTGGAAGGCAAGCAGGTCAAACAATGTGTGACCCTGATGGGCCAACTGTTCAAAGCCTTCGTCGAAAAAGACATGGAAATGCTGGAAATCAACCCGCTGATCGTCACCGACAGCGGCGACCTGAAAGTGCTGGACGCCAAAGTCAGCTTTGACGGCAACGCGATGTACCGCCACGGCGATATTGCCGATCTGCGCGACACCACCGAAGAAGACCCCAAAGAGCTCGAGGCGTCCAAGTACGACCTGAACTACATCGCTCTGGACGGTGAAATCGGCTGCATGGTGAACGGTGCGGGTCTGGCGATGGCCACAATGGACATCATCAAGCTTTACGGTGCCGAGCCTGCGAACTTCCTTGATGTTGGTGGTGGTGCCACCAAAGAGAAAGTGACCGAAGCGTTCAAGATCATCACCTCCGACCCGCAGGTCAAAGGTATTCTGGTCAACATCTTCGGCGGCATCATGCGCTGTGACGTCATCGCCGAAGGCGTGGTCGCAGCCGTGAAGGAAGTCGGCCTGCAGGTTCCGCTGGTTGTCCGTCTGGAAGGCACAAACGTTGAAGAAGGCAAAGCCATCATCAACAACTCCGGCCTGGACGTGATCGCAGCGGACGACCTGAAAGATGGCGCGCAAAAGATCGTGAAAGCGGTCAAAGGCTAAAACTGGCTGGAAAGCTTGGATGATGCATCGTCTCGCCTTTTGTTTTTCCATTGCCGCGCTGGCTGTCCCTTTCGGGGCGGCCAGTAACGCTATGGCACAGACAACGCGCGCGACGGACATCGCACAGGCCTTTGCAGACCATTGTTTCAGCCCGCGTCTGACCGCACGGACAGCGCAGGCACAGCTTGGCAGCACCGGGGCACGGGTCGATTTCTATGATCTGCGTCCCTTTACCTCGGTGCCACAGTCTCCGGTGACGGGCGCGGCAGCAACGGCGGGCACGGACCGCCGCTGCGAAGTGTCCTTTGACGGGGCGGCACCGCAGGTTGCGCGACAGGGGATCGCCACCGGATTGGCACAGGAAAACCTGACCGATCTGGTAGATGTCCCTGCAGGGTTCCCCATCACGACGGGGGCCACCTATCGCGCCGCCGTCATGCTGAACCCCAACCGCATGGCTGTGGTACAATCGGGGGTACGCGACGGGGCGCAGGGGGTTGAAACCTTTGCCCGCGTCGAACGCCTGATCCCGCTGAACGAGGCAAGCCAATGACTGCGCCCGCGCAAAACACCGTCACCGGTGGCAAGGCCATCGTCTTTGGGATGACCGTTCTGGTCTTCGCAATGATGGCTGTCGTCGCACAGCTGCCCATGCCGATGCAGGCTTCCCTGCTGGCCGAAGGCGGCCCGTTCGAGACACTGTCGGTTGTTGGCTATGGCCTGTGCATCCTGCTGGCGATCATCGCAACCGGTTTGATCCTGTTGCGCCGCGAGACATGGGGCTTCATCCGTGGGATCGCCAAAGGCGCGGCACCGCTGATGTTCGCTGTTGCAATCTATCTGACATACCGACTGCCGCGCCTTGCGGCGGCGGCACCTTCCACCGCGCCCTGAGACCGGCGCCACCTGAATTGAACTTGAGAAGAAAGCACATAACATGGCCGTACTCGTAAACGAAAACACCAAAGTGATCTGCCAGGGCCTCACCGGCTCGCAGGGCACGTTCCACACCGAACAGGCCATCGCCTATGGCACCAAAATGGTCGGCGGTGTGACCCCCGGCAAAGGCGGCCAGACGCATCTTGACCTGCCCGTGTTCAACTCTGTCCACGAAGCCCGTCACGTCACCGAAGCCAACGCCACCGTCATCTACGTGCCGCCCCCCTTCGCCGCGGATTCCATCCTCGAGGCGATCGACGCCGAGATGGAGCTGATCATCTGCATCACCGAAGGCATCCCGGTTCTGGACATGATGCGCGTCAAGCGCGCGCTCGAAGGGTCCAAATCCCGCCTGATCGGGCCAAACTGCCCCGGCGTGATCACGCCTGACGCCTGCAAAATCGGCATCATGCCCGGCCACATCCACAAGCGCGGCACCTGCGGGGTTGTCTCGCGCTCGGGCACGCTTACGTACGAAGCTGTGAAACAGACATCCGATCTTGGCCTCGGCCAATCCTCTGCGGTTGGTATCGGCGGCGACCCCATCAAAGGGTCCGAGCATATCGATATCCTCGAGATGTTCCTGGCCGATCCAGAAACACAGTCGATCATCATGATTGGTGAAATCGGCGGGTCTGCCGAAGAAGAAGCGGCGCAATTCCTTGCCGACGAGAAGAAAAAAGGCCGTTGGAAGCCCACAGCCGGTTTCATCGCGGGCCGCACAGCCCCTCCCGGCCGTCGTATGGGCCACGCCGGTGCGATCGTCGCAGGCGGCAAAGGTGACGCGGAATCCAAGATCGCGGCTATGAAAGAAGCAGGCATCGTTGTTGCGGATAGCCCCGCAACGCTGGGTGAAGCTGTTCAGGAAGCTATCAACAAAGGCTAACGCCAGATGGTGGGGCCTGACTTTTCAGGCCCCGCCGCTCTTACTTAAACGTCGCGCTCTCATCAGAGGTATCGCCATGACAGACCAACCCAAAAACGACCAGTTCCACGATACCTCCTTTCTCGAGGGGCAGAACGGCGAATACCTAGAGGCAATGTATGCCCGCTATGCCAGCGATCCCAATGCGGTTGATGGCGCATGGCAGGCGTTCTTCGAAGCGATGGACGATGACCACGCCGATGTTCAGGCAGAGGCCGCAGGCCCGTCCTGGGCGCGCAGCGATTGGCCCCCCGTCCCGCAGGACGATCTGACCTCGGCATTGACCGGCCAATGGCCCGTCCCGACCGAAGCGAAAGCCGCCGGTCAGAAGATTACCGAAAAAGCCTCCTCCAAGGGGATCGAACTGTCTGACGCGCAGGTACAACGTGCCGTGCTCGACAGTATCCGCGCGTTGATGCTGATCCGCGCCTACCGTATCCGTGGCCACCTTGCCGCCGATCTTGACCCGCTTGGCATGCGCGACAGCGACACCCACCCTGAACTGGATCCGGCCGCCTATGGCTTCGGGCCCAAGGACATGGATCGCCCGATCTTTATCGACAATGTGCTTGGCCTTGAGATCGCGACGATGAAACAGATCGTCGATATCGTCAAAAGCACCTACTGCGGCACCTTCGCGCTGCAATACATGCACATCTCTGATCCCGAACAGGCCGCGTGGCTGAAAGAGCGGATCGAGGGCTACGGCAAGGAAATCCAGTTCACCCGCAATGGCCGCAAAGCCATTCTGAACAAGTTGGTAGAAGCAGAAGGCTTCGAGAAGTTCCTGCACGTCAAATACATGGGCACCAAGCGGTTCGGCCTTGATGGGGGCGAAAGCCTGATCCCCGCGATGGAGCAGATCATCAAGCGCGGCGGTCAGCTGGGCATTCAGGACATCGTGATCGGCATGCCGCACCGTGGCCGCCTGTCGGTGCTGGCAAACGTCATGCAGAAACCCTACCGCGCGATCTTCAACGAGTTTCAGGGCGGCAGCTTTAAACCCGATGATGTCGACGGCTCCGGCGATGTGAAATACCACCTCGGCGCGTCCTCCGACCGTGAATTCGACGGCAACACCGTCCACCTGTCGCTGACCGCCAACCCGTCCCACCTTGAAGCGGTGAACCCCGTTGTTCTGGGCAAGGTCCGCGCCAAGCAGGACCAGCTGAACGACAAGGAACGCACCTCCGTGATGCCGATCCTGCTGCACGGGGATGCGGCTTTCGCCGGTCAGGGTGTCGTGGCCGAATGTTTCGCCCTCTCGGGCCTGCGCGGGCACCGTACCGGCGGGACCATGCATATCGTGGTGAACAACCAGATCGGTTTCACCACAGCGCCGCACTTCAGCCGCTCCAGCCCCTATCCGACCGATAACGCGCTGGTCGTCGAGGCTCCGATCTTCCACGTCAACGGCGACGACCCCGAAGCGGTCGTGCACGCGGCCCGCGTGGCGACCGAATTCCGTCAGAAGTTCAAGAAAGACGTGGTCATCGACCTGATCTGCTACCGCCGCTTTGGTCACAACGAAGGCGACGAGCCGATGTTCACCAACCCGGTGATGTACAAAAAGATCAAAAAGCAAAAGACCACGCTGACGCTCTATACCGAGCGTCTGGTGAAAGACGGCCTGATCCCCGAGGGCGAGATCGAGGATATGAAAGCCGCCTTCCAAGAAAAGATGAACACCGAATTCGAGGCCGGCAAAGAATACCGCCCCAACAAGGCCGATTGGCTGGATGGCAAGTGGTCGCACCTCGATAAGGCCAAGGAAAAGAAATACCAGCGTGGCAAGACAGCCATCGCCGCCGAAACCATGGCGGATGTGGGCAAGGCGCTGACCGCCGCACCCGACGGCTTTCCGCTGCATAAAACCGTGGCGCGCCTGCTGGACGCCAAGGCCGAGATGTTCAAATCCGGCGAGGGCTTCGACTGGGCCACAGCCGAGGCGCTGGCCTTTGGCTCGCTCTTGACCGAAGGATACAAGGTCCGTCTGTCCGGGCAGGACTCCGCCCGCGGCACCTTCTCGCAGCGTCATTCGGCCCTGATCAATCAGGAAAACGAAGACCGCTACTACCCGCTGAACCACATCCGCGAAGGTCAGGCGGAATACGAAGTCATCGACTCCATGCTGTCGGAATACGCGGTTCTGGGCTTTGAATACGGCTACTCGCTGGCGGAACCCAACGCGCTGACCCTGTGGGAAGCGCAGTTCGGCGACTTTGCCAACGGCGCGCAGATCATGTTCGACCAGTTCATTTCCTCTGGCGAAAGCAAATGGCTGCGCATGTCCGGCCTCGTCTGCCTGATGCCCCATGGCTATGAAGGGCAAGGGCCCGAACACTCCTCCGCGCGTCTGGAACGGTTCCTCACCATGTGCGGCGGTGACAACTGGATCGTGGCGAACTGCACCACGCCTGCGAACTACTTCCACCTGCTGCGCCGCCAGCTGCACCGCAGCTACCGCAAGCCGCTGATGCTGATGACACCGAAATCCCTGCTGCGCCACAAGCTGGCCGTCAGCAAGGCCGAGGAATTCACCACCGGCTCCTCTTTCCACCGCGTCCTCTGGGACGATGCGGAACAGGGCAACTCGGACACCACATTGGCGGCGGACGACAAGATCAAGCGCGTCGTCATGTGTTCGGGCAAGGTCTATTACGACCTGCTGGAAGAACGCGACGCCCGTGGCATCGACGACATCTACCTGCTGCGTTTCGAACAATTCTATCCGTTCCCCGCGCAATCCGCTGTGAAAGAGCTGGAACGCTTCAAGAATGCGGAAATGGTATGGTGTCAGGAAGAGCCCAAGAACCAAGGGGCATGGTCCTTCATCGAACCCAATATCGAATGGGTTCTGGGCCGTATCGACGCCACCCACACCCGTCCGACCTATGTCGGTCGCGCCACCTCGGCCTCGCCTGCGACCGGCCTTGCCTCCCAACACAAAGCACAACAAGCAGCCCTCGTTGACGAAGCGCTGACCATCGAAGGAAAATAACCATGACAAGCGAAGTACGCGTCCCTACCTTGGGTGAATCCGTAACCGAAGCGACCGTGGCAACATGGTTCAAAAAGCCCGGCGATAGCGTCGCAGTCGACGAAATGCTCTGCGAGCTGGAAACCGATAAGGTCACCGTCGAAGTGCCCTCCCCCGTGGCGGGCACTCTGGCCGATATCGTCGCCGCCGAAGGCGAAACCGTCGGCGTTGACGCGCTGCTGGCCAATATCTCCGAAGGGGATGCGGCCCCGGCGAAATCCGAAGCCCCCAAGGCGGTCGATGCTGGTGCCGAAGACGTGAAACCCCGCGACGCTGCAGATGATGTCGACGTCATGGTCCCCACCTTGGGCGAATCCGTGTCCGAGGCGACCGTCAGCACGTGGTTCAAGACCGTCGGTGACCACGTCGAAGCCGATGAAATGCTGTGCGAGCTGGAAACCGACAAGGTCAGCGTCGAAGTGCCCGCGCCGACATCGGGCACGCTGACCCAGATCATCGCCGAAGAAGGCAGCACGGTCGAGGCCAACGGTAAGCTCGCCGTGATCAGCCAGGGCGAAGGCGGCAGCGCAAGCAAACCCGCCGATGATACCGCTGAACCCAAAGCGGGCGGTCAGGTCCCTGCCCCCGGCAACGCGCCCTCGGGCGATGTCGAAGACGCGCCTTCCGCCAAGAAAGCCATGGCCGAAGCCGGCATCAGCCGCGATCAGGTCACCGGCACAGGCCGGGACGGACGCGTAATGAAGGAAGACGTGGCCAAGGCCGTTGCCGCTGGCAAGAACGCGGCAAAACCTGCCGCAGCCGCGCCACGCGCCCCATCGGCCCCCCAGGACGCCGCCCGCGAGGAACGCGTCAAGATGACCCGTCTGCGCCAGACCATCGCGAAACGTCTGAAAGACAGCCAGAACACCGCCGCCATGCTGACGACCTATAACGAGGTCGACATGACAGAGATCATGGCCCTGCGGAACGAATACAAAGACCTGTTCCTGAAAAAGCACGGCGTCAAACTCGGCTTCATGTCCTTCTTCACCAAGGCCTGTATCCACGCCCTGAACGAAGTACCCGAAGTGAACGCCGAAATCGACGGCACCGATGTGGTCTACAAGAACTACGTCAACATGGGCATCGCGGCCGGCACACCCACCGGCCTGGTCGTGCCCGTGGTCAAGGACGCGCAAGCGATGTCCTTTGCCGACATCGAAAAGGAAATCGGTGAACTGGGGGCCAAGGCCCGCGACGGCAAACTGTCCATGGCGGAAATGCAGGGCGGCACGTTCACTATCTCTAACGGTGGTGTCTATGGCTCGCTGATGTCCTCGCCGATCCTGAACCCGCCACAATCGGGTATCCTCGGGATGCACAAGATCCAGGACCGCCCCATGGCGATCAATGGTCAGGTCGTGATCCGTCCGATGATGTATCTGGCGCTCAGCTATGACCACCGCATCGTGGACGGCAAAGGTGCCGTGACCTTCCTCGTCCGCGTGAAAGAAGCGCTCGAAGACCCACGCCGCCTGCTGATGGACCTGTAACCCACCACACCCACCGCCCGGAAAGGACAAATGATGACAGAGACCACGATACTCGCCGCCTATGGCCTGCTCGTTATGCTGACAATCTTGCTTCAGGTTCTGGGCGGTGCGCAACAACTCAGCCTGGGCTATCTGCTCTCGTCGCGCGACGAGGACCGGTCGATGACCGGCATGACGGCCCGGCTGAAACGCGCATTGGACAACTCCATCGTGGCAATGGCGCTCTTTGCCCCGGCGGTGCTGATCCTCGAAATGCTGGACCGCACCAATGCCACGTCCCTGCTGGCCGCACAGGTCTTCCTCATCGCACGGATCATCTATCTGCCGGTCTATGCGCTTGGCGTGCCCGCGATCCGGACCCTCGCATGGCTGGCGGGCTTTGCCGCCACCGCCATTCTCTATTTCCTCGCGCTATAGCGGACCGCCAAGATGACACCCGAACTCACCGTTCTGACCCTCGCGGCGCTGCTCCAGGTCGTGACCTTTGTCGCCTATGCGATCCCTGCCAACCGCGAGATCGGCCCCGGCTACACCATGTCCGCGCGCGACCGAGAGCCGTCGAAATCGCTCTCTGACAGGACCGCCCGTCTGGGCCGCGCCTTCAACAATATGTTCGAAGCGCTGGCGCTTTTCGCCGTCGCCGTCGTGGTGCTGCAGATGTCCGGCCAGAACACGACCTACACCGCCATTCTCGCATGGATCTTCCTCGCGGCCCGCGTCGCCTATGTGCCAGCCTATGCGCTTGGCCTGCGTCCCGGACGCTCGCTGATCTGGGCCGTGGGCCTTGGTGCGACGGTGCTGATGCTGCTGGCAGCGCTGTTTTGATCTTCCAAATGGCATAGATCCCGGGGGCGTGCGCTTGCGCACGGGGGCAGCGCCCCCTAGCCTTGACCGCAACACGCCCCGCCCCTGCATGCCTGAACGCCACACTTTCTACTCTACCCCAATTCCCGACCACCAAGGAGACCTTCCATGTCCAGCTACGATGTCATCATCATCGGCTCCGGCCCCGGCGGCTATGTATCCGCCATCCGCTGCGCCCAACTGGGCCTCAAAACCGCCTGTGTCGAGGGCCGCGAGACGTTGGGCGGCACCTGCCTGAACGTCGGCTGTATCCCGTCCAAGGCGCTGCTGCATGCCACGCACATGCTGCACGAAGCCGAACACAACTTTGCCGATATGGGCCTCAAGGGCAAAAGCCCTTCGGTCGATTGGGCGCAGATGCAGACCTACAAACAGAACACGATCGACACCAACACCAAGGGGATCGAGTTCCTGTTCAAGAAGAACAAGATCGACTGGATCAAAGGCTGGGCCACCATCCCCGAAGCCGGCAAGGTCAAGGTCGGTGGCGAGGTCCACGAGGCCAAGAACATCATCATCGCCACGGGCTCCGAACCCTCTGCTCTCCCCGGTGTCGAGGTTGACGAAAAGGTCGTCGTCACCTCTACCGGCGCGCTGGCGCTGAACAAGATCCCGAAAAAGCTGGTCGTGATCGGCGCGGGCGTCATCGGGCTCGAACTCGGCTCTGTCTACGCGCGTCTGGGGGCCGAGGTGACGGTTGTCGAATATCTCGATGCGATCACCCCCGGCATGGACGGCGAAGTGCAAAAGAACTTTATGCGTATCCTGAAAAAGCAGGGCGTCAACTTTGTCATGGGCGCCGCCGTACAAGGCACCGAAGCCTCCAAGACCAAAGCCAAGGTGACCTACAAGCTGCGCAAGGATGACAGCGAACACACGCTGGACGCCGACGTTGTTCTCGTCTCCACCGGCCGCAAGCCGTTCCACGACGGTCTGGGCCTTGAAGGTCTGGGGGTCGAGCTGACCAAACGCGGCCAGATCGCGGTAAGCGACACCTGGGAAACCTCGGTCAAAGGCATCTACGCTATCGGCGACGTGATTGAAGGCCCGATGCTGGCGCATAAGGCCGAAGATGAAGGCATGGCCGCAGCAGAGGTCGTGGCGGGCAAACATGGCCATGTGAACTATGGCGTGATCCCCGGCGTGATCTACACCCACCCCGAGGTTGCCAATGTCGGCGCCACCGAAGAGCAACTGAAAGAAGCGGGCCGCGCCTATAAGGTCGGCAAATTCAGCTTTATGGGCAACGCCCGTGCCAAGGCCGTCTTCGCGGGCGAAGGCTTCGTCAAGCTGATCGCCGACAAGGAAACAGACCGCATCCTCGGCGCGCATATCATCGGCCCCGGCGCAGGCGATCTGATTCACGAGGTCTGCGTTGCGATGGAATTCGGTGCCTCTGCCGAGGATCTGGCGATGACCTGCCATGCGCACCCGACCTACTCCGAAGCGGTCCGCGAAGCGGCGCTGGCCTGTGGCGACGGCCCGATCCACATGTAAGGCAGCCGCCTGTATTGAAACGACAAAGGGTGGACCGTTTGGCCCACCCTTTTTTGTGTTCTAACCGTTGTGTCCTAACCGTCGTGCGCGCCGTTCGGTATGGGCAGCGCCTATCTCGGTTGAGGGGTTTTGAACCCCGCCTCGGCCAAGAGCGCGTCCGACCGTGTCTCGACCGTTTCTTCAAGCCGTTTCATGAAGGCGGCCCGCTCCAACCCCGGTGCGATGGGGGTCAGGAACTCGACCACTGCCACACCCGGACGCCGGTACAGCCCGCGCCGTGGCCAGAAGTAACCGGCGTTGGTGGCGACGGGGACGCAGGGCTGGTTCATCTGCTCGTACAGTGCGGCAGTGCCTGCCTTATAGGGGACCGACAGGCCGGGCGCGACGCGTGTGCCCTGCGAATAGATGACAAGCTGGCCCGGTTCGGCCTCGCCCGCTTTGACATCGGCCAGCATCTTGGAAATCGCCGCGCCACGTTTGCCACGGTTCACCGCGACCATCTGCATGCGCTTGGCATATTGCCCGATCACCGGCGTCATCAAAATCTCGCGTTTCATGATGAATTTCGCGCGCGGCAGAATGTGAAAGATCATCAGGATATCAAGGAAAGACTGGTGTTTGGCGGCGACCAACACGGCCCCGTCCGGCACGTCGCCCCGCACCTCGCACCGCAGCCCGACGATGACCTTCGCCATCCACATGGTCCCCGCCGCATAGGCCTTGCACGCCGCATAGGCCCCCCGCCTCGAGAACATCGCCCAAGGCGCGTAAAGCAGCCCCAGAAGCGGCATATAGACCGTGGCCAGCACGATGAAGGTCAACGATCGTATCCACTGCAACATTATGCGAGTTCCTTTAATGTACGGCGCGCGGCCGCCCCTGTGGCCGCAAAGGCGACACCACCGGACAGAAACGGGATCACCAGCGGCACAACCCAGTGCCAGCCCTGAAAGCCCAAACCCGTCAGAAAGCCCCCCGCGTCAGCGGTGCTTGGCAACAGCAGTATCGCCAGCAGCCCGACCCCCGTGCCCGCCGCAGCGCCGGTCAGCGCACGCAGGGTGAAACGCCGGATAAAGGCCTGCGCGATATAGCTGTCGGTCGCGCCCACCAGACGCAAAACAGCAATGACCTGAGCGTTGGCCGACAGCGCCGCATTGGCGGCAAGTGTCACCATCGCGGCCAGCGTCGCGATGATCAGGATCATGGAGACCCAGCCCAGAAGCTTCAGCCGCGACGCGGCCTTGACCAGCGGCGCGCGCCAGCGGCTGTGATTGTCCAGAACCGCCCCTGGCACCTCTGCCGCGAGGCGCAGGCGCAGGCCATCGGCGTCCATGCCGTCGTCCTCTTCGACGATCTCGATCAGGCGGGGCACTGGCAGGGCATCAATGGCCAGTTCTGGACCGAACCAGGGGGCCAGCAGGGATTGCTGCTCTTCATCCGTGAGGGCGCGGGCTGTGGCGACGCCTTTGGTGGTCTCGAGGATGCGCAAGGCGGCCTCCGTCTGGGCGCTGCGCTGGTCGATGGGGGCCACAACACGGATCGTCGCGGTGCGTGCCAACTCTTGCCCCCAGATATTCGCCAGCCGCCCCGACGCCAGCGACAGCGCCAGCGCAAAGACCGCCAGAAACGCCATCGTTCCCGCGGCAAACAGGGTCAACTGGGCGGTAAACCCCGACGGCGGCACCACACGGTCCGCCTGACGGTCGCCGTTCCACAGCGCGGTCAGCGCAATGCGCAACATCTTCATAGATCCGCCCCCGCCAGCTGGATGCGCCGGTTGGCGATACGCAAGACACGCGCCTGCACCTGCGCCTTTGTGGCACGGATCAGCCCCAGATCGTGGGTCGCGATCAACACGGTCTTGCCCATCCGGTTCAGCTCTACCAGCAGGCGCAGCAGGCGCTGCGACATTTCCCAATCGACGTTGCCGGTGGGTTCATCCGCAAGCACCACATCGGGCGACATGATCACCGCACGGGCCAGCGCCGCACGCTGGCGCTCACCGCCCGACAGCTCTGGCGGCAGGGCGTCGGCGCGGCTGCTCAGCCCGACCCAGGACAGCAGCTCTTGCAGATCGTCGCCGCCGGTTTCCGCATGGCGGCCCGACACGGTCAGCGGCAAACCGATGTTTTCGGCAACCGGCAAATGGTTCAGGAATTGGCAATCCTGGTGCACCACGCCCACACGCCGCCGGATCATCGCGATATCATCGCGGTCCATCGCACGCACGTCCTTGCCAAACAGCGACACATGCCCCGCCGTGGGCAGCAGCGCGCCATAGCAGAGCTTCATCAAAGTGGTCTTGCCAGAGCCGGACGGACCCGTCAGAAAATGGAACGACCCCGGCGCCAGCTTGACCGAGATATCGGACAAAAGCTCGCCCCCGCCATAGCTGTAAGCCACGTTTTCAAACTCGATCACACGCATATCCCGCTTGGTTTGAACTGTTGTGCCCCAGCACCGCTTGGGTTTCAATGCACCCCGGCGCAGCCATTGCATGAAGATTGCACTTTTCCTACGGTTTTCTAGGACATAAGGTTGATCTGACGTGAAAACGAAGAGGTTTCCAATGGTTCGGGGCGCAACATGAGACTGATCTGTCCCAATTGCGATGCGCAGTACGAGGTCCCGGACGAGGTGATGCCCTCTTCCGGTCGCGATGTGCAATGTTCGAACTGTGGCCAGACCTGGTTCCAGCATCACCCCGATTTCCCCCCTCTCGATGACGAGGACGACAGCAGGATCAGCACGGTTTCCGCCGCTCTGTCCGCGCGCGAGGATGCGGATGACGGCGTCGCGCCCGAACACGATGTAGATGCGCCCGCCCCAGCAAGCCCGCCCGAGCCCGACGCAGACGCAGCGGAAGACCCCGACGCGGGCGAATCCGCGCATCCCGCCCCGCCACCGCGCAAGCAGCTTGACCCTTCGGTCGCCGATATTCTCCGGCAAGAGGCCGAGGCGGAACAAGAAGCCCGCCGTCGTCGTCAGGCTCAGACGCTTGAAAGCCAGCCTGATCTGGGGCTTGAAGAAGCAGACCAACCCAGCGAAAGCGACCGCGCGCAGCAGGCCAAGGCCCGCATGTCGCGCCTGCGCGGCGAAGAGCAGCACAGCGTTGCCGAGACTACAGCCGCCGCGGCGGCCGTTGCATCGCGCCGCGAATTGCTGCCCGATATCGAAGAGATCAATTCTACCCTGCGCACCGGATCAGAACGGCGCGTGATCCCGAACACGGGCGCAGACACCGGGCGCGATACCCATGTGGACACGAAACAGCGTAGCGGGTTCAGCCGCGGGTTCGTGTTGATTGTCGCGCTCGCCTCTGTGCTGGTGCTGCTATACGTCTTTTCGCCGCAAATCTCGGAAGCGGTGCCCGCGCTGCGCCCCTATCTTGCGCTTTACGTCGCGCAGGTGGACAGCGCGCGACAATGGCTGGACGAGATGTTGCAATCAACGCTGCAATGGCTGGATGCACGGGCGTCGCAGTCGGGCAGCTAAAACGGATCGGGCCCGTCCTTTTGGCGGCCCCGTCCTTGCGCCCTCAATCCTATCAGAAACGGTCCAGCAGACGGCGCAGGTAGTCGCGTTCGACCTCTGGCCGCGTCGCCTCGCCCGAGCGGCGACGGATCTCGTCCAGCAGTTCACGCGCGCGGCCATAGGCGTCGTTATCCAGCGCCAGATCACCCTCTGACCCCTGCGCGCCATTCGCCCCCTGCTCGCGCCCTAAAGGGTCCGTGTTCTCGGCACGGCGGTTGCCCTGCGCGGTGCCTTGCCCTGGCTCGGACGCCTGCTGGTCCTGTTCCATCGCCTCGCCCAAGGCGCGCATACCCTCGCGCAGCGCTTCCATCGCCTGCGACTGGTTATCGATCGCTTCGGCCAGATCGTCGCGGCGCAAAGCCTCTTCGGCACCGTCCATCGCGCGGCCGGCACGGTCCAGCGCATCGCGCGCGGCGTCACCTTCGAGGGTGCCGCCACCGGGCAGACGCCCTTCCTGACGGCGAAGTTCATCGCGCAGCGCTTGCTGACGGTCAGCGATCGATCCCTGTCCCTGCCCCGGTTCGCCCTGGCCGTTGTTCTGGCCCGGCTGCTGCCCCGGTTGGCCGGGCTGGTTGCCCTCCTGTTGCGGGCCGGGTTGCTGGCCCTGGTCCTGCCCCTGTTGCTGGCCGTCATCGGCATTGGGGTTGAACCTGTCCTGCAAATCGCGGAACGCCTGATCGCTTAGCTCTTGCTGCTCACGCAGGCTATCGGCCAGCCCCTCCATCGCCTGTTCACCCTCGGATTGCCCACCTTCGCCCGGCTGGCCTTGGGTAACACGCATGTTCTCCATCATCTCTTGCAGCTCGCGCAGTGCCTGTTCCGCCTCGGCCATGCGGCCCTGCTCCATCAGCTCCTGAATCCGGTCCATCATGCGTTGCAGGTCGTCCTGCGTCATCTGCATGGTCTCGCCCTGCTGACCTTGCTGCTGGTCGCCGTTTTCGCCTTCTTGCGCCTGCTGGCGTTGCAACTGGCGCATATAGTCGTCGGTGGCGCGGCGCAGCTCTTCCATCAGCTCTGCGATCTCGGCGTCCGAGGCGCCGTTCTTCATCGCCTCTTGCAAACGCTCCTGTGCGCGGCGCATCCGGTCCAGCGCATCGGCCAGCACGCCTTCCTCCAGCTCAATCGCCAAGTCCCACAGATCATCCGCGATGTCGGTCTGCACCTCGTCGGACAAACCATAGCGGGCGCGAATTTCGATCCGTTCAATCAGCCGCCGCAAGCGCAGCGCCGCCGTGTCAGAGCGGAATACATCCTCCGGACGATAGGAGATCGCCCGCAAGACCTGCGCGAGGGTGTCGGCGTTGCCCTTGGCCCACAGCAGATCACGCCGCTGTTCAATGACGGCCGCCGCCAGCGGATCGAAAAAGCGTCGTCCCGGCAGGGTCATCTGCGTCGGCGGGGTGGTCGCCTGTTGTTCCGAGGCATCCAGCACGCTCAGCGTGACGGTGACCGGCAGATTGGCCCAAGGATGTTTGGAGAAATCGTCGATCAGGTTCTCTTCGAAATCGCGGCGGTCCCCGGCAATGGGCAGCGACAGCGGCACGATCACCTCGGCCCGCGGGTCAGGGTCAATCGCCAGCCCATAGCGGCGGTCCACAGCGGCCAGATCGAGATCGATCCGCGCCTCGCCCGCTTCAACGCCATAGTCGTCCCGCGCCACAAAGGGCAGTTGCATCTCGCCAAGGGCGGTCACCTCGGGCGGGCCTGCAATCTCGACCTGCGGTTTGGCGTCGGGCAGCATCGTCACGTCCCACGTCCGCCCGTTCGGCCCGTCGATGGCGATTTGTCCGCTTTGGCTGACTTTGAAATCCCGCACGATGGCGGGGGTGTCCCCTTCTGGACGGGGCTGGCCCGAGACGGTCTCGGTCACCGACAGCGCCCCCACTTCGCCATACATGCGCAGGGTGATCAGCGTGCCCGCAGGCAGGTTCAACGGCCCTTCGGCAAGATCGGACAAATACAGCGTCGGCTTGCCGGTATAGCGCGGCGGCTCGGCCCAGCCTTCCCAGACCGGACCGGAGGCCAAAGCCCCGCCGCCCGCCGTCAGACCCGCAACCGACCCGATGCGCAGCACCGACCCAAAGACCAGCGCCGTAACGAAAGCCAGCAGCGCGACATAGCGTAGGGCAAAGGGATCACGTCGCGCCATGCGCAAGTCCGCGGGCACCGCCTGCGCAGCGGCGGCACGGGCGGCCATGCGGCGCTGATGCGCCTGCCACACCGCAGCAGAGGCATCATCCCCCGTGCCGATCGCTTGCACATCCATCAGCGCCCGAATGGGGCGTCCGGGCAGGCTGGCGTCAAGGCGGGTCAGCGCCTCTATCCGGCGGGGGATGCGTAAATGCCGCAGCGCATAGACCAGCCCCCCGACAGCGGCCAGCGTCACCGCCACGACAGCGCCGGTCACGACAGACATCGGAACGCTATCCTGCAGCCCCAGCATCAGCACCGCCAGAACAGCCAGCACCAAGGCGATCAGCGGCCAGAACGCCTGCACCAACACCTCGGCCCAGATACCGGCCCAGGTCAGACGCAGGGGCCAACGGATCGACTTGAGACCCTGCTCGGGCGAGTGGTCGTCATCCTTGGCGGTGAAAAACGTCATGCGGGCCCTGCTTTCAAAAGCCGGACACGCAAGGCGCGGTCACAGCCATTCAGGGATGGTATCGCGATTTATCATTTCGTCAAAGGTCGGGCGTCGGCGGATAACCGCAAATTGATCGCCATGGACCAGCACCTCGGGGATCAGCGCACGAGAGTTGTATTCGCTGGCCATCACCGCGCCATAGGCACCGGCACTGCGGAAGGCCACCAGATCGCCCGCCGCCAGCTTTGGCATCATACGCTGCTTGGCAAAGGTATCACCGGATTCGCAGACCGGCCCGACGATGTCATAGGGCTGCTGCTCTGCCCCTGCTTCGGCTTCGACGACGGGGATGATATCGTGATGGGCTTCGTACATGGCGGGGCGGATCAGGTCGTTCATCGCACCGTCGATGATCAGGAAATCGCGGCCCTCGCCGGATTTGACATAGATCACCTCGCTCACCATGAGGCCGGCGTTGCCCGCGATCAGGCGGCCCGGCTCGATCTCGATCTCGCAGCCCAGATGGCCAAGCGTCTTTTGCACCATCGCGCCGTAATCCGTGGGCAGTGGCGGGGCGGCATTGCTACGCTCGTAGGGGATACCCAGCCCGCCGCCCAGATCCAGACGACGGATGGTATGCCCGTCGGCGCGCAGCTGTTCCGTCAGCTCCGCAACCTTCTGGTACGCCAGTTCGAACGGCGTCAAATCGGTCAGCTGGCTGCCGATGTGCACATCGATGCCCACGACCTCTAGGCCCGGCATCGCGGCGGCCATGCGATAGACCTCGCGGGCGCGGGCGATGGGGATACCGAATTTATTCTCGGACTTGCCGGTCGCGATCTTGGCATGGGTTTTGGCGTCGACATCGGGGTTCACGCGGATGGTGATCGGCGCGACCTTGTCCATCGACCGCGCGACGGCGTCCAGCACCTCCATCTCGGGTTCGGATTCGACGTTGAACTGGCGGATGCCGCCCTCAAGCGCGAGCCGGATTTCCGACACGGTCTTGCCCACGCCCGAGAATACGATCTTGTCGCCGGGCACGCCTGCCGCCTTGGCACGCAGGTATTCCCCCGCCGACACCACATCCATGCCCGCCCCCGCCTGCGCGAGCGTTTTCAGCACCGCTTGGTTCGAGTTCGCCTTCATCGCGTAGCAGACCAGATGGTCCATCCCGTCCAGCGCATCGTCAAAAGCCTTGAAGTGGCGCAGCAGCGTGGCGGTCGAGTAGACGTAAAAGGGCGTGCCGACCGCGGCTGCGATCTCGGAGATGGCGACATCCTCGGCGAACAGCGCGCCATCGCGGTACAGGAAATGATCCATAGTTTCAGGCTCCTAAGCTTTTCCCGCCGAAAGCTGCCGGCGATCGTTTACGGGCGGCGGACCGCAGGGACAAACATTGCGGCAGACCACAGCTTACCCCAATACCAAAGGCGGCGGGAATGGCAATCAGCGCCACCCGCCCCGCCGATCAGAATGTCTTGGAAACGCCCACATCCACATGCCCCGAGATATGCACACCGGGCTCATAGTTGCTGCGATGCTTGCGACTGGCGGTATCCGTCGCGGGGGGATAGGCGCGGCTGTCATGGGCGCTTGGCGCATGGCGTTGCGCGCTGTCGCAGCCCGCCAGTACCGCCAGTGCAACCACGGCCAGCACCGCCGCGCGGATCACAGCGCCGCCCCCAGACCAAGCCGGAACGGGCCGCGGCCAAGGGTGACGCCAGTGCCCACCGACATGCCTGACGACGACAGCGTCACCGTGCTATTGACCTGCGGCGGCACGGGTTCCCCGTCCACACCACAGGCGGCGAGAGTCAGCAACAAGGCAATAATGGCGACGGGTTTCATCCGATGATCCCTTTCCAGCGGGCCACCTGCGCGCGCACCTGTGCGGGCGCGGTGCCCCCGTAAGACATACGCGAATTGACGGAATTTTCCACGCCCAAAACGTCAAAGACATCTGCCGTGATGTCGCCATGGGCCGATTGCATCTGCTCCAGCGTCAGGTCCGGCAGGTCGCAGCCGTTCTGTTCGGCCAATGCCACCAGCGATCCGGTGATGTGATGCGCATCGCGGAACGGCAGCCCCAGCACGCGGACCAGCCAATCGGCCAGATCGGTCGCGGTGGAAAAGCCCGATCCCGCCGCTGCAGCAAGGCTTTCGCGGTTGGCGGACATATCCTTGACCATGCCTTCCATCGCGGCCAGCGCCAGCATCAGGTTGTCAGCGGCGTCAAAGACCTGTTCTTTGTCTTCCTGCATGTCCTTGGAATAGGCCAGCGGCAGCCCCTTCATCACCATCATCAGGGCCACATTGGCCCCCATGATCCGGCCGATCTTGGCGCGGATCAACTCTGCCGCGTCGGGGTTCTTTTTCTGCGGCATGATGCTCGACCCGGTCGAGAAACGGTCCGACAGGGTCACGAAGCGGAACTGCGCCGAGGACCAGATCACCAGCTCTTCGGCGAAACGGCTCAGGTGCATGGCGCAGATCGAGGCAGCGCTCAGGAACTCAAGCGCGAAATCACGGTCGCTGACCGCATCCAGCGAATTGGCGGCCGGACGGTCAAAGCCAAGCGCCTGTGCGGTCATGTCGCGGTCGATCGGAAAGGACGTGCCCGCAAGCGCAGCCGCGCCCAAAGGCGATTCATTCATCCGCGCCCGTGCGTCGCGCATTCGGCTCAGATCGCGGCCAAACATCTCGACATAGGCCATCATGTGGTGGCCCCAGGTGACCGGCTGCGCGGTCTGCAAATGAGTGAAACCGGGCATGACCCAATCGGCTCCGGCCTCTGCCTGACCCAGCAAGGCCTTGATCAACGCCAACAATCCGCTTTCGGCGGCGTCGAACTGGTCGCGGGTCCACAGTTTGAAATCGGTCGCAACCTGATCGTTGCGCGACCGGCCCGTGTGCAGACGGCCTGCGGGTTCGCCGATCACCTCTTTCAGGCGCGCCTCGACGTTCATGTGGATGTCTTCCAGCGCGGTCGAATAGGCAAATGTCCCGCCCTCGATCTCTGACAACACCGTGAGCAACCCTTTCCGAATGGCGTCGGCATCGCTATCACTAATGATGTCTTGTGCAGCCAACATGGCAGCATGGGCACGCGACCCGGCAATGTCCTGGGCGGCCATACGCTGGTCAAACGAGATCGAGGCGTTGATCGCCTCCATGATCGCGTCTGGTCCGGCGGCAAAACGGCCACCCCACATTTTGTTCGAAGTCGTATCGGTCATCAGGCAACCCCTCGGAGGGAAAATGAAAAAGATTATGCTCGCGCTCGTTTATACGGCCCTTGCCCTTGGTGCAAACCCCAGCTTTGGGCAAAGCGCCGACATCAAGCCCCTGCGCGACGGTGATATGAAGAAACTGGTCGTGCACGATTCCCCCGTTGCCACCTCCTCTGTCGCGTTCCAGCTTGAGGATGACGGCGGCGAGACGACGCTTGAGGCGTGGCAGGGCAAATATGTGCTGATCAACTTCTGGGCCACATGGTGCGCGCCCTGCCGCAAGGAAATGCCGCAGTTGAACGCGCTGCAAAAGGAATTCGGCGGCGATGATTTCGAGGTGCTGACCATCGCCACGGGCCGCAACACGCCCGACGGGATCAAACGGTTCTTCGCGGATGCGGGCGTCGATAGCCTGCCACGCCACCAAGACCCGAAACAGGCGCTGGCCAGTCAGATGGGCATTTTCGGCCTACCGATCACCGTGATCATGGACCCCGAGGGACGTGAAATCGCACGTCTGCGCGGTGATGCGGATTGGTCGAGCGACAGCGCAAAAGCCATCGTGCAGGCATTGATCGCGGGCAAGGCAGACAGCTAGGCCCGCCCCAAGAAAGCAGGCGATCCGGCGGCGTCAGGCGGCGTGCGCGAGGATCGCCGCTTCGGACATCGACAGATTACGCCGCGCATAGCCGCCATAGGTATGCGGATCAAAGGCGATCTGTGGAAACTGGTCCAGCAGCCGCGCGCGGTCGGTCGCGTCCAATGTCTCTAGCGCGGCAGAGGCAGGGTGAAAGCTTTCCGTCTCTACGCCATTAGCCCAAAGCACCTCGTGGAAATCGAGCAGGAGATGGATATAGGTCACCTCGCGCGCATGGGCATCGATGGTGACACTGCGCCCGTTCACCAGATCCCGCGCGGTGACAAGCACCTCGTCCGTGTTGAACAAGTCATGCGCGACGCGCCCCTTTACCAGCATCCGGTGGCTGGGCGACACCAGCAAATCCGCGTCAGGCTGCGCGCCCCCCAAAGCACCGGCGCGAAACCGGATGGGGCGCAGCTGCGGCATCGCGAACAATCGCGCCCCGCTCATCCGGCGGCTACCGATCCAGCGCACGGGTTGCAGGCCATTGTCTTTCGTCTGGACGTGATCGCCCTCGCACAGTTGTTCGATCCGGCGCGCGCCATCGGCGGTGCGGATCATCGTGCCGGGGGTAAAGCAGATGACGCCGCTGCTGTATTGCGCCGCCCGATCTGCCGCGGCGGTGTTCAACGTATGCGCGACGACCCACAGATCGGTATTGCGCGGCGGCAGCGCGTCAAGGAACATCAGCAGCGGCTGGCTGCCCTGCCCGACCTCGATCACTGTCACCAGATAGGTCTGCGCGCCGTCGGTCACGGTAAAGCTGTTATCCATCAACGGGGTGTCGCGGTCACTGGCGAAAGACCGGTGCGGCGGCGTGGTGCCGTCCAGGGCGGCCCCGACCAAACGATGCACCATCCGCGCAGCCCGTCTGCGCAGATCCCCTGCCTCGTCCGCCTGATCCAGCCGCAGCACGTCATTCGGCCCGTCAACGCGAATTGAATCGCCCCGCCACGCCCAGGCTGCCCCCACCTTGAGGGATTGCACCGGTGCGGCGTCCAGCCCGTCTATTTCTGTCTGCGACCAGCTTATGACAAACGTGCCTCGAAAGCCCGTTTTAACCACTGTTCGTGCCTCGTCGTATTATTATTGCCCCAAGGCTATCAAAACCGTTCCCCGCTGGAAAGAACGAATCATCCGATGCACGGGGCTCGCGCGTCAGAAGTCGATCTTGATGCGTACAGAGCCGACAAGCTGGTGATCGGGCTGCGTCTCGTATTCCTTGCCCAGCCACGTCAGACCATAGAACGCCGAGGCCCGCTTGCCCTGCCAATGCACCCCGGCACGCACACGATCGCGGCGCGGCGTCAGGTCATAGCCACGATCCGACGGCAGGAACACGCTGTCGCTGACCCGCGCGATATCGGCCCCGACGACAAAGCCAAAGCCCGATGCGTCGCGGTTCTGCACCACGCGGTAACGCTGGCCGGTGGTGCTGTCGCGTACCAACATTTCCCCGCGTGTGATGTCGCCAAAGGTCAGGTCGAAGCCCGCGCGAACGAATGTCTCTATCCCCGCCTGCCCTTCGACAAAGGGGCGCAGGCTTGTCCGTGCGCCAATCGGAAAGCTGCGCCCGATCTCGACCAGAACCGTAGGGTGAAAGCCGTCTTCGATCTGGTTATCAAGCACCTGATCAGAGGGCGAGGTCGCGTCGATGATGTCGTGAATGCCCCGTTGCAGATCATCCAGATGGGTCTGCGGACCGGTGGCATAGATCGCCGCCCCGACCGAATATTCCACAGCATCGCGTTCGAAATGGGTGTGCATCCCGACGGACAGGGCACCGGCCCAGGGGCGCGATCCGGCTTGAGGGCGACGCAGGTTCGCGGGGGAGAGCACCTCTACCCCCAAACGCAGCTCGATCAACTGCCCAAAGCGGTCGGGCAAGCGCCCCGTCCACTGCGGCCCCCAGACGCGGGACGACACATAGGCGCCCGTGCGCTCGCGGTCGCGAAACTCTCCGATGGAATCATTGGAAATCAGACGGCCATAGCCAAGGCGTTCCCGCTCTGTCGCTTGCGCACTCACGGGCAAAAGCAAAAGCGCGGCCAATACCGGCACAAGAAATCGCAGCATCGTCACTCCTATCGCAATGGCTGTAAGGGTCGGCACCCGTTGCCCCTTTGCTAACGCGCCCTGCCGCGTCGCGCTATCCTTGGTACATTTTTCTCGGACGGGCGTGTCCTTGGCGCACAGACGGATTGCGCGATACCGACAATTCGCTAACATAACGACAGTGAAAACCAGCCTTGAGGCACTGATGTCAGACCCAAAATCGCACCCGTCCCGCCGTATCGTCTCGTCCCGTCACCTTGCCGAGGGCGAAGGATGGGAGGCGTCCGAGCTCGAATACGGGATGATCATCGCCTACAACGCCTTCTCGCGCTGGATGTCGCGCTGCATGGCGGCGGCGGGCAATGCCGACCTGACCCCGCTGGAAATACTGGTGCTGCACAACACCAACCACCGCGACCGTGAAAAACGGCTGACGGACATCTGCTTTCTGCTGAACATCGAAGATACGCATACGGTGAACTACGCGCTGCGCAAACTGCTGAAATCCGGCCTGCTAGAGGCCGAGAAACGCGGAAAAGAGGTGTTCTATCGCACCTCCGCCAGCGGGGCCGAACTGATAGAGACCTACCGCGCGGTGCGCAACACCTGCCTGATCGACAGCATGGGACGCACCGATATCAAAGGCGACGACCTGCGCGAGATCGCGGCGCAGCTGCGCGCGATCTCGGGTCAGTATGATCAGGCCAGTCGCGCGGCGGCGTCGCTTTAACCGCGGCTGCCTAGGGTACTGGCGGCGCGGGCCAGTTCGGTGATCGCCGCCCAATCGCCCTTGCGCATCAGATTGTCCGGCGCGACCCAGCTGCCGCCCGCGCAAACCACATTAGGCAGAGACAGGTAGCTTTCCGCATTGGCAGGGCTCACGCCGCCCGTGGGGCAGAACCGCACCTGAGGCAGCGGCGAGGACAGCGATTTCAGGAAGGGCGCTCCACCCGCAGCTTCAGCAGGGAAGAACTTGAGCATATCATAGCCGCGTTCATAAAGACGCATCGCCTCCGACGCGGTGGCGGCACCGGGCAACATCGGCAGGCCCAGATCTTCGGCCGCTTGCAGCAGTTTATCCGTGGCACCGGGCGACACCCCAAAGGTCGCGCCCGCATCCACCGCACGTTTGACATCATCGGGGGTCAGCAACGTGCCCGCCCCGACAACGCCGCCTTCGACTTTGGCCATCTCGGCAATCACCTCTAGCGCGGCATCGGTGCGCAGCGTCACCTCTAGCGCGGGCAATCCGCCTGCGACCAAAGCTTCGGCCAGGGGGCGGGCGTGCAGCGCGTCATGCACCACCAGGACCGGCACGATGGGGGCACGTTTACAGATGGCATAGGCAGCGGCGCTGGCGTCTTGCGGGGTCATCGGATCATCCTCTGGTCAGGTTCAAATGCTGCTGGCGCCGGTATCAGCCGCGCCAACCGTGTTGCGGAAAGTGGCAAACAGCTCGCGCCCCTGCCCGTATTCATTGCCCGACAGATCAGCCGTGGCGACCGGGCGATCCATCGCGCCGGGGGTCAGGACCGTCAGCTGCCCGTCGCGGGCGTCGACGCGCACGATATCACCGTCTTGCAAACGTGCAATCGGCCCGCCGTCCACCGCTTCGGGACACACGTGGATCGCGCTCAATACCTTGCCCGAGGCACCGGACATGCGCCCGTCGGTGACCAGCGCCACCTTCAGCCCGCGCGCCTGCAGGTTCGCCAGCACCGGCGTCAGGCTGTGCAATTCGGGCATGCCGTTGGCCTTGGGCCCCTGAAAACGCACGACGACGATGACATCCTCGTTGAACTCACCATTGCGATAGGCGTCTTTCACGCTTTCCTGATTATGGAACACGCGGATCGGGGCTTCGACGATGTGATGCTCCGGCTTCACGGCAGAGACTTTGGTGACCGCATTGCCAAGGTTCCCCGCCAGACGTTTCAACCCGCCGGTGGGCTGGAAAGGATCGCCAATGGGGCGCACGATCTTTTCGTTCAGCGTCTCAGTCGGGCCTGCGACCCATTCGATCGCGCCATCCTTGAGCTTGGGGTCTTGGGTGTAGCGCGACAGCCCGTCGCCCGCGATGGTCTTGACCTCGTCATGCAGCAAGCCGCCCGCCATGAGCTGACCGATCATAAAGCCCAAGCCCCCCGCCGCGTGGAAGTGGTTCACATCGGCCAAGCCGTTCGGATAGACCCGCGCCAGCAGCGGCGTGACATCGGCAAGGTCCGAGAAATCCTGCCAGTCCAGCACGATCCCACCGGCCCGCGCCATCGCGACAAGGTGGATCAGCAGGTTGGTCGACCCGCCCGTCGCATGCAGGCCGACGATGCCGTTCACATAGGCTTTTTCGTCCAGCACATCGCAAACGGGTGTGTATTCATTGCCCAGATGGCTGATCGCCAGCGCCCGCTGCGTCCCCGCAACGGTCAGCGCATCACGCAGGGGCGTGTTGGGGTTCACAAAGGACGCGCCGGGCAGGTGCAGGCCCATGAATTCCATCAGCATCTGGTTGGTGTTGGCGGTGCCATAGAAGGTGCAGGTGCCCGGCCCGTGGTAGGCCGCCATCTCTGACGCCATCAGCTCTTCGCGCGTGGCCTCGCCTGCGGCGAATTTCTGGCGCACGATCGCTTTCTCGTCGTTGGAGATGCCCGAGGTCATCGGCCCCGCAGGCAGGAACACCGCCGGCAGATGCCCGAAAGCCTGCGCCGCGATCACCAGACCGGGCACGATCTTGTCACAGACCCCCAGATAGATCGCGGAATCGAAAGTGTTGTGGCTTAGCCCGACACCCGCCGCCATGGCGATGATGTCCCGCGAAAACAGGCTCAGCTCCATCCCCGGGGTGCCTTGGGTCACGCCGTCACACATGGCAGGCACGCCGCCTGCAACCTGTGCCGTCCCGCCCGCCGCACGCGCGGTGTCGCGGATCAGGGTCGGAAAGCGTTCGAACGGCTGGTGCGCCGACAGCATGTCATTATAAGTCGTGATGATCCCGATATTGCCCGCCGATCGCGTCGCCAGCGCGGCTTGGTCCTGCCCCGCTCCGGCATAGGCATGCGCCTGCCCGCTGCACGAAAGATGCGCCCGCGCCGGCCCTTCCTCGGCGGCGCGGCGCATCCGCGCCAGATAGGCACCCCGGCTTGGCGCGCTGCGTTCGATGATCCGGTCGGTGACACGGGCTACGGTATCGTTCAACATCATGCTTTCCTTCGTGACGTGGGTGGGCCTAAGGGCCTTCCTACAAAGACGTGAGTATGTTAGCGCTAACTTATCACGCACATGTGCCATTTGCAAACCCGTTGCGACCCTGGGTAAAACGAATGGCGAAAATTGTCTTTCCCCGCCAAAACAGGTGCCCTAAACAATTCGGATGACACAAATAGACCCTCCTTTTCTGATCGGCGTTGACGGAGGCGGCACCGGTTGCCGCGCCGCTGTTGCCACCCCCGATGGCCGTATCCTTGCCGAAGGCAAAGGCGGGCGGGCGAATGTCAGCACCGATTGCGCCACCGCGATCGACAGCGTGCTGACCGCGACGCGCAACGCGATAGAGAGCGCCGGTCTGGATGTCGCCGACATGCCCCGTGCCGTGGCGCATCTGGGGCTTGCGGGATACACGGGGCCGGAAATGGGCCCGCGCGTGCAGGCGGGTCTGCCCTTTGCCAAATCCGTCGTGACCGAAGACACCACCACCACCATCGTCGGTGCCGTCGGAGAGCAGGACTGCCACCTGATCGCCCTTGGCACCGGCACCATCGTGGGCCGCCAAAAGGCCGGCGTGCAGACCTGTATCGGCGGCTGGTGTTATCAGGTCTCGGATCAGGCATCGGGCGCGTGGCTGGGGCATGGCGTGCTGGAGCAGACCTTGCTCGTCGTCGACGGGATCACCCCCGCCAGCCCCCTGTCGCAGCAGATGCTGGATAAATTCGGCGGTGGCGCGGGCATCGTGCAGTTCAGCCTCAAGGCGCGGCCCGGCGATTTCGCCACCCTTGCCCCCGATGTGGTACAGGCCGCCGCGGCGGGCGACAGCATCGGACGGGCGCTGATGGCAAGCGGGGCCGATTACCTGACCCGCGCCCTGATCGCGCTAGACCACCAGCCCGGCGGCCCGCTGTGCCTGACCGGCGGCGTCGGCCCCCATTACGCCGCCTATCTGCCTGACACGCAGACCGCCCATCTGGTCGAAACCAAAGGTCGTGCACTGGATGGGGCCGTCGCACTGGCCCTGCGCGCCGCGCGGGCATGACCGCCCCCCTCACCGCCTATACCGGCGCGCGCATTTTTGACGGGCACGACCTGCTGACCGGTCACGCGCTTGTGGTGCAGCCCGACGGCATCCCGCGCATCACCCCCCTGACCGCGCTGCCGACGGGGGCCAAAACCCGGAGGCTGAACGGGGGCATCCTCTCCCCCGGGTTTGTGGATCTGCAAGTGAACGGCGGGGGCGGCGTGATGCTCAATAGCGCGCCCGATCTGGACACGCTGCGCGCGATGGCCGCCGCGCACCGACGGCTTGGCACCCGCGCATTTCTTCCCACGTTGATCACCGACACCCCCGCCCATAGCCGCGCCGCCATCGCCGCCGTGGCAGAGGCGTTGCACCTGGGCATGCCCGGTATTGCGGGGCTCCACCTTGAAGGGCCGCATCTGAGCGTTGCCCGCAAAGGTGCCCATGACGGCAGCCTGATCCGCCCCCTGTCTGACGACGACATGGCGATGCTGACCGATGCCGTGGCCCGGATCCCGAACCTGATGATGACCCTCGCCCCCGAAAACGCCACCCCCGATCAGATCGCGGCGCTGACGCAGGCGGGCGTGCTGGTGTCGCTGGGCCATAGTGATTGCGACTATGACACCGCCATGCGCGCCTTCGACGCCGGTGCCCGCATGGCAACGCATCTGTTCAACGCCATGAGCCAAGCCAACGCGCGCAGTCCGGGGCTGGTGGGGGCGGCGCTTGATCATCCGCGCGTGGCATCCGGCCTGATTGCCGACGGGGTGCATGTACATCCGGCCATGATCCGCGCCGCACTTGCCGCCAATCGCGGCGCGGTAGAGGTGTTTCTGGTGACCGACGCGATGGCGACTGGCGGCTCTGATATCACCAGCTTCACCCTGAACGACCGCGAGATCCTGCGCCGCGACGGACGGTTGACGCTGGCCGATGGAACGCTGGCCGGGGCCGACCTGACCCTGCTGCAAGCCGTGCGCTATATGCACAACACCGTGGGCGAGCCGTTAGAGCGGGCGCTGGCCCGTGCCACAGTAATCCCTGCGCAACTGCTGGCGCACCCCCCCGAAGCGGACAGCGTCGATGCGATGATCTGGATCAACGACGACCTGTCAGAACTGCACTGGCTGACCGAGCTGTAACCTTCGCCACCCCATGCTCACGAAAAAGGCGGCGCAGGTTTCCCGCGCCGCCCTATGTCTTTTGCGTCTATGTCTTTTGCGTCAGTCACGCGTCGCGCAACGCCCCGATGATCTGGTCGAACGCCTCACGCGCCTTGGCGCGCATTTCGTCGTCCGTGGCATCCTGAATAGGATGCGGCACCAGCACATAGCGCGCGCCCTCCATGCCTAAGGCCTTGCGCTGCGTTTCAGCGGCTTGGCCAAACACGCTTGAAGCGATGGAAACAGACGGGATCCCCTGGATTTCAAACCAGACTGTATCGTGCATACTGCACGTGGTACATGATCCTCAGTCCGCCAGCCCTTCGACCAGAAAGTCGCATTCATCGCGGATCTGGTGGCGCAGCGTGTCGGGGCACGGCTTGGCGAAAGTCGGCTTGGTATAGTGCCGGATCTCAACGCCGGGTGCGTTTTCGGTCAACAACCTGTCCAGTTCATCCAGCAGGATATTGCCGCGCGGCTTGCTGATGTTCAGCAGCCCGACAACCCCCTGCACCGAACCGGACCGTTCGCTGATCTGACGCGCGACGGGGACACGTTCGTCCGTCGGGTCAAGAATTATTGTCATTCACGTCCTCCTCTGCTGTGAAAGCTAGCCTAGATCGATCTTTCTGGAAACGGAAATCGACCCCACTTCGCCCGTGGCCCACCCGTGGAACGCGGACGAGAATTTGCCCGCATCGCCACCGGCCACGACAATATGGATATATTCCTTGCCCGCAAATTTAGGGGCCAACTGCGCCAGTTTTTCCGGCCCCATGCGTTCCGCGTCCGCCACGGGGATACCCGCGCCCGAATGGTCATCCTGCACCATCTCCGACAAGGGGCGCGCCGTGACCTCTTGGATACGGTCGCGCAGCCGGTCTTTGGAGTAGGGGCCATCGACGGTCAGCGTCTGGATATGCTCGGGGCAGACCACCAGCAGCGCGTCAATCGGCAGGTTGTGCATCTTCGGCAGGAACACCGCTTCAAGCCCCTGCCCCAACGACCCCGCGATCTGGTCCGGCCTGCGCGAGGTCTGGTCCACCAGATGCACCGGCCCGCCCGTCATGGCAAAGACAGTCACGACCGAATCTTCCGCCTTAAACCCGCGTTCTACATGCAGCGGCTCCCATGGCGAGGCCGCCTCGTTCTCCGCAAAGCACATGGTGTATTTCATCGGATTGCCCAGGACCGACCGTTCGACCCCGCCCGTGGTGGCCCCGCCGACATTGCGGATGATCAGCCGCAGCGCGCGCCCGATGGTGGCATTGGCACGGTTCCCCGCGCCCAAAGCGCCCAAGCCGCCGTTCAGCCCGATCTTGTCCACGATCGGCCCGTTCACGACCATGACCGTCGCCGCGCCCATCGTCGTGGCGGTGACCCCGTGGACGTTGAATTCATCCGTGCAGACGGCTTCGACGGCTGCGATCACCACGGGCAGGTATTCAGGCTTACACCCCGCCATCACCGCATTGATCGCGATCTTTTCGACCGTGGCGATGCCCATGTTTGGCGGCACCGTGGCAATCACATCCTGCGGATCACGATGCGTCCCCTCTAGCATGCGGATCACCCGTTCGGGCGTCGGCGGCACCAAAGGCAACCCGTCCGAGAAGCCCTGATCGAACATGAATTCCGCCATGTCATCGCCGCTGGCGACCTCGACCTTGCGGGCGCGCAGACGGCTGCCTTCGGCCTCTGCCCGCAGCGCGTCGTAGACCTCGGGATCAAAGTGTTTCGACCCGCATCCCGGACGCCAGGCGGGCAGGCTGTCCCAATCGATCTGCGCCGCAGCTTTGCCCGTCGCACGGGCCATCTGGTCGGACAATGCCTGCCAGTCATCGCGCACGAAGCCTTCAAAGTGGGTCACGACAGCGCCGCTTTCATCAATCCAGTAAAGCGCGGGCACGATCTCGAAATCCCAGTCGAACGAGGTCTTGCAGCCCGCATCCTCAAGCACCGGCATGGTCAGCCCGTGGCGCTGCGCGAAATCGCCGTTCTTCTCGCCAGATTGCCCCGGCACCAGAAACCGCACCGCATCGCCATAGGCCTGCGACAGCGCCTGCAGGACCGGCCCCACAATATTGCAGGTCTCGCAATCCTCTTTCACGAAACAGACCAGCGCAGGGCCCGTGCCGTCAAAAGGGTGGGCCGCGCCTTGCAGATCCTTCAGGGTAAATTCCGGTTTCCGATCACTCATGTCGCCCCCTCCCAAGTATGCCGCTGCATACTGTGGGGGATCGTCAGGCATGTCCAGACAGCTTGGCGGAGACGGATGGGAATCGAACCCACCACACGCCGTATCGACGCGTCCATGGTTTTGAAGACCAGGGAAGCCACCAGACTCCGGTCGTCTCCGCGTTGCTACACCGTAGCCCTGCCGCAGGGCAAGCGAAAGCCTAATGCGCCTGCGGCGCGATCTGCCGCGTGTCACCATCGCGCAGCGTCATACCAAGCGCATCCAGATGCTCAAGCAGCGGCACGATGAACTTGCGGGTGGTGCCCAAGGCGGTGCGCGCTGCGCTGGTGGTAAAGGCCGTGGGCGGGGGGAAGTTTGCCGCAAGGCTCCGCTGCGCTTGGCCGATGGTCGCCGCGTGAAACACGACCTGCTGTTTCAACGCGATATTCGCCAAGGACACCAACCGCCCCTGCGCCACCATCAGCGCGATCAGATCCGCGTCATCAGGCGCATCGAACTGCCGCACATCAGGGGGGGAGGTGCCGCCCGCGCGCATCCTCTCTTCGATCTCGGTCAGGCGGGCAAGCTGTTGCGGGGCCAGGGCTGCAAAGGGGTCATGCCGTGCGAGACTGACCAAACCGTCGCGCAAAACAACCTCTCCGCCCCTAAACAATTCGGCTTGGGCGAAAGGCACCAAACCCCGCAGCGGCGTCACCCGTTGCAGCATCGAAAGCGCCGCCCCCTGCTTGATCGGGTGGTCAGCGTGAAAGCGCTGCAAAGCCGCCACCACCGCCGTTTGCACCGTGACGAGGTCGTCGGCCAGCGCGATATGTTCCGGCGATAACCGCACAACGCCCGTGGGTAGCGCAGCCGTCGCATCGCAGCGCGCCAACCGGACTAGATCAGACCACAGCGCCACCCCGCGCCCCTGCGCACAAAGCGCTGCGGCAAGGGCGGTACCATCCTGCTGCTGTGCCGCCTGCATCACCGCCAACCGCCCTCTGTCGCCCGCCCCGACTGCCGTGGCCTGCGGGTCAAGGATCACCGCACCCGCCAACGTCGCCGCAGGGGAAAGCTGACGCAACACCGCCGCCTGCCCAGCGAACCCCACCACGGGGCGTTTGAAGCGCAGCTGCCCCAGCCCCGCGCCCCCCGGCGCGATCTGGCCACCGCCCATCAGACGCAGGGTCGCGACCTCATGCGCCGTGCCCCACAGCACGCGCAAATCCTGCATGTGTTTGACCGGTCGCGGTGCCGTGTCAGAGACGGTCAACCACACATCCATACAAAGCGTCGCCCCCTGCCCGCCCGTACAGATCACATCACCGCGGGCAATATCCTCTAGCGCGATTCCGCGCAGGTTCACCGCGACCCGCTCGCCCGCCGCGACCCTCTCCCGCGCCGCGCCGCGTGCTTGCAGGCCACGTACCACCGTGGCCGCACCGCTTGGCTGCACGGTCAACGCCGCGCCAACCGCCAACGCGCCGCCAAGCAGCGTGCCCGTCACCACCGTTCCGCGTCCCGCCAGTGTGAACGCGCGATCCACCGGCAGGAACGCCCCCATCGGCGCGGCCCGCGCGGGCAAAGCGTTGAACCGCCGCGCCAAGACCTGCCGCAGATGATCCGTCCCGCCAGCGGCCGGGGCCGAACAGGGCACCAATTCGGCCCCGGTAACGCCTTGCGCGGCAAGGGCATCCGCAATTTCCACCAGACGGGCGGGCAATGCTGCCTCGGGGATCAAATCCACCTTGGTCACCGCGACCACCGCCACGGGCACCTGCAACAGTCTTGCGATCTGCACATGCTCGCGCGTTTGCGCGGCGATGCCCTCCACGGCCGAGACGACCAGCATCGCGCCCTGCGCGCCGCTCGCACCCGACACCATGGTGCGGATGAAATCCTCGTGCCCCGGCGCGTCAATCAGATCGAGCGTCCCACCCGCCATCTCGCAATGGGCAAAGCCCAGCGCGATCGACAGGCCACGGGCTTTTTCCTCGGCCAGCCGGTCCGTCTCCATCCCCGTGAGCGCGCGCACCAGCGCCGTCTTGCCATGATCCACATGGCCGATCACGATCACGCAGGCCGATGTCATGTGGCGGCGATCGCGCCCAGCGCCGCGACGATATCGGGCAGCTCGTCATCCATTACCGCACGCATGTCCAGCCACAGCTTGCCCTGATGGATACGCCCGACAATGGGTACCACCCCGCCCCGTAAACGATCCGCAAGGGTTTCAGCAGACAGCGCGGCACAAGCCACGACGACACTGAAACTGTCCAGGTCCTGCTGCGGCAGCGACCCGCCGCCGACATAGGCGGCTGACGCCATCACCTCAACATCCACCCCCTTCACCGCAGCGAGGGAACCCGCGAGCCTTTGCGCCCGCGACTCTACCTCTGCCAAAGGCTGCGAGAGCGCGCGCAAGACCGGCACCCGCGCCAGCGGATCATGGGGCGGCAGGTAAAGACGCAAGGTCGCCTCGAGCGCGGCCAGCGACAGCTTGTCGATGCGCAACGCCCGCAGCAACGGGTGCTTGCGTAGCCCCGCGATAATATCCGCCCGTCCCGCGATGATCCCCGCCTGCGGCCCACCAAGCAGCTTGTCGCCCGAGAACATGACCAGATCGACACCCGCTTTGAGGATATCCGCCACCACGGGTTCGTCGCGCAGCCCAAAGGGGGCAAGGTCAATCAGCACGCCGCTGCCCAGATCCTCCATCAGGATCAGATCCCGCTCCGCCGCCAGTTGCGCCAAATCATTGCGGGACGGGGCAGAGGTGAAGCCCACAATGCGAAAGTTGCTGGTGTGGCTTTTCAACAGAACCGCCGTATCCCCGTCCACCGCATCGGCATAATCACTAAGCCGCGTTTTATTGGTGGCACCGACCTCTTTCAGCTCTGCACCGCTTTGCGCGATCACATCGGGCAGACGGAAAGACCCGCCAATCTCGATCAGCTCCCCGCGCGATGCGATCACCTTGCGCCCCGCGGCGGTGCCCATCAGGGCCAAGACCACCGCCGCGGCACAGTTGTTCACGATCAGCGCCGCCTCTGCGCCGGTCAGTTGACAGATCAGCGCCTCGGCATGGTCATAGCGCGACCCGCGCTTGCCGGTTTTCAGGTTCAGCTCAAGGTTCGAAGGCCGCGCACCGATCTGGTCCATCGCCTGCAGCGCCTCGGGGGCAAGACGGGCGCGGCCCAGATTGGTGTGGATGATGATACCCGTGGCATTGATAACAGGGCGCAGGCTCGGCTGGCGGGCTGCCTTTATCCGGTCGACAAGGCTATGGGCAAAGGGTTCACCGGCGTAATCTGGCAAGCCGACCACCCCGCCGCCCCGAATATCACGGCGCAGCTGGTCGAGCGTTTCGCGCAGGGCGCGGCGCACCTCGTCGTGGCTGTAGGTCGCAACCAAAGACGCCACATGCGGTTGCTGCAACAGCGTATCGATCTGTGGCAAATGTCTAAGTTGGCTGTTCACGCGTCACGCCCCCCCGATGGCTGAACGCGCAGTGTAATCGCGCGTGCCACGGGGGCAAGCCGGAACGCAGGCCAAAGGCAGGCGACAAAGAGGCCTGCCGGGCGGGTTACGCCGCCAGCGCTTCCTTCACCGCAATGTCGGCCATCTGCAAAATCGCCTCGCGGCTATCGGCGACGGCGATAAAGCGGCCGTTGTGGCAGAACTTTGCCCCTTTGACGCCTGATGCTTCCTCAAGCGCGGCGTCTTTTTGACCCGCCCAAGCCACCGGAAGATCAGCGCGGTTCTCGAACGTATCATCCCCCGACCGGATCGTTGTCAGCGTCCATTCCTCGCCGCGCGGGTGGATGACGAACAACAGATGATCCGCCCCTGCCTTCACCACGGCCCCGCGAAACGGCATGCCCATGGGCAGGTCCAGCACATGGCCCTCGCCCGCGGCATCAATGGCGGTCATGACCATCGCTTCGGCGCGGAACTTGGCGGCTTTGCGACGGATCGACGCTTCGACAAAGGCGCGCGCAATGGGCAAGGCGGCGGCAAAGGCGCGGTCGTCCACGCCTTCCTCGCGGTCATCGAAGACGGGTTTCAGGCTTTCCAACAGCGCGGGCAAGGTCAGACCGGCAAACAGCGGCCCCGCCTCTGACGCGTTGACGGCACCATTGTCCAGCAGGTCGATCGGCAGAACAAACCCGCGATCGAAACTGTCGTGGATGGCACTCACATCCGCCTCGGGCACGTCGAGCGCGCGCAGATAATCATGCCCGTAATGCGCCCAGATCAGCCCGAAAGAGCTATAGGGCTGCCCGTCTTCACGCAGCGGATTGGGACGTTGATGGTGATCGAAAATCCCTGCTTCGGCATCAAAATCACCGCCCACGTCGTAGATGATGCGCCCCTCGGCCGGTGTGATCAGCGCCTTGTCGCGGCTGCGCAGTACCGTGGCGTCTGGAAACAGCCGCGTCAGGATGACAGAGGATAGGAGTTCATCCGCATGAAAACCGCCGGAGTGGGTCACGAGTTGGGTGATCGTCATGTTTCTGTACCTTTGCGCATCTGTTCAGCAGGTCGAAATGAAAACGGGCGACCGTGGGAGAGGCCGCCCTGTGAATATGTATTGCTCACACCGCCCGTCACGGGCCTAGCATAAGAAAACGTAGAAAGAGTTAATGCGTCCAGGCCCCGCGGCGCCCTGTGGCGAAATTCTCGCCATAGCCGCCGGCGCGGACATTTGCGCGGCGTTTGTTGGGGTCTTGCACCAGCGCGTCGATGTTGTGGTCGCGGGCGTATTCCACCGCTTCTTCCTTGGTGGCGAACTGCAAACGCACCTGCGTTTGCGTGTCCTTCGACGAGGTCCAGCCCATCAACGGGTCAATCTCGCGCGCGTGCTCTGGGTCGAATTCCAGCAACCAGACACGGGTTTTGGCCGTGCCAGAGGACATGGCAGTTCGGGAAGGCTGATAAATACGCGCGCGCATAGCTGAATCTCCGCTGTGATCAGGCGGTTTATCAGCCAAATACGGCCAAGGATCAAGGCATCACAGTGATTTGTGCCGAATTCGCGTTACATATGCTGCGGCGCAGCATAGACTGACTTCATGCAATCGGAGCACCTCTCATGAACCCCCTGACCCTGATGACGCTCAATGCCAACCTCGCCAAGCTGATGATCGACACCCAAGCCGTTATGACGCTGAGGCTTTTGGGGATGGCCGGTGCCCTTCCCCAGACCCGCGGAGAGAACGCCCGCATGGTGAATGAAAAAGGCCCCGCCATGGCCAAAGCCTATCAGGCGGCCACCAAAGCCGCCTTTGCCGGGGGCACGCCCGACCAGATTTTCTCGGCCGCGATGGTGCCGGTCAGCAAAAAGGTTAGCGCCAACCGCAAGCGACTGACCAAATAAGCCTGCGACGAAAGCGACATATGCGCGTCGCGCAAGGCTCAGCCCCTTGAACCCGCGCGAAAACATGACACCTTAGGGAACACCCCCAAAGGACGATGTTATGGCCTACGCCCACTCTGACAGTCTGCCCGAGCGCAAAGACGCCTATCTTGCCAATCCCGCGCCCAACGTGCGCGAGCGCCCCAAGCTCGAGGGCGGCAAGAAGTTCAAACTGGCGACCGAATTCGAACCCGCAGGCGACCAGCCCACGGCGATCAAGGAACTGTCCGAAGGGGTGCGGTCGGGCGAACGCGATCAGGTGCTTTTGGGGGCCACGGGGACGGGCAAGACGTTCACGATGGCCAAGGTGATCGAGGAAACGCAGCGCCCCGCGATCATCCTCGCGCCGAACAAGACGCTGGCGGCGCAGCTTTACGGCGAATTCAAAGGGTTCTTCCCCGACAACGCGGTGGAATATTTCGTCTCATACTACGACTACTACCAGCCCGAAGCCTATGTCGCGCGGTCCGATACCTTCATCGAGAAGGAAAGCCAGATCAACGAACAGATCGACCGGATGCGCCACTCTGCCACGCGGGCGCTGCTGGAACGCGATGACGTGATCATCATCGCATCGGTGTCGTGCATCTACGGGATCGGCTCGGTCGAGACCTATGGCGCGATGACGCAGGACCTCAAGACCGGCAACAACTATGACCAACGCCAAGTGATCGCAGACCTGATCGCGCAGGCGTATAAACGCAATGACGCCGCCTTCCAGCGCGGCACCTTCCGCGTGCGCGGCGACAGCCTTGAAATCTTTCCGGCCCACCTTGAGGACCGCGCATGGCGTCTGTCCTTCTTCGGCGAAGAACTGGAAAGCATCACCGAATTCGACCCGCTCACCGGTGAGAAGACCGGCAGTTTCGACCAGATCCGCGTCTATGCGAACAGCCACTATGTGACGCCGAAACCAACGATGAACCAAGCGGTGATCGGCATCAAGAAAGAGCTGCGGATGCGGCTGGACCAGCTTGTCGCCGAAGGAAAACTGCTGGAAGCGCAACGGCTTGAACAGCGCTGCAACTTCGACATCGAGATGCTTGAAGCCACAGGCGTCTGCAACGGGATCGAGAACTATTCGCGCTATCTCACGGGCCGCGCCCCCGGAGAGCCGCCCCCCACGCTGTTCGAATTCATCCCCGACAACGCGATTGTCTTTGCAGACGAAAGCCACGTCTCCGTGCCGCAGATCGGCGGGATGTACAAAGGCGACTACCGACGCAAATTCACGCTGGCCGAACACGGGTTCCGCCTGCCCTCCTGTATGGACAACCGCCCGCTTAAGTTCGAGGAATGGGATGCTATGCGCCCGCAGTCGGTCTTTGTCTCGGCCACCCCCGCCGCGTGGGAAATCGAACAATCCGGCGGTGTGTTTACTGAACAGATCATTCGCCCCACCGGCTTGATCGACCCCAAAATCGAAATCCGTCCTGTCGAAATGCAGGTCGACGATCTGCTGGACGAGGTGCGCAAGGTCGCCGCCGACGGCTATCGCACGCTTTGCACCGTGCTGACCAAACGCATGGCCGAAGACCTGACCGAATACATGCACGAACAGGGCATCCGCGTGCGCTATATGCACAGCGATATCGACACGATCGAACGCATCGAGATCCTGCGCGACCTGCGGCTTGGTGCTTTTGACGTGCTGATCGGGATCAACCTTCTGCGCGAAGGCTTGGACATTCCCGAATGTGGGCTGGTGGCAATTCTCGATGCGGATAAGGAAGGGTTCCTGCGCTCGGAAACCTCGCTGATCCAGACCATCGGGCGGGCCGCGCGGAACGCCGAAGGCCGGGTGATCATGTACGCCGACCGTATCACCGGCTCGATGGAGCGTGCAATTGGCGAAACCGACCGCCGTCGCGCCAAGCAGTTGGCCTATAACGAAGAACACGGGATCACGCCGACAACGGTCAAGAAGAACGTCGATGATATCCTCGCCGGTCTCTACAAAGGCGATGTGGACATGAGCCGCGTCACGGCCAAGATCGATAACCCGCTCGCGGGCGGCAACCTGCAAACCGTGCTCGACGGGTTGCGCACCGATATGCGCAAAGCCGCCGAGAACCTCGAATTCGAGGAAGCCGCACGGCTGCGCGACGAGGTCAAACGGCTCGAATCTGTCGATCTGGCCATCGCCGACGATCCGATGGCGCGTCAGTACGCTGTCGAAAAAGCCGTCGATGACGCGCAAAAGGCGTCGGGCCGATCAACCGGCGGTCGTGGCGGGATGCGTGGTGGAAAATCCCGCTACGGCGGCAAAAAACGCTAGGCGGCGCGTCTAGTCATCCACCTCGTCCGGCAACCCGTCATGGTCGGTCGAGGCCATCTCCTCCAGCTCGTCCTCTGACATGCTGTCGTACATATCTTTCGACGCGCCTTGCAGATCCTTGACCTTGGTCTCGCCCCGCTTGGCAGACAGGGCTGCACCGGCGGCGCGTTGTTGGGCTTTCGATTGGGCTTTCATCGCTGTCTCCTGTCAGTTGGATGTAGCGGCACAACCCGTCCACCCGCCCGCAGTTCCCCTGCTACGGCTTGGCGCATAATTATTTTCATGCGCCCGTTGCAAGGTGATTGCTTTGCACCCGCACCCACCCCACATTCGGAGTCTGCGCTTTATCCGGAGGATCCCAAATGCGCCTGATCGCCCTTGCTACACTGGGCCTGACCGCCCTCTCTGCCCCCGCCTTTGCCGATGAGACAACCGGCACGATCCTTGCTTACGACCGCCTTGCGAATATCATCGTCCTGCAAGATAAATCATCCTGGACGCTGGATGCCAAAACCCTTGTCCCGTCCGACCTGATGGCCGGCGATAAGGTCACGCTGACCTTCGCCTCCGACGGCGACAACGGTGCGAAACCCGCGACCAAGCTGACCCGCAACTAAGCCCTATCTCATAACAAAAGCGCCCCCTGACCAAATCAGAGGGCGCTTTCTGCGTTCAAACCATCAAACGATATCAGTCACCTGCGGGCGGAGTAACCTCAACGCCGGGGACGGTGATCGTTTTCTCTTCGGTGGTCACTTCAACGTCAGGAACTTCAACGTCGACCTCTTCTTCAGTCACGGAAACCGAACCGGTCTGTGCGTCAAACTCGGGCAGGTTGCCGCCTTCGACGGACACATCAACATCCGGCAGCGAGCCTTCTTCAGTCTGATCGATATCGACGAAAAAGATCGCGAATGCGATGACCAGAATTGCGGCAAGGCCTGCGATTACTGCGGTAGAGGTCTTCATAGTATTTCCTTCCAAATTCACTTGCCGTTCTAGGCGATGCAAGGGCAACTCGGCGAAGCGGGAAATGGTTCCAGTAACAATTTCGGGAACATCTGGGCCGAACGGGAAGTTGTGATCCCAGACAGTAATGCAGATTACAACCCAGGAGCTTTACAATGGAATTCGGCCTTCTCGGACTCATTATCCTGATCGCAGACATCTACGCGATCTATCAAATCTTCACCTCCGGCGCTTCGGGGCTTGCGAAAATCCTCTGGATTCTCGGCGTCCTGATCTTCCCGGTTGTCGGCTTTATCGTATGGCTGATCGCTGGCCCACGCGGCGGCAGCGTCAACGTCTAAACGACGCACACACGATTCAACGAGAAAGGCCCGTAGCATTGCTGCGGGCCTTTTCGCATGCCGCCCCAAAGGTCTGTAAGTAATTTGTTAAGCATGACGCGCCAAGCTACCCGCCGAAAGGGTATCCCATGCGCTACTGGCCGATCCTTCTGCTTGGCTTACTGCAGCTTCCCACCCCTGCACAGGGCGGCGCGTGGCTGCGCGAAAAGGGCACGGGATTTACGTCCACCACGGTAAACGTCACGCGCAGCTACGACATTTCGGAAAGCACCTTCATGGAATATGGCGTGCGCGACGACCTGACCCTGGGGGCAGAGGTCGGCTTTCTCGCCAGTTCCATCGGCCTGCAATCGGGATTTGCGTCGGTTTTCCTGCGCCGCCCCTTAGGCCGCCGCGACCGCCCGAACGTCTGGTCGGCAGAGCTGGGGTTCGGCGCGGCATGGGTGGGGGATGCGGTCTATCCCAATGTCAAAGCGGGGCTGTCTTGGGGTCGCGGCTATACGCTGGGGCAGAAACACGGCTGGGTGACCATCGATAGTTCCCTCGCGTGGGACATCTACCTGCAAGAGCATCTCGCCAAAGTCGACGGCACCATAGGCATCAACTTCGGCGACCGGTTTTCGGGAATGCTGCAAATCTACTATGCTTCGACCTCTGCCGCCAGCGCCACCTCTGTCGCGCCCTCTATCGTCATGCGCCCGCTGAAAAGCCGCCCCGATATCCGCTTCCAGATCGGAGCAGAGACGTTGATCAACGACACCTCCAACCCCGCGCTAAAGCTCTCGCTCTGGCGCGAGTTCTAGCGTTTATCCATGCGCGCCTGCATAAAGATCGACCCTTTGACGCTGGTGCTCCAGACCAGATGCAGCAGATCACGATCCGCCCCTTGATCCGTCAGCACATAGGGCACGCTGTATTGCGCCACATTCGATCCGTTGCGCACCGGCCCGTCCATCGTGATGCTATCCACCGCAATCGCCCACCCGCCGAACGGAAAGCGGTCGGCAATATCCACCACCCAGGTCTTGGCCAGACTGGCTTCGGTATGTTCAACCTGCACAGGGTTTGAAACCGGATTGTGGATGCCGTGGAACGAATTGCCCGTCATCTCGATATTGCGCATGCGCGAGAAATCCATATCGGCAAAGCTGGTATCGATCCGTTCGACCCGATCAATGAACCCGTTGATGCTGCGGAAGCGGTTGTCGTTGATTGTCAGCCCATTGATCACATGACCCGCCCCATGGGGCTTGATCACGATATAGCTGAACCACGGGGCCACCTCGCCCGACAGAAAGATATTACCGCTGATCGACAGGGAGCTGAAAGAATACTCGCTGCTGTAGTCCGGCGCGGGGTCTTGTTCGTTGGTCCATTCGACAAAGCAATTGTCGATATAATTCCCGCTGACCACGCTCGCCGTGTGCTGCGCCGCAAGGATCAACCCGGCAGAGCGGACGCCGTTCTTGACCGTATCCCCCTGAAAGAAGTGGTTCCCCGTGATAATATTATTCTGCCCCGCCAGCAGTGCAAAATGGCGAAAGCGCGTGGCACGGTTGTCGCGGATCTTGACGTCATTGGCGTTGCAGTTGATCGCGATCGTGGTCCGGTCCGGCACGTCCAGCGCATCCTCGGCGGACAGGAACTGGCAACGGTCCACGAACATCCCCTGACAGCCACCGCCGATCGACGTGATCCCGCGATCCTTGGGCCGCGAGATAAAGCAGTCCCGCACATGGAAAATCGTCCCTGATGGCGCAAGGTTGATGGCACTGGCCACGTTGTTGCACTGGAATTCGATGTCATCCAGAACGAATTTGCTCAGCTGGCTGTAGTTGCTGAAATCCAGCAGATACTGGAACCGCGTAAAGGTAAAATTCTGCGTCCCCGCCGCATCATACAAGGGCGCGTTCAGGGTAATCTCTTGCGTGGCGACGTTCTTGGCGCGCACATAGATCTCGCGCCCGACCCCATTGCCCGTGATCAACGCCCCCACAGGCACATTCGCCACATTCACCACATTTATCAGCTTGCGCGCATCCGAGGGCGAATAGCTGGCTTGCGAGGTCACCGTGACCGTATCCCAATCGCCATTCGTGGCCGCTTCAAGCTGGCCGTTGCGGATCACCCGCCGCGTGGCATAGCTGCTGCGTTCGGGCGTCGCGGCCTGCATATCGATCGGGCCGGTCACGTTGACCTTGCGCCCGCCCAGATCGAGCGATTCATGATCCGCATTGTTCAGCAGCGCCTGAAACGCCTTGCGAAAGGCGATCTCTTCATTCCCGAAAGCCTCGATATAGTTCGGCAGATCAAAGTTGCGCCGCAGCAGCAGGATCGCGCTGGCGGGCATGATCACCGTCCCTTCAAACCGCGTCGGCGCGTCAAAGGTCACGTCCCCGTTCAGCAGATACGTCCCACGCGGGATCAACACGCTACGCCCCTGCGCATCCGCATTCGCCGCTACAAAGGCCGCCGTATCATCGGTGCTGCCATCCCCCACCGCGCCATAGTCCCGCACATCCACCTGTGCCAGCATGTCGCGCAGAAAGACGCTGGTCACATCCTCGATCTGCAAATCGTCAATGCGAACGACCCCGCCATTCTGCCCCGTCAGGTCCAGCCCGAAATGCCCATAGACCGGTGCACTGCCCCAGACCATATCGACCCCGCCGCGCAGCCCCGACCCGACAATCGCGCTGACCTCGACCACCTCGCCATAGCTGGTCAGCGTCACCGCCGGACCGGCCTCGACCAGCCCGCCCGCGCGGCTGCCATTGCCAAGCGCCGGATACCCCGCGATCCGCACCGACGGTAGATTCCCACTGATCGCCTTCACCCGCGCCGTAATCCGCAGATAGCACCCCGGCAGAAGTGGCGTCTGTCCCATGTATCGCAGCTTTTGCGTGGATTGCGTTTTTATCAGCTCAAGTGCCCCGCCAAAGTCCTGATCCGCAGGGATAAACGCCGCATTTATGGCATTGGCATAGGTATCAGACCCCGCCGTGCCATCCCCGGTTGAATACACATCCAAGCCTTGCGCAAATGCCGCAGGTGTCAGTAGCAGACCGTCCGTGATTGCCTTGTTCATCGTCATCCCCTTCGTCGGGTTGCGATGTCGCCCCCCATGAATTGCAAAACTCCGGCGCTTGGCCGGCAGGGGGAAAGATTTATGCACAAAGGGTTAACCACGCCTAACCGCAGCGTACGCTGCAAACGGTCACATCAGCGTGCCAAAGATGTCGCGCCTGTCAGGCAGAAACGCTTGGCGCATCCAGCAGTTGAACGGCGGCAATACGCCAGCCCTCGGGCGTCTCAACCATCTGATAATCCAGCAAATAGGTAAATCCTTTCAGGTCCGTGACCTGCACCTTCTGCCACTGCGCACCGGCGATCTCGCGCAGGTCTAGAAACCGCACCTCGGCATGTTTCCAGACCATCGGATAGCCCGTGGTCACCATACGTTTAAAATTTTCCGAAGACTGAAACATCATCTGCAGATTGGGGCTCGCATACGCGAAGGCACCCTCGAAATCATCTGCCTTGAAAGCGTCGAACTGGCCTGTGATCGTGCTTTCGATATCCGCCTGCTGCGCCATAGCACCAAACGCCGTCGCAAAGGTCAAAACCATCCCGAAAAAGGCCGAAAGAACCGCGCCACGCATGAGAATGCTCCCTATGATGTGTTGAACTTAACCTAAGCCACGCACATCATAGGGCAATAGTTTCACGCCGTGGTCAGCTTGCCCGCCAACGCATCGTCGATCAGGGCGACCGTTTCATCCACGCCATACAGCGCGATGAACCCACCGAAACGCGGACCTTGGCTGGCGCCCAGCAACACTTCGTACAGCGCGGTGAACCAGTCGCGCAGCGGGTCGAAACGCTCTTTCCCGACAGCGAAAACCATCGTTTGCAACGCCTCGGCATCCAGACCGCCGTCCCATGTTTTCAGCTGGTCCCGCAGGTCTTCCAAGGCTTCCCGCTCCAGATCTGACGGGGCGCGGAACACTTTGGCAGGCTTCACGAAATCATTGTAATAGCGCACCGCATGCTCGGCCGCCGCATCCATACCGGGGTTGCCTTCGGGCGTCGCATCCGGCGCATACCGCTGGATAAAGCCCCACAGTTGCGACTTGTCCTCGGCCGAGGAGACCGACGCGAGGTTCAGCAACATCGAGAACGGCACAACCATATCCGACTTGGGCACATCGCCCCCGTGGATATGCCAAACGGGGTTGTTCAGCTTGCCCTTGTCGTCCTGCGTTTCATAGGCGCGCAGCTGCTGGTGGTATTCGTCGACCGCCTTGGGGATCACGTCGAAATACATGCGCTTGGCCGTCTTGGGCTTGAGGTACATGAAATACGACAGCGATTCCGCGCTGGCATAGGTCAGCCATTCGTCGATGGTCAGACCATTGCCCGACGATTTGGAGATCTTGTGCCCGTCCTGATCAAGGAACAGCTCGTAGGTAAAATGCTCGGGCGGGCGGTTGCCCAGAATACGGCAGATCTTGTCATAGATCGGCGTGTTGGTGCTGTGATCCTTGCCGTACATCTCAAAGTCGACATCAAGGGCGGCCCAACGGGCGCCAAAGTCGGGCTTCCACTGCAACTTCACATTGCCGCCGGTCAGCGGCAAGGTCATTTCGGTGCCGTCTTCATCGTCGAAGGTGATCGTGCCTTCCTTGGCGTTGACCGCTTTCATCGGCACATACATTACCCGCCCTGTTTCAGGGTGGATCGGCAGGAAGATCGAATAGGTCTGCCGACGCTCCTCGCGCAGCGACTTGAGCATCACTTCCATGATCTCGTCATACTTTTCAGCGGCGCGCAAAAGCACCTCGTCGAACTTGCCGGAGCCGTAGAACTCCGTGGCCGAGATAAACTCGTACTCGAACCCGAAGGTATCCAGAAAACGCCGCAGCATCGCGTTGTTATGCGCGCCAAAGCTGTCGTATTTGCCGAAAGGATCGGGCACCGATGTCAGCGGGCGCTGCAGATGTTCTTCCAATGCGGCGGGGTCGGGCACGTTACCCGGCACCTTGCGCATCCCGTCCAGATCGTCGGAAAAGCACACCAGCCGCGTCGGAATGTCGCTGATCTGCTCAAATGCGCGGCGGATCATCGTCGTGCGCGCAACTTCGCCGAAAGTCCCGATATGCGGCAGACCCGACGGGCCATAGCCGGTCTCGAACAAGACGTATCCCTTCTCGGGGGCCTTGTTTGCATAGCGTTTCAACACCCGACGTGCTTCCTCGAACGGCCACGCTTTACTGGTTAGGGCTGCTTCACGCATCTGCGACATGTCATCAATTCCATCATTTTCACCCCGCACCCAATGCGCGCAGGCAGCCCGTACCTATTGCGTCCCCGTAGGCCCGTCAATAATCTGCAGATCAACGGAATGACCGAACGGAAATGCGCATGAATGACGACACCTCCCTCACCCTCAGCGCGCAGGATTGCCTTGTCGCCGTGATGATTGCGGTTTCCGCATCAGACGAGGACATCCGCACCACCGAATTGCTCAAGATCCAGACGGCTGTAAACATGCTCCCCGTCTTTTCGGGCTATGATGTGGACCGCATCAGCTCTGTCAGCTCGATGGTGTTTGACCTGTTCGAACAGGAAGACGGGCTGGATGCCCTGTTCGGCCTGATCAAGGGCGCGCTGCCCGACCGGCTGAACGAAACGGCCTATGCGCTGGCCTGCGATGTGGCCGCGGCCGACGGCACGTTGGACGAAGCCGAATTACGTCTGCTGGAAGAAATCCGCTACGAGCTTGACCTCGACCGCCTGCACGCCGCCGCCATCGAACGCGGTGCCCGCGCCCGCCACGTCAAATAGGCCGCGTCACCGCGATCAAAGAGAGGCCGAATCCGCAGCCACATGGAACGCCCCCCAGCGTTCGATCAGCCGTTGCTGCAACCGTTTGGAGCGCCCGTTCCACGCCCGCCCCCCCTCGGGGCGTTCGCGTTGCGCGCGGGTCAGGGTGGCGCGACGAGGCATATCGGCGGTGAACACGGCAAAGGCCATCACCCGCCCGTCCGGTGCCGTCAGATACCCTGCCAAGGCCGAGACAAAGTTCAACGTGCCGGTCTTCGCCTCCACCTTGATCGGGTGATCCTGCACGGGCCGCCCCTTTGAATCGCGCAGGGAAATCGACTTGAGCAACGGTTTCAACGTGCCCGATCCATAGACCCGCACCAGCGCCGTCACCATATCCCGCGCGGTCACGCGGCTGTCTTCGCCTAGCCCCGAATGGTCCACCAGCGCGGGTGCATCCATGCCCAGATTGGCCTTGGCCCACAGGTTCATCTCTGCCGCAGACGCGCGCAGTGACGCGGGTGTGCCCGTGCGGTAAACCGTGGCGGACAGCCCCGCCATCTCTGCGATCAAGTTATTGGAATACTTCAACATATCGCGCAGGATATCGCGCAGCGGCGCGCTGGAACGGGTCACCAGCACCTCGCCCTCGGGCAAGCTGGTGATCAACGCCATGTCGCGCAGACGGATGCCCTGCGCCCCCGCCAATGTCTTAAAGATATCGCCCGCATACAGCCCCGGCTTGCGCACCGGCAGCCAGCGCGCCCCCCCATTGCCCAAGGCACTTTTCGCGACGCTCCAGTCATCGCGGGTGCCTGCGTCACGGTAGGCAAAAACCGGCGCACTGCGGTCGCTGATCTCCATCGCGGCCATCGCCACGTCAGGGCGATAAGACCCCGACCGCCCGTCCATCAGCACCGAATAGCTGCCGTTCTCGCGCTTCCATTCAAAGTGGACGCGGTTAAAGTTCAGCGCCAGCCCCGACACAGCGGGGTTATAGCCCACATGATCCGGCTGATCCGCATCAATCAACGGGAAGACCGGCAGGCTGCGTTCGTAAACCTTCAACCCGCCTTTGACGCCGATAATGCCCGCCGCCTTGAGGTCATCGGCCATTTTGGCCAGCCCGTCCGTATCCAGCGTCGGATCGCCCCCGCCCACAAGGATCAGATCGCCCTGCACTTCGCCGTCCACAATGCCACCGGCCGCCATGATGCGCGTCTGGAACTGATGCGCCGCGCCCAAGGTATCCAGCGCGTAAAGCGCGGTAATCGCCTTGGTCACGCTCGCCGGGGGCATCCCGTCAAGCGGGCCGTTCTGTTCCAGCACCGCACCGGTTTCCGCATCCGCCAGACTAAAGGTCACAGCCCCGTTCAACCGCGCCTTGTCGATCAGCTCCTGCGCCGAGGGGATCGCCTGCCGGAACAAATCGTCCCCGCGCAAGACGGGGCGCAGCGATTCAGTCGGCGGGGCCGCAAAGGCCGCTGGAGCCGCAACAGCCGCCGCAGCGGTACTCAGAAACAAACGACGGGATAAAACAGTTTTCATGGGGCGACTTAAACCTGACAGGACAGAGCGACACAAGCGCTTGCAAATCACATTTTCATGGGCGGGGGCCCATGCTAACTGACAAGACATGCAACGCGTTATTTTGATCATGTTTGTCGCCATGTCACTGATTCCCGCAGGCGACAGCGCGGGCAAGATCCTGACCTCACAGCTTGGCGTGGCCCCCGTTTTTGTGGCGTGGTCGCGGTTTGCCATCGGGGCGCTGCTGCTGGTGCCCTTCGCCCCGCCGCAAACGCGCGCGCTGTTCGGCAACTGGCGCATCTGGGTCCGTGCCGCCATCCTGTGCGGCAGCATCACCTGCATCCAGACAGCACTGGTGACCGAGGACGTGGCCAATGTCTTTGCCGCCTTCTTTATCGGTCCGCTGCTCAGCTATGTGCTGGCCGCGCTCTTCCTACGCGAGGCGATATCGCTTCAGCGCAGCGCGTTGATCGTGGCAGGGTTTCTGGGGGTGCTGGTCGTGGTCCGACCGGGGCTTGAACCCAGTGCAGGGCTGCTTTGGGCGCTGACCGCGGGAACGCTTTATGGCGTGTTCCTCACGATGTCGCGCTGGCTGTCGCATCTGGCCCCGCCCCTTGCGCTGACCTTCAGCCAGTTGGTGATCAGCGGGCTGCTGCTTTTGCCGCTGGGGGTGGCCTATTTCCCGCCACTGACCGGCCCCGTCCTGGGGCTAAGCCTCGCAAGCGCGCTGTGTTCGATGCTGGGCAACCTGCTGATGTTATACGCCTATCGCATGGCCCCTGCGACCAAGGTCGCACCGCTGGTGTATCTGCAACTGCTGTCCGCCGTGGGGCTGGGGTGGGTGGTGTTTGGGGCATGGCCCGACGCCCTGACATGGGCCGGCATGGCGATGATCCTAGGGGCGGGTATCGCCTCTGCCAGATTGCGCTGACCATTTGCCCGCGGCCCGGATCGCGCTTGAGCTGACATCGACCATCGGGACGTTCACGAAACACCACGCGGGGGCCGGTGTCTGCCCCAAGAGCTGGCTTTGCCGCCCCGAAATCCGGTAGGGTGCATAAAGCGTCGCGGCGTGGCTCATCCGTGCCGATATGCGCTGGCCGGGCCGTGCAAGCACCCCCAGGGGCACAGTCTCCATGATCTGCCGCCAATCCTGCCACAGGTGGAACTGCGCCAGATTATCCGCCCCCATCAGCCAGACGAAGCGCACACCGGGATAGCGGGCCCGCAGCGCGGCAAGGGTTTGCGCGGTGTAGCGGGTGCCAAGATGGGCCTCGATATCGGTGACCTCGACCCGCGGGTGCTGCATCACCTCGCGCGCGCGGGCCAGACGGGACGCCATCGGGGCCGGCCCATGCGCCTTGAGCGGATTGCCCGGGCTGACCATCCACCACACCCGATCCAGCCCGAAACGCTTGATCGCCTCGCGGGTGATATGGGCGTGCCCCTCGTGCGCCGGATCAAACGACCCGCCAAGCAGCCCGATCACCTGCCCCGGGGGCGCATATGGAAATGGATAACCCAACGAAAACGGCCCCCGATATACATCAGGGGCCGAAAGAAGGGCAGCAACGCCCCTTTGTCAATCGCGTTATCCGTGCGTTAATCGACGAACTTCTTGATCTCGCCGGATTTCAACCGCGCGAAATAGCTCTTCATCTCGCGCTTCACGATCGGCATCAGGAAGTACAGCGCCGTGATGTTCACAACCGCCATCGCAAAGATCATCGCATCAGAGAAGTCGATAACCGCGCCCAGATTGGCCGCCGCCCCCACGATGATGAACAGGCAGAAAATCACCTTGAACACGATCTCTTTGGTTTTGCCTTCACCGAACAGGTAGGTCCACGCCTTCAGCCCGTAGTAGGACCAGCTGATCATGGTGGAGAAGGCGAACAGGATCACCGCCAGCGCCAGCACATAGGGGAACCAGCTGAACCCGGTCGCAAAGGCAGCCGATGTCAGTTGAACGCCGCTTGACCCGTCGATGGTCTGGATCGCGGTGCCTGCGTCATTCAGGATGAAGCGGCCGGTTTCGGGGTCCATCACCAGCACGCCAGAGATGGTGATCACCAGCGCGGTCATCGTACAGATGACAACGGTATCGATGAAGGGCTCCAACAGGGACACGACGCCTTCGGTCACCGGCTCTTTGGTGCGGACGGCAGAGTGTGCGATCGCTGCCGAGCCGACACCCGCCTCGTTCGAGAACGCCGCCCGTTTAAAGCCCTGGATCAGCGCGCCAACCAGACCGCCTGCAACCCCCAGACCGCTGAACGCGCCTTCAAAGATCTGGCCAAAGGCCCAGCCGATCTTGTCGTATTCAACGATCAGGATGATCAGCGCGGCACCAACATAGATCACGCCCATCAGCGGCACGATTTTCTCGGTGACATTGGCGATGGATTTGATCCCGCCGACGATGACCGCAAAGACCACTGCGGCAAAGACGATGCCCGTGATCCAGCCGGGGTAGTCTCCGATGATACCGGACAGCTGCGCATGGGCCTGATTGGCCTGGAACATATTCCCGCCGCCCAAGGCACCACCGATGGTAAAGATCGAAAAGATCACCGCCAGCACCCCGCCCAAAGGCAGGCCGCGTTCCTTGAAGCCCTTTGTCATATAGTACATCGGACCACCGGAAACGGTGCCATCGGCGTATTCATTGCGGTATTTTACACCCAGCGTACACTCGGTGAACTTGGAGGCCATGCCCAGCAAACCGGCCAGGATCATCCAGAAGGTCGCCCCCGGACCGCCGATGCCCACGGCCACCGCGACGCCCGCGATGTTGCCCAGACCGACAGTCCCCGACAGCGCCGTTGCAAGCGCCTGAAAATGGCTCACCTCGCCCGCGTCATCGGGATCGGAATAATCGCCTTTGACCAGCGAGATCGCATGCCAGAACGCCTTGACCTGAATGAAGCCGAAATACAGCGTAAATACCGTCGCCGCGACCACCAGCCACAGCACGATCCAAGGGAAGTTGGTGCCGGGTAGCGACATAAAGATCAGATTGACGAACCAGCCCGTCGAACCCGCGAAGATATCATTGATGCGTTGATCCATGCCGACGGTTTCTTGCGCCGCGGCAACCATGGGCAAGGCAGAGACAGCAGCAGCCCCCGCACCCGTTGTCAGAAATTTTTTCATGATATGACCTTTCAAGGAATGATCGTCAGAGGCACGCGGGACGCCACAGCCAAGCGGCCGGTTACGCCGCCAAACATACGCTCTTTCAGGCCACGCAGACCGACACGGCCCACCACGATCTGCTGTGCGCCGTGCTTCTTGGCCAGATCGTCCAGAATATCGGCCACATCGCCGTGTCTCACGATGCCCTGAACGGTGACGCCGTCTTCGCTGACCTTCTTGACCGCCGGATCGACGATACGTTCGCGGGCCAGTGCCAGTTCCTCTTCGCGCCGCTTGTGGCGCTGGTCATTCTCTTCCGAGGTCTGGAAGCTGAATGGAGACCATTCAATCACGTAAACGAGCTTGAGCTCGCAATCGCCAATCAATTTGGCCTGTTTCGTTGCGAAATCCAAAGCGCGCGCCCCGGCTTCCCCCCCGTCCAGTCCAACAACAATAGTGGATGCTGTCATGTATTTGTCCCTTTGTGTATGACGCGGTCTTTTTGCAGCCGCGTTGTACCGGGGCGCTGAACGCACCCGGATTAGGCGAATATAAACGAGGTCCAAAATTTTTTTCGACTGAATTTCGCGTAAAATTCGGTCATTCGTCCCCAGTTCAGCGCTAGAAAACGGTAAAAAGGGATAGTTATCGGAAAAACAGCCTTTGCCGCCCGCGCGATCCGCGCTTTGTGCGTCTTGCCCCTGCGCCTTGTGAATCGCCCGGGAACACACGGGCTTCAAAACCGCGGCACAGGCCTTATATATTGAATGTTTGCTCTTACCCGCCTGTGGCGATATTGCACGTTCCAAACCGTATTCAGCTTATCCGAGGATTCTCAATGGCCGCCTATCAATATGTCTATCACATGTCCGGTGTCTCAAAGACCTACCCGGGCGGCAAAAAGTGTTTCGACAACATTAACCTGAACTTCCTGCCCGGTGTGAAAATCGGTGTGGTCGGTGTCAACGGCGCGGGTAAATCCACGCTGATGAAGATCATGGCCGGCAAGGACAAGGATTACTCGGGCGAAGCATGGGTCGCTGAAGGGGCCAAGGTCGGCTACCTGGAACAGGAACCCTATCTGGACCCTGCCCTGACCGTGCGCGAAAATGTCATGCTGGGCGTGAAAGCCAAGAAGGACATTCTGGACCGCTACAACGAACTGGCGATGAACTATTCCGACGAGACAGCCGACGAAATGGCCGCCTTGCAGGATCAGATCGACGCGGAGAACCTCTGGGATCTCGACAGCCAGATCGACGTCTCGATGGAAGCCCTGCGCTGCCCGCCAGACGATGCCGATGTGACCAAACTGTCCGGTGGTGAAGCCCGCCGCGTGGCGCTGTGCAAGCTGCTGCTTGAAGCGCCCGAAATGCTGCTGCTTGACGAACCGACCAACCACCTGGACGCGGAAACCATCGCCTGGCTGCAACAGCACCTGATCGACTATAAGGGCACGATCCTGATCGTCACCCACGACCGGTACTTCCTGGATAACATCACCAGCTGGATCCTCGAGCTCGACCGCGGCAATGGCATCCCCTACGAGGGGAACTATTCCAGCTGGATCGACCAGAAAGCCAAACGGCTTGAACAGGAAGCCCGCGAGGACAAGTCCAAGCAAAAGACACTGTCGCGCGAATTGGAATGGATGCGTCAGGGGGCCAAGGCCCGTCAGGCGAAATCCAAAGCGCGGATCAAGTCCTATAACGAGATGGCCGACAGCTCGGAGCGCGAACGCCTGACGCGCGCCCAGATCGTTATCCCCAACGGTCCCCGTCTGGGCAACAAGGTGCTTGAGGTCGAGGGTCTGTCCAAAGCCATGGGCGACAAGCTGTTGATCGAAAAGCTGGACTTCTCTCTGCCGCCAGGCGGGATCGTCGGCGTGATCGGCCCCAACGGCGCGGGTAAATCCACGCTGTTCAAGATGATCACCGGCCATGAACAACCCGATACCGGCACGATCGAGCTGGGGAATACCGTTGATCTGTCCTATGTTGACCAGTCGCGCGATGACCTGAACCCTGATGACAACGTCTGGCAGGCCATTTCGGGCGGGGCCGAGATCATCAAGCTTGGCGATGCCGAAGTGAACTCCCGCGCCTATTGCGGTGCCTTCAACTTCAAGGGCGGTGACCAGCAGAAGAAAGTCGGCCTGCTGTCGGGCGGTGAACGCAACCGTGTGCATATGGCACGTCTGCTGAAAGAGGGCGGCAACGTGCTGCTGCTCGATGAACCTACCAACGATTTGGACGTTGAAACCCTGCGCGCGCTCGAAGACGCGCTGGTCGATTTCGCGGGCTGCGCCGTGGTCATCTCGCACGACCGTTTCTTCCTTGACCGGATTTGTACGCACATCCTCGCCTTTGAAGGCGACGCGCATGTTGAATGGTTCGAGGGCGGCTTCTCTGACTACGAAGAGGACAAGAAGCGTCGTCTGGGCGAAGACGCCATGGAACCCAAGCGCATGAAGCACAAGAAATTCTCGCGCTGATCTAGGCAAAAGCTTCAAGAAAAAGGCCCCCGCAGGAAACTGCAGGGGCCTTTTTATGTGTCGGTCAACGCGCCGCAGCGACGCGGCACGGGTTTGCCGTTACAGCCCGTCGGCCAGTTCCGTATAGCCATCGGTGCGGTCGGTGCTGGTGCTGTCGGGCACCGTTTCACGGCCCAGAAAATCGCGCAGCGTGTTGCAGGCAGACAGCCCCGACCACAGCCGCTGGTTCGACACCAGCTTGACCGTGACATCGGCGCTGAAATCCCCGCCGATACGTGCGGCGGTGCCATCGTGGGACAGGATGTCTTCAATGTCTTTCTGTATCTCTTCGGGCTTGATCCGGTGGCGACCCATCACGGTGCCCACGATGATCCCCTCGCCCGCATAGCCCATAAAGCATTTCTCATGGGCCAACGCCGCGACCGTGGCCTGCGCGACCAAGCCCATCTGGCGACAGAACTCAGCCGGGCTTGCGGCCTCGAAGATATTGCGGATCTGTGGGAGTTTGACCGCGAAAAGGCTCATGGCATAGCAGCCTTCGGGCAGACGCAGCATGTGGTTTTCGAACCCGTGCAGATCGTCGACGCCGACAACGTTCAGATCAAAGCTTTCCTCGACCCGTACCTTCATCAGGCCCGACAGCTCCGCCAGCGTATGCGCGGCCTCGCGTTCACGCCGCAGGCTGTCGCTGAGCATGCCCGCCATGTTGATACGCGCGCCCAACTCGATCCCGTTCAAGGGCTTGAAGATGAAATCCGTCGCCCCGGCGCGGAAGGCGGTGTCCATCAGATCATGTTTCCGGCTGCCGGTGATCATGATGATCGGCGCACTTTTATAGGCCTGCATATTGCGGATGTCGTCACATAGGGTGATCCCGTCAACGCCGGGCAGCATGATATCCAGCAAGAAGCAGTCAAAGCTTGCCCCGTGTTCGTCGATCTTGGCCAACCCATCCTCGGCCGAGTCTGCACAGACCAGATCGAACCCCAGCGACGGCGTCAGACAGTCGCGCAACAGGTCAAGAATGGTGGGGTCGTCATCTACGGCTAGGATTTTCATACGGTGGCTCACTCGTTGTCGTGTCGGCAGAAGGGGGACTGGTTAAATTCTCTTATGGCTCGGAGCAAAATCGCAGATGAATCTGGCAGCAGTTAGGCAATTTCGGCCAATCCGTTAACCCTTTGCCCCGCTGCCTCTGCCAATGCACGTTAGGGTTTCGCCTTGCCCCTCCGAAGAATACGGCGCAAATGTGCCGGAATCAGCAAGGATCGGCCTGTTTTTCAAGGCCCATTGACAGCCCCTTGCGCGAATCCCCACGACCTGCCATATCCGAATGGCTAACGTTATTCTTTTTCGACCAACTGTCTCCCTCATACGGCGTTCAGACTTCGATCCAGACCGACAACGCCAAGCCATCGCACGACGCGGATGGCATACTAGAGGAGACTACGGATATGGCCACTGGCACCGTAAAATGGTTCAACACAACAAAAGGCTTCGGCTTTATCGCACCCGATGGCGGCAGCAAAGATGTATTCGTACACATCTCCGCTGTTGAGCGCGCAGGCCTGACCGGTCTGGCCGACAACCAGAAAGTGACATTCGACATCGAAGCTGGCCGTGACGGCCGCGAATCCGCGTCGAACATCGCACTGGCATAAGCCATGCAGGGCCTTAGGCCCGCAGGATGAATTTGCCGGCTGACCCTCACGGGACAGCCGGTTTTTTTATGTCCTCAGGGTTGCCAAACACAACCCAAGGGGCAAAATACCGTCATCACATCCTAAAGGAGCCCCCATGCGCCGCCGTCAGTTTATCGCAGGTTCTTTGGCCGCCCTCGCCTTTCCCCACGCGCTGTTTGCCGCGGGTGCCGCCTATGACCCCACGCCGCAAATGGTTTCGATCAAGCCACAATATGCCGTGGGCGAGCTGCTGATCCTGCCCCGCAGCCACTACCTGTATCTGGTGACCGCCCCCGGTCAGGCCATGCGATACGGCGTGGGCGTCGGCAAGGCGGGGCTGGAGTTTACCGGCACCGCGACGATCGACGTCAAAAAGGAATGGCCCACCTGGCGCCCCACGGACGAGATGATCGAACGAGAGCCCAAGACCTATGCGCGGTTCATCGGCAATACCGACGCGCAACCCGGTGGCCCGTCCAATCCGCTGGGGGCGCGCGCGCTCTATCTGTTCCAGAACGGCCGCGATACATACTTCCGCATCCACGGCACCACCCAACCCAGCAGCATCGGGCGCTCTGTCTCGAATGGGTGTATCCGCATGCTGAACGAACACGTCAAAGACCTGTACCAACGTGTGCCCATCGGCACCAAGGTCACGGTGCTTTAACACCCCTGACTTTATTCACCACGCAAAAGGGGCTGGCATCGCTGCCAGCCCCTTCGCATTTCTGCACTGTGTCGGGGACGTGTCCCCTTAGTTCAGCGCGCCTTAGTTCAAGGCTTTGTCGGTGATCGCATGGGTCCATGCGCCCGACGGCTCTACCGTGATCACGGGGTCCGACCCACCGGACAGCAGCGATTGCACGGTCCGCTCGTAATCCGCCTCGTCCAGCGCGCCGTTGCTGCCTGCGGTCAGCTTGGCCACTTCGCCCATCATGCGTTTCTGATGCTCTTCGGTTTGCGCACCCGAGGCATCGTTGTCCAACACGATTTCCGCCGCTTCATCGGGATTTTCCTCGGCGTATTTCCAGCCCTTCATAGAGGCCCGCACAAAGCGCACCATCTTGTCCTCGAAGGCCGGATCGGCAAGGTTCTCTTCCAGCGCGTAAAGCCCGTCTTCCAATGTGGCAACGCCCTGCTCTTCGTATTTGAACACGTTCAGATCATCCGGCGTCAGGCCTGCGTCGATCACCTGCCAGTATTCATTATAGGTCATGGTCGACACGCAGGCGGCCTGATTTTGCAGCAGCGGATCCACGTTAAAGCCTTGTTTCAGCACGGTCACACCCTCCTCACCGCCTTCGGTGGGCAGCTCAAGCTTGCTCATCCAGCTGAGAAAGGGGAATTCATTGCCAAAGAACCAGACGCCCAACGTCTTGCCCTTGAAGTCATCCGTGGTCTCGATCCCGGCATCCTTGCGGCAGGTCAGCATCATGCCCGAGGATTTGAACGGCTGCGCGATGTTCACCATCGGCAGACCCTTCTCGCGCGCGGCCAATGCGGCGGGCATCCATTCAACGGCGACATCGGCACCACCACCGGCCAGCACCTGTGTCGGCGCAATGTCCGGGCCGCCCGGCTTGATCGTGACGTTCAGGTCTTCTTCGTCATAGAACCCTTTGTCCTGCGCCACATAATAGCCCGCGAACTGCGCCTGCGTGACCCACTTCAGCTGAAGCGTCACATCATCCGCCGCTTGGGCCATGGTCCCCATCAGGCCCACAGCGGCCCCGGCGACATATGTTGATAGTTTTTTCATTTTTATATCTCCCTCTTGGTTGGTTGGTCGTCTTGGTTAGTTCCGCGTTAGTTCCGCTGGCTCGGGTGCCAAAAGGTCACCCGGCGTTCAAACAATGACATCGCGCCGTAGAATGCGGACCCGGCAATCGCTGCGACAACAATCTCGGCCCAGACCAGATCAAGCGCAAGCTGGCCCACCGAGGTAGAGATCCGAAACCCCATCCCCCGCACAGGAGAGCCGAAAAATTCAGCAACAATCGCCCCGATCAAGGCAAGGGTCGTGCCGATCTTCAGCCCATTGAACACGAAAGGCATCGCGGCGGGCAAGCGCAGCTTGAACAGCGTCGCCCAATAGCTGGCCGCATAGGTCCGCATCAGATCGCGCTGCATGGCGTCGGTGGCTTGCAAGCCCTGCACCGTGTTCACCAGCATCGGAAAGAACACCATGACCACGACCACGGCAGCCTTGGACTGCCAGTCAAAGCCGAACCACATCACCAGAATCGGGGCCATCCCGATCACCGGCAGCGCGGCCACAAAGTTCCCTACCGGCAAAAGCCCCCGTTGCAAGAAGGGGAAACGGTCAATCGCAACGGCGATCAGGAAGGCGGCACCACAGCCCAGCACATAGCCCGACAACGCGCCCTTCAGCACGGTCTGCACGAAATCCACCCAAAGGATATCAAGCGATGACACCAGCCGCAGGGCAATCAGCGACGGTGCAGGCAGCAAGACCTGCGAAATCTCGAGTCCGCGCACAATGCCTTCCCAGACAGCGATCAGCGTCGCGCCAAAAACCAAGGGCGCTGCAAGGGACACCCAGCGGGCCGGCCGCAATCGCGCCAACCGGATGTTGACCCACATGCCAAAGGCCCAGGCCACTGCGGCAAAAACCAGCCAGATCATCGCGCCATCCCCATCCGTTTCAATGTCACACGCTGGATCAAGCCGATGATCCCCACCAGCAACGCCGCCAAGGCCGCCGCCATGATCAACGCGCTCCAGATCTGGATCGTCTGGCCATAGTAGCTGCCAGCCAACAACCGCGCCCCCAGACCCGCAACGGCACCCGTTGGCAGCTCACCAATGATGGCCCCCACCAGCGACGCAGCCATCGCGATCTTGAGCGAAGTAAAGAAATACGGCATCGACGCAGGCAACCGCAGCTTCCAGAAGGTCTGGCCCGCACTGGCATGCCAGGTGCGCATCTGGTCCAGCTGCATCTGATCAGGGCTGCGCAAACCTTTCACCATGCCGACAACGACGGGGAAGAACGACAGATACATGCTGATCATCGCTTTCGGCAGCAGCCCCGACACGCCCACGGCGTTCAGCACCACAATGATCATCGGCGCAATCGCCAGAATGGGAATGGTCTGGCTGGCGATCACCCAAGGCATCACCGACATATCCATCACCCGGTTGAACACGATCCCCACCGCCAGCAAGACGCCCAGCAAGGTGCCCATGCCAAAACCCAGCAGGGTCGCGCTGAGCGTGATCCAGGAATGATAGACCAAGGACCGCTTCGACGTGACTTTCTTCATCACCGTCGTGTCCCAGATCTCTGACGCGACCTGATGCGGCGCGGGCAGTTTGGGCTTTTTCTGCGCCCAGGTATCCGCAACCAAAGACGTGGCGGTCACCGTCTCGCCCGACCGTGTGGCCTTGTCATAGGTCCAGTCCGAATTCAGCCAGACCGCCGCCGCATACCATAGCGCAAACAATACCCCGACCACAGTCAGGACAGGCAAGAAGCTCGACTTCATCGCGCGCCCCCCTGCTTCCAGATGGTCCTAAAATCCTCCCCGAAGGGCCGGGCGGCAGCGGGCGCGCGATCAATCATCCGCATGCCCCGCCCGCAATCCTTCCCGCACCCGATGCGCGATCTCCAGAAACTCGGGCGTTTCGCGAATGTCCAAGGGGCGCTCTTTTGGCAAAGGACTGTCGATAACATCTGCAATCCGTCCGGGACGCGGGCTCATTACCACGATCTTGGTACTCAGATACACCGCCTCCGGGATCGAGTGGGTGACAAAGGCAATCGTCTTTTGCGTGCGCGCCCACAGGCGTAACAGCTGTTCATTCAAATGGTCGCGCACGATCTCGTCCAGCGCGCCGAAGGGTTCGTCCATTAGCAAGATATCCGCATCAAATGCCAAGGCCCGCGCGATAGATGCCCGTTGCTGCATCCCACCCGACAGCTGCCAAGGGAACTTGCGCTCGAACCCTGCCAGCTCGACCAGCTCCAACACTTGGCGAACCCGCGCCGCCTGATCCGCCTTGGAATATCCCATAATTTCAAGCGGCAGCCGGATATTTCCGCCAATCGTGCGCCAGGGATACAGCCCCGCCGCCTGAAACACATAGCCATAGGCCCGCGCCCGCCGTGCCTCGGCAGCACTGACGCCATTCACCGTGATCTCGCCCCCCGTGGGCTGCTCAAGGTCAGCCATACAGCGCAGGAACGTCGTCTTGCCGCAGCCCGACGGGCCGATAAAGCTGACGAAATCGCCTTTCTCGATATCAAGCGACACGTCTTTCAGCGCATGCACAGGGCCGTCGTTGGTTTCAAATGTCAGGGATAGATTCTGGGCCGAGATCACGGGCGCGGTGCTCATAAGCTGCGCCCCTCTTCTGCCGTACAACGTGCTCGCATCTATGCTGGCCTCTTTCTTCTTCAGGGCAGCGCGGCGCAACCGCCGCGCTGCGTTGATAGTCCCGCGTTCAGATCCCCGCAGGGATGTTCAGCGGATCGCGTTTGATCAGTTTCGGCGCAGTCAACTCTTTCCACTTGCTCAGCGCAAGGTTGGCCGACGGGAAAGCAGGCCGCGGCACAAAGCGCCCGTGTCCGGGGTTGGGCTGCGAGTTCTGCCCCCAGGCCCAGATCACCTCGCCACGGCTTAAGGTATAGCGCGCCTGTGCCTTCACCTCGAAGCCTTCAAAGACGTTGTAATCCAGAATGGAGTGGTGGTTCGCCGTCGAAATCGTCTTGCTGATCTTGGGATCCCACACCACGATATCCGCGTCGGCCCCTTCGACAATCGCGCCCTTGCGCGGGTAGATGTTCAGGATCTTCGCCACATTGGTCGAGGTGGCAGCGACGAATTCATTGGGCGTCAGACGGCCCGTCTCCACCCCTTCGGTCCAGAGCACCGCCAGACGTTCCTCCAACCCGTTGGACCCGTTGGGGATGATGCGGAAATCATCGCGGCCCGCGCGTTTCTGCTCGGTCGAAAACGCAGCGTGATCCGTGGCAACCACCTGCAACGACCCCGACTGCAAGCCCGCCCATAGACTGTCCTGATGGTCCTTGGACCGGAAGGGCGGCGACATGACACGGCGTGCGGCGTGATCCCAATCTTTGTTGAAATACTCGCTCTCGTCCAGGGTCAGGAACTGGATCAACGGCTCGCCATAGACCCGCATCCCCTTTTGCCGCGCACGGCGGATCGCTTCGTGGGTCTGCTCGCAAGAGACATGCACGATATAAAGCGGCACACCGGCGGCATCGGCAATGGTGATCGCGCGGTTGGCGGCCTCGCCCTCCAGCTCGGGCGGGCGGGAATAGGCATGACCCTCCGGCCCCGTGATCCCCTGATTGAAATACTTCTCCTGCAAGGCCGCGACCAGATCGCCGTTCTCGGCATGGACCATCGGCAGCGCCCCTAGTTCGGCACAGCGCTGGAAGGACGCGAACATCTCGTCATCCTCGACCATCAAGGCCCCTTTATAGGCCATAAAGTGTTTGAACGAATTCACCCCCATGTCGACGGCGTCTTTCATCTCGTCAAAGACATTCTCGTTCCAGCCGGTGATCGCCATGTGATAGCCGACATCCGAACAGATCTGCGGCGCGGATTTGCGGTGCCATTCATTGATCGCGTTCTTGATCGACCCGTCCGCCCCCGGCAGACAGAAATCGACGATCATCGTGGTCCCGCCCACGGCCGCAGCCCAGGTGCCTGTCTCGAATGTCTCGGCCGCTGTGGTGCCCATAAAGGGCATCTCCAGATGGGTATGGGGATCGATCCCGCCGGGGATGACATAGGCCCCTTCGGCGTCGATATATTCGTCGCCCACCAGATCCTCACCGATCTGTTTGATGATCTCGCCCTCGATCAACACGTCTGCTTTCCAGGTGCGATCTGCCGTGCAGACCATGCCGCCCTTGATAACCTTGCTCATCTGTCCTCTCCCCTATCTGTCTTCCAAATGGTCCAAATCCCGGGGGTCTGGGGGCTGGCCCCCAGGCCGTGCCCGCTCAGGCCCCCGACGGGTTCAGCCCACAATCTCTGCCGTTTCCAGCACCGCATGCAGCAAAACATCGGCACCGGCCTTGGCCCATTCCTTGGTGATCTCTTCGGCCTCGTTATGGCTCAGCCCATCCACGCAGGGGCACATGACCATTGCGGTCGGGGCCACCCCGTTGATCCAGCAGGCATCGTGACCCGCCCCCGAGATGACGTCCATATGGCTATACCCCAACCGCTCTGCCGCGGAACGGATGGCCGAGACGCAGCCTTCGTCAAAGGCGACAGGATCAAAGCCACCGACCTTTTCAAAAGCGACCTCAAGCCCCATGTCATCGGCGATCTTCTGACCCTCGACGCGCAGGCGTTTTTCCATATCCTCGATCACGCTCAGATCGGGCGACCGAAAATCGACGGTAAAGATCACCTGCCCCGGGATCACGTTGCGCGAGTTCGGGTACACCTCGATATGCCCCGCGGCACCCACCGCATGCGGCGCGTGGGACCATGCGATCTGGTCCACCGCTTCAAGCATACGCGCCATTCCAAGCCCCGCATTCTTGCGCATCGGCATCGGCGTTGATCCGGTATGCGCATCCTTGCCGGTCACAGTGACTTGGGTCCACGACAGCCCCTGCCCGTGGGTCACGACGCCAATGTCCTTGCCTTCGGCCTCCAGGATCGGGCCCTGTTCGATGTGCAACTCGAAAAACGCATGCATCTTGCGCGCGCCGACCTCTTCGTCGCCCTGCCAGCCGATCCGCTTGAGCTCGTCACCAAAGCGCAAGCCCTCGGCATCGGTCTTGGCATAGGCCCATTCCTGCGTGTGGATGCCGGCAAAAACGCCAGACGACAGCATCGCGGGGGCATAGCGGGTGCCCTCTTCGTTGGTCCAGTTGGTCACGACCACGGGATGTTTCGTCTTGATCCCCAGGTCGTTCATCGTGCGCAGCAATTCCAGCCCGCCCAGCACACCCAGCACGCCGTCATACTTGCCGCCCGTGGGCTGCGTATCCAGATGCGACCCGACGTAGACCGGCAGCGCATCGGGGTCGGTGCCGTCGCGCTGCGCGAACATGTTGCCCATCGTATCCAGGCCCATGGTGCACCCCGCCTCCTCGCACCATTTCTGGAACAGGGCGCGACCTTCGGCATCTTCGTCGGTTAGCGTCTGGCGATTGTTGCCACCCGCCACACCGGGGCCGATCTTGGCCATCTCCATCAGACTGTCCCACAAACGATCCGGGTTGATCTTCAGGTTTTCACCGGGCGCGGCCATAGCGGTTTCCTTTGCGTTTTCTACCTTGTGCAAGGCGTAAATTTTTACCATTTGGTAAATCCACGATTGCGGCTAGGGTTAAGTCTGTCAAGAAATGCTTTCCCATCCGGCCACCCGTCCGAAGTGGGGTGCCGCATTTTCAGGCACTTACACCGAAAGGGGACGCGCCATGCCCGAGACAACCGCCAAGAAAAAGCCCAGCCGAATCCAAAGGCGCAACCGCCGTGTGATCCTGGATGCGGCGCTTGATGTGTTTTCGACCTACGGGTTTCGCGGGGCCACGCTGGATCAGATCGCCAGCGAGGCGGGGCTGAGCAAACCGAATATATTGTATTATTTCAGCGGGAAGGAAGAAATCCACACGACCTTGCTGAGCCAGCTGATGGAGACATGGCTCGACCCTTTGGTAGAGCTCGACGCCGATGGTGACCCGCACACAGAGCTGTTGGATTATGTGCAGCGCAAACTGGATATGGCACGGGATCTGCCCCGTGAAAGCCGCTTGTTTGCTGGTGAAATTTTACGCGGTGCGCCCCATATGGAGCCGCGTTTGCAAAGCGATCTGAAACCGCTGTTCGACGAGAAATGCGCGGTTATTTCCGATTGGATGGCGGCGGGAAAGATCGCGCGGATGGACCCGCGCCATCTGATTTTCTCGATCTGGTCGACCACGCAACACTATGCCGATTTCGCGCCGCAGGTCGCGCTGCTGCTGGACAATGATGCCGATCAGCACCAGCAGGCGTCGGACCATCTGCGACTGATGTTCTCGACGTTGTTGACCCCCGCCGCGCCTCAACAGTAGCGGCGGGGGCAAGGGTCACTCGGCCGCTGTGGCGGAGGGGTTGTTGGGGTGCGTCGTCCAGTTGGCGTAATTCGGATCGACGGGCTTGCCGGTGCGCGGGTCCGTGGTGCCGGGGGCCAGCTCCACCATCGAGATACAATCCTCGACCGGGCAAACATTGACGCAGAGGTTGCAGGCGACGCATTCGTCGTCGATCACGCTGAAGGTGCGATCTTCGGACATGGCAATCGCCTGATGCGACGTGTCTTCGCAGGCGGCAAAGCAGCGCCCGCAGGAGATACACAGATCCTGATCGATCTTGGCCTTGGCGACATAGTTCAGGTTCAGCTGGTTCCAGTCGGTCACATTCGGCACCGCACGGCGCACCAGTTGATCGACCGAGGTCATCCCCTTGTCGTCCATATATTCCGACAGGCCCGAGATCATCTCTTGCACAACCTTGAAACCATAGGTCATCGCCGCCGTGCAGACCTGCACATTGCCCGCGCCAAGGGCCAGAAACTCTGCCGCGTCGCGCCATGTGGTCACGCCGCCGATGCCGCTGATCGGCATATCCGCCGTCTCGGGGTTGCGCGCGATTTCCGCCACCATGTTCAAGGCAATCGGCTTCACCGCCGGCCCGCAATAGCCGCCGTGGGTGCCTTTCCCGTCGATCATCGGTTCGGGCGCGAACAGGTCCAGATCAACCGAGGTGATGGAGTTGATCGTGTTGATCAGGCTCACCGCATCCGCGCCGCCGCGTTTGGCGGCCTCGGCGGGGTAGAGCACATTGGTGATGTTCGGCGTCAGCTTCACGATCACCGGCATGCGCGTGTATTGCTTGCACCAGCGGGTGACCATTTCAATGTATTCCGGCACCTGCCCCACGGCAGAACCCATGCCGCGCTCGGCCATGCCATGCGGGCAGCCGAAGTTCAGCTCGATCCCATCGGCACCGGTTTCCTCCACATGCGGCAGGATCGCTTTCCACGCTTCCTCCTCACAAGGCACCATGATCGACGCGATCAGTGCGCGGTCAGGGTAATCACGTTTCACCGCCTTCATCTCGCGCAGGTTCACCTCCAGCGGGCGATCGGTGATCAGCTCGATGTTATTGAGCCCCAGCAGCCGCCGGTCCGCGCCCCAGATCGCGCCATAGCGCGGGCCGTTGACGTTGACGACGGGCGGGCCCTCCATGCCGAGGGTCTTCCACACGACACCGCCCCAGCCTGCCTCGTAGGCGCGGCGGACGTTGTATTCCTTGTCCGTGGGTGGCGCGGATGCCAGCCAGAACGGGTTGGGGCTTTTGATGCCCACGAAGTCGCTTCTTAGATCAGCCATTTGCGTTCTCCTGTAGGGGCTTAGCCCATCAATACCATGTGAATGTCCATCGCCGCGTCGCGCCCTTCGGCGACAGCGGTCACGGTCAGGTCGTCGCCGCCACTGGCACAATCGCCACCGGCCCAGACCCCCTCGACACTGGTGCGTCCGGTGCCATCCACCTTGATCTTGCGCGCCTCCAGCGTGGGCAGCGCGTCGCCCTGAAGGGTCTGGCCGATGGCCTTGAACACCTGATCCGCGGGCAGGCGCAGCGTTTGGCCCGTGCCATTCATCTGGTCGTCGACATATTCGAATTCGATCTCGCGTACGGCACCGTTGCCGATCACGGCGACCGGCGTGGCATGGGTCACGATCCGCACGCCCTTAGAGGCCGCGAGATCCTGTTCGAACACGCTGGCGTTCATCCGGTCGCGCCCGCGACGATAGACCAGCGTCACATTGAGCGCGCCCAGCAGTTTCGCCTGAATAGCGGCATCGATCGCGGTCATCCCGCCGCCGATCACCACCACGTCACGACCGATCGGGACCGCAGCCACATCGCTCGCCTGACGCAGGTTAGAAATGAAATCGACCGCATCCAGCACGCCGGTCTTATCCTCGCCCTCGGCCCCCAAGGCGTTCACACCGCCAAGGCCCATACCGAGGAACACGGCGTCATAGTCGGCCCGCAAACTGTCCAGCGTCATCGCCGCCCCAAGGGCTGCGTTGTTCTGCACGGTGATGCCGCCGATCTTGAGCAGCCAGTCCACCTCTGCCTGCGCGAAGCCGTCGGGTGTCTTATAGGTAGCGATCCCGTATTCGTTCAGACCGCCGGGTTTGGGCCGCGCGTCAAAAACGGTGACATCATGCCCCATCATCGCCAAACGGTGCGCACAAGACAGCCCCGCCGGACCTGCACCGACCACGGCCACGCGCTTGCCCGTCGAGGCCGCGCGTTCAAACGGATGCGCGCCCTGTGCTTGCAGATGGTCGGTGGCATAGCGCTGAAGCTCGCCGATCTTGACCGGCTTGCCCTCGGCCACTTCGCGCACGCAGGCCTGTTCACAAAGCTGTTCGGTCGGGCAAACGCGGGCACACATGCCGCCCATGATATTCTGGCTCAGGATCGTTTTCGCGGCGGCATCGGGTGTGCCCGTGGCGATCTGCCGGATGAAGAGCGGAATATCGATATCCGTCGGGCAGGCCGTGATGCACGGCGCGTCGTGACAGAAGTAGCATCGGTCCGCCGCGACAAGCGCTTCATGCACATCCAGTGGCGGGTGCAAATCGGAAAACTGCGCGGCATAGGCGTCGGCGTCCAGCCGTCCGGCAGCCACCCCCGGTTCAAAGATTTTCTGCGACATTTTTTTTATCCCTGCTGTCACTATTTATGCTGAAACGCTCCCACGGAATGATTTTTTTATCAACTGGTAAAATTATTTCATAACTGTGAAATTTCTTGCGCAAATGCCCGCCGGTTACGCGTTTCGGGGCAAAAACTCTTGATTTTGTCCTATTTGGCGCCAAAGTCAGAGATGCGACGCGAAAGACTTTCGACCCCTCAGCCCTCCGGCGCTGGTGCGATCAAGTTCTGACCGAGCCACGCTGCCGCATAATGTGGGCAGGACAAACACGAGGAGAAACGGGGCATGGCGACTGGCACCGTAAAATGGTTCAATACCACAAAGGGATACGGCTTTATCGCGCCTGATGGTGGCGGCAAAGATATCTTTGTTCACATCTCGGCGGTTGAACGCGCTGGCCTGACCGGGCTTGCCGACAACCAGAAGGTGACATTCGACGTAGAAGCGGGCCGTGACGGCCGCGAAAGCGCCGCGAATATCGCATTGGCCTAACCGGCCCAAAACCGGTTCATAATATTTTTGACGACGGGCGCTTCGGTGCCCGTTTTTTGTGCAAAACTACTCGTTTTCGTTGATCTGATCGATCAGCGTCAGCACTTTCGGACCCAAAGCATCAACGATTCTCGTGACGCCTTGCGCGTTCGGATGCACCCCGTCGGCCTGGAAAAACCCGCGTGCCTGCGCCAGATCTGGCGTCTCGCCATTGTCGGACAGGCCGTCAAAGAAGCTGCCCATCAGGCTCGCGTCATATTGCGCGGCAAGATCGGGATAGATGCTGTCAAAGGCGGTTTTATAGTCGGGGCCAAAGTTGCCCGGCGCGGTCATGCCGACCAGCAGCACCTCTACCTCGGCGTCTTGGGCGGCCTTCATGATTCCATCCAGATTGGCGCGGCTGACCGCGGGGTCGATCCCGCGCAACAGGTCATTCCCGCCAAGGGTCACAATCATGCCATCGACCTCGGGCGTCATGGTCCAGGCGACCCGCGCCAACCCGCCAGCGGTCGTGTCACCCGACACGCCTGCATTAATCACCGTCACATCCGCACCGTTCTGATCCAGCCAGTTTTGCAACTGCGGCACGAACCCGTCCTCGGCGGGCAGGCCGTAGCCCTGCGTCAGACTGTCGCCCAATGCTGCAATAACAAGCGGTTCCGCCAGTGCGGGGCCTGATAATACCAGAACAAGTGCCGTCGTAACCTTGCGCATCATGGTCGAACCTCCATATCCAACAGGGACCGTATTTCAAAAGGCAGCCCTATGACCGACCCGGTGTTCCAGCTTCAAGATGCATCCCTGAAACTGAATGGCAACGCCGGAAAGGTCGACATCCTACATGGGATCACCCTAGACGTCGCACAAGGAGAGACGGTCGCCTTTACCGGTCCATCGGGGTCGGGCAAGTCTTCGTTGCTGATGGTCATGGGCGGGCTGGAGCGTGCGACCGGCGGATCGGTGCGCGCCTTGGGCGAAGACCTGAGCACCCTGTCCGAAGATGGGCTGGCCAAATTTCGCCGCGGGCGGATGGGCATCGTGTTCCAGTCCTTCCACCTCATCCCCACCATGACCGCGCTGGAAAACGTCGCCACCCCGCTGGAACTGAACGGCGTCGCTGACGCCTTTGACCGGGCGGAGGCGGAATTGCACGCGGTGGGTCTGGGGCACCGGCTGAACCACTATCCCGCGCAGATGTCGGGCGGCGAACAGCAGCGGGTTGCTTTGGCCCGCGCCTCTGCCCCGCGTCCGGCGATCCTTTTGGCGGATGAGCCGACAGGGAACCTCGACAGTACCAATGGTGCCGCGATCATGGAGTTGTTGTTTGATCTGCGCGAAAAACATGGCGCGACTTTGGTGTTGGTGACCCACGCCGATGAATTGGCCGCGCGCTGTGACCGGGTCGTCACCCTGACCGACGGGCGGATCGTCAGCGGGACGGGCGCATGAGCCTGCGTCTGGCCAGCCGCTTTGCCCGCCGCGAGATGCGCGGGGGGCTGCGGGGTTTCCGTCTGTTTCTGGCCTGTCTCGCCCTTGGCGTCGCGGCAATCGCTGCCGTCGGCTCTGTCCGCTCGGCGATCGAGGGCGGCTTGCAGCGCGAAGGGGCGGCCCTGCTTGGCGGCGCGGCCGAGATTGATTTCACCTATCGTTTCGCCACCGATGACGAACGCGACTGGATCGAAAGCCACGCCAGCGCTGTGTCTGAGGTTGTCGAGTTCCGGTCCATGGCTGTCGCGGGTGACGGGGCCGCCGCTGACCGTGCGCTGACGCAGGTGAAGGCGGTCGATGATCTTTATCCGCTGGTGGGCGAGATGGTGCTGGAACCGGCGATGCCGCTGGAGCAGGCGCTTGGGCTGGAAAACGGCCTGTCCGGCGCGGTGATGGAGCGCGCCTTGTCCGACCGTCTGGGCCTGTCCCCCGGCGACACCTTCAAGCTTGGCGTCAAGGAATTCCGCCTCTCCGCCCTGATCGTGCGCGAACCCGACAGCGCCGCCAGCGGCTTTGCGCTTGGGCCGCGTACCCTGCTCCGGACCGAGGCGCTGGACGGGGCCGGCCTGCTGGCGGAAGGGACGCTGTTCAACTCCAAATACCGGATGTTGCTGCCTGCCGATACCGACCTTGATCAACTGCGCTCTGCCGCCCGTGCACGGTTCGAAAACAGCGGGATGCGCTGGACCGATGCGCGCAACGGTGCACCGGGGGTGTCGCGCTTTGTCGAACGGTTGACGGCGTTTCTGATCCTTGTGGGCCTATCCGGTCTGGCTGTGGGCGGCGTGGGCGTATCGGCTGCGGTGCGATCTTACCTCACCGGCAAGACCGAAGTCATCGCAGTGCTTCGCGCGCTAGGGGCAGACCGCGCGACGATCTTCCAGACATATTTCATGCAGATCGGTGCCCTATCGCTTCTGGGGGTCGCCATCGGCGTGGTGCTTGGGGCGGTGGCCCCGCTGATCTTTGCGCCGCTGATCTCTGCGCGACTGCCGATCCCTGCGGCCTTTGCCATCTATCCCGCACCCTTGGCCGAGGCAGCGATTTACGGGTTGCTGACCGCCTTTGCCTTCACGCTGTGGCCGCTGGCCCGCAGCGAGAACATCCGCGCAGCGACCCTGTTTCGCGATGCATGGGACGGGGCCGCGCGTTTTCCGGCACCGCGCTATGTGGCGATTATCGTGATGACCGTGGCGCTGCTGGTCGCGCTGGCGGGGTGGTTCAATGGCAGTTGGTGGCTGACGCTCTGGACTTTGGGCGGCATCGCAGGCGCGCTCGGGATACTCACGCTGGCGGCACTGCTGGTGCGGTTCCTCGCACAACGCGCCGCGGTTCTGGCACGCGGGCGACCGCGGCTGCGTTGGGCCCTCGCTGCGATTGGCGGCAGTGGCGAAGGTGCCGGGGCCGTGGTGCTCTCGCTGGGGCTCGGCCTGTCGGTGCTGGCCGCCGTGGGGCAGATCGACGGCAACCTGCGGCAGGCGATCTCGGGCAACCTGCCCGATGTGGCCCCGTCGTATTTCTTTGTCGACATCCAGAAAGACCAGATCGACGGCTATACCAAACGGCTGACCGACGACCCCGCCGTGCGCCGCATCGACAGCGCGCCGATGCTGCGCGGCGTCGTGACCCAGATCAACGGCAGGCCCGCCAAAGAGGTCGCGGGCGATCACTGGGTGGTGCGCGGTGACCGCGGGCTGACCTATGCCGAGGCCCCCGATGACGACACGGTGATCACCGCGGGCGAATGGTGGGCGCCTGACTATGACGGCCCGCCGCTCATTAGCTTTGCCGCCGAAGAGGCCGAGGAGATCGGGTTAGAGCTTGGCGATACGCTGACCATCAACGTGCTGGGGCGCGACATCACCGGCACCATCGCCAGCTTCCAGGAGGTCGACTTCTCGACCGCGGGGATCGGGTTTATCCTGACCATGAACCCCGCCGCCCTGACCGGCGCGCCGCATACCTATATCTCGACCGTCTACGCCGATGCAGAGGCCGAGGCACCGATCCTGCGCGATCTGGCCACCGCCTATCCCAACATCACCGCGATCCGCGTGCGCGATGCGATCGACCGCGTGGCGGCGGTGCTTAGCGGGTTGGCAGCGGCGACATCCTACGGCGCGGCGGCTACTCTTCTGACCGGCTTTCTGGTATTGATCGGGGCAGCCGCCGCCGGGGCGGATGCCCGTCGCTATGAAGCCGCCTTGCTGAAAACGCTGGGGGCCTCGCGCCGCAGCATCGCCGCCAGCTTTCTGATGCGTGCCGCTCTGCTGGGGCTCTTCGCCGGGACCGTTGCCCTGCTGGCAGGTATCTTGGGCGGATGGGCCGTGAGCCGCTTTGTGATGGACACCAGCTTTGCCGTGGTATGGCCCTCGGCGCTGCTGATCGTCACTGGGGGCGCGCTGGCGTCGATCCTTGCCTCGCTTGGCTTTGCGATCAAAGCCTTGAACGCCAGACCCGCACAGGTGCTGCGCGCCCGCGAATAGATGGAACCGATAGACCGAAAGAGGGATACAACAATGACGCAGACCACCCAGACACTGCCCGCCCCCCTGCCACCCGTTCTGACGGCAGCCCAGCAAACGCATGTGGTGAACGTCCTGCGCCGTGCCGCACGGGCCGAGGTACTGCCGCGTTTCCGCAACCTCGCCCCGGCTGATATCGACACCAAATCCGGCCCCCATGATCTGGTCACCGCTGCCGATCTGGCGGCCGAGGCAATGATCACCCGCGCCCTCGCCACGGCCTATCCGGAGGCGCTGATCATCGGCGAAGAGGCGGTATCGGCCGACCCCGCCCTGCAGGACAAGATCGCCGACGCCCCGCTGGCCTTTATCCTTGATCCCATCGACGGCACATCGAATTTCGCCCACGGGCTGTCCACCTTCGGCATGATCCTTGCGGTCACGCGCTTTGGCAAACCGGCCTTCGGCGTCATCTATGACCCGGTCAATGACGACTGGGTGATCAGCGATGACACCAGCACGCCGCGCTTTGAACGCGCCCTTGGGCAGTCGCGCCCGCTGCGGGTCAGCATGGGCAAACAGATCGAGGACCTCAGCGGTTTCGTCCCGCTGGGGAACTTCAGCAAAGAGCTGCGGGTCAAAGTCGCGGCCACCCTGCCCAGCTTTGCCAAGGTGAACTCGCTTCGTTGCTCGGCGCATGAATACCGTACTGTCGCCCAAGGGCACGCCGATTTCGTGCTCAGCGGGACGCTGCACCCTTGGGACCACGCAGCCGGCGCGTTGATCTGCGCCCAAGCCGGTGCCCATGTCGAGATGCTGTCGGGCGGCCCCTATGACGCGACGCTGCGCACAGGGCATATTCTGGTGGCACCGGACAAAACGACATGGAACCGCCTGCGCAAGGTCTTTGCCTTCCTCGCCGACGACTGAGCCCGCAATGCAAAACGGGCGCGAGGTTTCCCCCGCGCCCGTTCGATCGCATATATAGGGAACAGCTTACTCAGCCGCCTCTGCGTATTCCTCCATCGGGGGGCAGGTGCAGATCAGGTTGCGGTCGCCATGCACGTTGTCGACACGGTTGACCGGAGGCCAGTATTTGTCGACGCGGAACGCACCGGGGGGGAAGCAGCCCTGCTCGCGCGTGTAGGGGCGATCCCACTCGCCGACCAGATCCTCGACCGTGTGCGGCGCGTTCTTCAGCGCGTTGTTCTCGCGCGGCATATCGCCGTTCTCGATTGCGCGGATCTCGTCACGGATCGCGAGCATCGCGTCACAGAAGCGGTCCAGCTCGGCCTTGGTTTCCGACTCGGTCGGTTCCACCATCAGCGTGCCCGCGACAGGGAAGCTCATCGTCGGCGCATGGAAGCCGGCGTCGATCAGACGTTTCGCGATGTCATCCACCGTCACGCCTGCGCTGTCCTCGAACGGGCGCACGTCAAAGATACACTCATGGGCGACACGTCCCGTCGGCCCCTTGTACAGCACCTCGAACGCCCCTTCGAGCCGCTTGGCAATGTAGTTGGCGTTCAGGATCGCCACCCGCGTCGCCTGCGTCAGCCCGTCACCGCCCATCATCAAGCAATACGACCACGAGATCGGCAGCAACGATGGCGACCCGTAGGGTGCCGCCGAAACAGCGCCTTCACCGCCGTTCGGATGACCGGGCACATGGGGGATGAGATGTGATTTCACGCCAATCGGCCCCATGCCGGGGCCACCGCCCCCATGCGGGATGCAGAAGGTCTTGTGCAGGTTCAGGTGGCTGACATCACCGCCGACATCGCCCGGACGCGCCAGACCGACCATCGCGTTCATATTCGCCCCGTCGATATAGACCTGCCCACCGTGATCATGGGTGATCTTGGTCACCTCGGTCACGGTTTCCTCGAATACGCCGTGGGTCGAGGGATAGGTGATCATGCAACCGGCAAGGTTCTCGCTGTGCTTTTCCGCCTTGGCGCGGAAGTCGTCCAGGTCGATGTCACCATTGGCCGCTGTCTTGATCACGACCACCTTCCAGCCGACCATATTGGCGCTGGCGGGGTTGGTGCCATGGGCCGACATGGGGATCAGGCAGATGTTGCGATGCCCCTGCCCATTGGCACGGTGATAGGACGCAATCGCCAGCAGGCCCGCATATTCCCCCTGCGCGCCGGAATTAGGCTGCATGGAAATCGCATCATACCCGGTGATGTCACAAAGTTTGGCCGACAGGTCGTCGATCATATGCTTATAGCCAAGCGCCTGATCCTGCGGCACAAACGGGTGGATCATCGAGAACTCGCGCCAGCTAACGGGCATCATCTCCGCAGCCGAGTTCAGTTTCATCGTGCAGGACCCCAGCGGGATCATCGCGCGGTCCAGTGCCAGATCACGGTCGGCCAGACGGCGCATGTAGCGCATCATCTCGGTCTCGGCGCGGTTCATGTGGAAGATCGGATGCGTGAGATAGGCGCTTTCACGCAGCATATCATCGGGGAACCGATACTGCGCCTCGAATTTCTCGTCGCTGCGGCGGATGCCAAAGGCGCGCCAGACGGCTTCGATCGTCTCGGGCACCGTACGTTCGTCCAGCGTGATGCCGACACGTGTTTCACCGACGCGGCGCAGGTTGATGCCTTCGTCCACCGCGGATTTCATGACTGCGGCCTGCAAGGGGCCGACGTCAACCGTCACCGTGTCGAAGAAGGATTTGGGATCGACCTTAAAGCCGGCCTCCTCCAGCCCGTTCGCCAGACGCACCGCCTTGCGATGGATGCGCTGCGCGATAGCCTTCAGCCCCTCGGGCCCGTGGAACACCGCATACATGGACGCCATCACCGCCAGCAAAGCCTGCGCCGTGCACACGTTAGAGGTCGCCTTTTCGCGGCGGATGTGCTGCTCGCGGGTCTGCAGGGACAGACGGTAGGCGCGGTTTCCGTGCGCATCAATCGAGACACCCACAATCCGCCCCGGCATTGCGCGCTTATAGGCATCCTTGCAAGCCATATAGGCCGCATGCGGACCGCCATAGCCTTCGGGCACGCCAAACCGCTGGGTGGATCCGACAGCGATATCGGCCCCCATGGCACCGGGCTCTTTCAACAGCGTCAGCGCCATCGGATCGGCCGAGACGACGCCCAAGGCACCGGCCTCATGCAGCGCGGCCATATGGTCGGTAAAGTCGCGCACATGGCCGTAGGTGCCAGGGTACTGGAACAGCGCGCCGAAGACGGCGCTCGCGTCCATTTTGTCAGGGTCGCCGATGATCACCTCGATATCCAGCGGGGCTGCGCGGGTCTGGATCACGGCGATGTTCTGGGGGTGGCAATCGCGGTCGACAAAGAACGCCTTGGCCTTCGATTTCGACAGGCGCAGCGCCATGGTCATCGCCTCGGCACAGGCCGTCGCCTCGTCCAGCAGGGACGCATTGGCGACCTCAAGCCCGGTCAGATCGCTGACCATGGTCTGGAAGTTCAGCAATGCCTCAAGACGCCCCTGGCTGATCTCGGGCTGGTAGGGGGTGTAGGCCGTGTACCATGCGGGGTTTTCAAAAATATTGCGCTGGATCGCAGGCGGCGTCACCGTGCCGTGATAGCCCTGCCCGATCAGCGAGGTGAGCACCTTGTTCTTGCCCGCCACCACGCGCATGTATTCCAACACTTCGCGCTCTGACATGGGCTTGCCGAAATCCAGCGGCTCTTTCTGGCGGATTTGCGCGGGCATCGTGTCATCGATCAACGCGGCAAGGCTCTGTGCGCCGACGGTTTTCAACATGTCCGACATCTCTGCCGGGGACGGCCCGATATGTCTGCGATTGGCAAAATCATACGGCAAATATTCGGTCGGTTTGAAAACCATGGCGCGGGGCCCCTCTTCCAAATGGTCTAAAAATCCCCGCCGGAGGCTCCGACGGGGGCAGCGGGATTTACCCGATGAACTTCTGATAGGCGGCTTCGTCCATGAACTCGTCCATCTGGCTTGGATCGGACGCCTTCATCTTGAAGAACCACGCATCGCCCTGCGGATCGTCATTCACCATCGCGGGGTTGTCGGACAGCGTGCTGTTGACCTCGATGATCTCTCCATCGATCGGTGCCAGAATGTCGGACGCGGCCTTGACGGATTCGATCACGACGACCTCGTCGTCCTTGCTGACGGTCGTGCCTTCGTCGGGCAGTTCGACAAACACCACGTCGCCCAGTTGTTCGGCGGCGTGAATGGTGATGCCAACGACGATCTCGTCGCCTTCAACCCGCAGCCATTCGTGCTCTTCGGTAAACTTCATTCTTTCATCCTTCGCTAGATTATCTTTTAAAATTCGCCGCAACAAAGGGCAGCTTGGCCACAGTCACCGGCAGACGCTTGCCACGGACTTCGCCCCACAGCATCGTATCAATAGCCGCCTGCGCCTCACTGACATAGCCCATTGCGACAGGCCCGCCTACCGTCGGCCCGAAACTGCCCGAGGTGACCTCGCCCACCTGCGTGCCCCCTGTCGCCGCGTCAAACAGCGGTGTCCCGTCGCGCATCGGCGCACGGCCTTCGGGGGCCAGACCGACACGCTTGCGGCCGACACCATCGTCAAACGCCGCTTGAATGACATCGGCACCGGGGTAGCCGCCCGCGCGTTCACCACCGGCGCGGCGCGCTTTCTGGATCGCCCAGGTCAGGCTGGCCTCTACCGGATTGGTGCCCGCGTCGATGTCATTGCCATAAAGACACAAGCCCGCCTCAAGCCGCAGCGAATCCCGCGCGCCCAGACCGATGGGTTCCACACCCTCGATCTCCAGCAACCGGCGGACCACCGCTTCGGCCTGCGCCTCCGGCACCGAAATCTCGAAGCCATCCTCGCCGGTATAGCCCGACCGCGAGGCCCAGACCTCTACCCCGTCCAGCGTCAATGTGCCAAAATCCATGAACCGCATTCCGTCCGCAGCGGCATCAAGCGACGCCACAGCCGCCCCCGCCGCAGGGCCCTGCACCGCCACCAGCGCGCGGTCGGTGATCGGGGTCACGGTGATCTCTGGCTCCAACGTCGCCTTTATGCGTGCGATATCGGCATCCTTGCAGGCGGCGTTGACCACAACAAACAGGTCATCCCCACGGCGCGCGAACATCAGGTCATCCTCGATCCCGCCGGCGTCATTGGTGAAGAACCCATAGCGCTGCCGCCCGTCTTCCAGCCCCAGCACATTCATCGGCACCAATGTCTCGAACGCCAACGCCACGGCGTCCCACGACGGGCCGGTCACCATCACCTGCCCCATGTGGCTGACATCAAAGACGCCCGCTGCGGCGCGGGTGTGCAGGTGCTCTTTCATCACGCCCATCGGATATTGCACAGGCATGGAATAGCCCGCAAAGGGCACCATCTTGCCCCCCAGTTCCAGATGAAGATCGTATAGCGGTGTCTGTTGCAAATCGCTCATGGTCACGCGGCCTTTCCCTATCCAGAAGGCCATCGACCATACTGGCACCCAGCAGACCGCGGGAATGCAGCCTGTCAAATGCCCCCTCTGTCCTTTCGCCTGAGATCGTTATCCCTTCGGCGGACGCTGTCGCGTCACTCTCCAGAGTTGTTAGGTCCCGTTGCGGTCCTTTGGCCTGAGAGTTTCCGGGGCGGTTGCTCCTTCGGCACCGGCTTGCGCCGGTTCTCCCGTAACGGTGTGGGCAAGTGCTATGCCGGAACGCGGCGCTGCGTCAAGCAAAGTTGATAGGGCGGCGCGAAAACTTTCATCCGGCGCCGCGATATTGGGCAGCACGTCGGGTGCTGCGTGTGCAAGATGTGGACATCATCGCGCAGCGGCGCCAAAACACCCGCATGACACCATATTTCTTCGGCTATGGCAGCCTCGTAAACCGCAATACCCACGCCTATCCAGACGCCCGTCCGGCGCAGCTTCGCGGCTGGCACCGGCTTTGGGTGCGCATCGAAGGCGCCGCGCATGTGTTCCTGAGCGTGCTGCCCGAAGAGGGCACCGTGATCGACGGGTTGATCGCGGCGGTCCCCGGTGCCGATTGGGTGGCGCTGGATACGCGCGAAACCAACTATGATCGCATCGGATCGAACGGGGCGGTGGTGCACGACATCATCCCGGCCCCCGATATGGCGCATTATTCCGTCCCCACAGACACCCATGTGACATCGGGCGACCATACCATCTTGCTCAGCTATCTTGATGTGGTGGTGCAGGGGTTCCTGCGCGAATATGGCATCGACGGGGTGCAGCGTTTCTTTGACACGACGCGGGGCTGGGATACGCCGATCCTGAACGACCGCGCCGCGCCGAAATACCCGCGCGCGCAAGAGCTTACCGCGCAGGAAACCGCGCTGGTCGACCAGCATCTGGCCCGCCTATCGGCGCAGGTGCAGTAGCGACATCAACCGCCCGTCGCGGGCGAAAACCTCGGGCTTGGCGCGTTTGCGCTGCCCGCCTTGCGCGATCATCCGCCGCGCGAGCACCCAGGCCAGCGCCCCGAACAGCACCCCCGCCGCCGCCTGCCCGATCAGCACACCGGGGGCCCCGAACAGCAGGCTGCCAACCCAGACCAGCGGGATCATCCCCAGCGTGTTGCGACCCCAGTTGGTCACGGTCGAATAATAGGGGTGTCCCATATTGTTGAACGCCGCATTCGACACGAACAACACGCCGTTGAAAAAGAACGCCAGGGACAGCGGCCCGCAGAACAGATAGATCAACGTCAAGGTGATCCCCTGCGCATCAAACATCGCCGCCAGCGGCGCGCGGAACGCAAACAGCGCGGCCGAGATGACGACGATCACCAAAGCGGCAAAGCTGACCCCCGCGGCATAGGTCCGCTTGACCCGCCCCAGATCGCCCGCGCCAAAGTTTTGCCCGATGATCGGCCCCACCGCCCCCGACAGGGCAAAGATTACGGCAAAGGCAACGGGCATCATGCGGCTGACAATCGCCATGCCTGCGACAGCATCCTCGCCATAGGCGGCCATTGCACGGGTGACATAGGCCTGCCCCACCGGCGTGGCGACCTGCGTTAGAATGGCGGGCACCGCGATGGACAACACGGGCATCAGATCGCGCCATAGCCCCGCGGGGCGCGGCATCGCGATCCCGCCATAGTGGCGCACAATCGGCATCAGGGCGGTATAGGCAATCACCACCCGCGCCACGAAAGACGCCCAAGCCGCGCCGGTCAGGCCCAGATCAAAGGTAAAGATCAGGATCGGATCGAGGATGGCATTCACGATGCCCCCCGCAATGGTCGCCATCATCGCCCGCCGCGCATCCCCATGGGCTCGCAGAATCGCGCTGCCCATCATACCCACCATCAGAAAAGGCACCGACGGCACGACGATCTGCAAGAAATCCACCGCCAGCGCCGCCGTCTCACCGCCTGCGCCGACCCAGCCGACCAGCACATCCAGCGACAGGAACACACAAAGCGCAAAGATCACGCCAAAGACCGCGCCATAGCACAGCGCATGGGTCGTCCTCTCTGTCGCGAGCTGCGCGTTGTCCTGCCCCAGGGCCCGCGCGACCAAGGCCCCCGCCGCGATGCCCAACCCAATCCCGAAGGAGGTGGTGAAAAACAGGATCGCACCGGCATACCCGATGGCCGCCGCCAGCTCTGCCTTGCCCAACATAGAGATGAAAATCATGTCGACGAAATCGACAAGAAACACCGCCACCAGCCCGATAGAGGCCAGCAAAGACATATTGGCGACATGGCCGAACAGATTGCCCGACAAAAATTTGGCGCGCCCATCAACCATGATAGACGCGCCTTATATCAGCCGACAGCGGCTTCATTTTGCCAGATAAACTCTCGCCGAAGGCTCCCGAACTTGCGCCCGTGAACCCGGCCCGTTTCACCCGCGCGCCTTCACGACTTGCAGCAACGGCAGCACCGCCGCCATGTCGGGGCCGTGGGGTTTGCCAGTCAGCGCCAGACGCAGCGGCATGAACAGCCCCTTGCCCTTGCGGCCGGTCTGCTCTTTCACGGCGGCCGTCCATGTGCCCCAGGTGCTTTCGTCAAACTCGCCCTCGGGCAGAAGCGCCAGGGCTTCGGCGACGAATTCTTTATCCTCGTCTGCGATCATAGGCTCTGCGCCTTCGCTGAACATCTGCCACCAACCTTTCAGATCGTGCAACGTGGTGATGTTTTCGCGGGTGACCTGCCAGAACAGCGCGGCTTTATCCTCCGGCACACCAAGGGCTGCGATGTCGCTTGCGACAGCCTCAAGCGGGAGGGTCTGCAGATAACGGCCGGTCATGGGGAACAGGTCCTCGACGTCGAATTTGGTCGGCGCTGAGCCGAAGCGTTCGATGTCGAAACCGTCGATCAGGCTCTCCATATCGGTGCGCAGTTCAATCGGGTCCGAAGAGCCCAAGCGCGCCATTGTCGACAGCAGCGCAAAAGGATGCACACCGCGTTCGCGCAGGTCGCGCAGCGCCAGCACGCCCAGGCGTTTCGACAGCGCCTCGCCCTGCGGACCGGTGAGCAGCGAATGGTGCGCAAAGGTCGGCACGGTGCCGCCAAGCGCTTGCATGATCTGGATTTGCGTCGCCGTGTTGGTCACATGGTCAGACCCGCGCACGACATTGGTCACGCCCATTTCGGTATCGTCCACGACCGACGCCAGAGTATACAAAATCTGCCCGTCACCGCGGATCAACACGGGGTCGGAGACCGATGCCGCATCGATCGAGATATCGCCCAGGATACCGTCTTTCCACTCGATCCGTTCCTGATCCAGCTTGAAGCGCCACACGCCGGGGCCGCGTTCGTCGCGCAGCTTGGCTTTTTCCGCATCCGACAGGTTCAACGCGGCGCGGTCATAGACCGGCGGCTTGCCCATGTTGAGCTGTTTCTTGCGCTTGAGGTCCAGCTCGGTCGGGGTTTCCCAGGCTTCATAGAACCGCCCGATCTTGCGCAACTCGTCCGCGGCGGCGTGGTATTTGTCCAACCGTTCGGACTGACGCTCAACGCGGTCCCAATGCAGGCCGAGCCATGTCAGGTCTTCTTTCAGACCGTCGACGTATTCTTCCTTGCTGCGCACCGGATCGGTGTCGTCGATCCGCAGGATGAACTCTCCGCCGTTCTTGCGGGCGATCAGATAGTTCATCAGCGCCGTGCGCAGGTTGCCTACGTGGATATAGCCGGTCGGGGACGGGGCGAAGCGGGTGATGGTCATTGGGTTCTCCTGATTGGCCGCTGGCTTGTCACAGCGCGGCGCCATTGTCTAGATAACGTGCAGCGTCGCCCGCGCGGTCAACTGGGGTCGCGCCAGCGGTTCACGATGGGATAGCGGCGGTCCAACCAGAACGCGCCCTTGGTCAAACGCGGACCGGGGGCGGACTGGAACCGTTTGTATTCACTGATATAGAGCAGGTGTTCGACCTTTTTGGCAACCTCGCGGTCAAAGCCCGCTGCCACGCAATCGGCGATGGACCCGTCGTCATCCACAAGGATCGTCAGCATCGCGTCCAGATCGGGATAGTCGGGCAGGCTGTCGCTGTCTTTCTGATCCTCGCGCAGCTCGGCCGAGGGCGGCTTGTCGATGATGCGCGGTGCGATCACCTCTCCCTCCGGGCCCTTCATCCAGTCGCGGTGGTTCTCGTTGCGCCAGCGGCAGCTGTCGAAGACGCGGGTTTTATACATATCCTTGATGGGGTTATAGCCCCCCGCCATGTCGCCATAGATCGTGGCATAGCCCACCGCCACCTCTGACTTGTTGCCCGTGGTCAAAAGCATCTCGCCGAACTTGTTGCTCACCGCCATCAACAGCAAACCGCGCAGGCGCGACTGGATGTTTTCCTCGGTCAGGTCTGGGGTGGTGCCGTCAAACAGCGGGGCCAGCGTGTCGGTGATCGCGGCACGGCCCTGCGCAATCGGCACATAGTCGTAGCGGCAGCCTAGCGCCTTGGCGACGGATTCAGCATCGTCCAGCGAGGCTTGGGAGGTATATTCGGAGGGCAGCATCACACAGCGCACATTATCGGCGCCAAGCGCATCCACAGCGATCGTCGCCACAATCGCCGAATCGATCCCGCCCGACAGACCCAGCAACACTTTCTTGAACCCGGTCTTGCCCATGTAGTCGCGCAAGCCCTGCACCATCACGCGGTAGTCCTGCTCAAGGTCCGACGGCATATGCGCCTTCTCGCCCTCGACCACGCGCCAGCCTTCGGGGGTCTGTTCAAGATCGACATGCGCGATCTGCGCGTCAAAGGCGGGCATCTGGAACGCCAGTTTGCCGCCGGGGTTCAGCGCAAAGCTCGCCCCGTCAAAGACCTGATCATCCTGACCGCCCACCATATTGAGGTAGATCAGCGGCAGTTCAGTCTCGACCACGCGGGCGACCATATGGTTCAACCGCGTCTCGAATTTGCCGCGATAATAGGGCGACCCGTTGGGCACCAACAGAAACTCCGCCCCGGTTTCGGCCAGCGTTTCGGCCACATCGGGGTGCCATGCGTCTTCGCAGATCGGGCTGCCGATGCGGGTATCGCCAACGGCGTACGGCCCACCCAAAGGCGCGCTGTCGAAAATGCGCACCTCGTCGAACACGGTCTCGTTCGGCAGGTTGTGCTTGAACACACGGCTGGCGATCTTGCCGTTTCTGAGGATCAGATAGGCGTTATAGAGCTTGGCCCCTTCGACCCAGGGCGCACCGATGGCCAGCGCGGGCCCGTCGGCACAATCAGCCGCCAGCGCTTCGAGGTGGGTCATCACATCCAGCTGGAACGCCTGCTTCATCACCAGATCTTGCGCGTTATACCCGGCCAGGAACATCTCGGGCAAAGCAACCAGATCGGCGCCTGCCTCTTTGCCCTGCGCCCAGGCCTCCCGTGCGAGGTCTGCGTTTCCGGCCAGATCCCCGACGGTGGGGTTCAACTGGCCAAGCGTGATGCGAAAACGCGATGTCATAGGGCGGTCCTTCGATAATCTACGCAAGTGATGTAGCAGATCACGCGCCAAGTGAAAGGCCAAGGCGCACCGCCGGTCAAAAGACGATTGCCCCCTTGCAGGCCATTGAATAGGCTAAGCGTTAACAAACTCGCCCGCCGCTCTTGGCCGCACTCTCTTTTGAAAGTTGCTGTATGACGAAATTGACCCTGACCCCGCTGATCCTTTGCCTTGGGCTGCTGCCCTTCCCCGCGCTTGCGCAGGACGGAGAGGTTCAAAGCAAGCAATACGACGATGGCGGCGTCTATGAGGGGACGTTCAAGGACGGCGTACAGCACGGGACCGGCACCTATACGCTGCCCAACGGCTATGAATACGAAGGTGCCTGGGTAGACGGAGAGATCAAGGGCAAAGGCGTCGCGCGTTTCCCCAACGGGTCCGTCTACGAGGGCAACTTTGAAAAGGGCAAACCAGACGGTTTTGGCAAGATCACCTTTGCCGATGGCGGCACCTATGAGGGCGAATGGGAGGCCGGTGCGATCACCGGTCAGGGCATCGCGCTTTATGCCAACGGGGTGCGCTACGAAGGGTCGTTCCGCAATGCCAACCACCACGGCAAGGGCGTCATGCAATCCCCCGGCGGGTATGAATATCAGGGCGACTGGGTCGATGGCGTCAAGCAGGGCGTGGGCAAGATCACCTATCCCGATGGCGCGCTCTATGACGGTGACATCGCCGATGGCGAACGCAATGGCACGGGCACGCTGACCATGCCCGACGGGCTGACCTATACCGGCCAGTGGAAAGACGGGCAGATCGACGGCACCGGCACGCTGACCCAACCCAACGGCGATGTCTACGAAGGCGATCTGGTCGCCGGTCAGCGCCAGGGCACGGGCAAGGTGACCTATGCCAATGGCGACACCTACGAGGGCGGCTTCGAGGACGACCGCCGCGAGGGTCAGGGCACGTTCACCGGCACAGATGGCTATGTCTACACCGGATCATGGGTTGCCGGGCAGATCGAAGGCATGGGCAAGGTGACCTACCCCGACGGCTCTGTCTACGAGGGCAGTTTCCGCGATGATCTGGCCGATGGGGAGGGCAAGATCACCTATCCCGACGGATCAACCTATGAAGGATCATGGGTCGCGGGCGTGATCGAAGGCGAAGGCCGCGCGACCTATCCCAACGGCATCGTCTACGAGGGCGGGTTCAAGAACGCGCGCAATGACGGTCAGGGCGTGATGACCTATGCCGACGGCTATAAGTATGACGGCAGCTGGAAAGACGGCCAACGCAACGGCATGGGCACGGCGACCTATCCCGATGGCACCGTCTACACCGGCAGCTTTGTCGACGGGCTACGCGACGGCACGGGCAAGATCACCATGCCCGATGGTTTCACCTATGACGGCCAGTGGTCCGGCGGAGAGATCGAAGGCACCGGCACCGCCACCTACCCCAACGGCGACATCTACGAAGGCGCGTTCGAGGGCGGCAAACGTCAGGGTCAGGGCACCATGCGCTATAAATCGGGCGAGGAAGTCTCGGGCCAGTGGGTCAACGGCGCGCTGCAAGAAGCGGGCACAGCCCCTGCCGAAGATGCTGGTGCGGTGCCCACGCCCGACGCCACGGATGAGGCACCGACAGAGGCCGAAACTCCGTCAGAGACACCTGCCGACAGTACGGATGCGGCCGAAAGCAACGACGGCTAGATAACCTCGCCCGCGTCCAGACGGGCGAGCAAGGCATCGCCTTCGGCCAGAACCGTTTTGCGTTTATCGGCGTCCATCCGGTCCCACGTGCGGTACATATTGCCCATGCGCGGATTGTTCGAGAACCGGTCACGATGGCGGTCCAGAAAGTGCCAGTAAAGCAGGTTGAACGGGCAAGCGGTGTCACCCGTCTTTGCGCTGACTGAATAGTGGCAGCTTTTGCAGTGATCCGACATACGGTTGATATAGGCCCCGGACGAGACATAGGGCTTGGACGCGATGACGCCGCCGTCGGCGAATTGGCTCATTCCGATGGTATTGGGGGCCTCTACCCATTCAAAGGCGTCGGCATAGACCGCCAGATACCACTCATGCACCTGCGCCGGATCAATCCCCGCCAATAGGGCAAAGTTGCCCGTCACCATCAGCCGCTGGATATGATGCGCATAGGCTTGGGTCCTGGTCTGCCCCACGGCCTTTGCCACACAGTTCATCCGCGTTTCGCCACCCCAGTAGAACCACGGCAGGTCGCGGTCATGCCCCAGAATATTGCGGGCGGTATAGTCCGGCCCCTCAAGGAAATAGATGCCCCGCACATATTCGCGCCAGCCGATGATCTGCCGGATGAACCCTTCGGCGGCGTTGATCGGCGCGTGTCCTGCGGCATAGGCGTTGGCAGCGGCCTCGCAAATCTCGGTCACATTCAGCAACCCGATGTTGAGGTAGGGCGACAGGATCGCGTGATACAGGAATTCGCTCTCGTTCAGCATCGCGTCTTGATAGTCCCCAAACCGCGGCAGGGCGTTCGCGATGAAATGGTCCAGCGCTTGCAGCGCCTCGGCGCGGGTGGTGGCGAACCAGAACGGCTCTAGCGCGCCGAAATTATCGCCGAAACGCGCTTGAACCAGCTCCAGCACTTCGCGCGTCGTGGCATCGGGGTCGAACCGCAGGGGGCCATCTACGGTGACATCCTCGGGCGCGGCTTTGCGGTTGTCGTGATCGAAGTTCCACTTGCCGCCCGCGGGTTGGTCCCCTTCCATCAGCAGGCCGGTCTTGCGGCGCATCTCGCGGTAGAAATACTCCATCCGCAGCGCCTTGCGGCCTTCGGCCCATGCCTCGAATTCGGCATGAGTGGCAAGAAAGCGGTCGTCGGGCAGCAGATGCACCTTCAGCGGGGCGTATTTCAGCTTGTCGATCAAGCGCCATTCCCCCGGCTCTGTCGCCAGCACCTCGCTTGCCCCCGTCTGCGCTGCGCGACGCAGCAATTCCCCCACGATAGAGCCCGCGTTATCCGTATCGTCCAGTTGCGTATAGACGACTTTCCAGCCGTCCTGTTCCAGCGCATGGGCAAACTTGCGCATCGCTGCAAAGATCAGGGCGATTTTCTTGGGATGATGCCGGACATAGGCCGCCTCGTCCGCGACCTCGGCCATCACGACCGTATCGCGCGCCTTATCCGCCTGCGCCAAGGCGCTGAGCGTTTCTGTCAGCTGGTCGCCCAGAACCAGCACCAAGCGCCCTACCATGGCACCGGCTTTCCGGCCCAGTCAAAGAACTGCCCTGTGTCCGCAGGTGTCAGCCCGTCGATCACAGCCAGCAGATTTTCCGCCGCCTCCGACGGTGCGACAGCGGGATGACGGGCAAGGTATTTCGCGGTAAAGGCGGTCTTGACCGTGCCGGGGTGCAGGGCGACGCAGATACTGTTCTTGTGACTGCGCGTCAGTTCGATCGCGGCGGTGTGCACGATCTGGTTCACCGCCGCCTTGGCGCTGCGGTAGCTGATCCAGCCGCCGATGCGGTTGTCGCCGATCGACCCCACACGCGCCGAGAATACGGCAAAGACACAAGGCGCGCCCCGCCGCAGCAGGTCGCTCGCGTGGCGCAATACCAGTGCAGGGCCCCCGGCGTTCAACGCGAATTGGTCCAACATCGCCTTTTGGCTGATGGATTTGATCGTCTTTTCCGGTGCGGCACCGGCAATCTCGAGCGCGCCTGTGGCCACCAGCACCACATCAAACGGCCCGTTCAGCGCGGTCAAGTGCTGGTCCACACTGCGTTCGTCCGTGATGTCGAACCCGTCCAGCGACCGTGACAGCCCCGTGACCGTATCGCCACGCCCCTCGTAAGCGGCGGCCAAGGCGGCACCCACACCGCCCGACGCCCCGATGATCAAAACCTGTTTCATGCAAGGGGAGGTAGCGGAAAACAGCCCCCCTTCAAGCGCGGAAAAAAGGGCGCAGAAAAACCCTTCCCATTTGCGAATGCACGGGTATAACTTGTCGCCATGACACACGCCGATCATATTGCGATCCTGCCGCGCCGCTGCGCGACTTTCCTGCGTGCCAACCTACTGCTGCTAATCCGCCTCTGAGCGTGCCATCCGGCGCGCCCGCTCAGAGGGATGTGCCGCGCGCCACGGATTTATACAGCAGAATGAAAGAACCCAAACGATGACAGATACCACACAACAAGACCGCGTCTTGATTTTCGACACGACATTGCGCGACGGCGAACAATCCCCCGGCGCCACCATGACCCACGCCGAAAAGATCGAGATCGCGGGCCTGCTGGACGAGATGGGCGTCGACATTATCGAGGCCGGTTTCCCTATCGCCTCCGAAGGGGATTTCGCCGCCGTCAGCGAAATCGCGAAACTGTCGAAGAACTCGGTCATCTGCGGGCTGGCCCGCGCCCAATTCGGCGACATCGATCGTTGCTACGAGGCGATCAAACACGCGGCCCAGCCCCGCATTCACACATTTATCGGCACCTCGCCGCTGCACCGCGCCATTCCGAACCTCACGATGGACGAAATGGCCGAGCGCATCCACGAAACGGTGACCCATGCACGCAACCTGTGCGACAATGTGCAATGGTCGCCGATGGACGCCACGCGGACCGAGCTTGATTACCTGTACCGTGTCGTCGAAATCGCGATCAAGGCGGGGGCGACCACGATCAACATCCCCGATACCGTCGGCTATACCGCGCCGCGCGAAAGCGCCGATCTGATCCGCAAGCTCTTGGAAAATGTCCCCGGCGCGGACGAGATCGTCTTTGCCACGCATTGTCACAACGACCTTGGCATGGCGACCGCCAACAGCCTTGCCGCCGTCGAAGCGGGCGCGCGCCAGATCGAATGCACGATCAACGGCTTGGGCGAACGCGCGGGCAACACCGCGTTGGAAGAGGTCGTGATGGCGCTGAAAGTGCGCAATGACATCATGCCGTTCCAGACCAAGATCGACAGCACCAAGATCATGAACATCTCGCGCCGCGTTGCCGCTGTTTCGGGCTTTGCCGTGCAGTTCAACAAGGCCATCGTCGGCAAGAACGCCTTTGCGCATGAAAGCGGCATCCATCAGGACGGCATGCTCAAGAACGCCGAAACATTCGAGATCATGCGCCCCGAAGACGTGGGCCTGACCGAGACCAACATCGTGATGGGCAAACACTCGGGCCGTGCGGCGTTGCGCTCGAAGCTGGAAAACCTCGGCTATGAACTGGGGGATAACCAGCTCAAGGACGTGTTTGTCCGCTTCAAGGAACTGGCCGACCGCAAGAAAGAGATCTACGACGACGATCTGATCGCCCTGATGCGCACCGCCACCGATCCTGAAAGCGACCGCATTGTGCTGGGTAGCATGACCGTTGTCTGCGGCACCGAAGGCCCGCAGAAGGCAGAGATGTCGCTGACGGTGGATGGTGCGGAAACCTCTACCTCGCAAACCGGTGACGGGCCTGTGGATGCCGCGTTCAACTGCATCAAGGCGCTGGTCGATCACAGCGCGCGCTTGCAATTGTATCAGGTGCACGCCGTGACCGAAGGCACCGACGCACAGGCCACTGTTTCTGTCCGGCTTGAGGAAGACGGGCGCATCGTGACCGGTCAGTCGGCGGATACAGACACCGTGGTTGCATCGGTCCGCGCCTATATCCACGCGCTCAACCGTCTGTTGGTGCGCCGCGAGAAGGGCGGCACCGACAAGCGCGAGATCAGCTATAAAGATGTGGTGGGCTAACCCGCCCGCTCTTCCCCCGCGAACGCAAAAAGGCCCCCGAAGTCGGGGGCCTTTTCTGTATCTCGTGTTCTGTCAGCGCAGATTAGAAATCTGTCAGACCCGCAAAAGTACCGGTCGCGCTTGAAAAGATGTTGCCGAGCGAACGACGCTTGGAGGTACGGCGACCCAGTTCATAGTTCACGCCGAAAGTCAGCTGGTCCACGTCCTCGCCACTGTCAAAGTCCAGACGGCCCAAGGCCAGCTCTACATTCGCACCGGGGGTGAATTCATACTGACCGCCGATGGTGATCGACCGCACGTCTTCGGGGCCCAGATCCAGGAAGCCAACAGAACCGATAGCAGAGAAGCCGTTGGCGAATTCATAGCCGCCTGCGACAGCGACAACGCTCAGATCATCCAGTTTCAGCAGGTCGGCCTGCACGTTGTATTGCGCGACATCATAATCGGCATAGGCGGCGTAAAGCGTCTCGTCTTCGATGTGAACGAGGTCCAGACCGACGGTGCCGGTGGGGGTGACATCCCAAGCGGCGAAGATGCTGAAGGTCATGTCGTCCAGATCGGAGGAGTCCCCGATCGCTGCACCAAAGGTATGCGCGCCGGACTGATACGACCCGAACAGGCTGGTGACATCCGCGTCGAAGCCTTCGATGTCAAAACGCGAATAGTCGAGACCGATGTTAAAGCCGTTGGCCAGAGCGTATTCGACGCCCACTGTGCCCAGATCGATATCGACGCCCTCGATAGAGATGTTCGACAGCTCACCCGAGAAGATGAAGTTGTCGTAGCGGTATTCGATGCCGCCGCCAAAGGATTTCACGTCGATCGTGCCTGCGCCGTCAACGTCGAAGTCGTGGAATTTCGCGAAAGCCGTGCCATAGGTCAGTTCGGCAGCAGCTGCGGTTGCGGTCACGCTCAGAAGCGAGGCGACAAAAATATTACGGATCATGCTGGTTCCTTCGCACAATTTACGGTTGCTCGTACCATGGCTCTTAGGCGCAGCGGAATCCGCCCGCAACACCCAAGCGAAACCGCCGTTACGATCCGTTTACTTGTGGTATTTTTGACCCGCCTGAACCGGTGCCCGCCGCCCCTTAGCGATAGGGGTCCTTGGGGCTGCGATCCTCTGACAGCGACCGTTGCGAGCGTTCGACGATCATCACTGTGGCATCGGCCAGATGCTGGCGTTCGATATGGTGATCTCCGCGTGCGACGCGCAGCTTATGCGCCTCTAGCATCACTTCCGCGTGGGACGATCCGCGCGGCGGGATAAAGGTGTAGCAGGCCAGTTCGATCAGGAACCCCAGCGGGTCCTTGAAGTAGATCGAATGCATGAACCCGCGATCCTTCACGCCCGAGTTGCCGATCCCCCGCTCCTTGAGCCGGTCGAGCACTTGATCAAACATGGCGCGGTCGACCTCGAACGCGAGGTGATGCACGCAGCCCGCGTCCATCGGCGTGCGACTGTAGACGGGTTTGCGGTTTTCATTGGTAAAGATGGTAATCAACCGGCCGTCGCCGGGATCGAAATACAGGTGCCCTTCGTCGGGATCGTCCAGATTTGGCTGGTCGAAGATGAACGGCATGCCCAGCAGACCCTCCCAGAAGTCGATACTGGTCTGACGGTCCGCGCCCATCAGCGTAATGTGATGCACACCAATAACTTGAATCTTCTGCATTTCTCTCTCCCCCTATTGTCCGGCTTGCCGCAAACCATAGCGTGGTGGCGGCATCATGCCACCACAAAGGTCAACCCCCCTTTCGTCTTTGACCTCATCGGCCTATAAGCCGTTTAGCCCGTGACTTGTCAGAGTCGACGGGCCAAAATGAATTTTTGCAAGGTCCTGCTGCCCATGTCCGTTTTTGATCAATTCCGTGGTTTGTTCTCGTCCGATATGGCCATCGACCTCGGGACCGCGAACACCTTGGTTTATGTCAAAGGCAAGGGCATCGTCCTGTCTGAACCTTCGGTTGTCGCCTATCACGTCAAGGACGGCGTCAAAAAGGTGCTGGCCGTGGGCGAAGACGCAAAGTTGATGCTGGGCCGGACCCCCGGCAGCATCGAAGCGATCCGCCCCATGCGCGAGGGCGTGATTGCCGACTTTGACACCGCCGAAGAGATGATCAAGCATTTCATCCGCAAGGTGCACAAACGGTCGACCTTCTCGAAGCCCAAGATCATCGTCTGCGTGCCGCATGGGGCGACGCCTGTTGAAAAACGCGCGATCCGTCAGTCGGTGCTATCTGCGGGCGCACGCCGCGCCGGCCTGATTGCCGAACCGATTGCGGCGGCCATCGGGGCGGGCATGCCGATCACCGATCCGACCGGGAACATGGTTGTCGATATAGGGGGGGGCACAACCGAGGTCGCAGTGCTGTCCTTGGGCGATATCGTCTATGCACGCTCTGTCCGCGTGGGCGGCGACCGTATGGACGAGGCGATCATCAGCTACCTGCGTCGCCAGCAGAACCTGCTGATCGGTGAAACAACCGCCGAGCGGGTGAAAACCTCTATCGGGACCGCGCGGATGCCCGACGACGGGCGCGGCACCTCGATGCAGATCCGCGGGCGCGACCTGCTGAATGGTGTCCCCAAAGAGATCGAAGTGACCCAGGCGCAGATCGCCGAAGCGCTGGCCGAGCCTGTGCAGCAGATCTGCGAGGCGGTGATGACAGCGCTGGAAACTACCCCGCCCGATCTGGCGGCTGACATCGTGGACCGTGGCGTCATGCTGACCGGTGGCGGTGCCTTGCTGGGCGACCTGGATCTGGCGCTGCGCGAACAGACCGGGCTGGCCATTTCCGTGGCGGATGAACCGTTGAACTGCGTGGCCTTGGGCACCGGCAAAGCGCTGGAGTATGAAAAGCAGCTGCGCCACGCCATCGACTACGACAGCTAATCAGCGCAGCTATAACAGCCCGGGATGCGGCAGGACGGCGCTGCCCTCGCGGTGGGAAACGTATAACGCATGGCCATCGACCGATCCTCTTCGAACGATTTTGGGCGCCCGCTGCGCCGCTTGCTGCTGGCCGTCATCGTGCTGGTGCTGGCGGGCATCTTTCTGCTGTGGCGGATCGACAGCCCCCGTGTCGAACGGTTTCGCGCGCAGATCACCGACCGGATCGTCCCCAATCTGGATTGGGCGATGACCCCTGTTACCGGCACGGTGAACCTGTTCCGCGATTTCCAAAGCTATCAACGTCTGACCGTGCAGAACCAGGAACTGCGATCCGAGCTGCGCAAGATGCAGACCTGGAAAGAGGCCGCGCTGCAGCTTGAACAGGAAAACGCCCGTTTGCTGGACCTGAACAAGGTGCGGCTTGATCCGCGTTTGACCCATATCACCGGTGTAGTGCAGGCGGACTCCGGTTCGCCCTTCCGCCAGTCTGTGCTGCTGAACGTCGGGGCCCGTGATGGCATTGTCGATGGCTGGGCCACGGTGGACGGCATCGGGCTGGTAGGGCGTATTTCCGGCGTGGGCGAAAACACCGCGCGCGTCATTCTGGTGACCGATACCTCTAGCCGCATACCGGCGGTGATCCAGCCGTCGGGACAGCGGGCGATTATTGCGGGCGACAACTCCGCCGCGCCACCGATTGATTTTCTCGAGAACCCCGACCTCGTGCGTCCCGGTGATCGGGTCAGCAGCTCTGGCGATGGCGGCGTGTTTCCTGCGGGTATCCTGATCGGTCAGGTCGCCGCCGACCCCGGCGGGCGGCTGCGCGTGCGTCTTGCGGCGGATTTCGAGCGGCTCGAATTCCTGCGCGTGCTGCGCCACCATGGCTCCGAAAAAGTGAACGAGGATGCGGCCGTGGTGCGGGATGACGCCACGGGCATGATCGCGCCCCTGCCCTTTGATCCTGCGACCGAATGATGGACGAACTGTCGCCCCTGCGATTGTGGCTGATGCGCGCGGCGTTTCTGGCGCTGACGGTGGTGCTGCTGTTCTTCCATCTGCTGCCGCTTGATACCCAGCCGATCGCGCTCTTCGCGCCCGAGCTATCGCCCCCCCTGGCCACCATCGACCCCGCAGAGGCGCGCCTGCGGGCCCTGCTGGACCAAGGCAGCGACCGCATCTGGATCGCCCCCGACCTGCTGATCGCCTTTGCGCTGGCGTGGTCTGTGCGGCGGCCCGACTATGTCCCCGCCCTACTGCTTGCCGTCGCCTTCCTGCTGACGGACCTATTGCTGCAACGCCCGCCCGGCCTCTGGGCGCTGCTGGCGTTGCTGGCATGCGAGAATATGAAAACCCGTGGTCGCACCCTGCGCGACAGCACCTTTGGCGCGGAATGGCTGGCGGTCTCCGTATGGCTGATCGCTATTTTGATGCTGAACCGGATCGTGCTATCGTTGCTGCTGGTCCCACCGCCACAATGGTCGCTGAGCCTGTTTGAGCTGGCCGTCACGATCCTGACCTATCCGGCTGTGGTGTTTGTGACCCATGCGCTGATGGGCGTGCGCAAATCCGCCCCCGGCGATCTGGACAGTATGGGCAACCGCTCATGAGGAGACCAAGATGAGACGCAGCAGGGCCGATAGCGAAGCCAGCCACTCCAAGCTCAGCCGCCGCGCTGTTTTGCTGGGCAGCGCGCAGCTGCTGTTCATGGGCGGTCTGGCCGCGCGGATGAATTACTTGCAGGTCGATCAGGCTGACCAGTTCCGCCTGCTGGCCGAAGAGAACCGGATCAACATCCGGTTGATCCCGCCTGCACGAGGCGAAATCTTTGACCGCAACGGCGTGCGGTTGGCGCAAAACGTGCCGTCGTACCGGATCGTGATCGTGCGCGAGGATGCCGATGATGTGGATGCGGTGATGGACCGGCTGGGCAAGGTCATCGACCTTGATCCCGAAATGCGCGACCGCGCGATGGCCGAAATCAAACGCTCCGCCCCGTTCCTGCCGGTGACCGTCGCCGATGATGTCACATGGGACGAGGTAAGCCGCGTGTCGGTCAACGCCCCCGCCCTACCCGGTGTCAGCCCAGAGGTCGGCCTGACCCGTGTCTATCCCCGTGGGTCGGACTTTGCGCATATCGTCGGCCGTGTGGGCCGCGTGAGCCAAGCCGATCTGGATGCGCTGGAAAACCCCGATGCGGTGCTGCGCATCCCCCGATTCCAGATCGGCAAAATCAACGTCGAGGCCCGACAGGAATCCCTGTTGCGCGGCTCTGCCGGCACCAAACAGGTCGAGGTCAACGCCACCGGCCGTGTGATGCGCGAACTGGCCCGCCGCGAAGGGCAATCGGGGGCGGATCTTCAACTTACCATCGATTCCAAGCTGCAGAACTTTGTGCAGGCCCGTCTGGGTAGCGAAAGCGCCGCCGTCGTGATCATGGATTGCGAGAACGGCGATCTGGTCGCCAATGCCTCTTCGCCCAGCTACGACCCGAACCTGTTCATCGGGGGGATATCCTCGGCCGATTATAACCCGCTGCTGCAATCGGAATACCGCCCGCTGGTCAACAAGACCGTGCAGGGCACCTACCCGCCCGGATCGACCTACAAGATGGTCGTGGCCATGGCCGCCCTCGAAGAGGGCATCGTCGGTCCCGAAGAAACCGTCTATTGCCCCGGCCACCTAGAGGTCGGCGGTCGCCGTTTCCACTGCTGGAAGCGCGCAGGCCACGGCTGGATCGACCTCGAAAACTCGCTCAAGCAATCCTGCGACGTCTATTACTATGATCTGGCGATGAAAGTCGGGATCGAGAAAATCTCGGCCATGGCGAACCGCTTTGGACTGGGCTGGAAACACGACCTGCCGCTGTCCTCGGTCGCCGCCGGTCTGGCCCCCACGAAAGAGTGGAAGCAAGCGACCAAGGGCGATTCATGGGTGATCGGCGACACGGTTAATGCTTCTATCGGGCAAGGTTTCACCCTCAGTTCGCCGCTGCAACTGGCGGTGATGACCGCGCGGATCGCCACCAACCGCGCCGTGGTCCCGCGGCTGATCAAATCTATTGACGGTGTCGAACAACCCAGCGGCGCGGGCGAGCCCCTGGGCATGAACGAAAACAACATGCGGCAGGTGCGCAAGGGCATGTATTCGGTGGTAAACGACCGACGCGGCACCGGCTACCGGTCGCGCGTCATCGCCGAGGGTGTGCGCATGGCCGGCAAAAGCGGCACCAGCCAGGTGCGCAACATCACCGCGGCCGAACGCGCGCGCGGGGTCAGCCGCAACGAGGACCTGCCCTGGGAACGCCGCGACCACGCGCTGTTTGTCGCCTTCGCCCCCTATGACAAGCCACGCTATGCGGTATCGGTGCTGGTGGAACACGGCGGCGGCGGATCGACCGCAGCGGCCCCCATCGCCCGCGATGTCATACTGCAAGCGATCTATGGCGGCGAACCGCCGCTAGAGGCCTACCCCACCGCCGACCGCGGCCGCATCGCCGAGCAGCAAAAAGCCCTGCGCGCGATCCAGCCCCAAGCGGACTTCAGCGGGAAAGACCAAGCATGAGCTACCTTGAATATACGGTCAAACATGTCCCCACGGGCTTTGCCAAGATCCTGCACCTGAACTGGCCGCTGACCATCCTGCTGGCCGCTGTTTCGGGGGTGGGGTTCCTGATGCTCTACTCCGTGGCCGGTGGCAGCTTTACCCCCTGGGCCGAACCGCAGATGAAACGCTTTGCCCTTGGTATCGCGCTGATGATCGCCGCGGGGATGGTGCCGATCTGGCTTTGGCGAAACCTTGCAGGCGTGGCCTATTTCGGGACCGTAATCCTGCTGATCGGGGTAGAGCTTTTCGGCGCTGTCGGTATGGGCGCGCAGCGCTGGATCGAGATCGGATCGTTCCGCCTGCAACCCTCCGAGCTGATGAAGATCACGCTGGTGATGATGCTGGCGGCCTATTACGACTGGCTCCCGCCCAAGAAAACCTCGCGCCCGCTTTGGGTGTTGCTGCCGGTCCTGCTGATCCTGATCCCTACGGCACTGGTGCTGAAACAGCCCGACCTGGGCACCGCGATCCTGCTGATGGCAGCGGGCGGCGGGCTGATGTTTCTGGCCGGAGTGCACTGGGGCTATTTCGCCGTGGTCATCACCGGCGCCGTCGGACTGGTGACGGCGGTGTTCCAGTCCCGCGGCACGCCGTGGCAGCTGATCAAGGATTACCAGTTCCGGCGCATCGACACGTTTATCGATCCCAGCACCGACCCGTTGGGCGCAGGGTATCACATCACGCAATCCAAGATCGCGCTCGGCTCCGGCGGCTGGACGGGGCGCGGGTTCATGCAAGGCACCCAGTCGCGCCTGAACTTCCTGCCCGAAAAACACACGGACTTCATCTTTACCACCCTGGCCGAGGAGTTCGGCTTTGTCGGCGGGTTCTCACTGCTGGGTCTCTATGCGCTGATCATCGTCTTCTGCGTCGCGGCGGCGCTGATCAACAAGGACCGTTTCTCGTCGCTGCTGACCCTTGGCATCGCGCTGAACTTCTTTTTGTTCTTCGCGGTGAACATGTCGATGGTGATGGGGCTGGCGCCCGTTGTCGGGGTCCCCTTGCCTCTGGTCAGCTATGGCGGATCGGCGATGCTGGTGTTGCTGCTGGCTTTTGGCCTTGTACAATCGGCCCATGTCCACCGCCCCAGATAGGAAGCCCATGCCTCTCAATATCCTTTTCGCCGCGCGCCCCGAACGCTGGGTGACGTATGAAACGCCGCTGCGCCAAGCGCTTGATGCCGCGGGGATCGAGGCCAACCTTGCAACAGATATCGCCCCGCAGGACGTGGATTACATCGTCTATGCCCCCAACAGCCCCTTGCAGAATTTCACGCCCTACACGCGGGCCAAGGCGGTGCTGAACCTCTGGGCGGGGGTGGAAAACATCACCAATAACGCGACGCTGAAGATCCCTCTGGCGCGGATGGTGGACCCGGGGCTGACCAAGGGGATGGTGGAATGGGTCACGGGCCATGTGATGCGCTATCATCTGGGGTTGGACACGGACATTCGCAAAACGGACAGCGATTGGACCCCGCGCACCCCACCGCTGGCACAGGAACGACAGGTCACTATTCTGGGTCTGGGGGCCTTGGGCGCGGCGGTGGCGGAAACTCTGGTCTATCTGGGGTTCAACGTCACCGGCTGGTCGCGCAGCCCCAAGGACATCGCGGGCGTCACCTGCCTGCATGGGGACGCCGGGCGCGCAGACGCCCTGCGCCGTGCCGAGATCGCGGTGCTGCTGCTGCCCAACACGCCCGATACCGAAAACACGCTGAATGCCGAGACGCTGGCGCAAATGCCCGCTGGTGCCTGTATCATCAACCCGGGCCGCGGCGCGCTGATCGATGACGACGCGCTGCTGGCAGCGCTCGACAGCGGCCAGATCGCCCATGCCACGCTGGATGTGTTCCGTGTCGAGCCCTTGCCCGCAGACCACCCCTATTGGGCGCATCCCAACGTCACCGTCACGCCCCACATCGCCGCTGAAACCCGCGCGACAACCGCTGCACAGGCCATCGTCGAAAACATCCGCCGCGGTGAAGCGGGTGAGGATTTCCTGCATCTGGTGGATCGCGCCAAAGGCTACTGACCCGCCCCGTATCGAGGGCGGGATTTGAGTTTATTTGGCAAAATGAAGCTGCAGCCGCGCGCCCCTTCATTTTGCCTCTTAAACTCTCGCCGAAGGCAGGCCGGCCGCGGGCGCTCAGCCCGCTGTCAGGCCGCGCCCCTTCAGCAAAGCCTCTACCCCCGGCAACCGGCCACGGAACGCCTTGTACAGTTCCGCCGCGTCCTGGCTGCCGCCGGTGGACAGGATGTGCTGCTCTAGCGCGGCGGCGCGATCGGGATCAAAGGCGCTGCCGGTCTCTTCAAAGGCTGCGAAGGCGTCTGCGTCCATCACCTCGGACCACATGTAGCTGTAGTAGCCGCTGGAATAGCCGTCGCCGGAAAAGACATGGGCAAACTGCGGCGTGGCGTGGCGCATGGTAATTGCGGGCGGCATACCCAGACCGGCCAGTACCTGCGCCTGTTTCTCCATCGGATCGGCAGGTGCCGCACCGTCGTGGAATTCGAGGTCTACCAGCGCAGAGGCGACATATTCGACCGTGGCGAACCCCATGTCGAAATTCGCGGCCCCCAGCACCTTTTCCAGCATCTCGGGCGGCATGGGGTCGCCTGTTTTGGCGTGGGTGGCAAATTGGCTGAGCACGTCGGGCACTTCGAGCCAATGTTCGAACAACTGGCTGGGCAGTTCGACAAAGTCACGCGCGACCGATGTGCCGCTCACGGATTCGTAGGTCACATCCGACAGCATCTGGTGCAGCGCATGGCCGAATTCATGAAACAGCGTGCGTGCATCGTCATAGGACAGCAGCGCAGGCGCGGCTTTGGCAAAGTTGCACACGTTGATCACGACAGGCGACTGCACGTCGGGGAATTTCGCCTGAGACCGCATGGCGCTGCACCACGCGCCCGACCGTTTCGATCCGCGTGCAAAGTAGTCACCGATGAACACGGCCACATGTTCGCCGTTGCGGGTCACTTCCCACGCGCGACAATCGGGGTGATAGAGCGGCACGTCGAGGGGCTTGAATTCGAGAGCGAACAATCGCGTGGCGCAGTCAAAGGCCGCGTCGATCATCCGGTCCAGCTGGAAATACGGTTTCAACGCGGCTTCATCCAGATCATGCTCTGCCACGCGCCGTTTCTGCGCATAGTAGCGCCAGTCCCACGGGGCCAGATCGGCGTTCACGCCATCGTCATGCATCATACGGGTCAGCACCTCGGCGTCCGCCTGCGCTTGGCGTTTTGCCGGGGTCCAGACATCCATCAGCAGCTGGCGCACCGCTTTGGGTGTTTTCGCCATCTCTGTTTCCAGCTTGTAAGCCGCGAAATTTTGATAGCCCAGAAGCTTGGCCCGTTCCTCGCGCAGGACGAGGATCTCGGCAGCGATGGCGCGGTTATCGGTCTCGCCGCCATTGGCCCCGCGGGACTGCCAGGCGAGAAACGCCTTTTCGCGCAGATCGCGGCGCGGCGAGAATTGCAGGAACGGTGTGATCAGAGACCGCGAAAGGGTAACGACCGGCGCGCCTGCCTCTTTCTCCTCGCCCGCCGCACGGGCGGCATCGATGACAAAGTCGGGTAGCCCTTCCAGATCGGATTCCGTCAGCGGCATGAACCAGCTGCGTTCATCCGCCAGCAGGTTCTGGGTGAACTGTGTCCCCAGCACCGCCAGCCGGTTCTTGATCTCTTTCATCCGCGCATCATCCGCACCCTCCAGAGCCGCGCCTGCGCGCACAAAGCCGCGGTGGGTCAGCATCAACACCCGTGCCTGTTCGGGCGTCAGATCAAAGCTGTCGCGATTTTCCCAGACGGAGGCCACGCGCGCAAACAGCGCCTTGTTGCTTGAGATGTCAGAGAAATGCGCAGACAGCAGCGGCGAGAATTTGCGCTGCAGGTCTTCGCGCGTGGGGTTGCTGTCGGCCCCTGCGACGGTGAAGAACACGCCCAACACGCGGTCCAGCTGGCTGCCTGCTTCCTCGAGCGCCTCGATCGTGTTGGAAAACGTCGGATCATATTCGCAGTCGGCGATGGCGTCGATCTCCATCCGGTGGGTCTGCAGGGCCTCGTCCAGCGCGGGGGCGAAATCATCGTCGGAAATCTTGTCGAAAGGGGCGATCTGAAACGGGGTGTCCCAATCCTGTAGCAAAGGGTTTGTCATGGCGGTCTCCTTTACGGATCAAGCTATGCACTGCGGCGGGGCAATACAATCGCAATACCCGCGCGCAAAGCCGCCATGGCGGATCGTCTATTCGCCCGCGTTTCCGCAGATCGGACAGTCGTCGCGTTTGGAGACGCCGATCACGCGGTTCTCGCCGTAGAGCGCATCATACATCAGCATTTGACCACGCAGCGGCGCACCGGCACCGGTGATCAGCTTGATCGCCTCGGATGCCATCATCGCGCCGATCACGCCGGGCAAGGGGCCGATCACCCCGGCCTGCGCACAGCTGGGGGCAAGATGGGCCGCCGGGGCCTGCGGGAAAATGCACTGGTAGCATGGCGCGCCCTTGGAGGGGTCAAAGATGCTCAGCTGCCCTTCCCATTGCGACAGCGCCCCCGAGATCAGCGGCAAACCGGCGGCGACACAGGTGCGGTTCACCAGATAGCGCGTGTCGAAATTATCCGTGCCGTCCAGCACCAGATCGTAGTCGGCGAAAAGCTCCGCCGCGATGTCTTCCGTCAGGCGGCGGTGATAGGGGCGCACGGTGACAAAAGGGTTCTGCGCCTCCATCTCGGCCTGCGCTGAAAAGACCTTGGGCGTGCCGATGGCGCTGTCTTTGTGGATCACTTGTCGTTGCAGATTGGCATTCTCGACCACGTCATCGTCGATCACACCAATCGTGCCGACACCGGCCGCCGTCAGGTATTGCAGCACCGGCGCGCCAAGCCCACCCGCGCCAATGACCAGCACCCGCGCCTGCTTCAGCGCCTTCTGCCCCGGTCCGCCGACCTCGCGCAGCACGATGTGGCGGGCATAGCGGTTCAGCTCCGTTTCCGAAAATGTGCCAGTTTGCGCGGCGGGCGTCGGTGCGGCCACCGGTTCGGCGCGGGCGCGCAGGCGGTTCAACACCCAGCTATAGCCAAAGATCAGCAGCAGAAATCCCGTCAGCAGCAGCCACGGAGCTGCCGAGCCACCCGTCGCCACGCGCAAGGGGTGCGCTTGGGGCAGCAAGAGGTTCAACCCGATCACCAGACCAAACAGCATGCCCAACACCACGATACGCCGTTCGCGCGGCTGGCCGAACGCGGCCCCCGCGCCCCAGATCAACGCGGCCAGTCCCAGCACCAACAGCATCAGACGCCTCCGCCGGTGACATAGGGATGTGGTTGCATGAATGATTGGCGCATAAGGCCCCCGCTTTGTTTCCGGGTGTTCAGACCCTAAAGCGGCAACCTAAGCATTTTTCCGCCGACACCAACCCCAAAGCTACGCCCTGCCCGCCAGAGCGCCGCAAGCGTCGCGCCGCTGCATCAGGTCAAAAGACGCGCTGCCCTTCGACCCATGTCTCGCGCAGGATCGGCAAGGCATCGAGCCGCGCAAACCGGATCACATCGCCGCGTGCGCCGACCTCTATCGTGCCGCGGTCCGTCAGCCCGACGCTTTGTGCAGGCGCGTGGGTGACCGTCGCCAGCCCGCGCGCCAGATCCCCCCACAGATCCCCCAGTTGCAATGCCGCGATCAACAGGCCCGCGGGCACGTAGTCGGACGACAGGATATCCAGCCGGTGCGCCTTCGCCAGATCAAGGGCGGCGACATTGCCCGAATGCGACCCGCCGCGAATGACGTTGGGCGCGCCCATGATGGTCGCGATCCCATTGGCATGACAGCTATGCGCCGCCTCGATCGTGGTGGGAAACTCGGCAAGCCGGACGCCGTAGCGGTGGCTCGTCTGGACCTGCTCTGCGGTGGTGTCGTCGTGGCTGGCAAGCGCTGCGCCATATCGGGTGGCTGCCGCAACGGTCGCGGCCTCGTGGGTTTTGCCATATTGCTTTTGCACATCGTACAGAGTGTCCACATGACGCTGGAAGGCGGCGGCATCAAAGCTGTGTTTGCCGCGCACGTAGGCCTCGAATTTCGACAGATCGCGGAACTGACGCTGACCCGGCGTGTGGTCCATCATCGAGACGATGCCAACGCGATCCTCTGGGCCGAATTCGGCCAGCTCTTCGGCCAGCGTTTCCGAACAGATCTCGGCCCGCAGGTGGATGTGGTGGCTGATCCGCAGGGCTCCGGCGGCGCGCATCGCCAGAATGGTATCGACCATGCCGCGCGCATATCTCTGGTACTGGTGCTCAGCCGAGATCATCGACCCGACGCGGATCGCATCGAACACGGTGGTGATGCCGGTGCCCGCCAGTTCACGGTCATGGGCGAGGATGGCCGCGCGGTGCGGCCAGTCGACCTTGGGGCGCGGCGACATATGCCGTTCCAGATTATCGGTGTGCAGCTCGACCAGACCGGGCGCGATGTAGTCGCCCTGCATGTCCTGCGCGCCTTTGGGCACGGCGCTGCCGAAATCGATGTCGGTGATTACCCCGTCTGCGATACGGAGCGTTCCGGTCTCGACGCGATCCCGCAGGATCAGGCGGGCGTTGGCGAAAATTGTCTCTTGGGTCATGGCATTATCTTCTGATTGGACTGGCCAGCGTCGCAGGCTGTCTGGGAAAGGTGCTGGCGTATCGTGGCAATGGTCTGCGCCAAGGGGCCGCTGTTGTCGATCACCTGATGGGGAATACCGAGGGGCATGGCGAAATCCGCACGGGCCAGACGGCGCTCTATCTCGGCTGTGTCTTCGCGGTTGCGCGCCGTCAGACGGGCAGCGAGGATGTCACGATCCGCCCGCAGCAAGATCACGCAAAACCGCGCAAAGAGAGCCTGTGCCTGTGGCAGGACGGCCCGTGACAGGTTCACCAGCACATCGCGCCCCTGCGCCACCTCAAGCGCGACGGACTGCGGGATGCCGTAGTGCCAGCCATGCGCATGCCAGCTGAGGATAAACGCGCCGTCATCCTCTGCCTTCCTGAAAGCACGCTCCGATACGCCGTCGAATGCTTCTCCGCCAAGGGTTGCGGGCCGCGATATCACGCGCCGCGCAAGGCAAAGCGACGGGTCCTCCGCGGCCAGCCCCTCCATCACGCTGTCTTTCCCCACACCAGAAGGCCCGACGACTGCAATAAACCGCCCCGTCATGCGGCCAGCCCCGGGGTGAACCGGGTCACGTCAAACTGCCGGTCGCAAATTTCGTCGCGCGCGGCGTGGTCGTGGAAAATCCCGATGATGGCAGCGCCACGCGCCTTCGCCTCTGCGATCATCTTTAGCACGGTGGCGCGGTTCACGGGATCAAGGCTGGCGGTCGGTTCATCCAGCAATAGCGCGGGATAGGGGTAGGCAAAACCGCGTGCGATATTGACGCGCTGCTGCTCGCCGCCCGAGAAGGTCGTGGGGCTCAGCTGCCACAGACGTTCAGGTATATTCAGTCTCTGCAAAAGGGTTTTCGCCTGCGCTTCGGCACTGGCGCGGTCCGATCCGGTGGCCATCAGCGGCTCTGCCACCACGTCCAGCGTCGATACCCGTGGCACAACCCGCAGGAACTGGCTGACATAGCCCAATGTGGTGCGGCGCAGCTGGATCACCTGCCTTGGTGCCGCGGTCACGACATCCAGATCGCCCACCATAATGCGCCCCGACTGGGTCAGGTAATTGCCGTAAATCATCCGCATCAGGGTCGATTTACCTGCGCCCGAGGCCCCGACCAAAGCAATACACTCCCCCTGTGCCACCGACAGCGACGCCCCCGCCATAACAGAGATTTCGGCAGCCCCCTGATTGTGCAACACAAAAGATTTCGACACGTTTTCAACAGTAATCATCGGGTTCATACCTGTAGGACAGAGGAAACAAGAAGCTGCGTATAGGCATGCTGCGGATCGTCGAGCACCTGATCGGTCAGCCCGCTTTCGATCACATGGCCGTCTTTCATGACCATCAGCCGGTCGGCCAGCAAACGCACCACAGCCAGATCATGGGTGACGATTATGGCGCTCAACCCCATCTCGCGCACGAGACCCCGCAACAGATCCAGCAACCGCGCCTGCACGCTGACATCCAGACCCCCGGTGGGTTCATCCATGAACACCAACCGCGGGCCTGTCACCAGATTACGCGCGATCTGCAAGCGCTGTTGCATACCGCCAGAGAACGCCGTGGGCCGGTCATCAATCCGGTCAGCGCTGATCTCGACGCGGCCCAGCCAGTCGATCGCCTTGTCGCGGATGTCGCCATAATGGCGGGCGTTCACGGCCATCAGCCGCTCGCCCACATTGCCGCCTGCGCTGACATTCATGCGCAAGCCGTCGCGGGCGTGCTGATGCACAAAGGCCCAATCGGTGCGCGACAACATGCGGCGTTCAGGCTCGCTCATCATGACCGTATCGCGCAAGCCCTCGGCGCGGGTGTCGAAACGGACGGCCCCGGCGTCGGGCTGCAAATGCCCTGCCAAACAGTTCAGAAGCGTCGACTTGCCCGACCCGCTTTCCCCGACGATGCCCATCACCTCGCCCGGATAAAGATCAAACGACACGTCGGTGCAGCCGATCCGCGCGCCATACATCTTGGCGATGCCTTCCACTTGCAACAAAGGGGTCATGCCGCGTCCTCCGCCAAGGGGGCGCCCTGCGCACCCAGATGCCCCGCCGCACGCCGCGCGCCGCAGTAATCCGTATCCGAACACATGAACATCCGCCCGCCGGCGTCATCCATGATCAACTCGTCCAGATAGCTGTCCGTCGCGCCGCATAGGTCACAGGCATGATCCGCCTTGGTCGGCTCGAACGGATAATCGTCGAAGTCCAGACTGACCACCTGCGTATAGGGCGGCACCGCATAGATGCGCTGTTCGCGGCCTGCGCCGAACAGTTGGATACCGGCCATCTCGAGCTTGGGGTTATCGAACTTCGGGATCGGGGACGGGTCCATGACATAGCGCCCCTCGACCTTCACCGGATAGGCATAGGCCGTGGCAATCGCGCCGTGCTGGCTGATGTCTTCGTAAAGTTTCACGTGCATCAATCCGTATTCCTCAAGGCTGTGCATTTTGCGTGTCTCGACCTCTGACGGTTCAAGAAACCGCAGGGGTTCGGGGATCGGCACCTGATAGACAAGGATCTGGTCTTCGCGCAGGGGTGTTTCGGGGATGCGGTGACGGGTCTGGATAACGCTGGCCTCTGTGGTGGCCTCGGTCACGGCGACACCCGCCGTTTTCTCGAAAAACCGCCTGATAGAGACTGCATTGGTCGTATCGTCGGCCCCCTGATCGATCACCTTGAACCGGTCCTCGGGCGTCAGAACCGCTGCCGAAACCTGCACACCACCCGTGCCCCAGCCATAAGGCATCGGCATCTCGCGGCTGGCAAAAGGCACCTGATACCCCGGGATCGCCAATCCTTTCAGTATAGCGCGGCGGATCATGCGCTTGGTCTGCTCGTCCAGATAGGCGAAGTTATAGTCGCTCATGACGCCACCCCTTCCTTCATTTTGCCCTTTAAACTCCCCCCGGAGGGGTCCTCCCCCTCGGCCTGTCCCGCGGCCTGCCCTGATGCCTGTGCCTCGCGGCGCAGTTTGCGGATCAGTTCCAGTTCGGATTGGAAGTCGACGTAGTGGGGCAGTTTGATATGCTCCAGAAATCCCGTCGCCTGGATGTTGTCGGCGTGATACAGCACGAATTCCTCGTCCTGCGCGGGGGCACCTAGGTTATTCTCGCCCAGTTCTTTCCAGCGCAACGCGCGGTCGACCAGCGCCATAGAGATCGCCTTGCGCTCCGTCATCCCGAAGACCAGCCCGTAGCCGCGCGTGAATTGCGGCGGTTCGGTTTTCGAGCCTTTGAACTGGTTGACGGTTTCGCATTCGGTCAGGGTGATCTCGCCGATGTCGATGGCAAAGCCGAGCTCGGGGATCTCCATCTCGACCGCGACCGCACCGATGCGCAGCTCTGCCACAAAGGCGTGGTTGCGCGCATAGCCCCGTTGGGTGGAATAGGCCATGCCAAGGATAAACCCCTCATCCCCCCGTGTTAGAGCCTGCAAACGCAAGGCACGGCTCGCCGGAAGTTCCAGCGGGCTGCGGGTCAGATCGTCCGGTGTGCCCGCCCCTGCGGGTTCCGACTGGATCAGATCCTCGCGATCAAGGAACCCCATGATATGCGGCGTTTCGCCTGCATTAGGCTCTGTTTGCTGCATCTCGCCAAACTCGCCATCGGCGGCGAGTTTAAAGTCCAGCAGACGGTGGGTGTAGTCAAATGTCGGTCCCAGCACTTGCCCACCGGGTGCATCCTTGAACGTTGCAGACACGCGGCGGTCGCAGGCCATGGTGGCCGTATCCACCGGGCTAGAGCCGCCAAAACGCGGCAGCGTGGTACGGTAGGCGCGGATCAGAAAGATCGCCTCTATCAGATCACCGCGCGATTGTTTGATCGCCAGCGCGGCAAGGTCGGGATCATACAGCGACCCTTCCGCCATCACCCGATTAACGGCGAGCGTCATCTGCTCGCGAATCTGGTCTACCCCCAGTTCCGCCACATCACGGTCCCCGCGCCGTTCCTCGGCCAGCCAAGCATGGGCGTTGTCGATGGCGCGTTCGCCCCCTTTGACAGCAACATACATCAGCGGACCCTCGTCGTGCGCGGCAGCGCGGCAAGCCGGTTTGCGCAGGTGAACATGAAATCCAACCCCAGCGGGAACAGCGCGGCGTTGCGTTGGAACGCGGCAGTATCCGGCAGCGACAGGCTGGCGGTATCCTTGATACCTGGTCCGCTTAGGGTCGCACCCAGAGACGTGAGGTCTGGCATCTCGACAACCACCGTCGCCGAGCGGTCGGGATATTCGGCAGTGCCGATGGCAAATTCGGAGAGCGGGAGATCATCCCAAGCCCCGACGGCAAACATCGCCTGTGCGGGTGGCACAAAGGGCGCGCCGGTCTGAAAGGTGATCCAATCGCGCACGTCCTGGGTGTCACAAGCGCTGCCGAGATAGATTGGCGTATCGGGATCACACAGCGTCAGGATCGCGGTGCCCGCGGCCGCGCCAAGCGGAGCGGGCGGTGTGGCCCCTGAAACGTCACAGATCGTCCCCGGGCGGGCCATCGCGGTCATCAGCCCGCGAAAGGCGCGGGCGGCGTCGATCGGGGCGTCGGTAAAGCCGCCCTCCAAAGCATGGGTCTGCATCAGTCTTCCCCTCGTACCATCGTAAAGAAATCCACCTTGGTCGCCGCCGCCTTGGCCGCGCGGGTGGCCTTAGCCGTGTCACGCCCCTTGCGCAGGGGCGCGAGGATCGCGGCCTCTACCTGCGTCGCCGCATCGGTTTGCATCAGCGCGTCAATCAGCGCCGTTTGCAGCGCGTGGTCCTTGCTGCGGCCCTGCACATAGCCGTGACCCACCGTACCGCAGCCCAGTTTGACTGACGCACGGGTGACGGACATTTCGCCAAGGTTGAACGCGGCGCCGACGGCCCCTGCCCGACCGCGCACCATTACGCCGCCGATTTCCGGCGCGCGCAGAATGCTGTGATCGGGGTGGGTGCCATAGGCGGCCCAAAGGCGCGCGACCTCGGCGGCGGGGGATTTGGCAAGCAGACCCAACCATGCCTTACGCCGCGCATGAGGGTCGATTTCTGAGTTCATCATATTCATCTAGACACCTTTTCGAGTTGTCTATACAACTAGACAAATAATACCTGTGACACCGATCAGCGCCAAGCCCTCCTTTTGCGAAATATTTGTGACATGCCCCAACGCACCCCGATCTGGACCGCCATCGCCCATAGCCTGCGCAGCGACATCGCAGCGGGTGTCTATGGCCCCGACGACAAGCTGCCGACCGAAAGCGCGCTGGCGGCGCGGTTCGGGGTGAACCGGCATACGGTGCGGCACGCGATCAAGGCGCTGGCGGGCGAAGGGCTGGTGTTGCCGCGGCGCGGTGCGGGGGTGTTCGTGACCTCGACCCCCACCGATTACCCCATCGGCCGCCGCGTGCGGTTTCACCAGAACCTGTCGGCGCAGGGGCGGATGCCAAGCAAAGAGTTCCTGACGTTGGAAACCCGCACAGCGCGCCCCGAAGAAAGCGACGCACTTGCGCTGGCGCAGAACGCACAAGTGCAGGTCTGCGAGGGGCTGTCCTTTGCCGACGGTCAGGTGATCGCCCTGTTTCGCAGCGTCTTCTCTGCCGCGCGCTTCCCCGACATGCTGGCGCATCTTGAACAGGCGCAATCGGTGACGGCGGCGCTGCGGCTCGGGGGCGTGACGGACTATACCCGCGCGTCGACCCGCATCAACGCCAAGCTCGCCAGCGCCACCCAGGCGCTGCATCTGCGCGTGGCCGAGGGCGCGCCGATCTTGCGCACGATCAACCTGAATGTGGATGATCAGGGGCAACCGCTGGAATACGGGCGCACGTGGTTCGCGGGGGACAAAGTGACCCTGACACTGGCAGATACCTGAAATCCCGTGGGGTTATTCGTACCGCTCCAGAAACGCCTCGGCTGACAGCGCGCGGAAATCATCCAGCGCGCGGTGCAAGGCGTCATGGGGCCAGTCCCACCATGCCAGCGCCATCATCCGGTCAGCGATGCCCGCGCTGAACCGCGCCCGCAGCGGCACCGCTGGAATACCCGCGACGATCATATAGGGGGCGACATCCTTGGTCACGATGGCCCCACCCGCGACGACCGCGCCGTGGCCGATCGTTACCTCTGGCCGCACCTGTGCGCCATTGCCAAGCCATGTGTCATGGCCAAGGGTAACGCGCCGGCTGCGACGGTGTGCGAACCAAGCGTCATCGTCAGCCGCATCGTCAAAGTAGTCGCCCGCGCGGTAGTGAAAGTGATGCAGGCTGGCTTTTTCCATCGGGTGGTCTGTGGCCCCGATCCGCACATAGGCCGCGATGTTCGAGAATTTGCCCACGGTGGTGTTGGCAATGTCGGCGTAGCGGTCGCAATAGCTGTAATCGCCAAGCTGGCTGTGGGCGATCCGCGACCCGCGCCCGATCTCTGTATAGGCTCCGAATGTGGCATCTTTGATCTCGCAGTCGGGGTGGATGAAGGGGCTGTCGGCAGTCAGGCGCGGCATCAGTGACCGCCCTCGTCACCGTTGATCAGCTTGCGGCGCAGCCAGCCCGAGAAACTGTCCATCGCCATGACCATGAGCACGATCAGCACGATATAATAGGTCACCTCTTCCCAATCCTTCTGGGTGGCAATCGCCTGCGTCAGCAGCAGACCGATGCCGCCGCCGGTGATCGCCCCGATGATCGTCGCAGAGCGGGTGTTGGATTCAAGGAAATAGAGGAGCTGGCTGAGCAGCACGGGCACGATCTGCGGCAGCACCCCAAAACGGTAGCGTTGCAGCGGCTTGGCCCCGGTAGAGGCGATACCTTCGATCTGTTTGCCGTCCACATTCTCCAGCGCTTCCGAGAACATCTTGCCGAAAGACCCTGTGTCGGTCAGCAGGATCGCCAAGGCTCCGGTCAGCGGCCCCGGCCCGAAGGCGCGCGACAGGACGATGGTCCAGATCAGCCCGTCGACACCGCGCAGGAAATCGAACATCCGCCGTGCGGCAAAGCGCAAGGACCGCAGCGGGGTAAAGTTCTTGGCCGCAAGAAACCCCAGCGGCAGGGCGATGATCGCCGCGCCGAATGTGCCCAGAAAGGCCATCAGCAAAGTCTCGTAGAGCGCCCAGGCCACATCACTGTGCCGCCACATGCGGTTGGTCCAGAAGTCATGGAAGATCGCGCCCGCTTCACCGCTGCACGCACGCCCCATCAGCGCGACCGGGCCCAGCCCGTGGTAGGGGCTGTCGAGCGTGAAAAAGAACAGCTCCCACCCGTAGTCGTATTTGAACACCTCGGTCCGGTTGCGGGTGATCGTCAGCCGCCCTGCCTCCGTGTTGATCATCACGCGGTTCTTGGACGCGCTGATATAGTCGGGAATGTCGCCGGGCGGGAATGTCGCCTGAACGCCGCGCTGCCCCGGCTCGGCCATGACCGTGCCGTAGCCCGGGATGTCATAGCTGACCTGCGGGCCAAAGGTCACGATATGCCCGCCCCCCAGATCCGCGACAGGGCGATCCCCCAACGTGACCCAATCGGGGGCCGTGCCGGCTTCATATGCGCCTTTACGCTCGCCTTCGATCGCGACGGAAAACGCGCCGTCGCGGTTGTCCTGCGTGACATGGGTCTTGTAGCTATAGGCATCAGCCACCAGCGTGCGGGCATTGCCTACGTTGATCCGATCCCCCAGCCCCGGAATATCGAAGGCAAAGAAGATATAGACGAAATAGGCCAGAACGATCACGGGCAGCGCCAGCGCAGCCATCCGCTTGCGCGAGAAATGGACCATCGTCTGGGTGTGAAGGGCGGTCGCGGTCATAGGGTCACCTTTGCGCTCGGCAGGCCGTGGGTCAGACGGTTACGGAAAACAGAAGAAAGCTGGTCGACGATTACAATCGTCAGGAACAGCAGCAGGAAGATGGCGGCGGCCTCGTCGAATTTGCCCTGCCCCCAGCTCATGGTGTTGCGCAGGTCATAGCCGATGCCCCCCGCCCCGACGAAGCCAAGGATCGCAGAGGCGCGGATATTGATCTCGAACCGCAGGAGCGCATAGCTGATGTAGTTCGGGGCCACCTGCGGGATCACGCCAAGCCACATGCGCTGGCTCCACCCCGCCCCGACAGAGGCAAGCCCCTCTACCGGTTTGAGTGATGCGTTTTCATTCACCTCCGAGAACAATTTACCCAAGGCACCGATGGTATGCAGCGCGATGGCGATCATCGCAGGTACCGGCCCGCCCCCCAGCAGAAAGATCAGCACCAGCGCGATGACAATCTCGGGTATGGCGCGCAGCAGATCCAAAACGCGGCGCAAAGGGCCCACGAGCCACGGCACCGGGGCCAACCCGCGCGTGACCATCAGCGACAAGAACAGCCCGACCATCGCCCCCAGCAGGGTCGAGGCAGCGGCGATATTCACCGTCTCTATCAGCGACGGCAGGTATTTCGCCATATAGCCGGGCAGCAGATGCCCGCGTTCTATCGCTTCGCCGATCACATCGGCGGGGAAATCCAGAATATTCGGCAAGCCGTCCCAGAACCCGCCCGCATTGCGGTTGCCTGCGGTGTTAAATCCACCCACCAGCAGCGCTACGAAAAGGATCAGCAGCACCAGATTCATCCAGCGCTTTGATCGGGCCAGTGCCAGATAGTTTTCCTGGATCCCTGCCAGGTCGGGGTCGGTTTGCGATGTCGCGGTCATGGGAAGCCCTTACGTAAAAATGCTGGCCCCGATGCGGATCGGAGCCAGCGACAGTGCTTAAATCACTTGGATCAATTCGATTTTGCCTTGCGGGCTTCGATGATCGACACATAGGCGTCATGGGTAATCGGATCGAACCCAAGGCTGTCGCCCGCTGCCACGCCATAGGCGCAGTCGGGGTCGTTCTCGTACAGGTTGTCGACCAGCGCGGTCATCTTGTCTTTGACGTCCTGAGGCAAGCTGGTGCGCAGCACGACGGGGCCTTCGGGGATCGGCTTGGAGCGCCAGATTTCCACCAGATCGTTCATATCGACCAGGCCTGCGTCCACGGCCTTGCGCAGCGCGCCGGAGTTGTAGCCGTCTTCCCAGTTGCCCTGACCATCAGCCCAGGTCACGCCTGCATCGATGTCGCCATTGTTGACCGCAACGATGGTCTGCTCGTGACCGCCGGTGAACTTGACCTCACCAAAATATGCGCCGGAGTCCATGGTGATCTCTTCGCCCATCTGGGGGATCTCGATCGACGGGATCAGATAGCCGGAGGTGGAGTTCGGGTCACCGAAACCAAAGACCTTGCCCTTGACGTCTTCAAGCTTGGTGATGCCGCTGTCGGCGCGGGCAAACCCGATGGAGTGGTAGCCATAGGACCCGTCCACGTTGATTTTCACCAGCACGGGCTCGACCGCTTCAGCGTCTTGCAGATATACCGCGGCATAGGCCGAAGCACCCAACCATGCCATATCCAGCGTGCCGCCCAGCAGACCCTGGATAACGCCGTTATAATCGGCAGGGGCGAACAGCTTGGTCGGGACGCCCAAGGCATCCTCGGTCATGGCGCGCATACATTCGTTCGAATTCATCCGGTCCTGCGCGTTCTCGCCGCCCAGAATACCGATGCGGAATTCGGAAATGGCTTCGGTTTGGGCCACAGCACCCGTCGCAAGGGCGGTCGTCGCGAAAGCAGCAGCAAGTAGTTTGTTCATCGGTCGTCTCTCTTTTTGCAGATAGGCCCCCGAGGATCGGAGGCTGGGGATGAAAAGATAATTGGGGTTATTGCGCCGCCACCGTTTCGGGACGGGCGGACAGCGTTTCGATCTGGGTCGATGTCGTCGCTTCGGAAAAGCTGGCATCCGCCCCGTAAATGTCGCGCGCCACACCGGTGGTCAGCTGCGCGGGCGTGCCGTCAAACACGATGCGCCCCTGCCGCATGCCGATCACGCGGTCGCAATAGCGTCGCGCGGTGTCCAGCGTGTGCAGGTTCGCGATCACCATGCGCCCGTCCTGTTCGTGGATGTCCCGCAGCGCCTGCATCACCAGCTGCGCGTTCATCGGATCAAGCGAGGCAATGGGTTCATCGGCCAGAATAATCGTGGGGTCCTGCATCAGTGCGCGCGCGATGGCGACACGTTGCTGCTGCCCGCCTGACAGGGCCTCGGCGCGTTTGGGAGCGTGCTCGGCAATGCCCAGACGGTCCAGAATATCGATGGCGCGGATGATGTCGTCTTCGGGGTAGAGGTTGAACATCGTGGCCAATGTCGACCGGCGGTTCAACGTGCCGTGCAGCACGTTCGATACCACATCCAGACGCGGCACCAGATTGAACTGCTGAAAGATCATCGCGCAATGGGATTGCCAGTCGCGCTTCTCGGCCCCGCGCAGCTTGGTGATGTCGCGCCCGTTGACCAGAATCTCGCCGGAACTGGCAGGGGTCAGGCAGTTCATCATCCGCAGCAGCGTCGACTTACCGGCACCGGAACTGCCAATGATGCCAATCATCATCGGGCGGTCGACGGAAAAGCTCGCTGCGTGAACGGCTGTATTCGCGCCAAATGTTTTTGTGACGGCTTGAAGCTGAAGCATTCGGTTCCCCTTTTTTCGGGGAACCTAGGGCGGCATTAATTCACATTCGTTTCAGCTTTATGAAAGTTTCACGACAGCGGAACCTTTCACGATCCTAGTCTATTTCAGGCCGGTAGAGCCGAATCCGCCGTCCCCGCGCGTGGTATCGGACAAGGCATCGACCTCGACACAGGCGTATTGCTGAACCTGCGCAATAACAGCCTGCGCGATCCTATCCCCGTGCCGGATAACGAAAGGCGCATCCCCTACATAGTACAGTCCGACCATCACCACGCCGCGGTAATCCTCATCCACCGTGCCGGGCGCATTGGGAATCAGAAACCCGTGCTTCAACGCCAGGCCCGACCGTGGCCGGATCTGCATCTCTGTCCCGCGCGGCAGCTCGACCGAGAACCCGATAGAGATCAGACTGATCTGCCCTTTTACAAATTCCATCGGCCCGTCTGGCAGAAAGGCCCGCAAATCCATACCCGCCGCCCCGGCAGTGGCATAGGACGGCAGCGGCAAATCATCATTGCCGCTGACCCGTTTGAATTTGATCTCGCTCATCATCCGCTCCACCGCACGCGCGCTTTCCAAATGGTTTCAAATCCTCGCCGAAGGCAAGAAAACTCTAGCTCAACGCCTCTGCAATGCGCGCGGCCAACTGCTGTGCCACCTGATCCTTGCCCATGCGCGGCCAGCTTTCGGCACCCGCATCCGTGATCAGGGTCGCAGCATTTTCCGCCCCGCCCATAATGCCTGTCCCCGGTGAGACATCATTCGCAACGATCCAGTCGCAGCCTTTGCGCAGCCGTTTTGCCGTGGCGTTTTCAACGACGTCATTCGTCTCGGCCGCAAAGCCCACGACCAGCTTGGGCCGCCGCACCCCCGCCGCGCTGACGGTTTTCAGAATATCGGGATTTTCAGCAAAGCTCAGCACCGGCAGCCCGCCTTTCGATTTCTTGAGCTTTCGATCACTGGCGCTGGCCATGCGCCAATCCGCCACCGCCGCGGCAAAAACGCCTGCGTCGGCGGGCAAGGCGGCCTCTACCGCCTCCTGCATCTGCTGCGCCGTTTGCACGCGGATCACCTCTACCCCGTCGGGCGGGGGCACGTCGGCAGGGCCAGTGACAAAGATCACCTGAGCCCCCAACGCCGCCAGCGCGCGCGCGATCGCTGTGCCCTGCGCGCCCGAGGACCGGTTCGCGATATAGCGGACAGGATCAATCGGCTCATGCGTCGGGCCGGAGGTCACCAGAATACGTCGCCCCTTTAGCGGACCATCGGCCAGCTGCGCCTCGACCGCGGCGACGATCTCAAGCGGTTCAGACATGCGTCCGGGGCCGAATTCCCCGCAGGCCATATCACCATCATTCGGGCCGACCACATGGATGCCATCACCGCGCAAGGTCGCAAGGTTGCGCTGCGTCGCGGGGTGGTCCCACATGCGCACGTTCATCGCCGGTGCAATCAGCACCGGCGTATCTGTCGCCAACAATAGGGTAGAGGCCAGATCATTCGCTACACCGCTCGCCATCTTGGCCATCAGATCCGCCGTGGCAGGGGCCACCACAACCAGATCCGCGACACGGCTTAGCTGGATATGCCCCATCTCGGCCTCGTCGCCCAGATCGAACAAGTCGCGATACAGCTTCTGCCCCGCCAACGCCGAAACGGACAAAGGCGTTACAAATTCTTCGCCCGCGCGGGTCAGCACGGGCGTCACAGTGGCCCCGCGTTCGCGCAGGCGACGGATCAGATCAAGGGATTTGAAAGCGGCAATGCCGCCCCCGATTATCAGCAGAATATGTTTGCCAGCCAGCATGATCGCCCCCGTCGTCGGTGTTCGTCCCGACCATAGGGGGGCGGTTCATTTTCCGCCAGCCCGTTCCTGCGGCAGAGCGCGCAGACCGCGGGATCATATCTGGGGGCTCACATTAGAAAGTGGCGCACTTCGGAGGATTGTGTCTCAAGCGTTTTGCGCATCTTGCCAAAGGCCGCGGCCTCTAGCTGGCGCACGCGTTCTTTCGATAGGCTCAGCTCGGCACCCAGACTTTCAAGCGTCCGCGGCTGATCGCGCAGCTTGCGTTCGCGCACAATGAATTGTTCGCGTTCGTTCAGGGCCTGCATCGCCGACAACAGCCAGCTGCGCAGCGTCAGCGTGTCGTGGCTTTCCTCGACACGTTCGGCAGCCTGCGCGCTGTCATCGACCAGCGCGTCGATCCACTCGCGGCCCTCGTCCTCTGCGGATTGCGTCGCGTTCAACGAGAAGTCAGAGCCGGACAAACGCCCCTCCATCATCTCGACGTCATGCATCGGCACGCCAATCTCGGTAGAAATCATCTGACGCAGCTGATGCTTGTCCAGGGTCTCGCCCGCGGCTTGGGCCTCGCGCTCAAGGCGTGCCTGTACGCGGCGCATGTTGAAGAACAGCGATTTCTGCGAGGATGTAGAGCCGGTGCGCACCATCGACCAGTTGCGCATGACGTGGTCCTGAATGCTCGCCTTAATCCACCAGACGGCATAGGTAGAAAAGCGCACCCCGCGGTCGGGGTCGAACTTGTCGGCAGCTTTCATCAGGCCCAATCCAGCCTCTTGGATCAGATCATTCATCGACGCGCCATAGCGCTTGAATTTACCCGCCATCGAGATAGCTAGACGCATGTAAGCTGTGATCAGCCGATGCAGCGCTTCCTCGTCGCGTTCGTCCCGCCAGGCATAGGCAAGCTTCAGTTCTGTCTCCGCATCCAAAAGCTCTGCTTTCATTGCGGTGCGGGTCAAAGAAAATTCACGTGATTGCGCCAGCGTCATGATGTCCATCCCTACTATTGAGGCACATCTGTCTGCGCCTTTTCATCTAAACGCGGAAAACCGCCAGTTGGTTCACGCGGAATCGAAAAAGAATCGGCTTTTTTCCGCGCAGCTTGCTTTGACTTTGTGACAATGACGCTAAATAAATCGCAAACCACTGGGCGAATAAGGCGCGCTGATCATGACTATCTGGCATTGGGTGCGCCACGGCCCGACCCACGAGAAAAACTTTGTCGGCTGGCGCGATGTCCCTGCCGATCTGTCCGATGTCGCACAGCTCGGGCGGCTCAACGCGCATCTTCCGCAGAGGGCCGTGTTGGTATCCTCGGACCTTATCCGCGCTTCTGCCACCGCCGATACGCTGGCCTCTGCCAGTCGCCTGCGCCTGCCCCATGACCGCGACTTGCGCGAACTTGATTTCGGGCTGTGGGACGGCATGCACGCCCGCGATGTATCGCAAAGCCACCCCGAGCTCAGCCGCGCCTATTGGACCACCCCGGGTGACATCGCCGCCCCCGAAGGCGAAAGCTGGAACGACGCGGCCCGCCGGATCAACGCCGCCGTTGACCGGATCACACAGGCCCATCCGAACACAGATATCATCGCCGTGGCGCATTTCGGCGTGATCCTGACACAGGTCCAACGCGCGCTTGGCGTGGATGCCCATGCCGCGATGGCCCATAAGATCGACAACCTGTCGGTCACGGATATCCACATCACCCCGCAGGGGTGGGACATCGGCACGATCAACCATCAGGTTTGACGGCCCAGCCCCTACCTTTCTGACGGCCCCGCCCTCCCTTCATTTTGCCAATTAAACTCAAATCCAGCGCTTCCCTCGTTCGTTAACGCTTATTAAACACCCCCGCCCTACCCCTGAGGTATCGCAAGGCATCAGGGGTAGAATGGTCGCACGGGCATATACGGTCGCATTCCAGGGCATCGACGCGCGCATCGTCGAGGTGCAATGCGCGCTCTCTGCTGGCATGCCCGCCTTTTCAATCGTGGGCCTGCCCGACAAAGCGGTGTCGGAAGCGCGTGAAAGGGTCCGTGCCGCGCTTGGTGCGATGGCCATCGCCCTGCCCAGCAAACGGATCACGATCAACCTCAGCCCTGCCGATCTGCCCAAAGAAGGCAGCCATTTCGACCTGCCGATCGCGCTGGCCCTGCTGGGGGCGATCGATATCCTGCCGAATGATGTCATCCAAAGCACCGTCGCCTTGGGCGAACTGTCTCTGGACGGGAGCCTGATCCCCGTGATCGGCGCGCTGCCTGCGGCGATGGCTGCGGCGGAAAACGGGCGTAGCCTGCTGTGTCCCGCTGCCTCTGGTGCCGAAGCGGCTTGGGTCGGCAATGCGCAGGTGATCGCGGCCCCCAGCCTCGGCGCGGTGGTGCGACATTATACCGGCCAAACCCCGCTGCCGCCTGCCACACCGGGCGAAGTCTCGCAAAGCCCCAGCCAGCATGACCTGCGTGATGTCAAAGGTCAGGAACGCGCCAAACGCGCCTTGGAAATCGCGGCCGCGGGACGTCATCACCTGATGTTTGTCGGCACGCCCGGCTCGGGTAAATCCATGCTGGCGGCGCGTTTGCCCTCGATCCTCCCCCCGCTGACCGCACAAGAAGCGCTCAGCACCTCTATGATACACTCGCTTGCCGGGCTTCTGGATGACGGCGGCATCTCTCGTCTGCGCCCGTTCCGCGAACCGCACCACACGGCGTCTATGGCGGCGATCATTGGCGGCGGGCGGCTGGCCAAACCGGGGGAGGTCAGCCTCGCCCATAACGGCGTGCTGTTCATGGATGAATTCCCCGAATTCCCGCGCACCGTGCTGGAAACCCTGCGCCAACCCGTCGAGACGGGCGAGGTGATGATCGCCCGCGCCAATGCACATGTGAAATACCCGTGCAAATTCATGCTTGTCGCCGCAGCCAACCCCTGCAAATGCGGCTACCTTAGCGATCCGTCCCGCGCATGCAGCAAAGCCCCCGCTTGCGGAGAGGATTATATGAATCGCGTCTCGGGCCCGCTGCGCGACCGCTTCGACCTGCGCATAGATGTGCCGCCCGTGGGCTATACCGACCTCGACCTGCCCCCCAGTGCGGAAGGCTCGGCGGAGGTCGCCCAAAGGGTGCAAGCCGCGCGCCGGCGCCAGCACGACCGCTTTGCCGACCATCCCACAGCGGCCCTGAACGCAGATGCCGAAGGGGACCTGCTGGAACAGATCGCCGCCCCGGATACGGAGGCGCGGCAGCTGCTGTCCCGTGCGGCAGAGCGGTTTCACCTATCGGCGCGTGGGTATCACAGGGTATTGCGTGTGGCGCGCACCATCGCGGATCTGGACGGAGCTGGCGACGTGCGCAAACCGCATCTGGCCGAAGCGCTCAGCTTTCGGTTGCCGTCGGTGGCAGTTGCGTGATCCAGCGCGCCAATGCGTCTAACGTGACCCGCGCTTCGGGCAGGGTATTGTGGAAGATCGGCCAGACGTGGGGCAGGTCATGCGCTTCCTCCAGCGTCACGCGCACACCTTGATCCCGCAAATGCGCTGCCATCCGGCGCGCGTCATCGCGTAAAATCTCCGTGGAACCGACAGTGATCCAGACTGGCGGCGCCCCCGGATAGGTCGCAAGCAAGGGGCTTATATCGGGATCTCGGGGGTCTGCACCGGCCAGATACATCTCTGCCATAAGACCGGCCTGCGCGGCGGGCAATACGGCCTCTCGTGCCGCATTCTCGCGGAAGCTGGCCCCCTCGTGCAGAAAATCGGTCAGCGGTGAAAAAGCAAAAAGCGCGCGCGGCAGGGGGCGACTGCCGGCACAAAGCCGGCTAAGCAGATTGAACGCCAGCGCGCCGCCAGCGCTATCGCCGCCGACAATGATATTCTGCGCCGACACTCCGCTGTCGAGCAACGCCTGATAGGCCGCGGCGACATCTTCGATTGCGGCGGGAAACGGGGCTTCGGGGGCAAGACGGTAATAGGGCAATACCGCCACAGCCCCCAGACGCTGCGTCAAGGCCCCCAGCATCGCCCCGTGGGTATCGGGGCTGCCAAACACGAAACCGCCCCCATGAATATAAAAGATCACCAGATCAGAGCGTGTCTGCGCAGGGGTCACCCGCAGAACCTCGCCCGCGCCAACCAAGCGGCTGCGGGTGATCTGGGTGCAGCGCGGTGCGCGAAACAGCAGCCGCGCGGTTTTCGCGAAATCACGACGTATCTTGAGCACGTCGCGCGTGCGCGCCAGCTTGCGCTTCTCTACCAAACGTAAATAGCCGTTCAGCAGAGGGCGCAGCAAGCTCATGCGCGCTTACGCTCGATCGCTTCCCATATCTTGGCCGCGATATTGGTGCCGTCGAAACGTTCCAGTTCTTGTATGCCCGTGGGGGAGGTCACGTTGATCTCTGTCAGATAGTCGCCAATGACATCGATGCCGACGAAAATCTGCCCTTTCTCGCGTAGCAACGGGCCGATGGCGGCGCAAATTTCAAGGTCACGCTCTGTCAAGCCGACCTTCTCGGGGCGGCCGCCCACATGCATGTTCGACCGGGTTTCCCCCTCTGCCGGGACGCGGTTGATGGCCCCGACGGCTTCGCCATCCACCAGGATCACCCGTTTATCGCCCTTGGACACAGCCGGCAGGAATTTCTGTACGATCAACGGCTCGCGCGAGAAACCGGTGAACAGTTCGTGCAAAGAGCTGAGGTTGCGATCATTCGTGTCCAGACGGAAGACACCCGCGCCCCCGTTCCCGTATAGCGGCTTGAGGATGACATCCTTGTGCTTCGCCTTGAACGCTTTGATCGTGTCCAGATCACGGGCGATTGTGGTCGGCGGGGTCAGCTGCGGGAAATCGAGCACCAGCAGTTTTTCGGGGTAGTTCCGCACCCAGAACGGGTCATTCACCACCAGCGTTGTCTTTTTCAGACGGTCCAGCAAATGGGTAGAGGTGATGTAATGCATGTCGAACGGCGGATCCTGCCGCAGCCAGACCACGTCGAAATCCGCCAGATCAACCTCGCGTTCAGGCCCCAAGGTGGCGTGATCGCCCTGTACCCTCTGCACGGTCAGATCATGACCCCGCGCGGTTATGCGCCCCTCTTGATAGGCGAGGTGATCGGGGGTGTAGTAGAAAAGCGCGTGCCCGCGCGCCTGTGCTTCCTCGGCCAGGCGAAAGCTGCTGTCCGCGTTGATATTCACGTCCCCGATCGGGTCCATCTGAAAGGCGATTTTCATAAGGGGTCTCCCTGTTGTTCCTTTCTAGATGGCGCAGCAGGGCGTGGGGTGCAATGGGTCAGTCGTGCCCGAAGGCGTTTTCAAGGATCCGCAGGTCACCGGTCTGATCGACCAACGCCACGTCAAACCGCACATCCGTCAGCGCGCCTTTGGGTTCGCCGCCAATGAATTCTTCGGCGGATCGATAGATACGGCGCATCTGTTTCCGGTTCAGACGCTGCAGGGCGCTGTCATGGCTTTTGCTTTTCTTCACTTCGACAAAGACGATCCCGTCGCCGTCGCGCATGATCAGATCAATTTCGCCCGCCTTACCGCGCCACCGTTCATGTGCCAGATCAAAGCCGCGGCGGCGGTAGTCATCCGAGACCTGCAGTTCAGCCGCACGACCTGCGTGATAGGAAACAGCCCCTTGAACGGATTTCGCCAGTGTCGTCAGTGTGTCGGTCATCTTAGGTTTCTTTCCCCAGTTCCAATGCCGCCTGATACACCTGTCGGCGCGGCACATCATATGCCTGCGCCACCATATCGACGGCATCGCGCATCGAATTCGTTTCCAATGCGTTCGCAAGGTCAGAGGTTAGATCACTTTCGCTAACAGCCGGTAAACGCCCGCGATCAATCAGCACAACAATCTCGCCCTTCGGGGCTTTACCGCTGTAGTGTTCGGTCAACTCATCCAGGGTACCGCGCTGAATTTCCTCGAACTTCTTAGTCAGCTCGCGACAGACAGCCGCCGGACGTTCCCCGCCCAGCGCCTGTGCGGCATCGCGCAGCATCGCCCCCACCCGCTTGGGTGATTCGTAGAAAACCAGCGTGCCTTGCACCTCTTTCAACTTTTGCAGCGCCGTGAGCCGTGCGCCTTTCGCATTGGGCAGGAACCCTGCGAAAAAGAAGGCATCCGTCGGCAGCCCTGCCAAAGCCAGCGCGGTCAGCACCGCCGAGGGGCCAGGGGCGCAGGTCAGCATGAGCCCTGCCTCGCCTACACCGCGGGACAGTTCGAACCCCGGATCCGCGATCAGCGGCATGCCAGCCTCAGAGGCATAGGCGACGGATTGCCCATCGCGGATCGCGGCGACAAGCTTGTCCTGCACGCCACTGCCCGAATGGTCGTGCAGCGCCACAATCTGCCGCCCGTCGAGAGGCACCCCATGGATATCCATCAACTTACGCAGGCTCCGCGTGTCCTCCGCCGCCAGCACATCTGCCGAGGCCAGCACGTCGAGCGCCCGCAAGGTTATGTCGCGGGCAGAGCCGATCGGCACCCCGACAAAGTAAAGCCCCGCCGCAAGGGGAATCTTTTGGTAATTCAAGCTGGACCCGCCTTTCGCACCCTCTATGATCAGTGCATATGTCCCCGGGGCCATCGCCGCCGACCTGCCACCAATGGAGTGACACTGTTATGATCGCTGTTTTCAACATCCTTCGCAAGCCACTGCGGCTTTTGATCCTGCCACTGATCGCATTGGCGCTTGCCGCCTGTGAACCTGTGGCGATGACCAATATGAACGGGTCCAAGGGCCCCAAAGTCGACTCGAGCAAACCTATTCCGGTGGCCTTGCTGATCCCACGTGGCGGTTCGGCGGCGGATAACCTGCTGGCGCAAGAGCTTGAGAACGCCGCGCGTCTGGCAATCCGCGATCTGGGCGGCGTGCAGATTGACCTGCGGGTCTATGGCACGGGCGGCAATGCAGGCACTGCGGGCACCGCAGCGGCGCAGGCCGTCACCGACGGGGCTCAGATCATTCTGGGGCCGCTTTATGGCGAGGCCGCAAATGCGGCGGGCAACGCGGTTGCCGCGCAGGGCGTGAATGTCCTGTCCTTCTCGAACAACCCCAGCATCGCGGGCGGCAATGTCTTTGTGCTGGGTCAGAACTTTAACGACACCTCCAACCGTCTGGTCCGCTACGCCAAGAGCAACGGAAAAGACAAGATCCTCGTGCTGCACGGTCAGGATCTGGCCGGCCAGCTGGGCCGCGATGCCATCCTCAAGGCGATTGCCGCAAACGGGGCGACCTCTGCCGGTACGGTTGATTACGCGCTGAGCCAAGAAGCCGTAATGTCTGCCGTGCCGCGCGTGAAAGCTGCCGTAGAAAGCAACGGGGCGAATGCGGTCTTCCTGACGACATCCTCGGCCAGTGCGCTGCCGCTTTTCGCACAACTGCTGCCAGAGGCCGGGATCAGCGGTGCCACCACGCAGTATATCGGTCTGACCCGCTGGGACATCCCGCCTCAAACGCTGGCCCTGCCCGGCGTGCAAGGTGGCTGGTTCGCCCTGCCCGATCCCGGTGCGACAACCGCATTTTCGCAGCGCTATGCCGCAGCCTATGGCGACACACCCGGCCCGATCGCTGGTCTGGCCTTTGACGGGATCGCAGCCGTGGGGGCCTTGGCGAAATCCGGCAAATCCGACGCGTTGTCCGCGGCACGTCTGACCCAAGGCGCGGGCTTCCGCGGGGCGAGCGGCGTGTTCCGCCTCAAGGCCGACGGCACCGCCGAACGCGGCCTTGCCATTGCCACGATCCGCAATCAGCAGGTCGTCATCATCAGCCCTGCCCCCCAAGCCTTTGGCGGGGCCGGTTTCTAAGGGACCGCCTTTTGTGAAACCCCTTGTTGCACCAGCAGAATCAGGTGAGGCCACCGCGCGTCACCTGATCAGCACCCCCAAACGCATCTTTGACGAAGCGGCTGTTTCCGCCGCGCTCAAGGACGTCCTGGACGGTTTGACCGATCCGGCAGAGATTCAGGCCGCCGCCGTCGCCGTTCTGCAAGACGCGCAAAAGAACGGGCGCGCCGAAATCGCCCGCGCCTTTGCGGCGTCACCCTTCAACGCGCGCCCCATGACGTCGGCCTATTGCTACCTCACCGATCAGCTTGTCCGCACGACCCTGCAGATCGCCGGACAACGGCTCCACCCGATTGAAACGCTTGGCCCGAACGACCGGCTCGCCGTGATCGGCGTCGGCGGGTATGGCCGCGGAGAGATGGCCCCCTATTCTGATGTGGACCTACTGTTCCTCATCCCCCAAACCCCCAGCCAGCGCACTGAAAACCTGATCGAATCCATGCTCTACATGCTATGGGATCTCAAGTTGAAGGTCGGCCATTCCACCCGCACCATCCGCGACTGCGTGACCCTTGGCCGCGAGGATTTTACGATCCAGACAGCCCTGCTGGAGCACCGCTTTATCGCCGCCGATGTGGCTTTGGCGCAGGATTTGGATGAAACGCTCAAGACCGATCTTTTTGCAGGCACCGGTCGCAGCTTTATCGAAGCCAAACTGGAGGAACGCGACGCGCGGCACCGCAAGCAGGGTCTACGTTATGTGGTGGAACCCAACGTCAAAGAGGCCAAGGGCGGCTTGCGCGATCTGCAATCGTTGTTCTGGATCGCCAAACATATCTACAGCGTCGAACATGCCGCCGATCTTGTCGACCGCGGCGTGTTTCTGGAGGAAGAATTCAAGACCTTCGTCGCGGCCGAGAATTTTCTTTGGGCGGTACGCGGGCACCTGCACCTCATTTCAGGACGCGCGACCGAACAGTTGACCTTTGACATGCAGGTCGCCGTGGCCGAGGCGATGGGATACCGCGACACGCGGGGCCGCCGCGGGGTCGAGGTGTTCATGCAGGCCTATTTCCGCCATGCCACCGAAGTGGGCGAGCTGACGCGCATCTTCCTCACCAAGCTCGAAGCCTTGCATGTCAAGGCGGAACCCCTGCTCGAACGTATCTTTCGCCGTCGCCCCAAGCTGCGGGACGGCTATGAGGTCGTGGGCGGGCGGCTGGCCGTCACCGATGGCAAGGCGTTTATCAGCGACAAGCTGAACCTGCTGCGCATCTTCGAAGAAGCATTGCGCACCGGCATGTTGATCCACCCCGATGCGATGCGTCTGGTCAAAGCGAACCTCGCCCTGATCGACGACGACATGCGCAACACGCCCGAGGCGCGGCGGATCTTCCTTGATCTGATGCTGAAACACGGCAACCCCGAACGCGGCTTGCGCCGGATGAACGAACTGGGCGTGCTGTCGGCCTTCATCCCCGAGTTTGAGCCCATCGTGGCGATGATGCAGTTCAACATGTACCACAGCTATACGGTGGACGAGCACACGATCCAGTGCATCACAAACCTTGCCCTGATCGAGAAGGGCGAGCTGGAAGAAGACCTGCCCGTCGCCTCGTCGATCCTGCAACGTGGGGTGAACCGCAAGGTGCTATATGTGGCTCTCTTGCTGCATGATATCGCCAAGGGCCGCCCCGAAGACCATTCGATCCTCGGGGCCCAAATGGCCCGCAAGATCGCGCCCCGTCTGGGCCTCAACAAGGCCGAGGTCGACACGGTCGAATGGCTGGTCCGCTACCACCTGCTGATGTCGGATATGGCGCAAAAACGCGATATTTCCGATCCGCGCACCGTGCGGGACTTTGCCAAGGCGGTGCAGACCGTCAAACGGCTTGATCTGCTGTGTGTGCTGACCGTCTGCGATATCCGCGGCGTCGGCCCGAACACTTGGAACAACTGGAAAGCCGTGCTGATCCGCGGGCTCTACCGGCAAACCAAACGCGCGCTTGAAACCGGGCTCGAAGACCTCAACCGCGAGAACCGCGGCGCGGGGGCCAAAAAGGCCCTGCGTGCGGCCCTTGCTCATTGGCCGCGCAAAGATCTTCAGGCCGAAACCGCACGCCACTACCCGCCCTATTGGCAGGGGCTTCATACGGCATCGCAGGTGGTATTCGCCGAACAGCTCCGCGATATTCAGGACGGTGAAATCCGCATTGACCTGCACCCTGACGATGACCGCGACGCCACCCGCGCCTGCTTTGTCATGGCTGACCACCCGGGCATCTTTGCACGGCTTGCCGGTGCGCTGGCGCTGGTCGGGGCCAATGTCGTCGATGCCCGCAGCTATACCACCAAGGACGGCTGGGTGACCGATGCGTTCTGGATCCAGGACGCCGAGGGCAACCCCTACGACGTCTCGCGCCTGCCACGGCTGCGGCAGATGATCTCCAAGACGCTCAAGGGTGAAATTCTGGCCCGTGATGCGCTGAAATCCCGCGACAAGGTGAAAAAGCGCGAGAAAGTGTTCAAGGTGCCCACGCATATCACCTTTGATAACGAAGGCTCCGAAATCTACACGATTATCGAGGTGGATACCCGCGACCGCCCCGGCCTGCTCTATGACCTCACGCGGTCGCTGTCTGAATCCAACGTCTATATCGCCAATGCGGTGATCGCGACCTATGGCGAACAGGTGGTCGATACCTTCTACGTCAAGGATATGTTCGGGTTGAAGTACTATACCGAAAGCAAACAAAAGACGCTCGAGAAACGGTTGCGTGCGGCGATCATCGACGGTGTTGCGCGGGCGCAGGACTGACATCGGCGCTTTCGCGCGGGCATGACGGCTGTGTTCGCATTTCCCTGATTGCGCAGTGCGGCGCCAACGGCTAGGCCATTTGCACCGCAGTTACGGGGTAGCACCACCATGAAACCTATCCGCCTTATGTCCGGCTTCTTCACCGTCGGGATCTGGACCCTCCTCAGCAGGGTCATGGGGTTCGTGCGCGATGTGATGATCGCGGGCTACCTTGGCTCCGGCCCCGCAGCCGAAGCGTTTCTGGTCGCCTTTTCCCTACCCAATATGTTCCGCCGCTTCTTTGCCGAGGGGGCGTTCAACATGGCCTTTGTGCCGATGTTCTCGAAAAAGCTCGAAAGCGGCGATGATCCGGAAAAATTCGCGCAGGATGCTTTCGTCGGCATGGCGTTCATCCTGACGCTGTTCACCATCATCGGGATCGTCGCGATGCCGGGGCTGGTGCTGCTGATGGCCTCGGGCTTTGCGGGGGACGAACGGTTCGATCTGGCGGTCGAATACGGGCGGCTGGCCTTCCCCTATATTCTGTTCATCTCCCTCGCCGCCCTTGTATCGGGCGTGCTGAACGCCACCGGCCGCTTCATGGCGGCGGCGGCAGCCCCTGTGGTGCTGAACGTCATCTTCATCCTCGCCGTCCTGATCGGGGCCGCCCTTGGCCGCGACGGATCAGAGGCAATCGGCATGGGCATCGACAAGGCGCTTGGCCTGCAGATCGGCGACACCCTGGCGCTGTCTGTCCCACTGGCGGGGATCGCGCAACTGGCGCTGGTCTGGTGGGCCGCGAAACGCGCAGGCTTCACACTGACCTTCGGCCACCGCCCCCGCCTGACGCCCGAGCTGAAACGCCTCGCCATCATCGCCGCCCCTGCGGCCTTGGCAGGCGGAGTTATGCAGATCAACCTACTGGTAGGCCGTCAGGTCGCCAGCTTCTACGAAGGGGCCGTGGCTTGGCTCAATTACGCAGACCGCCTCTACCAACTGCCCTTGGGCGTGGTGGGGATCGCGATTGGCGTGGTGCTGCTGCCCGACCTGTCACGACGGCTCAAGGCCGGAGACGAACAGGGATCGCACACCCAGATCAGCCGCGCCGCCGAGGTGTCGCTGGCGCTGACCATCCCCTCGGCAGTTGCGTTGATGGTGATCCCCTTCACGCTGGCCACGGTGCTGTTCCAACGCGGGGCCACAACCACAGATGACGCCGCAGCCATCGCCATTGCGGTGGCGATCTACGGGCTCGGCCTGCCGGCCTTCGTGCTGCAAAAGATCCTGCAACCGCTTTACTACGCGCGTGAAGACACCCGCCGCCCCTTCTACTTTGCCGTGGTGGCAATGGTGGTGAACGTGGTACTGGCCGTCGGCCTCAGCCCCGTGATCGGCTGGATTGCCCCTGCCATCGCGACGACATTGGCGGGATGGGCGATGTTTGCCTTGCTGGCCTATGGCGCACGTGGCTTCGGGTTGGCCGCGAAATTCGACGCGCGTTTTCACAAACGCATCTGGCGCATCATGGCGGCGGCGGCCGTCATGGGCGGCGCGCTCTGGATCGGCAACCTGGCCCTGCAACCCCTGCTCGCCGAAGCCTGGTGGCGCGGGGTCGCCCTGGTGATCCTCATTGCCCTGGCGGCCGTCAGCTACTTCGGCACCGGCCAGCTCATCGGTGCGTTCAAACTGGCCGAATTCAAACGCGCCCTAAAACGCGGCTAACCCGCCCCACTTCTAAATGGCATTAAATCCCGGGGGTCAGGGGGCTGGCCCCCTGCCTGTCACGTCTGCCTGTCCCGCCTGCAAGCCTCACCGATGCCGAATACGCTCCCGCAGCCTGCCCCATTCGCCCGGCGCAAAAACAAAGCTCAGCGCGAAACCACAGGCAAAGCCCAAAAGCTCCGCCACCCACTGGGTGCCCGCGTCAAAGAACACGCCCCAGATCAGCTGCAACCCCATCAGCACGGCAATCAGGGAAAACGCGCGGTACTGCTGTTCTCCTTGCCCCGCCAGCTTGCGCCACATGACAAAGGAATAGCCGCCGATCAGCCCATATACCGACGGGTAGGCACCGACCAGCCAGACCGGATCATCCAGCACCAGCGCATAGACCACCGCGCCGAAAATACCCGACACAAAGAAGATAGCCAGAAACGCCACCTGCCCCATCGCCTCGGCCACCATCTTGCCAAGCGCCAGCAACAGCACGCAGGCAAAGATCGCATGGGTGAACCCCAGATGGATGAAACTATAGCTCACCACCCGCGACAGGTCGCGCAGGGGAAACTGCATGTTGGCGACCATCCAGTCGAAGACATCGCCCGAAAACCCGAAGTCGCGGATCAAGGCCAGACGCCAGCCCACAGCAGCAGGACCGCCGATGATCCCGGCCTCGGCCAGCGACAGCACGACCTCTATCCCCGCCAGCGCCAGAAAAAGCAGCGTGACGGTTGCGGGCATCGGGTTCACGGGGGGGTGAAAATCTGGGTCTTCCATAGGGCCTCCTTGACGGGCATGGTGCGCATGGGTAAGCCCATCTGGCCGTAGTTTCCAGCCTTATCGGAGCATCCAATGACCGACACCTCTTTCACCCCGCGTGTGTTTTCCGGCATCCAGCCGTCGGGCGATTTGCACCTTGGAAACTACCTGGGCGCGCTCAAACGCTTCGCCGATGCGCAGGACAAGGGGGTACAGTCGATCTACTGCATGGTAGATCTGCACGCCATCACCGTCTGGCAGGACCCTGCGGACCTCAAGCGCAGCACGCGCGAGCTTTGTGCCGGTTTTATCGCGTCGGGCATCGACCCCGATAAATCCATCCTGATCAACCAAAGCCAGGTGCCCGAACACGCGCAACTGGCCTGGGTCTTCAACTGCGTGGCGCGCATGGGCTGGATGGGCCGCATGACCCAGTGGAAGGACAAGGCCGGCAAGAACGCCGAAGCTGCCTCGCTGGGGCTCTTTGCCTATCCCGCGCTGATGGCCGCCGACATCCTGATCTATCACGCGACCCATGTGCCCGTGGGCGAGGACCAGAAACAGCACCTTGAACTGACCCGCGACATCGCGGCCAAGTTCAACCATGACTACGGCGTCGATTTCTTCCCGTTGACCGAACCGGTGATCGAAGGGGCTGCGACCCGCGTCATGTCCCTGCGCGACGGGTCCAAGAAGATGTCGAAATCCGACCCTTCCGATGCCAGCCGTATCAACCTGACCGACGATGCCGACACCATCGCCAAGAAAATCCGCAAGGCCAAGACCGACGCCGATGCGCTCCCCTCCGAAGTGGACGGCCTCAAGGACCGGCCAGAGGCGCGCAATCTGGTGAATATCTTCGCCGCGCTGAACGACCAGACCGTTGAACAGGTTCTGGCCGATGTGGGCGGCCAGCAGTTCGGCACCTTCAAGCCCAAACTGGCTGAACTCGCCGTCGCCAAAATGGCCCCGATCAGCACCCGCATGGCAGAGCTGATGGCCGACGAGGCAGAGATCGACCGCATTCTGGCCCACGGCGCCACCCAAGCGCGCGAGATCACCGCGCCGATCCTCAAGAAAACCTACGAGATTGTGGGCATGGTGGGCTAAACCAGCCCGCCCATTCACCCTTTCCCAAATACTCACTCCACAGGTCCCCCCGCAGCACCACGGCTGCGGGCCTTGCCCCCATGGACAATCCTTTAGCGTTTTGCCAGCCTTCGCCCGAACCACGAAGGGGATAGACGATGACCACCGGTTTTTTCATGGATGAACGCTGCTTTTGGCACGCAGGTGGCAACTATGCCTTTACCATGCCCGTGGGCGGCTTGGTGCAGCCGCTGGCCGCGGGCGGCCTGCCGGAAAACCCCGAGACCAAACGCCGCCTGCGCAATCTGATGGAGGTCACCGGCCTGATGGCTGAACTCGACCTGCGCAGCGCGGCACCTGCATCGCGCGAGGATCTGCTGAGCGTCCATCCGGCTGCCTATCTCGACGACTTCAAGCGCCTTTCCGACGCGGGCGGTGGAGAGCTGGGGTTGCGCACCCCCTTCGCCGCCGGCGGGTTCGAGATTGCGGCGCTGTCCGCCGGTCTCTCCCTCGCCGCGGTAGAGGCCGTCGCCAAAGGTGACCTCGACAATGCCTATGCGCTCAGCCGTCCACCGGGGCACCACGCGCTGCCTGATTTCCCCAACGGCTTCTGCCTGCTCGCCAATATCGCCATCGCGATCGAGGCAGCAAAGGCCAAGGGGCTGGTGCGCCGCGTTGTCGTGCTGGACTGGGATGTGCACCACGGCAATGGCACCGAGGCGATCTTTTATGACCGCGACGACGTGCTGACGATCTCGCTCCATCAAGAAGGGAATTACCCGCTTGATACCGGTGCGCTGGCGGATCGGGGGAACGGTGCCGGTGAAGGCTATAATATCAACCTACCGATGCACGCGGGGTCGGGGCATACGGCCTATCTGCACGCGCTCGACCGCGTGGTGATCCCCGCGCTCGACGCGTATCAACCCGATATGATCATCGTCGCCTGCGGTTTCGATGCCTCTATCGTGGACCCGCTGGCGCGCATGCAGGCCACAGCGGAAACCTTTGCCGAGATGACACAGCGGATCAAAGCCGCGGCGCAAAAACTTTGTGGCGGCAAGCTGGTGCTCGTCCATGAAGGCGGCTATTCAGAGGCCTATGTTCCCTTCTGTGGCCACGCCACCATTGCAGCCCTCGCAGACAGTGACATCACAGCGCCAGATCCCCATGCGAAGAACTTTCGCATTCGCCAGCCAAGCCCCGCATTCGACGCTTTCCTGCGCGCGTCCATTGACGACATGGCGCAAGAGCTGAACCTATAAGAGAGACCCCGATGCCGACACCCAATCCCGACGCGCTGCATTTCCTGCAAACCCGCCGTTCGCGCCCTGCCAAGACCCTGACCACACCGGTCCCCGACCGCGACACGCTGACCGAGCTGTTGACCGTGGCCTCGCGCGCACCGGATCACGGGATGCTGGAGCCCTGGCGTTTTATCGTGATCGAAAAGCCCGCGATGGCGCGTCTGGCCGACATCGCCGAGGCACGCGGCACCGCCCTGGCGCTCGACCCCGAGCAGATCCAGAAGGGCCGCGGGCAATTTGATCAGGGCGATCTGGCGGTTGTTGTGGTCGAGGTGCAGAAACCCTCGCCCAAGATCCCGCCGTTGGAACAGACCTATGCCGTGGGCGGGGTCTGCCTGTCGCTGGTCAATGCCGCGCTCGCCTCTGGCTGGGGCGCGAACTGGCTGAGCGGTTGGGTCAGCCACGACCGCGCCTTCATGACCGAGGCTTTCGACCTCGCGGAGCATGAACGCATCGCAGGCATCATCCATATCGGCACCGAAACCTCCGCCCCGCCAGAGCGCGGGCGCCCCGACATCACGGCGATCACCACATGGCAATAGCACAGATTTTTCGCGCCTTCGGGCTGGCCGTTGGACAGGTTGGCGATCCAAGCTTTCGCCGCGTGCTGCTGCTGGGTGTCGGCTTGGCGTTGCTGCTGCTGGTCGGTGCGTCTGCGGGCTTTGTCTGGCTGATCGACTGGCTGACCGGAGAGGACAACTGGCTGCCCGTCCTGGGCGAGGTTTCGTGGCTTGACGATCTGTTCAGCTGGGGGGCGGCGCTGCTGTTGATGGTGCTGTCGGTGTTCTTGATGGTGCCCGTCGCCTCGGCCATCACGTCGATGTTTCTGGATGATGTGGCCGACGCGGTAGAGGCCGAACACTACCCCCATCTGCCCCCCGCCACGCCTGTGCCCTTTGGCGATGCGCTGCGCGATACGGTGAACTTCATGGGGGTGCTGATCGGCGTGAACGTCGTGGCGCTGGTGCTTTACCTGATGTTCGCCCCCTTCGCGCCCCTGATCTTCTGGAGCGTGAACGGTTTCTTGCTGGGGCGCGAGTATTTCACGCTTGCCGCGATCCGGCGGGTAGGCCGGACCGAGGCAAAGCGTCTGCGCGGGAAACATGGCCTTACAATCTGGGCCGCCGGCGTGTTGATGGCGATTCCCCTGTCGGTGCCGCTGCTGAATTTGGTGATTCCGATCCTAGGGGCGGCGACCTTTACCCATTTGTTCCACCAATTGGTGTCGGCGCCCCGTGGAGCCACTGCTCCACATCCGCCACGGTGAACCAGCCCGACAGGATGATCCCCGCGATGATCGCCCAAAGCACGATCGACACAGCGGTCGTCCACAGCGCTTTCTTTTTTAGGTGGTGATGTTCGGGGGCCCCCGCGTGGGTGCCCTCGACGATCTGGCCCAGATCCCCCTGGGTCTGCACCCGTACTGGCAGCAGGATCATGAATACCATCGACCAGATCACGGTGAACAGAACGATACCTGACATGACGGCCATGGTTACACCTGCTCCAGCTCGACCAGCGCGCCGTTAAAGTCTTTGGGGTGCAGGAAAATCACCGGCTTGCCGTGGGCACCGATCTTGGGCTCTCCGTTCCCCAGAACACGCGCGCCGCTTTCCTTCAGGCGATCCCGTGCCGCGATGATGTCTTCGACCTCATAGCAGATGTGGTGGATGCCACCGGCGGGGTTCTTTTCCAGAAAACCGTTGATCGGGCTATCGTCCCCCAGCGGGTAAAGCAGTTCGATCTTGGTATTGGGCAGTTCGATAAAGATCACGGTGACGCCGTGGTCGGGTTCGTCCTGCGCAGGACCGACATTCGCACCCAAAGCGTTGCGGTATTGATCCGCAGCGGCCTCAAGGTCCGGCACGGCGATGGCTACGTGGTTTAGGCGACCGATCATCATTCTTCTCCCTCAAATCAACATTTGACCCGGTTTATGGGCTGCCGCTGCCGCAAGAGCAATGCGTCACGTTAACACCGTATTAGCGAAGCGCGCCTAACCATAGGTCACCCACAAAGCATAACGGAGGAATCATGGATACGCTTGAACATCAGGCCCAAAGCCTGCCCGCCCCCACGGCCGACCGCCCGCTTTTGGGCCTTACCGTTCTGGTGATCGAAGACAGCCGCTTTGCCTGCGAAGCGATGCGCCTGCTCTGTCTCCGCTCTGGCGCGCGGATCAGACGGGCCGACAGCCTGCGCGCGGCGCGGCGGCATTTGCAGGTTTACCGCCCGTCGATCGTGATTGCCGATCTGGGGTTACCAGACGGGAACGGCATTGATCTGATTGCGGAACTGGCACAATCTCAGCCCCGCGTGGATGCGTTGCTGGCGATTTCGGGGGAGACCCATCTGGCGGCGGATGCGCTGGCCGCAGGAGCCGACCGTTTCATGAGCAAACCGTTGCAGTCTTTGTCACAGTTTCAACAGGTCGTGCTGGCCGCCCTGCCGCAGCATCACCGTCCGCTGGGACTGTCCGTGCTTGCCGATGAAACGATCACGCCCGACACTATCGCGTTGCAGGATGACATGGCGCATATGGATGACGTTCTGTCCGGCCCCTGTACGCCTCAGACGCTGGAATATGTCGCGCAGTTTCTGACCGGCGTGGCGCGCAGTGCGCGGGACGCAGCACTGGAACAGGCGGCGACAGCGCTAGCAGCACGCAGTACCTTGGGCCTACCGGCGATAGAAGAACAACGGGTGATCCGGTCGGTCTTGCGCCAACGCCTGATGCGGCAGATCGCGATATAGTCGCGGGTCACGTCAGCGGGTCACTGGACACCCGCACGAGGCTGGTCAGATCGCCCAAGCGTTCGCGCTGCTTACCCTCTGCGTCAAAGTTTGCAGGGGAAAGCCACGCCTCGAAGGCTTCACGCAGGCCCGGCCATTCGGCGTCGATCGCCGCAAACCATGCCGTATCGCGGTTGCGCCCTTTAACGACAGCCGCCTGCCGGAAGATGCCTTCGTAGCTGAAGCCCAAGCGTTGCGCGGCACGGCGCGACGGCATGTTCAGCGCGTTACACTTCCATTCATACCGACGGTATCCCGCCTCGAACGCCCATTTCATCATCAGATACATGGCATCCGTCGCCGCCCGCGTGCGCTGCAACGCGGGCCCAAAGGTGATTGACCCGACCTCTATCGATCCGGCCTCTGGCGCGATACGCAGATAGCTTGCCACCCCTTCGATATGCCCTGTCTCTAGATTCTTGATCGCATAGAAGAGCGGGTCGTCTTTGGTTTCGACCTCGCGCACCCAGCGGTGAAACTGGGCAGAGGATGAGAACGGCCCGTCATACATATAATGCCACAGGTGATCCTGCCCTTCAAAGGCGCGGAACAGCAGGGCGGCGTGGGCCTCGGCGTTCAACGGTTCAAGCTGGGCGTAGCGGCCCGTCATCACCGTCCGCGGCGGGCGCGGCGGGACGGAAAAATCTGCAACAGGGGCACCAAGTGGGCCGGGGGGCTGGTCATCTTGTTTCATGCGCTTACGTTAAGGCCAAGCGCTGTCAGCGCCAAGACCCGAATGTCATATGACATCACCCAATCTGGAGCGCAGAAAGGTCCTGTTTTTGCCACAAACGCCTGCGAGGCTGATGGCATCCGCAACCACCAACCCACCCACGTCACCCATCCCAAGGGGCACATCATGTTCACCAAACTGCGCCGCATCTACGCCAAGGAAACCAGTTTCGACTGGACAGTCTTTGCGGCGAATGTGGTGGGTGTGGCGATCGTGGCACTGGCTTTTGCCCATGCGCGCGACTTTGGCGCGCAGACCGTGGTAGAGGTTGCGCAAGCCGGTTTCTGACCTTTGGGCGCAGGCCGGCCTGAGATAGACTACCACCCCGACACCAACGCGATTCCATCGCGTTCAAACGAAAAAGCCCGCCTTTGGCATATCCAAGGCGGGCTTTTCTATGGGTATGTTGCAGGGCTTAGTCCTGCGGGATGACCCGCAGACCCAGTTCCATCAACTGATCCGACTGTGGTTCGCTTGGTGCGTTCATCATCAGGTCTTCGGCACGCTGGTTCATCGGGAAGAGGATCACCTCGCGGATGTTCGCCTCTTCCGCCAGCAACATGACGATCCGGTCGATACCGGCGGCACAACCACCGTGGGGCGGGGCACCGTATTGGAACGCGTTCACCATGCCGCCGAACCGTTTTTCGACTTCGTCCTTGCCGTAGCCTGCGATCTCGAACGCCTTGAACATGATCTCTGGCTTGTGGTTCCGGATGGCACCGGACACCAGTTCGTAGCCGTTGCACGCAAGGTCATACTGATAGCCAAGCACCTCAAGCGGGTCGCCCATCAGCGCGTCCATCCCGCCCTGTGGCATAGAGAACGGATTGTGTTCAAAGTCGATTTTGCCGGTTTCTTCGTCTTTCTCGTAGATCGGGAAATCGACGATCCAGGCAAAGGCGAAACGGTTTTCGTCCGTCAGACCCAATTCGGCACCGATGACGTTGCGGGCACGGCCCGCGACACCTTCGAAGGACTTGGGCTTGCCGCCAAGGAAGAACGCCGCATCGCCAACGTCCAGACCCAATTGCTGGCGGATCGCCTCGGTACGCTCTGGCCCGATGTTCTTGGCCAGCGGACCCGCTGCTTCCATGCCGCCTTCGACCTCACCGGCTTTCAGCTTGGCTTGGGCTTCTTTCACCGTGATGCCCAGCTCCTGTGCCACGCTGTCGGCGGTTTTCTCGCGCCAGAAGATATAGCCCATGCCGGGCAGCCCTTCTTTTTGCGCAAAGGCGTTCATGCGGTCGCAGAACTTGCGGCTGCCGCCAGTGGGCGCGGGAATGGCGCGGATTTCGGTGCCTTCCTGTTCCAGCAGTTTCGCGAAGATCGCAAAGCCGGAGTCGCGGAAGTGGTCGGACACGACCTGCATCTTGATCGGGTTACGCAGGTCGGGCTTGTCAGAGCCATACCACAGCGCCGCATCTTTATAAGAGATTTGCGGCCATTCCTGATCCACCGCCTTGCCGCCGCCGAATTCTTCGAAAATGCCGGTCAGCACGGGCTGGATGGTGTCGAACACGTCTTGCTGTTCGACAAAGGACATCTCGAGGTCGAGCTGGTAGAAATCGGTGGGCGACCGGTCAGCGCGCGGGTCTTCGTCGCGGAAACACGGCGCGATCTGGAAATACTTGTCAAAGCCGGACACCATCAGCAGCTGTTTGAACTGCTGCGGGGCCTGCGGCAAAGCGTAGAACTTGCCCGGGTGCAGACGCGACGGCACGAGGAAGTCGCGCGCGCCTTCGGGGGAAGACGCGGTGATGATCGGCGTCTGGAATTCTTTGAAATTCTGGTCCCACATGCGCTTGCGGATCGACGACACAACGTCGGACCGCAGCACCATGTTGTCCTGCATTTTTTCGCGACGCAGATCGAGGTAGCGATAGCGCAGGCGGGTTTCCTCGGGGTATTCCTGATCGCCAAAGACCTGCAAAGGCAGTTCTTTCGCGGGCCCCAGCACTTCGATGTCGCGCACGAAAACTTCGATCTCGCCGGTGGGGATCTTGGTGTTGACCAGATCGGCATCGCGGGCCTTTACCTCGCCATCGATGCGGATACACCATTCGGACCGCACCTTTTCCACCTCGGCAAAGACGGGGGAATCAGGGTCGCACAGCACTTGGGTCATGCCGTAATGGTCGCGCAGGTCGATAAACAGGATACCACCGTGGTCGCGCACACGGTGCACCCACCCGGACAGGCGAACCTTGTCGCCAACGTTTTCCTTGCTCAGATCGGCGCATGTATGGCTGCGATATGCGTGCATGACGGGTCCCTTTCGAGGGCTAGAATTGTTCGGGGCAGGTACACCGTTTGGGGCCGCGGAAGTCAAGAGTTTCCCGTAAAAACGGCACAAACCGCGGGTAAAACCCCCGCGTTAAACCGTAGGGCTGAAAATAGATGGGCCGCCTGCTCCTCCCAAAGCAGACGGCCCTTCCCGCGCGACGTTGATGATCCTCTTACAGGACCAATACATCAAGCGGCGGAAACCCGTTAAAGCCGACCGAACTGTACGAGCTTGTGTAAGCGCCGCAGTTCTTGATCATGACTTTGTCACCGTCCCTTAGGTCAAGTGGAAGGTCAACCGGATTTTTTTCATAAAGCACATCGGCACTGTCGCAGGACGGGCCAGCAAGCACACAGGGGCCGACGGGCTTGCCGTCATGCGGGGTCACAAACTGATAGCGGATCGCCTCGCCCTCGGTTTCGGCCAGACCGGAAAAACGCCCGATATCCAGATACACCCACCGGCGTGCCGCCTCTGCCGATTTGCGCGACACCAGCAACACTTCGGCCGCGATATGCCCTGCCTCTGCGACCATGCCGCGGCCCGGCTCTGCCATCAGGACCGGAATCTCGCCAAAGCGTTCCTTGACAGCGGCAACGACTGCGGCGGCATAGCCGCGCGGCGCATCTACCGGATCACCGTGATAGGCAGGAAAACCGCCACCGATGTTCAGCAGTTGCAGGTCGTGCCCTGCTTCTTTCGCGGCGTGCCATAGCGGGGCGACCTGATCCAGAACGGGGTGCCAGTATTCGGCACGACGGGTTTGCGAACCGACGTGAAACGACAGACCATAAGGCACAAGCCCCACGGATTTGGTGTACTCCAGCAGACTTGGCAGCAGCGAGCCCGCGCAGCCGAACTTGCGGGTCAGCGGCCAGTCCGCCATGGAATTCTCGACGATCAGACGGATATAGACGCGCGCGCCGGGGGCGTGCTCTGCGATTTTGTCGAGCTCTGCCTCGCAGTCGGCGGCGAACATGGTCACCCCGATGGAATGGGCAAAGGCGATATCAACGCCGCGTTTGATGGTGTTGCCGAAAGAGATTTTCGCAGGATCCGCCCCTTGGGACAGACACAGCTCGATCTCCTGACGCGACGCCGCATCAAAGCCAGAGCCGCGTTCGACCAGCATACGAATGATCTCGGGGGCGGGGTTCGCCTTTACCGCATAGTGGATTCGCGCATCGCCCAGACCTGCTTGCAGCGCGTCGTATTGCACACCCACACGGGCGCGGCTGACGACGAGAGTCGGTTTGTCGAAGCTGTTGTTCCAGATGTAATCAGCCGCTTCGTCATAGTTCGATGCTGCGGATGTGTTCACGGTGGCGGTAGCTGTGGCGTTCATGGTCATCTCCAAAGAGCAAGGAAGGGCGGGAGTACCCTAACATGTCGTTTCAAGAGACGTTACCGTCGCTGCATAGGCGCGGGGTCAATCCGCGGACAGACGGACCGGCCAGAGGCGCGTGCGTTGGCGTCTGTAAGCGCGCATTTACGCTGTTTTCAGATTCGCGCAAGTGGCAAAATACTTGATACGACAATTCGTTTTTCAAGGAGGCACGCAAAGCGCTGCGTACCGGTGAGCGGTGACGGATCGGGGCTATTTCTCCCAATCCGTGCCGATGGCTTCGCGGTCCTTTTCGCGTTCTTCGGCTGCCATTTCCCGCACCTCGGCGCGCTCTTCGGCGTCGCTTTGTTCGGGCGTGGAATTCGACTGTGGTTCCCCTGTCAGGGCAAGCGAGAACAGGATCGGGAAGTGGTCGGACCCGATATTGGGCAAGCGCGACATACGGATCAGGCGGAACTCTGCATCGTGGAACAGATGATCAAGCGGCCAGCGCATGACGGCAATACCCGCATGGAATGTGTTATAGAAGCCACGTCCGACCCGTGGATCAAGCAGCCCCGACAGCCGCTGAAACCGACGGGTGGTGGTGGACCAAGCAACGTCGTTCAGATCACCAGTCACGATCGCGGGCAGATCGTCCTTGCTCGCTTCGATGCCGACCAACGCGATCTCTCCGTCGCGGCCCTTGGTGTCGTGATAGGGCACGGGCGGTTCGGGGTGCACAATATACAAACGCCACATCCGCCCCGACGGCATCGCGACCTTGGTCCGGATCGACGGCACATCATCAACCAGCAGGTCCCGCACCTGCGTCTCTGACGGCTCCATCTTGGACATCATGACCACGCCATAGGAGTTATCCTTGGGCACTTTCACCCAATGCGGGTACTGGTCTTTCAGCGCGTCATAAAGCGCATCGACCCAGTCTGGGTCCACCTCAAGCGCGGCGGCGATATCCGGGTCTTCGGTGCGGATCAGGTCGATCAGACGCTGATATTGCCGATTGGATTGCTTCACGTTTGACGCAAGGATGGTGACACGGTTTTCCGCATCAGCGGCCTGTGCCTCGGTCGCATCCACCGATTGGCGCGGCCAGAGCGGCGTGAATTTCAGGATGTAGCCCGTGTGGATCGCCGCAATCACAGCGAGGATCGCCAGCGCCGGATTGCGATGGTCAGGTTCAAGAAACACCAGCGCCACGGCAGCCAGCGCCACGGTCAACACAAACAGCTGCTCACGGGGGAATGCCATCCCCCGGATCGCGCCGTGCGGTATCTTGCTAAAGGGAAGCACACTGATCGCAGCAACGAGTGCGACAACGCCCCAAAACAGACCGAGTAGTATCGTCGCCAGCATGCATGCCCCCTACGTCAAAAAAAGGGGCGCAGAGCGGTTGCCCTGCACCCCTAGCTCAACACAAGGTTAAGCGGATTTGTTCCGAAGCCGCCAGAAGGGCGGAACCGAATTACTTGTCGTCGTCTTCATCCGCGTCGGAACCGCCCTCGGGCAGCTTGAAGAAACTGTCGGCGTCAGAATAGTCGCCGTGGTCTTTTTCTTCGTCATCCGCAGGGTTGCCGGACAGGGTGAACGTTTCCAGACCTTCGATAGAGGTCGGCATCTTCGGTTCCGTATCCATGCCAAGCGATTGTTCGGTGCTGACCAGACGGCGGCGTTCGTCATCGGTCATCAAGCCACCTTCGGCGGCTTTCTTGGCAGCGGCTTTCTGGACGGCGGCATCCAGTTCGGACTGTTTGCACAGGCCCAAAGCCACGGGATCGATCGGTTGGATGTTCGCAATGTTCCAGTGCGTCCGCTCGCGGATCGCCTGAATGGTTGGCTTGGTGGTGCCGACCAGCTTGCTGACCTGACCGTCGGAGAGTTCGGGGTGGAACTTGACCAGCCAGTAGATCGACGCGGGGCGGTCCTGACGTTTGGACAGCGGCGTATAGCGCGGGCCGCGACGTTTCTCTTCGCCTTGAGCAGACGCGTTGAACTTGAGCTTGAGCTTGTGCAGCGGGTTCGCCTGCCCTTTTTCGATCTCTTCTTCGGTCAGCTGGTTGTTGGCAATCGGGTCAAAGCCCTTCACGCCTTGCGCCACGTCACCATCCGCGATGCCCTGCACTTCAAGCTCGTGCATTTCCACGAAATCCGCGATCTGTTTGAAGCTCAAGGTTGTGTTGTCCACCAGCCATACGGCAGTGGCGCGGGCCATAATCGGTTTTGCCATGTCGGTCTCTCCTTAAAACGCACTTTCCCCGTCGCCTGAAGTAGGCTGTCCTGCGGGGCAGAACGGTTTCCATTGTGGGGGAACTTGAACGCCTTATACTCGGACCGGCAAAATAAGGAAAGACCTCAATGCGATTGCTGATCCTGTGCCTGTGTCTGTTGCTGGCCCCGATGCCCCGCCCCGTGGCGGCCAAGGGCGAAATTGCAGGGGAATTCGACTATTACGTGCTGGCGCTCAGCTGGTCGCCCAACTGGTGCGTGCTGGAAGGCGATGCGCGCGATTCCGCGCAATGCGACGCGCGCCACGATCACGGCTGGATCATGCACGGGCTTTGGCCGCAGCTGCATCGGGGGTTTCCCTCCTACTGCCGCACCGCCGAACGGCCTCCCACCCGTGGCATGACCGCCGCCATGGCTGACATTATGGGAACGCCCGGTCTGGCGTGGCATCAATGGAAGAAACACGGCAGTTGTACCGGCCTGTCTGCCACCGGATATTTCGATCTGTCGCGTCAGGCCTATGATGCCGTGACCCGCCCCGCGGTGTTTCGCAAGATCACGGGCGACATCCGCCTGCCCGCCTCGGTGGTGGAGGAAGCCTTCCTGAAAGCAAACCCGGCGATGGAGGCCGATGGCGTTACCGTCACCTGCAAAAGCGGCTACATTCAAGAAGTGCGTCTATGCCTGTCAAAAACGCTGGAGCCGGTGCCTTGCGGGCGCGACGTGATCAAGGATTGCACGCTGGATGACGCGCTGTTTACCCCGATCAGATAAACCCCGCACTACGTGCGATCATTGCGGCGTCGGTGCGGTTGCGGGCGTCCAGCTTGCGGCACAGCGTTTTGACGTGCAGCTTGATCGTGACCTCTTGCAACTCTAGGTCGCGGGCGATTTCCTTGTTCGATTTCGCCTCCATCAAGCCGCGCAGAACCTGACGCTCCCGCTCTGACAGGGCCTTTTCAAAGTCGGTTTCTTCGGGATCGTCCTTGCCAGACATAAAGTTGACGGGCGCGTAAATCTCGCCCGCGGCCATAAAGCGGACCGCGTTGACCAGTGATTTCGCAGGCAGCGTCTTGGGCAGGAAACCGATCGCGCCCATGGCCAGCGCCTGTTCCGCGATCAACCGCGTTGCCGTGCCCGAAATCAGACCGACAGGCTTTTCCTCGTTGGCTTTCATGACCTTAGGCAGCGCCTCAAGCCCCTTCATGCCGGGCATCGTATAGTCGAGCAGTACCAGATCAAACGGCCCCTCCGCCTCTATCTTGGCCATCGCTTCGGGCAGGTCGCTTGCTGCAACCGTCTCTGTCTCGCCATCGGCGTCCAGAAACATTGCAATCGTTTCGCGGACCATATCGTGGTCGTCCGCAATCAGTATCCGTAATGCCATAAGTTCTTTCCTTCCCTCGCCACCACCTCAATGCTGCTTAAGTAGTCGTAGACCAACTTATGGGCGAATAATAGCACACATGAGGATAGGATAACTGTGTCGAATTTTTGACGGCTATACCTTCGTATAGTAAGAATACCCTTAATCTCAGTCGCTCTCCAAACGGCGTTAACCTAAGGTTGATGTACAAACACAGGGGAAGGATACCGAGTTATGACGTTTCAAGCTTTCACCAAGACAATCACCGCCGCACTGTGCGGTGCCGCATTGGCCACTGCTGTGAGTGCACAAGAAGACGCCGTTCTGACCGTCACGGCAGGCGACATGGAACACACCTATACGATGGAGCAGCTGAAAGAACTGCCGTCGTCTAGCTTCGAGACCGAAACCATCTGGACCGAAGGCGCGCAGACCTTTCAGGGCGTATCGCTCAAGGATCTGATGGACACGCTGGACGTCTCCGAAGGTATGATCGAAGCGACCGCGATCAACGACTATGCGGTCGAAATCCCGATGGAGGATGCGGTGTCCGACGGGCCGATCATCGCCTATGCCAACAATGACAAAGAGATGTCGCGCCGCGGGAAAGGTCCGCTATGGATTGTCTATCCCTATGACAGCGACGTAAAGTACCAGACAGAAACGATCTATAGCCGTTCTATCTGGCAGTTGAACCGGCTGGCGATCAAGTAACCGCAAGGCATGTTTACCATGGCCGATTTGATGCAGGACGGCCCACAGCGCAACAGGGTAAGATATATTCTTGCCCTGGCGCTGATGGTCGGCATCCTGCTTGCCGGTTACCTGGCGTTCAACGTCTGGGACCGCGTGCGCGCCCTTGGCAGCGCGCAGCAGGATCATGCCGAATGGGTGTTCTCGCAGCTTGAAATCGACTTTCTCAAACTGGATGGTGCCGTTGAACAGGCGCGGTCCGGGGACGAAAACGATCTGGCGAACCTGCGCAAACGGTTCGACATCTTCTACAGCCGCACCGAAGTCGCCGAACGCGTACAGCAAAGTGGCGATCTAAGCCGGGAAATCCAGAAGATACAAGCGGTTCTGGACACACAGATCCCCCTGATCGACGGCAGCGATGAGGGGCTCGCCGCAGGTGTGCCCGCCCTATCGGAAGCGCTGGCCACGGTCGAGGATATGCCGCGCAACATCGGTCTTGCCTCCATCTCCTTTGCCGCCAAAGCGGCAGAGGCCGAGCGCAAAGAGATCGCGCAGCTGATCGAGATCTTGCTGGTGATCGTGGTGACCGTGACCATTGCGCTGCTGGGGGCGATCCTGCGGCTGTCGCGCCAGACGATCACGCTCAACCGCGCCTCGCGCGAGGTCGAACGCAACCACTCGCAACTGGCGACCATGCTACGCGCCTCGCTTGATGCGGTGATGGTGCTGTCGGTGGATGGCGAGATTATCGATTTCAACGGCTCTGCCGAAGAGGTCTTTAGCATCTCGCGCGATCATGCGCTTGGGCGCAGCTACATCGAACTGCTGGTCCCCCCTAAACTGCGCCATCGCCAACGGGATAACCTCGCCCATTTCAACGCAACGGGCAAAACGCGGCTGGCCGAAACCGGCCGTCACGAGACAGAGATGATCGACGGCACCGGCCGCATCTTCCCTGTCGAACTTTCCGTGTCGCTGGCGCGGTCAAACGACGCGCCGGTTTTCGTCACCTATATCCGCGACATCACCGACAAACTACAAAAAGAGCAGGAGATCATCCGCGCCCGCGACGAGGCACTGGATGCCTATCAGGAAAAATCGCGTTTCTTCGCGATGATGAGCCACGAGATGCGCACGCCGCTGAACGGCATCCTTTCCGCCATCCACTTGCTGCATGACGACAAGCTGGACGCCGAACAGCGCAAGTATGTCGAAGCCGCGCTGAAATCCGGTGACATCCTGCTGGGCCATATCGACGACGTTTTGGCCATCGAACGCAGCGAGGCCGAAACCAACGACAACGAGTTGCAAGCCAGTGATATGGTCGCGCTGACCGCCGGCATGGTCAACACCATGACGCCACTGGCCAAGACATCGGACACGCGCCTGCATCTGGATCAGGACGGGCTGACCGACACACCAATCCTGACAGACCCGCGCGCGGTGCAGCAGATTCTGGTCAACCTCATCAGCAACGCGATCAAATTCAGCCCCGACGACGATATTGTGCTTAGCGCGACCTATGACATGGAAACGGACAATGCGCCGATGCTGCATATCGAAGTGGCAGACAATGGCCCCGGCATCCCGCCCGATGACCTCAAGCGGATTTTCGAGGATTACGTATCGCTCGACAGCCGCTACGAGCGGCGCACAGGGGGCACCGGTCTGGGGCTGGGTATCGTGCGGCGGCTGGTGCACCGTCTGGGCGGCACGATCACCTGCGTCTCCGAGGTTGGCAAAGGCGCGCGGTTTATTGTGCGACTGCCAGCAGACTTCGTGCAGACAGAAGCCCCGCAGCCCGTCGCCCAACCGCAGCTTGATACCGAACGCGCCCCCGCGATGAACCTGCTGGTTGTCGACGATAACGAGATCAACCGCGATCTGCTTAAGGCAATGCTGGGCCGTCTGGGTCACGAGGTCACCCTTGCCAGCAGCGGCCCTGAAGGCATCGATCGCGCGGCCGAACAGAGGTTTGACGCGATCCTGATGGATATTTCGATGCCGGGGATGAGCGGGCTACAGGCCACGCAGGTGATCCTTCAAGGGGGCGGGCCCAATGCCAATACCCCGATCATGGCCGTGACCGCCCACGCCCTGCCCAACGAACGCGCGGCCTTTACCGCGGGCGGGATGACAGGCTTTCTGCAAAAACCCATTAACACGCGCCGTCTGAAAACCGCGCTAAGCGAACTTGTGATGCCTGCCGCTGACGGTGTCTCTGATGCGGCTGAAGCGACGCACGCCGAGCCGCAGCATCCGGTGTTGAACGCCAATCAGGTGAACGAATTGTTCGAACTGCTTGGTCCTGAAAAGCTTGCCGATCGCATTGGCAATCTGCGCCAACGTGTAGAGGGGCAATTGCCGCCTCTAGCCTCTGCCGAGGACCGCGACGATCTGCAACGCAAGACCCACGACCTTGCCGGGTTGTGCGGGATGTTCGGCGCAGAGCGTATGCACGCGCTGCTCGCCACCATCGAACAGGACTGCAAACAGGGCGACGTGGACAAAGCCCGTGATCAGGTCGCCAAAGTGCCCGCGGCGTGGGCCGAAACCCTTGATGCGTGGGAGGCGCGCCTGTCGGCGTAACGCCCCCTGAACGACAAAGGGTGCCCTGATATCAGAGCGCCCCTTGCCTCATATTATTGCCAGCCGCTTAGGCGTTGGCGTCAACCTTCAACACGATCTTGCCGATATGGCCGCTTGTCTCCATGCGGGCATGCGCCTCGCTCGCGTCCTCAAACGCGTATTCGCTGTCCATCACCGGTGCGATCTTGCCCGCGTCCAGCAGTGGCCAGACCTTCTCGCGCAGTTCTTCGGCGATCTTGGCCTTGGCCAGATCGCTTTGTGGACGCAGGGTGCTGCCGGTCATCGTCAGACGGCGTGTCATCAGCGTGGCAAAGTTCACCTCTACCTTCGGCCCGCTGAGAAAGGCGATCTGCACAAGACGGCCGTCTTCGGCCAGCGCTTGCAGGTTGCGCGGGATGTAGTCGCCGCCGACCATATCAAGGATCAGGTCTGCCCCGCCCTCGGCTTTCAGCACATCAACGAAATCCGAGTCACGGTAGTTGATCGCGGCCTCGGCCCCGAGTTTGGCGCAGGCGTCGCATTTGCTGTCGGTCCCTGCCGTGGCAAAAACCCGTGCGCCGAATTCGCGCGCCAGCTGGATCGCTGTCGTCCCGATGCCCGACGACCCGCCATGCACCAAGAACCGTTCGCCCGCTTTCAGGCCACCGCGCATGAACACATTGGACCAGACGGTGAAGAATGTCTCGGGCAGGCAGGCGGCTTGCTTCATGTCCATGCCCTTGGGCACCGGCAGACAATGGGCCGCAGGCGTCGCGACATATTCCGCATAGCCGCCACCGGGCAACAGCGCGCAGACCTTGTCGCCGACGGCCAGACCGCTGACGCCCTCGCCCACGGCGGACACCACGCCCGAGGCTTCAAGCCCGGGCAGATCGCTGGCAGTGGGGGGCGGCGCATACATGCCCGCGCGTTGCAGCGCATCGGGGCGGTTTACACCGGCATAGGCCACTTTGATCACCACTTGCCCGTGAGCCGGCTGCGGCATGGGGCGGTCGGTGGGTTGCAGCACTTCGGGTCCGCCGGCCTTGGTGATCTCTATCGCACGCATGGTTTCTGTCATCGACTACGTCTCCTCCGTAAATCAGTGTTGCCGCACCATAGGCACGGTTTTCGGCACACACAATGCGAACTGACAGGCGTCAGGTCGCGAAGAGTCTCACGTCAAAGCCCGCCACGGGCACGCAGGGCCTCGGCCACATGTTCGGCGTCGTCAATCGCCAGCACGGTAAACGGGAGGATCATCCGCCAGCCGACCCGCTTGGTGGAACGCGCGCGCCATGACTGCGCCAGCAACTGGCCCTTTTGCGCCAGAACGGGGGTAAAGCGGATGACGAGGGCGATGCCCAGTTCGATTGCGCGGGTCTGGATACCAAGGCGGCGCAGCGGCGTTGTCAGCCATGTCACCACAGCCACCATCTGCGCCAGCTTGGTCGTCATGGTCACCAGATTCGCCAGCGCCACCGCTGTCATCATCCGCAACGTCACGGTCGCACCCGCCATGATGTCATGGGTCACGATATGCCAGACCATGATCAGCACAACGAAGGGCAGCAGCACCCGCAAGCGCGCCAGCCCCACCTTGAAAAACCGCCATCCCGGCAGCGCATAAAGCAGCAGGGTCACCGCCAAGGCCGCCGCCTGCAGCGCGGGGTGGGTCAGGCTGAATAGCCCCATCGTCGCCACGCAAAGCGCTGCCAGCTTTGCCCCCGCAGGCCAACCGTGGGCGCGGGTCTCAACCGGGGAGGTGAGTGAAATCATCGCTTTCCCCGATCTCTTGCATCTGTGCCACAAAGGCTTGGGTCACCTGAGGTACCGCGCCGTCCTGCACGATCTGACCCTGATCGATCCAGATCATCCGGTCATAGGTCGCCAGATGCGCGGGGTCATGGGTGATGTGCACCAGATGCGCCTCTACTGCGTGCAGCACGCGCGTGAGGTGCATCATCGTCGGGATATCAAGCCCCGCAAAAGGTTCATCGAGGATGATCAGGCGCGGCTGCATGGCAAGGATCGACATCAGACAGACCAGCTGCCGCTGCCCCTGAGATAGCTGATGGATCGCCGCCTTTGCCCAATGGCTGCGGTTAAAGCGGGCGAGGATATCCGCCGTTCTCTCCGCCGCCTCTTTTGGGGCGTGTTTCAGCTGGGTCAGGCCAAAGCTGATCTCTTCTTCCACCGTGGGGAAGATAATCTGGTGATCGGGGTTCTGGAACAGGATGCCGACCTGCCGCAAGGCCGCCTTGCGATCCTTGACCACATCCACCCCGTTGATCCGCAGCTTGCCCGACGACGGGGCCACCAGCCCTGCCAGCACCCGTGCCAGAGATGTCTTACCGGACCCGTTACGCCCGACAATACCAATCCGCCGCTCGGATGCCTGCAGTGTCACATCACATAGCACCGAGGTCCCTTCGGGGGTGTAGGAAACCTTGTCCAGATCGATCAGAAACGGGTGCATATGCGTGAGTACCAATAAGCCGCGCCCGCGCCGGATGCGGACGCCGCAGCACCTAGCAGGTCTGGTCTGGCGAGGAAAGCCAGCCTAGGGACGCGGGCTGCCCCAGCTGCCGGGAAGATCGCTACGGTTCAGCCGCGAGGGGGCTTTCACATGGGAAAGCAACCAGTTGGGCCCGGCCATCAACATGCTGAGCGTCGGGCTGCTGTTCACCTGCGCCTTGACCTTTTCGATCTGCATCACGTTCTCGATCCGCCGATCAAGGAAGGCCCATGTCTCTGCGTGGCCCTCGCTGGTGTCGCCCAGCCAGAACAGCACGGTCGAGGAATAGACCGCGCTCAGCGTGGCGCGTTTGGTGTACCAGTTCACGTCTTCGGACGTATCCCCCAAGGCAGTCCATATGGCATCCGCCGTCCCCCAGACCAGTTTGGCCCCCTCGGGCGCATATTGTGGCAGGGCAAACAGGGTTGTCCCACGACGTACCGCCTCTTTATCCGTGGCGGCTTCAAGACGGAAGCGGACCATAGCGGCAACCTTGGCCGAGAATTTCATCTCGGTCATGTTTTCGGCCTTCATCCGGTCGATCATCTGCTGATCGCCCCGTTTGTGATAGGCGACGGCCAGGTCGACGGCACCGCGCGGACAGACAGCACGCGCGACGGTCGGGTCCATGCCGGTATCGCTGACCGCAGCCTTGAACGTCGCCTCTGACCAGCCGTCAAACGCGACATGCATCAGCGCGGCATCCAGCAGCTGTTCTTTCGGTGTCTGGGACGTGTTCGTCATAGCGGCCTCCTGAAGGGGTGATTGGCTTTGCTCTAGACAATATAGGTTTCGGTTGCTATATGGCCAGTTCCTGCAAATCCTTGCAACTTCAAACTAGAAAGGTGGTGAAAACCACATGCAGGTTAGTGTTCGCGATAACAACGTCGATCAAGCGCTGCGCGCCCTGAAGAAAAAACTTCAGCGCGAGGGTGTGTTTCGTGAAATGAAGCTTAAGCAGCATTTCGAGAAACCTTCCGAGAAAAAAGCACGCGAGAAAGCAGAAGCGATCCGCCGTAGCCGCAAACTGGCACGGAAGAAATTGCAGCGCGAAGGCATGATGTAAATCATCCAAGCGACGCATAAGAATACGAACCCCCGTTACCTTTCGGTGCCGGGGGTTTTCTTTTGTCTGCCGCTGCGCGCGTGGTGACGCATGGGTACAGTAGACAGGACCCGGCGGCAGAGCGTATCGCAAAGCGGCCAAAGACAGGACAGACCATGACCCAGCCCACCTACCCCAGCGTTGCCCCGATCCACCGGCGGGCTGATCTGATCGTCCACCTTGTGGGGCTTGCGCTGATTCTGGGGGCTGGCGGCGCGTTGGTGATGAAATCGGCCACATCGCTGCAAACGGCGGTGACGGTCGCGGTGGTGGTCTATGTGCTTTGCGCGCTGGCATCAAACCTTGCATCCTGCGCCTACCACTTCGCGCCGTGGCATGACGCGCGCAAACTCATGCGGCGGATTGATCACGCGGCGATCTACCCCAGCATCGCGGGCACGTTTACGCCGTTCTTCGTGCAGGCCGGCACGACATGGACGATCACGCTGCTTTGTGTGTCATGGGGGCTGGCGCTGGTGGCGATGTACAAAAAAATCACCGACCCGCAGGTTCAGGGCAAATGGTCCACCGCATCCTATCTGGGGCTGGGCGCCATTGGCCTTTGCGCACTGCCGGACCTGACAGGGGTGCCGCTGGCAACACTCTGGTGCATCATCGGCGGGGCATTTGCCTATGTGATCGGCGTCGGCTTTTATGTGCGCCGCGCCATGCGCTTTCGCTATGCGACGTGGCACGCTTGGGTCAATATCGGCGGCATCGCGATGTTCGCCGGCATCTGGATGGCGCTGTTTCCCTCCGCGATTTAACCGACTGGCAGCGCTGTGGTGTTGCACACCGTGCGCAGCGCAAAGCTGGATTGCATCTGCCCCACACCGGGCAACCGCGCCAAATGCTGGCGATGGATGCGGGCGAAATCCTCGGTATTTTCGGCCACGACCTTAAGCAGGTAATCCGCGGCCCCCGCCATCAGGTGACATTCCAGCACATCGGGAATACGCGCGACCGCCTTCTCAAAGGCGTCCAACACCTCATCCGCTTGGCCTTGTAGGGTGATCTCGACAAACACCGTCGTGGGAACGCCCATCTTGCGCGGGTTCAGCAGGGCGACGTAATCGCGGATATACCCTTCGGCTTCCAGCCGCTGCACGCGCCGGTGACAGGCCGACGGCGACAGATGTACCTTTTCCGACAGGTCAGAGTTCGACATCCGCCCGTTGCGTTGCAGGGCAGTAAGGATGCGGCGATCGATGTCGTCTAGACTCATGTGGCGCAATACTTTCGCGTGAAATGACCAATATGCAGCAGAGTATTCGAAGAGCAAGGGGGATAACGGCCCATAATCCGTGCCCAATTGCGTATCGAGGGGCGTACCGTAATTCAAATGCACCCTCAATAGGATGAACTCATGAAAATCGGTTGCCCCAAAGAAATCAAGCCACAGGAATTCCGCGTCGGCATGACCCCGAATGCCGCTTACGAGGCGGTGAACAAGGGACATGAGGTTGTTATCGAAGCAGGTGCCGGCATCGGCGCTGGTTTTGATGACGCCGCCTATACCGACGCAGGCGCGACGATCCTTGCCACCGCGAAAGAGGTCTTCGACAGCGCCGACATGATCGTCAAGGTCAAGGAACCCCAAGCGGTCGAGCGCAAGATGCTGCGCGAAGGGCAGATCCTGTTCACCTATCTGCACCTCGCCCCCGACCCCGAACAGACCAAGGATCTTCTCGCCTCCGGTGCGACTTGTATCGCCTATGAAACCGTCACCGACCGCAATGGTGGCTTGCCGCTGCTTGCGCCAATGTCCGAAGTCGCGGGTCGCCTGGCCCCGCAGGTGGGCGCATGGACGCTGCAAAAAGCCAACGGCGGGCGCGGCGTGCTGATGGGCGGCGTCCCCGGCGTTGGTCCGGCGCGCGTGGTCGTGATCGGCGGCGGTGTGGTCGGCACCCACGCCGCACGGATTGCCGCCGGTATGGGCGCGGATGTCACCGTGCTTGACCGGTCCCTGCCCCGTCTGCGCTATCTGGATGACATCTATGGCGGCGTGTTCAACACCTCTTACGCCTCGGCGGGCAATACGATCGAACTGGCGCGCGAGGCCGATATGATCATCGGCGCCGTCCTGATCCCCGGGGCCGCCGCCCCCAAACTGATCAGCCGCGCGCAACTGTCCGAGCTCAAGCCCGGCGCGGCGCTGGTGGACGTGGCGATTGACCAAGGTGGCTGCTTTGAAACCTCGAAAGCGACCACCCACCAAGACCCCGTATACGACGTGGACGGCATCATGCACTACTGCGTTGCCAACATGCCCGGTGCCGTGGCGCGGACATCGACCATTGCGCTTGGCAACGCCACGATGCCATTCATGCTGGCACTCGCGGATAAAGGCTGGAAGCAAGCCTGCGCCGACGATCCCCACCTCAAGGCAGGTCTGAACGTGCACGCAGGTCAACTGACCTACGCCGCCGTGGCCGAAGCGCTCGGGATGGAGGCGATCACCGCCGATCAGGCCATCGCCGGTTAATCACCCCCTACGCACCACGCAAAAGGCCCGCAGTGCACCTGCGGGCCTTTTCGTTTCACGCGGTTGAAACGCTTACTTTTTGGCAAGCTCATCGCGAATTTGCAGCAGCACGTCCAACTGGCTGGGGCCAGTCGCCACTTCGGGCGCGACATCATCGGGGCGTTCAGCCAGCGACTTCAGCCGGTTGACGGATTTCACCAGCATGAACACCACAAAAGCGATGATCAGGAAGTTGATGCAGGCCGTGATGAACGCGCCATAGGCAAAGATCGCCGCGCCGGTTTCGCGCGCCGCGTCCAGACCGGTACCCGCAGGCACATCGCCAGACAGCACCACATACATGCTGGTGAAATCAACGCCGCCAAGGACCAGACCGATCACAGGGTTGATCAGATCGCTGACCAGCGAGGTCACAATAGCCGTAAACGCCGCGCCGATAATGATACCGACTGCCAGGTCCATAACATTGCCCTTGGCAATGAAATCCTTGAATTCTTGAATCATGTCTGTCCCTCGTATGATTGAAAGCCGTGTCTGTTACGTCGCACGACATACTGCGCATGCGTTAGCACAAGTTTTCCAAATAACGATGGATTTTTGTCGGATAAGCACGGTTTTCCCCCTTACAGAGGCGAAAACCGCGCAATCCGGTGCAACGCGTGCTTACTCTGGCAGGGTGCCTGTCAGCACATAGCGCAGGATTTGCACGACCTGCGCGGGCTCTTGGGCGACAGCCAAAGCTGCGGCGTCGACCTCTTTCAGCGCGTGCGCTTGGTCGGCCCCATGCAGGATCACCAGCGATTTACCCAGAGCCGCCGCATAACCCGCATCAAAAGCCGCGTTCCACTGTTTGTACTGATCGCCGAAACGCACGACGACGACATCCGCCTCTTCGATGCCCTTGCGGGTGCGGATCGCGTTCAGCTGTGCGCCCTTGCGGTCGTGCCAGAACTTGTTTTCCTCGGCCCCCAGGATCGCCACACCGCAGTCGTCGCTGGCCGCATGGTCGGTGACAGGGCCGGTGAACACAACATCCAACCCTGCCGCGCCATCGATGATCTGATCGCGCCAGTCGGTGTGGATTTCACCCGAGAGATATACATGCAGTGTCATACCGCCTCCGTTCGCTTTAGCCGCGCAGCACGCCGCCGCTGGCTTTGGTCACCTTGTCGATGACCTTGGCGCCAACCGCCTCGATATCCGCGTCTTTCAGTGTCTTGTCGCTTGGCTGCATCCGTACCGTGAGGGCGAGCGATTTTTTCCCCTCGCCCAAGGCACCGCCGATGAATTCATCAAAGACGCGCACATCGTCGATCAGGGCCTTATCCGCCCCCATCGCCGCATTGACCAGCGTCAGCGCGTCAACATCGGCATCCACTACAAAGGCAAAGTCACGTTCCACCGCTTGCAAAGCGCTGGTGTTCAGCGCGGGACGTGTGGCACCGGACTTGCGCGGCAAGGGCACCTCGGCTGGCCAGATGGTGAAGCCCATCGCGGGCCCTTTGACATCCAGTGCCGCCAGTACCCGCGGGTGAATTTCGCCAAAGACGCCAAGCACTTTTTTCGGGCCAAGGCAGATCTGCCCGTGACGCCCGGGGTGGAACCAGTCAGCGCCATTGCGGTTGATCTGCACCTTGGCGGGGGCACCGATGGCGGACAGGACCGCCTCGATATCCGCCTTGACGTCGAACACATCGACCGGACGCGATGCGCCGTGCACATCTTTGGGGCCGGTGCTGCCGGTCAGCAGGCCGCTGATCTGCAGATGCTGATCGCCGGGCTCGCCGCCGGTGAAGACGGGGCCGACCTCGAACAGCGCCATGTCAGGGAAGCCCCGCGCCTGATTGCGGGCCGCGGCCTGCAGCAAGGCGGGCAGCAGCGAGGGGCGCATATGGCTCATGTCATTGCTGATCGGGTTTTCCAGACGGGTGTCATCGGTGCCGCCACCAAACAGCGCGGCAGACGCCTGATCGATAAAGCTGTAGGACACACATTCGTTGTAGCCCAAGGCCGCGCAGGCGCGGCGCGCGATGGCCTCGCGGCGCTGCATCGGCGACAGGACGGGCTTGGGCACGCCGGTCGTCAGGCGCGGCAAGGGGCGCCCTTCAAGCTTGGTGAGTGACGCAATCCGCGCGACTTCCTCGACCAGATCGGCTTCGCCCTGCACATCGGGGCGCCAGCTTGGGACATGCGCCATGTCGCCTTCCAGACGGAAGCCAAGTGCTGTCAGCGTCTTGCGCTGCTCGCTTTCCGAGATGGTCATCCCCACCAGCGACTGCACGCGCGCCGCGTCCAGCTTGTAGGCGCGAGAATAGTCCGGCACCTTGCCCGCAACGACAACTTCGGACGCCTCACCGCCTGCGATGTCCAGGATCATCTGGGTCGCATGTTCGATGGCATAGGGCGTCCATTCGGGGTCGATCCCCCGTTCAAAGCGATAGCGCGCGTCCGAGTTGATCTTGAGCGCGCGGCCCGTGTAGGCGGTGCGCACCGGATCGAAATAGGCCGCTTCGACAAAGACATTCACCGTGTCCATGGAACAGCCGCTTTCCGCGCCGCCCATCACACCCGCGATGCTTTCGACCTTTTCGGCGTCCGAAATCAGGGTCATGCCTTCGCTGAAGGTATATTCCTTGTCGTCCAGCCCCATCAGGGTCTCGCCGCCCTTGGCGCGGTGGATGCGCAGGCTGTTGCCCGCGACCTTATCCGCGTCGAACACGTGCAAAGGACGGTTGCGGTCATAGGTGAAGAAGTTCGTTACATCGACGAGGAACGAGATCGGGCGCAGGCCAATGGCGCGCAGCTTGTCCTGCAACCATGCCGGCGACGGGCCGTTTTTGACGCCGCGGATCACACGACCGTAGAAAACCGGACATTGGTCCAGCGTGTCTTCGTCGATCGAAACAGAGATCGGGCACGGGAACTGCCCCTCGACCGCAGGCACATCGCGCTGTTTCAGCGTGCCCAGACCACGGGCCGCCAGATCACGCGCGATCCCGCGCACACCCAAGGCATCGGGACGGTTGGGGGTAATCGCGATCTCGATCACGGGGTCAACCTTGGCGGGGTCGTTTTCCGCCAGCCAGTCGATGAACCGGTCGCCGACATTGCCCGAGGGCAGCTCGATGATACCGTCATGTTCCTCGGACAGCTCAAGCTCGCGCTCTGACGCCATCATGCCAAAGCTTTCGACGCCACGGATCTTGCCAACGCCAATGGTGGTATCGATGCCCGGCACATAGACGCCCGGCTTTGCCACAACCACGGTGATGCCCTGACGCGCGTTCGGGGCACCGCAGATGATCTGCTGGACGCCTTCGTCGGTATCCACCTGACAGATCTGCAAACGATCCGCGTCGGGGTGCTTTTCTGCCGATTGCACATAGCCCAGCGTAAAATCCGCCAGCTTCGCGCCACGGTCTTCGACGCCTTCGACCTCGAGCCCCAGATCGGTCAGCGCATAGGTGATTTCATCGATCGACGCGGTGGTGTCGAGATGTTCCTTCAGCCAGGACAGTGTGAATTTCATGGCGGTGATCCTCATGCAATGCTTGCGCTAGGGCGTAGCGTTTAATCGGCGCGGTTTCAATGCGGTGCGGCTGCGTTTTGCGCCTAGCCCGGTGTTTTGGGCATCAACCCGTCCAGCTGGTAGCCAAGCCATCCGGTCGGGATGAAATGTCCGCCGGTATGGATGTCCAGCGTCACGCTGCGGTCGCCGGCGCAATTGTCCCAGGTGAAATGAGCGAACTCTACCCCCGGGGCGAGGGTCAGCGCGCCGTCCAGCCGGCCCTTGCCGCAGCGGAACGCCTTGCGCCACAGGGCGACGACATTGGTGGTGTCATGTTCGGGCCCGCGCGGCAGGCTCATCCACAGATCGTTGAGCCCATGCACATGGCGGACCTGACGCGGCGGGTTGGCGCAGGTACTGGCCTGCTTGATGGTCCCCGACATGGTCATCAGCCCCGCGATCCGGTCGCCGCGCGCACAGGCATAGCGCCACGCCATTGCCGCCCCGAAACTGAACCCCGAGATATAGATCTGGCTTTGATCCACCGGATAGCGTTTCGCCACATCCGCCAGCACCGCGTCAGCAAAGGCGATATCCGCAGGGTCATCCTGCCAGAACCGCCACGCCCGATGCTGCGCCGACGGGGCCACCAGCATCACACCACGGGGCTTTGTCTCGGACCCGATGCGCGGATGATGGATCACCGTGCGCCCGCGCCGCAGGAAAGCGTGGAAATGCATCATGACAGGCAGGGGCGTCACGCCGTCCCAATCATCGGGCATCAGGATATTGTAGCTGCGGTTGCCGAGTTCACAGGGGATGTCGCCGCCGCAGGGCGGGAGGGTTTGGGCGGTGGCAATCATTGGCGCGGCAAAAAGCGCGCAGGCGAGCATCGCGGCCTGTACAAGTGCTTTTGGCCGCGCGGTCATGGCGTAGAAAAAGGCGGAGAGGCTCACGGGTTTCTCTAATCCTCAAACCGATGCGCGAGATCGTCCACATCGCCCATGCGATAAAGCTTGATCTCGCGGATCAGACGCAGGGTTGGTTTGGCAGCAAACAGCAGCGACCCGATCAGGAACAGCCATGTGCCCGGCGTAAGCCAAGCGTCGCTAAAGAACATGACCGACCCGACAATAAAGCAAAAAGCAGCCATGAAATCGACAACCGTATGGGCCAACTCGAACCGTGCATAAAGCCTGCGGTGCGCCTCGGATTGGTCCCGACGTTCATTGCGAAATATTTTCATGGGACCCTGCCCTTGTTCACCGGACAAGCGACGCGGTGCCCAGCGACGGACACCGCGACGATCGATTACCTACTCAAACCACCATGCAGCGTCGGCTGGTCCAAGCTCGCAAACCCGTAATGCCGCAACCAACGCAGGTCGCTGTCAAAGAACGCCCGCAGATCGGGGATGCCGTATTTCAGCATCGCGATGCGGTCGATGCCCATGCCGAAGGCAAAGCCCTGCCATTCGTTCGGGTCGATCCCGCCTGCTTGCAGCACCTTCGGGTGGACCATGCCGGAGCCCAGCACCTCCATCCAGCCGTCGCCTTCGCCGATGCGCAGCTGCCCGTCGACCCAGGAACACTGGATATCAACCTCTGCCGAAGGCTCGGTGAAGGGGAAATGCGAGGCGCGGAAGCGGGTCTTGATGCCCTCGACCTCGAAAAACGCGCTAAAGAATTCCTCCAGCGTCCATTTCAGGTTCGCCATAGAGATGTCTTTGTCGATCGCCAGCCCTTCGACCTGATGGAACATCGGTGTGTGGGTCTGGTCATAGTCGGCACGGTAGACGCCACCGGGGCAGATGATGCGCAGGGGCGCGCCTTCGGCCTCCATCGTGCGGATCTGCACGGGGCTGGTGTGCGTGCGCAGCACGTGGGGCGGACGGTCGTCGCCCTCGGCACGGGCCATATAGAACGTGTCCATCTCGGCGCGTGCGGGGTGATGGCCGGGGATGTTCAGCGCGTCGAAGTTATACCAATCGGTGTCGATGCGCGGCCCTTCGGCGACTGAAAACCCTAGCTCGGCGAAGATCGCGGTCACTTCCTCGGTCACCTGGCTGACGGGGTGGATCGTGCCCTGACGCGTCGCGCGCGTGGGCAGTGTCACGTCCAGCCATTCGCTGCGCAGACGTTCATCAAGGGCCGCATCCCCAAGTGCCGCTTTCTTCGCGGCAATGGCGGAGTTGATCTCGTCCTTGAGCGCGTTCAGCGCGGGGCCGACTGTCTGACGTTCTTCGGGCGTCATACGGCCCAGCTCGCGCATCTTCAGGGCGACTTCGCCCTTTTTACCCACGGCGGCCAGACGGATGTCCTCCAACGCGGCTTCGTCGGCGGCACCAGCGATCTGGCCCAGATATTTCGCTTTCAGGTCGTCCATATCGGCCTCATGTCTTTTGCTCGGGCTGGTGCTAGCAGAATTGACCCCGAATACAAGCGGCAGGGCCATTTGAAGCGGGTCTTGTGATGCTGAAACCGCGGGCACATAGTGGCGCAAACCATCAAGGGGGTGCCGCGCGTGGCAGAGATTTTACAACCCGACAGCAACCCGTCCCTGCCCCGCCCTGTCACACGGCCCTGGCTGGCGCTGCTTGGCCTGACGCTGGGGGTGACGGTCACCAACGGGTTCGCGCGCTTTGCCTACGGGCTGATCCTGCCCGCGATGAAGACCGAGCTGGACTGGACCTATGCGCAGGCGGGCTGGCTGAACACGGCGAATGCCATCGGCTATATCATCGGCGCGGTGCTGACGCTGCTGCTGATCGGGCGCATCGCGCCTGCGCGGTTGTTCGGGTTCGGCATGGTGACCACGACGCTGACGCTGTTGGCCACGGGGTACGAGGCGACGATGGGCTGGCAGACCTTCTGGCGGATCGCGGCGGGGGTGTTCGGGGCGATGTCCTTTTCCACCGCAGGGGTGCTGACCGCGCGGCTGTTTCCGGGCGACGCGCGCCGCAATGCGCTGGCGATCGCGATCCTGTTCGGCGCAGGCGGCGGTATCGGGATCATGCTGGCAGGCGCGTCCCTGCCCCTGATGATAGAGTTCTGGGGCACCGGATCATGGCGCTATGGCTGGTATATCATCGGCGTGATCAGCGTGGCCTGCCTGCCCCTGTCCCTATGGGCCGCGGCGCGTCTGTCGGTCCCTGCACAGCGCAACACAGCAGCCGGCGGCATCAAGCTGCACCTGATCTGGAGAGAGCTTGCAGGCTACGTCGGTTTTGCCATGGGCTATATCGTCTATCTGACGTTCCTGTCTGCGTGGATGACGGATCAACAGGCACCGGCGCTGCTGATCTCGGCGGTGTGGATCATCATGGGGGTGGCGCTGATCGCCTCGCCCTTCGTCTGGCGCGGGGTATTGGCGCGGCACGCTTCGGGCAAGCCCTTGGCGATGATCCTGACCGGCATCGCAATCGGATCGGCGCTGCCGCTCGTCCTGCCTGCGGGTGGGGCCGTGGTGATTTCAGCCGTGGTGTTCGGGCTGTGCGTCTTCATGGCCCCCGGCGCGATCACCAGCTTTATCCGCCAGAACCTGCCTGCCGAAAGCTGGGCCGCCGCGATGAGCCTGTTCACCGTGGTCTTTGCCATCGCGCAGACCGCTGGCCCCTTCGCCGCCGGTGCCTTGGGCGACCTGACGGGCAATATCGGGTCCAGCCTCTTGGCTGCCGCTGCAATCCTGCTGACAGGGGCCTCTGTGGTGGCGTTTCAAAAACCGCTGCCGCAACAAGACCCCAGCTGATCACCGCACAAACGAAAAACGCCGCCCCGATGTCAGGGCGGCGTTCTAAAACTTGGGGTCGGCAAAGGGCGCTTACGCGGCCAGTGCGTCTTGTGCTTGCTTCACGATGGCACCGAATGCTTCGGGCTCGTTGATGGCCAGGTCGGACAGAACCTTCCGGTCCACTTCGATACCAGCCAGGGACAGACCATTGATGAAGCGGCTGTATGTCAGTGCTTCGTCGTGGCTGCGCACAGCGGCGTTGATCCGCTGGATCCACAATGCGCGGAAGTTCCGCTTGCGGTTCTTACGGTCGCGCGTGGCGTATTGGTTGGCTTTGTCGACCGCCTGACGGGCGACCTTAAAGGTGTTCTTGCGGCGGCCATAGTAACCTTTGGCTGCTTTGATTACCTTTTTGTGACGGGCGTGGGTAACGACACCACCTTTTGTACGGGACATATCGGCTCTCCTATCTTAGCGGTCGTAGGGCATGAAGCCCTTGATGATCTTGGCGTCGGGTGCAGACAAAGCTGTTGTCCCACGCGCGTCACGGATGAATTTTTTCGTCCGTTTGATCATACCATGCTGTTTGCCAGCCTGACCGCCGATGACCTTGCCGGTCGCCGAGATCTTAAAGCGCTTCTTGGCGCTCGATTTCGTCTTCATCTTGGGCATTTCCGTCTCCTTAACTTGAGTTCGGTAAGTGCGCTACTCGGCATGCCACGAAGGCCGGACGCGCGGAACGAAGCTGGCGTATAGGAGGGACAGGGGCCCAAAGCAAGGGCAAAAGCGCGAAACGCCTGCGCTTACCAGAACTTGTAGCGCGCAATCACATGCAAAACGGCGTCTGGCACGTCTTCCAACGCGTAGCCGCCCGGATGGGTGTTGATGGCATAGACGATCATCCCGCCCGCGATCAGCACCGTCAACGCCGACGCGCGCGGCGCACGGCCATCAGAGAAGGCCGACACGACAGAGGGGATAGAAAGCACAGCAAGGGCAAGACCAATCACCAAAATCAGATCAGTATCCATTATTCCTGCCCTTGCTCGATATATTCTTGTTACCTGACCAGAGGTTATTCCGGATCGGTATTAAAAATCAATCGTTCGTCGCAGGGTGCGACGCGCAGGATATTTGTGCTGCCCTCGACGTTGAAAGGCACGCCTGCGGTGACAACGATCATATCTTCCGGCCCGGCATAGCCTTCGTCACGGGCAACGCGTGCGGCGCTGACCACGGCCATCTTGAAGCGTTCCAGCGTGCCGGTCTGAACGCAATTTACGCCCCAAGTGAGCGCCAGACGGCGCGCGGTCTTGACCAGAGGCGTCAACGCGATGATCGGCACCCGCGGGCGTTCACGTGCGGTCAACAGCGCCGTGGTCCCGCTTTGGGTGAAGCAACAGATCGCCTTGATATTCGCGGTTTCCGCAATCTCGCGTGCGGCGGCAACGATACCGTCCGCCACGGTCATGCGATCCACCTTGCGCGACGATTCGATAATCTGGGTGTAGGTCGGATCCTGCTCTACTTCGGTGGCCACGTTATCCATCGTGCGCACCGCCTCGACCGGATAGGCACCGGCCGCGGATTCCGCTGACAACATCACCGCATCGGCCCCTTCATAAATGGCGGTCGCGACATCTGATACCTCGGCCCGGGTGGGGATCGGGCTTTCGATCATCGATTCCAGCATCTGCGTCGCCACGATCACCGGCTTTGCCGCCGCACGGCATTTGCGCACCAGTCGTTTCTGGATCGGCGGCACGTTCTGCACTGGCAGTTCAACCCCCAGATCCCCGCGCGCAACCATGATACCGTCGCTCACCGCCAGGATGTCCTCGAACCGGTCCACGGCCGACGGCTTTTCGATCTTGCTCAGCAATGCGGCACGACCCTTGGCCAGGTCGCGCGCCTCGGTCACATCTTCGGGACGCTGCACAAAGCTCAGCGCCAGCCAGTCGACCCCCAGCTCGCACACGAATTCCAGATCGGCGCGGTCTTTTTCCGACAGGGCGGCCAGCGGCAGCACCACATCCGGCACGTTCACGCCTTTGCGGTTAGAGATCACGCCGCCGATCATCACTTCGCACTCCGCGAAATCGGGGCCGCATTCCTTGACCTTCAGACGGATCTTGCCGTCATTGACCAACAGCGATGCGCCCGGTTCAAGCGCCTGAAAAATCTCGGGGTGCGGCAGGCACACGCGGCGGGCATTGCCCTCTGCCTCGTCCAGATCCAGCCGGAAGGACGCACCCTCGACCAGCAATTCGCTGTCCCCCGAAAAGACACCCACACGCAGCTTTGGCCCCTGAAGATCCGCGAGAATACCGATCGTGGATCCCGTTTCTTCTTCGATCTGGCGGATGATCTGGTGCTTGATCCGGATTTCGTCATGGCTGCCGTGGCTCATGTTCAACCGGAACACATCCGCGCCCGCGTGAAACAGTGCCGATATCGTCTCGTGCGTGTCCGATGCCGGACCCAAGGTGGCAACTACTTTGACATTCCGCGTGCGTTTCATACTGGTGACGTCCCTTTTCATCTGCGGGCTTTGGCAGCCCCTGCGCTCTTTGCCACGGGTCTAACACGCGCGGCGGTCAGAGTGGATAGTAAATAAGTTAGCGTTAACATGTGTTAGCGTTAACACTTAGCGAAGATCGCCCGCCCCGTCTATGCCCACCACAATATGACAGCACGATGACAGCGGACGGCGGAAGGCCGCGCCACATTCACGGCCCGCCGCCTTGAACCCGCACCGGCCAGCCCATAGCTTGGCCCCACCCCACTTGCAGGAGAGCATAATGCCCACACAACAGGAAATCGAACTTCAGGCCGCGGCGTTTCGCCGGCTGCAACAGCACCTGATGCAAGACCGCACGGACGTGCAGAACATCGACATGATGAACCTGGCCGGATTTTGCCGCAACTGCCTGTCGCGTTGGTATCAAGAAGCCGCAAACGAGCGCGGGATCGACATGGGCAAGGAAGAAGCGCGCGAGCTGTTCTACGGCATGACCATGGACGCATGGAAAACCAACTATCAGACCGACGCGCAGGACGCGCAGAAAGAGGCGTTCAAGGTCGCCTTCGAACAGAACGTCGGCGAAAAGGGCTGACCGCGCGCAGCCAGCCCCTTGGCAAGGCGGGTTAGACCGCCGCCTTGCGCATCTCGTCCAGATAGATCTCGCGCAGACGCGGCGCGACCTTGCCCGGTGTTCCATCGCCCAAGGCCACGCCGTCGATCTCGACCACGGGCATGACAAAGGCGCTGGCGGAGGTGGTAAACGCCTCATCCGCCTGCTGCGCTTCGTGGATGGTAAAGTTACGCTCTTCCACCACCATCTGCGCCTCTTTGGCAAAACGCAGAACCGCAGCGCGGGTGATGCCGTGCAAAATCTCGTTGCTCAGGGCGCGGGTGATGATCTTGTTGCCCATCACGATATAGGCGTTGTTGCTGGTGCCTTCGGTGACAAAGCCGTCCTCGACCATCCAGGCATCATCGCAGCCCGCCTTCTTGGCCATCATCTTGCCCATCGAAGGATACAGCAGCTGCACCGTCTTGATGTCGCGACGGCCCCAGCGGATGTCTTCGATGCTGATGATCTTGGCACCTTTCTTGGCGGCGGGGCTGTCGGCCAGACCGGGCTTGGACTGGGTGAACAAGACAATCGTCGGTTCTGTCGTCTCGGGATCGGGGAAGGCAAAGTCGCGGTCCCCGTCCGATCCGCGGGTGATCTGCAAATAGATCAGCCCCTCGTCGATCTCGTTCACGCGCACCAGCTCGCGGTGGACCTCCAGCAGGTCCTCCTTCGAGATCGGGTTGCGCATCTGTAGCTCGTTCAACGACCGGCTGAGTCGGATCGCATGGCCGTCAAAGTCGATCAGCTTGCCGTCCAGCACGCTGGTGACCTCATAGACCCCGTCCGCCATCAGAAACCCGCGATCAAAGATCGAAACCTTGGCTTCGGTCTCGGGCAGGTATTCGCCGTTCACATATACAGTCCGCATGTCTTATCCCCAAAGCTTGGCCGCAGGCGGATGCACCCCGGCGGCGTCAAATGTCAAAGCGTTGTCGCGGTCTTCGGCCAGAAGCAGCGGGCCGTCAAGGTCCACGACCTTTGCCCCCTGCGCCACCAGCACCGCCGGAGCCATCGCAAGCGACGACCCGACCATGCACCCCACCATGACCTCATAGCCCTGCGCGACAGCCGCATCGCGCAGCGCCAGCGCCTCTGTCAGACCACCGGTCTTGTCCAGCTTGATGTTGACCACATCGTATTTGCCTTTCAGCGCAGCAAGGCTCGCACGGTCATGGCAGCTTTCATCGGCACAGACCGGCACGGGCCGCTCCATCCCGACGAGCGCATCGTCATCCCCTGCGGGCAAAGGCTGTTCAACCAATGACACACCTAGCCGCACCAGATGCGGGGCAAGATCGGCATAAACCTCTGCCGACCAGCCCTCGTTCGCGTCGATGATGATCTGCGCATCAGGCGCACCGGCGCGCACGGCCTCAAGGCGGGGCATATCATCCGGCGTGCCCAGCTTGATCTTCAACAGCGGGCGATGCGCATGCAAGGCGGCCTGTTCGCGCATCTTTTCGGGGCTATCCAACGACAGGGTAAAGGCCGTGATCTCGGGCTCCGGTCGCGCCAGCCCCGCCAGTTCCCACACAGGTTTGCCAGCCTGCTTGGCTTGCAGATCCCACAGGGCACAATCCACTGCATTGCGCGCGGCACCAGCCGGCAGCAGGTCATACAGCGCATCACGCGTCAGCGGCCCGCGCAGCGCTTCGATCTCTGCCGTGACCGACTCCAGCGTCTCGCCATACCGGGCATAGGGCACACATTCGCCCCACCCCGTCACACCGCCATCGGTGATCCGCACCGTGAGCACCTGCGCCTCGGTCCGCGATCCACGCGAAATGGTAAAGACCTGCGCCAGCCGAAAGACATCCCGGCTTACCTCAATACGCATATCCGCTCCTTCATTTTGCCACTTAAACTCTCCCCGAAGGGCCGATCAGAGGGCTGCCAAAGCCTCCGCCAATCTCGCGGCACCTTGGCGGAACGGGTCCACGGCTGGCAAGCCCAAGCGTTGTTCGACCTCAGCCAGATAGGCGTCTGCCTCTGCCTCCGACAGATGCTGGGTATTGATCGAGATACCGACCACCTGACAGCCTGCGTTGGCAACTTTTGCCAGCGTCAGCGCCACATCGCGCACGTCTTCCAACGTGGGCAGCGTGTAGTCGGGCAGACCGCGCATGGTCTTGCGGGTCGGCTCGTGGCACAGGATCAACGCATCGGGTTGGCCGCCGTGGATCAGTGCCATGGTGACACCGGAATAGGACACGTGGAACAAGCTGCCCTGCCCTTCGATGATATCCCAATGATCATCGTCATTGTCGGGGGTCAGATACTCGATCGAGCCGGCCATGAAATCCGCGATCACCGCATCCAAAGGAACACCTTCGCCGGTGATCAGGATACCGGTCTGGCCCGTCGCGCGGAAGCTGCTTTTCAGCCCCTTCTCTTTCATCGCCGCGTCCAGCGCCAGCGCGGTATACATCTTGCCGACCGAACAGTCGGTGCCGACCGCCAGTACGCGCTTGCCGCTGCGTTTGACGCCATTCGCAATCGGGTACTGCACCGACGGGATACGCACGTCATGCAAGCTGCGCCCGTGTTTCTCGGCGGCGGCCACGAGCTCTGGCTCGTTGCGCAGCAGGTTATGCAAGCCGGATGCCAGATCGAAACCGGCCTCCAGCGCGTCGACCAGCACGGCGCGCCATGTGGCGCTGATGGTGCCCCCGCGGTTGGCGACGCCAATCACCAGGGTCTGCGCGCCTGCCTCTTTCGCTTGCGCAAGCGTCATATCGGTCAGACCCAGATCCGCCTTGCACCCGTCCAGCCGCAGCTGACCGACGGCATTTTCAGGACGCCAGTCCTTGATGCCCTGCGCCACTTTAACCGCAAGGTGATCCGGCGCGTCGCCCAGAAAAAGAAGATAAGGTGTTTTGATCATGATCACATGCTCCTGCAATTTGGCTTTGGCTCAGTTTCGCAGCCTTTCGGCGCGATAAGGTTGCAAATGAGTGGTAGGCGCAAGAGATGGCGCAGAAATTTTGCGGGTAGTCGGCCATCCAAGCAAGAACTGTGCACAGAAATTCAGCCGCCGATGCTGCAGGTGCGAGATCACCCTTGCAGGGCGCAGCGCAATTTAATACCACCCAAGGCAAGCAAGTCGTAACTTTATTACTCAAGGATTCCGCATATGAGCTTTCGCATCCAGCCTACAGCACCTGCACGTCCCAACCGCTGCCAATTGTTCGGCCCCGGTTCGCGCCCGGCGATCTTCGAAAAAATGGCAAGTTCCGACGCCGATGTGATCAACCTTGATCTGGAAGACAGCGTGGCCCCCACAGACAAGGACAGCGCCCGCGCCAATATCATCAAGGCGATCAGCGATGTAGACTGGGGCGACAAAACACTGTCCGTGCGGATCAACGGGCTGGATACACCTTACTGGTACCGCGATGTCGTCGACCTGCTGGAACAGGCGGGCGAGCGTCTGGACCAGATCATGATCCCCAAGGTCGGCTGCGCCGCTGACGTCTATACTGTCGACGCGCTGGTTACGGCGATCGAAACCGCCAAGGGCCGCACCAAGAAAATCTCGTTCGAGGTGATTATCGAATCGGCCGCAGGCATCGCCCACGTCGAAGAGATCGCCGCCGCCAGCCCGCGCCTGCAAGCGATGAGCCTTGGTGCGGCCGACTTTGCCGCCTCTATGGGGATGCAGACGACCGGCATCGGTGGCACGCAAGAAAACTATTACATGCTGCGCGACGGCGCGAAGCATTGGTCTGATCCGTGGCATTGGGCGCAGACCGCCATTGTCGCCGCCTGCCGGACCCACGGCGTGCTGCCGGTCGACGGTCCGTTCGGTGATTTCTCGGACGACGAAGGCTACCGCGCGCAGGCGCGCCGGTCGGCGACCCTGGGCATGGTCGGCAAATGGGCCATCCACCCCAAGCAGATCGCCGTCGCGAACGAGGTGTTCACCCCCTCCGACGAAGCCGTCGCCGAAGCGCGCGAGATTCTGGCCGCGATGGAAACAGCCAAGGCCAACGGCGAAGGCGCGACCGTCTACAAGGGCCGTTTGGTCGATATCGCCAGCATCAAACAGGCCGAAGTCATCGTGCGCCAGTCCGAGATGATCGCCTCGCGCTAACCCCGCGATACTGAACAGCGGCGCGAGGCGACCCTCGTGCCGCGCCACCTCCCCCGCAGCAAAGCGGGCTTGGCATGCCCCGCGGCTTGGGGCATCAAGGCAGCATGACCATCGATGTCCTCTCTGCGCTCGCGCTTTTCGCGCTGATCACCTCTATCACGCCGGGGCCGAACAACCTGATGCTGATGGCATCGGGCGCAAATTTCGGCTTTGCGCGCACGGTGCCGCATATGATGGGCATCACCCTTGGATTTATGGTCATGTTGCTGCTGGTGGGCTTTGGCCTGATCCGCGTGTTTGACGCCTTTCCCGTCATCTATTCGGTGCTCAAGATCCTGAGCCTGATCTATCTGATCTACCTTGCCTATAAGATCGCCACCGCCGCCCCGGTGCAAAGCGCAGACCCCAACGCCAAACCGCTGAACTTTCTGCAAGCGGCGGGGTTTCAATGGGTCAACCCCAAGGCCTGGGCCTTCGGGCTCAGCATCATCACGATCTACGTGCCCTCTGCCGGCATATTGCCGCTGGTGATCACGGCGCTTGTCGTGGCGGTGATGGCGCTGCCGTCGGTCACCCTCTGGACCCTTCTTGGCGGGCAGATGGCCCGTTTTCTAACCAATCCCCGGCGTTTTCGGGTGTTTAACGTGACCATGGCCGCGCTGCTCGTGGCGTCGCTGCTGCCCGCCCTTTGGCCGGCCAGCTGACAGGTTCCGTTGCAAAGACCGCAAATCAACGCCATATAGCCCTGAACAAAGCGCGGAGCAGGTGATGACACAGTATCTGGATTTCGAAAAACCACTGGCCGAAGTGGAAGGCAAAGCGGAAGAGCTGCGCGCTCTGGCGCGGTCCTCCGAAGGGATGGACGTGAGCGCCGAAGCCAAAACGCTGGACGAAAAAGCCCACCAAATGCTTGACGATCTGTACAAGTCGTTGACGCCGTGGCGCAAATGTCAGGTGGCACGTCACCCCGACCGGCCCCATTGCAAAGACTATATCGAGGCCCTTTTTACCGAATACACCCCGCTGGCGGGGGACCGGAACTTTGCCGATGATCTTGCGGTCATGGGCGGTCTGGCACGGTTCAACGACACGCCTGTCGTCGTGATCGGCCATGAAAAGGGCAACGACACCAAATCCCGTATCGAACGCAATTTCGGCATGGCCCGTCCCGAAGGCTACCGCAAAGCCGTGCGGCTCATGGAACTGGCTGACAAGTTCGGGCTGCCCGTGATCACGCTGGTGGACACCCCCGGTGCCTACCCCGGTAAAGGCGCGGAAGAGCGTGGCCAATCCGAAGCCATCGCCCGCGCGACCGAGAAATGCTTGCAGATCGGTGTGCCGCTGGTGTCTGTCATCATCGGTGAAGGTGGGTCAGGCGGGGCGGTTGCCTTTGCCACGGCGAACCGCGTCGCCATGCTGGAACATTCCGTCTATTCCGTGATCTCGCCCGAGGGCTGCGCATCGATCCTGTGGAAAGATGCCGAGAAAATGCGCGAGGCCGCCGAAGCGCTGCGCCTGACCGCGCAAGATCTGAAACAACTGGGCGTCAACGACCGCATCATCCCCGAACCCCGTGGCGGCGCGCATCGGGATCGGAAAGAGGCAATTGCATCGGTGCGCAAGGCGATTGCCGCGATGCTGGATGACCTGTCGGGCAAAGATCCCAAGGCGCTGGTGGCAGATCGTCGCAAGAAATTCCTCGACCTCGGGGCCAAGGGGCTGGCGGCGTAATCTACGCCGCCCGCTGGCGCATCACGTCGCCAGCATCCGCAGACCTTGGGTCACATCGGTGCGCACTGCCAGCCGCAGACCGGGTTCGTCGCCCGCGCGCAGCGCCGCGATAATCAGCTTGTGAAAATGCGGCGGCTCTGTCCGTCTGAGCCGCCCGTAAAGCGCCCGCATTGTCGGGCCCATCTGCAGCCAGACCGTTTCCGCCATCGCCAGCATCGCAGGGGCCTGCGCCCGTAGGTACAGCGTGCGGTGAAACTCCAGATTGGTGCGAATATAGCTCACCGCGTCACGGTGGATCACCGCATCCGAGATGGCATTGTTGATCGCCTGCATCCGGTCGATCAGCGCAAGGTGGGCCCGCGGCAGGGCGCGGCTCGCAAGCTCCACCTCGATCAGGGCACGCAGGGCGGCCAGCTCCTCGATCCGTTCGTTGCTCAGCTCCGGCGTCGATATCCGGCCAGAGGCCGACATGGTCAGCGCCCCTTCCGCCGCCAGCCGCCGCACGGCCTCGCGGGCGGGGGTCATCGACACCTCGTATTCCTTCCCGATTCCCCGCAGGGTCAGCGCCTGCCCCGGGGCCAGATCGCCGTGCATGATGCGGGTCCGCAACTGCCGATAGACACGGTCATGGGCCAAAGGATGCGCATCAAGGGGGCGAGGGTTCAGATTCATATCGCCGTTGTGATCACGAATCGCCGCTGCGTCAATGGCGCAACGCGGGCGCGCCCTATGCCTGCGTAGTAAACTTGAACCGGTGCAAGTCGCTGCCGTGGGTGCGCAGCCAGCCACGCGCCTCTTGATAGGGTCCGTAAATCCGTTCGACCTCGGCCCAGAAGGCGGTCGAATGGTTCATCTGCGCCAGATGCGCGACCTCGTGGGCGGCGACGTAATCCAGCACGTCGGGCGGCGTCAGGATCAAGCGCCACGAAAACATCAGCCCCCCGTCCGAGGTGCAAGACCCCCACCGCGATCGCGTATCCCGCAAGGTTAGCTTGCTGTACGGCCGCCCCAGCAGCGCGCTATAATCGTCGCAGGCGCCAGTCAGCCGGTCCCGCGCGAGCTCTTTCAAATGCGCGGCGAGCCGGGTCGGCACACGTGCCGCCGGGCCGGGCACGGAAATCGTATCGGTCCCCAGCACCACCCGTCTGCCCTGCCCGGCTTCAACCCGCAGCATCCGACCGCCCAAGGGAAACTCTGCCCCGATGCCCACCAGAACATCAGCGCCACGCGCGTCCAGATGTTGCCGAATCCACGCCTCCTTTTCGCGGGCAAAGGCGATTCCCTCTGCCTCTTTCAAGCGTTTTGGCATGGTAAGCGTCACCCGCCCATCCAGTTGCGATATCCGCAATGATATCCGCCGCGCCCGCGCAGAGCGGCGCAGGATCAGCGGGATAGGCGGGTTTCCGGGCAGGACAGGATCAGGCATTTCAGGGTTCCGGGTCGCGATGGGGTGGCGATTGCCTTTGACAGTGCCTATCTCATATGGCACTTGGCCTGAATCATCTATACGCAACAACACTTTCAAAAAGGGGACTTCGATGCCCAATGAAGAATGGGGAACCAAGCGCCTGTGCCCCACAACGGGCAAGCGGTTCTACGACCTGAACAAAGATCCGATCATCAGCCCTTACTCCGGCGAAGTGGTCGAGGTGGATAACTCCAAATCCCGCATGATCGCAGCAGACGCCGAAGATGCCGTCACCGCCAAAGCCAAAAAGGGCGATGTGGATGATGACGAGACATTGGTGGATGACGACGATGTAGATGTGGATCTGGACGACGACATCCTGGACGATGACGACGACGATGATGATACCGTTCCACTCGAAGAAATCGCCGACGTTGCATCCGACGACGAAGATTGATTGAATTTTGCGAGGGCGGGATAGATTTTCCTCTTGATCCCGCCTTCGCGACCGCCTATTCAGCGGCGCATCGGCCTTGAACGGTTGATACACTTCCCGGATCTCTGATCCACGATGGGGCCTTAGCTCAGCTGGGAGAGCGCCTGCATGGCATGCAGGAGGTCAGCGGTTCGATCCCGCTAGGCTCCACCAAACTTCCCCCTACATTCCAGCACACACGTCACACACCACGCGAGGCTGACTGACGCGCGTCCGCGAGGCGGACACTCTGAGTCAGCGGTTCGATCCCGCTAGGCTCCACCAAACTTCCCCCTACATTCCAGCACACACGTTACGCACCACGCGAGGCTGACTGACGCGCGTCAGCGTTTTCGACGCATCGCAAGCCGACCTACGTATACAAAGCCCGCGGTCACGCTGACGGCGGCGAAGACCCATGCGAACGCCACGAGCAGCTTGTGCCGGATCGGGTGGTAGTTGCGGAAATAGGCCCATGTGTCGGTGTAGGGGATGCTTTCGACCCAGTGCTGCACCGCAAGGAATGCGATGATCCCGAGACAAAGCACGCCTGAGACGCAAAACACCCATATGATCGCTCGGCCCGACACCTTTCCCATTGCGCACCCTGCCCCTTGAAACGCCGCCCCATCCCAAGCTGTACGGCAAGGAGCAGCCGCGCACAAAATTAAATTGGCCGCGCCACTAGACGACCGGTCTATTACTTCCTACCTCCCCCATATGACAGAGCAAAAGAAATCAGATCAAACGCGGCAAAAGATACTGACCGCCGGACGTGCGCTGATCAGCAAGTACGGGTTTGGCGCTGTCGGGCTGGCGCGCATCCTGAGGGAAAGCGATGTCCCCAAGGGGTCGTTCTATTATTACTTTCCGTCCAAGGATGCCTTTGGTCAGGCTTTGCTGCACGACTATGTCGACGATTATCTGGCGCGCATGGATGCGCTGTGCAGCGGGTCGGGTTCTGCCCGTGACAAGCTGCTGTCCTTCTGGTCGGCGTGGCTGGCCCATGCCCATTCCGAAGGCATCGCCAACCAGTGCCTCGTTGTGAAGCTTGGGGCCGAGGTTGCCGATCTGTCCGACGACATGCGGCGCATCTTGGATGATGGCGTGGCGCAGTTGGTCGGCCGCATTGCGCAGCTGCTGGTTGTCGGGGCCGAAGAAGGCTCCGTCGCGCCGGTCGATGATCCGCGGGCAGCAGCGCAGATGCTCTATGCCAAGTTTCTGGGGGCCGCGATCCTGTCGAAACTGTCGCAGGATCAGGTCCCGTTGCAGCAGGCTTTGTCAGAAACCACCGATTTTCTAACCATACGATAAACCAAAGAAAGCGAGACCCCCATGAAAGCAGCAGTGCACAACAGCTTTGGCGAACCGATCGACGTCATCGAAGCGACCGATGTCGACACCCCCACCGCAGGGGCGGGCGAGGTTCTGGTCAAGATGACCCTGTCGCCCATCCACAACCACGACCTTTGGACCATCCGCGGGAACTACGGCTACAAGCCCGAGCTTCCCGGCGCGATTGCCGGCAGCGAAGCGCTTGGCACCGTCGAGGCTGTCGGTGAAGGCGTGGACGACGCGATGATCGGCCAGCGTGTGTCGATCGCGGGTGTGCATGGCACATGGGCCGAATACTTCGTCGCCCCCGCCACGGGTGTTCTGCCCCTGCCCGACGTGATCTCGGACGTTGCTGGCGCACAGTTGATCGCGATGCCCTTCAGCGCCATCTCTCTGCTGGAAACGCTTAAGGCGCAGAAAGGCGACTGGATCGTCCAGACCGCTGCAAACGGGGCCGTCGGCAAGATCATGACCACGCTCACCAAAAGCCGTGGCATCAACCTGCTGAACCTCGTGCGGCGCGAAGACGCTGTGAAAGAGCTGACAGATCTGGGCATCGACAACGTGCTGTCGACCTCGGAAGCGGGCTGGCAGGATAAAGCGCGCGAGATCATCGGCGAAAAAGGGGCCGCATCCGCGATCGATTCCGTAGGGGGCGATATCTCGGCTGATCTGGTCGATCTGTTGGGACTGGACGGAGAGCTTGTCGTGTTCGGGACCGCGACCGGTGCGCCGATGCCGCTGAACTCTGGCGCGCTGATCATGAAGCACATCACCGTCAAAGGCTTCTGGGGCTCCCGCGTGAGCGGCGATATGGACCCCGAAGAGCGCAAGCGCCTGATCACTGAACTGGTCACGCTGGTCGCCAAAGGCGAATTGGTGCTGGAAGACGGTGGGCAGTTCGGGCTGGATGATCTTTCGGGTGCGTTGAAAGCCTCGCTGACACCGGGCCGCCCCGGCAAGGTGATGATCCGCGGCTAAACGCAGCCGAATACCACAGCACCAAACAGGGCGGCCCTTGATCCGGGATCAGGGGCCGCCCTGCTTTCATTTCGGCACCCTAGTTTGGGCGGCCGCGATCTCTAGAACGGCAGCCCCGTATAATTCTCTGCCAGATCGCGCCGAGCTGTTTCGCTTTGCGCCAGATGCGCCAGCGACGCCCGCCGCATTTGCGGGGCGAAACTGTCTTCGCCCTCGAACTGATGCAGCATTGTTGTCATCTGCCAGCTGAACCGCATCGCCTTCCAGATCCGCGACAGCGCATGAGCGGAATAACCGTCAACCCCGCTGTGATCCCCTCGCTTCAGCGCGGCAATCAGCGCGTCATGCAGATAGAAGACATCGGACACCGCGAGGTTCAGCCCCTTGGCACCGGTGGGCGGTACGATATGCGCGGCATCCCCCACCAGAAACAGGTTTCCCCACCGCAAAGGCTCGCTCACGAAGGAGCGCAGCGGCGCGATGGATTTCTCGATCGACGGGCCGGTCACGAGCGCCTCTGACACAGGTCGCGGCAAACGTTGCTTCAGTGCCTCCCAGAAGCGGTCATCGCTCCAATCCTCGACCTTTTCGGTCGACGACACCTGAATGTAATAGCGGCTCAGGCTTGCGCTACGCATGGAGGCCAGAGCGAAGCCCTGCGCCGAACTGGCATAGATTAATTCATCGTTCACCGGTTTCGTGCGCGACAGAATCCCCAGCCAGCCAAAGGGGTAGACCCGTTCAAACTCCCGACGTTTAGCGGCGGGGATCGTCGCGCGGCTGACGCCATGGAACCCATCACAGCCCGCGACGTAAGTGCAGCTGATCTCTTGCCGCTGGCCGTCTTTGGTGAAGGATACCGTGGGCGCATTGCTGTCCGCACCGTCGATCACCACATCCTCGACCTCGTGAATGATCGTGGTGCCCATCCGGTCCTGTGCGTCGTACAGATCGCGGGTGACCTCTGTCTGGCCATAGACCATGACCTTCTTGCCGATCAGCTTGTGGAAATCGATATGCACCATCAGGTCGTTGTCGGTCAGGTAGCAGCCTTTGTGCGGCAAGCCCTGTTGGTCCATCCGCGCACCGACACCGGCATGGCGCAGCAGGTTCATTGTACCGTCTTCAAGCACGCCCGCGCGGATGCGTGACAGCACGTGTTCACGGGTGGTCCTTTCAAGAACGACAGTGCTGACGCCTGCGTCGTTCAGCAATTGCGACAGCAGCAAGCCCGATGGCCCGCCGCCAATAATGACGACTTCCGTTTTCATAGAGCTGCTCCCTGCCCGATTTTCGGGTTAACCTATTGTACGGAACGTGCATGATGAATGGATCGTTAGCGCAATTGCTGGTACAATCCGTGCATGACAGAGCTTTCCCCGATCCCCAGCTATGCGCTTTTTGGCGAAACCAAAGGCTTTCCCGATGTCCTCCATTGCGAACGGATCAAGGACCGCGCACCGGATCACGCGTGGCACATCGCGCCACATCGGCACGCGCAATTGGCGCAGGTACTCTACATCCTTTCGGGGGGTGGCACGGCGAATATAGATGGCGACCGATTTGCCCTGACGCAGGGATCGGTCGTCTTTATCCCGCCCCGCATGGTGCATAGTTTCGACTTCGCTCCCAATACCCAAGGCATGGTGCAATCCTTTCCCATCGCGATCCTGCACAGCATCGGGCCCGTCAATGCCGAGGTCGCACAGGCGTTGACCAAGCCGACGGTTGGTCGCGCCGCGGGCCCGCTGATCGCCCTGATGACCCAGTTGGAAACCGTGGCGGCCCAGACGGGGGCGCCGTTTCGGGCGCAGATTGCCGTGGGGCTGGGGCATGCGGTTCTGGCCAGCATCGCGGCATGGGGGACCACGCAAAACCGCAGCAACGACGCACCGCAGGATGATCGCCTGTCTCGGCTCGACCAGCTTATCGGCGATCCCGATAGTGCCGGCTGGACAGCCAAGGACTTTGCCAGCACCCTCGGGATCAGCACCGGACATCTGTCGCGCCTGTGTCGCGCGGCAAAGGGGCTGTCCGCCACCGCCTACATCGAAGCCCGCCATGTCGAGGAAGCCTGCCGCATGCTGGCCTTCACCCGTCTGTCGGTGGCCGAGGTTGGCTATCGTCTGGGGTTCGCCGATCCGTCCTATTTCTCGCGCCGTTTCCGCACCGTGCAGGGGGTGACCCCATCGCAATACCGCCAGCAATTCGTAACCTGAGATCGCGGCCAAAGGACCACAGGTTGAAGCCTCGGCAAATCCGTGCTCACAAAACTGACAAATGTCAGAATTATTAACCGTTATCGCTAACAGCCGTTTGACCTACCCCAATTGATACGTGAAGGTGACGTTAGGGAGCCTGCGCAACCCGTGCCGCGCAGATAAGAGAAACCGAAGTTTCTGGGAGGAAATAGAATGACAAAAGGCAATATGAACCGTCGCACCATGCTGCGCGGCGCTGCTCTTGGCGCGTTGGCGACACCGGCGCTGGTCGGCAAAGGGATCGCGCAGGGCAAGGTCAACTGGCGCGTGCAAGCGCATTGGCCCAAAGCGTCCAGCTCTTTCACCGACAGCCTTGGCAAACTGGCCGAAGTGCTAGAAACGCGCACCGAAGGCGCGTTCAAAATGGATCTGCTGGGTGCTGGTGAATTCGCCAAAGGCCCCGACATCTACAATATCGTGCGCAAGGGCGTGGTGCCGATGGGGACGGTCAGCCCGTCCTATGTGCAAGATCAGGCGCAGGCCGCGTCCTTCCTGTTCGGCATCCCCGGCACCTTCCGTCAGGCTTGGGAAATGGAACACGCGGTCAAGAACCTTGGCCTTGAGGCGCTGGTGAACGAAGACCTGAACGCCGATGGTGTGATGATGAAGACGGAAAAGGTGCTGCCCGTCGAAATCGTCGTGTCGAAGAAGATCGAATCCGCCGAAGACTTCAAAGGGCTCAAGCTGCGGTCGTCGGGGACGATGCTGGATTACCTGCAATCCGCTGGTGCCGCGCCGCAATACATCCCCGGGTCCGAACTCTATCAATCGCTCAGCTCGGGCGTTGTGGATGGCGCGCATTGGGGCGCTGCCGTCGGGGCGAAATCCATGTCCCTCTGGGAGGTCTGCAAATACCACTACAAACCCGCGCTTGGTCAGACCACCGACGCCTTTATCCTGAATATGGAGGCCGTCGACGGGCTGGAGGACGATCTGCGCACTGCCCTGCTCGACACGATGGAGACGCGGTTCTTCCAGCGGTCGGCCGAATACCAGCACGCCGAAGCCATCGCGATTTCTTCGGGCATCGCCGAGAACGATATCGAGGTGTCCGAACTGCCCGACGACGTTCTGGCGATCCTTGCCGATGCCTCGGCCAAGATCCTCGACACAGAGGCGCAGAAAGGCGAACGCGCGGCGAAGGCGGCGGATATCTACAAAACCTTGATGACCGACCTCGGCTACCTCTAGGGGCCTGATCCGGAGGTCAGCCTCCCGGTGATGCCACAGTGAAAATCAATGTAGCCGCCTGACATGTCCCTGCATTTCGGGCGGCTTCTTTTATGTCTTGAGGGAGAAACGTTTTGTTTAAACTTGCGCGCTTCATCACGCAATTGAACCGCATGATCGGCTATTGGATCAGCTTTTGCGTGCTGATCATCTTTGCCCTGCTGCTGGCCGATGTGGTCATGCGCTATCTGATCGGACAGCCCGCGATCTGGACTGCCGAGCTGGCGACGCTGATCTTTGGTGTCTATGCGATCATCGGGGGCGGTTATCTGCTGACCGAACGAGGCCACGTGAACGTCGATATCATCTACGGCCAGTTTTCCCCCAAACGCAAAGCCTTGGTGGACATCGTGACATGGCCGCTGTTCCTGATCTTTGTCGGCGTGCTGCTGTGGCAAGGCTACGACATCGCGTCCGAGGCCATCGCGGATATGGAGCGGTCGAACTCTGTCTGGAAGGCCCCGCTGTGGCCGACAAAATCGTTGATCCCCGTCGCCGCCTTGCTGCTGCTGTTGCAGGGCTTCGTACGCCTTTGGGCCGATGTGCGCACCCTGATGGGGCTGCCCAATGATCCAGCGATCTTTGGACAACCGGCCACCGGCGACACCCAAGCGGCCCAAGCCGCAGGAGGCCAGTCATGAGCGTTGAAATCCTGACCATGCTGTTCTTTGGCGCGCTGCTGTTGTTTGTGATGCTCGGCACGCCGCTGGCCTTTGCCCTTGGGGGGATATCGGTCATCTTCCTCTATGCGGAAATGGGCGATCTGGGGTTCTATCTGCTCGCCTCCAAAATGTGGGAGACGATGCAATCCCCCACGCTGATGGCAATTCCGCTGTTTGTCTTCATGGCGATCCTGCTTGAAAAATCGGGGGTCGCGAATGACCTTTACGACATGATGCACGAATGGTGGGGCGGGCTGCGCGGCGGTCTGGCCATCGGCACGGTGCTGATCTGCGTGATCTTTGCTGCCATGTCGGGCATCTCGGGTGCCGCGGTTGTCACGATGGGGACCATTGCGCTGCCCAAGATGCTGGAACGCGGCTATGACAAGAAGCTCGCGCTCGGGGCGATCAACGCGGGCGGAGGCTGGGGCATCCTGATCCCGCCGTCGATCCTGATGGTGCTGTATTCGCTGCTGACCGAAGTGTCGGTCGGGCGTTTGTTTGCCGCCGGTATCGGGCCAGGGCTGCTGCTGTTCTTCCTCGTCTCCGTCTATATCGGCGGGCGGTGCTGGATGCAGCCGGAACTGGGCCCCGCCCTCCCGAAAGAGGAACGCGCGAACTGGGGGCAGAAGCTGCGGTCTCTCAAGGCGGTGATCCTGCCGATCCTGATCGTGGTGATCGTGCTGGGGGCAATCTTCGGCGGCTACGCGACGCCGACCGAAGCCGCCGCCATCGGCGTCTTCGGCGCGATGGTCGCCACGGGCGTGAACCGCCAGCTATCGTGGGCAGTGATCCGCGACGCCTCTGTCGCGACGCTGAAACTGACCGCGCTGATCATGTGGATCCTTTTCGCGGCCCACGCCTTCAGCACAGCCTATACCGCGCTTGGGGCCCAAAGCCTGATCCAAGATATGATGAACCTTGTGCCCGGTGGGCGTTGGGGGTCGCTGGTGTTTATGCTGGCGGTGCTCTTCATCCTTGGCATGGTGCTGGATCCGGTGGGGATCATGCTGATCACCCTGCCTGTATTCCTGCCCGTTGTGCAGAGCTATGGCTTTGATGCGATCTGGTTCGGCATCCTCTTCATCATCATGATGGAGGTCGGGTATATGACCCCGCCCTTCGGCTTTAACCTCTTTTACCTCAAAGGGGTGGCCCCGCCGGACGTCACGATGGGCGATATCTATGCCTCTGTGACGCCTTACGTGATCGTGACGCTGATCGGGGTCTTGCTGATCATTCTGATCCCCGAGATCGCGACCTATCTGCCCAAGTATTTCTACGGGTAGACCTGTAAACACCTGCCTTGACCCGCGGCACCGCTGCGGGTCAAGGCCCCTGACGGGATATGCTCAAATAATAGGCAGCCGTCGAGATACAGCCTGAAATTGCGCCAAAAATGCCCGTTTCGGATCGCACCCGACGGGAATCACGCTATCCAGATGGGAGTTATTTTCAACTGGACGAGGCCCCCCATCAACATCGCCGCCCATACCGATCAGGCTCTTGCCGTGCCGATGCAACCCCGCGCCCGCGGGGCGTTGCGCATCAGCAGCAAGACCTATGGCAGCGCGTCCGTGATTGGCGATCTCTACCAGCAAGGCTGCTTCAAGGCTCTGTTTCCGCGCGCGGCGGCGGGCGGGCTTACCGGGGTTTTCCTCAATACTTCGGGCGGGATGACGGGCGGCGATGAACTGTCGATCACTGCCACGGCGGGTGCGGGCAGCCGGCTGACCCTGACCAGCCAAGCGGCCGAGCGCGTCTATCTGGCGCAACCCGGCCCCATGGCGCAGATGACCACGCGGCTGGATGCAAAAGCGGGGGCACGGATCGACTGGCTGCCGCAGGAAACGATCCTGTTCAACGGCTCCGCCCTGCGCCGCAAGCTGGAGGTGGACCTGACGGGCGACGCCTGTTTCTTCGGCGTAGAGCCGCTGGTCTTTGGCCGCGTCTCCATGGGCGAAACGCTGCGCGACGCGCGCTTTGCCGACAACATCACGATCCGCCGCGACGGGCAGCCTATCTTTGCCGATGCCGTGCGTCTGTCCGGCGATATCCATGCACAGCTTGCAGGCACCGCCACGGCGGGCGGCAACTGCGCCATGGCCAGCGTGATCTACGCCGCCCCCGATGCCGAAGCGCTGCTTGCCCCCCTGCGCGCGCTGCTGCCTGCCAGCGCCGGTGCCAGCCTGATCCGCGACGGCGTGCTTTATGCGCGGCTTCTCGCGCCCGACAGTTACATCCTGCGCCAGTCTCTGGTGCCGATCATCGCCCGCCTGCACGGCGCGGCCCCTCCTAAAACATGGATGCTTTGACATGCAGCTGACCTCCCGTGAAAAAGACAAACTGCTGATCGCCATGGCGGCCGAAGTCGCGCGCAAGCGTCTGGCCCGTGGCGTCAAGCTGAACCACCCCGAGGCGATTGCCCTGATCACCGACACCGTCGTCGAGGGCGCGCGCGATGGCCGTAGCGTGGCCGAGATGATGCAGGCCGGTGCCCAGGTCATCACCCGCGACGACTGTATGGAGGGCATCGCCGAGATGATCCACGACGTGCAGGTCGAAGCCACCTTCCCCGACGGGACCAAGCTGGTCACCGTGCACAACCCTATCCGCTAGACCCCATTCGCAAGAAAGGCCCCTGCTATGAAACATCTGATGATCCTGCCCGCCGCCCTGATGGCCGGCCCTGCCCTTGCCCACCCCGGTGTGCATATCGCCCCCCACGGGGCCGAATGGATGCCTGTCTTCATGGGGCTTGCCGTCATCGCAACCGCCGCGGCCATCGCCCTGCGCGGGCGGGTCAAGGCCCCCCGCAAGGCGCGCAAATGATCCCCGGAGAGGTGCTGTGCGCCGCGGGGGACATCACCCTGAACGCCGATCGCACAGCCATCACCCTGATGGTCGCCAATACCGGTGACCGGCCCGTGCAGGTCGGCAGCCACTACCACTTTGCCGAAACCAACCCCGCGCTCGACTTTGACCGCGCCGCCGCGCGTGGTCACCGGCTGGACATCGCCGCCGGTACCGCCGTGCGCTTTGAACCCGGTCAACGCCGCGAGGTGCAACTGATCCCGCTCGCGGGCGACCGCAAGGTGTACGGGTTCAACGCTGAAGTGATGGGCGCGCTCTAAGGCGCTTCGAGGAAAGAGAGACCAATGACCACCACACTCCCCCGCTCTGAATACGCAGCGATGTACGGCCCCACCACGGGCGACCGGCTGCGACTGGCCGACACCGATCTGATCATCGAGGTGGAACGAGATCTGACCACCTATGGCGAAGAGGTAAAGTTCGGCGGCGGCAAGGTGATCCGCGACGGGATGGGCCAGTCGCAGGTCACGCGGGCAAACGGTGCGGTGGATACTGTGATCACCAATGCGCTGATCGTGGATCATTCGGGCATCTACAAGGCGGATGTCGCGCTGAAAGACGGGCGCATCGCGGCGATTGGCAAGGCGGGCAACCCCGACACCCAACCCAACGTCGACATCATCATCGGACCGGGGACCGAGGTGATCGCAGGCGAGGGACGCATCCTCACCGCGGGCGGTTTCGACAGCCACATCCACTTTATCGCCCCCCAGCAGATGGAAGACGCGCTGCATTCCGGCGTGACCACCTGCTTTGGCGGCGGCACCGGCCCTGCGCATGGCACGCTCGCCACCACCTGCACCCCCGGCCCGTGGCACATAGGGCGGATGTTGCAGGCGATGGACGGTGTGGTGATGAACATCGGTCTCTCGGGCAAGGGCAACGCCAGCCAACCCGGCGCGCTGGTTGAAATGGTGAACGGCGGGGCCTGCGCGCTGAAGCTGCACGAGGATTGGGGCACCACCCCCGCCGCCATCGACTGCTGCCTGTCGGTCGCCGACGATATGGACGTGCAGGTGATGATCCACACCGACACGCTGAACGAATCCGGCTTTGTCGAACATACGCTTGGCGCGATGAAAGGCCGGACCATCCATGCCTTCCACACCGAGGGCGCAGGCGGTGGCCACGCCCCCGACATCATCAAGATTTGCGGCGAAGAACACGTGCTGCCGTCATCGACCAACCCGACACGCCCCTTCACGGTGAACACGCTCGAAGAGCATCTGGACATGCTCATGGTCTGTCACCACCTTGATAAATCCATCCCCGAAGACGTCGCCTTTGCCGAAAGCCGGATCAGACGCGAGACGATTGCCGCCGAGGATATCCTGCATGACATCGGTGCTTTCTCTATCATCGCCTCTGACAGTCAGGCCATGGGCCGTGTGGGCGAGGTGCTGATCCGCACATGGCAAACCGCTGACAAGATGCGCAAGCAGCGCGGGCGCTTGCCGGAAGAAACCGGCGACAACGATAACTTCCGCGTCAAACGCTATATCGCGAAATACACGATCAACCCCGCCATCGCCCATGGTGTCAGCCGCGAGGTCGGGTCGATCGAAGTGGGCAAGAAGGCCGATCTGGTGCTGTGGAACCCCGCCTTTTTTGGTGTGAAGCCCGAAATGGTATTGATGTCCGGCATGATCGTCGTGGCGCAGATGGGTGATCCGAATGCGTCGATCCCCACGCCGCAGCCGGTCTATACCCGCCCGATGTTCGGGGCCTATGGCAGCGCGCTTCAACATTGCGCGGTGACCTTTATCTCGGAAGCCGCGCAATCGAACGGGCTGCGCGACAGCCTTGGCCTGCGCAAACAGACCATCGCCGTGCAAAACACCCGCAACATCGGCAAATCCGATCTGATCCACAACGCGGCCACCCCCAAGGTAGAGGTGAACCCCGAAACCTACGAAGTCCGCGCGGACGGCGAGCTGCTGACCTGCGCGCCCGCTGAGACCGTCCCCATGGCGCAACGCTATTTCATGTTCTGAGGCCCCTAGATGACCGACCTTCCCCCCGCCCATACGATCAAGCGCCACGGCCAGTGGGACCATGCGGACGACAGCTGCGTGCTGACCTATGACGACCGCTTCCTGCGCCGCAAACGCCTGCTGACCAGCCATAACCGCGGGTTCCTCGTGGACCTCGCCCATACGGAATCGCTGAACCACGGCGATGCGTTCGAGCTTGAAGGCGGGCAGATCATCGAGGTCATCGCGGCCAAGGAAGCCTTGCTGGAAATCACCGGCGACGATCTGGTGCGGCTGGCATGGCATATCGGCAACCGGCACTGCCCCTGCCAGCTTGAACCCGCCCGCCTGCTGATCCAGAACGACCACGTGATCCGCGACATGCTCACAAAGCTCGGCGCGACGTTGCGAGATGTGTCCGAACCCTTCATTCCCGAAGGCGGGGCCTATGGCCACGGGCGCACCCATAGCCACGCACATTAGGCCCGCCGGACGATGCAAACCCAAGCCCTGATCACGCTCGCGCAATGGCTGTCGCCCAGCTTTCCCATCGGCGCGTTCAGCTATAGCCACGGGCTGGAAATGGCCGTGCAGGACGGCACCATTTACGATGCGGCCAGCCTTCAGGCGTGGCTGTCCGACATCATCACCCACGGTGCGGGCCGGACCGATGCGATCCTGCTGAACGCTGGCTTTGCGGGCAAGGGGATGGACGAGGTGGATGCGCTGGCGCGCGCGCTGGCCCCCTCGTCAGAGCGGCTGACCGAGATGACCCAACAGGGCGCGGCCTTTGTGCGGGTGGTCAATGACGTCTGGGGGCATAGCCTCCCCGATCTGACGCTGCCCGTCGCCTTTGGCGCGGCCTGCGCGGCGCAGGGGCTGCCCGTGGAACAAGGCGCGCAGCTGTTCCTGCACGCCTTCGTCAGCGCACTGGTGTCTGCCGCGATCCGCGCGGTGCCCTTGGGGCAAACGGATGGGCAGCGGGTGATCACCGCCCTTGCCCCGCTGTGCCACGACACGGTGACGCTGGCCCTGACCCAAACCATCGACGACATCGGCAGCGCCTGTTTTCTGGCCGATATCGCGTCGATGCGACATGAAACGCTTTACTCAAGGATGTTCCAGACATGACCTCCCCCCATGGACCGCTTCGTATTGGCATTGGTGGCCCCGTTGGCGCGGGCAAGACGACAACAACCGCCGCCCTGTGCCGTGCCATGCGCGACCGCTGGTCGATCGGCGTGATCACCAATGATATCTACACCCAAGAGGACGCCGAAGCGCTCATGCGGCTTCAGGTCTTGCCGCAGGACCGGATCATCGGGGTCGAAACCGGCGGCTGCCCCCATACCGCAATCCGCGAGGATGCCTCGATCAACCTTGCCGCCGTCGCCCGGATGCGCGACCGCCACCCCGATCTGGACTGCGTGCTGATCGAATCCGGTGGCGATAACCTGTCGGCGACCTTCAGCCCCGAACTGGCGGATGTGACGCTTTATGTCATCGACGTGGCTGCGGGCGAAGAGATCCCGCGCAAGGGCGGGCCAGCGATCACCAAGTCGGATATCCTGATCATCAATAAAACCGACCTCGCCCCGCATGTGGGCGCGTCGCTAGAGGTGATGGACCGTGACGCCAAACGGATGCGCGGCGATCTGCCCTATCTCTTTGCCGAGATGAAACACGATAAGGGTGTGGCAGAGCTGCTGGACCTGATTGTCAAAATCGGCGGCCTCCGCCCGGTTCCCGAAAATTAACAATTTGCAATAATAGCGGCGGAATTTTGCCCACGAAAATCCTGACGCTTTGTTTTTGGCCGAGAATCGCGGAATGTCTGCCGGACTTTACTGGGACAGTAAGGTGAGTGAAACGGGCAGCAGGACAGATAAATGAGCGTGAAACGCCAGTGGTCATCGAAAGTCGGAATTCCTTTTTTGTGTGTGGCCCTGCTGATGACAGCAGCCTGCGCCCGCGGCCCGTCTGAAATTCAGACCATTGGTCAGGCGGGTATCAACCCCGACCTGCACGCCATGGCAATCCGCGAGGTGCGCGTTTTGCAATCCAAAGGTCAGCGCGTCTGGTGCGTGCCCTTCGCACGCAATGCCAGCGGCGTTCAAATCCGCGGCAATGCCAATACGTGGTGGGCGCAAGCCAACGGCCTGTACGAGCGCGGCAAAGAACCCGTCGTCGGGTCGGTCATGGCGTTCAAAGGCACCAGCCGGAACCCCATGGGCCATGTTGCCGTCGTCTCCGAAGTCGTTTCCCCGCGCGAGATCAAGGTCGATCACGCCAATTGGAAGCGCAACAAGATCTCGCTTGGGATGAGCGTGCAAGACGTATCTCCGCTGAACGACTGGTCCGATGTCCGCCTTGAAAGCCAGGCCGGGTCTTACGGCAGCGTCTATCCGATCAACGGCTTCATCTATCCCGACGCGAAATCCGCGCCGTCGAACGAGATGACACAGCCCCCCGTGTTCGCATTTTCAGCGGCACCGACGCAAAGCAACTGACCCATGGGGCGGCAGCGCCCCTCAAGGTTGCAAATCTGCTGACACTGGCGTTGGGTAGGCACATCTAAACATCAGGATGCCCCCAATGACCCAGCAGCAGAATGCCTCTTGGCAAATCACCAAACCCGCGACCCGCAGCCGCAAGGGGATCGTCGCCTCGCAAAGCCGTGTTGCCGCGCAGGTCGGGGCGGATGTCATGGCGCAGGGCGGCAATGCGGTGGATGCGGCGATTGCCACCTCCTTTGCGCTTGGCGCGGCTGAACCCTGGATGAGCGGTATGGGCGGCGGCGGCTTTATGGTCGTGCGCATGGCGGGCGAAAAGACGGCCAAGGTCATCGAATTCGGAATGAAATCCCCCAAGGGGCTGGATATCGCGGACTACCCCATCGTCGGCGGCAAGGCGGGCGATCTGTTCCCCTGGCCTTCGGTGCTGGAAGACCGCAATGTTTTCGGGGCCAAGGCGATTGCCATTCCCGGTCAGGTCGCTGGCATGGGTCTGGCGCATGAAAGCTTTGCCACGAAACCGTGGGCCGATCTGCTGGCCCCTGCGATCAAGCTTGCCGATGATGGTCTGCCTGTGGACTGGTACACGCAGCTGATCCTTGGTGGCTCGGCCAAAGACCTCGCCCCCTTCCCCGCCTCGGCCGAGACGTTTCTGGACGAAGACGGCTTTCCCAAATCCTCTGGCTGGACCGCCTTGGGCGAGACGAAATGCGACCTTAGCCGTCTTGCCGCGTCGCTGCGCACCGTCGCCAAGGACGGACCGCGCGCGTTTTACGAGGGGCCTTTGGCGCAATCCATCGTCGCCGATCTGCAAGCCGCCGGCGGGCACCATACGGCCGAGGATCTGTCGCAGTATCAGGCGACATTGGTCGACGCGATGCACTATGCCTACCGCGGGCACGAGGTCATCGCCACACCGACCCTGACCGCTGGCCCGACCATGCGCCGCGCCCTTGATCTGATGACCGCGTGGCAGCCTGGCACAGACGCCCCCGCCGCCGAAGCGTTCATCGCTTATGACCGTGCCATCCGGCAGGCCAACCAGGAACGCTATGACACGATGGGCGATATCGAACATGAACCCGACCCGTCCTGCACCACGCATTTCAGCGTCGTTGACGCGGCGGGCAATATGGTCGCCGTCACTCAAACGCTGCTGTCGATCTTTGGCTCGCGGATGATGCTGCCGCAATCGGGCATCCTCATGAACAATGGCATCATGTGGTTTGACCCTGAACAGGGCAAGCCGAACTCGCTTGGGCCGGATAAGCGCTGCCTTGCGAATATGTGCCCCACGCTGCTGGAGCGTGCCGACGGTGCGCAATTCGCGCTTGGGGCGTCTGGCGGGCGCAAGATCATGCCCGCTGTGGTCCAACTGACCTCACTGCTGCTGGACTACGGGATGGATCTGGAAACCGCCTTTCATGCGCCGCGCACGGATATGAGCCTTGCCGATGTGACCATCGTGGATCAGGCGCTGCCGCCGCAGGTGATCGCGACGCTGCAAGACACGCTGGACAATGTGGTGACCGCGCCGCGCACGATCTTCCCCTATCACTTCGCTTGCCCCTCTGCTGTCGGGCGCGCAGGCGACGAAAATACCGGCGTGACAGAGGTGATGTCCGCTTGGGGGGATGCCGTCAGCGCCTGAAAGAGCGACGGGCAAGCATAGCTGCCTTGCCCTGCGCATCTGACAAAGAGATGTACATTTGCGTCACAACCGACTAGGGACGGGCGCAACACGTGGCTGGCGTATCCGCTTTTGCCGCGACGCGCGTATTTGTAGCGCGACATTTTCTCAGACAGGACAATCCCTTGATCCAAACCATCGCAGACGCGCTTGCCACCCAAGGCTATGATTCGCTTACCCCCGTCCAAGAGGCGGTTACCAACCCAGATCTGGTCGAAGCCGACCTTCTGGTGTCCGCCCAAACGGGGTCCGGCAAGACAGTGGCCTTTGGTCTGGCCATCGCACCGACCCTTTTGGGCGACGATGAAAAATTCGGACACGCTGGCGCGCCCCTGGCGCTGATCATCGCACCGACGCGCGAATTGGCCATGCAGGTCAGCCGCGAGCTGACGTGGCTTTATGGCAAGGCCGGTGCGGTCGTGACCACCTGCGTGGGCGGCATGGACACACGCACCGAACGTCGTGCGCTGGACCGTGGCGCGCATATCGTCGTCGCGACACCGGGCCGCCTGTGCGACCACATCAAACGCAACAACATCAACCTGTCCGACATTCGTGCCGTGGTGCTGGATGAAGCGGACGAGATGCTTGATCTGGGTTTCCGCGAAGAGCTGGAATTCATCCTCTCCGAAGCGCCGGAAGAGCGCCGCACACTGTTGTTCTCGGCCACCGTGCCTGCGGCGATCGCCAAGCTGGCCAAATCCTACCAGCGTGATGCGCAGCGCGTCGAAACCGTGGGCGAAAAGAAACAACACGCCGACATCGAATACCGTGCGCTGAACGTGCACCCGCGCGACACTGAAAACGCGATCATCAACGTGCTGCGCTTTTACGAGGCGAAAAACGCCATCGTCTTCTGCAACACCCGCGCCGCCGTCGCACGCCTGACCACCCGCTTCACCAACCGCGGCTTTTCAGTCGTGGCGCTGTCGGGCGAGCTGACGCAATCCGAACGCACCAACGCGCTGCAAGCGCTGCGCGACGGGCGCGCGCGCGTCTGTATCGCGACAGATGTTGCCGCACGCGGGATCGACCTGCCCAACCTCGAACTGGTGGTGCATGCCGATCTGCCGTCGAACTCTGACACGTTGCTGCACCGCTCCGGCCGTACCGGTCGTGCCGGTCGCAAGGGTGTGTCCGCGCTGATCGTCCCCGCCAAGATGCGCAGCAAGGCAAACCGTCTGCTGGGCGGCGCCAAGCTGAAGGTCGAATGGGCCAACCCGCCCTCTGCTGAAGAAGTGAACGCCGAAGACGAAAAGCGTTTGCTGGCCGATTCCGCATGGTCTGACCCGATCCCCGATGATGCAGCGGGCTTTGTTGCCAATCTGGTCGAACAGTTCAGCGCCGAGCAACTGGCGACGGCCTTTGTGAACCTGTACCGTGCACGCCAGTCCGCGCCCGAGCAGCTGGCAGAGCCCGGCACCCCTGCCGACGAACGCCCCCGTGGCGACTTTGGCCCGTCGGTCTGGTTCTCGATCTCGATCGGGCGCAACGATGACGCCGAACCCCGCACCATCCTGCCGATGATCTGTCGCATGGGCGATCTGACCAAGGATGACGTGGGCGCGATCCGCGTGCAGCCCAGCCATACCTTTGTCGAAATCCTCGCGACCTCGGCAGATAAATTCACCAACGCGCTTGGCCCCGACATGAAGGTCGAAGACGGCGCGGTTGTGACCAAGCTGAACAAGGCCCCCGACCTGTCGCGCGGGCCCAAGCCCAGCGGCCGTGGCCCCAAACCGAACCGTGGCGGCCCCCGTTCTGACAATGGCCCGCGCCCCGATCGTGGCCCACGCCCCGACCGCGCACCCTATGACCCCGACGCACCACGTGCACCGCGCAAACCACGTGCGGCCAGCACCGAAGAAGCATCGGTTACCTACGACAAGCCTCGCGGCCCGCGCCCCGACAAAGGGTTCGACAAACCTCGCGGCGACAAACCGAAGTTTGACAAGCCCAAAGCCCCCAAAGGCGAACGCCCGCCCAAGTCGCACAAGACCGAACGGTCTCCGATGAAGCCCGGTGCCACGCCTAAACCCAAATCTGCGGGCAAGCCCGACAGCTTTGACAAACCCGGCGGAAAGCCCAAAGCCAAAGCCGTCTGGAAAAAGGAAAAGCCAGCGGATCGTGGGGCGGACCGCCCCCGTGGCGACGGCAAACCAGCGGATAAACCGTTCAAGGCCCGCGCCGCTGACCCGTCGAAACGCTTTGTCCCACCGGGCAAACTGGGCGCGAAACCCAAGGGTGGCAAACCCTCGGGCAAAGCCGGTGGCGGCGATGCAGCCCCCAAACGCGGCAAGTCGAGCTTTCGCCCGAAATAAGCGGCAAGACCTGTCCCCGGTCTGAGAACGGGGAAATACAGATCAATCAATCGCTTAGGGGCCGGAATTTTAATCAATTCCGGCCCTTTTTGCGTCTATCTTCCCCGTCCCGCCCCCCTATATGGCAGGTTTTTCCTTTTCAGAGGGGGAAGTTGCTCCTAACAATCACTGCACATGGGCCGAAACAGACGCGAGGCGCGTTTGCGATGGGGCCTTGAAAACAGGGTGCTTTGCCACCCGCCCCCAATCCCAACCTCGGAAAGGTCACGCACATGGATGGTACATTTAGCGAAAACGATATCTCCCGTGTGGTCGAGGCAGATCGCGCGCACATCTGGCACCACCTCAGCCAGCACAAAGCCTATGAAACCACGGACCCACGGATCATTGTCGAAGGCAAAGGCATGCGTGTCTGGGACCAAAAGGGCAAAGAGCATCTGGACGCGGTGTCCGGTGGGGTCTGGACCGTCAACGTCGGCTATGGCCGTGAAAGCATTGCCAACGCCGTGCGCGACCAGCTGATCAAGCTGAACTATTTCGCGGGATCTGCCGGGTCTATTCCGGGGTCGCATTTTGCGGAAAAGCTGATCGACAAGATGCCGGGCATGAGCCGCCTGTACTATTGCAACTCCGGCTCCGAGGCGAACGAGAAAGCCTTCAAGATGATCCGCCAGATCGCCCACAAACGCTATGGCGGCAAGAAGCACAAAATCCTGTATCGCGACCGCGACTACCACGGCACGACCATCGCGTGTCTGTCTGCGGGCGGTCAGGAAGAACGCAATGCGCAATACGGCCCCTTCACCGACGGGTTCGTCCGCGTCCCCCACTGTCTGGAGTATCGCAAGTTCGAGCAAGACGGCGCGCCAGAGGATAACTACGGCGTTTGGGCCGCGGATCAGATCGAGAAGATCATCCTCGCCGAAGGGCCCGACACCGTGGGCGGGCTGTGCCTTGAACCCGTCACGGCGGGCGGTGGTGTTATCACGCCTCCGGACGGCTACTGGGAACGGGTGCAAGAGATTTGCCGCAAGTATGACGTGCTGCTGCACATTGACGAAGTCGTCTGCGGCATCGGGCGTACCGGCGAATGGTTCGGCTACCAGCATTTCGGCATCCAGCCCGATATGGTTACGATGGCCAAGGGTGTGGCCTCGGGCTATGCGGCGATTGCCTGTCTTGTGACGACGGAAGAGGTCTTTAACCTGTTCAAGGATGACGCCAGCGACCCGCTGAACTACTTCCGCGATATCTCTACCTTCGGGGGCTGCACCGCGGGCCCCACCGCCGCGATTGAAAACATGGCGATTATCGAACGCGAAAACCTGCTGCAAAACACCCGCGACATGGGGCAGTACATGCTCGAAGAGCTTGAAGAGCTGTCGGACAAGTATGACGTGATCGGTCAGGTGCGCGGCAAGGGTCTGTTCCTTGGCGCAGAGCTGGTCCAAGACCGCAGCACCCGCGTTCCCGTTGTCGAAGCGCAGATTCAGGCGGTCGTCGCAGACTGCATGGCGCAGGGCGTGATCATCGGGGCGACCAACCGGTCGGTGCCGGGCAAGAACAACACGCTCTGCTTCAGCCCTGCGTTGATCGCGAAGAAGGACGATATTGATCAGATCATCGCGGCCGTGGATGGGGCAATGGGTCGGGTGTTCGGCAGCAAATAGGCTGCCGCTCCGGCACTTTGTTGCCGATCAAAATAATCTTACTGGAACCAAACCCGTCACATAGCGTTAAGTACTGAAGCTAGTATGGAGTATATCATGAAAAAGCTACTTTTGGTCCTGCCTATGGTTGGCGCACTCGCCGCTTGCGAAACGCAGACTCAATCTTCTGTCACCGGCGCTGCTGCTGGTGCGGCTCTGGGTGCTGTCGTGTCGGGCGACGATGACAAAACCAAAGGCGCCGTTCTGGGTGGCTTGGCTGGCGCTGCTGCAGGTGCATACCTGGGCCGCGGCAAAAATGGCCAGTGTGTCTACCAGAACTCCGCAGGTCAGCGTTACACGGCTGCTTGCCCATAAGCGTTTTCTGCTCCCGAAGGCAGATATTCACATTAGGCCTCGGCGTTTCGCCGGGGCCTTTTTTATGCGCTGACCGATTGACTGGGTCTGCCCGTAAAAAAAGGGCGGCTAGATGCCGCCCCGTCTTACCCGTGATTTTACCGCGACATCAGTCAAGCAAACCCGCGTGCTTCAACCCGTGATCCACCAGCGCTTTGGTGGCATCGGTCAGCGGCACCAGCGGCAGGCGCACCTCGTCTGAACACAACCCCAGACGCGCCATCGCGTATTTCACACCCACCAGGCCCGGCTCGGTGAAGATCGCGTTGTGCAACGGCATCAGCTTGTCCTGGATTTCCAGCGCCGCGGCATAGTCCCCCGCAAGGCAGAACGCCTGCATCTGGCTTAGCAGCTTGGGCGCGACATTCGCGGTGACAGAGATACAGCCAACGCCGCCTTGGGCGTTGAACCCGTGCGCTGTGGCGTCCTCGCCCGAGAGCTGGACAAAATCCGGCCCGCACAGCATCCGCTGGTCACAGACCCGCGCCAGATCGCCGGTGGCATCCTTGACACCGATGATGCGCGGCAGTTTGGCCAGCTCCGCCATGGTTTCGGGCAGCATATCAACGACCGAACGGCCAGGGATATTGTAGATGATGATCGGCAGACCGCAGGCCTCGTGGATCGCGGTGAAATGCGCGATCAGACCGGCTTGGGTCGGCTTGTTGTAATAGGGCGTGACCACCAGGACCGCATCGGCACCGACGCTTTCGGCGTGTTTGGCCAGACGGATGCTTTCGGTCGTGTTGTTCGAACCGGCACCTGCAACGACGGGGATACGACCCGCGGCGGCTTTGACGACTTCGGCGACAACGGTTTCATGCTCGGCATGGGTCAGGGTGGGCGATTCACCGGTGGTCCCGACAGGCACCAGCCCGTTCGATCCTTCCGCGATGTGCCATTCCACCAGCTTCTTGAGCGTGGCCAAATCCAGCGCGCCGTCCGTGAACGGCGTGACGAGTGCAGGTAGTGAACCTTGTAGCATATGCACGCTCCTATTCTTGCGTTGCTGGGCAAGCGCCCAATTGCTGATAGCGGCAAGTTGAGTTGAAACCCCCGCGCCGCGCCGTATGTTGCAAGGCTGTAGCCTTTGACCAGTAGGAAATGCAAGTGATGAGACGCGCCTTGGCGACGCTGACGATGGTTTTTGCCCTCGCCCTTCCGGCCCATGCCGAAAGGCCGCGTCCGCTGGGATGGGCGATGGACGCCATGCGCGCGGGCAGCTGGGATAATGCCGCCCTGATCGCGCGCCGTGACGGGGCCGTTGCGGTAGATGTGATCGAATGGCACCGCCTGCGCGCCGGACGGGGCACCTATGCCGAGGTGACAGATTTCCTTCGCCGCCGCCCTGATTGGCCGGGCGAGGCCTATCTGCGCAGACAGTCCGAAGAGGCCGTGATCCGCGAGGGTGACAAGGCGATACTGGATTTCTTTACCGGTCAGGGCCCGCAGACGCCCGAGGGTGTGCTGGCGCATGCCGCAGCGCTGCTGCGTGCGGATCGTCTGGGCGAGGCACAGGCGCGGCTGGTGCTGGCGTGGCGTACCCTCCCGATGAGCGGGAACGATCAGGCAAAGTTTATTGACGCGCATGGGCCCTTGCTGAAACCGCACCACGCCGCCCGTCTGGACGAGATGCTATGGCAACGGGAACACGCCGAAGCCCGCCAGATGTTCGATCTGGTCAGTGATGCCGACAAGGCGCTGGCCGAAACCCGCATCGCCTTGCAAAATCTGGACGGCGACGTAAACGCCCTGATCGACGCGCTGCCCGCCAGCAAGGCCGGTGATCCGGGGCTACAGGCCGACCGCTTCGAATGGCGTATCCGCAAAGGCTACGGCGACAGCGCCAAGGATCTGATGCTGTCGCAATCGGTCAGCGCTGCGGCCCTTGGTCAGCCCGCCGCATGGGCCAACCGCCGCCGCGCGCTGGCGCGGGACGAAATGCGCAATGGCGATCCGGCACGGGCCTATCAGATGGCGTCGAAACACTTCCTGTCCGAAGGGTCACATTTCGCGGACCTTGAATGGCTGTCGGGCTATATCGCCCTGCGGTTCCTCAAAGACCCCAAGCTGGCGCTTGGTCACTTTCAGGCCCATGACGGCGCGGTCGAATCCCCCATCAGTCAAGGGCGTGCGGGCTATTGGCAGGGCCGCGCGTATCAGGCCATGGGCGATGCCGAGGGCGCGGCCAAAGCCTATGCCCAAGGCGCGAAATTCCAATCCTCTTTCTACGGTCTGCTTGCGGCAGAGCGGGGCAATCTGCCGTTCGACCCAAGCCTTGCAGGCGCGCCCCCTGAACAGGACTGGCGCACATCGGCGCTGGCACAGGCACCGCTGTTTCAGGCGGGACTGTTGCTGCAAGCCTCGGGCGAGCTGTCGACCGCGGAACGGTTCTGGACCCATCTGGCAGAGCAGTTGATCACCGAAGACGCTGCCCTTCTGGGACAGGCCGCGATTGACGTGGGCCAGCCGCATCTGGCCGTGATGATCGGCAAACGTGTGGCGCAACGGGGCATAACCATCGCCGGCCCCTATTACGCGCTGCATGATGCGATCAAGCTGGACCTGAACATGGCCCCCGAGATGGTGTTGGCCATCGCCCGCCGCGAAAGCGAATTCGATCCCGTGGTCCAAAGCCATGTGGGCGCGCGCGGTCTGATGCAGCTGATGCCCGCCACGGCCAAGGATGTCGCGCGCGATCTGGAGATCAGCGCGCTGCACACCACCGACCGGCTGACCGCCGACCCCGAATATAATGCTTTGCTGGGGTCCGAATACCTGTCGCAGATGGCGGGCCGGTTTAACGGGAATGTGGTCATGGTCTCGGCCGCGTATAACGCGGGCCCCTCGCGTCCGACGCGCTGGATGGACACCTACGGCGACCCGCGCGAGGGCGACATCGATATCGTCGACTGGATAGAGATGATCCCTTTCCGCGAGACGCAGAACTATGTGATGCGGGTGACCGAAAGCCTGCCCGTTTACCGCGCGCGCATGGGCAAAGCCCCCCTGCCCCAACCCTTTACAGAGGAACTAACGGGCACGACCCTTTTGCCGTTCGCGCCAAAAGGTGAATAGCCCCGCCGCGACGATCAGCGCCGCCCCGATGGCGACATTGGGGCGCACGGTTTCGCCAAAGGCGCTGATGCCGATGATCGCGGCAAAGACCAGTTGCAAATAGGCAAAGGGCTGCACCGCGCTCGCCTCGGCCACTTCGTAGCAGCGGATCAACAGCCAGTGACCCGTGACACCGGTGATGCACAGGCACCCCATGATCAGCCAGTCACTGGCGATCATCGGCTCCCAATACCACAGCCCCGTGGCTGTCATCGCCACTGACCCCGTGACGCCGGTCCAGAAAAAGCTGGTGGCGGTCTTGTCCTTGCGCCCGACATAGCGGGTCAGCAGCCCGTAGACCGCGAACATCGCGGCCGCCACCAGCGGGATCACGGCGGCGGGGTCAAAGACGCTCATCCCCGGCTGCAGAATGATCAACACCCCGATAAAGCCGACCCCGATCGCCGCCCACCTGCGCCAGCCGACACTTTCCCCCAGGACGGGTCCGGACAGGGCGGCAACCAGCAGCGGATAACAGGTAAAGACCGCGTGGCTTTCCACAAGGCCAAGGATCGTAAAGGCGACGATCATCACGCAAATCTCGGCCGCCAGCAGCAGCCCGCGGAATATCTGGAGCACCGGCTGGCTGGTCCGCGCCGCCGCCCGCAACCCGCCCGCATGGCGTTTCGCCAGCGCGATGACAAAGGCCGCGAAGAACCAGTAGCGGATCATCACCACCATCATCACGTTATATTCAGAGGCCAGATGCCGCGACAGCCCGTCCTGCACCGCAAACACGAAGGTCGTGATCACCATCAAGGTGATGCCAAGCGGGATATTGTTCGACTGCGCCGCAGCCGCCGCGCGGTTGGTGGCCATGCTCATACGCGCACAGCCCGCGTCATGTGCCGCTTGCGTCCATAGCCGGTCGTGCGCTCAACCGCGAAGCCCGCGCTTTCCAGCGCGCGACGGACCGCGCCAGCGGCGGTATAGGTCGCGGCCGTGCCAAACGGTGCCGTGTGCCGTGCTACATCGTGCAGCAGCTCCGGCTCCCACAGCTCTGGGTTTTTGGCGGGGGAAAACCCGTCAAGAAACCATGCATCCGCCAGCCCGTCCCACGCGGGCACCGCACGTCGCGCATCGCCGATCACCACGGTCAGTACCACATCGCCAAAGCGCATCTCTCCACCTTCGGGCGACCAGGCGTCCAGCAGCGCGTCGCGCTTGCCGTCGAAGTCAGGAAAGGACCGATGCGCTTGGGCCATATCCTCGGACGACATCGGGAAGGCTTCGAAGGAGGTGAAATGCAGCGTGCCTTTCGCGCCATGCCGCGCCCACGCGTCCCAGGCCACGAGAAAGTTCAGCCCCGTGCCGAACCCCAACTCTCCGATGCGGAACCCGTCGCGGAAGCGGTTGGTCAGGTCATTCCCGTCGATAAAGACATGCTGCGTTTCCTCTACCCCGTTGTCGAGACTGAAGTACGGGTCGTCGAACTTGGAGGACACGGGCACACCGCTGTCTTTCCATTCGATATCAGCTGTCTGGTTCTCCATGGGATGGCCTTGTGCTATGGGCGTTGCCGAACACTGCGCAAAAAGGGCAAGGATTGGCAATGGCCGAAATCACGATACGCGGCGCGGGGATATTCGGGCTATCCGTGGCATGGGCCTGCGTGCAACGCAGCGCGGTTGTGCAGGTGATCGACCCGAATGGCCCCGCCGCAGGCAGCAGCGGCGGTATCGTCGGCGCGCTGGCCCCACATGTGCCTGAAAACTGGAACGCCAAGAAAGCCTTTCAACGCGATAGCCTGCTGATGGCCGAAGGGTTCTGGCAAGCGGTTGAACAGGCGGGCGGCGGCAACGCGGGCTATGCCCGCAAGGGGCGCCTCCAACCCGTGGCCGATGACGCGGCATTGGCACTGGCACAGCAGCGGGCCGAAACCGCCAAGGCGCTGTGGCAGGGTCAGGCCACATGGTCCGTGATCCGCGCGAGTGACACCCCGTGGCAGCCCGACAGCCCCACCGGCTGGCTGATCCACGACACGCTAAGCGGTCTGATCCACCCCCGCCACGCCTGCGACGCGTTGGTGCGGGCCCTGGCGGCCAAAGGCGTGACGGTGCAGGCGGAAGGCGAAGATCGCGGACAGGTGCTGTGGGCGACGGGCGTCGCGGGGCTGGCGCATATGACTGCCAATCACAGCCGTCTGGTCGGCGCAGGCGTCAAGGGTCAGGCCGCGCTGCTGGACTATGACGCGCGCGACTTGCCACAGCTTTTTGCGGGCGGTGTGCATATCATCCCGCATAGCGACGGCACCACCGCCATCGGATCAACGACAGAGCGCGCGTATACCTCGCCCACCGAGACGGACGCGCAGCTTGATGACGTGATCGCCGCCGCACGCGCTGCAGTGCCCGTGTTGCGAGATGCGCCGGTGATCACCCGCTGGGCCGGCGTGCGCCCGCGCAGCCGCAGCCGTGCCCCGATGCTGGGTCCCTTGCCCGACGCTCCGGGGCAGTTCGTGGCCAATGGCGGGTTCAAGATCGGGTTCGGCATGGCCCCCAAAGTGGCCGAGGTCATGGCCGATCTGATGCTGGACGGGCGCGATACCATCCCTGATGGGTTCCGCGTCGAAGACAACCTCTAGCGCCGCGGCGGCCCGTCAGCCCCCGTATGGCACCCCTCAAACGCAAAAGGGCCCCGGCAGATGCCGAGGCCCTTTCACGTTCATGTCGCTAACGCTTAGGCAGCGTTTGGCAGGATCACGATTTCAACGCGGCGGTTTTGCGCTTTGCCGGCTGCGTTCAGGTTGCTTGCCACCGGCTGGCTTTCGCCACGGCCCACGGATTGGATGCGGCTGCCGGGAACGCCGTTCGACACCAGCACATTCGCAACGGCGCGCGCACGGCCTTCGGACAGCTGCTGGTTATAGGACGCTTCGCCATCGCTATCGGTGTGACCGACGATTTGCAGCGTGGAGTTGCTGTAGACGTTCACGTTCCGCGCCAGTGCGGCCAGATCGTTTTGCATACCGGCCTGAACCTGCGTGCTGTCTGTCGCGAACAGGATGTCCTGCGGCAGGGTCACGATCAGGCGGTCACCTGTGTTGGTGATGATCACGTCGGAATCCAGCTGACGGCGCAGGTCGGCCTCTTGCTTGTCCAGCGAATAGCCATAGCCAGCACCCAATGCACCGCCAGCGACCGCACCGGCCAAGGCACCTTGCGCACGGTTGCCGTCGCCTTTGGACAGCGCACCGATCACAGCACCGGTACCTGCACCGATCAGCGCACCGTTACGTGTGTTGGCGTTCGGGTCGTTGGGGTTGCCACCAATCGGACCGGGTTCACAAGCAGCCAGCGCCAGAACGCTTGTCAGAGCTACAGCAATGGAGGTTTTCGAAAGTGTCATATCTTATTCTGCCTTTAAGTTGTGGCCCCGTTCGGGCGAGGCAATCGTCACATAACGCTTTACACCAGCCTTTGTTCCCGTTGAACCGGCAGCTTCAAACCCATAGGCAGCAACCCGCCGATGACCTCACGCGTCGACGCGGGCGGATTCAAAGGCCAGCATGGCGCGTTTGACCGGCAGCCCCCAGTGATAGCCCCCTAGCCCACCGGATTTGCGCAGGGCGCGATGGCAAGGGATCAACCAGCTGATCGGGTTACGCCCCACCGCCGTGCCCACAGCGCGGACCGCTTTGGGCGTACCGATAGTCTGGGCGATTTCGGAATAGGTGGTCACATGGCCCGACGGGATCGCCAGCAAAGCCTCCCACACCTTGATCTGGAAGGGCGCGCCGATCAGATACATCGGAGCCTTGTCGGTCCCGTCTCTCTGTAGGCCGAATGCAATCTGCACCCAGTCGCGCAGCACCGCCGGATCCTCGCGGAATGTCGCCCCCGGCCAGCGACGGCATAGATCCTCCATCGCGGCCTCGGTGCCCATCTCGGCCGAGAAAGCCAGCCCGCAGATGCCCCGTGGCGTGCCCATAACCAGTGCCGGGCCAAAAGGGCTGTCGAACCACCCCCACGAGATCACAAGCCCGTCGCCCTTGCGGGCGAAATCGCCGGGGCTCATGGCTTCCCACCGCAGGAACATGTCATGCAGCCGGCCAGAGCCGGACAGCCCCAGCTCGTGCGCCGTGTCGAGCGTGGTAAAACGGTCGCGCAGCAACGATTTGGCGTGATCCAGCATCAGGTATTGCTGATAGCGTTTCGGCGACACCCCAACCCACTGCGAGAAGAGCCGCTGGAAATGCGCCGGGCTCATCCCCATTTCGCCCGCGATCTGATCCAGCGCCAGCGGGTCGGCGGCGGCATCGATCAGATCAATCGCCCGCCGCATCACACCGTAGTGATAGGCGCTGCCGTCTGCGGTGGCGGCATCTTCGGGGGCGGTAGTTTGGCGCGGGTGCTGTGGTGCATGTGTCATAGGGGCAGACTACGGCAGGCCCCGCCCCCGCGCGACCCGAAACATGCGCCAAATGACGCAGCCCCCTGCCGCAGCGACGCCCGTAAAATCCGCCGCGCGCGGCTTGCCCTGAGAGGCGAAACCACGCATACCCTTGGCGCATGGCCAAAACCCTTGATTATCACACGATCCGCGAGATTTTCACCCGCTTTCAGGACGCCGAGGCGGAACCGAAAGGCGAGCTGGATCACACCAACGTCTATACGTTGCTGGTCGCTGTCGCGCTGAGCGCGCAGGCCACGGATGCGGGCGTGAACAAGGCCACCAAATCCCTGTTCGAGATTGTCGAGCACCCGCAGCAGATGCTGGACCTCGGGCTGGAGGGGCTGACCGAACATATCAAGACGATCGGCCTGTTCCGCCAGAAGGCCAAGAACGTGATGAAGCTGAGCCAGATTCTGGTGGATGACTATGACGGGGTCGTGCCCAACAGCCGCGCGGCGCTGCAATCATTGCCCGGCGTGGGCCGCAAGACGGCGAATGTTGTGCTGAACATGTGGTGGCACTATCCGGCGCAGGCGGTGGACACGCATATCTTTCGCGTCGGCAATCGCACACGCATCGCCCCCGGCAAAACCGTCGATGCCGTAGAACGCGCGATCGAGGATAATATCCCCGTTGATTTCCAACACCATGCCCACCACTGGATGATCCTGCACGGGCGATACCATTGCAAAGCACGCAAACCCCTATGCAGAACCTGCATCATCCGTGACCTTTGCCCCTATGAGGAAAAAACCGAATGACCCAATACGAAGTGGTTGGCATCGGCAACGCTGTTGTCGATGTGATCTCGCATGCGGATGACGCGTTTCTGCAAGATAACGGCATCGAAAAAGGCATTATGCAGCTGATCGAGCGTGACCGCGCCGAAAACCTGTATGCGACAATGCAAGACCGTCTGCAGACCCCCGGCGGGTCGGTCGCCAATACCATTGCGGGCATCGGCGCGCTTGGCTTGCCCACGGCCTTTATCGGGCGGGTGAATGACGATGATCTGGGTCAATTCTATGCCAAAGCGATGACAGACATCGGCATTGATTTTGTCAACGCGCCTGTGACCGGGGGCGAGAACCCGACCTCGCGCTGCATGATCTTTGTGACCCCGGACGGGGAACGCTCTTTGAACACCTATCTTGGGATCTCCACTGGACTTACCTCGGACGACGTTCCGCAGGCGGTGGCCTCCAGCGCCAAGCTGATGTTCCTCGAAGGCTACCTTTTTGACCACGACGCCGGCAAAACCGCCTTCCGCGAAGCGGCGCGCGCGGCGACGGCGGGCGGTGGCATGGCGGGGATCGCGATTTCCGACCCCTTCTGCGTGGAACGCCACCGGGATGACTTCCTTGCGCTGATCGAAAACGATCTAGGCTATGTGATCGGCAACGAAGCCGAGATCCGCGCCTTGTGGGAAACCGACGATCTGGAAGACGCGCTGACCCGCACGGCGGCGATCTGCGACACGGTCGTCTGCACCCGTTCCGGCGACGGCGTGACGCTGATCCGCAAGGGCGAACGCGTCGACGTACCCGTGACCAAGGTGACCCCCGTGGATGCCACAGGCGCCGGCGATCAATTCGCGGCGGGGTTCCTTTATGGCATGGCCACGGGCCGCGACCTTGAAACATGCGGCAAGATGGGCAACATCTGTGCAGCCGAGGTTATCAGCCACATTGGCCCGCGCCCGCAGACCTCGATGATGGAGCTGTTCAAAGAAAAAGGGCTGGTCTGATGCTGACCGACGGATATCACGACGTACCGCTTGGCAAGCTGGCGATGGTTGTCACACATCTTGAGATGCGCGAGGCCGCCCCCCTGCGGGATGTCCCCGCCCCGGAGGGCGTGACCCTGCGCGCGCTGACCCCGACACTGGACTGGTACCGTGATATCTTTCGGCGGGTCGGACAGGATTGGCTGTGGTTCGGGCGGCTCACAAAAACCGACGCCGAATTGCAGGCGCTGTTGTCGGATGCGGACACGCAGTTTTTCACGCTGACCAAGGATGGTCGCGACGAGGCGCTGCTCGAGCTCAAGTTCACGGCTGATGGCACGTGCGAGCTGGCCTATTTCGGACTGACCCCCGCGCTGATCGGATCGGGTGCCGGGCGCTACCTGATGAACCACGCGATCCGCACGGCTTGGGCACGGCCGATCTCGCGGTTCCATCTACATACCTGCACGCTCGACAGTCCGCAGGCGCTGTCCTTTTACGTCCGCAGCGGGTTTACCCCATTCAAGCGGCAGGTCGAGGTCGCGGATGATCCGCGGCTGATCGATCTGTTGGACAAGGACGCAGGGGCGCATGTGCCGACCATCGGCTAGCGCCCCCGTGGCTCACCCCATCCGTTCAGAGGCGTAAGACCCCGGCGAGGCAGGGAAGACCACCGTCTTGTTGCCATTCACAAACACGCGCCGGTGGATATGCGCGTGAATGGCCCGCGCCAATACCTGACTTTCGACATCCCGCCCGAGCGAGACATAGTCTTCGGCGGATTGCGCATGGGTGACGCGCACGATGTCTTGTTCGATGATCGGCCCTTCATCCAGATCGGCGGTCACGTAATGCGATGTCGCCCCGATCAGCTTGACCCCGCGCTGGAACGCTTGCTTATACGGGTTCGCCCCCTTGAAGCTGGGCAGGAAAGAATGGTGGATATTGATGATCCGTCCCGACATCTTCTGGCACATCTCGTCCGACAGGATCTGCATGTAGCGCGCCAGCACGATCAGCTCGGCCCCCGCGTCTTCGACCACAGCCATGATCCGCGCCTCGGCGTCGGCTTTGTTTTCCGGCGTGACCTTGATGCAGTGGAACGGAATGTCGTTGTTCGCGACGACCTTTTGATAGTCCATATGGTTGGACACCACCGCGACAATATCGATCGGCAACGCGCCGATACGCCAGCGGTACAGCAAATCGTTCAGACAATGCCCGAAGCGCGAGACCATGATGACGACCTTCATCTTCACCGCTTCGTCGTGGAACTCATAGGCCATGTCAAAGGGCCGCGCCGCATCGGCAAAACCGTCTGACAGGGTCGCCAGATCAACCTCGGCTTCGCTTTCAAAGCTGACGCGCATGAAGAAACCGCCGGTTTCCTTATCGTCGAACTGCGCACTGTCCGAGATGTTGCAGCCTTGATCGGCCAGATAATTCGCAATCGCCGCAACAACCCCGCGCGCAGAGGGGCAGGTCACGGTCAGGGCATATGTCTTCATCGGGATTTTTCCTGTGGCAAAGCGGTCCGACGTCGCGCGCCGATAGCCACCTGTTTCCTATCCGCCCCCGCCCCGTCAAGTTCGGGAGGGGCGAAAAAGACACGCGACGCCCGCGCGGCCGGTCAAATCAGCACAATCGGTTTCCGATCATGCACATTGGCCCATATCCGCTACGCAATCGGGCAGAGGGTGAACGCGGCCCGCCCCTTTGTCAGGCGTCGGCAAAATGCTCGACAAAGGCGTTGACCACAGCGGTATAGACCTCGCGCTTGAACGGAACGATGTTGTCGACCAGTTCGCGCACCGGCAACCAGCGCCAGTCCGAGAATTCGGGGTGTTCGGTGTCCAGGTTGATCTCGTCATCCGACCCGTGAAAGCGCAGCAGGAACCATTTCTGCTCTTGCCCGCGGAACCGGCCTTTCCAGATGTTGGGCACCAGTTCGATCGGCAGGTCATAGGGCAACCAGCCCTCGGTCTGTGCCACCACGGTGACAGAGCTTGGGGGGATGCCTGTCTCTTCCTCCAGCTCGCGCAGGGCGGCAACTTCGGCGTGTTCGCCCTTTTCGACGCCGCCTTGCGGCATCTGCCATGCGTCCTGATCCCGGTCCCGACGTTGCCCGACAAACACATGCCCGTCGGCGTTGACCAGCATGACCCCGACACAGGGGCGATAGGGCAGTCGGGCGATTTCTTCTGGCGTCATATCGGGGGCCTTTCGCGGCAAGAGAAGTCATACCGGCGTTAGCACGAATCCCGCGTCCATGTATATTGGCTTACGCAGCGTTGTGCGTGACAGAACCGCAGGCTTGGGGTGAACTGCCGCACAGAACGGTCCAGTACCCTACATTCAGCCCTCGAAAGGTTTGCCAAATGTCCGACTATCCGCACCTGCTTGCCCCGCTTGATCTGGGGTTCACGACGTTGAAGAACCGCGTGTTGATGGGGTCTATGCACACCGGGCTTGAGGAAACACAGGACTGGAACCGCGTGGCCGAATTCTACGCCACCCGCGCGCGTGGCGATGTGGGGCTGATGGTGACAGGTGGCATCGGGCCGAACCCCGAAGGGTCTGTCGCGCATGGTGCCGCGATGATGCTATCGCAAAAGGACGTGGACAACCACAGTATCGTCACCGACCGCGTGCACGAGGCAGGCGGCAAGATCGCGATGCAGATCCTGCACGCCGGGCGCTATGCCTTCAGCCCCGATTGCGTCGCCCCCTCGGCGATCAAATCCCCCATTTCGATGTTTGCCCCGAAAGAGCTGGATGCGGAAGGCATCGAAAAGCAGATCAGCGATATCGCCGCCTGCGCCCTGCGTGCCAAACAGGCAGGCTATGACGGGGTAGAGGTGATGGGCTCCGAAGGGTATTTCCTGAACCAGTTCCTCGTCACCCACACCAACAAACGGACCGACGAATGGGGCGGGTCGTACGAGAACCGCATGAGGCTGCCAGTCGAGGTCGTGCGCCGCGTGCGCGAGGCCGTCGGCCCCGATTTCATCCTCATCTACCGTTTGTCGATGATCGACCTGATCCCCAACGGCTCTACCTTTGAAGAGGTCGTGCAGCTTGCCAAGGCGGTAGAGGCCGCAGGGGCCACGATCATCAACACCGGCATCGGCTGGCACGAGGCGCGCATCCCGACGATCCAGACCTCGGTGCCGCGCGCGGCGTTTGCATGGGTCACGAAAAAGCTGATGGGTCAGGTGAACATCCCGCTGATCACCTCCAACCGGATCAACACGCCCGAGGTCGCCGAAGAGGTGCTGGTGGACGGCTGCGCCGACATGGTGTCGATGGCGCGGCCCATGCTGGCCGATGCCGATTTCGTCGCCAAGGCCGCCGCCGGAAAATCGGCCGAGATCGCGCCCTGTATCGCCTGCAACCAAGCCTGTCTGGACCATACCTTTGGCGGCAAAATCTCGAGCTGTCTGGTCAACCCGCGCGCCTGCTACGAGACTGAACTACGCGTCGATCCTGTTGACGCGGCCAAGACAATCGCCGTGGTGGGCGCGGGCCCTGCGGGGCTCTCTGCCGCCATCACCGCGGCAGAGCGCGGCCATAAGGTCACCGTGTTTGACCGCGCAGCCGAGATCGGCGGCCAGTTGAACCTTGCCAAGCAGGTCGCCGGCAAAGAGGAGTTCTGGGGCCTCGTCGACTGGTATCGGGAGATGGTCAAGAAATACGACGTCACCGTCAAGCTGAACACCGAAGTCTCGGCCAATGATCTGGGCGATTATGACGAGGTGATTATCGCCACCGGCGTTATCCCCCGCGACCCGCAAATCCCCGGTCAGGACGCGGGCAATGTGGTCAGCTATATCGACATCCTGAACGGCACCGTCACCGCTGGTCAGCGTGTCGCTGTCATCGGCGCGGGCGGCATCGGTTTCGATGTGTCCGAACATCTGGTGCATGACGGGGACAGCACCACCACCAACCTGCCCGAATGGATGAAGGAATGGGGCGTCACCGACCCCGCCGTTCACCGCTCTGGCCTCGCGCCCGAAGGGCCGCAGCCGCACGCCCCCGCGCGCGAAGTGACCATGCTGCAGCGCAAGACCACCAAGGTCGGCAAGGGCTTGGGCAAGACGACCGGCTGGATCCACCGCGCGTCCCTGACCATGAAGAACGTGCAGATGATCGCGGGCGTCAACTACGAGAAGATCGACGCAGAGGGCCTGCACATCAGCTTTGGCGAAGCGCGTGAAAAGCCGCAGGTGATCGCGGCGGATACGATCGTGCTTTGTGCCGGTCAACTGTCGGACCGGTCGCTAGCCGACGCGCTAGAGGTCAAGGGCATCCCGTGCCATGTTATCGGCGGCGCGGATGTCGCGGCTGAACTGGATGCGAAACGCGCGATTGACCAAGGCACCCGTCTGGCCGCTGCGCTGTAAGGTATGTCGACCAAAATGGGGCAGGCTGTCGTGGCCTGCCCCGTCTTTCGCCCGCGCCACAAGGGCAGCACATCTTGCGCCTCCGCGCCGGTCTGTCAAAATGCCCGGATCAATAGATGTTTCAGGGTGTGGCCATGCCGATTTGCGTTTTCGATATCTTTGCCGATGGCACGACCCAAGTGCCCACCGACACGCATCTTACGGGGCCGGGCATCTACCGCTGGTGGCACTTTGATCTTGCCGACCCGATGCTTGAACCCTGGGTCCGCGAACACTTGCATGAAATCCCCGCCGGATCGCTGATCCAGAAACAGACCCGCCCGCGCTGTGACCGCTTTGAAGGCGGGCTGATCCTGAACCTGCGCGGCATCAATATGAACGAGGGGCAGGATGCCGATGAAATGGTATCGGTACGGATGTATGTGGATTCCGACCTGCTGATCACCGTGCGCCGCAAGAAGGTCTTTGCCATCGACGCGATCCGCCGCGAGGCCGAAGCGCAAAAGGCCCCTCCCAGCCCTGCCGAGTTCCTCGAAGCGCTCGTGGGTCGCCTGACCCTGCGGGTGCAGGAACACGTTGCAACGCTGGATGAACAGGCGGAGTTCTTCGAGGATGATCTAGAGGATAAGAACACCCCGATGCCGCATGAGCTGCCCGAAATCCGGCGCAGCGTGATCCGGCTGCGGCGCTATCTTGACCCCCAACGCGAGGCGCTGGCCAAGCTGGCCGCCTTTGATATTCCGCTGATCCCCGACGAAAGCCAGCTTGAGCTGCGCGAACAGGCCAACAGCGCGCTGATCGCGGTAGAAGAGCTGGACGAGCTGCGCGACCGACTGGTGTCGGTTCAGGAAGAGCACGACGCCAATATCGCGCAGCGCCAGGCGCGCCACGGCTATGTGCTGTCGGTCGCCGCGGCGATCTTTCTGCCGCTGGGGTTTCTGACCGGTCTGTTCGGCGTCAACGTCGCCGGGATGCCGGGGGTGGACCATCCTTGGGCGTTTACCATCCTCTGTCTCGGCATGGCGGGGCTGGCGCTGCTGATGTTTCTGGTCCTGAAACTGGTCCGCTGGATTTAGCCACTGCACGGCGCGCCCTGTTTCCCCGCCGCGAACGATCCCTATAAATACCTCTCCACTGTCTCACCGCTGCCGTGATCCTGCCTGATTTGGCCGCCATACCCTTTCCAGACGCAGATGATGAAAGGGGACGGGTATGGACCGCCTGACAGAGATGGAAGCATTCGCCACGGTCGTGGACCAGGGTGGCTTTACCGATGCGGCCAAGAAGATGGGTATCTCCAAATCCGCCGTATCCAAACACGTATCCTCGCTTGAAGCACGGCTTGGGGCGCGGTTGCTGAACCGCACGACCCGCCGCGTCAGTCCGACAGAGATCGGGCTTGCCTATTACGACCGTGCCCGCCGCGTGCTGAATGACGCGGGCGAAGCCGACGCGCTTGTGACCTCTATGCAATCCGCGCCCTCGGGCCTTTTGCGGATCTCGGTCGCGACTGACTTTGGCGTGAACCATCTGTCGCCCGCCCTGTCCGAATTCCTCGCCGATTTCCCCGATATCACCGTCAACATGGTGCTGAACAACCGCTACGTCGAACTGATCAGCGAAGGTTTCGATATGGCCGTCCGTATCGGAGAGCTGGAAGACAGCACCCTGCGGGCTCGCAAGCTGACCGTGACGACCAAACGCATGATCGCCTCCCCCGCCTATTTCGAGAAATACGGCCGCCCCGAAAAGATCGACGATCTGAACGATCACAAGCTGCTGCATTATTCCAACCAGTCCAGCGGCAATATGTGGAAGCTGACCTCGCCGTCGGGCGAAAAGCGTCAGGTGCGCACCGCTGGCTGGCTGTCGGTCAATGACGGGCAATCGCTGCTGAACGCCGCCATCTCTGGCCTTGGCATCGCCTACCTGCCGAGCTTTCTTTATGCCGACGCGATGGAGAAAGGGCTGGTCGAAGACGCAATCCCCGATCTCCCGCTTGAGACCCAAGGCATCTACGCCGTCTATCCTCCGGGCCGGTTCACCCAGCCCAAGGTGCGCGCCTTCATTGATTTTCTAGCCCATACCTTTGCCGAAAAAGGTCCAACGGACTGGTAACACGAGATCACCAACTGCCCTCGGTGAACTGAGCCCCATGTGGCTGCCCCCGCTCCCTTTTCAGGGATGCGGGGATTTTTCTGTTCGGGGTTAGGGCGCGGGTAAAAGCACGGCCTCGACCCGTCGATTGGCGTCGCGCCCCGCTTTGGTCTGGTTGGACGCGATTGGCGACAGATAGCCCATGCCCTGCGCCTCGATCCTATCGCCCGCGATGCCATGCGCCGTGATCAGCCGCCGCCGTACCGCCGCCGCGCGGCTTCGCGACAGGGCAATATTGTTTTGCAGCCCGCCGACGCTATCGGTGTGGCCCACCAGAACAATCCGCAGATCGGGCTGGTCTTTCAGCACCGCCGCCAGATTGGCCAGCGCATCAAACTCCCCCTGCCCCAAGGCCGCGGTGCCGGTGCCGAAATCAAGCGCCGCCAGCACCACATGGCCGGTATTCTGCAACGCCGCAGCCATCTCTGATTGGCTTTGCGCGGGGGTATCGGGGGCCAAGGTCTGGGTGTCTTCCGCCACCTCTGGCACCGACGGGCTGGACGCCTGGCCTTGCGCATCCGCCTCAACGATCTGAAGATAGGCAGAGGTATCGGTTGTGCTGACCAGAAGGGTCGCAACGGCGTCAGGTGATTGCAGCGACCCTTTGACGGCGGTGACAAACTGGTACTGGCGCAGATCGACATACATGTTCGGCGCGGGCAGTGTTTCGATCGCAAAGCGGAAATCGAAACCGCCGCAGACCTCGGCGCTGCAATCCAGCACGATCCTGTAGCCCGCGTCCTCTAGCTGGGTGCGCAGGGGCCGCATAATCTGTAGGGGCGTGAGGCCCGGAGCCTCTAACCGCCAGGCAGAGCGCGCGATGGACCCTTCGACCTTGACGCTGGCCAAGCCGCCGTTCTCAAAGGCAGAGGTCGGGGCAAGGTAGCTGTCAGGGTCGGTATCGCGCGTCACGGTCTGCCGCGCCGCAGCGGGCAACGACAGATTCAGCGCATGGGCCGTGCCCGCCAGTAAAAGCCAGATCAGCCCGGCACGCCAGATGATCATCTGAATTGCGCGTGGTAAGCGTCGTTCGGTTTCATTTCGGTCGCACTGGCGACGCGGTTGGTCATGTTGAAGAACCCCGTGACCGACGCGATGTCAAAGATGTCGCGGTCGGAAAAGCCGACATCGCGCAGCGCCTGACGGTCCGCCTCGGTGGTTTTGGCACTCGCGACGGTCAGGTGTTCGGCAAATGCCAGCATCGCGGTTTGCCGCGCATCCAGATCGGCGACACGCCAGTTCATCACCATCTGTTCCCCAAGGATCGGATTGCCAGACAGTTGCCGTACCGCCGCGCCATGGGCCGTCAGACAATAGTAGCATTTGTTCACCGACGACACGACGACCGCGATCATTTCGCGTTCCAGCTTTGAAAGGTTCGACGCGCCCAGCATCAGGTCGTTGTACATCGCGGTAAAGGCGTTCAGCTTGTCGATGTCAAAGGCATAGGCCTGCAGCACATTCGGCACCATCCCCAGCTTTTCCTGACAGACATCAAAGTATTTCTGCGTGTCCTCGGGCAGCGGATCGACCATCGGCAGGTTCAGGGCAGTGGGGGCATCATGCGCCATGGGGCGGCTCCTTTAGTCAGGGGATTGACGGTAATGATAGTGCCCTACCAGATCAAAGCCCAGTCCTTGATACAGGCGGTTCGCGGCTGCGTTCGCCTTTGTGCAAAGAACCGCCACCTGCGTCGCCCCCTGCGCCTGCGCCCAGAAACCGGCGCTGCGCATCAGCCATTTGGCCACACCCTGCCCGCGCTGGTGTTCCAGTACCTCGACCGCATGGACCATGCACACGCCATCATGCAGCGCGGCAAAGGCGACGCCACCGGGCATCTCGTTCCAGCGGGTCAGGATCGCGGTTTTGGTCGCGGCGCGGTGCATCACGTTGATCCGTTCAGGGCCCACGCCGCCCTTGGCCCAAATCTCTGTCATGATGGCCAGCGGCTCCCAGATCTGGAAAGCGGTCACCCGCGGCATCGGCACATCGGTCAGCTTGCCGACCGGCGCGATATAGACATTCACCGGATCGACGATGCCATACCCGCGCGCGGCCAGTTCTGTATCCAGCGTGTCGTCGCCGTCGCGGATCATGAAGATCGGGCGCTGGTCCATGGCGTGCATCGCGGCCTCGGCCTGGCCAATATCTGCATTGGGTTCGGCCATCGTCGCGGCAGAGACGCGTTTGCCCCCGCCCTGCCCGTCCCGCAGAGTCCAGCCGGTTTCGGTCCAGATTTTCGCGGCGGGCCATGTGTGGTCGATGACCTGATAAAGCTGCGCCAGATCGGTCACGGGAACACCTGAGCGAGCTTTGCCATCGCCGCGTCGACCTCGGCCTGATCATTGCCACGGATCACGATATGCGCGCCGTATTTGCCGTCTTTCTGGAAGGGGTAGGACCCGATAGAGAGGTTGGGATAGCTATGCGCCAACTCTCCCAACGGTCCGGCGATGTCGCCCTCTCCGCGTTCGATGCGATGGGTGGCGCTGATCAGGGGGGCCCCACCGGTCAGGGTCGGCAGAACGCTGGCGACCATCGCCTCGAACACGGCGGGGACACCGGCCATGACATAGACATTTTCCAGCTTGAACCCCGGTGCCGCCGACACGGGATTGTCGATCAGCGTGGCATCATCGGGGATACGCGCCATGCGCAGACGGGCGGTGTTCAGTTCTGTCGCGCTTTTGGCGTAGTGGTCGGCCAGAATGGCGCGGGCATCCTCGCGCACGTCGATATGCTTGTTAAAGGCCGCGGCGATGCAATCGGCGGTGATGTCATCATGGGTCGGCCCGATCCCGCCACTGGTGAACACGCTGTCATAGACGCGCGACAGTTCCTGCACGGCGGCAATGATTGTGCCGTTTTCATCCCCCACCACACGGACTTCTTTCAGGTCGATCCCGACGCTGGTCAACTGCCCCGCCAGATGGTGCATGTTTGAATCGCGGGTGCGCCCCGACAGGATCTCATCGCCGATGACGATCATCGCAGCAGTGGGGTTGGGCATGTGGCTGTCTCCTTGAGGGGCCGTTGAATGAGGTATAGGTCACCCCCCATGCGCTTTCAAACCGAACTTGTCCCCGCCCGCCTGATCCGCCGCTACAAACGGTTTCTGGCCGATTGCCAGCTTGAGGACGGGACCGAGGTGACGGCTCATTGCGCCAACCCCGGGTCGATGATGGGGCTGGCCACAGCGGGCATGAAAATCTGGCTTGAGCCCAATGATGACCCCAAACGCAAGCTGAACTACGGCTGGCGGCTGGTTGACCACGAGAACGGGCATTTCACCGGCGTCGATACCGCGCTGCCGAACCGTGCGATCAAGGCCGCGTTAATGGATCGGCAGATCGCCCCGCTCGCGGGCTACACGACCGTGCGACCCGAGGTGAAATACGGTGAAAACTCGCGCATCGACTTTCTGCTGGCCGAGTCCGGCCTGCCCGACGCCTATGTCGAGGTGAAATCCGCCACCCTGTCGCGCCGCGAGGGGCTGGTCGAATTCCCCGACAGCGTGACCAAACGCGGCGCAAAGCATCTGGGAGAGCTGGCGCAGATGGCACGGGACGGGCACCGCGCCGTGCTGCTTTATCTGGTGCAGCGGACCGATTGCAGCGCCTTTAGCGTGGCGGCCGATATCGATCCCGCCTATGCCGCCGCTTTTGCCGACGCCCGTGCTGCGGGGCTGGAAACCCATGTCATCGGCACCCATATCAGCCCTCTTGGGGTCAGCGTTGCGGGCGCAATCCCCCTAATCGACCCGCCTGCACTGGCTCTTGGGGGCCAAGCGGGTTAGACAGCACCAAATTCATATGACGGAGACAGCGGTGATGAACGAACACCGAGGACGCCAGACCAAAGATGGCATTCGCATTTACGACCCCTCGGATTTCGCGGGGATGCACGCGGCGGGCAAGCTGGCGGCGCAAATCCTTGATGACATCGCCGAACATGTGTTTGTCGGACAGACCACAGGTGCCATTGACGGTGTGATCACGCAGATGATCGAAGACGCCGGCGCTAAGTCTGCCACCATCGGGTATAAGGGCTATCAACACGCCAGCTGTATCTCGCTGAACCATGTCGTCTGCCACGGCATCCCCGGTGACAAAAAGCTGAAGGATGGCGATATCCTGAACATCGACGTCACCGTGATTGTCGATGGCTGGTACGGAGATAACTCGCGCATGTATGTCGCGGGTAAGCTGTCGCGCAAGGCAGAGCGGTTGATCAACGTGACCCATGACGCGCTGATGCGCGGGATCGAGGTCGTGAAGCCCGGCAATACCTTTGGCGACATCGGCCACGCGATCCAGACCTTCGCGGAATCCCACCGGATGAGCGTTGTGACAGATTTCTGCGGTCACGGGTTGGGCCGCGTATTCCACGCACCGCCAAACGTGCTGCACTATGGCCGCCCCGGCACCGGTGCCGTGCTGGAACCCGGCATGTTCTTTACCATTGAACCGATGGTCAATCTGGGCCGCGCAGAGACCAAGGTCTTGGCCGATGACTGGACTGCGGTCACCCGCGACAAATCCCTGTCAGCGCAGTTTGAACACTCTATCGGCGTGACCGAAACCGGATACGAGATCTTTACCGAATCCCCCGCCGGTATGTTCCACCCGACCTATAGCCAGGGCTGATCCTCAGCCCCGGCGCTTGGCCAGCTTCAGCTCGATCACGGCCCACAGCACGCTGCCTGCATAGGCAAAGCAGCAGATCACCAATGTGGCCCAGGGGAAGCTGACCAGGCAGGCGATAAAGCCGGTAAAGAAGATCAGGAAATAGGTCACGTTGGCGCGCGAGAAGCTGACCGATTTGAACGACCACGTGGGGATGCGGCTGACCATGACCCAGCCGACCAGCACGATATAAAGGCTGGATACAACGTCGGGCAGCGCGGCACCGGGGCCGAAGGCATAGGGCAGATAGATCGGCAGCATCACCAGCATCGCACCTGCGGGCGACGGCACGCCGGTGAAATAGCCGCCATCGTCCAGCGGGTCTTTGGTCCGGGAATCAACGTTGAACCGCGCCAGCCGCATGACGCAGCAGATCGCAAAGACCAGCACCGCCAGCCAGCCCGCGCGGTAGGAATCCTGTAGCCCCCAGAAATACACCACCAAAGGCGGGGCAACGCCGAAGTTCACAAAATCTGCAAGACTGTCGAGCTCGGCCCCGATCTTGCTGTTGAAGCCCAGATAGCGCGCGGTGCGCCCGTCCATCCCGTCAAGGATACTCGCCAGCGTGATCAGCGCCACAGCCAGCGCGATATTCCCCTCGGCGGCGAAACGGATCGCGGAAATACCGGCACAGATCGCGGCAATCGTCAGCATGTTGGGCAACAGCTGTAGCAACGAGAATTCGGTTTTCGTCTTATCCGGCGCGACGGGGGGCTGATCGGTCATCTCAGGAAAGCTCTGCCAGCACGGTTTCGCCTGCGACCATCGTCTGGCCGATGCTGACGCGCGGGGTGACCCCCTCGGGCAGGTAGACATCGACGCGCGACCCAAAGCGGATCAGACCAAAGCGTTGACCCGCCTGCGTATGCGCGCCCTTCTTGGTGAAACACACGATACGACGCGCTACCAGACCGGCGATCTGGACGGCGGCGACCTCGCGGCCGTCGGCCATCTTGATGCGCAGGCTGTTGCGTTCGTTATCCTCGCTCGCCTTGTCCAGCGACGCGTTGAAAAACTTGCCGGGGCGGTAAGCGATTTCGGTGATCTCGCCCGCGACGGGGGCGCGATTCACGTGGCAGTTAAATACGTTCATAAACACGCTGACCCGTGTCAGCGGCGTGTCGGGCATCCCCAACTCTGCGGGGGGTACGGCAGGTTCGATCAGCGATACGATGCCATCTGCGGGGCTGATAACAAGGTTATCGCCCTTGGGTGTCACCCGTTCAGGGTCACGGAAAAAGTAGTAGCACCAGACGGTTGCGCCGACCCCCAGCCATCCCAGTGGTTCAGCGATGATAAAGAGCACCAGCGTGATCGCGGCAAAGATCGCCACGAACTTGCGCCCCTCGGGGTGCATCGGCTTGATGAAGGTGCTGGTCATGCTCAGGCTCATGGCGGTCTACTTTCCTTTACGTCTTTGTTAGCACATAGGCCGCAGCGCAACGAATGCAAAGCGGCAACTGTTGATGGCCACTGGGCTAGTCTTGGCGCAGCAGGGTGATCCAGGTGTCGCCATACTTGCGCTTGTCCTCGCGCGTGAACCCTTGGGGCGGATCTAGCGGGGCGTTTTCCTCGCAGACGATCATGGCATCGGGTGTCAGCCAGCCGCCCGCGCGCGCCTTGACCAAGGCGGTCTGGCCCATCCCCTTGCCATAAGGCGGGTCGAGAAAGACCAGATCGAACGGCGCCGCGATCCAACCCCCAAGGGCCGTCGCGTCGGAGCGCATCAGCGTGGTCGCGCCCTCGGCCCGCAGCTTCTTGATGTTCTCGGTGATCAGCTTTTGCCCGACGCGCCCGTTCTCAATGAACACCACCTCGCGCGCACCACGCGACAACGCCTCTAGCCCAAGGGCACCGGTGCCCGCGAACAGGTCAAGCACCCGCGCGCCGTTGATCACATTGTGATGGGTCAGCATGGAAAACAGGCTCTCGCGTACGCGGTCAGAGGTGGGGCGCAAATGCGCATCCGCATCGCCCTTGCCCACGTCGGCCAGTTGGGTGCCACGGTGTTTGCCAGCGATGATCCTCATGACTTCAGCAGCGCCTTCAGGTCTGTGTTCGGGTCTTCGATCAGCGCAGGCGCGGGGGATTTGCCCGCCTCGATCAACCGGCGCCCGACCATGAAGCCGCGCGGATCGTTCATTGCATCCACCGCCAGCAGTTCGTCCCCGCGATAGTACCAGAAGGCCACGCTATCGGCGTCGCTGCGTCGGGTGATCACGCGATCATAGCCCATGTTCAGCCCCGCGATCTGCAGTTTCACGTCATACTGGTCCGACCAGAACCACGGCTTGGCGACATATTCCTTATCCGCACCCATGATATTTTCCGCGACCAGCTCGGCCTGATCAATGGCGTTTGGCACAGATTCCAACCGGATGCGCCCGCCGCGATAAGGGAAGGACGCGCAATCGCCTGCAGCCCAGACATGCGGCGCAGAGGTGCGCCCGTGGCTGTCGGTCATAATGCCGTTGTCATTCACGATCCCCGCCGCATCGGCCAGCGCCGTCGCCGCCCCGATGCCAACGCCGACGATCACGAAGTCCACGTCCAGCGTCGTGCCGTCCGACAGTTCAGCGCCGGTGACATGGGTGTCGCCTGTCAAACGCTCAAGCCCGACGCCTTCGCGGATGGTGACGCCATGCGCCTCGTGCAGCGCGCGGAAAAAGTCAGAGGTCTGCGGGGCCGCGACCCGTTGCAGGATGCGATCGCTCATCTCTACCAGTGTCACCTGCAACCCCAGCTTGGCCGCGACCGAGGCGGCCTCTAGCCCGATATAGCCACCGCCGACGATCAGCACCCGCGCGCCTTTGGTAAAGCGCGGGCCCATCGTATCGACATCGCTGAGGTCGCGCACCACATGCACGCCCGCCAGATCACCACCGATATGCGCGGGCAGACGGCGCGGGAAAGATCCGGTGGTCAGCACCAGATCGTCATAGGCCATATCCCCGCCGTTGACCCGCACGGTCTGCGCCGCCGGATCGATGCTGTCGACCGTGGTGCCCAGCATCAGGTCAATCCCGTGGTCGGCGTAAAAACTCTCGGGCCGCAGATAGAGCCGCTCAAGCGCCATGTCGCCCAGCAGATAGGCCTTGGACAAGGGCGGGCGCTGGTAGGGGGGCACGGTTTCGGCCCCGATCAACGTGATCTTACCCTCAAAGCCGGAGTTGCGCAGCTTGGCCACACAGGATGACCCCGCCTGCCCTGCCCCGATCACCACCACATGACCCATCCTTGCCCCTTTCGAAAAAACCGTGTTCCTGCCTGCGTGCAAAGCCTATATCTTCCGTGAAGACAAACGCAATGACACGAAAGGTCACGCATATGACGATTTCCCAAGGCGACACGCTGCCCGATGCAACGCTGGTGCAAATGGGGCCGGACGGCCCGCAGCCTGTGCAGATGGCTGACAAGCTAAAGGGCCGCAAGGTCGTCGTCTTTGCCGTGCCCGGTGCCTATACGCCCACCTGCGATTCCGCCCATGTGCCCAGCTTTGTGCGCACCAAGGACCAGTTCGACGCCAAAGGCGTGGACGAGATCATCTGCGTGTCCTGCAATGACCCCTTTGTTATGGCCGCTTGGGGTGAATCGACAGGCGCGACGGCGGCTGGCATCACCATGCTTGCCGATGCCAACAGCGCCTTTACCAAAGCCATCGGCATGGAATTCTCGGCCGAGCCCGCGGGGCTGATTTCGCGCTCCAAACGCTATGCGATGCTGGTGGATGACGGCAAGGTCACGCTGTTCCAGGCCGAGGTCCAACCCGGTGTCTGCGATATGTCGGGCGGCGAGGCGCTGCTGGACAACATGTAATCCTGCACGACCCTTAAAAAGAAAAACGCAGCCGCGGGGACACCGGGGCTGCGTTTTTCTTTGGATAATGCGACGGTCAATGGTGCCTTAGCCCGCTTTGACCTCGCCCATCAATCCATCCATCTTGCGCGCCAGCTTGGCATCAAGCGAGCTTAGGCCGTCCACGTCATGGGTCGTCAGGGTAACGATCACCTTGTTATAGACGTTCTCCCACTCTGGATGGTGGTTCCATTTCTCGGCCCAGATCGCCGCGCGGGTCATCCAGCCGAAAGCATCCGCGAAATCATTGAACTTGAAGGTTTTGACGATCGCATCCCGGTCCTCCACCATAGCCCAGCCTGTGCTGAACAAGGGGGCCAATACGGTTTTGCGCGTCTCTTCGCTTAATCTTTCGCTCATTCCTGTTCCTCAACCTCGACCCTTTTGAATGGGCCGTAATCTGTCAAAATGTCTATCTCTTCGTCAACGGCTGCCCGTTCCTGTACAAGATAGTCTTCAACAGCGCGCATAAAACCCTCGTCCCGCATCCAATGCAGCGACCACGTCGCCTGTGGCAGGTAACCGCGCGCGAGCTTGTGTTCCCCCTGCGCACCTGCCTCGACGGTAGAGAGGCCCAGTTTGATCGCGATATCGATGGCCTGATAATAGCACAATTCAAAGTGCAAGAACGGATGATGTTCGGTGCAGCCCCAATAGCGCCCATAAAGCGCATCGGCACCGATAAAGTTCAGTGCCCCCGCCACCCATGCACCATCCCGCTTGGCCAGCACCAGTGCCATGTCGTCGCGTAGCTGGTCTTGGGCGATGTCAAAGAATGCGCGTGTCAGATAGGGCGTACCCCATTTGCGTGCGCCTGTGTCCTGATAGAATTGCCAGAAGGCATCCCAATGTTCGGGCTGCAGATCGTCACCGGTGAATACCTCTATCTCTCCGCCAAAGGCCTGTGCCTGCTGGCGTTCCTTGCGGATGTTCTTGCGCTTGCGCGAGCTGAGCGTGGCAAGAAACCCGTCAAAGTCCTCAAAGCCCGCGTTGTGCCAGTGGAACTGCTGGCTTTTGCGGGCCAGCAGGCCCAGTTGCTCTGCGGCGGCGGCCTCGTCTTGGGTACAAAAGGTAATGTGCAAGGACGACAGCCCGTTTGAATCGGTCAGCTGAACCGCCCCCTGAATGAGGGCCGCGGTGCCTGTCTCTTCAAACCCCGGACGGGTCAGGAAACGGCGACCCGTGGCAGGGGTATGGGGCACGGCGATCTGCAGCTTGGGGTAATAGTGCCCGCCCGCCCGTTCAAACGCATGGGCCCAGCTGTGGTCAAAGATGTATTCACCCTGACTGTGTGACTTGGCGTACATCGGCGCGACCGCGATAATCCGCCCATCAATGGCAGCGCTGAGGTATTGCGGCTGCCACCCCGTACCGGGGCCGACGCTGCCGCTTTCCTCTAGCGCCGAGAGAAAACGAAAGGTGGTGAAAGGGTCCGCGGGGCGCGCCCCCCCGGCGGCTTCGGGACAGGCACAGGCATCCCATTCTGCCTGACCGATTTGCGCGATGCGCGAGGCAATTCTGATTTCGACGTCGCGCGCGTTCATACTGGATGTCCCGTTGTCATAGGCCTTATCTGTGGCCGAAGCCGGACGGTTCAACCTTGCAGCGACGCGTCATAGCCTTCGAAGGTGATATTATGCGCAAATTCGCGTGCGCCGTTTTCAACTGAAAGGCTGCGCACGGTCCAGCAGCAGATCATCGCGCCTGCCTCGCGCAGCTCTGCCACGCGGGGACGGGGCAGATCGTCGACCTCGTGGCTGATGAAACACGCACCGGTGCGGTCGTAATCGGGAATCTCGCGCAGGCGGTCGCAGGTGGCTTTGGGCAGCGGCCATTCGACATAGCGATAGGCGCTGGTCACCAATCCACGCGGCACATCCGGCAGCAGCTCTGCCATCCGCGCGACGCTGTTGGGGTTGAACGACATGATAGCCACATCGCCCACATAGTCGCGCAGGGCTTCTGCCACCGCATCTTCCAGCGGTCCGATGTCCGTGCCCATTGCACCGTCCTGATCCTTGATCTCGACCAGCAGCGGCACGCGTCCTGCGATCAGTTCCAGTACCTGCGGCAGGGTGGGAATAGTGTCGTTGCCGCCGGTGAGCGTAATCTGGCACAGGTCATCCGCATCGCGTTGCCGGATGGCACCGGTCTGGCCTGTCAGGCGATCCAGCGCATAGTCGTGAAACACCAGCGCCACACCATCGCGTGACAGTTGCACATCAAGCTCGATGCCATAGCCCCGATCAATCGCGGCCTGAAAGGCGGCAAAGCTGTTTTCGGGCCGACCGGCATCGCGGTGATGAAAACCGCGATGCGCAATAGGGGTTGTATAAAACGCCTGTGGTAGGGTCATTCGATTTCGAAAATGCCTTCGATCTCGACCGCGACACCCAGCGGCAAGGAGGCGGCAGAAACGGCCGAACGCGCGTGACGCCCCGCATCCCCCAAAGCTTCGACGAGGAAGTCAGAGGCCCCGTTAACCACTTTGGGCTGGTCGGTGAAATCGGCGGTGGAGTTCACAAAGGCCGTCAACTTCACCACCCGCTTGAGCCGTTCGATATCGCCGTCACATGCGGCTTTGACTTGCGCCAGCAAGCTGATCGCGCAGGTCTTGGCGGCTTCGGCACCCGCGGCGACATCCATATCCGCGCCCAGTTTTCCGGTGATGAACCCGTCCGGCCCGTTCGAGATCTGACCCGAAACATAGACCGTGTTGCCGGTTTTCACGAAGGGCACATAGTTCGCCGCAGGGGCAGGTGCGTCAGGCAGGGTGACGCCAAGATCGTTCAGACGGCTGGTGATGCTCATGGGGGACTTCCTTGGAATGAATGGCTTTGGCGGGACGATAGCGATGCGACGGCGAAACGAAAAGACCCAAGAAGGAGGAACTGCAACACCTGCTACCAACGCGAGATGCCCAAGGAAACTCATGTTGCGTATTTCAGGGACGCTGCGCATAACAAACCATGTTTTTCACGCGTTTTCGGGATTTATACCATGTTCAAGGCCACGACCCTCTCCACATCGCTGCGCGCCTTTGTGGGTGTCACTTTGGTTGCAGGTCTTGCCGCCTGTAGCGGTGCATCGCGCCCCCAGCCCGCAGGGGTCAACGACCCGCACGAGGCCGGTAACCGCAAGGTCCACGCCTTTAATCAGAAGATCGGCGGATCGGGCAAACCCAACCGCGTGCTGGGGGCGGTGCCGATCGAATTCCAGACGGTCGTGCATAACGTCTCCGAGAACCTGTCGATGCCGCAAGCTGCCGTTAACAGCGCCTTGCAGGCGGATGTCGCGGGCTTTGGCCTGTCGACCTACCGCTTCTTGGTAAACAGCACGCTTGGGATGGGCGGCCTGTTCGACGTCGCGAGCGAATTCAAAGTGCCCGAGCATGATACCGACTTTGGCGAAACGCTGTATGTCTGGGGTGTGGGCGAAGGCCCGTATATCGAGCTGCCGCTGATCGGCCCATCGACCCGTCGCGACACCGCCGGCCGCGTCGTGGACCTGTTCACCAACCCGCTGTCCTATACGCTTGATAGCCCCGAAAGCTATGTCGGCACCGTCACCGGCTATGCCGATAGCGCATTCGAGAAAAACCGCCGCATCGTGAATGGCAAACAAGTGCCAATCTCCGCATCGGGCGACAGCTATGCCCAGGCACGTCAGGACTATCTGCAAAAGCGCCGTGCCGATCTGGCGCGCCCCACCAGCATCGCCGCCACCACCGGCCCGCGCATGGTTGACTAAGCATCCCTAAATAACACGCGCCTCCCTTCCGGTCTCTTTCGGATAGGGGCGCGCGATTCAGGTCAGGGCAGCTTGGCAACGGGCCTGCGGAGGATCATTATCAGGGCATGGATATCACCCTGATCAAAACCTTTATCGAAGTCGCCAACACCGGCTCTTTTGTCGCTGCTTCCGAACGGCTGTTTGTCACCCAATCCGCTGTCAGCCTGCGCGTGCAACGACTTGAGGACAGCCTAGGCCACCCGCTGTTCAAACGATCAAAAGCGGGGGCGGTGCTGACCTCGGAAGGCGAACAATTCACCTCATACGCGCTAAGCCTTCTTAAGATATGGGAAGAAGCCCGGCAGCAGATCGCCATCCCCGAAGGATACAGCCGCAGCTTTTCTTTCGGCGCACAGCACGCCCTGTGGCACAAGCTTGGCTTTCGCTGGATCGACGCGATGCAAGCGATGATGCCCGAACTTAGTATTCACGCCGAAATGGGCATGTCCGACCGGCTGACGCGGTTTCTGGTCGAAGGGGTTATTCAGGCCGCCTTGCTTTACACTCCGCAGCTGCGCCCCGGTTTGCGTGTCGAACCCGTGCTGGAGGAAGAACTGATTCTCGTCGCGTCCTTTGAAACGGACGTCAAAGACCTTGGCAAAGAATATGTCGCGGTCGACTGGGGGCCGGAGTTTACACATATGCACGCCAGCGCCCTGCCCCATCTGACCAATTCGGGGCGATCATTAGCCCTTGGCGGGCTTGCGGCCGACTATATCGTCAACCGTCGCGCCGCTGCCTACCTGCCCGCACGGGCAGTGCAACGGTATCTCGACGTTGGAAAACTGCATGTTGTGGCAAATTCCCCACGCTTTGCGTACCCCGCATGGGTGGTCTGGCGCGAAGATCTGGACCCCGAGATGCTGTCGATCGCACGGCGTAGTTTGATGGACCTCGCTCAAGCGGCTGAAAATCAACAGAATATTCTGATCGAGAGCTTGGACAACGGGCAAAACACGCCTTAATTCCGCTTCAAGGGCAGTTAACACGAGTAATACTTGCTTCATGCACGATTTATTCGAATTTCACTTATCTGACCCCCTGTCTTAAATCCATTCTCAGCAGAGATGCTCTCGCCTCAGTCAACGAGGCGGGTCACTTCTAAGGGAAAGGATTCCCCAATGAATACAGTACTTAAAGCGTCCGCGGTTTCCGTAATCGCACTCTTGGCTGCTGCTCCCGTTTTCGCGCAGCAACGTGCGCTTGGCATTGAAACGCTGAACGACCAGATCGACGACATCACCGATGATGTGAACACCGACCTGGCCCGCGGCACCGACGCAGAACGTTATGGCGCCAATGGCGTTGCCCAAGGCTGGCGCGGGTCTTTCGCCCTGTCCGCATCGGGCACCAGCGGCAACACAGACAACGGCGAAGTATCGGGCGCTGGCCGCCTGACATACGGTGTCGGCGACTGGAACCACCTGGTTGGTTTTGCGGTAGAATACGGCGAAGCAAACGGCACCAAGAGCGAAGAGAAGTTCTTTGGTACCTATGAAGGCAGCCGCTACTTCACACCCGAGTTCTATGCGTTCGGCCTGGCCCGTTATCAATATGACGGTTACCTGACCGACACATCCGGTGCAGCCGTTGACGGTTCCGAAACAGACGCATTCTTGGGCTTTGGTCCGGGTTACCGCGCGATCAATAAAGAAGACAACACATGGCGCGTTCAAGCGGGCCCCGGTGTACGCTACTTTAAAGACGCAACCGGCACCTCCGAAACCGAAGTCGGCTTCATCGCCTCGTCGCGCTACTTCTACGCGTTCAACGACATCGTATCCTTCACCATGGACACCGACATTGTCGGCTCTGATGTGAACACCATCGTGTCGAACGACGCTGGCATCAACTACAAGATGTCCGACAACCTGTCGACACGCGTAAGCTACCGTACCGACTACAACACCGATCCGGTTGCGGGCCTGAAATCCACTGACAACACCCTGGGTGTGTCGCTGGTTCTGGGCTTCTAAGCCAGACCGTCAAACCCCCGGGGGCGGGTCTCCTCGTACCGCCTTCGGGGATGCGACAAAAGGAAGGGAGGCCGAAATATCCCGGCCTCCCTTCTTTCGTTTCGATAGCGCTGTGCTGCGGCAGAGGCAGGGTCTTTACCCGCCAAAGATATCGCGCAGCACCCTGTCGATGACGCCCAATGGGTTGTCCTGACGCGGAACCCGCTGCGGCTGCGCCGGTTGCTGAGGCTGCGGCGGGGCTTGCACCACTGGCGGTTCCGGCACGATCATCGGCAGCGGCGTATTCGGCAGCCCTTCGTGAACGCGCATCATGACCTGCTTCCAGATCTCGGTGGGCAACCCGCCCCCCGATACACCGGTCAACGGCGTGTTGTCGTCATAGCCCATCCAGACACCGGCTACGTAGTCGGCAGAGAAACCGATGAACCACGCGTCGCGGTTGGCCTGTGTCGTGCCCGTTTTACCGGCCAGTTCACGACCACCAAATTGCGCCCGCTGCCCTGTGCCTTCGGACACGACCTTTTCCATCATATAGACCAATTGTAGCGCGGCATCTTCCTGAATGACCCGCTCGCCGATACCGCCGCCCGTGCCCATTACCGGATCAGTGTCGCCCTGCAACGTCAGATCAATCAGCCCATAGGGTTTAACGGATGACCCGCCGTTCAGGATGCCGGCATAGGCGCCTGTCATTTCAAGCAACGTGCTTTCGGACGCCCCAAGCGCCAGCGCCGGACCGACGGCCAGATCGCTTTTGATGCCGAACTGCTCTGCCACCTGGCTGACCACATCGCGCCCGACACTCTCCGAGACTTTGACCGCCGGAATGTTCAGCGAATCCTTGAGCGCGGTGGTGAGCGTCACGTTGCCCTTGAAGCTGTTGGTATAGTTCTTCGGGCACCATTGGCCCGACCCGGGCACGTTCAGACAATAGGGCGCGTCTTCGATCAGATCGTTGGGCGAATACCCCAGATCCAGCGCCGCTGCATAGATAAACGGTTTGAAGGCAGAGCCGGTCTGGCGCATCGCTTGTGTCGCGCGGTTAAAGGCCCCCGCGACCTTGGTCTTGCGCCCACCGACCATGCCACGCACGGCCCCGTCAGCAGACATGATCACCACAGCCGCCTGCGCTTTGGAACCTTCGCGGACCTTGTTTTCGAACACCCAGCTCAGACCTTCCTCGGCGGCGCGCTGGATCTTTTGGTCAAGGGTGGTCTTGATCACCACATCCTCGGTCGTGTTGCGGGTAAAGAACTCCGGCCCCGACGACATCACCCAATCCGCGAAATAGCCGCCCGCCTCGGCCTCTGCGGCTTCTGACAGCTCTGCGGGGTTGGCAATGGCGTTATCCGCTTCAGCCTTTGACAGATAGCCCTGATCCTCCATCAGGCGGATCACGGTTGCCGCACGGCTTTGCGACCGATCCAGATTATTGGTCGGTGACAGCGTGGTCGGTGCGGTCAACAGACCCGCCAGCATCGCGCCCTCGGCAGGCTTCAACGCGGCGGCCGGTTTGCCAAAGAAACGCTGCGCCGCGGCTTCGGCCCCAAAGGCACCGCCGCCCATATAGGCGCGGTTGAGGTAGATCGACAGGATATCATCCTTGGAATACTTGGCTTCCATCGCCATGGAGAACAGGGCTTCCTTGCCCTTGCGCGACAGCGAGGACCGGCGACATTCGGCTTCGTATTCCTTTTCCGTCTGCCCCGACGACGCATCATAGGGTTCGCCCAGACACAGCAGCTTGGCCACCTGCTGCGTGATCGTCGAACCGCCGTGACCGGATAAGGGTCCGCGACCCTCGCTCAGGTTGATCTTGACCGCCGAAGCGATACCGCGCGGGCTGACACCAAAGTGACGATAGAAGCGTTTGTCCTCTGTCGCGATCACCGCGTTCTTCAGAGCGGGGGATACGCTGTCTGCGGTGACGACGCCGCCGAACTGATCCCCGCGCCATGCAAAGACATCACCATAGCGATCCTTGAGCGTGACAGACCCTCGCGCACGCCCATCCAGCAGCGCCTCGAGCGGCGGCAGCGTGGTGTAGAAATAGCCGACGGCCAACGCAACCATCAGCACCGCCACGGCAGTCACCCGCCAAACGATCGTCCAGATCAAACGGAAGACCCACCGCACCAGCGCGGCAAGCCAGCCAATAGGCCCCTTGGGGCGCGCAGGCGCACGACGTGCAGGCTTGCGCTTGGCCGGAGCCTTTTTCGCGACCGGCTTGCGGGGCGGTTTACCGCCTTTGCCCGCGGTGCGTTTATCGGCAACCAAGGGCCGCTTCCGTTTGGATGAATCACTCATATGCTGCTCGCTGAACCATTCTTTTTTTTTCGCACTCTATCCTGCACAGCGCGGTTTGTTTAGCGCAGACGCCCCGCTGCGCCGTCTAATTATCGCCCAATAATTAGGCACATTCCCCACATCGCCCAATAATCAGGCAAACTCGCCCGCCCAGAGAGGGACTAAGCGCGATGCACCCTTCCTTCAAGGGGCACCGGCCGCTCTTTTATTCAAGGCATAACGCAGGAAGTACCTGCCATCTGGAAGAGGGATTATAGGTGAAACTCATTATCGCAACAATCAAGCCATTCAAGCTCGAGGAGGTGCGCGAAGCACTGACCGAAGCGGGCGTGCGTGGCCTGATGGTGACCGAGATCAAGGGCTTTGGCGCCCAATCCGGCCATACCGAAATCTACCGCGGCGCTGAATATGTCGTGAACTTCGTACCCAAGGTGAAGCTTGAACTGGTGGTCGCAGATGCGCTGGCCGACCAGATGGTCGAGACGATCACCCGCACCGCACATACCGGCAAGATCGGCGACGGCAAAATCTTTGTCCTCGACGTTGAACAAGCCGTGCGCGTGCGCACCGGCGAAACCGGCGAAGACGCCATCTGACCCCCACGTCCGAGGAATTGACGACATGACATCACGACTTCTTATTCCCCTTGCCGCCGCAGCGACGCTGCTGCCGTCCTTGGGTTTCGCGCAGGAGGCCGAGTATGCAACCGCGGCTGACACTGCTTTCATTTTCAACACGATCCTGTTCCTGATCGGCGGCTTTCTGGTGTTCTGGATGGCAGCGGGTTTTGCCATGCTCGAAGCCGGTCTGGTGCGGTCCAAAAACGTGACCACCCAGCTGACTAAGAACATCGCGCTTTTCGCACTGGCCGCCATTCTCTACTGGCTGGTTGGCTATAACATCATGTACCCCGGCGACGCGTGGATCATCCCCGGCGTGTTCGGCACTTTTGCAACCAAGGACATCAAGACGGCGATTGACGCGGGCGGCTATTCCAACGCGTCGGATTTCTTCTTCCAGCTGATGTTCTGCGCGACCACCGCATCCATCGTTTCGGGCACATTGGCCGAGCGTATCAAACTGTGGCCCTTCCTGATCTTCACCATCGTGCTGACCGGCTTTATCTATCCGATCGAAGCAAGCTGGCAGTGGGGCGCAGGCTGGTTGTCTGACGCGGGCTTCAGCGACTTTGCGGGTTCCACTCTGGTCCACGCCGCGGGCGGCTTTGCGGCTCTGGCAGGTGCGCTGGTGCTTGGCCCCCGTATCGGCAAATACAAAGACGGTCGTGTGATCCCGATGCAGGGTTCGAACCTGCCGCTCGCCACTTTGGGCACGTTCATCCTGTGGCTGGGTTGGTTCGGCTTCAACGGCGGCTCGCAATTGGCCATGGGGTCGATGATCGACGCTGATGCTGTTGCGCAGATCTTTGCCAACACCAACATGGCTGCTGCTGCCGGTGCCATCGCCGCGCTGGTCCTGACCCAGATGCTGTACAAAAAGCCCGACCTGACAATGGTGCTGAACGGCGCGCTGGCCGGTCTGGTCTCTATCACAGCTGGCCCGCTTGACCCGACGCTCTTCGGTGCGCTTTGGATCGGTGCTGTGGGCGGTGCGATCGTGGTCTTCGCGGTGCCCTTCCTCGACAAGCTCAAGATCGATGACGTGGTCGGTGCGATCCCGGTTCACCTGATCGCAGGCTTCTGGGGCACGCTGGTTGTTCCCGTCTACACCGACGGCACATCCTTTGTGACACAGATCATCGGCTTTGCCTCTATCGGTGCCTTTGTCTTCATCGTGTCGCTGATTGTGTGGATGATCCTGAAAGCCACCACCGGCATCCGCGTCAGCGAAGAAGCCGAGATCGCTGGTCTGGACGTGTCCGAACTGGGCATGGAAGCCTACCCTGAGTTCTCCAAGAGCTAAGGTCTAAACTCCTGCAGGCAGGCAGAGGCCCGGGCGTTCGCGCCCGGGCTTTTTGCTGCGCGCGTGTTATGCTGGGCAGAACTGAGAATGCGCCCAAACAAAAACCGCCGCGCCAGATGCCAGCGCGGCGGTTTGAGTATTTTTGAAAGGGTGAAGCGGCGGGTTAGATGCCGACCTCGATGATCGCCTTGGCGAGGATCGGCACGGTTTCGGCGTTCAGCCCCGCGATGTTCATGCGGCTGTCACCCACCATATAAATACCGTGGTCTTCGCGCAGCTTGTCGACCATGTCAGACGAGGTTCCGAGGCGCGAGAACATGCCGCGGTGTTCGGCAAGGAAACCAAAACGGTCAGAGCCGGAGAGGCGCTGAAGTTCGCCCGCGAGCTGGCTGCGCAGGCCCAGCATGGTGTTGCGGATATCTTCGAGCTCGGCCATCCAGTCGCTGCGCAAGGCGTCGTCGTTCAGGATGGTGGTGACAATGCGGGCCCCGTGATCGGGCGGGAAGCTGAAGTTCTGGCGGTTGAGAAAGGCCAGCGTGCCCTGGTTCAGCTTTTGCGCCGAGGTGTCTGCCGACAGCGCCATCAGGATGCCAGTGCGTTCGCGGTAAATCCCGAAGTTCTTGGAGCAGCTTGCCGCGATCAGACATTCAGGCACCGCCGCCGCGACCTTGCGCGTGGCCGCCGCATCCGCGTCAAGCCCGTCGCCAAAGCCCTGGTAGGCGATATCGATCATCGGGGTGGCACCGGTGTCTTGCAACACTTTGATCACCGCGTCCCATTCGGCGGCGTTCAGGTTGGCCCCTGTCGGGTTGTGGCAGCAGCCGTGCAGCAGGACCACATCGCCTTTTTGCGCGGTCTTGAGGTCGGCGATCATGCCGTCAAAATCAACGCCACGGGTTTCATCGTCGAAATAGCGGTAGGGGACCATCTCCATCCCCAGATATTTCAGGATCGACAGATGGTTCGGCCATGTCGGGTTCGACACAAACACCCGCGCCTGAGGACGGGCCATCTGGATCAGCTCGAACGCCTGACGGATTGCGCCGGTCCCGCCCGGGGTCGCGGCGGCGGCGACCTGTGCGCGGGGCACCGCATCGCCAAGCACCATCTGCACCATCGCATCGCCAAAGGCAGGGTCGCCCGCCAGACCGGTATAGGCTTTGCTGGTCTGGGCTTCCCACAGTTGGTGTTCAGCCGCCTTGACCGCGCGCATGACGGGCGTCAGCCCCGTGGCATCCTTGTACACGCCCACGCCGAGGTCGATCTTGGTCTCGCGGGGGTCGTCCTTGTACATCTGCATCAAGGCAAGGATTTTATCGGCGGGCTGCGCCTGTAGGGTTTCGAACATTATGCGTCTCCGGTCGCAACGGGCACGGTGGGGAACATCCCCCATTCTGCCCAAGATCCATCGTAAAGGGACCAATCGGTATGGCCCATCCGTTCCAGTGCCAGCGCGAGTATCGCCGCGGTGATGCCGGACCCGCAGGTCGTGATCACAGGGTGCGACAGGTCAATGCCCGCCGCTTCAAAAGCCGCTTTGGTTTCGGCTACGGATTTCAGTGTTTTGTCGTCGTTCAACAGCTCTGTGTAGGGCAGGTTGCGCGACCCCGGGATGTGGCCAGCGCGCAGGCCTTCGCGGGGTTCGGGCGCGTCGCCGCGAAAGCGGGCTGCTGCGCGGGCATCCACGATCTGCGGTGCCTTGAGCTTGGACGCCTGAGCGACCTGCGTCACATCACGTACCAATTGGTTCTGGAACCGCACGGTCATGTGGCGGTCGCGGGGGATCGGGGGCATGTCTTCGGTGGGGCGACCTTCGGCGACCCATTTGGGCAGCCCCCCATCCAGCACGGCGACATTTTCCTGCCCCATCAGACGGAACAGCCACCACACACGCGCGGCCGACAGCAGGCCGGCCCCGTCATAGACCACCACCTGATGCCCGTCGCCGACCCCCATAGCGCGCATCCGCGACATGAACTTTTCAGCAGGCGGGGCCATATGCGGCATATCCGACCGCCCATCCGAGATTTCGTCGATGTCGAAAAAGCGGGCGCCGGGGATATGCGCCTGATTGTATTCGGCTTTGGGGTCGCGTCCTGCATCGGGCAGATACCATGACGCGTCCAGCAGACGCAGGTCGGGATCCTTGAGGTGCTGCGCTAGCCAATCGGTTGAAACAAGCGTTTTCGGGTTGTCAGCCATGGGTCCACCCCCTTTTAGAACAGGTTTTTCAATGCCTACCCGCGACGGCCCCCGCAAGCAAGAGCCCGCGACTGTGCGCATGCAGCACAGGCCGGAAATGGGCATATTGTGTTCCGTTCAGGCCCCGAGAGCGGGACGGGGCGTCAGCCGTGGTCTTTCAGCAGACGCTGCTTTTGACGGGACCAGTCGCGCTTGGCGGCGGTTTCCCGTTTATCGTGCAGCTTTTTACCCTTGGCGATGCCGATCTTGATCTTGGCCATGCCACGGTGATTGAAATACATCACCATCGGGACCAGCGTCATGCCTTTGCGTTGGGTTTCATTCCACAGGTTCGACAGTTCCTTCTTGGACACCAAGAGCTTGCGGCGGCGGCGTTCCTCGTGGGTGAAGGTCTTGGCCTGCGTGTAAGGCGCGACGTAGGAGTTCACCAACCACAGCTCGCCATCTTCCACGGCGGCGTAGCTTTCGGCGATATTGGCACCGCCGTTGCGCAGGGATTTGACCTCGGACCCTTCAAGGATGATGCCGCATTCGACATCATCGTCGATCGCGTAATCGAACCGCGCGCGGCGGTTTTCGGCAATGACCTTGTAGTTCGGGTCGGATTTGGAAGATGATTTAACCTGTGACATGCCAAGGATGTAGGGCGTTGCGGCCCTGCGCGCAAGATGCCGCAGCGGGCATAACCGCATGGACCGTCAGGCGGGGCGCGCCGGCCCTGCCCGCTTAGTCGCCCAGCTTGGCGTGCACCTCGGCAAGGTCGATCTCGCCCGTGGGCATCTTGTTTGCCGGATTGTCGAAATCGTATTTGAACAGCTCGAAATCCTTTTTGAAGATCTCGCGCATCAGATGCATCGACAGATCGTCGAAGTAATCCTCAACCGGGTGGGCGCGCTTGGGGCCGTGGCCTTCGGATTCGTTAAACCGCGGAATTTCGGACAGGTTCACCGCATGGGGCGTGTCGATGGCATCCAGCACGCTTTGCATGCCGTCGTTGAACTTCTCTGTCCAGATGATCTTGTCATAGGTGCCGCCGTTCACGATGAACGTGCTGACATGTCCCGACTGCGCGGACCAGTGGATGTCCGGGTCCATCGGGCGACGCCAGCGGATGGTGTCGCGGGCAAACAGCAGGAAACGGCGGAAGCTGGCGATCTGGTCAAACTCTTGCTTGCCGTCATCGCCGCCGACCTCGATCCCGTATTTCTGCACGAGGAGCGGCACCAGATTGCCGCGATATCGCCGGCCATTGCGCTGGATGCCGCAGATCTTGTCGAAGAAAGAGCTGAGGATGCGGGTATATGGATTGCGCACGCAGGTGAAGGCGTAGGATTTGTGGTTTTCCACATTGCGCGTGATCAACGGCTGAGAGTCGTCATGCGCCCATTTGTGCATGCCCGATTTCGCGTCATGGATGTCGCCGTCAAAGAATTCTCCATGGTCCGAATAGAACATGATCTGCCCGATCGTCGAACAGGCACATTTGGGCACCACGCGGTAGACCACGCTTTCGCTTTCTGTCATCCATGTCCCTGGGAAACCCATAATCGGCTCTGCCTCCTAAATTTTTTCGCACTTATGCTGCCATTTATGGCGACAGAATGGCCTGAAATATAGAAAAAGCAAATATTCGCGGTTTATTCAATCGCTGTTCGCCTTTATCTAACAAACTCGTCCAGAGCAGAGGGGATGCGTGTTTCGCGATGGCCAGAATTGCCTATATCCTTTTGTGTCACAAAGACCCCGTTGCAATCATCAAGCAGGCGGAGAGATTGACGGCGTCTGGCGATTACATGTCGATCCACTTTGACGCCTCGGCCAGCCCGACCGATTTCGCACAGATCACCCAAGCGCTTGGCAAGAACCCCAATGTGACCTTCGCAAGCAAACGCATCCGCTGCGGTTGGGGAGAATGGTCGCTGGTACAGGCGACGCTGAACGCCGTCGAAAGCGCGATGGATGCCTTTCCGCGTGCCACACACTTCTACATGCTGTCGGGCGATTGCATGGCAATCAAATCCGCCGAATACATCCACGACTACCTTGATGATAACGACGTCGATTTCATCGAAAGCTTTGACTACTTCGAAAGCGACTGGATCAAGACCGGCTGGAAGGAAGAGCGGCTGATCTACCGTCACTGGTTCAACGAGCGCACCCAGAAAAAGCGGTTCTACGGCATGTTCGAGCTGCAGAAACGCCTTGGCCTGACGCGCGACATTCCTGCGGACCTGCAAATCCAGATCGGCAGCCAGTGGTGGTGCCTGCGCCGCCAGACCATAGAGGCGGTGATGGCCTTCACCCGCAAGCGCAAAGACGTGATGCGGTTTTTCAGGACCACCTGGATTCCGGACGAGACGTTTTTTCAGACCATTGTACGCCATATCGTGCCCGACAACGAAATTCGTGCGCGCACGCTGACGTTCCTGATGTTTACCGACTACGGCATGCCGGTGACCTTCTATAACGACCACTACGATCTGCTGCTGGCCCAAGACTATCTGTTCGCACGCAAGATCAGCAGCGAGGCGACGGACCTCAAGCGCCGGTTGGGGTTGCTTTATTCTGCCAAGGATGTCGAACTGCAGATCAGCAACGAAGGGCGCAACCTGTTCAAGTTCCTGACCGGTCGGGGCCGGATCGGGCGGCGGTTCTCTACCCGTTTCTGGGAGACGGAGAGCACGCTGGGGCGCGAGCGCGAGCTGCTGATTGTCGTGTGCAAAAAGTGGCATGTCGCCAAACGCGTGCTAGAGCAGATGCGACAGGTCACCAACCTGCCCGCGATCGAATATCTTTTCAGCGAACAGGACACCCCCCTGCCCGATCTTGGTGGCATCCAGAACAGTCTGGGCAAGCGCACGCGCCACCGGCGGTCCCTGATGCGGATGCTGTTCGACTATTACGAGGCCGACCGGCTGATCGTCTGCATGGACCCCGGCGATATCGACCTGCTGAACGACTTTGCCTCTGACCGGTCGATGACACGGGTCCTCGAGATCGAATGCCAGTTCTCGGATGACTACCTGATCGGCCACGCCATGCGCGTGGGGCTGGCGGGCGAACGCACCTCGGCTGACACGCTGGAACGGCTGCTGCCCACCATCCGGAACGACCTGACCCTTGAATCCGACCGCATCCGCGACGCGCAGTTTGAAAACTACGCCCGGATGCGCGAAACAGCCTCGGCGCAGGACAATGCCGAGGCGCTGGCCGCTTTCCTGCGCATCTCTCCGGAACAGGCGCAGCCCATTGCCGACACACATTATCTTTTCACCGATTAAGGACATCTCATGGCTTACAGCTACGACGACCAAAACATCTTTGCCAAAATCCTGCGCGGCGAAATCCCGAACAACACGGTATATGAATCCGACCACGCGCTTGCCTTTCGCGATATCGAACCCCAAGCGCCGACGCATGTGCTGGTGATCCCCAAGGGCCCCTACATCAGCTTTGACCACTTCGCGGCAGAAGCGAGCGATGCCGAAATCGTCGGCTATGTACGCGCCATCTCGGAAGTCTGCAAAGCCGAAGGGGTTACATTGGACGCGGGCGAAGGGTTTCGTATGATCGCCAATGCTGGCGCGCACGGGGTTCAGGAAGTCCCGCACCTGCATGTGCATATTCTGGGCGGTCGGCCCATGGGGCGCATGGTGGCGCGCCCCAGCTAACCCGTCACGACATCAATCAGTGCGCAAAAGGCGCGGCGTGATCTTGCGCCGCGCTTATTTGTTTTTGCGACCCGCCCGCCAGCGCGCGAAACGGCCCTGCTTTTCGGCGATGTCATCTTCCAGCCGCTCTAACGTCGGATCAATGCGCGCGCGTTTGAACCGACGCCAGCGGACCCAGATCGCATAGACCACCGCGGCAAACAGGGTCAGGATGATGATATTCAGGAACGGGATGCCCTTGCTCGCATCCGGCCCGTCCACCACGCGCACGGACACCGCGTTGGGGAAGATCGACAGGAACTCGTTGCGCCAACCGTAATGCTTGACCGCGACATACTGCGGCGTACCGGCGGCGGACTTCAGATCAGATGCCTCGGCCTGCAGGTTGGTCGTGTCGAACTTGAAATACGGCGGCCAGCCCCAGCCGGTATCCTCGTTGCGGTAGACCATGACGTCGCCTTTGGCCCGACGCGTCTGGATAAAGAAAACATCGCGGTTGCCCAAGGCGGTGCTGTTGCCCACATCCGCATGCGACCAGAAGATCGAGTTCTCGCCAAAGTCGATGCGCTTTTCATAGGTGTCGGTGATCCGCACGATATCGACCTGAGGCAGCGTATAGTGAAAGAACGCGGCAATGATCAGCCAGATCACACCCCAGAAGGTCCATTTGATGATCGCCATCGGCGTTACCCCTTAGTTAAAGTTAGTGAGGTAGACGGTCAGGATGACCAGCCCCACCGGGACAATATAGACCCCAAGGATCAGCTTGCGACGGATCGACCCGTCATATCGTTTGAGCCCTCGTTGCACGAAAATGTCGCGATCCACAAGACGCGGCCCGTCCGCCCACTTCTGGTAGAGCTTGCCGCGCCGCACCCGACGCGAATAGATCGACAGGGCGATATAGATGATCGTTAGAACGACGAACCCGATGACGATCAACCTTAACAAAGCCAGCATAATCCCTGCGCCTCTCTTGTGCCCCGGGCCGGGTGTCAGTCGGTGACGGGCCAGACGATCTTGATCTCGCCGCCGCTTTCACGCTCTGGCGTTTCCAGCTCTCCGCCCAATTGCTGCGCGGCGGCAAGCAGGATGCGCATGCCGAGCCCCGTGCCCGTGGTCCGATCTTTGGGAATACCGGGGCCGTCGTCAATGCAGCTGAGGTGGTAGAAGCCGCCCTTGCGTTCGCCGCGCAGGTCGAGTGTCCCGCGTTTGCGGCCCTCATAGGCGTATTTCGCAGCGTTGGTCATCGCCTCGTTCACGATCATCCCCACGGATGACGCAGAACGGGACGACAGATGCGCCTGATCAACCTCTATGTTCACCTGCACCCCGTCGGGCAATTGTTCACTGGTGGAATGGGCGACCTTCTTCAGGAAGGCTGCGATATCCACCGCGGCACCGGTTTCAGTCAGGTACAACGCTTCATGCAGGCTGCTGATGGTCGACAGGCGGCCCTGAATGGTGTCCAGCGCGGCGCGGGCTTCGGGGGATTTTTCGCTGCGGATCTGGATGCGGATCAATGCCTCTAGGGACTGGAGCGAGTTTTTCACGCGGTGGTCGACCTCTTTGCGCAGCACCTCGGCATCGGCCAGTGCCTTGCGCAGCTCGATCTGCCGCATCGCCTGCCCCGCCAGCACCTTGAGCGCACGGCGCTGAAAATCATTCAGCTGATGCGGTTTCTTATCCAGCACGCAGAGCGTCCCGAGCGGCAGATTCTTGTCATCCTCCAGCAAGGCACCGGCATAGAACCGGATCGAATCCTCGCCGGTGACGAAATTATTGTCAGCGGTGCGCGGATCGGCGGTGGTGTCGGTCACCTCCAGGTAGTCATCGCCCGCGATGGCATGGGCGCAAATACTGTCGGTGATGTCGCTGCCGTCAATTTCAAGCCCGACCTTGGATTTGAACCACTGGCGGTCTTCATCCACCAAAGAGATCAGCGCGATCGGCACCTCGCAAATCTCTGCCGCGAGGCGCGTGATGTCGTCGAACCCTTCTTCGGGGGCGCTATCCAGAATATTATATCCCCGCAGCAACGCGAGGCGCATTTCTTCTTGTTCTATCAAAGATGCTTTCATCGGGAACACTCACGAAACAGCGTGCGGAAAGCACTTTTAACAAGACTAAGGATGCAAGCGATAGGCACGGATATGGCCTGACACCCCCATCCCGCGACAGCGATGCGTCAAGATATCGACGTGACAGGGTACGTCAAGCCATATTCCCTGTTTGTACTCGCGGTCACCCCCAACCGCCAAAAGGGCGTTTGCCCCCCGTAAAGGGGGCAGCGCAATCAGCCTACGACGTTGAAATCAGGGCCATAAGGATAGCCGGTGATATTGTCGTTGCCGTCTTCTGTGATCACCAAAATATCATGTTCGCGGTAGCCGCCCGCGCCGGGTTGACCTTCGGGAAGGGTCAGCATCGGCTCCATCGAGATGACCATGCCGGGTTCAAGCACCGTGTCGATGTCCTCGCGCAGCTCCAGCCCTGCTTCGCGGCCATAGAAATGCGACAGCACGCCGAACGAATGACCATAGCCGAAGGTGCGGTATTGCAGCAGGTCACGCTCTTCGAGGAAGGCGTTGATCTTGTGGGTGACATCGGCGCAGCTGATACCGGGCTTCAGCAGGCTCATCCCGTATTCATGGGCAGCGACATTTGCCTCCCAGATTTTCAGGCTGGCGGGGTCCACCTCTCCGGCGAACATGGTGCGTTCCAGCGCCACGTAATAGGCCGAGATCATCGGGAAGGTGTTCAGCGACAGGATATCGCCGCGCTCCAGTTGCCGCGCAGTGACCGGATTATGCGCACCATCGGTATTGATGCCGGATTGGAACCACACCCAGGTGTCGCGGTATTCGGCGTCGGGGAACCGCTTGGCAATCTCAAGCTCCATCGCATCGCGGCCTGCCATTGCGATGTCGATCTCGCGCGCGCCGACCTGGACCGCATCGCGGATCGCATAGCCGCCCACGTCAGCAACCTGAGCGGCCTGACGGATCAACGCAATCTCTGCCGGAGACTTATGCATCCGCTGGCGCATGGTCGTCTCGAACAGGTCGATCATCACCACCGGCTCAAGGAAATCTTCCAGCTTGTCGCGCTGCATTAGCGTCAGGTGGTCCCCCTCATAGCCGATCACCGCGCCCTTGCCCGTAACCGAGGCGACGGCGCGCCAGTAATTGTCGCGCTGCCAGTCGGTATAGGTGATGTTGTCGCAAAAGCTGCGGCGCCACGGCTGACCGGCGTCGATGCCTGCGGAAATCGTCACACAGTCTGTCTCGGTCACCACCAGCCCATAGGGGCGACCAAAGGCGCAATACAGAAAGCCCGAATAATAGGCGATATTGTGCATCGACGTGAAGACCGCCGCCGTCGCTCCGGCCGCATCCATCCGTTCGCGCAGCTCTTCCAGACGCGCTTCGTATTCAGCGGTGTCAAACGGCAGCGGAGACTTCGTGCCGTTGTGGAAACGGTACATATCGGGACGGGCGGTTTTAGATGTATTGGTCATATCAGACCCTCCTTCTCAGAAAGGTCCCGGCGTGCAGGACGCAAGGGCCGTGAAATGCAGGACGACGCCATCGTCCCAACCCGCCCCCTGTCTCGCCGATTTGCGCGGCCCGATCAAGGCTCACTTTATGCCAAGCAGCGCTTTCACCATATCGCTGTCGGGGTCTTCCAGCAGGTCGATAATGTCAAAGTGGTGCCGCCCCTCGACGACGAACTGCTTGGCCCCCCACACGCGCGAGAATTGCTCGGCCTGCTCCAGAAAGGCGGGGCGTTCATCGGCCCCGACCCAGATCGTGACGTTCACCCCATGAGGCGGCGTCATATTCACGGGGCTTTCCGCCGTCGCTTCGGCTTCGTCCAGCTGAAGGATGTCGTTCATAGAGGTCTGCAACAGCGGCATCAGGTCTGCCACGGGCGAGATGGACACGATATTCTCGATCCGGTCGCGGACATCGCCGGACAGGATCAGCGGGTCGGTCATGCGGGCAACCTGCTGCCCCCCTGCGGAATGGCCGACAAGCGCCAGCGCACCTTGGGTGCGTTTGGCGATCTCGGAAATGGCACGAGCGACCTGACCGGTGATCTGGCTGATCCGCACATCGGGGCACAGGTCATAGCCGACCATCGCAACCGCATAGCCGCGCGCCAGGGGCCCAGCCGCCAGATGGGACCAATCGGCAGGAGCAAACGCTTTCCAATAGCCACCGTGGACAAAGATCACCGTGCCCCGCGACACGCCTTCGGGTTCAAACAGATCATAGATTTCGCGGTCGGTCGGCCCGTAAGAGATATTCTTTTGCGCACGAAACCCCAGCTTCTTGCGGAATGCCGCTGCGGCGTCTTTCCAGCGGGGCGGATATGCCTCTGCGTTATCAATATAAGCGGCGTTGGCATAGGCGTCGTCTAGCTGCATGTGGTCCTCCGTCAGCGTCCCGATACGAACTGGAACTAGACAATCATAGCGTTTGTTGCTTTGGGTAACCACAGACAAAAGCGGAGAGATCAAAATGACTGACGCAAAGACTGACCTGAAATCAATGCTCAAGGATCCAAGTCTGCTAGAGACCCGCGCCTATATCGGTGGCGAATGGGTGGATGGCGACCATGGCACCTTTGATGTGGTGAACCCCGCCCGCGGCGATGTGATTGCCAAGGTCGCCAACCTCAGCCGTGCGCAGGTGGCCGGTGCCATCGCCCAGGCGGAAAAGGCACAGAAGGAATGGGCCAGCTGGACCGGCAAGGAACGGGCCGGCGTCATGCGCAAATGGTTCGACCTGATGATGGAAAACCAAGACGATCTGGGGGCCATCCTGACCGCTGAACAGGGCAAGCCTCTGGGCGAGGCCAAAGGCGAAATCGCCTATGGGGCGTCCTTTATCGAATTCTTCGGCGAAGAGGCCAAGCGCGTCTACGGCGAGACCATCCCCGGCCACCAGCGCGACAAGCGGATCACCGTGATCAAGCAGCCCATCGGCGTGGCCGCGTCGATCACGCCCTGGAACTTCCCCAACGCGATGATCACCCGCAAGGCCGCGCCCGCGCTGGCCGCCGGCTGCGCCTTCGTGGCGCGCCCCGCTGCGGAAACACCGCTGTCGGCGATCGTGATGGGTGTGCTGGCCGAACGCGCGGGCATCCCCGCAGGCGTGTTCAACGTGCTGCCGTCGTCCTCCTCCTCTGCCGTGGGCAAGGAGTTCTGCGAAAACCCCGCAGTGCGCAAACTGACCTTTACCGGATCAACCGAAGTGGGCCGCATCCTGCTGAAACAGGCTGCCGATCAGGTCATGAAATGCTCGATGGAGCTGGGGGGCAACGCGCCGTTCATCGTCTTTGACGACGCCGATCTGGACGCCGCCGTCGAAGGCGCGATCCTGTGCAAGTTCCGCAACAACGGCCAGACCTGTGTTTGCGCGAACCGCATTTACGTGCAGGCCGGTGTCTATGACGCCTTCGCTGAAAAGCTGAAAGCCCGCGTTGAAAAGATGAAGGTCGGCGACGGCTTTGAAGACGGCGTCGAGCTGGGGCCGCTGATCAACGGCGATGCCTCCGAGAAGGTGAAAGAACATGTCGAGGACGCGGTGTCGAAAGGTGCCGAAATCCTGCTGGGCAGCAAAGAAGAGAAGATGGAGGGCAACTTCCTCGCGCCGACCATCATCACCGGTGTGACGCAGGATATGAAAGTCTCGAAAGAGGAAACCTTTGGCCCGCTCGCCCCGCTGTTCAAGTTCGATAACGAAGACGACGTGATCGAGATGGCGAATGACACGATCTTTGGTCTTGCGTCCTACTTCTACGCCAAAGACCTGAGCCGCGTGTACAAGGTCGCAGAGGCGCTGGAATATGGCATCGTGGGTGTGAACACCGGCATCATCTCGACCGAGGTCGCGCCGTTTGGCGGCGTCAAGCAGTCCGGTCTGGGCCGCGAAGGCAGCCACCACGGGATCGAGGATTATCTGGAGATGAAATACATCTGCATGTCGGTCTGACCTGCGGATCATCCGGAATTAGAAACGGGCGGCGGGATCATCCTGCCGCCCGTTTTCGTATCAGCCGTTCAGCGCGCGGGTGATCAACTGGCCCAAGCGTTCGATCCCTTCCGCGATCTTGCCTTCGGTCGAGGTGGAATAGCTGAGCCGCAACGTATTGCGCCCCGACCCGTCCGCGAAAAACGCGTGCCCCGGTACAAAGGCGACCCGTTCGCTTTCCAGCGATTGTTTCAGCAGATCGGCCCCGTCCAGCGTGTCGGGCAGTGTCACCCAGATGAACATGCCGCCTTCGGGTTTGGTCCAGCTCACCCCTTCGGGCATATGTGCCTGCAGCGCTTCCAGCATAGCATCGCGACGGGCACGGTAGGCGCTGCGGATCGTGTCGATGTGGCTGTCGAAATGCTGTTCCGCGACCGAGGCCACGGCAATCTGGTTCAATGTGGCACTGTGCAGATCCGCCGCCTGTTTCATCAGCACGAGTTGCGAGATCACCGGCATCGCGGCGCAGACCCAGCCCACACGCAGCCCGGGCGACAGTGTTTTCGAAAAGCTGCCGCAATAGATCGTCCGGCAGGCTTCCAGATCGCCGTTCCGGCGTTCGGCCTCAAGCGCGAGGATCGGCGGGATCGCGTCGCCGTCAAAGCGCAGCGACTGATAGGCCGCGTCTTCGATCACGGCGATGTCCATTTCCTCGGCCAGATCAATCACCCGCTCGCGCGCGGCGCGGCTGACGGTGGCCCCTGTCGGATTGGCAAAATCAACGGAAAGATAGGCGAACTTGGCCGCGCCGCCTGCCTCTTTCGCCGCGGCGGTATAATCCGCGCCACTGAGGTTGCTCAGCGGGTCCAGCTTGTCGTAGCGCGGCTCGTAGGCGTTAAAGGCGCCCAAAGCCCCCAGATAGGTCGGCCAGCCCACCAGCGCGGTATCCCCCGGCGACAGGAACAGCTTGCCCAGATAATCCAGCGCCTGCTGCGAGCCCGAGGTGATCAGGATGTTGTCCGGCGTCGCGGGAATACCGATCGCCTGCATCTGCGCGGCAATCCAGACACGCAGCGGTTTGTGCCCCTCGCTGGTGGAATACTGCAGCCCCTGCGCCGCCATCGGCCCGTTCAGCGCCTCGGCGAAAGCGTCCTGAAACGCAGTTTTTGGAAACAGATCAGGGTCAGGAATACCACCGGCAAAAGAGATGATATCCGGCTGGTCCAACAGCTTGAGCAGCTCGCGAATTTCCGACGCCTTCATGCGATTGGCGCGTGTGGCAAATATTTCCTGCAGTGACATCCGGCGTTCCTCCCCCGACTGGATCGGGGCACTGTGCCCATTGCGCTATTTTAAGTCAACAACTGTGACCTAGCCCCCATGCGCGCACAAAAAAGCCCGGCGCAAATGCACCGGGCTTCGTCTGTCACTGAGGTGTCGCTTAGTTAACGGTGTTCGCGTCAACCACATCCTTTTCAATCGCCTTTGGCGCACGCGCGATCTGGATCTGGCGCGGCTTCAGCGCTTCGGGCACCTGACGTTCCAGATCGATGTGTAGCATACCATCGGCATGGGCCGCGCCGGTCACTTGCACGTGATCCGCCAGATGGAAGCGGCGTTCGAACGCGCGGGTCGCGATGCCACGATGCAGATAGGTCTTGTCCGTATCTCCATCAGCTTTGCGCGCCGAGACGATCAGCGATTTTTCACGGACTTCAACGCTCAGGTCGCCTTCGGTAAAGCCGGCGACGGCGATGCTGATACGATAAGAATCATCGTCCAGTTTTTCGATGTTGTAAGGGGGATAGCTTGGCTGCGGTGCGTCGTTGGCCATCACGCGATCCATCAGATTGGCAATCTGGTCAAAGCCGACAGTCGAACGGTGCAGCGGTGCAAAATCAAAACTACGCATAGGTATTCATCCTCGTTTGAGCGATAATCATTCAGGCCTTCCACCATGGACAGACCCTGGGTTGTCTGCCGGAACCCTCAACAGGCGTTCCGGTGACATGCATGTGGGGATGGGTAAATCGCGTTTCAAGGGGACAAAATCACCCCTGACGACAAGGTCAGGGTTTGACGAATTTCGCGCCGGTGGTGCGGCGGCGATCCTCTGACGTGATGCGCTTGCTAACAACACCTCCGCCTTGGAACACCCCCTTGCCCGCCACCAGATCCGCCTGAAGCCGGGCCAGCGGTGCACCAAGCGCGGTACCAAGGGACACTTCCTTGTCCTCGACATGGGCCTTGGCGGATACGACAGACACAATCTGCGGCACCCCGTTTTCAAAGGTAAAGATCGGCGCACCACTGGCCCCGAAATCGACGGAGCATGTGGTCACCAGCACGCCTTCTTGGCGGGCCAGCACGCTGCAGACCTCTTGCAGGGACGGTGCCTCTGACCGGTCCTTGGCATAGCTCACCACCCCTAACTGGTCGCCACGGCGCGGACGGCGGGCGGTATCGAAGGGTTTGATCGTGGTATTGCGGATCGGCCGATCGAGTTCGAGCAGGGCCAAATCGTTGCGCACACGGTCCGAGGATACGACGCCGTCGTAGACATAATCGGGATGCACCACCGCACGGCGCACATTGCGATAGGCCCCCGCCCGCCCGTTGCGCCAACCGGCAAGGAATTCTACCTCGCCATGATCAATGCGCTGCTTGCTTTCCCTGTCGTACAGACAATGCGCCGCCGTCAGCACCAGACGGGGCGCGATCAACGCGCCGGTGCAAAACCCCTTACCGCCGATATCCAGACGGCCAACGGCCTCCCACGCGCCGGCATCCACCCCCGTGTCCAGCCTGCGCAACCGCGCATCCTGAGCAAGCCCAGCCGTCGCGACGGTCAGGCACATGATAGAGATGGCTACCCAACGGCGCACGGATATCGCTCCTACTTCGGTGAGGTCTGGTCTTTAGCCTCTCCTAGCCGCGAGATAAGGCGAAAATGCGGCGAAACCCCTAGCGGAGGCGAGGAATCTGCAAGTTTGTGCCTTTTTCTTGCGACAACGCCGGAGGCTTCGGCCCACCCGACGCCCAATCCAGCAACTCTACCGTGTGCACCACGGGCACGCCCGCCGCCGATCCGATCTGCATCATGCAGCCGATATTGCCCGCCGCGATCACGTCGGGGTTCTTGGCCTGCAGGGTTCTGACCTTGCGGTCTTTCAACTGCTTAGAGATTTCGGGCTGCATCAGGTTATACGTCCCCGCCGACCCGCAGCACAGATGTGACTCCGCAGGCTCGACCACGGTAAAGCCTGCGCGTTTCAGCAAATCCTTGGGGTAGCTTTTGATCTGCTGGCCGTGTTGCAAGGAACAAGCGGCATGATAGGCCACGGTCAGGCCGTGATGGGCGGTCGTGGGGGCCTTTGGCGCATCAATGCCCGCGATATCCCCCTTGGCGGGGTTGGGCATGGCGACAGGGTCTGCGTCCCCCGCAAGATCATGCAGCACCTCGGACACATCCTTGGCGATCGCCGACACACGCGCCGCATCTGCCGCCAGCGGGTCATTGCGGAACATATGGCCGTAGTCTTTCACCGTGGTGCCACAGCCCGAGGTGTTGATGACGATGGCGTCCAGCCCCTGCCCGTCCATCTCGGCGCACCATGCCTTGATGTTGCGCGCCGCGGTGGCGTGGCTTTCGCTGGTTTTGCCCATGTGATGGGTCAGCGCCCCGCAGCAGCCCGCGCCTTCGGCGACGACCACTTCGCAGCCCTGCCGTGTCAGCAGGCGGATGGTGGCGTCGTTGATGTCGGTGTTCAGCGCCTTTTGCGCACAGCCCGTCATCAGCGCCACCCGTTTGCGCGGTGCCCCCTGCGCGGGGAAGCTTTGCGGGTCATCGTTGCGGCTGACCGGCGGGATTGTCGTGGGGGCCATCTCGATCATCGCACGCAACCGCGCGTCGGGCATCAAGCGCGCGAAGGGCCGCCCGATCTTCGCCCCCAGAAGCGCCAACCGGAACCGCGTCGGATGGGGCAGGATACGCGCCAGAATCCACCGCAGGGCACGGTCGCTGAAGGGCCGTTTGTAGCGTTTTTCGATGTAATCGCGGGCGTGATCCACCAGATGCATATAGTGCACGCCCGAGGGGCAGGTCGTCATACACGCTAGACAGGACAGGCAGCGGTCGATGTGTTTGACCGTCTTTTCATCCGGATCGCGATCGTTTTCGAGCATGTCCTTGATCAGATAGATACGCCCGCGCGGGCTATCCAATTCGTCACCCAACACCTGATACGTGGGGCATGTGGCGGTGCAAAAGCCGCAATGCACACAGGCGCGCAGGATCTCGTTGCTGCGCGCCGTCGCGGGGTTTTTCAACTGTTCTGCGGTGAATGTGGTTTGCATGAAAGCTCCGGCGTTGCGGGCACGAGACCCTGGCGAGGTAAAGAGTTAAGCGGCGACGGTGCTGGCCCAGATCAGGCCGAACCAGGGCAGCGTGGTGGCCAAGATCCCCAGCACATTCGTCCAGCGCTGCGTGACGGGGCCGGGATAGGCGCGGCGCAACACCTGCGCGACAAAGGCCAGAACGGCGATCCAGCCCAGCCAGATACAGGCAATCGCCCCCATCGACGCCAGCAGGTTTTCGCCCCAATACTGCGCCACGCCATAGCGTATCGCCATCCCCGCCACGGCACAGAGAAAAGCCAAGAGCACCAGCGCACGCAGGCTGCGCCGGTCAGGCTTGCCACGGGTCAAGAGGCGGAACACCAACGGCCCGCCGATAAAGACAACAAGGAAGACCGCAAGCAAGCTCATGCCGCACGGTCCAGCTGGCCCGCGTTGAAGATGCCCTTGGGGTCGAACTGCGCCCGCAAGGCCGCTGTCAGCCGCGCCACACCGGCGGGTTCGGGGTGGAACACGCCCAAGCGCGCCTTGGTCTGTGCATCAGCCCGCACCAGCGTTGCATGCCCATCCATCGGACCGATGGCCGCGCGCAGATCATGGCCCGCGGCGCTGCGCAGCCAGATCAGCCCGCCCGCCCAGTCATAGGTCCAGCGCTCTGCCCCCGACCGCGCCGCGATTCCCGGCGCGTCAGAGGGTTTGCACGACACGCGCCACACATCACCCTGCCCGTCGTGAAACGCCGCCACATCGCGGATGCCGGACCAAAGCGCCTGCGTCGCCGCTGCGTCGCGTTGCTCAATCTCTGCCCCCGCGCCGGCGAGCAAGGATTGAAGCTGACTCAGACGGTAGCTGACCGATGCCTCGAACCCTTCGATGCGCAGTGCGGTTTCGCGGGTGGCAGGGTCATGGGCGGCACCTGTCACCTCGAACGGGCTGCCAAGGGCGCGGGCCATCGCGGCCACAGCGGCCCCATCGTCCAGCCCGTGCAACACCAAGGTCGCCTGCGTTTCAGGGCGTGGCAGCACCTTCATCGATACCTCGCTCAGCACACCCAAAGTGCCGTAAGACCCCGCCATCAGCTTGACCAGATCATAGCCGGTGACATTCTTCATCACGCGCCCGCCGTTCTTGACCACGGCACCGCGCCCGTCGACAAAGCGCACCCCCAGCAGAAAGTCCCGCGCCGCCCCGACCGAGATCCGCCGCGGCCCGCTGATATTACCTGCCATCACCCCACCGATCGTCGGTGTGCCGCTGGTGCCTAACAGTTCGCGATGGTCCATCGGTTCGAACGCGAGACGCTGGTTTTCGGCGGCCAGCGCCTCTTCGATCTCGGTCACGGGGGTGCCGGGTTTCGCGACCAGCGTCAGCGCACCGGGTTCATACAGCGTGATCCCCTGCAGCCCCGCAACGCGCATGATCTGACCCGTCGCGGGCAGGCCGCGCGTGCCGCCCCCCTGAACCGAGATCGGGCCAGCGGCACCTTTGATCGCATCGACCAGCGTCTCTTCGGATGTGATGGCCATGTCTCGGCTCCTTCGTCGTGCGTGTGATCTTTTGAAGATCAGCAGTTAATCTGGCGCGGGTTATTCCGCCGCCAGCGCCACGGCGCGGCGTGTCTCTGACGCGTCCAGCGGAAAGACCTTGGCGGGGTTCAGCAGCCATGCGGGGTCGAACACATCCTTCACCGCCATCTGCGCCTCCAGATCGTCGGGGGCGTATTGCACATGCATCAGATCCCGTTTCTCGATCCCGACGCCATGTTCGCCGGTCAGACAGCCGCCCACTTCGACGCAGAGCTTGAGGATCTCGGCCCCGAATTCCTCGCACAGCTCCAGATCGCCCGGTTTGTTGGCATCAAACAGGATCAACGGGTGCATATTACCGTCGCCCGCATGGAACACATTACCGACCTTCAGCCCGAACTGATCGCTGAGTTCCTTGATGCGTTTGAGCACGAAGGGCAGCGAGGACACCGGGATGGTGCCATCCAGACACATGTAGTCGTTGATCTGCCCCATCGCGCCAAAGGCCGATTTCCGACCCAGCCAGATCTTGGCGCTTTCCTCTGCGGATTTGGATTGCCGCAGCTCCACCGGACTGTGCCGCTGCGCGATGTCGGAAATCAAACCCAACTGGTGGTCAATCTCCGCGTCGGAGCCTTCGACCTCGATGATCAGCAGCGCCTCGCACATGGGATAACCAGCCTTGGCGAAGGCTTCCGTCGCTTCGATACAGGGGCGGTCCATGAATTCGATGGCGACGGGCAAGACACCCGCCTTGATGATGTCAGAGACACATTCCCCCGCGACCTCGTTATCGTCGAACCCGATCAACACGGGCCGCGCGCCTTCGGGTTTGTGCAGGATGCGCAACGTGGCTTCGGTGACGACCCCCAGCTGCCCTTCAGAGCCGCAGATCAGCCCCAGCAGGTCCAGCCCGCCCGCATCCAGATGCGCGCCGCCGACCTCGATCACCTCGCCATCCATCAAGACCATCGTAACGCCCATGAGGTTGTTGGTCGTCACCCCGTATTTCAGACAATGCGCCCCGCCCGAATTCATCGCGATATTGCCCGCGATGGCACAGGCCAGCTGGCTTGAAGGGTCGGGCGCGTAAAAGAAGCCGTCTTCCTCGACCGCGCCTGTGACGCTCAGGTTGGTACGCCCGGTTTGCACCTTGATGATGCGGTTGGGGTAATCGGTTTCGATCACCTCGTTCATACGCGCCACGCCAAGGATCACGCAGTCCGCCGTGGGCAGCGCGCCCCCCGCCAGCGATGTACCGGACCCGCGTGGCACGACGGGCACGCCCTCTTCGTGGCAGATGCGCAACACGTCCGACACTTGCTGCGTGGTATAGGGCAACACCGCCAGCATCGGCGCACATTTATAGGCGGTCAGCGCGTCACATTCATAGGCCCGCGTCTCACGTTCATCCGAGATGACAGCATCAGCCGGCAGAACCTGACGCAGCCGGTCAACCACACGCGTCTTGCGCGCGATCACGGCTTGGCTGGGAATAGGCATTTCCATGGCGAACCTCCAATTTGGTAAAATAATATGACCAATTAAAGACATTGGCAACACAGAACCAGTCGGCGTATGCAACTTAGCATGACTTGGATGGATCGCATCGCCCTGTTTCAACCGCTGGATTATGCCGCTTTGGCGATAATCTTTTGCGCCTGGCTGGCCATTGGCTGGCGCATCGAACACCCGAACCCCGCGAAGCCCTCTGTGTCGCTGATCATGGCGCAATACCGGCGCGAATGGATGACCCAGATGATCACCCGTCAGCCGCGTATCTTTGATTCGCAGATGATCAGCACCCTGCGGCAAAGCACGGCTTTCTTCGCCTCTACCAGCATGATCGCTTTGGGCGGGACACTGGCGCTTTTGGGCAACAGCGAGCGTCTGTCCACGGTGGTCGAAGACCTTGCCCTGACCGAGCTGCCCACCGTGGTGTGGGAATTCAAAATGCTGCTGCCACTGTTCTTTCTGACCAACGGCTTTCTGAAATTCGTCTGGTCAAACCGGCTGTTTGGTTATTGTTCGGTGCTCATGGCCGCCGTCCCAAATGACCCCGAGGACCGCCGCGCACCCCCGCTGGCGTCCAAGGCGGCAGAGATCAACATCACCGCCGCGCGCAGTTTCAATCGGGGGTTGCGATCGCTTTATTTTGCGCTGGCCAGTCTGGGCTGGATCGTCGGCCCGATCCCCCTCACCATCGCCGCTATGGTCACTGTTATCATCATCTGGCGGCGCGAGTTCACGTCACTGTCACGGCGCATTCTATTGGAAAATGAGCAAGGCTAGTCTATATGTCTGTTTTCAGACATTGGTGTATTCATGTACAAATTGATCCTTTCCATTCCGCTGCTGGTTGCAGCACAGGTCGCTGCGGCAGACCCGACCTCCATCAACTCGGTGCGCGTGTCGAAAGAGGGCGGCCTTTATAAGTTCGACGTGACGATCAGCCACAATGATACCGGCTGGGACCACTTTTCGGACGCGTGGCGCATTCTGGATGCCGATGGCAACCAGCTGGCGATCCGCGAATTGATCCACCCCCACGTGGACGAACAACCGCTAACCCGTTCCCTGTCCGGCGTTGAGCTGCCCGCAGGCACGACAGAGGTCGGCATTCAGGCCCGCGATACGCAGTCCGGTTGGGGGAAGGAGATCAAGAAGGTCCAGATCAAGTAAGGTTTGGGCCCTGCCGGACCCCAGAGCTGGCGGATTTATACGCGATGGTATGGGCCGCCCGACAGGATCGAGGCGGCGCGATACAGCTGTTCTGTCAGCATGACGCGCACCAGCATGTGCGGCCAGACCATCTTGCCGAATGACAGCACATGATCCGCCTCGCGGCGTAGCTCTTTGTCGATGCCATCCGCGCCGCCGATGACAAAGCACAGATCCCCCCGCCCCTGATCGCGCCAGCCCCCTAGACGGTTGGCGAAATCCGGTGAGGTTTCGACCTTCCCCCGTTCGTCCATCACGCAGATCAACGACCCCGCAGGAATGGCACGGCGCAGCAGCGCGGCTTCGGCGGGCATACCGCCATTTTTCTTATCCTCAACCTCGATCACGCGCGCGGGCCCAAGGCCCAGCGCGCGACCGGTTCGATCGAACCGATTCAGATAATCATCAATGAGGTCTTTTTCCGGTCCGGCGCGCAAACGCCCGACCGCACAGATGTGAACACGCATGAACCCTGCCTGAAAGGCAGCTTAATGCGGCATCACGGCTGGGGCTTCTGTGGTCATCCACATCTTCTCCAGCTGGTAGAATTCGCGGACTTCCGGACGGAACACGTGAACGATCACATCGCCTGTGTCGATCAGCACCCAGTCGCCGGTTTCCTTGCCTTCGACCTTGGGCGAACGGCCATAGTCGTCCTTGACCATCTGGGCCAGCTTTTCAGCGATTGCCGAAACCTGACGCGAAGACCGGCCGGAGCACACAACCATATAGTCGCCGATTGCCGTTTTGCCGCGCAGATCGATCTGCACAACTTCTTCGGCTTTGTCGTCGTCAAGTTGGGAAAGGATTGAAGCCAGCAGAGCGTCGCTTGTGGCTGTGTTTTGTTCAGCAGTCATCAGGGCTGCCTGCGGGGTAGCAGTCGGAACTGCATTTGAAAGCGTTGACAGGACATTGTCCTCCTTTAGACGCGCCGACAGTCCCCCGGCGCTGGGGATGTCCTAGAATAGGCACGCCGAAGTGAAATTTCAATGACAAGCGGCCATGACCGGCATTTACCGGCGCGCGCCAGTCGGGGCCGTTCCGAGAGCCGCGACACCACCGCTTTGACGGGCCGCCCGTAACGCGGCGAGAGAATGGCATGCCCTGACGGGCAAACTCTTGTCCGCCGTGCATTTTTGCCGACGGCACTGGCGTTGTCAGGGGGTACGACGACCCCCCTCCTCGCAGCGCCATGAAGGTCTGGCCGGTAGGCGCATATGCCATCTGTCCGGCTCGGGTTGGCAGTCGTGCCACAGCGTCGCAAAGCTGCCATGCGCCCGCGACAGGGGGATATGGGGGTTCGGGCGCAGTCACGACCGGTTCACGGCCCCGCTGATTCCCGCCGCTCATTCCTGTGTTGATCCAGTACCTACACCGGCGCGGGACAGGGCGAGCTTGCTGTCGTCCAGAACCTTGACCTCGCGCTGCGGGAAGGGGATCGAAATGCCGTGCTCTTTGAACGCATCCCAAAGCGCCAGATAAACATTGCCCCTGATATTGGTCAGACCGCCTGTCGGGTCCTTGATCCAGAAGCGCAGGATGTAATCGACGCTGCTGTCACCAAAGCCCACGATATGACAGACCGGTGCCTTGAAGCTCAGCACCCTCTCGACCCCGCTTGCGGCCTCTACCGCCAATTTGCGCACCACATGGGGATCATCCCCGTAAGCCGTGCCGAAATAGATATCGAGCCGCACAAAATCGTTGGAGTGGGACCAGTTCACCACCTGACCAGTGATCAGGTCCTCGTTCGGGATCAGATATTCCTTCCCGTCCCGCGTCACGACAGAGGCATAGCGCGCACCCAAGGTCTGGATCCAGCCAAACGTATCGCCAAGGCTGATCACATCCCCCGGCTTGATCGACTTGTCGATGAGGATGATGATCCCCGACACAAGGTTCGACACGACCTTTTGCAGGCCGAAACCAAGGCCCACACCAATCGCCCCCGACAGCACCGCAAGCCCGGTAAGGTCAATCCCGACGGCCTTGACCCCCATAAAGAACGCGATGCCATAAAGCGTCAGCTGTACGCCCTTCACCGCCAGCACCTGCATAGAGGGGCTGATGTCTTCGTTCTTGCGGATCGTGGCAGCGCTGGTCTGGCTGATGATCCGCGCCACAGAGAAGAACAGACCGATCACCACCAGCGCGGTGATCACCGTCAGCAGCGACAGCCGGAAATCCCCGATCGACAGCGCCACCGAATCCAGAAACGCCGAGACATCATCAACCACGTTCAACGCATAGAGCGTGGCGTAGATCCACAGCCCCCATGTCACGAGACGCCGCATGGGGCGGTTGCGCACCAGCCGCGCTGCGAAGGCGATACAGACCCACACCGCCACCAGCGTCGCGAATATGCCGATCAGATAGGACCGCGACGGCCAGGTGATGTTCTGCATCACCAGATAGACTGTCCCTGCCAGCAGGGCGAACCACATGAGCCCCAGACGCCGCTTGACCTGCACCACCATGCGCAGCTGCCACTTGGACCACCCCTCGCGCGAGCGGACCCAGTTTTGCAGCCAGTTGCCCGTGGCGTGATGCAGCCCCCATGATATCAGCGCAAGCCCGAGCAGGATGAACATCTGGTACTGACGCCAGCCGGGCTGCATCAGGCTTTCCGCCAATCCGATCCCCCCTGCGATCAACGCCTGGATACTCTCAAGGAAATGGGCAAAGGGGTCTGGGGTCATCATGAACTTTCAAGGCAAGAAACTTGTACAGAGCTTCAATGGTGGGACAATCCCGCGCACCGCGCAAGAAGGGATACCCGCGCCCACGCACAACCACGTGATCCGATGCAGCCGCGCCACCACCGTGCCACCACCGCACACCGTCAGAATCCTTGATCACATGGCCGAAAGCGTCTAGCTAAGCCGCTATGACACATGTTTCAGACGATCTGTTCAACATTTGCGACCGCGCCCGCTTGCGCGAACGCTTTTTCGGGGCAACCCACACCGTGCTGGCGCGACTATAAACGCCCGCCCGCGCCTTGGCGCTCGTCTTTCGTACACCCCTATTCTTCGCTTACATAACATACGGGAGAGGACCACATGTCCCCCAAAACGCTCTATGACAAAATCTGGGATGCCCATGTCGCGCACGAGGCCGACGATGGCACCTGCCTTCTGTACATCGACCGTCACCTCGTCCACGAAGTGACCAGCCCGCAAGCCTTTGAAGGGCTGCGGATGACGGGCCGCACCGTGCGCCGCCCGGACCAGACCATCGCTGTGCCCGATCACAACGTGCCGACCACGCTGGACCGCGCCAACGCCGCGACGATGACCGAAGACAGCCGCGTTCAGGTGGCCGCCCTTGATACAAACGCCAAGGAATTCGGTCTGCACTACTACCCCGTGTCCGACGTGCGTCAGGGCATCGTGCATATCGTCGGCCCCGAGCAGGGCTGGACCCTGCCCGGCATGACCGTTGTCTGCGGTGACAGCCACACGGCGACACATGGTGCCTTCGGGTCGCTGGCCCACGGGATCGGCACCTCAGAGGTGGAACACGTGCTGGCGACGCAGACGCTGATCCAGAAGAAATCCAAGAACATGAAGGTCGAGATCACCGGCAAGCTTGCCCCCGGTGTGACCGCCAAGGACATCACCATGACCGTGATCGGTGAAACCGGCACGGCGGGCGGCACCGGCTATGTCATCGAATATTGCGGCGAGGCGATCCGTGACCTGTCGATGGAAGGCCGCATGACCGTCTGCAACATGGCCATCGAGGGCGGCGCGCGCGCTGGCCTGATCGCGCCGGACGACAAGACGTTCGAATATTGCAAAGGCCGCCCCCACGCGCCCAAGGGTGCCCAGTGGGAAGCCGCGATGGATTGGTGGAAAACACTGTATTCCGATGACGACGCCCATTGGGACAAGGTCATCACCATCAAGGGCGAAGACATCGCGCCAGCCGTCACCTGGGGCACCTCGCCCGAGGATGTTCTGCCCATCACCGCCAAAGTGCCCGCGGCATCGGACTTTACCGGCGGCAAGGTCGACGCGGCGAAACGCGCGATCGAATACATGGGCCTGACCGAAGGCATGGCACTGACGGATATCGAGATCGACACCGTGTTCATCGGGTCTTGCACCAACGGCCGCATCGAAGACCTGCGCGCTGCGGCGGCGGTTCTGAAGGGCAAGAAGATCAAGGACGGCATGCGCGCCATGATCGTCCCGGGCTCCGGCCTTGTGCGGGCGCAGGCCGAGGAAGAAGGGCTTGCCGATATCTTCAAGGATGCCGGTTTCGAATGGCGCCTTGCGGGGTGCTCCATGTGCTTGGCGATGAACCCCGACCAACTGGCACCGGGTGAACGCTGCGCATCGACTTCGAACCGCAACTTCGAGGGCCGTCAGGGCTTTAAGGGGCGCACCCATTTGATGTCCCCCGCGATGGCTGCCGCTGCCGCTCTTACCGGACGTTTGACCGATATCCGCAAGCTCGACGCGTAAGCGGCCAGCAGATCAAAGGACAACAAAACCATGAACAAATTCGACAAACTTTCCGGCATCGCGGCCCCCATGCCGATGGTGAATATCGACACCGATATGATCATCCCCAAGCAGTTCCTGAAAACGATCAAACGGTCGGGCCTTGGCGTGAACCTGTTTGACGAGATGCGCTATGACCGCGACGGCAACGAAGTACCGGATTTCGTGCTCAACAAACCGCAATACCGTGACGCGCAGATTCTTGTGGCGGGCGATAACTTCGGTTGTGGTTCTTCGCGGGAACACGCGCCTTGGGCCATCGCCGATTTCGGCATCACCTGTGTCATCGCGCCCAGCTTTGCGGACATCTTCTACAACAACTGTTTCAAGAACGGCATCCTGCCGATCGCCCTGCCGCAAGAGCAGGTGGACCTGTTGATGAAAGACGCCGAAAAAGGCTCTAACGCGCGGATCGAAGTGGATCTTGAGGCGCAGACCATCACCAGCTCTGACGGCGAGGTCATCACCTTCCAGATCGATGCGTTCAAGAAGCACTGCCTGATGAACGGGCTCGACGATATTGGTCTGACGCTGGAAAAAGCGGCTGCTATCGACAGCTTTGAGTCTGCCGCTGCACAGGCACGCCCCTGGGTCTGACCCCCACGGGCCCGGCCCGACGGGCTGGCGCGCTTGACCTAACCACGGGTTGAGCTCTATACATGGTTGTGGGCACCGCTTTGTTGCCCACAACAGACCGCGGGTTGCGTCATTTTCGCCGCAGCTATGATGCAATATCGCACCACACCTGCGCTCAAAATGTCTCAGATCCGCGCGCATCGTCAGGAACGGGCTTGAGGAATGTGGCGAAAGAAGACACAATTGAGGCAATTCTGAGGCAGGCCTTCGACACCCGAGGGCATCAAGTTGGAACAAGCACGCGGCAAAGAATCGTGGCTGGCCAGTTTGGAAGGGTAGTTTTGTGATTGCACGTATATCCGGCGCGGCAGCGCGTGGCATTCTGGTGGCATTGTTGATTGCAACGCCCGCCCTCATGTTACCCGATGCGCTGAACGATTCCAGCCAGATCACGATGCTGGTGGCGCTGATCGCCTGTTTCCTCACGTTCATCGAATACAACTCGAACTTCCCCAGCATCATCGAATTCCGCGACGCGGCCCCCTTCAACCGGCTGCGCTATGTCTGCTTGCTGGTCACCATCATCCTGCTAACGTTGATCCTGAAGCAAAAGGTCAGCCCCTCGGTTCTGGGCGGTGCCATGACCTCTATCGGGACGATCCTTGGCAATGCGATGGATTTCCCCTTTTCGCCGGTGCGCATGATTGTCCTGATGCTGCCCGAAAGCGCAAGCGACGCACTGGTGACATCGGTCCGTACGTCCGCGGGCATGGCCTATCTGATCTCGCTGATCTCGATGGGGGCGTTTCTGGTGCTGGTGCGCATCATGAATTGGCCCGTGCGTCAGGGGGCCTTTAACGTCTGGGTGAACCTCCCGCTCTTCGACCCGACCGCGGGCGGCGATGTCATCTATCGTCTGCAACGGGACGCACGGATCAATATCGCGCTTGGCTTCCTTCTGCCCTTCCTGATCCCCGCAGTAGTCAAAGCGGCGGCCGATCTGCTAGACCCGATTACATTGCAGAACCCGCATACCCAGATCTGGACAGTCGCCGCATGGGCCTTCCTTCCTGCCAGCATCATCATGCGCGGCATTGCCATGGGCAAGATCGCCGAGATGATCGAAGAGAAACGCCGTCGCGCCTATGCCGACGAGGCGGAGAAAGATCACGGCTTGCAGCCAGCCTGATCGCAGGCGTCCTGCTGGCCGCATCCCCCGCGGTGGCAGAGCCCCTGCGCATCGCCACCTTCAACACCGAATTATCGCGGGCCGGACCGGGTCTGCTGCTGCGCGACATTGCCAAAGGGTCGGACCCGCAGATTACCGCTGTGACGCGCCTGCTGGCGGATGTCGCTGCCGATATCATCGTGCTGCAGGGGGTGGATTACGATCTTAGCGGCACAACGCTTGGCGCTTTGGCGGACAGGCTTGGCGAGGCTGGCCCCAGCTACCCCTACCGTTTCGCGCTGCCCCCGAATGCGGGACGGCCCACGGGTCTGGATATGGACGGCGACGGTAAAACGGGCGGAGCGCGCGATGGTCAGGGCTATGGCCGCTTCTTCGGCGCGGGCGCGATGGCGATCCTGTCGCGCTATCCCGTGCTGCGCACCGATGTTCAGGATTACAGCGGTTTTCTGTGGCGCGACCTGCCCGATGCGCTGTTGCCGCAGACGGACGGCGGCCCCTTCCCCTCTGCCGCGGCGCAAGAGGTGCAGCGGCTTGCCTCGCACGGGGCATGGGTCGTCCCCCTCGACATCCCAGACCAAGCGCCCCTGACCCTGCTGACCTTCTATGCCACGCCCCCTGTGTTCGACGGACCAGAGGACCGCAACGGCAAACGCAACCATGATGAAATCCTGTTCTGGGATCACTATCTTGCGGGCAGCTTCGGCCCGCCGCCAACAGACCGCTTTATCCTGCTGGGGGATGCAAATCTTGATCCGGCGAAAGGCGAAGGGCTGCGCGCCGCGATCCAGACGCTGTTGGATCACCCCGCGCTCCACGACCCGCTGGCGGGTCAGCCCACCGTCACCTTCGACGGTTTGGGCGATATGCGTGTCGACTATCTACTGCCCTCAACCGACTGGCGCATCGTCGCCGCTGGTGTGGCCCGCGACCCTGCTGCCAGCCGCCATGGCGTGGTCTGGGCCGATCTTGACCGCTAGCCGTTCTTGACCCCTCTGGCTCCCCGCGCTACCCCGCTATCAACGTATTTTTCAGGAGACACCGCATGGCCAACCCCACATTGCTAATCCTCGCCGGTGACGGCATCGGCCCCGAGGTCATGGGCCAGGTTGTTCGCATCATCGACTGGTTTGGCGACAAGCGCGATCTGGCCTTTGACGTAGATCACGATCTGGTCGGCGGTGCCGCCTATGACAAACACGGCACCCCCCTGCATGACGACACGATGGCCAAAGCACTGGCGGCGGATGCTGTTCTGCTGGGTGCCGTTGGCGGGCCGAAATACGACGAGCTTGATTTCAGCGTCAAACCCGAACGCGGCCTGCTGCGCCTGCGCAAGGAAATGGACCTGTTTTCGAACCTGCGTCCGGCACAGTGTTTTGATGCGCTGGCGGATTTCTCCTCGCTGAAGAAAGACCTCGTTGCCGGGCTCGACATCATGATCGTGCGCGAACTGACATCGGGTGTCTACTTTGGCGAACCCCGCGGTATTTTCGAGGAAGGCAACGAACGCGTCGGCATCAATACACAGCGCTACACCGAATCCGAGATCGACCGTGTCGCACGGTCAGCCTTTGAACTGGCGCGTCGTCGGGGCAATAAAGTCTGCTCGATGGAGAAAGCCAACGTCATGGAAAGCGGCATCCTGTGGCGCGAAGTCGTGCAGAAAGTGCATGACGAAGACTACCCCGATGTCGAGCTGTCCCACATGTACGCCGACAACGGCGCGATGCAACTGGTACGCGCGCCCAAACAGTTCGACGTGATCGTCACCGACAACCTGTTCGGCGATATCCTGTCCGATTGTGCCGCGATGCTGACAGGCTCGCTGGGGATGCTGCCCTCTGCCTCGTTGGGTGCGCCAAATGCCGATGGCCGCCCCAAAGCGCTGTACGAGCCCGTCCACGGCTCTGCCCCCGATATCGCGGGTCAAGGCAAGGCGAACCCCATTGCCTGTATCCTCAGCTTTGCCATGGCGCTGCGCTATTCCTTCGACCAAGGCGATGAAGCCGCGCGTCTGGAAAAAGCCGTTGAAAAAGTGCTCGCCGATGGGGCACGCACCGCGGATCTGATGGGCCCCGAAGGCGGCTCCCCCATCTCGACCTCGGAAATGGGCGACGCAATCCTCGCCGCGCTGGACGCGAGCCTGTAAGATATAAAGCGCAGCCCTGCCGGATGACCGGCGGGGCTGCTTTGCTTTCGCCAGACGCATCAGACGCTGCCGCATGCCGCAGCCGTGACCCTATCCGCGCCCCTGCCGGCGCAGAAACAACATCGCCAGAGTGATCACCGTCGCCATCGCAATCACACCGAGATACCGTTCGTAAAGACCGTCGACATCGGTGGGTAGCATGAAAAAGACCGGTGCCGAGACGGTCCAGAGCGCGGAGAGACCGACAAGGTTTCTGCCGTATATCGCACCGCAGCAGCGCGTCCCTTCTGACATGGACCACGGCAAGATCGCCATAAGAAGGCCAAGAGCATAGACCAAGTAGCTATGGATCACGACGCCATCGCTGTCGTTGTCGCCGTATTCATTCCGCGCGCCAACAAGGAAGACAATCAGCCCCAAGACGGTGAAGCCCACGATCCCGACGCTCCAGCGCCAATTGCCCAGATGAATATGCGCGGCAAGTAAAGCGACCGATATCAGTGAAGCCGAAAACGCATAGATGCCGATATCGACAATATATTCATATTCACCCGCGCCAAGATCGCTGATGGTGTCGGCGATCCAGTCGTGGTCAGGAACAACAAAATCCGCGATCAGGATCATCACCGAAAACAGGATGCAGCCAAATATCGCGTACCACGCAAGGAGGCGCACGAGCCCGGGCCTTTCTCGAACTGCTGCGTCGCCGATTTCGTTCTCCATGTACTATTTACCTTTTAAAAATGAAAAATTCCGATCGTAAGCTTTTCGTAAGCTTACGCTGGTCATGAGCACGCATCTAAATCTGCGAAAGCTCTATTATGGCCTCTGTGAAGACCCTTTTATCCCGGCTAGCCGTTCTGCGTGAACGGATAAGCATCTCCCCCGTGCTGCTGACCGTTCTTTCCATCGCATTCGTGTTCAGTGTCGATAATAGCACATTCTGGAACATCTCAAGGGATGTCTTCTCGGGCCACCTATTGTCGCTCGCCGGCTTTATGGGGGCTGTGTTCTGTTTGACGTTGGCCGCCTTCAGCCTGTTCGCATACCCATGGACGGTTAAACCGTTTCTGGTCTCGATGCTCATCCTGGCCGCCATGACGTCTTATTACGTCGATACACTTGGCATTATCGTTGACCGCGACATGATCCAGAATGTCATGGTGACCACCGTCGCGGAATCCCGGCATCTGATAACACCCGGCTACATCACCCATATTATTATCTTCGGTGTGTTGCCCGCGCTCATCGTGATGTGGGTGCCCATTCGCCCCCAGACGCGGATCAGGGCGGCTGTAACGCCGATAGTGACCTTTGTTGTCAGCCTTGCATTGGCCGCAGGGTTGCTGATGTCAGACCTGAAATCCTATGCGTCGATCCTGCGCGAGCGGAAGGATTTCATGAGCAGCTACCAGCCCGGTGCCCCGTTGGTAGGCGCGATCCGATACGCCAAGATGATGTCGCGTTCGGCCAATCTGGTCCTCACCAGCACCGGAGCGAATGCAAGGGGCGGTTCTGCCTATGACGCGCCGCAAAAGCCTATGCTGACCGTTGTCGTTGCGGGGGAAACCGCGCGGGCGCAGAATTTCAGCTTGAACGGATACGGCGTCGACACGAACCCAGAGCTGTCCAAGCTGCCAATTATCAACTTCAGCAATACCCAGTCCTGTGGCACTGCCACGGCGGTGTCACTGCCTTGTATGTTCTCCAAATACAGCCGAGATGACTACAGCTTTGAAAAAGGCACCTCGACCGAGAATGTGCTAGATGTCTTCGGGCATGCCGGGCTGCAGGTCGAATGGTGGGACAATAACACCGGCGACAAAGCGATTGCCGCACGGTTCAAGACGCGCAGGTTCAACGATCTGACCGACCCGGAGTTCTGTGCAACGGGAGAATGTATCGACGGCATATTCCTTGAGCCGTTGAAAGACTACATCGCATCGATCAAGCAGGACACGGTCTTGGTTCTGCACCAGATCGGCAGTCACGGGCCGACCTATTATCAGCGCTATCCGGCGGCATTTGAACGCTTCACACCCGCATGCCGTACGGCGGAGTTCAAGAAATGCACCCCGCAGGAGATCACCAATGCCTATGATAACACCATCGCCTATACGGATCAGATCCTTGCCCAGACGATAAAAATGCTTGCCGCGAATGAAGCTTTGGCCACGTCACTGCTTTATGTGTCCGACCACGGTGAATCGCTTGGCGAACGCGGGCTGTATTTGCACGGGGCACCCTATTTCATGGCCCCGGACACGCAGACCCATGTCCCGATGCTCCTATGGATGTCAGACGCATTTCGAACCCGCTTTGGCATCGATGAAAGCTGTGTGGCGGAACAGAAGGACAAGCCGCTGTCACACGACAACCTGTTCCATTCCCTACTTGGGATGCTCGACATCAACACCGCAGAGCGTAACCCCGATCTGGATATCTTCGCTTCCTGCAAAACAAATACTGAGGTGGCCAAGATATGAAGCCGGAAATTATCAAACCGCTTGAGAAACCCGAACGCGTTACGGGGGTCGCCCATCTGTTTGCCGCTGCGGGCTATTCGATTGGCGGGCTGCGACGTCTTTGGATGGAAACCGCGTTCAGGCATATCATTGTGGCGCTGCCAATCGGTAGTGTTCTGCTCTACATCATGGATGCGGGTGTCGCTGATTTTCTGGTCTTTCTGGTCCTCTTTTCGGCTCTTGTCGCGGTCGAGGCTCTGAATACGGCGATCGAATGCATCGTCGACCACCTCGCTCCACAGTGGGAAGTTTTCGCCCGTGACGCCAAAGACCTTGGTTCGCTCGCAACCATGTGCTTGCTTTTCGCGAACGGTTTTTTCATGGCTGTGGTCGCTTTGCGCTATTTCGGGATGGCCTGAGATATGCCGATGAACCGGTCGCAGAAAATAGAATGCCCTAAGCCTGAAACTATGATCATGTCAGCGGCAGCCGAATTGGCTAAGCCGCGTCTGGGAACTGGACAGTAACATTATGCGCATACTCTTGATCGAGGATGAAAAAGCTTTGGCGCGGCCGCTGAAAGAGCATCTGGAGGCGGATCTTCACATTGTCGAATGGTTCTGCACCCTGGACGAGGCAGACGCCGCGCTGCGTACGCTATCTTATGATGTGGTACTTCTGGACCTGCAGTTGCCTGATGGCGACGGGTTGGATTTTTTAAGCAAACTGCGGGCAAAGGCCATACGCACGCCGATCCTCATTCTCACTGCCCGCGACAAGGTGTCGGACCGGATAGAGGGGTTGAACAGGGGGGCTGATGACTATGTGATCAAGCCTTTTGACCTAGATGAGGTCAAAGCGCGCATCCATACCGTCTGTCGACGCAGCGCCAACCAGTTTGCCCAAACGGTTCAGCTGCACGATGTGGTGGTCAATCTGTCCGATCACACCGTCATGCGCGCTGAACAGCCCGTACGTCTGACCGCTAAGGAATGGGGTGTCTTCGAAACGCTACTGCGCCGCAAACCCCAGATCGTGCCGAAGGAGAGCCTTGAAGCTGCCATCTATGACTACGGCGAAGAAGTCGAAAGCAACGCGATCGAGGCACATATCAGCCGTTTGCGCACGAAATTAGGCAAAGACCTTATCGCCACGCACCGTGGTTTAGGCTACGCCTTGACCTCATGACACGCCGCCACAAAAGTCTGGTTCAGTCGCTGCTTGGATCGCTGCTTGTGCCCGGGCTGGCGGTGATGGTGATTGGCGTTTTGATCGTCCAGCATATCTTCAAGGACGAGTATGACGAGCTGCTTGATGCCAGCCTGATTGGCAAGGCGCATCTCTTGGTGGAGTTCATCGAAACGGCCCAAGGCGACGCGGGCTTTGACGTGGGCGGCTTGCTGGATTTTGAAAGCAAACTGCGTAAGCCGGATGAACGCGCGTTGATGTGGTATCTGGATCCGGATGGTCAGGTTTACGCGCAGTCAAAAAGCGTTGGTGCTTTCGCGCTTCCCACGCCATTGGCCACCGGGCTAAGCACCGCCGCCGGGCATCGCTTTATCATGCTCCGTTCAGATCAGCCCGAGACGGGCAGCGTCGTGGTGGCCGAGCCGATGGTGGAACGCAATGAGGCGATAACCGATGTGGTGATCGCTGTGGCGATCGGTTTTGGCCTGTTGGGGGCGCTATTTGCGCTATCCTCCTTCTGGGCGGTTCGACGATCAGTCGCGATGATTGCCGAGCTCAGCCGGAACATCGCAGAAAAGAACGAACACAACCTTTCCCCGATTGAACGCGAGAATGTCTTTTCCGAAATAACCCCGGCGATTGATACGCTTGACGGGCTCATGGGGCGACTTGACCGCGCCATTACCGCAGAACGTGCCTTTGCCACGAATGCCGCGCATGAATTGCGCACGCCCGTTGCCATTTGTCTGGCGCAGGCGCAGCGGCTGCGGGCAAAGCTGAGCGACCCCGCAAAGATCGACAATATCGTCGAAATCGAAACAGGTCTGAAGCGGCTTGAGCGCTTGATCGAGCGCCTATTGCAATTATCAAGGGCGCAATCAGGACTGGGCCTCAATGCGGTCGCGACGGATGTTTCCCCGGTGATCACGCTTTTGATGTCCGAGATGCGCAGCCGAAGCCGCACCCCGGAAAAGATCGAATTGAAGTTTCCCGAAACTCATTTTTCAACGCGCGTTGATCCGGATGCCCTTGGGATCATCCTGAACAATATGTTCGACAACGCCCTGAAGCACGCTCGCGGCCCTTTGCCCACGGTTGTAGACGCCAGCCAATCGGGGAGAGTTGCCGTCGTGAACGATTGCGCCCCTCTCTCACCCGCGGACCTCGACCGCATAAAGCAGCGGTTCAACCGGCGTGGCGCGCTGTCAGACGGATACGGGCTGGGACTGTCGATCATACAAGATCTATGCGCCCAGTCCGGATGCCAACTTGAAATTTACGTACCCCGGGAACTGAGCCCGCGCGGTTTTGCTGCCGACTTGCGCCTGCCCGAGACGACGAACGACCCAAGGTGACTTTCCCCAACTGATCCAGAAGCACGCCCAAGCGGCCCAAGCGTTGTAAAATGCGTGTCAGGTCAGCCGCGCGTAAAGGCCATTGCGCGCACGCAAGCTGTCGTGTGTTCCGGCTTCGACCTTGCGCCCTGCCTCCATGACGATGATCTGGTCGGCATGTTTCACTGTCTCAAGCCGATGCGCGATAATGAGCGTGGTGCGGCCTTTTGAAAGCCGCTCCAACGCCTGCTGGATGTCGCGCTCCGTCTCGCGATCCAGCGCCGATGTTGCCTCGTCCAGGATCAGGATCGGCGGGTTTTTCAGGAAAGCGCGGGCGATGGCGACACGCTGTTTCTGCCCGCCCGACAGCATGACACCCCGCTCGCCCACAATGGTTTCCAGCCCCTCGGGCAGTGCGGAGACGAGCGCGCCCAACTGGGCATTCTCGACCGCGGCATCCAGTTCCGCCGCCGTGGCATCGAGTTTTCCGTACAGGATATTCTCGCGCAGGGTGGACCCGAATAGGAACACATCCTGAGAAACCAACCCGATCTGAGAGCGCAGACTGTTCAGGGTCATATCCGCAATGTCGATCCCATCAATCGTAATCCGCCCGCCGGAAGGGTCGTAAAACCGCGGGAGCAATGCCAGAAGCGTTGTCTTGCCTGCACCCGACGGCCCGACGAAAGCCACTGTCTCACCGGCTTTGGCGGTCAAGGTGACGTTGTGCAGAATGGGCAACGGGCTGTCATAGGCAAATGACACATCTTCAAAAGCGACCTCGCCTTGCGTGACGGTCACTGCGACGGCATCCGGTCGATCGCTGACATCGCGGTCGGTCTGCAACAATTCGGTGTAGCGTTGGAAACCGGCGATACCGCGGGGATAGGTTTCGATCACAGCGGCAATTTTCTCCAGCGGGCGGAAAAAGACGCTGACCAGCAGCAGGAAGCCGACAAAGCCGCCCGTGGTCAGCGACCCTTCCAGCACAAAACCCGCACCCGCCACCATCACCACAACCTGCACGAAACGCAGGCCCATGTAGTGGATCGCACTGGCCTTCGCCATGATCGCATAGGCCGACAGTTTGGTCCTGCGATAGGCTGCGTTGTCACGCGCGAACAACGTTTCTTCGTGACCTTCATTGGCAAAGGCCTGCACGACCCGGATGCCGCTGATGGCTTCCTCCAGGCGCACGTTAAAGGCCCCCACACGCGCATAGATATCGCGCCAAGACCGTGTCATGCGCGCGCCGTAAACGGCCACGACCCAGACCATCAGCGGCACGATCACGACCGTAATCAGGGCGAGCGTGACATGCAGATTGATCATCAACGCAAAGGCACCGACGAAGGTGACCACCGCGATAAACAGGTCTTCGGGGCCGTGGTGCGCGACCTCACCTATTTCTTCAAGGTCGCGGGTCACGCGGGCAACAAGCTTGCCGGTGCGCGCCCGGTCATACCAGCGCCAAGACAGCCGGGTCAGATGCGAAAAAGCGCGGCGGCGCATCTCGGTCTCGATCTCGATCCCCAGACGGTGCCCCCAATAGATCACCACCCCCATCAGGGCGGTATTGACCAGATACACCAGCAACAGCCCAATCGCGGCCAGTATGGTCAACCTCAGGTCGCCAAGCGGCAGCAGGTGATCTATGAAGGCGGTGATGGCGAGCGGGAAGGCAAGCTCCAGCAAGCCGGACAGCACGGCAGAGCCGAAGTCGACCCAGAACAGGCGCATATGGGGGCGGTAGTATTCGAAAAATTGGCGGAGCATAAGCGTGGTTTTCGGATGAATATGGTCGGGGTCAAATCGGGTGAACGACCGGGCTGGGCTTTGTGTCGATGACCTGCATGGGCAGTCCGTAGATCCGCTGAAGCGCGTCCGGGTCGAGCAAGGAGTGCGCCGCGCCCTCAAGCGCCACGCGCCCGGCATCCAGCGCGATAACATGATCGCAAAAGCGCACCGCCATATTCACGTCATGCAGCACCACCACGGCAGAAAGCGCACCGGCGTTGACCGTTTCACGCAGCAGTCCCAGCACGTCGATCTGATGGGCCACATCCAGCGCCGAAATCGGTTCATCCAGCAGCAAGCTACGCGCCCCCTGCGCCAGCATCATCGCTATCCACGACCGCTGTTTTTCCCCACCTGACATGGTGTCGACCATCTGGCCGCGCTTGTGCTCCAGACCACATTGAGCAATCGCCGTATCAATCATAAAGCGATCCTCGGGGCCCAATCGACCCAAGGCTCCGCACCAGGGGTATCGGCCAAGCGCGACCAGCTCCTCCAGCCACAGCCCTTCGGTCGGCGGGGTCACCTGCGGCAGAAATGCCAGATCGCGGGCAAAATCCCGCGGCGTCCAGTCCCTCAGGTCTTGGCCGCCATATTGGATGGTTCCGGCGCTCGGCCGGGTTTGCGCGGCGAGCATTTTCAGCAGCGTTGATTTGCCCGACCCGTTGCGCCCGACAAGCGCCGTGATCCCCGGCTTGATCGCCAAGGAAAGGTGATCAACCAGCCGCCGCTTGGGCACGTCGAAGCAGACATTTTCGAGCGTAAAGAGGGTCATGCGTGTCTCCGTCCGAGCAGGGCAATGAAAAGCCAGGGCGTGCCGATCAGCGTCGCGAAAAGCCCCAGCGGCAGGTCGTAGGGGTAGCTGGCGGTGCGCGCCCCAAAGGCCGCGAGGCTCATGAGCAACGCACCCAGACACCAGCTGGCAGCCAGAAACGGCGCAGGGCGCAGCAGGCCAAGGCTGCGGGCGATATGGGGGGCCATCAGGCCAACGAAACTGACCGGGCCGACCAGCACGCTTGCCGCGCCAGTGGCCAGCCCTGCCGCCAGCACAACGGCAAGCCGCACGACACCAAGCGGCACCCCCAGACCCTGCGCGACACCCGATCCCAGCGGCAGGATGTCGAACCAGCGCGACAGCAACAGCGCCGCGCCAAGCGCCGCCACCGCCATTGCGGCAAGCGCCATCGCCCCTGCGACCGTGACCCGTGTCGCACTTCCCGCAAGCCACCCCAGCAGGGACCATGCTCTGGGATCACCTGACGCCATAATCGCTGCCAGAAGGGCCGAGGCGAAGGCTCCGATCGCCAGCCCCGCCAGCAACAGCCGCGCCGGTGCCATATCACTGCGCGCCGCATAGGCGGACAGGATGATCAGCGTCGCCCCCGCCCCGCCAGAAGACCCGAGCGCCAGCGCCACGGGCGACGGGGCAGGCAGCAGGAACAGCGTCGCCGCATAGCCAAGCGCGGCACCACCGGTCACGCCCAGAACCTCGGGCGCGGCCATCGGGTTTGCCGTCACCCGCTGCAATGCCGCCCCCGAAAGCGCCAGCAGCGCTCCGGCAGCGGCAGCCGCCAGAATGGCCGTGGCCCGCAATGGCACGAAACTCGCCGTAATCGCGCCCGATATCACGCCCCAGCCCTCGGGTCCGCGGGTGCCAAACAGGCTCAGCACGGCAAAGGCGACCGTCGCGCAGGCCAGCAGAGCAACCCGCCGCCACGGGTGCGGCGCGCGCGGTGGCAGGGTGTCGTTACGTTCAGCCTCGGGCGGGACAATGTTGCGCAATCGCGGGAGCAAAGCGATCAAAAGCGGCCCGCCGATCAGCCCGGTCAACGCGCCCGTCGGCAGTTCTGGCAGCCCAAAGGCGGCAAGCGACAGCAGCGCGCTGTCCACCAGCCACAGCAGCAGCGCGCCCGCCAGTGGCGCGGCCAGCAGGACTTGTGCCACGCTGCGCGCGCCCAAACGCCGTGCCAAGGCCGGTGCCGCCAGCCCGACAAACCCGACCAGCCCCACCTCGGCAGAGACCATAGCCGAGACGAACACCGCCAACGCCAGCGCCGCGACCCGTATCGCCCCGACCTGCGCCCCAAGCGCCTTGGCCGTGGCCCCGCCAAGACTTAGGACCACCAGCGGCCGCACCAGCAAGGCGGCTCCTGCCGCCCCCAGCACCAGCACCACAGTCAGTCGGATTACCCCGTGCCAGCTGTCTTGTGAAAGCGCCCCGCCGTTCCAGATCACCAGCGACAGCAGGTAATGCCCCTGCCCCAGCGTGAGCGCGGTAGAGATGGCGGAAGCAAGCATGCCCACCAGCATCCCCGCGATGGTGACCGTAACAGGCGCAAAGCCACGCCGCGCGCCAAGCGCCATGACAATCAGCGCTGCAAGCCCGCCTCCGACCACTGCGACAGGGCCGGGACCAAGGGCGAGCATATTCGGCCATAGCAGCGTGGCGCAGACCAGCGCCAGCTGTGCACCCGAGGCCACGCCGAGGGTCGTCGGATCGGCCAGCGGATTGCGCAGCACCGCCTGCATCAAGGCACCCGACAGCCCCAGAAGCGCCCCGATAAGCAGGGCAATCACGGCCCTCGGCATCAACCCGAAGGCAAAGAGGATCTGTTCGGGTGACAGGTCTTGCGGACCTGCGACGGGCAGCACCCAGTACGCAGCGGGCAGGGCGGCAAGCGCTGCGATGGTCCATAGGCACGCCGCGCCGATGGCGGCCACAAGGGGCAGCGTCAAAAAGGGCGGACGGATCATGCGGCTTCCAGCGCCGTCACAAGATGGGACGCAAAACGCAACCCGGAAGGCGCGCCGCCAAAGGGCATCTGATCGGGCAGATACGACACGCGACCCGCCCGCACGGGCGGCAGCGCGGACCAAAGCGCGCTTTGGCCAATCGCGCGCCGTGCAGACACCGGCAAAGCGCCCGCGATGACCAGATGCGCCTGCGGAAAATCGATCAATCTGGACAGAGGGACCGGGGCATTGAATCCGAATTCAGTATCGCCGCCCCAGCCATTCGTCAGACCGATCCGGCGAAGCGCCCCGCCATACAGGCTGTCGCTGCCGTAGATCTGCACATGACGCGCATCCCCCACGGTCATCAACACAAAGGGGCGCGCTGCAAAGCCTGTTGCCCGTGCGCGCAGCGCATCGAAAGCGGCCTCAAAGTCCCGACGCACCCGGTGGCCAACCTCTCCGCGGTCCAGCTGTATTGCCAACGTCTCCAGCGCCGAAAGCGCTTTGGGCAGCGCCGGTTCGGTCGGGATGAACATATTTTGCGTGAACACCGGTGCGATACGTCCCAACTGCGGTTCAACGAAACTGTAGAAATTCGACGACAGGATCAGGTCAGGGGCGACAAGGCTCAGCGCTTCGAGGTTGGGGCTGCCGCGCAACCCGACATCCGCACAGTTCGGGGGCAGCGTCACCGCCGTACCGCGCAGGAATTGACGTTTCTCAGCTACGGCAACCAGCGGCAGGTCGAGCGCGGCAGCGGTTTCCGCCATCGCCCAGTCAATCGCGGCGAGGCGCGATCCCCCCCAACCGCGCGCGCCGCGCGCGCGAGATGCCACAAGAGCGCAGGCTCCTGTGGCAATGATCGCGCGGCGCGTGAGGGTGATGGACTTTACCACTTCTTGGACAGCGTCGCAGAGATCGTGCGCCCGTCGCCATAGTAGGTGGAGAAATAGCCCACCGAAGAGACATAAGCCTCGTCCGTCAGGTTGGTCACATTGACCTGCAGTTCTGTGCCGTCATCAAAGTCATAGGACACAGCCGCATCCAGCAGCGTCACAGAGTCGAGCTGATTGGCATTGGCGTTGAACGCATAGCGTTCCCCGATGAACCGCGCGCCTGCGCCCACGGTCAGCCCGGCAAGCGGTCCGCCCTGTATCTCTTTTGATGCCCACAGCTTGAAGGTATGTTTCGGGGTCAGCCCCAGTTCGTTGCCATTGTTGTCACCGCCGATGATCTCGCTGTCGGTAAAGGAGTAGCCGCCCGTCACGCTCCAGCCGTCGGCCAGATTGGCACGGCCTTCCAGCTCTAGCCCGCGGATGCGGGATTTGCCGACCTGATCATAGGCCCGCACCCCGGCCCCATTCTGTACATAGACGGGGCGGTTCTTTTCTTCGAGCTGATAGACCGAAGCCGACAAATAGGCATCAAGGGTGGCGGGCAGGTATTTCGCGCCAACTTCCCATTGCTCGCCCGTGGTCGGGTCAAGCGCTGTGCCCGTATCGCCCGGTTCTGCAAAGCTTTGGAACGAGGTGCCATAGGACAGATAGGCCGACACGCCATTGTCCCAGACATAGCCAACGCTTGCCTGACCGGTGGTGGCGCTGTCGTCGCGTGTCAGATCAACGGTGCCGGACGTGCCGCCAGAGCCCGGAACGGTGTATAGCGTGTTGGACTGCCCCTCGGATTTGTTGCGATCATGGCGCAAGGCCAGACCCGCGCGCCAATGGCCATATTCGATTTCGTCGCTGGCGTAGATGCCGACCTGTTCCACGGTCACATTCTTGTTCGCATACCAGCTTGCCCCGTCGCGCACCGGCGTGATCGGGCTGTAGTCTGGCGCGGCAAAATCAATGCTGTCCTGACCATAGTAAAACACGCTGAGCGCAGTTTCTTCGAACCGGCTGGCATTGATACCAAAGGCGAGATTATGCAGCACATCGCCGGTCAGCGCCGAGCCTTCAAGCCGCAGGTCCGTGGCATAAGACGTCACATCTTCGTCTTGCAACAGCTGTGTGCGCGCCACATCGGTGCCGGTCACGCCGCCGACAGAAAGGTTGGAATAGGACCAGTCGAATTTCGTCACGCCGGTGTTGCTGACCAGCCGCCAGCCATTATCGAACGTGTGGGTGACCTGCGCGCCCAGATTAAGCACCTTGCGGTCGCCGTATTTCAATGCGTCATTGCCAAAGTAGAAGTCGCGCAAATCTTCATCGGAACGGGTGCCGACCAGCCCGTTGGGCACGCCCGAGGGGGAATCCGGGTCGTCATCCTGATAGGACAGCAGGAATTCTACCGTCGTTGCATCGGTCGCCTGGTATTTCGCGGCAAAGCCCAGATAGGCCCCGGGGTTGTCGTATTCATCGATCCCCAAAACACGATTGCCCGCCTTGCCGACGATGCGATAGGCAAAGCGGTCATCGACCACGCGGTTGGCATCACCAAAGACATAATAGGACCCGTTGCCATCCGCATGCAGGCCCAGCTCGGTCGTGTCGCCATCAGATTGCGCGCGTTTCTGGATGAGGTTCACCAGCCCGGCGGGCGACCCTGCCCCGTATAGCACCGAATTTGGGCCGCGCAGAAGCTCCACCCGTTCCATGCCGTAAAGATCAAGCGAGGGCGCGCCATAGTTCGGGCGCGTAGAGCGGCTGAATTGCAACCCGTTGAGGTAGATCTGGTTTTGCAGGTCAGCCCCGCGGACCGAAATTGAATCAAACCGCGGGTCCGCCCCATAGGCTTCGGTCACGACACCCGCCGCATAGCCAAGCGCCTCTGAAAGATTGTTGGCGGCCGTATCCTCGATCTGGTCGGTGGTGACCACCGTGACGGAGGACGGCGTTTCCAGCAAGGACCGCCCGCTTTTGGTCGACGCCGTGGTACCCGCGGCATAGCCCACCACCGGGCCGGTCGGGTCTTCTTCGGACTGGATAATGATCTCGCCCAGATCAACGGCGTCCTGCGCCGTCGCCACACCGGCAGACAGGGCCAGCGCGCTGGTCCCCAGCATCAAGAAAAAGGTGAACTTCATGGATATACGTCCCGCTGTTTATTTTTCCGAGTATTTAACTCAGCTATAAGGCGACGTCTTGAACGCATCCGCCGTCATTTGTCCCAATCCGCTGTAAACGTGTCACTGAATATCGCGTCGCCACTGCGATGGCGGCACCCCGACAGACCGGCGAAAGACCCGTGACAGATGGGCCTGATCGGAAAAACCGGTTGCCGCGGCGATGTCGGCAAGGGGGCGTCCGGGGTCGGCCATCATCTCCTTAGCGGCGACGACGCGGCATTCAGCTATCCAGCGTTGCGGCGACAGACCCGAGGTTTGCTTGAACGCGCGGCTGAACCAGCTTTCGGAGAGCCCCGCCAAATCGGCCAATTCGCCCACCCCGACGGGGCGAAAGATATTCTGCGCCATGTACTGCCGAACCGCCGTCATATGCTGAGGCGACAGCCCGCCGGACGCAGGCAGGGCGTTTTGCGACAGCGGCTCCATCACTGCGCCCAAAAGCGATTGCAGCAGGCCTTCCAAGACCATCGTCCCACGTTGAGGGGTCTCCACTTCGCTGGCCGCAAGACGGCCAAGGGTCAGCAGCACGCTATCCTCCGGCGCAAACATCACGCGGCGGGGCAGATCTGATACACCGATCGCACCAAGCCGTGTCTGCAATGCAGCTGCGTCGAAATGGAAATCAATATGGCTGAGCCTTTGGGCCTTGCCCAGCTTGCTCCACAACGGGGTGCCTGCCGGTACAAAGAATGCGCGCGTTCCGAATTGGGCCGTCGCCCCCTCGCCCGTTCGAAGCGCGATCAGCGGCGGGGTGTCATCCAGAAAGACCACAAGGCGCGGATCCGGCGCGGTGTAATACCCGCCGCCCCCTTGGTCCCCGTCGACATGCCAGACATCTGCGATAGCCCCCGACAAGGGCCGAAACCGTAAGGGCTTGATCGTGCGCAGGTTCCGGGTCTGCGCCTCCATACGAGGGACAAAAACCTGTGGCACATAGGATTTTGATAGAGGGGCGGATGACATGACGACGCGCTGAGACAGCTCCAGAATTCTGAAACCATTTTCTGACAAATTTACTCGGATAAGTCAATTCCGCAACATCCCCGCGGGGATCTGCATGTAAGTTCAGTCTTGCACCATCGATACGACGCGCCCCACTGCGCTTTGCGCCAAGGGCATATCGGCCTGATGGGTCTCCCGAGGCCACCGGATGAACAGCATGGCCTCGCCTGCGATCTTATTGACGCTCAGCGTCGCTTCCAGATCTTGAAGGGAGCAGCGCAAAATCTTCTGATCCTTGCGCTGCGCTTTCACGGCGATTTGCAGGTCGAACTGAACCCCCGGATGCGCTGTCTTTAGGTGATCCACAATCTGTGGCGCCGCCCCCACGGCCATGTAAAGCGCCACACATGTGCCGGGTCTGATGTCCTTGATCGGTTCAGGCACCGTATATCCATCTTGGCGATGGCCGGTCGTCAGCACCACGGTGTCGATCGTGCCCCGATCCGTCAGGCTTTCACCGATGCTCGCGGCCGCGGCGCAGGCCGCGGTGACGCCGGGAATGATCTCGAAAGCGATACCGCTGGCTTTCAGCGCATCGACTTTTTCAGTGCTGCGCCCGAACACCCCCGGATCACCGCATTTCAGCCGCACGACGCGCTGGCCGCGTTTGGCAGCCATCACAAGGGTCTGTGTGATTTTCTCTTGCGGCCAGCTGTGACAGCCCGGAGCCTTCCCAACGTAAATGCGCTCGGCGTCACGACGGGCCAATTCAAGGATTTCAGGGTCAAGCAACCGGTCATAATAGATCACATCGGCTTCTTGCAGGCGCTGCACGCCGCGCAGGGTGATCAGATCCTTCGCCCCCGGTCCTGCGCCAACAAGGCTGACACTGCCGCCCGCAGCGGTGCCGAAGTCGCCCGTTTCGATGGCCGACTTGATACGCTTGGCCGCCGCGCGTTCGGCACCGGCGGCAAACATCCAGCGCGGGCTGTCGTTGAAGACCCAACGCCACAGATCGCGACGCGCGCGCGGATCAAGGCGCGCGGATGCTTTCCCCCGCAACCGGCCCGCAAGAGCAGCAAGATCCCCCAGCCGCGGCTCCAGCATTTCCTCTACTTTCGTCTTGATCTGGCGGGCCAGCACCGGGGCTGTCCCCTCGGTGCCGATGGCCACGACCACCGGATCACGGTCCACGATCGAAGGCGTGATCGCGTCGCAAAGCTGTGGCTGGTCGACGACGTTCACAACCGCCCCGGCCTCTTTGGCCAAAACATGCAGCGCCATGTCAGCACCAGGGCAGCCAGTGGCGATAAAGGCCAGCGCGGTGTCTGAAAAGCTGTTCGGGGTGATTGGACCGTCGTGAAGTGTGACACGGCCCGATGCAGCAAGGTCCGACAGTTCGGCATCGAATGTGGCGGCCCAGATCTCGACCGTCGCCTCGGTTTTCAGGATCAGTCGCGCCTTCTGGGCGGCCTGTTCGCCTCCGCCCATGATCACGACGCGGCGGCCCGCCATTTGCAGGAACATTGGAAATGTCTTCATGCGGATTGCTCCTTTGGCTGGTGTCGCTGGTCCCAAAGGCTGCGCGCCATTTGGTCGGCTTGGGAAAGTGTCGGAGACGCCTTCAGCGTCCACAGCGCAAGTGCCGCAGTGCCGGTCACCGTGGCGATTGAGAAAGGGTCGTCCACGCGCCCTTGCCACAGGCCCTGCAGGTCGATGACATCGCCTGTTTCATGCAAACGCCGGGTGTCATCCAGGATTGGCGCGGCGGTCTGCTGGATGTGCGCCCCGTCGCGCAGGCCGAACAGGGTGATGTCCTTGGAGGGATGACGCTCGAATTCGCCGCCGCCCCCTTTGATGATGCTCAGATCCTGCTGGTCCAATAGCTGCGCGGCTTGGGCCTGCAGGCTGCGGTAGGACGGGTGGAACACGCCTTGCACCGTCGCCGGGGCCTCGGACGGGTTCCACATGCGCAATACCGTATTGAAGCACGATCTGAGGCCGAGCGTATCGCGCAGGTTCAAGATGCTGAAAGCCGCAGGGCTTAGGGTTTCTAGCGGGGTATAGGCCACCTGCGGCCCGGCAAGATCAATCACCTCGCGCACCGATGCATTGGCCGATTGATGCGAATTCCACCCGTGCATCGAAATGCTGTAACCGGCCTGCCCCACCAGCCGCGCAGCAAGCAGGAACAGCGGCTCCCCCCGGCTGCGGCCTGCGGCATAGGACGGCCAGTCCAGATCCGCTTTGGGCAGTTTGCCCACCACATGTGCGCGCAATGCTGCGGTGAAACCGGCAATCTCTTCGGGGGTTTCGCCGCGCAGACGCATGACCATCAACAGCGCGCCGACCGCTTCGGGGGCAGCATCACCGCGTAGGATCAGCGCCATGGCGTCCTGAGCTTCGGCCAAGGTCATAGCGCGGGCACGCCCCTTGCCGCGCGCGACGATCCGGACATAGGGGGCCAGGCTCATTCTGCGGCCATCCGTTGCAAGGTCTGATCCAGCAAGGCGGCGAGTTCGGGTTTGCACGACCCGCAGTTTGTCCCCGCGCAGGTGGCACCGCCCAAGGCCGCGACGGTAGAGGCCCCGCCGGCGATCGCGGCCAGCAAGGTGTTGCGCCCCACATCAAAACAGGCACAGACCGTAGCACCCGGGTCCGGCCGGTCAGCGGCATTGCGCCCGGCGAGCGCTGCCAACGCGGATGTGTCCGTCCCGATCAGCGCGATAATCGCACTGCGCGAGACGACCACCGGATTGGGGGATACGAAAAGCAGCCCGGTGATCCGCCCACCTTGGGTTATCGCAATCCGGACGCCACCGGTCGCCGCGTCGGACTGGAGCGAGAGATCACCCTCCGCCTGCCCCGTCAGAAGGCGGGCCTCTGCCTCCCAATCCTCGGGTTTTTTGCTGCCCGCCATCTCTGCCTGCCAGCCGGTATTGGTGCGGGCCACGGCGGCATAGGTGGTGCGCGGGGCGGGTTCCGCGATGCTTGCCAGAAAGCCATACCATTTCGCCTTGAAAACCTCGGCAGTGACAGCGCTGGCCTTCAAGGCGGGTTGACCTGAAATCGGATCGGTTAGCGGCGTCATGACGCTATTGACCGTGCCCGCGGTGCTGCGCTGACGTGTCCAGTGCATTGGCGCGAACAGCGCGCCTTGGGCGACGCGCGGGGTGATCAACGCCCGCATCAAAACGCGACCACGGCTGTTTTGCAGCGCGATCAACGCACCGGGGAGCGCCCCCAACGCGGCGGCATCAACCGGGTTAATCTCTACATAAGGTTCGGCCAGATGTGCCCCAAGCCGCGCCGATTTGCCCGTGCGCGTCATCGTGTGCCACTGGTCGCGGTTCCGTCCGGTATTGAGCATAAAGCGTGAATTCAGCGACACAGGCGATGTCACGGCAACCATCTGCGCCTTGCCGTCAGGATGATAATATTGCCCGTTCGCAAAGAAACGCGCCCCATTGCGCGGCCATTGGGTCGGCACCATTTTCGCGTAATCCGCATCGGCAAAAATGCTCAGATCAAGATCGCGCGGGAAGGCCGAAGCAGCCTGATCAAGCGCGACATATTCGGCAAAGACATCCGCGGATGAGCCATAGGAAAAGGCATCCGAAAACCCCATACGCGTGGCCACGTCGCTGATGATCTTCCAGTCGGGCCGCGCATCACCGGGGGCGGGCAGAAAGGCGCGTTGGCGCGAAATGCGCCGTTCGGAATTGGTCACGGTGCCGTCTTTTTCACCCCAACCGGTGGCGGGCAGCAGGACATCTGCCAACGCGTTGGTATCCGTCTTCTCCATGATGTCAGACGTAACAACAAAGGGCACATTTGCAATTGCCGCCGCCACGCCATCGGCATCGGGCAACGACACCGCGGGGTTGGTCGAGATCACCCACAGTGCCTTGATCCGCCCGTTGGCACAGGCCTCGAACAGATCGACAGCCTTCAGTCCCGGTTTTGTGCAGATCGTCGGGCTTTGCCAGAAACTCTGCACCGCGCTGCGGTGCGCTTCATCCCCGATCTCTAGGTGGTTTGCCAGCATATTGGCCAGACCGCCCACTTCGCGCCCCCCCATGGCATTGGGCTGGCCGGTCAATGAGAACGGGCCCATCCCCGGATTGCCGATGCGCCCTGTGGCAAGATGGCAATTCAGGATCGCGTTCACCTTATCCGTGCCACAGACCGATTGGTTGACGCCTTGGGAGTATGCGGTGACGACTTTGGGCGTATTTGCCCAAAGCGCATAGAAATCGGCCAATTCCCGAGCGTTCAACCCGCTGTCCGCCGGATCACTGGCCTGGGCCGCCGCCAGTGCCGCATCCAGCCCGTTCACATGGTTTTCCGTATAGGCCGTGTCGAGTTTTCCGGTCTCTGCCAGATACGCCAGCAACCCATTGAACAAGGCAACATCCCCGTCGGGGGAAATCCTCAGATGCACATCCGCCAGATCGGTGGTCGCCGTCCGGCGCGGATCGACATTGACGATCCGCATATGGGGGCGCGCCTGCTTTGCGGCGGCAATACGCTGGTGCAGGACCGGATGGCACCATGCCAGATTGGACCCGACAAGCACAACCAGATCGGCTTGCTCCAGATCTTCATAGGTGCCGGGAACGGTATCGGTGCCGAAGGCACGCTTGTGACCCGCGACAGAGGAGGCCATGCACAAACGTGAATTCGTGTCGATATTGGCCGCCCCGATGAACCCCTTCATCAGCTTGTTGGCGACATAATAGTCTTCGATCAGCATCTGGCCCGAGGCGTAAAAGGCGACGCTTTCCGGCCCATGCTGCGCGATGGCATCGCTGAACCTCTGCGCCACCATATCCAGCGCCGTATCCCAGTTTGTCCGTACCCCGTTGATCTGCGGATGCAAAAGCCGCCCGTCCAGATCAATGGTTTCCCCCAAGGCAGCACCTTTGGAGCAGAGCCGCCCGAAGTTGGCCGGATGATCCGGATCCCCCTTGATTGTACCATCGGCGGCCGCCAGCACCCCGCAACCTACACCGCAATAAGGGCAAGTGGTGCGCGTGAGGGTCATGCGGCGCTCCGCGCTTGCAGGAACGTCCGGTCCAGCAGGATGCGCCCGCCTTCCACCCGCGCCGGATAGGTCGCGACGCGGCCCGCGTCCGCGCCCTGCGCCTCTCCGGTCTCGAGAGAGAATACCCAGTTGTGCAGCGGGCAGGTTACGGATTTGCCATGCACGATGCCTTCGGCCAGCGGCCCCGCCTTGTGCGGACAGGCATTATCAAGCGCAAAGACCTCATCCTCGGCGGTGCGGAACACCGCGACACAGCCAAGCGTGGTCTTGATCATACGCGCACCGCGCTGTGGCACATCATCAAGTGCTGCGATATCGATCCAGCTGGTCATTCCGCAGCCTCCAGTGACAGGGTTGCAAGGGGTTTGTAGCGCTCGGCCTGCTGGGTCACGTGTTCGGCCCACGGGTCTTTGCGGTAAATCGTCTGGCTCAGCTCGAAGCGATCAACCAAAGCGTCGCCTTCGGCAGCAACCCGTTCCTTGATCCAGTCCAGACCGACCTTGACCATCCATTTGTAAATGCGATCAAGGTATTTGGCATTCTCGCGATACAGCTGGGTGACCGCCTTTATCACATTGATCGCCTCTTGCTGGGTCGGCACCTGGATCAGCAATTCGGTTTCCCTGACGTCCATACCGGCCGCCCCGCCGATGCTGATCTGGTATCCGCTGTCGACACAGATGACCCCGATGTCCTTGCAGGTCGCTTCTGCGCAATTGCGCGGGCAGCCCGACACCCCGAGTTTCAGCTTATGCGGCGTCCAGGCCCCCCAGAGCTCTTTCTCAAGCTGGATGCCCAGACCCGTGCTGTCCTGGGTGCCAAAGCGGCAATGATCCGTGCCGACACAGGTTTTGACCGTGCGCAGCCCTTTGGAATAGGCATGTCCCGACACCATGCCGGCCGCGTTCAGATCGGCCCAGATGTCGGGCAGATCCTCGCTTTTTACGCCCAATAGGTCGATCCGCTGCCCGCCGGTGACCTTGACCGTCGGCACCATGTATTTATCCGCCGCATCGGCAATGGCACGCAGTTCGTCCGGCGTGGTGATCCCACCCCACATGCGCGGCACGACGCTGTAGGTGCCGTCCTTCTGGATGTTGGCGTGTTTGCGTTCGTTGATGAAACGCGATTGCGGATCGTCGCGGTATTCCAGCGGCCAATCGGCAAGCAGATAGAAGTTCAACGCGGGGCGGCAGACATGGCAGCCGTCGGGCGTCTTCCACCCGCATTCCTGCCAGACCGCCGGCATCGAGGTCAGTCGCTGCGACTTGATCATCCGCCGCACGTCTTCGTGGGTCATGTCGGTGCAGCCGCAGATCGACGCCGCGGCAGGCAGGACGAAATCATCCCCCAGCGTGACCGCCAATACCTGTTCGACCAGCCCGGTGCACGTCCCGCAGGATGCGCTGGCCTTGGTCGTCGCTTTGATCGCGCCCAGATCAGAGGCACCCGCCGCGATGGCGTCTTCGATTTGTCCTTTGCAGATACCGTTGCAGCCACAGATCTCCGCGTCACGCGGTAAGGCTGCAACAGCTGCTAAAGGGTCCAGGGGGGGCCCCCCTTGGTAGGCCGGGCCAAAAATCAGCGTATCGCGCATGTCCGCGATGTCGGTCTTGTCGCGTATCAGGCCAAAGAACCAGTTGCTGTCGGCGGTGTCGCCATACATCACCGCCCCGATCACCACGTTGTTCTTGATCACCAGACGGCGATAGACACCCCGCGCCGGATCGCGAAAGACGATATCCTCGCGCCCCTCGCCATCGGCAAAATCGCCCGCACTGAACAGATCACAGCCCGTCACCTTGAGCTTGGTCGACAGCTCTTTCGGGACAAAGGTCGATGACTGCCCCAGCAGGGTCTGCGCCGCCACCTTTGCCTGATCGTACAGCGGTGCCACCAGACCGAACAGCGCGCCATTATGTTCCACACATTCCCCGACAGCCAGCACATCGGCGTCGGAGGTCACCATCTGGTCATCTACATGGATGCCCTTTCCAACGGCCAAGCCTGCGCCCTGCCCGAGTGCCACGTTGGGGCGGATGCCCACGGCCATGACCAGCAAATCGCAGGGCAGTTCCGTCCCGTCATCCAGCAGCAGGGCACGGACCTTTCCGTTCTCGCCCAGGATCTCCTTGGAGTTTGCGGCGCATTTGACGGTGATGCCCTTATCCGTCAGGGCGCGGCGCAGCAGATAGCCTGCGGCCTCGTCCAATTGCCGCTCCATCAAATGCCCCATGATGTGCACAACGGTCACGTCGACGCCGCGGGCCGCCATGCCTGCCGCCGCCTCCAACCCCAGCAGCCCGCCGCCGATCACGACGCATTTACTGCCTTCGCCCAACCCCATCATCCGTTCGGTGTCTTCCAGATCGCGGTAGGCGATGACGCCGTCCAGATCGTGACCCGGCAAGGGGATCATAAAGGGGTTCGATCCGGTGCCCAGAACCAGCTTGTCATAGGACACTGTGCCATTCTCGCCCGTGACCGTCTTCGCCGCACGGTCTATTTCCAGCACCTTTTCGCCAAAACGGCAGGTGATGTCATTTTCGGCGTACCATCCATCATCATGGGTCACGATGTCGGCATAGGTCTTCTCTCCCGACAGGACCGGGGACAGCATGATGCGGTTGTAGTTGCCCCGTGCCTCTGCGTTGAAAAGGGTGATGTCATAGGCTTCGCGGTCCTGTTCCAGAAGGTGCTCCAGCACCCGACCAGAGGCCATACCGGCACCGATAACGACAAGTTTCTGTTTCATGGTCTCACTCCGCCGCGATTGCTTTGGGTTTCGGTGTCCCGCCGGAGGCAGGTGATTTCGGCGCATTGCCGTGTTCGTATTCCTCAAGGAAATCGAGCACTTCTTGCCGGTAGCTGTAATAGTCAGGGTGTTCGAGCAGCGCCTTGCGGGTGCGTGGACGCGGCAGGTTTACGTCGGTGATCTTGCCGATGGTGGCTTGGGGTCCGTTGGTCATCATCACTACGCGGTCGGCCAGCAGGATCGCCTCGTCCACATCATGGGTCACGCAGATTGCCGTCACTTTGGTGCGCGACCAGACTTCCATCAGCACTTCCTGCAATTCCCAGCGGGTCAGACTGTCGAGCATGCCGAACGGTTCATCCAGAAGCAGCAGTTTGGGCGATAGGGCAAAGGCACGGGCAATGCCGACGCGCTGTTTCATCCCGTTCGACAGGCTGGCGGCGTTCTTGTCCATACTGTCTGCCAGCCCGACACGTTCAAGGTAGTATTCCACCACATCCTGACGTTCCGCCTGCGACGCGCGGGGATAGACCTTGTCGACACCAATGGCGACGTTCTCCTTGGCCGAGAGCCACGGGAACAGATTGGGCGACTGGAACACGACGGCGCGTTCGGGGTCTGCACCTTGGACGTTCCACCCGTCCAGACGGATCGCACCTTTCGAGATCGGGTTCAGCCCCGCAGCCATCGTCAGCACAGTGGATTTACCGCAGCCCGAATGCCCGATCAGCGAGATAAATTCGCCCCTGTTGATCTTGAGATCAAAGTTCTCGACCACGGTCAGCGGCCCTTTCGGCGTCGGATACACCTTGTCGAGCTGCGAGAAATTCAGGAATTTTTCCTGGATGGCACCTTCCTGCGCCTTGGAGACTGCCGCGGGCACTGAATGGATCGGCGTGACATTGGGCAGCATACGCGTTTCTTCGACTTTCGCGGCGATGCCGATGTCCATCAGATAGGTCGTCACCTGCCCGCGCAGCGCCTTGAATGCCGCGTCATTGTTCATCGCAATCCGGTCGCGGGGGCGCGGAATGTCGACTTTGAATGCGTCCCCCAGCGTGCCGTCCGGATTAAGGGCGATGATCCGATCCGCCAGAATGATCGCTTCATCTACGTCATTGGTGATCAGGACGCAGGTTTTCTTGTCTTCGTCCCAGATCGCCTCGATCTCGTCCGCCAGATTGGCGCGGGTCAGGGCGTCGAGCGCCGACAGCGGCTCATCCAGCAGCAGCATTTCGGGGTCCATCGCCAGGGCGCGTGCCACATTGACCCGCTGGCGCATCCCTCCGGACAATTCAGCAGGGCGGCGCGTGGCCGCATGGGACAGGCCCACCATGTTGACATAGTGATCGACCTTGGCCGCCCGTTCGAGTTTGGAGAGATCAGGGAACATCGTATCGACAGCAAGCCTGACGTTGCCCTGCACGGTCAGCCACGGCATCAGCGAATAGTTCTGAAAGATCACACCGCGTTCGCGGCCCGGTTCGGTGATGGGCTTTCCCTTGTAGGTCACGCTGCCCGAGGTCGGCTGTTCCAGCCCCGCCATCAGATTGATCAACGTGGTCTTGCCGGTGCCCGAGAACCCGAGGATGACGACGAATTCACCTTCGGCAACGTCAAGGGAGATGTCCTTGAGAACGGGTTGGGTGCCATAGGTTTTGGTGACATTGTTGAAGTTCAAGATACCCATATCGATCACCGGTTATTCGAGAAGGTGAACATGGACTGGAGCGCATACATCACACGGTCCAGAAGGAAGCCGATGATGCCGATGGTCAGCACCGCGACCATGATCCGCGCCAGACTTTGCGAGCTGCCGTTCTGAAATTCATCCCAGACGAACTTTCCAAGCCCGGGGTTCTGCGCCAGCATTTCTGCCGCGATCAAAACCATCCAGCCCACACCAAGCGACAGCCGCAGCCCGGTAAAGATCAATGGCAGCGCCGAGGGCAGCACCAGTTTGGTGATCTTGGTATAGGTATTCATTTTCAGCACGCGACTGACGCTGACAAGATCCTTGTCGATGCTGGCGACGCCAAGGGATGTGTTGATCAGCGTGGGCCAGAGCGAGCAGAGCGTCACGGTGATCGCCGAGATGAGGAACGACTTGGAGAACATACCGTCATTGGTGCTATAGACTGCTGATACGATCATGGTCACGATGGGCAGCCATGCCAGTGGCGAGACCGGCTTGAAGATCTGTATCAGCGGATTCAGCGCCGCATTCGCTGTTACAGACAAGCCCGCAGCAATGCCCAACGGGATCGCAACGATCGACGCAATGAGAAAACCGAAAAGCACCGTTTTGATCGAGGTCCAGATCTGGTCGTAGTAGGTTGGCTTGCCTGTATAGGCGCGATCACGCACACGATCTGCGTTGCCACTTGCGATATGCTTGGCGTTGCGCGCCTCTTGCCGCTCGTAGAAGGCGGCTTCGCGTTCGCCCTCGCGGATGGCGTCCTGATGCAACTCGCCCACCTGCTCCCAGACTTGGGCAGGGCCGGGCACAGCCCCGAGCGAGGTTTGAACCTTAGGGGCCAAGCTTGCCCAGAGGGTCAGGAAGATCGCAATCGCCAAGAGCGGCACGCCCAGAAGCCGCCAGATCTCGCCGGCCTGCGCGCGCGGATTATCCCCCGCGGCGGCCTTCAGGATCGGTGTCAACCAAGACAGGCCAAAGACGCTGAACCATGCGTCGGCCTTGTTGATCCGGGCAAAGCGCCGCGCGCGGCGGGCTTCGATGTCGAGTGTGTTTGTGTCAATCGCGGTCATATCGGCTGTCCAATTGCTGCTTTTGATGAAAGTGGCTCCCTCCCCCTTGCGCTTTGCGGTGTGGCAAAGCGGAGGGGGCGGGGTTTAGCCTTCGACCTTGCTGTCGACGACCGTTTGACCGGACTTCAGACCGATGGGCAGGCTGTCGATATAGGCGTTCGGCGCGCGTCCGTCGTAGCTGATCCCGTCGATGATATCGGCAGCCGGTGTCGGTGCTTTGAAGCCGTCGCTATCCCAAGGGAACGCCGCTTCGTCGGCCATACCCTCGTCCACCAGTAGCCTTGCTGCCTGCAGGTAGATGTCCGGGCGATACACGTCTGCGGCAGTCTCGAAATACCATTCATCCGGCTTTGTCTCGTCGATCTGGCCCCAGCGACGCATCTGGGTCAGATACCAGATCGCGTCTGAATAGAACGGATAGGTCGCATTGTAGCGGAAGAAGACGTTGAAGTCGGGGGCGGGGCGCACATCCCCTTTCTCGAACTCGAAAAAGCCGGTCATGGAGTTGGCGATCACATCCGCATCCGCGCCCACATATTCAGAGCGCGACAACATCTCTACCGCTTCCTCGCGGTTGGCGTTGTCGTTGGCATCAAGCCACATTGCCGCGCGGATCAGCGCCTTGGTCAATGCAAGCGTGGTGTTGGGGTTGTCCTCGGCAAATTCGGCGGTAATGCCAAAGACCTTCTCGGGGTTGTTTTTCCACATGTCGTAGTCGGTGATCACCGGCACGCCGATCCCTTTGAAAACCGCCTGCTGGTTCCAAGGCTCCCCCACGGCGTAGCCCGATATCGTCCCTGCTTCCATTGTCGCAGGCATCTGCGGTGGCGGCGTCACGGACAGCAGCACATCCGCATCAATCTGACCGGAGATATCCTGCGCGCTATAGTAGCCGGGCTTCAGTCCGCCCGCCGCAAGCCAGTACCGGATCTCGTAGTTGTGGGTCGAAACGGGAAAGACCATGCCCATATTGAACGGCTCGCCGCGGTCCTTGTAGCCTTCGACCACCGGAGCCAAAGCACTGGCGCTAATGGGATGCTGCGGCCGACCATCGTCCATCGTGGGCACGTTCGGCTTCATCTCGTCCCAGATGTCATTGGAAACGGTGATCGCATTGCCGTTCAGGTCCATCGAGAAGGGCGTGATGATATGCGCTTTGGTGCCATAGCCGATTGTTGCCGCCAGCGGTTGGCCCGCCAGCATATGCGCGCCGTCCAATTGGCCGTCGATCACGCCGTCCAGCAGCACTTTCCAGTTGGCCTGCGCCTCAAGCCTGACAAAAAGCCCCTCGTCTTCAAAGTATCCCAGCTCGTAGGCCACGGCCAAAGGTGCCATATCGGTCAGCTTGATAAAGCCAAAGGTCAGCTCCTCTTTCTCAAGCGCCAGCATTTCGGCCGACGCCGCCGTCGCCAGCAGACTGGTCGAGGCGAGCAGGAGTGCGAATGTATTTTTCATGGGTCATGTCCTTTCATGGCCCCGAAGGGCAGAAACGAAAAAAGCCGCACGTATGGTTCACGGGGAAGAAATCCGTGCTCCGTACGAGCGGCATTGCTCTGAGTGATGTGCGACCAGCATTGGTCAGCGGTATAGGTCGGACAACGTTGTCCCTTGGTATCAAGCGTGGCTCATAGACGCAGCTTCACGCAACGAATTTTCTGCATTGCGGCAGCTTTTCACAGGCCCATGCAGAAGCCGCTTAAGAATTCATCGCACAGCTGCGGTGAAATCAAACGTTCTGCCGTCAAAAAAGGCGTCGGGCGAAAGAATCATCTCTCCCCGCGCAGATGCTACAGATGTTGGCAACATCATCGCCCCCTCCGTTTTCTCGGAGGATTGGGGCATATCAGCGCCGATATCAGACAGATTCTGGCGGAAAAGATCGGCGCGAAAACAGGTTTTGGCTTTCTCGATTCCCGCGGCGTCTGCACCAAGGTGATGCGCGATCCACGCCGCCTGACTGCGCCACGGGAAAGAGGCGGCATGGCTGTGGAACTGCAAGAACCGGTCCACCGTGACCGGAGAGGCCCCCGTTCGGGGGACGATATGCCCGGTCAGCGCCGGATCGATCAAATCGGGCGACATGCTCAGGTGTTCACTGCGCCCCAAAATCTCGACCGCCAGCGGTTTGTTTCCCGGCGCATCAAGCCAGGCCGACGCTTGGTATACCGCCCGCATCAGGCGACGCACGCTGTCCTCGTTCTGCGAGGCCCACTCATGGCGCGCGGCAAGCACCTTCTCCGGCGCGAACTGCCAGACATCGCGGCCCGCCATCATCAGCTTGGCCACATTATTCTGCACGGCCACACCGCCCCAGGGCTCGCCCACCCAGAAGGCGTCGACAAACCCGTCCGAGACTGCATCCGCCATGCGCATCGGCGGCACGGTGACTTCCTCGATCTGCAGGTCGGGCGCTTGCGCAGCCCAATAGGACAGCAGCAGCCGGTGCATAGAATAGTGGAAGGGGATACCCACACGCAGCGGTTTGGCACCGCGCGCGCTGAGCCCCGACAGCAATGCGGTCGTGTCCCCAAAGCGCACGTTCTCCAATGCGGAAGCAACAGCGTTAGAGACGCCGAACACCGTGCCGTTCACGGATAAGACCATCAGCGCATCTACCCGCGCGGGCAATCCGCCCATCCCGATGGACATGGCCACGGGCATTGGTGACAGCATATGCGCGGCATCCAGATGCCCCAGTGCCAGCATATCGCGCAGCGCAGACCACGAAGGCTGACGCAAAAGATTAAGCGCGAGCCCCTGTTCGGCAGCAAATCCCAGCTCTTTCGCGATGACCAGCGGGGCGCAATCAACCAACGGAACATAGCCACAGTTCAGAACAACCTCGCTCATGACAACAGATCCGCTGCCGTCACCAATGCTTGCGCCACATCGATGACCTTGCGATTCTGGCGCATCGCGGTGGTGCGCAGCAGCTTATAGGCGTCATCCTCGGACATGCCGCGTTGACGCATCAAGATCCCCTTTGCGCGGTCGATCGTCTTGCGATCCTCCAGCGCTTGCTTGGCAGCGTTCAGTTCAAAGTGGAATTGACGCATCATTTTAAAGCGCGCGATGGCCGTTTGCAGCACGGGTTTTATCCGGTCCATCTGAAGACCATCCACCACATAGGCGCTGACCCCGGCATTCAGCGCCGCCTGCGTCAGGTTCTCATCCGTCTGGTCCACAAACAGCGCGACCGCCCGCTTGGTCGTCTCGGTCGCGTGAGAGATATGTTCAAGTGTATCGCGGTCCGGATTTGTCAGGTCGATAAGAACGATGTCCGGTGAAAATTCCCGCACCGTCTGGTTCAGCTCCGACATCTGCAGCAAAGCCTTGACGTCAGACCAACCCGCTTCGCGCAACGCATCCACGATGTCACGCACGCGCTCGGGGTTTGGCTCTACAACCAGGATACGCAGATCTGCATTCATGCATTTTGATCCGCGATCATCGGAGCAACTTCAATCTGGCATCCCTCGTGCGCCAGCGGCTTACGACACGCTTAGCCCAAACAGCGAGCAGAAAAGACGCATGTGCCAATCTGTTGTGCAGAATAAAACAGTCGCTCGACTACAGCGGTGCCAGCCATTCAGGTTTACACCAGAGCTATCGCCAGCCCCCGCAAAAGCACAAGCGGGCCGGAACGTGGTACCACCACGAAATCCGGCTGTGGGGCCGTCAATGATCCGGTGACAGCAGCGACAGACCTAATCGCTTGGCCGCATCCAGAGCGGCCTCATGATGCAGGGGCCACGCTTGCGTCAGCCCTTCGATGATCAACAACAGCGCGGTATCGGCCCCCTTCAACGCGGTCGCCGCTGCGGCCCTTTCCGCGACCTCTGTCTTGTGACGTTCCAGTAATTCGCGCAGCGGCTGACTGCCCGGTTCAGCGGCCACTGCAGCATGAAAGAGGCAGCCATGCGCGCTCTCGGTCACCATCCAGTTTCCAACGCGAGTCAGTATCGTATCAAGCGCCTCGCTCGGCTCCTCTGGCAGGTCATCAAACACGCGGGCGAGATAGCGCTGATGCCGGTTCTCCAACGCAGCAAGCACCATTTCCGCCCGGGACGGCGTGTATTTGTAAAGCGTGCGAAGGCTCACGCCCGCAGCATCCCGCAGGTCTTCGACGCTGGGCTCGGCAAAGCCCCGATTGGCAAAGGCGCGTTCAAGCCCTGCGGATATCTTGCTCATCATATCGGTCATGCTTGACGATGTAGAACGATCCCTCTACCTACGCAAGTAGAGCAATCATTCTACATCGGAGATTTCCCTATGACGCTTCCTGAAACGATGAAAGCTGTACGCCTCACCGGCCATGGCGGGCTGGACAAGCTTGAATGGTGTGACGACGTTCCGGTGCCGCAACCCGACGCTGGCGAGGTCTTGATCCGTGTGGGCGCATCGGCGGTGAACAATACCGACGTCAACACCCGAACCGGCTGGTATTCGAAAGCGGTGCGGGGCGACACAGGGTCCGCCGCAACCGAGGGCTACGCGGGGGCGTCTGATGCTGACGGCGGATGGTCCGGTGCGCTCAGCTTTCCGCGCATCCAGGGCGCGGACTGCTGCGGAGAGATCGTTGCGGTCGGTGAACGTGTGGACGCTGCGCGGATCGGTCAGCGCGTGCTGGTGCGGCCGATGTACCGTCCGACCGGTGCCGGACCAGATGCACTTGTGACCTTCGGCTCCGAGCGCAATGGCGGCTTCGCGGAATACACCACTGTGGGCGAGGAAAACGCACTATGGATCGAAAGCCCGCTTTCGGATGTCGAGCTCGCGTCCTTTCCTTGCGCATTCTCCACTGCCGAAGGCATGATCCAACGCGCCGGACTGGGGGACGAGCGCGTCTTGATCACCGGCGCATCCGGCGGCGTCGGATCGGCGGCGGTGCAACTGGCCAAGCGGCGCGGTGCCCATGTCACGGCCTCTACCAGCCCGGCGAAAATGGAGTCGCTGAAAGCCCTCGGCGCGGATGCGGTGATCGACCGGAATGAGCCTTATCCAAACGACGCCTTCGACGTCGTGCTCGACCTTGTAGGGGGGCCGCGCTGGCCCGAACTGCTTGATGCTTTGGTGCCACGGGGGCGCTACGTCACGTCTGGCGCGATTGCCGGTCCGATCGTCGAACTTGATCTACGAACCCTCTACCTCAAGGACCTGACCCTCATCGGGAGCACCCGGCAAGACCCAGGCGTATTCACTGATTTGGTCAGCTACATCGAAGCAGGCGAGATCAAGCCCGTGGTCGCCGAAACCTATCCCTTGGCTGACTTGCACGCGGCGCAGAAGGCATTTCTAGAAAAGTCGCACATGGGCAAGATCGGCGTGACAATCGCAGACTGACATTCACGAGGCACAGGTTACAGCCTGCATGAGGCACGGCCTGCTCACAAGCATCGCTCCGGACCTTCGCCGCTGATGGCGTGAAGGTCCGGTTTCGCGCAGACCGTAAGAACGTCTCGCATTCTGCCATCATTAAATGCGCAATCGCTGCACGCCGTGTCGAATACGTCCTGCTGGCCGATGAAGTTAGGCCGCCCCCTTACCCCCAGCCGCCGTGACGCTTCGGCAAAGCCGCCGTCCTCGACAATTGCCACGAAGGCCAAAAGGTCCCGGGTCTGAGGCAATTCGTGCATATCCTGCAATAAACCTTTCCGCTATCTTCTATTCACGCAAAAGCTACGAGATGGCATCTCTCCGGTCGAGATAAATCTTGCTTTGGAGAACACCTCATGCCTCTTGCCCTCTGGGCGCTTACCATCAGCGCCTTTGCCGTCGGGACGACCGAGTTCGTCATTGTCGGCCTCATCCCGACGATCGCCGCTGACCTTGGCGTGTCGCTCCCTTCCGCCGGGCTGCTTGTCAGTCTCTATGCGCTCGGCGTCACCATCGGCGCACCTGTCCTGACTGCGCTTGCCGGCAATTTACCACGCAAGAAACTGCTGCTCGCGCTTCTCACTTTGTTCATCGTGGGTAACGCCTTCGCTGCCTTCGCACCTGGCTATGGCAGCCTGATCGCCGCACGTTTTGTGACCGGCCTCGCCCATGGCGTTTTCGTGGCCATAGCCTCGACAATCGCGACCGATCTTGTTGATCGCGAGAAAGAGAGTTCGGCCATCGCCACGGTCTTCCTTGGCCTCACGGTGGCGCTCGTCACCGGTGTGCCCTTTGGCACATGGGTAGGACAGACTTTCGGATGGCATTCGACCTTCCTTGGAGTCGTTGCTCTCGGCCTCATCGGCCTTATCGCAAGTGCTACGCTCGTGCCCAGTAACCTGCGCCGCGCAAAAGCGCCCTCGCTGAAAGCACAGATGCAAGTTCTCACCTCGCCCCGGCTGCTGCTGGTCTACCTGATCACGGCTGTGGGCTATGGCGGCAACTTCATTGCCTTCACCTATCTCGCCCCGATGCTGACGGACGTGACGGGCCTGTCGTCAGGTGCGGTCAGTCTTGTGATCTTGCTCTACGGTGCCTCGGTGGCAGCGGGCAATATCCTGGGCGGGAAACTTGCCGACCGATCCGGTCCTGTCCCCGCATTGACGATCATTTTCGCAGGTCTCGCGGCCTCACTCGCCGCGCTCGGCGCAGCAATGGCCTCGCCAATGGCGACGGTCGCCGTCGTGGCTGTCTGGGGCGGCTTCGCTTTCGCCAACGTGCCGCCGCTTCAGAGCTACACCGTTGCCATCGCCCGCGAGGTCGCGCCTAGAGCGATCGATGTCGCATCTGGCCTTAATATCGGCGCGTTTAATCTGGGCATCGCCGTAGGCGCTTGGTCCGGCGGCCTCGTAGTGGATGGCTTCGGCCTCGCGGCGACACCCTTTGTCGGCGCCGTAGTTGTCCTCGCTGGCGTCGCGTTGGTCAGGCTGTCCGGCGGTCTTGCAAAGCCCAGCCATACCGTCGCTGCCGAGTGACCTCCAGATCACTCTTCCAAATATCCAACAAGTAAGGGGACTTAGCTATGAACATCAAACCAGTCGGCCCAGCTGCCATCCCGAACCTCGGCCTTGGCACGTTTCAAATGCCCGAATGGGAAACACGCGACATTGTCGCCGCCGCGTTCGCCGAAGGCTATCGGCATATCGACACCGCGCAAGCCTACGGCAACGAGGCGGGGGTAGGAGCCGGCGTCCGCGCCGCAGACGTGCCCCGTGACAAGATCTTCCTCACAACCAAGATATTGCCAGAGCATTTTGCCGCCGATGATTTCCGGACCGCTGCCGAACGCTCGCTCGCGACCCTTGAGACCGATTACGTCGACCTCCTCCTGCTACACTGGCCCTCGCGCACGGTGCCGCTGTCCGAGACGCTGCCCGTGCTCGACGCCCTTATCGCCGAGGGCAAGGTGCGCTTCGGCGGCGTGTCGAACTTCACGATTGAGCAACTGAAAGAGAGCGAGAGCATCCTGCAAGCACCGCTGGCCGCGAACCAAATCGAGTTTCATCCGTTCATCTACCAGTCAAAGCTGCTCGCAGACATGGGCGCACGCGGCATACCGTTCGAAGCCTATGCGCCGCTCGCCCAAGGTGCGGTGATGGAAGACGATACGCTGACCGAGATCGCAAACGTCCATGGCACGACAGCCGCGGCCATCTCGGTGGCATGGCTGCTCGCGAAACCGCTCGGGATCGCCATTCCCAAGACCGCTAAAGCGTCACGTCTCGCCGGCAATCTCGCCGCCGCCGAGATAACCCTCTCGGCCGAAGAGATTGCGCGGATCGACACTCTTGCGCGCCAAGACGGGCGCATTGTCTCTCCCGATGGCCTCGCGCCTGATTGGGACTGACCATTGGTACGCGACATCGCGCGACATATTCATGTCGATTGCCCTACTGCCTTTGCCGCCCCAGCCGAACTCGGCGACACGGATAGCGAGACCGGGGTTCAACTCCAAAAGTTAGCGGAAGAGACCTTGCGTGCTTCTGCGCACAATTTTGCGGCCGCCCCTGGCGAGATGACAGCCTAAGGTTAAAGAAACGGAGCGTTTTACGGCGAGTCTTTGAAGCCGTGGAGCGCTCAGCCGAGAGTTCTTCTGGAAAGGTGCGTCAACAGACCCTCACGCATAGCACAGCGAACGACGGCTATCCGCCCAAAACGGCCATTCGTGCTTTGTCGCACCATCGGAACTCTGTCGGCTTGCCGCTCCCTATGCGCCGCTTGCAGACCACAAACCGAATTGCATGAGGCTAAGATACCTGCAAGCAAGCGGATTTGATTTAGAACGGAAAGTCTGCACCAAACCACGACGCGCTCGACAGGATCGATGCATTTACCTATGTAACTGGGTACACGAATTTGAGTAGTAAGCGGCGCGCGGTTTGTGTCAGGGCTTTGCGACCGGCGACACCAACGGGACTTTCAACCGCACGACCAACCCCCGCTCCTGCGGCAACAGCTCGACGTCACCACCGTGACGGCGCAGGACATCCTGAACGATGGCAAGCCCAAGCCCGCTGCCCTCCCCTTCGCTCAATTGACCGAACCGTTGAAACGCGGCCTGCGTGCTGTCTTTGGGGATGCCGATGCCGTCATCTTGTACGGTCAGCACCGCATACCCCGCCTCGGCCACGGTGCTCACGCGGATCGCTGAGAGGCCTGGGCCCCCATGGGACAGCGCGTTTTCAAGTAGATTGGTGATCGCCTCACCCAGCAGCACATTGTCACCATTGATCGGTAGCGGCTCCGAACATGGCTCGAAGCCAAAGCCTATGTCCCGCGACAGGACCGTCGGGGCAAAGTCACTGCATACTTCGGCAGCGACAGCGTTAAGTTCCAGTCTATCGAATGTTGACGTCTCGTCGTAGCGCAACCGTTCGAGAGACAACAACTGATTGGCGAGCCGCGCCGATTTACGTGCGGCGGCAATCAATTCGCGTTCGCGCAGGCGACGCTCTTGCGGGTCGCTGACATCTGGCAAAACCTCGGCCAATGACAACAGTGCGGAGGCGGGGTTGCGCAGCTGATGCGCGGCGTTGGAGATAAAGACCTGATGGTCCTCAATGCTCTGGCGCACCTGCCCGAAAAGCCGGTTCAAAGTGGCGACGATGCCAAAGACCTCGGCCGGGACTGGGCGGCGGATATCGCGCAGGTCATCGGGGGATCGGTGTTGGATCGCATCTTGCAAATCATTCAAGGGGCGCAGGCCGATCTTCACCCCGAACCAGACCACCAAAGCAAGTGCTGCCATCAGGCTGGCGATCAATGCCGCCGCGCGGCGCGCCAGAGCGGCGGCAAAGGCATTTCGGTCACTGTCCCTTTGCCAGACGGTGACGATCGTATCGCCCGTGAGGTTTCCGATGGTCGTGCTCTCCGCCATCCGCAAAACCCGCACCGGCTCGCCCCGATATTCCGCCATCGTGTAGTTCAGCCGATCCTCGCCCGTTCGGCCGCCGGAAACGGGCGGATAGGCATAGCCGGTGATGTAAATGCCACCAGGACCGGTAACATGGTAGAAAAGCTCACCGCCCCCGGCATCCGAGACGAAGTCCCGCGTGCTGGGAGAAAGCGCGTCGCCGCCTGAGATTGCCACATCGCGAGAGATTGCCAAGGCCGCGGCCAGCAGGCTCCGGTCGAACAGGGTTTCAGAAGTGCGCTGCGCCACTTCAAAGCGCCAAAACCCCAGAACGATCGAAAGCAGCAGCAGCGGCGGCAGGATCAGCATGAACAGCCTAGAGCGCAGCGACATCGAGGTCATGCGCTGTCGACCTCCAACATATAGCCCAGCCCACGGGCGGCTTTGATGCGGATGCCGAAGGGCTCTAACCGTTTGCGAAGACGGGACACATGCGGCTCGATGGCGCTGTCTTCCTGCGCGGCCCCGGTGCCATAGACGTGGGTGATCAGTTGGGATTTCGAGACGATCCGCCCGCGCCTTTCGAGAAGGCATTCAAGCGTCGCCAGTTCTTTACGAGGAAAAGCCAGTGGCTGCTCCCCCTCCAACAGCTGCCGGTTCGTGCGGTCAAAGACCAAGGGGCCAATCGCGTCTCGGGCGGCGAACTCAAGGTTCTTGCGCCGCGCCATGGCCCGAAGCCGCGCCTCTAGCTCATCCATCTCGAAGGGTTTGGTCAGGTAATCATCGGCTCCGGCATCCAGCCCTGCTACTCGCTCTGAAGTCTCCGCCCGCGCGGTCAGCAGGATCACTGGCGTGCCATCGCCGCGGCGGCGCAGACGGCTCAGAACTTCCAGCCCGTCACAACCGGGCAAGTTACAGTCCAGCACGATCAGGTCAGCCCCTTCATGTCGCAAGAAAATGTCAGCATCTTCCCCGTCATGCAGCAGGTCCACCGCATGGCCCCGATCGCGCAAGCGATGGGCAATTCCCTGTGCCAGAGCCTCATTGTCTTCGATGACTGCAATGCGCATGATTAAAACTTAATCCTGATGCGCAAGTTTCGCGCAAGGTTGGAAAGGCAGTGTGCCCGTGTTGGAGGAGGGATTCGTTCCCTGAAACAAATACGAATTACGGCAGGCGTGAAAGTCTGACCGATACAGAATGTCTACGGGAGGACACCAATGACTATCAAGTATTTCGCCGCAACCGCTGTATCTGCTGCTTGCCTTGCCGCCCCGGCGCTGGCCGAGGTCGACTTTGCAGGGAAAACCATCGAGTGGGTCATCCCCTTCTCGGAAACCGGCGGCTCGGCCAAATGGGCCAACTTCTTTGCGCCGCTCTTGTCCGAAGAACTGCCCGGCAACCCCACCGTCGTGGTCAAGTTCATGCCGGGCGCGGGCTCAACCAAAGGTGCCAACTGGTTCCAAGAGCAAGAGCATGACGAGGGCACGGTTCTTTTCGGCACCTCCGGCTCGACCCAATTCCCCTATCTGCTGGACGATCCGCGTGTGCGGTATGAGTACAGCGACTGGAAGCCTGTCATGGCATCGGGCACCGGGGGCGTCGCCTATCTGAACCCCACGGACGGTGAAAAATTTGATGGCACCGCCAATAACCTCAAAGACATCAACTTCATCTACGGCTCGCAGGGGGCCACGCGCCTTGACCTCGTGCCGCTGCTGGCATGGGAAATGCTGGGCATGAATGTAGAGCCGGTTTTTGGCATCAAGGGCCGTGGCGATGGCCGTCTGATGTTTGAGCGCGGCGAGGCCACGATCGACTACCAGACCTCGTCGAGCTACCTCGGTGCCTCTGCCGATCTGGTCGAAAAGGGTCAAGCCGTGCCGATGATGACATGGGGCGCGCTGGACGAAGACGGCAACATCGTTCGTGACCCCACTTTCCCCGACATCCTGACCTTTAAGGAAGTCTGCGAAGCGACCGAAGGCTGTGAGACCGAAGGTGAGGCTTGGGACGCGTGGAAAGCCTTCTTCATCGCAGGTTTTCCGGTGCAAAAGATCGCCTTCCTGCCCGCAGGGACGCCCGATGACGTGATCGAAACCTACACGGCAGCCTTCGACGCGGTGCGCAACCGCGAAGATTTCGCCCAAATCGCCGAGAAGCGCGTCGGGAAATACCCCGTCTTCGTAGGTGAAGGCGCGGCAAAGGCGACGCAGCGCGGCACGACCGTCTCCGCGGAGGCGAAGGCCTTCGTCACCAACTGGCTGCAAGAAGCCTATGGCGTTTCGCTGAAGTAAGCGAAACCCTCTTGGCCCCGGGCGCGCCCCGGGGCCACCCCCTCCCTTTAATCTAACATTTCGAGGTCGGTGCGATGGATCTGTTCGCAACCGCTCTGCCTGCGCTTGGCCAGGCATGGGCTCTAATTTTGCAACCTGTAGTACTGGGATATCTGGTGTTGGGCGTCGTCATGGGCCTGGCTGTCGGCGTCTTTCCCGGCCTCGGTGGGATCGCGGGATTATCTCTGCTCTTGCCCTTCATGTTCGGCATGGACCCGGTGCTGGGTCTGGCGCTGATGATCGGCATGGTCGCGGTCGTGCCGACCTCAGACACTTTTGCCTCGGTCTTGATGGGCATCCCCGGCTCCTCCGCCAGCCAAGCCACAGTGCTTGACGGGTTTCCTATGGCCAAAAAGGGACAAGCCGCGCGAGCGCTTTCGGCGGCCTTCACCTCATCGCTCTTCGGCGGGCTGGTCGGCGCGGCTTTCCTGACGTTGTTCATCGTTGTGGCACGTCCCATCGTCTTGTCCTTCGGCCTGCCGGAGATGCTGATGATCTCGATCCTCGGTCTGTCGATGGTGGCGGTGCTGGCGGGTCGCGTAGCGCTTAAAGGTCTGGCGGCCGCGGGCCTTGGCCTGCTCATCGGCACCATCGGCGAGGCTGATGCGGGCGGCTCCCTGCGGATGGCGACCTATGACATCCCCTACCTCACGGACGGCTTGAAACTGGTGATCGTGGGCCTTGGCATTTTTGCCGTGCCCGAGATCGTATCGCTCCTGCGCCAAGATCGGGCGATTTCAAAAGAAGCCAAACTCGGCGCGGGCTGGGGCGAAGGCGTGCGGGACTGGGTGGCCAACAAATGGCTGTCGGTCCGCTGCTCGCTGATCGGCGTGGTCGTCGGCGTCATCCCCGGCCTTGGTGGGTCAGTCGTTGACTGGATAGCTTATGGCCACGCGGTTCAAACGACGAAAGACAAATCGAATTTCGGCAAAGGCGAAGTGCGTGGCGTGATCGGGCCGGAAAGCTCGAACAATGCGAAAGAGGGCGGCGGCTTGGTCCCTACCCTGCTGTTCGGCATTCCCGGCTCTGGCTCCATGGCGATCTTCATCGGTGCCATCGCCCTGCTGGGGTCCGGCGAGATCGAAGTCGGCCCCTCGATGCTGCGCGACAACCTCGACATCACCTATTCCATCGTCTGGCTGCTGGCGCTGGCCAATGTCGTCGGCACGCTGCTGTGCATCGCGGCCTCGGGCGGAATCGCCAAGCTGACCACGATCCGCTTCACCTACCTCGCGCCTTTCCTCTTTATGTTGATCTCCTTCGCGGCGTTCCAGTCGGGGCAGAACTTCGAAGACATCCTCGCGCTTTTCGTGATCGGCCTGATCGGTATCTTCCTGCGCCGCTTTGACTGGTCGCGCCCGGCTTTCCTCATCGGTTTCGTGCTGTCCAACCCGGTCGAGAAATTCTCGAACCAAGCGTTTCAGATCGCGTCGTTCCGGTTCCGCAAATCCTTTGAGGATGGGATGGACTATATCTTTTCCCCCATCGTCATCGTGCTGTTGATCGTCACCGTGGTCTCTGTCGTGCTGGGTCTGCGTCAGGCCAAGTCGATCATGGCTGAAGGCGATGTTCAGTCCGGCTCAAAACGCGCGCCGTTGGTCTTTTTGCTGATCATCATGGGCTACGTCGTGGCCGCGCTGATCAATGCCTCGCTGATCCCTGATTACAACATGACCGACAAGATCGTGCCGCTGGTCGTGGGGGGCATCGCCTTGGCTGCACTGTTGATCTTGCTGGTGCAGATGATCCTGCGCCCCGAAAGCGATGCGATCTTTGCCGACAAGGAAGTCTCGGGCGAGGACGCTGATGCGCCCTATGGCCTCTGGAGCACGCTGGCGTGGTTCGTGGGGTTGATCATCGCCACATACTTCGTCGGCTTCATCCTCGCGCTCTTGGGCTTTTTGATCAGCTTCCTGCGGGTCCGCGCACAGGCGCATTGGCCGAAAACCCTGATCCTGACGGCCTGCGGCATCGCGCTGATGTGCGTCATGGCCGGGGCACTCAACCGCGATTTCCCGCCGGGTCTGCTGCAAGGCGCAGTCGATCTGCCCTGGCCGCTGAACTGAGGAGCTTAGAGATGACACAGACTGCTATCCCCTATCTCTTCATGCGCGGCGGCACCTCGCGGGGGCCATACTTCAACCGCGCGGATCTGCCCCAAGACCGCGAAACTCTGGCCGAGGTGCTGCTCGCCGTGGTCGGCTCCGGCCATCCACTCAACATCGACGGCATCGGTGGCGGCGCGGCGGTCACGACCAAGGTCGCGATGCTATCGCCTTCAGACGACGCTTGGGCCGATGTGGACTATTTCTTCGCCCAAGTCTCGGTCGAGGATCGGTTGGTCGATTTCAAACCGACCTGCGGAAACATCCTGTCGGGTGTTGGTCCTGCGGCGGTGGAATTGGGCCTCGTCCAGCCAACCGGCGATGTGACCGATGTGAAGATCCATGCCGTCAACACCGGGGCCAAGGTGCTCTCCAAAGTGCTGACCCCCGGCGGCGTGCTCACCTATGACGGCGACACCGAGATCGCGGGCGTGCCCGGAGCCGGAGCGGCCGTGGCGTTGAACTTCATGGGCGTCGTCGGCTCTTCGACCGGGGCGTTTTTGCCCACGGGCAATATCCGCGATACCTTTGACGGGATCGAAGTCACCTGCATGGATGTTGCCATGCCGATGGTCATCGCCCGCGCGGCGGACTTTGGCCTGACGGGGTACGAGAGCGTGGCCGAGCTTGACGCGAACAAGGATTTCTTTGCGCGGATGGAAGCCATCCGTCTTCAGGCCGGGGCCGCCATGGGCATGGGAGACGTGACAAAATCCGTAACGCCCAAGTTCGGCCTGCTCGCCCCAGCCCAGAACGGTGGCACCATCGCGACGCGCTATTTCATGCCGTGGAACACGCACCCCTCCATGGCGGTGACCGGGGCGCAATGCCTTGCTTCCTGCGCGCTCACCCCCGGCAGTGTGGCAGACGGTCTACTTGAGCGTCCCGGCCAAAGCCCCGCCGATGTGGTGCTTGAACATGCCTCTGGCACGATCGACGTGCTGGTGGATTACGACACGTCGGACGGCTTCGCGCTGAACTCCGCCGGGCTGCTGCGAACAGCCCGCAAGCTGGCGGATGGCTGTGTCTTTGTCCCCTCGCGCATTTGGGAGGGCCGCTGACATGCCCGTGATGAACCTGCTTGTCGCCTTCAACGGTTCCGATGCCTCCGTAGCCGCGCTGCGCTATGCGGCCTCGCTCGCGAAACGGCGCGGCGCGCATGTCACGGCGATCCTTGCGCATACTGCGCATGAGGTGATCGACCGTCGTTCCCGTTGGATCCCTGAAGAGGCCCGCGCCCTGTTGGAGGCTGCCAACAGCGAAATCTTGGCCGAGGTCATCCGCCGGTTCGAAGAACTCCGCCCCGCCCTCGGTCTGGGCGACGCGCTGGATTTCCGCGAAGAGACCGGCCGCGTCGACATGCTGCTTTCCGAAGGCGCGCGGTACTACGACATGCTGATCGTCGGTGCCCGGACCGAGAGCGACGACGCCCATGTGACCCACCACCCCGATCGCATCGCCTTGCAGTCCGGGCGCCCGGTGATCGTGGTCCCCGCGGGCTATGACGCAGGCGCGCAGCACAGCCACGCGGCGCTGGCATGGGACGGCGGGCGCGCCGCCGCGCGGGCGCTGTCGGACAGCCTGCGCTTGCTTGAGGTCGATGGCCGTGTCAGCGTTCTGACGGTGGGCAAACGCACATCCTGGCCGATCACCGATCTGATGACCCACCTCGACCGCCACGGCGTCGAAGCGGTGCATGAGGACTTTCCGACAACCCATCCGGTTTCACAGACTCTGTTGTCCTATTGCGAGCGGCATGACCCCTCGCTGCTGGTGCTGGGTGCCTATGAGCACTCCAAGTTTCGCGAAGATTTCCTTGGCGGCGTGACCGCCGAGGTGCTTGAAAAGATCAAAATCCCAGTTCTGTTGTCCCATTGAGAAGCGAATGATGACCAATTACGAGAAAATCCACGTCGCCCGCCGTGATCTGGAAAAACTGCGTGCCGAGCTGATCGCCAGCCTCAACACGCAAAAAGACCGCGACCCCGATCTGCTGATCCTGCATGAACGGGTCAGCAAAGCGATCAACGCGCTGTCCGCATAGGGTGCAGGGATGAAGGTACATATCCTCGACGACTGGTTCGACACCCTCCGCGGGTTGCCTTGCTTTGACCTGCTGGCTGGGCACGACGTGACCGTCTGGACGGACCACCAGCCCGATGAGGCGATCTTGGCCGACCGTTTGCAGGATGCCGACTGCGTCGTGCTCTTTCGCGAGCGGACCAAGGTGACGCGCGGGCTGCTGGAGCGTCTGCCAAACCTGCGCCTGATCTCGCAACGCGGCGCCTATCCGCATGTCGACGTGGCGGCCTGCACCGATCAGGGCGTACTGCTGTGTTCCAACGAAGGTGCGGATGGGGCCAACCATGCGGCGGCGGAACTGACCTTTGCGCTGATCCTTGCGGCCATGCGGCAACTGCCGCAGCAGATGGCGAGCGTGAAGGCAGGCAACTGGCAGATGGGCGTCGGGCGCAGCCTGCGCGGGCGGCGGCTGGGGCTTTATGGCTATGGGCGCATCGGGCGTGTTGTGGCCGATTATGCCCGCGCCTTTGGCATGAAAGTTGTCTGGTGGGGCTCCGACGCCGGACGCGCGCGGGCGAAAGCCGATGGCGAGACCGTGCCCGAGAGCCGCGCGGCCTTTTTCGGCACATGTGACGTGGTTTCGCTGCATCTGCGGCTTACATCTGAGACGCGCGGCAGTGTCACCGCCGACGACCTCGGTGCGATGCCGCCGCGTTCGGTATTAGTGAACACCTCGCGCGCCGGGCTGATTGCCGAAGGCGCGCTGCTGCAAGCGCTTAACGCCGGGCATCTTGGCGCGGCGGCGGTGGATGTCTTTGATTTCGAGCCGCTGACCGACCCCAGCGACCCGCTGCTGTCCCACCCCAAGATGATCGCCACCCCGCATATCGGCTTTGTCACCGAGGATGAATTCGACAAGCAATTCGCGGATATCTTCGAACAGGTGAACGCCTATGCGGCAGGCGCACCGATCCATATGATCAACCCTTCCGTCTACGCGCCATAAGCCCCGCGACCAGCGGCGCGCCGACGATCACCAGCACGATGCGGGTCAGATGGTGGGTGATGACAAAGCCCAAATCCGCACCGGTCACGATGGCCAGCACCGTCATCTCGGCCTGCCCGCCCGGCGCGAAGGCAAGGAATGCCTCGACCGGGTTGCCCAACCCGGCCCAGGTGACGAGGCCGGTGAAACCTGCGGCCAAGACGGCGAGCACCAGTACATAGGCGATGCCCGCCAGCACCACCCGCGTCAGCTCGCCCCATGTCACGCCCAGAAAATGCACGCCGATCCCGCAGCCGATAAAGAACTGCGCGGCCAGGATGGCTTCGGCGGGCGGGCGGCTGTGGATCAGGTCGGAAAGCGACAAGGCGGCGGTGACGATCATGGGGCCAAGGATCGACGCGCCAAAAAGGCCGATCCGCTCTCCCCCCTTCCAGCCGATCAGGGCTGCCGCGGCCATCAGGGCCATCTCTCCCACTGGCAGTTCCGTCACCGGCGCGCCGATGGGATTGGTCAGCCTTGCTCCGTAAACCAGCGTCAAGAAGGCAGGCGCGAGGGTGACAATAATCAGCACCCGCGTGGCATGGATCAACGACAGCGCCCGCGGATCGCCCCCCGCTTCGGTGCCAAAAATCACCATGTCCTGCAGGCCACCCGGCATCGCGGCGTAATAGGCTGTCGGCCCGTCGAACCCCCAAACATGCCGAAAGAACGGGACGCCGATAATCCCGATCAACGCGATAAAGACCGGGACCAGCGCCACCGACATCGCCATTTGTGGCAGTTGGTGAAAAAGATCAGGCGTGATCGAAGCCCCAACCGCCACCCCAAGGATCGTGCGCGCCGCCACCGAGACCTGACCGAAGCCCTTGATCGGCACGTTCGACAGCGCCGCGATAAGACAGGCGGCCATAGGGCCGAAAAGGAATGGTAGCGGCAGATCAAGCGCCCAGAAGGCCAAAGTGCCAGCCCCGGCGAGGATGAGGGTAAGCGACCGGCTTCGGGTTGGTTGGGCAATGCGCATGGGGTCCACTCCTGCAGTTTATCGGACTTGATCACCATTGCATACTATTGTATCCACATGTATGCAATAATCACCTTTGGGGGCGTTTTATGAGCGAAGAAGACCGCACACCGCAGGGCAACTCTGCCTATGCTCAACTAATGGATGAGCTACGCGCCGGGCGGCTGAACCCCGGCGACAGGCTGCGTGAAACCGAACTGGCCGACCGTCTGGGCGTCTCCCGCACCCCCGTGCGCGAAGCGATCCGACAGTTAGAGGCAGACGGCGTCGTGGCACATATCCCGCGTCAAGGGGCGAGCATCCGCACGCTGGACTACGCCGAGGTGATGGAACTTTACGAGATGCGCGCCGTGCTGGAGGGCACCGCCGCACGGTTGGCCGCCCGCGCCGCCTCGGACATCGAGATTGAAGAGCTTCAGGACATGAACCAACAGCTTGCCACCTTGGGCAATGTGCCCGAAGCCTTCACCCTAAACCGCCAGTTCCACGCAGCCCTTCTGGACGCCGCAAAGAACCGTTTTCTGACCCGCTCGATCCACACGCTGCAAAAGACGCTGATGATCCTCGGCCCAACGACGCTGACCGATCCGGATCGCGCCGAGAAAGCGGTGGAGGAACATTTTGGCGTTCTGGATGCGATCAAGGCCCGTGATGCCGCCCTCGCCGAAGCGGCGATGCGCGCGCATATCGAAGCGGCCCAACGGGTTCGGGTGCGCGCCCTGCGCGCCCAGCCCACGCGCGATGAGACCTATGACGGAGACCTGCTGTGACTGAAACCTACGATATCGTCGTGATCGGCGGCGGCAATGCGGCCCTTTGCGCCGCGATCACCGCCGCCGAAGACGGTGCCCGCGTGCTGATCCTTGAGACCGCGCCAAAACCCTACCGGGGCGGCAATTCGCGCCACACCCGCAACTTCCGCTGCATGCACCATGGTCCCTTGGGCCCATTGGTCGAAAGCTACACCGAAGAGGAATACCTCGCCGATCTGATGAAGGTGACGGGTGGCAAGACGGATGAACATCTCGCACGCCTCGCCATCCGCTCTTCCGAGGAATGCCTGCCGTGGATGGAGGCCCATGGCGTGCGGTTTCAGCCCTCGCTGTCGGGCACCCTGTCACTGGCCCGCACCAACGCCTTTTTCCGTGGCGGTGGCAAGAGCCTCGTGAACGCCTATTACCGCACCGCCGAAGGGCTGGGCGTGGATGTGCTCTATGAAGCCGCCGTGACCCACCTCGAGCTGGAAGGCGACCGGGTGACGCGGGTGGACTATACCCATGAGGGGGCAGCCAAGAGCCTCTCGCCCAAATCCGTCGTCGTGGCTTCTGGCGGATTTCAGGCCGACACCGACTGGCTGGCGCGCGCATGGGGGCCAGCGGCAAAGAATTTCCTGATCCGCGGCACGCCCTATAACCGCGGCGTGGTTCTGGCCGACCTTCTGGATCAAGGCGTCGCGCAGGTTGGCGATCCGACCCAATGTCACGCCGTCGCCATTGACGGGCGGGCACCGAAATTCGATGGCGGGATCGTCACGCGGCTGGATTGCGTGCCCTTCTCCATCGTCGTCAACAAGGACGCACAGCGGTTCTATGATGAGGGCGAGGATGTTTGGCCGAAACGCTATGCCATCTGGGGCCGGCTGGTGGCCGCGCAGCCCGATCAGGTCGGCTATGTCATCATCGATGCCAAATCGCTGAACCTGTTTATGCCCTCGGTTTTCCCCCCGATCAAGGCAGACACGCTGACGGAACTGGCGGGCAAAATGGGCCTGCCCGCCGACGCGCTAGAGCAGACCGTGGCCGAATTCAACGAAGCCTGCGGCGATCAAAGCGGCTTTCACCCAACCGAACTGGACGGCGTGGCGACATCCGGCCTCACCCCGCCCAAGACCAATTGGGCCCGCCCCATCACCGAGCCGCCGTTCTACGGCTATTCGCTGCGCACTGGCGTCACCTTTACCTATCTCGGCCTGAAGGTGGACGAAAACGCGCAATGTTCCATCGATGACCGCCCTGTCAGCAACCTTTGGGCTGCGGGCGAAACCATGGCCGGGTCGATCCTAGGCCAAGGCTACCTCGCCGGGTTTGGCATGACCATCGGCACCGTATTCGGACGTATCGCAGGCAAGGAGGCCGCAGCCCATGCAAATTGATCTACTCCAAGAGGCACGCCGTCAGGCCGAAATCTGCAACGCCTGCCGCTATTGCGAGGGGTACTGCTCGGTCTTCCCGGCCCTGCAAGCCGAACGTGCCTTTTCTGACGGGGATCTAACGCAACTGGCGAACCTCTGTCACAATTGCCGGGGCTGCTACTATGCGTGCCAATACACCGCCCCGCATGAGTTTGACCTGAACCTGCCACAAGCCTTGGCCGATGTGCGCCAAGACAGTTGGGAAGCGTTTGCCTTTCCACGTGCCGCCGGGAAAGCCTTCCAGAAAAACGGCCTCGCCATCGTGCTCGCCACTGTCTTGGGCTTTGCATTGCTGTTTTGGGCTGCCCGTGCGCTGGCCGCCGCAGGAGGCGAAGGCTTCTACGCGGTGCTATCCCACAATGCGATGGTGGCGATCTTTCTGCCCGCCTTTCTGTTTCCGTTGATAAGCATTGCCATCGGCCTGCGCCGCTACTGGCAAACCGTGGGCGGCACCCGGGTTCGCCTGTCGCATCTGCGCGGGGCCATCGCCTCTGTCGCGAACATGCGCAACCTCAAGGGCGGCCACGGCGACGGCTGCAACTTTGAAGACGAAGACCGGTTCACCCATGCCCGCCGCTATGCGCATCAGGCAATCATGTATGGCTTTCTGTTGTGCTTTGCCTCGACCAGCGTGGCGACGCTGATGCATTACCTGCTCGACATGCCCGCCCCCTACGGGCTGTTTTCCGCCCCCAAGATCCTCGGCCTTTCCGGCGGTGTTCTGCTGGTGTTGGGCTGTGGCAAGATGGTCTGGCTTAAGCTGCGGTCTGACAAATCGCTCGGCGCGACTAATGCCTTTGGCGGCGAAATAGCCTTTACCGGGTTGCTGGGGTTTGTCGGACTATCAGGGCTGTTGCTCTATGCGGCAGGCGGCACCGGCTGGCTGCCGGGTCTTTTGGTCATACATCTCGGCGCGGTGCTGGCGTTTTTCCTGCTCACGCCTTTCACCAAGATGGCGCATGGGTTCTACCGAATGGCAGCGCTGGTCAGGGATGCACAGCGGCGCGAAAGGGTCTGACTTTAGGCTTTCCAGCAACGCTTCCAGATCGCCCCGGCCGCGCCTACAGACGGCGCGACCGGGAGACGATCATTCGCCGAAGTGGATCACTGAACGGATGCTTTTTCCTTCATGCATGAGCTTGAAGGCCTCGTTGATCTCTTCCAGCCCCATGGTATGGGTGATGAAATCATTCAGCTTGAACTCGCCGTTCATATAGCGCTCGACATAGTCAGGTAGCTCGGAGCGTCCCTTGACCCCGCCGAAGGCCGACCCCCGCCAGACGCGGCCCGTGACCAACTGGAACGGACGGGTCGAGATTTCCTGCCCTGCCCCTGCGACACCGATGACTACGGATTCGCCCCAGCCCTTGTGGCAGCATTCCAACGCCGAGCGCATAACATTGACGTTGCCGATACACTCGAACGAATAATCCACGCCGCCGTCGGTCATCTCGACAATCACGTCCTGAATGGGTTTGTCGTGATCTTTGGGGTTGATGAAATCGGTGGCACCCAGCTTGCGTGCCAGATCGAATTTGCTTTCGTTGATATCGATCACGATGATCCGGCTGGCCTTGGCCATGGTCGCGCCGATCACGGCGGACAGGCCAATGCCGCCCATGCCGAAGATCGCAACCGATGAGCCCTCCTCGACCTTGGCGGTGTTCATGACCGCGCCCATGCCGGTAGTGACGCCGCAGCCCAGCAGGCAGACCTCCTCCAGCGGCGCGTCGGGGTTCACCTTGGCAAGCGATATCTCGGGCAGCACTGTGTATTCCGAGAAGGTCGAGCAGCCCATGTAGTGCAGGATGGGCTGACCATCCTTGTAGAACCGGCTGGTGCCGTCGGGCATCAGACCGCGCCCCTGGGTTTCCCGGATCTTCTGGCAGAGGTTGGTCTTGCCGGATTTGCAGAATTTGCACTCGCCACATTCTGGCGTGTAGAGCGGGATCACATGGTCACCCACCGCCACGCTGGTGACGCCCTCGCCGATGGATTCGACAATCCCGCCCCCTTCATGGCCCAGAATGACCGGGAACAGGCCTTCGGGGTCTTCGCCCGACAAAGTGAAAGCATCGGTATGGCAAACGCCCGAGGCGATAATTTTGATGCGCACTTCGCCAGCCTTAGGCGGCATTACGTCGATTTCCTCGATCGAGAGAGGTTCGTTAACGGCCCAGGCGACGGCCGCTTTGCATTTGATGATATCGGTCATGGGTCTCACTTCGCGGTTAGGACTATTTTGGCGGGTGACGGTGTAGGGACAGTCATTTACACTGTTTCCCACTGGCGATAATCAGAGATATCTGCAAAACACCGTTACCTATTAGCAATAGTTCTTCCGCCATTAAGATTGAAAGGAACATCATGCTGAGTTGGGAGGGGGTATCAGAATTTGTGGCCGTCGCTGAAGCCCAAAGCTTTACAGCTGCTGCCAACAGCTTGGGTATTTCTACGGCTCAGGTCAGCCGCCAAGTCGGCGCACTTGAGGCGCGATTGGACACCAAGCTGTTCTACCGCACCACGCGCAAGGTCACGATCACCGAGACGGGTCAGGTGTATTACAACCATTGCCGGCAGGTGCTTGATGGGCTGGCCGAAGCCGAGCGCGCGATCACCGATCTGCATCAAAGCCCCAAGGGACGGCTGAACCTTACAGCCCCGGTGACATATGGCGAGAACCGCATCGCGCCTTTGGTCAACGACTTCGTGCGGCGCTATCCTGATCTTGAGGTCAACCTCAGGCTGACCAATCAGCTGCTCGATCTTGTAGCGGAAAGCTACGATCTCGCGATCCGGCTGGGAGAGTTGGAAGACAGCTCCATGATGGCAAAGCGGCTGGCCTCTCGCAGGCATTACACCTGCGCGGCACCCGAATACCTTTCCGCTCACGGAACCCCGCACACCCTGTCCGAACTTGACGGCTACAACTGTCTGCAAGGTACTTTGGGCTATTGGCGGTTTCAGGAAAAGGGAACTACCCGCCACATCCGGGTGAAAGGCAATCTCCGCTGCAACAGCGGCGCATCGCTGGTCGATGCGGCGCTGAAGAACCTCGGGATCATCCAACTGCCGGATTATTATGTCGAGGCGGAGCTGCGGGCCGGGCGGTTGATCTCTGTTTTGGATACGTATCGCGCGCCGGACGATGGCATCTGGGCGATCTATCCGCAGAACCGACATCTTTCGCCAAAGGTCCGGCTGCTGCTTGATCACCTTGCGAAAGGGTTGCGATGATCGTGAGGGACCCGCCAAGTGCGCTGACCTTCGGAACTTGGGCCGTCATCTGAGCATCTTTGCCCGAAGGAACGAGGACCCGGCAAAGATCGTATCTTTTGGCCTTGCGTTCAGCCACCTGCACCGGGGCTTCGTTCAGCGAAAGGCTCATTTGGCCGCACCATGAGGGAATCTAAGGCGACGTGGCAGATGCCCCTTCATGCCGGACCAAATGGCCCGATAGGCACCGTCCTATTGATGGAGCTCTTTTGCCAAAAACCGAACGAACAGAAGCGTGAGGTTCTCGCGGCGCGAGGTGTCTGGCCAGACGGCAAAAATTCCCAACGGTTTCAGCCGCCAATCGGGGAACAGGCGGCTCAGTTTGCCCTCCGTCTCCCCCCGGGCGGCGAGATGCTCGGGCAGAACCGTGGCGCCAAGGTTCTTGCAGGCGAAATGGTAGAGGGCATCCACGCTGTCCACTTCCAGCCGGGCTTGGCCCAGAACTTTCGCCTCTTCCCCACCGGGGCCGCTAAGGCGGGTATAGTCTGAGCGATGTCGGTAGCGCACCCAGTCCCAGTTTTCCAGATCGCAAGGATGTGCGGGGGCCGGGCGCGTTGCGGCATAGTCGCTGCCGACCACCAAGGCGCGCGCGCTTTCACCCAGCTTGCGCGACATCATCGCACTGTCGTCGAGCCAGCCCGCGCGGATATTCACATCAAAGCCATCGTTGATAAGGTCCATCCTCTGATCCGAAAAAGCCAACGACAGAGCGACTTGCGGATGAAGACGGGAAAATTCAGCGATCGCCGTCGACAGGGTCGATGACGACATAAAGGCAGGGATCGACACCCTAAGCGCGCCCACAGGCTCCAACGACAGGGCGTTGAGGTCATTCAACCCGCTTTCGGCGCTCCGCAGCATGTCGGTCACCCGGGCGTAGAACATCCGCCCTTCGTTGCTGAGCGCGATCTTGCGGGTTGTGCGGTAAAGCAGCGTCACGCCAAGGAAATCTTCGAGTTCGGAGACGGTTTCACTCACCCGCGACGGTGCGACGCCAAGGGCTTTCGCCGCGGCCCGGAACGAGCCTTCGTCCACCACCCGGGCGAAGATGGCCATATGCTTTAGATGATCGATCATTGTTCGGCCTGCCGGAACTATCACTTCTGGATTCCATGAATACCCCGATCAATGCGCCGGGAATAGATGTTCCTTGCAACACGAGGAACACCGCCATGAAAGCGACCACTCATCTCAACACCGAAAGCGCAGAGCGTTATCTAGGCACGCTCTGCAAACATTTCGGCCACAAGGTGCCCGTCACCCACACGCGCCAAAACGGCCATATCGAACTGCCTTTCGGGGCATGTGAACTGGCCGCAACAAAGGGCCAGTTGTCACTGAGCGCGACAGCCGATGACCGGGCCGCGCTCGATAAGGTCGTGCAGGTCATCACCAGCCACCTCGAGCGTTTTGCCTTCCGCGAAGACCCCAAGCTCACTTGGACCTACGCCGTCTGAGAGCTGAGCTGGCCTGATCTTTTCGGGTGCCGCGCGGAGTGGCACCCGAAATCTTGAACTTAACCAAGGCCCCATTCCTTCGGGGCACCCGATATGGAGCGACACATGAAACGCAGAACCCTTCTGAAAACGTCACTCGGCGCATCTCTGGCCATCATTCTCGGACAACACGCAGGAGCAAAAGACATGGACACAGTTACACAAGAGAGCTTTGACACCGTAATGGCCTTCATGGGCGCTATGGGGGCGGGCGATATGGAGAAAATGCGGGCCCTGATGGCCGAGGATATGGTCTGGCACAACGAGGGCGACGAAAGCTTGCCGTGGATCGGTGAGGCACGCGGCAAGGAGGCAGTCTTCGACTTTCTTGGTGTCTTTGGCCAGAATTTTCAGACAACCGCTTGGGACAACACAGATGCCTTTGCCGCAGGCGACACCGTTGCCGTCTTTGGAAAGATGAGCGGCATCACCACAAAATCCGGCAAAGAGACTGGCCCCTTCACCTTTGCCCTGCGTGCCAAGGTCCGCGATGGTCAGGTGGTGCTGTGGCACTGGTTCGAAGACAGCTTTGCCGTCAGCCAAGCCTACCACGGCTAATATCCGCAACATGGCAGGGCCCGTCAGGCCCTGCCAGCGAGACCCCAGTCAAAGGAGAGCCCGATGCGCTATGCTGTCACCGCCGTTTCAGGACAACTCGGTCAAGAAATCGCCCGCAAACTCATAGAACGAACAGATCACGCCTCGGTCATCGGCCTCGCCCGGACGCCGGGCAATGCCCCCGAGTTAGGGATCGAGGTGCGCCCCGGCGATTATGACCAGCCGGACGCGCTTCGAACATCCCTTGCAGGCGTTGATGCCCTTGTGCTCGTCTCAGGCATGGCCCTGCCCGAAGACCGCATCGGCCAACACCGCAACGTGATCGAGGCAGCCAAGGCCGCCGGCGTGGCCAAGATCGTTTACACCAGCATTCAAGGTCCAGAAGTTGGGACCGCCTTCTCACCCGTCGTGCAGAGCAACCGCCAGACCGAGGCCGACATCCGCGCCAGCGGTCTGGACTGGGCCATCGGTCGCAACGGCATTTACATCGAGCCTGACGTTGAATATATCGACAGCTACCGCGCCAAGGGCGAGATCGCCAACAGCGCGGGGGACGGCAAATGCGGCTACACGACCCGTTCCGAATTGGCCCATGCCTATGCCGCTTTGCTGACGCGGGACGAGCTGAACGGTCAAACCTTTGATTTGAACGGTACGCCGATCACTCAGGCGGAACTAACGCAGTACATGAACGCCGCATATGGCACCGCGCTTACCTATCGCAGCATGTCGGCCGAAGACTATGTGGCTGACCGCACCGCCGAGCTTGGCGATTTTATCGGCCCGATTATCGGCGGCATCTACGACGGTATCCGCCGCGGCGCCTTTGACGCCTCCGGCGATTATGAAGCCGCGACCGGACGCCCGCATCAAAGCTGGGAAGATTATTTCGCCTCGCTGTTACGCTGATCGCCACAGATACGCGGGGCGACCCGCGTAGAACGACCAACCTTTCGGAGATATCTGCGTGCTGAAATCCACATGGGATCACCCCCTCACCTTCTGGGCGCTGTTGAGCCTCCCCGCCATTCCAATGACCCTTGGCCTGACCTCCGGCGCGCCGGACGCGGTCAGCAGTCTTTTGCATCCCACCGGTGAATTCGCCGCGCGGTTCATGATCATCGCGATGATGATCACCCCGCTGATGATGCTTTTTCGCGATGCGAGCTGGCCGCGCTGGCTGATGAAGCGTCGGCGCTATCTTGGCGTGGCCGCATTCTTCTACGCGCTGGCCCACACGGTGCTTTACGTCATTGATGAAGGCACCATAGCCTTCACTGGCGACGAGGTATCAAAGCTGTACATCTGGACCGGCTGGATCGCCTTTCTTATCTTTGTGCCATTGGCTGTTACGTCGACAGACGCGTGGGTGCACCGCCTTGGGCGGTCGTGGAAAAAGCTACAGCAGTTTGTTTATGCTGCGGCTATACTAACCCTCATCCACTGGGCTGCCCTGCACGATTGGGGCGGCGTCGGCGCGGCTCTCGTGCATTTTGCGCCTCTGGCCGCTCTTGAGGTGTACCGTCTGTGGTTAACCCAACAACGCCGCCGCCAGCGCACGGTGACGTAAGCGAGGGGTTGCGGGGCAAATTCTCCGTTCGTTCGGCAATCTAAAGCTTAATAGCCGATCTCCCTACCTTTATAGGGAATCTTCGCACCTACCGTCAAAATACATAAGCCACCCATTGTGTCGGACGCAGCGAACGGCCATTGACTAAGGCTCCATTCGCCGCGATGCAGCTTTCACTTTGCTGACATTCATGCGCAGTGCAGCATTTTATCTGCTGGAACGTCGGTCTGCGGACTTAGCTGCCGTTCGCTGCAAGTGCATCAATGTCCGGTCCGACGAACCGTTCAACAAACGGTCGTTTTTGGGAGTGCTTTGCGGGTGCAGCTAAGGTCTGGTTTGAGGCTTTAGCTTTTTAGAAGCGCTTGGCGCAGCGCAAACAGTCCGATGATAGGCAGACCCACGGCAATGAAACCATCACTTGCACTGATGATCATACCCCAAACGACAGCAGCAGCGCTCCCAACCAACATGATCAGCGATCTTCCTCTTACAGCAGCCCGAGGGAAACCTTGAGCCCCAAGGAACCCGGTGGGAGAATACACTGTCAATATGCACCCGGTCGCTAAAATTGTTAGCAAGACAGCGATGTAAGACTTTCCCTCAATTACCTCTGCGACGTGTGTGACCCCGGCAGAATAAAGGCACACAATTACTGGCGTGACCATCGCAAGGTGAATGTTCACTCCGAGGAGAATTGGATTGAAACGAAGGCTAAATATGGGAAATCCAAGGAGCACAGCGACAGCGAGGACAGTCCCTGTCCACCCCGCCATTTCTAAATTCTCGGTTGCACGCCAAAGTAAGATAAAAACGGCTGACGGAGCAGCTTCTAGTGCATCCATGAGCATTTCATTCTTGGGTGAAGCAGCCATAAAATCTCCCTGCTACTTTGATTTACAAAAACCATAGATGGAAGGGGCCGATGGTGACAGTTCTGCATTGGCGAAACACAATTCCGCCCTGCACAGGTAGCATCCGATAGCGTTCTAAAACCCTCCTTTTTGCTACTTCCGCAAAAGCAATCATTTGGTGCCTCCAGAAAACCCGTTCAAAATCCAAGTGGTTGTTGAACGTTTTTGCCTTTACCGCGACAGCTGACATTCGCGGCATTGCAGAATTTTGGTAAAGTGGACTCAAAGCCGACCTCGGATGCGGCGCAGCATCATATGGTATGATGTCTTGTCAACGTCGGGTTGTCGATGTGGGAGGGCGTGGTGGATCGGAGGATGCATCATGGAAACATCAAACTTACCGGCCATCCGCGCCTTACGCCCAGCCTGGAACAAAGGCCGGATCGTCGGCCAGAAAAGGCCGCTCAAGCCCAAACACGTCTGGGCGATCAGGGTGCGGCTGGAA